>ENA-UOUL01000035-UOUL01000035.1-bioreactor-metagenome-genome-assembly--contig:-NODE-35-length-192615-cov-19.832926_pt1 | contig 192615 bp, 139 predicted proteins | sample MGYA00249838_ERZ747220 | MGnify/ENA primary metagenome ERZ747220 (study PRJEB28778, sample SAMN05720191) | bioreactor metagenome | isolation source: Anaerobic biogas reactor | place... | reverse complement strand
CAGGGAGATATGTCATGCCTGATGCTGGTACTCCTGTCGCAGCCGTGAAAATCTTTCACAAAGAAACGTCATGAGCCGAATATTACACACACGGTGAACGGACTGACCGCCAACGCCCTGCTCCCCTGGAACGCGTCCGAAGATTCTTATATGGGGGCTTCTGCGGGCGGGCGACAATACGCGGGCTGGTTCTCCCGCGTCTGCATCCGGCGTGCGAACGGTACGGAGATTCAGATCGGCTGGGATATCGCTGGGATCGGGATGGCGTACTATTCACCCCCATTACCAGGGCAAGTCCCTCACTACTCCGGATACATCCAACGCAGCTGGGACAATCCGCCGACCATCACGCTCAACCCGGGGGATGCCATTAGAATAGACGAACACGTGTATGTGTCCGGTGGGGGAAGCGTATCGGCCACTTTTATCTCACCACCGCTATGGGGGGGGCAGTTGTCTGACGCATCCTGGGTGTTCAGCAGATATGTGGATTTCGACTTTGTCGATGGGTACTATCCCTATTACGATATGACGTACGCCGGACTGCAGTATGGATCCGTCAGCTACGTCGGCAACCTGCTCAGGGGACCTTCGACGCGATCGATCCCGGTATCCTTCAGCTTCCAGCCGGATTCATCCGCCGCGCCGTCCAACCACGTACCGGCCGGCACGGAGTTCTTCTCCCCGTTCATGGGCTTCGGATGGAGATGACCGCCATGAGAAGGGCTGCACTCCTCGCCGCCGCCATCGCGTTCCTCGCCCCCTGCCCTCCCCTTTTCTCCCAGCCCGCCGACCCGCCCTGGCCGATGTTCATGCACGACGCGAGGCGAAGCGGGGCGAGCGAGCGCCAGGGGCCCCTCTCGGTCGCGCACGGAAAGACATACTATGCATCCGGCTACACTTCGATCTCGCCGGCGGTAGTCGGCTCCGACGGGACAGCATACCTTGTCCTGTCGGACTCGGCGTATCGGCCGTCGCCGAATCTGTTCGTGGCCGTCACGGGATCGGGCCCCTCCCCCGGCTCTCTTCGCTGGTCATACCTTCCCCAGGTGTACGACCCATATTCCTACGAGGGTTTCGGTGTCCCTGCCATCGGTCCCAACGGGCTACTGCACCTTCCCGGCGAACGGCTCTACGCCATTCGCACCGACCCGGGGTTCGAGGGCGCGCTCGCGTGGTCCTATGCGGAGAACACGACTGCACCGGTGGTATACGGCGGGAATGTGTATGGATCATCATGCGCCACTGTCTTCTCGCTCGACTCGTGCGGATGGATGCGATGGAGCTACCAGAAGGCGGAGGAGCATTTGGACAGGGTCGCGCTGGGGACCGACGGGTCGGTGTACGTGTCGGGGTACGCGCTGGACTCCGACGGAACGTTCAACTGGTCCTTCAATACCGGTGCATGCTCTCCCGCGGTGGGAACCGACGGGAGGATCTATCTGACGGCGGGCGTCGACAGGCTGTGGGCCCTCGACCCGACGGGTTCCCTCGCGTGGACGTATGCGCTCGGCAGCACCGCGGGACACTCCGCCGCGTGTAGCCCCGAGGGGGACATCCTCGTCACCGCCAACGACGGTCTGCTCCGCTGCATCGGTTCTGCGGGCACTCTCCGGTGGTCATACGCCGGCATGAACGTGCATTGGCCCGCGCTGGGGGTGGACGGGACGGTATACGCCTCATACGCCGGGAGGATGGTCTGTGCGCTCGATTCAAAGGGCGCATTGCTATGGTCACACAACACCGTCCTCAACCAGACGCTGGGGCTTTCCCTGGGCAACAACAGCGTGTTGTATGTTAACGCCCGCATTTCCCCCACCTCGGAGAACTCAAAGATGTTCACGCTGTACGATCCCTCCCTCCCCCCGACACCCACCCCCGCGCCGACGCCGACACCCACCCCCACGCCGACGCCGACACCCACCCCTACGCCGACGCAGACTCCGACGCGCGTGCCCACTAGTGCGCCCACGCGCACGCCGACGCCCGCGGCCACGGGGACTCCAACTCCCCCGCCGACGCCCGCGACCACGGAGACTCCAACTCCCCCGCCGACGGCCACGCCGGACTCCGGCGTCGTGCTCGTGCCCAGCGGCACGATCTTCTCCCCCGGAGATCCGCTCACGCTGGGGATACGGGTCTCCATCTCGATCTGGGCGCGGTTCGACGCCTACCTCTTCGCCGTGACCCCCGTCGGCACCTGGACCATCCTGCTCGACGGCGGCATCCGGCCGGGCATACACCCCGTGGCGCGGAACGTCCGCCGGCTCGATGCCCCGTTCCGCATGACTGTCCTCGATCGGTTTCCCCTGCCGGCAGCGATCGCCGGATGGACCACGCTCTACCTCGTCACGGTCAACGCGGGGCACATGCCCCCCGTGACCGACCCGTCACAGCTCACGATGAACACCCACTACGTCATCACCGTTGACAGGCGGACGATCGAGGTGTGGTAGGCTCGCCTTCGTCCATGCCCCCCGCAGCGCCGACTTCCCTGCGCAACTCTTCCTTTGACGTATATGCTGCAACTGATCGGTTGCAGCGGATCCACGGATGCACATGAGAACAACACCATTTCCAGCCCGAGTCCTCGATGACGCCGGCCGGATATCTCCCCGCGGGTACGGAAACCTACGACGAGGCCCGCAGCTACGGGTGGCGATAGGGAGAGAGAGCCGGCGCGATCGAGGAAGATGCACTATCGCCCCCGGGAAGAAGCCCTTCCTCCGAGATCCCTTTGCGTGCGGCTTTGCGTACGCAACGTCCTGTGGTAGTATAGCCCCCGCATGAACAGGTGTGCTTCGATCATCTTCATCTCTGTCCTGGCGCTGGCCCTCGGGCTGCGCCTCTTCCTCTGCGCCCTCCCCACCGAGACCCTCATCGTTCCCTCCCTCTTCGACGACTCGTTCATCGGCCTGAAGATGTCGCGGAACATGGCGCAGGGGATATGGATAAGCTGGGACGGCCAGACCAAGACCAACGCCCTCACGAACCCCGGCTTCCTCGTCTTGATGGCCCCGATCTACCGCCTTTTCCTCGGGAGGTGGGACTTCGCCCTTCACGTCATCCTGGGCATCTCCGCACTCGCGGACGCATTGACGATCGTCCTCCTCTATCGTTTCGTCTCGTTCCTCGCGGGGAGGCGTGCGGGGCTCCTGGCCTCCCTCCTCTGGGCGTTCAACCCCTTTGTCATCTCGTTCGTCCTGAGCGGGTCGGAGCACGCCTTCGAGTCGCTCGGCTTCATCGCCTGCGTTTCGTACTACGTGCGGACGATCAAGCTCGGCGACAAGCAAACCGCGGGGCGGTTCCTGCTGCTTGGGCTCATGCTGGGCGTGACGGCGATGTTCCGCGTCTCGCTCCTCTTCCTCTTCGTCTTCACCCTCCTCGACACGGTGTGGAGTTCCGTCCGCTCCGGCTCTCTCGGGCGAGGAGCCGTGCACGCATTCCTGATGACCGCCGCATTCACCCTCGTCATCTCCCCGTGGATGCTCTACAGTTATCGCGAGTTCGGGACGGTCATGCCGCACAACGCCGGGCTGATCTCGTACTACAATCACAATCTCTACATGCTCTCCCATCCGGGGGCGCTCAACTGGCTCCAGGCCGAGACCCGGTTCCTACTGAACGCCTTCAACATCCTCTTCGAGGTCTTCGGCCTCGGGCACCTCTCCCTCTCGAACCCGTACCCGGTCCACGTGCTCGGCGGGATCGCGTTCTCCGACCTTGTCATGGCCTTCCGGGCCGCGTGCATCCTCGTCGGCGGGGCCCTCCTGTACTCGGCGGCCAAGAGGCTCGCCCGCGGTGCCCCGGCGCTCTCCAGGTTCGCCCCCCTCGGCTTCGTCTTCGTCACCGTCCTCTTCCTGACGCTCTACTACGGCGGCGTCCAGTGGAAGCTGGACAAACGCTACTTCATCGGGGCGATCATGCTGTTCGCGATCGCCGTCCCGGTCCTCGCGGTGCGCGTCGTCGACGCCGTCTGGAGGGAACGCAAGAGCCGCGCCGCGGTCTTCATCGCGGCGGGCGCGCTCATCCTGCTCAACTACTCCGCCCTCGGCTACCAGGTCTGGGAGAAGGGTCCCGAGTCGGTGGGGGCCTACTCGGTCAACCACCGCTCCATGTTCAGGGGGGCCATGTGGGTCAATAGGAACCTGCCGCCCGGCGCGGTCATCGGCGCATTCAATCCCGGCATCTATGGATACTACGTCGACAACCCGGTCGTGGACCTCGTCGGCATCGCCAACAAGGAGGCGTGGGACGCGGCGCGGGAGCGAAGGCTGTTGGGGTACATCTGGGACAAGAAGGTGGACTACATCCTCGACTTCTACACCTGCCTCGACTTCTTCTATACCCCCTACCTCACCGGCGGGGATTATCGTTACTGGGACTACATCCAAGAGGGGCCGCTTTTCGCGAAGGGGCCCATCACCGGGATTCACCTCTACTTGGTGAAACGACCGAACGGAAGCTGGCACGGCCTTTCGCTCGGGGAGTTGAACCTGCGCGCGGAGCGGGACAGCTTCTGACTACCGCAGGGAGATCGACCGGATCTCGAGTTCGACCGGCGCCCCCGCGGGGAAGAGCACCTTAAGCCCGGTGATCCGTCCGTCGATCAGGTCGTAGATCCGCCGCGTCAGCGGGACGCGGACAGCGGCGAAACCGGGCGCGGCGGAGAGGGTAAACAGCACCCTCCTGTTGCCGTCGTACCAATCCTCCTCCTCCGTCCTGTAGTCGAGCGCCGCCTCGACGCTCCCCGGCGTGAGAAGCCGCACATCCATCTCGAGGGCCGCGAACTCATCGGGCGGGATCTGCGCCTTCTCGAGGCGGAGGCCGCCGCCATTCGGGCCTATCGAAAGCCGGCCCGCCCCGCTGCGCCCTGCAACGCCCCAGCGGGCGTCGCCGCATGGGGCCCATGCACCGCCTCGTCCGATCCCCCGCCCCCCCCACGAGACGGCCGCCGGCGCGGCCTTCGACGCCCTTTCGCAAACGAGCCCGCTGATGTCCACGAGCCTCTCCTCGCCGGGAAGCCACCGGAGGAAATGGTCCGTCCGCCCCGGCTTCAGCGAACGCAGGTAGTCCAGCGTGAACCGCGGGGCCGCTTCGTACTCGTTCCGCCGCTCCTCGATCCAAACGTCGCGGTTGAGCATGAATATCCTGTACGGGTAGCGCGCCCTGACGGTCGGCTCGAGCGTGTAGTGCCAGAGTCCCTTCGCCATCACCGGCTCTATGGACGGCTCCGGGTCGCACCAGACGGCGATGCTGGTCCCGCCCCACCAGACCCGCGCCCCCTCGACGTCGGCGGGGACGTCCATCAAGAAGACGCGGCTTCCCGGCGGAAAGCGCAGGCGCATCTCCCTGAACTGCCGCAGAACGGTTTGGGCGACGGTGAAGGCGCGGCGGAAGGCGTCGCAGTACGAGAACGAGACCGCGCTGTAGAAAACGATCACGACGACCGCGAGGCACGCCGCGATCTTTCGTCTCTTCCCCCCCGGGCCGCCAAGGAGAAGGGCGCCGACCGCCAGGCAAAAGCCTGCCGCCGGCTGGTACAGATAGTGCGTAAACTCGAGATTTTGCGCAACGAGCCCGATGGAGTGCAGGACCTGCCAGTGCGCCAGGATGCCCGCGCCGCACCACGCCAGCCCGAGGAGGATGAGCCGCCATTGGCTTCTCCGCCGCGACAGGAAGAGGGCGGACAGGAGCACACACGCGGCGATCGGGAGATACGGCTGTGCGACGAACCCGACCAAAGGGTGCGGAACCAGGTTTTGGATGGTGCCGAACTTCAGCGGCAGCACGAAGAGGGCCGGCAGCCTGAGGAACGCATTCCAGGCGATGTCCGCGAGGGGGGGCACGTAGGTCTTTCCGCCCACGACATACCCCATCAGCCCCCCCAGCATCAAGGTGCGGACGCCGAAGAAGGAGAGGAGCAGGAGAACGTAGCAGGCGTGCACCCTCCATCTGCGCCGAAGATACGCGCCGAGCGGCTTCCCCGCCTCCGCCCGGATCACGATGCAGTCGAACAGGAGCACCGCGAGCGGCAGGGTCACGGCGCTCTCGCGCGTCAGGAGGGCCATCAGGCCGAAAAGAAGGGAAACAGGGAGCGCCCCGCGCCGCGCGCCGGCGCGTTCGTCGATCTTCGTGAACCAGTAGAGCGACAGGAGCAGGAACATCATGCAGTACAGATCGTCGATGCCGTTGATCCACGAGACCGTTTCCACGGCAAGCGGAGTGGAGACGAACAGCAGGGCCGTCGCCAGGGAGACGGCCCTGCAGCGGCTCAGCCGGGACGAGATCAGGAACAGGATCCAGGCGTTGCACAGGTGCGCCGCGGTGACCAGGACGTAGTAGAGGGGGGCGCGGTCCCCGAACAGGAGGTAGTGGAGGGACCAGAGCGCGACAAAGAGCGGGCGGTACATCATCTCGCCCTTCTGGGGAGTGAACCGGCGGAGGTAGTCGAGGGGGGTGGCGTACTTGGCCCAGGCAATAAAGCAGATGTCGTCGCAGCTGAAATCCGAGTAGAGGCTCGGCGAGTAGATCACCCCCCCCACGATGCAGATCAAGAGGAGCGCGAGCCAGCGGCGGTCTCCGCGCGCGGTATCCGTGGAGACCTGATTCATGCCCATGCACTCTCCCGAGTCCAGGCGGGCCGACATATCCCGTCGTTGTTCAGCCATGCTTTTTCCGGCAGAGGAAGAGATGCGTGGGATTTGGCGTGTGCCTCTTGATCACGCGCACGGAGAAACCCCTCTCCTCCAGGAGTCCGGTCCACTCCTGCACCGAGCGATAGTACAGCCCGTCCCCCGAGGTAATCCGGAGGATCCTCACTGAAACATACTCCTGCAGCATGGCCTTGCGGAATCCGAAGGAACGGTCTCTGCACACCTCGTTGATCATCAGGAGGCCGTCTGCGGCAAGGCGCTCGGAGAAGACGCTCAGCATCGTCTCCTGAAGATCGAATGGGATCAGGTACATCGTATCCATGCACAGGATGACGTCCGGTGTATTCCGGGGGATATAGTGCAATGCGTCAGCGATCTGGAAATGGACATTCCTCCGGGCTCCGATCGTCCGTTTCGCGACCGCAATCTTATCCCCCGAGACATCTATCCCGGTGATGTCCCTTGCAGCCGACGTCAACGCGCACAGATTCGCGAAGACCCCGTGCCCGCATCCTATGTCGAGGATAGACCCGGACTCAGGAACGTACCCCAGCAGCTCGTCATACAGGGCGCGCCGGTATCGTGTGCGGACATGGAAACGCGCAAGGAACCGCTCCTTCCGGTAAAGCCCCATCAGGGATTTACATGTCGTATCCGCCGTCACTCTTCTTTCCGGGCGGCGATTTCTCTAATCAGGGAATGCACCCGGCCTTTCTCATGCGAGACGCTCACAATCGTCTCCGTGATCAGCCCTATGGAAAGAAATTGGACGCCCAGGACCATGAGCAGGATCCCCAGCAGCAACAGCGGCTGCTCGGAAAGGAACATGCCGTGCAGCATCTTCTGATACGTGAGATACACGTTGATGATAAAACCGAGAAACAGCATGGCAAACCCTATGCTCCCGAAAAAATAGAGCGGGCTCTTCCTGAACCTCGTCAGGAAGAGCACGGTGATCAGATCGAAGAACGTGCGTATGTAACGGCTTACGCCGTACCTTGATCTTCCGTAGGTGCGGGTGTAATTCTCGATCTTGACCTCGCCGATTCTATACCCCTTCTCGGCCACCAGTACGGGGATAAAACGGAAAAGGTCCCCGTAGAGCTCCAATTCCTTCACGACTGTCTTTGTGTATGCCTTGAAGGGACAGTTGAAGTCGTGCAGAGGAATGCCCGTCAGCCGTGCCGTGATCTTGTTGAATATCCTCGATGCCCATGCCTTGACGCCGCTTCCCTTGCCGGCATATTTCCATCCGTTCACCAGGTCGTATCCCTCTTCCAGCTTCCGGAGAAAATGATGGATCTCCGCCGGATCGTCCTGAAGATCCGCATCCATGGTCACCACGATCTCCCCGGAGGCATGCGCAAAACCGGCTGAATACGCCGCGGCCTTGCCGAAATTCTTTCGCAATCCGACCATTGTTACCCGGGCGTCCCTGCCGATGATCCCCTTGAGCAGCTCGGCGGTTCGGTCGGAGCTTCCGTCATCCACGACGATGATCTCGTACGAAAGATCCCCCATGGCCTTGCTGATCCGCTCATGCAGAACAGGGATGCTCTTCTCCTCGTTCAGCGCGGGCACTACGATTGAGATCTTCTTATTCATGCCCCCCTCTCCATGCGCGCACGCGCCGACATGCCGGACTCCGTTCTCATGGACGGCGCCCGCAATGCCGCGCCGCGCGCCGCATCCCCGGGCAACCGGCGCCACCGAACAACACTCAACCGATGTCGATGCCGCGCAGGTCCCCCGCAAGTGAATATCGTCGCACAATGCGGAGGGTGACTCCCTTGCCCCCTTCGACGGCATAGGTGAATACCGGCCTGTTTAGATCAACGGGCAGATGATAATGCGTGGAAAGCACGTAGATGAACGTCGCCTTCGCCCCGATGATGACTTTCCGCGCCTTGCCCCCATGGTCGATGAGATCGTTAACGGTGATCCCCTCGTCATCGAGAAGCACGCGCCGCGTCAATGTAAAAGGGCTGCGGGCGGTGTCTCGAGGTATCAGCAGTTTCCGTATGAATGCCCGGAAATGCCCGCTGATGCGCTCACTGCTCCCCAGGGTGCTCAGGAACATCCGAAAGAGGGCATACGAGCACGGCGTGGCAAGGAGCTGCGTGACGCGACGAAAGCACGTCTCGCTCTCGAGCAGGCTCCCATCCCGGTTCTCCTTGAATGACGCGCGGGGATTGACCCACGCCGAGTGATACCTTTTCCCGTCAGCGGCGATGAGTACGATCCCCCAATCATCGACGCCCCTGCCGTTGGGAAACAGTATCTTGAAGGCGCCGCCCTTCATAAAATTATGCGCGAGGTGAAACCTCGTGTTCCTGCGTATCGTGATGCCGGCATGGGGATAGTGAACCGCGAGGTCGGCATCTTGGGATGCCTCCGCATCGTCCGCATCGCACGCATGGACATAGGCCTGGAGATACGTGTACCCCATATAGGCGAGGTATCGGTCGTCGAGACACGACGGGACCACCGTCCCCCCGTTCTGTATCGCCTTGCGCAGCATACGCGCGACAGCGCGACCCTCCGGGCAATATCGCGCCATGATCTCAAAGCCCGAAGGAACCACATATTCGGTGTTGCGGCTTCCACAGCTTCCGCCGAGCGTGGAGTTCGGGTTGATGAAAGGGGCGATGAACGATATGGCCTTTCTGAGGATCGCCAGCGCCCTCTCATCCTTCGATTTGTCATAATATTTCGCAAGGTAATCGATGGCCAATGAAAGGTAGCCGATATCCGCACCGCCATCCTCCGCGAACCATCCCTCTTCATCCTGAGCTTTTCCAATAAAGTCGATCTTGTCCTGCGCGGCCGTGCGGTAGCGTTCGTCGCGGGTCAACAGATGGATGTTATAGAGCGCGATCACCGAACCCGCGGTCTGATTCACGACTATCCCGTCGACCCTCGGGATAAGCCAATCGCCCGCCCTGCACAGGCTGTCCAGTATCCGCGCATACATTCCGATCGATTGTTCCCCCAGGACAAGCATGGATTCCGAGACGGCATAGGCGGAAAACGCGGCCGCCACAATGGCATTCTCATGGGGGTACATTTCATTGAATCCCCCCCCTCTTTCCTGGATGCTGCTCCAAAACTCCAGCGCCGCGTTGATCCACCCCAAGATATTCTCGTTGTTATAATACGGGTTGTCGTCCCTTTTCAAGACGTGGAGCAACGATAGGGCGAGTACCGCCTCCTGATACCGCGCGCAGGGGAAATCGGCATCAAGCGCATTCCAATAATGCCGGTCAAAACAACCGTAGGTGGAGGAGGCGGCGTTCCTGTCGCACAATCCCAGGAGCCGTGGAATCTCATGCAGTATTGATTCGTAGTAGATTTCTTTCGACATGCCGTCAACCGAATTTTCTGACGAACCGTTCCGCGTACGGACGAAGCTTTTTTTTCAACGCCGCGGGAAGGCGAAAATATATGCCCTTTGCGGCTATTCGCAGTCGCAATCGCACCGCCGAGGAAGGGGCATCCTGCTCGAAGTCATACGCATTCCATGCCGTCACGTCAGCGGTTGTTTGAGTCCGGGGATGCGCGGTCCTGACCGCCGCGGCAGGATATCCGAGGGCGACATAGGCGATCGGCTCGTAGCACGAAGGGATCCCAAACAACGCCCGCAGGGTGGTTTTATAGGGCAGGTGGCATACCCAGCACGAACCGATGCCCAGCGAGGTGGCTGTCAGGAGCATGTTCTGGATTGCCGCGGCGCCGCTTTGGATGTGGTCGCAATATTCCAGGTCGTCGGTGCGATTATCATAGAGCACGAGGATCCCGACCGGGGCCTCCTTGATGAACTGCGTGCCCCCCTCGTCATATAGTTTCCGCTTGATCTCCTGCTTGTCTATCACAATGAACCTCCATGCCCGTCTGTCGCAGGCGGACGGGGCACGGATGCCTGCCGCGATGATTTCCTCTATATGTCGCACATCAATCGCGCGGTCGGAAAACGTTCGGACGCTTCGTCGTTTTTCTATGGCTTCCTTCAGATCCATCTATCTCTCGCCTCACCGGAGGACACCGTCCCGCCGAATTCAAAACGGCCCCCACGCAGCCGCGTAATCTCTTCCCGCATGCCGGAAACGATCAAATATAGCACATCCCCGGGCGCGCCCGCACCATATTGACTGTCCGCTCCCGCCGGGGGGTGTCGCGGATTGCATCATGCCCCCCGCGTGCCCTTCGGCACTGGTCCGCGCGGCGATACCGCCCGCCTCCGAGGGGTATTCTATTCGACAGCGACTCGGCACACGTACGCCCGGCCGGCGCTAGATCCGCACGCGCGCATCCCCATGCGCGTCCGCCCGCAACGCGGCGAGATCGCGGAAGTCTATCGGGCGGCGCATCCAGCAGAAAAACCCCGCGACGCCCTCCGCGAGGGCTGCCAGCACTATCAAGAACGAGAAGGCCAGCGCGGACTCGCGCGCGTACCCGAAACGGGCGAAGATCAGGATGAGCACGGCGTCCCGCGTTCCCACGCCGAGGATCGAGACGGGGATGAGGCTCGCGACCGACGAAAGGGTCACCGCGGCGGTGAGCTGGGCGGGGGAGAGGCGTATGCCGAGGGATTCGGCGAGCATCCAGTAGTGCGCGAGGATGCACGTCATGCCGGCGAGGCTCAGGGCGGCGACCCGCACGATGATGCCGGCGTCCATCGTGCCGACCTCCCGCAGGAAATCCAGGCCGGTCATCCGTATCCCGCGCGCCGCCCCCGCGCCGGGGAGCGGACGCGAGAGCGCCGCGCGGACGCGGGAGAGGAAAGCTTTCCCGCCCGCGCGCAGGAGGACCGCCGCAAGGAGCGCCACGAGGGCCCCCGAGAGAACGGCGAACGCGCGGACACGGGCCCTCGCCATCCAGGCGCCGCTGAGGCAGGCCAGGGCGACGAAGAAAAAAAGGTCGCTCAGGCGGTCGAAGACGGCGCTGAAGATCGATCTTCCCAGCGAGTGCCCGAGGCGCGCGACGTAGGCGATCTTGGCGAAATCCCCCAGCCTGCCCGGCGTGACGCTCCCGAGGAAGACCCCCGCCCAGTAGATGAGGAACGCGTCCCCCATGCCTAAGGAGATGCGCTGGAACCTCAGGAGCGCATTCCAGCGGACGGCCTTGAGGAAGATGACGGGCACGAGGACGCAGAGAGCGAGGAGGAAGAGCGGAATGCGGGTGCGGGAGAGATCGGCCGCGACGCGGGCGATATCGATCCTCGACAGGATGCAGAGCAGGACGGCGATCCCGATGAACCGGTGGGCGTGCCGCAGGAGAAACGGCCTCACCGCAGGCGCAGGGGGCGCCGGCGCGCCGCGGCGCACCCTGCCCCTCCCTTCTCCCTGTCAGGGCAGACGCGCATCGCCACCCTCCCCCCTCCGTCCATGCGGCCGCTTCGGCGCCATCAGCACGAGCGGCCGCGCCTGGGTCCCCTCGACAGGCATGAAGACATGCCGCGTCCCCGGCATATCCCAATCCTGACGATGGTCGAGTCCCTTGGGGAAGACCAGATCCCCGTAGTCGAATCTCCGCACGACGGTATAGTGGGCGTTCAAAGCCTCCGTGAGCGGCGGGACGCTTTTCCAGAACACCCAGTCGGGCTCGGTGTCGATGACGATGTAATCGAGGTTTCGCTCCCGCACATCGCCGATGAAACGGTCGAACAACCTCCCCAGGAGTCTGTACGACAGGTACGACGCCTCCGCGGTGTAACGGAACCCCTTGCCCGCCAGGTAGGCGTAGTACGGATGGTGGGGAAGCCAGACCTTCCCCTCCAGCTTCGAGACGGTGCGGATGAATTTGTCCCCCTCCACCCGGTCCTCCTCCCGCGGGATATGGTCGGCCGGATCATACGTGAGCATGACGAGCTGGGCGAAAAGACAGAGACCGAACAACAGCGCGACGAACGAACGCCCCCTGCCGATGCCGTCGATGCGCGCCCAGAGAAGGCCCGTGAGCAGGCTCGTGAAGGCGGCCGTGGTGTAGAAGCTGTTATGCCACGCATTCGACTTGGCGTAGTTGAGGCCGTCGACAAGGATGAACAACGCGAAGAGGAGAAACCAGAGGCCGGAGCGGAGCGCGCCCCTTTTCCCGAGCACCCTGCACAGGATCGAAACGACGGGGACTGCGATGCAGATCGGGTAATGGCGCACGAGGTAGAAGAGGCCCATATGGACGTCCGAGCCGGTGTGGTAGAAAAAGTTGTATTTCATCCCTTCCCGGCTCAGGAAGCCGCGCGGGAGCGTGAAGACGTAGAACCAGTACCAGCCTTCCGAGGTCCACTGGAGCAGGAGGATGCCGCATCCCACGAAGGCGGCCGACAGGGCCGCGAAGAGCGTGGCGCGTCTCCGGTCCACGGCCAGCAGGTACAGGAAGACGGCCGCCATCGCGTACGCCGAGAGCTGCTTCGTGAAGAACGACAGGGCGAGGCACGCCGCGGCCGCAACGGTTCCCGCCGCGCCGAGGGGGCGGCGCCGCACGAAGTAGAACCCCGCGAGCATCGTGCATATCCAGAACGAGTCGATCCTGGCGAGGTCGTACCAGTAGCCGACGACCGGGAACGAGGCGATGAAGAACGACGCCCCCACGAGGCCCGCCCGGACGCTGCGCGTCTCGCGTTTTACGATGAGGTGGAGGACGAACGCGGCCAGCAGGATCGAGGCAAGGGAGACAATCCGGCCGAGGCCCATGACCGGGCCGAGGATATACACGAGCAGCGCGACGAGGTACTGATAGAGCGGGTTGTAGACGCCCGCGGCGAAACCGGATTCGGGGTCGGGGTAGAGTTGCTCCCCGACGGCGACCCGCACGCTATCCGTGAAGACGACCTCCTCCATCCACTCCACGGCGTACGGATACGCGGCCCTGCTCCCCGCCACCCAGAGGAAGAGCAGAGTCAATCCCGCGAGGAGGAGATAGCAGGCCCCCCGCACGAGCGGGCAGGCGCGTTCCGCAGCCGTTTCCCAACCCAGGCGCATAACGGTGTAGTATAATGTGCGCCTTGGCGGATGTAAACGACGAACGGCCGTGCGATCGGCGCCGGTGCGGCGGATTGTTTCCGGAATAGATGAAAAGACTGATCATAAACGCCGACGACCTGGGCCTCACGGAGAGCGTCAACCGGGCCATCGTCAGGGGGTACCGGGAAGGGGTTCTCACCAGCGCCACCCTCATGGCCAACGGGGCCGCATACGATGATGCGGTCTGCATCGCCCGGGAACACCCCGGCCTCGGCGTGGGCCTCCACCTCAACATCCTGCGCGGGAGGCCGGTCCTGCCCCCCGAACGCATCCGCTCGCTGGTGGGGCCCAACGGCCTCTTCTTGGGGAGCACGGCGGCGTTGTTCCGCCGATGGGCGGAGGGTCGCCTGGACAGGGCGGAGATCGCGCAGGAGTTCGGCGCCCAGCTCGGCAAGGCCCTCGCGGACGGGGTATCGGTGAGCCACCTCGACAGCGAGAAGCACCTCCACACGATCTTCATCGAGCCGGCGATCGAAGCCGCGGAGCGACACGGGATCAGACGGATGCGCCTGAGCGCGGAATGCGCGGCCTTCTCGCCGCGGGACCTTCTCGGCAAGAGATTCTACGCATCGATCTTCCTCCGGTGGCGCGCGCGCCGCGCGAGGGAAATGCTTGCCGCACGCGGTGTTTCCCATCCAGACCATTTCTTCGGCGTCCGCTGCAGCGGGGAGATGCTCCCCCGCTCCCTCGAGCGTCTCATCGCCTCGCTTCCCGAGGGGACGAGCGAGATCATGGTCCACCCCGGCCGGACGCGGGCGGCGCTCGAGGCGCTCCGGGACGAGTTCGGCGCCTTCGACATCAGCCCTCGCGGAACGGACGAGGTCGACGCCCTCGTCTCCCCCGGCGTCCGGGAACTGATCCGCAGGGACGGGGTCGCGCTCATCAGCTACCGAGAGCTGTGAGATGCGTTCCCGCGCGACTCCCCGTTTTGTTTTGTGTCCCGAGCGCCCGCGTGCTAGAATCCTTGAAACGGCCGCGCCCGTGTGCGGGTGCGGAGGCAAGGGGATGCCATGGATGCCCTGATCTCCATCGTGGCACCGCTGCACAACGAGGAGGCGTGCCTCGAGGGGTTTTACCGCACGGTCAAGGACGTCCTCGCGCACCTTCCGGTCAGGCACGAATTCATCTTCGTCGACGACGGCTCCAAAGATCGCTCCGCGGAGATCCTGCGGGAACTTCGGCGGCGGGACCCGAGCGTCAGGATCGTCAGCTTCTCGAGGAACTTCGGCCACCAGGTCGCGATCAAGGCGGGCATCGACCACGCCGCGGGGGACGCCCTAATCATCATCGACACCGATCTCCAGGACCCCCCGGCGGCCATCCCGAAGCTGATCGCGAAATGGCGGGAGGGGTACGACGTCGTCTACGCGGTGCGGGCGAGCCGGGAGGGGGAGGGGGTCTTCAAGCGCCTGACGGCCGCATGCTACTACCGCCTCTTCAGGAAACTCGCCGAGGTGGATATCCCCGTCGATACCGGCGACTTCCGGCTCATATCGAGGCGCGTCGCGGACGTCATGCGGCAGGTCCGCGAGAAGAGCCCATACATCCGCGGCCTCATCAGTTGGGTGGGCTTCGCCCAGACAGGGGTCAGCATCGAAAGGAGCGGCCGGTTCGCGGGGCGCACGAAATACTCCGTGCGGAGGATGCTCCGCCTCGCGTGGAGCGGCGTGACGCACTTCTCGTTCCTGCCCCTCCAGCTCGCGACGTACCTCGGGGCCGCCGCCTTCCTCGTCTCCCTGGCGGGGGTCGCCGCGGCCCTCTACGCGAGGCTCGTGCTCCACGAGGCCGTGTCGGACCGGACGCTGCTCGTCATCGCGGTGACGCTCATGGGCGCCGTCCAGCTCGTCACGCTCGGGATCATCGGCGGCTACCTGGCGCTCACCTACGACGAGGCCCGGGCGCGGCCGCTCTACATCGTCCGGGAGAAAGCCGGCTTCGACGGCGGGGCGTGACCGGGGCGTCCCGTCAGAAGCGGTAGACCAGGATCGAGTACCCGATGCTGTCCACCGGCTCGTGCCGGCTGATCCAGTTGTAGAGCCTCCGCTCCGGGTCCCACAGGTCGGCCCGCGCGGTCGCGCTCACCATCACGACCCCCTTGATATGGGCCTCTTCGGGGCTTCGTGCGCGGGAGAGGCGGTCGCTCAGTCGCTCGTAGCTGATTCCGTAGTGCCTCGCGAGGGCGCTGAACCCCACCTGCTCGAAGAGGATATGGTCGATCTGGTGCGCGGCCATGTAGCCCTTGACCCCTTTCAGATCCTGCCCCCAGTCGAGATTGGAGTCCACGAGGTACTTGTATCCGTTTTTCGGCCCGCCCGCAAGCTCGTTGAAATAGGCCAGGTAGTGGGGGCCGACTGCGAGGCTCCCGTAGACGTACCACGCCGACGCGAGCGCGATGGCAAACCGGAGGAAGACGCCGCCCGCGCTCCCCCCGGGGAGAAGGGCGACGAGACCGCCAAGGCAGACGTGGATGAGCGGATAGACAAGAAGGATGTGCCGGATCCCTATATTCTGGTGGCTCCGCGTCGACACGAGGAAGGTCAACGCGACGGGGACCAGGAGCACCCAGCCCTCCAGCCCGACCTTCATCGGGGGGCTGTGGCGGACGCAGAGCCGCGCCACGAGGAGGAGAAGGAGCGGGAGCGGCGTTTTCAGCAGGAACGCCACGAGGTAGTAGTACCACCATCCCTGCGTCGAGACCCTTCCCAGGAGGAACGCGGGGTGTCCCACTCGCGCGTGCTGGGAGAGGTTCCAGAGCCCCCTGAGGTAGGCCGTGAGCGGAACGCCCCCGTCGCGAAAGGTCCCCATCGAGCGCCGGGCCGCGTCCGGGAAGGACCACCCTCCGCCGCACTCCCGGACGAACGGATCTATCTTCCTGATATCGGAGATGCTTCCCGTGTCGAACCCGTATCCGGCCCACACCACCGCGTAGCCGATCAGGAACACGGCGCACAGCTTGAGGACGGGGCCGCCCACGCCGCCCCTTGTCCCGGTCTGGCGCAGCCGGATCGCGAACAGGATCAGATAACAGGGGATGAGGAGGAGGGCCGAATACTTGCCGAGCTGCGCAAGCCCAAAGGCGGCGCCGGAAAAGGCGAGATTTCTCACGCTCATCTTCATGAGGAACTCATAGAATGCGGATATGCTGAGCACCATGAAAAACGTTGCGCAGACGTCGAGGACGGCGTATCTCGATATGCCGAGTATGATGGGGCTGAAGCAGTAGAGGAAGAGGGCGAAGAGGCCCGCGTATGTTCCGTAGAAACGCCGCGCGAGGCGGAACACGAGGAGTCCTAGCATCATAGAGAGGAACACCGGGGCGAGGCGGCAGCGGTGCACGATCTCTTCCGAACGCGGCATGTTGAGGTCGAACAGGAAATGCCTGCCGAAATTCCACACCCCCGTCCTCAGCCACGCGTCGTCGGCCGGCGGATAGTTGATCCCCCTCATCAGCATGACCGGCACGGCGTTGCAGAGATAACCGAGGGGGGGATGATGTTCACCAAGGTAAAAGGCGCGGTGCGCCTCCCTGCCGAAAGTGAGGAAGGTGACCCCCCCGGCGATGTAATTCGGCTCATCGAGCGTGGCCGACTCCATCCGGAGGCTGGTGATGCACTGGAGGACGAGCGCCGCGAGGAGCGCGACGACGAGCAGGACGTGCCGCGGCGAGATGGCATACGTGGTGCTTGTGCGCGGCATGTCGCTGTGCATGGTGCGACCCGGGCCATCTCGATGTGCACCTCTTTTCAACAAGGCGCACGGATGATAGTATAACATGCAATCATGAATATCGCCCAGCCCCCGGGACGGGGCCTCCTTTATCCCGCATGCGTCGTCGCCGCGCTATGCATCGCCGTCCTCATCGGCCTGCTCGGCGTCGATTTCGGGCATCACTGGGACGAGTGCGCCGTTTTGCGCTACGAGATCAACCGGTGGCTCCCCATCGAGTACGGCTATCCTTCCATGACGTACAACATATCCCACCTCGCCATCGCGTGCCATCTCGTCGTGAAAGCGGTCGGGTTCCGGATGGAGGACGCCTCCTCCTGGAGGGAACGGCTCCACCGTTATGTCTCTGACACGCGCAACCAGGACAGGATGAAACTCGTCGCGAGGTCCACCTGCCTGATCACCTCCCAACTCGCCATCATTGCTGTTTTCCTCATTGTCGCCGGGGCATGGGGCCGGGGCGAGGCCTGCCTCGCCTGCCTGCTCCTTTCTTTCTCGAACGAGTTCCTCTATCACTCGCGGTGGGTGGTGCCAGACACCTTGCACGCCCTCTGGAGCGCGCTGACGATGGCCGTCATCCTGCACGCCCTCAGGCGCGGCAGCTTCCGGGCGCTCTACGGGGCCGCCGCGCTCGCGGGAGCGACCGTGGCCACGAAGTACACGGGCGTATTCATCGTCTGCCCCCTCCTGGCCTGCGGGCTGATGCTCTCGCGGGACGGGATCCCCCGGGCCCTCCGGCGCTGCGCGCTGCTGCTCGCCGTCGCGGGGGGCGCCTTCCTCCTCCTGTGCCCCGGCGTCATCCTTGAGCAGCAGAAGTTCTGGCGCACCCTCATGCCCGTCTACTACACCTACACGCAGGGCCACGGCGGCTACAACGTCGCCCCGGGGCTCCCCAATCTCGGTCTGTCGCTCCTCTATCTCTCCACGCAGTGTTTTTCAAGCATCATGGTCGTCAACGTCGCGTTCTTCGCCCTGGCGGTATGGGGGGCGGCGAACTGGCTTGCGCACAGGCGAAGAGAGGCGCTGCTGATGCTCGTCTTCCTGGTCTTCTTCGTCGGATTTCTCTCCTCCCACGTCATCATGATCGCCCGGAATCTCATGCCGGTCATCCCTTTCCTGGCCATATTCGCCGCGCGCGGGATCTCCTCCTGCCGCGCGCTCCTCCCCCCCGCCTGGAGAGCGCTGTTCTCGTGCCTCGTGGCGGCCGCCATAACGGCCACCCTGGTCATCGAGGCGCATGACGCCGTGGGCATCCGGCGTTTCGCCCGCGACTACGACTACCCGGTCCGCAGCGCGCGGGAATACCTCATCGAAGACCGCGCGCACCGCTACTATGTCCATCCGAACATCAGGGCCAGGCTGCTCGAACAGGGCGGGTTCCCGGCGAACGTGGTCGACGACCCCGCCGGGGCCGACTTCGTCCTCGCCTTCGCCCCTTACCTGCCGAACGACATCGAGAACAGCCCCTTCGTCATCAAGGAATGGTTCGGGACCAGGGAGATAAACCTCCGCTACTACAGCATCTGGCAGCAGAAGGTCTGGGGGATGGAACGCGACAAACCGAACCCGATCATCCTTTCCCCGGAGGATGCGCGGAGATACGGCCTCCTGTGAACCGATTCCGGCCTCTTTTCGCGTTGTCTAACGACCACCGGTGCACTCTCATCACCGCACGGATGAAAAGAGCCGCCCTCATAGCCGTCCTTGCCCTGCTCACGCTGCCGATAGCCTATAACGTCGTAACCTCGTATGTGTACGACGACGATCTCAGCAGATTGCACGCCCTGGGAACGGAGTTGCACACATGGGAATCGTTCGCCTATTCCCCCGGGGCGAACGTGAAGGGGATACCCTCGTTCCGTCCGATAACCTGGTTCATTCAAGACATCACCTTCCGCATCTTCGGCAGGCATTTTCATCTCTACCATGCGTTTTTCTTCGCGTGCCATCTTTCAAACGGCGTCCTCCTGTACCTGCTCGCGTTGCGGCTCACGCACAACCGGCCCTGCGCCCTCGTCGCGGGGCTCCTGTTCGTATTCAACCAGGCCAACACGGAAACCCTGTGTCTGCTCTACGCCAATCATATGATCCACGGCGTCACATTCACCCTCCTCACCCTGCTCTCTATAACACTGTTTCGCGACTCGGGGCGCCGCGTCCACCTCCTCGCGACGGTGCTTTTCTTCAATATGGCGGTCTATTCCACGGAAACGTGCGTGGTGCTCCTCTTGTACGTCCCGCTCCTCGTGGGGATCTTCGCCCTTCGCCAGCTCCGCCCCGCCGATATGGCGAGGGCATCCGTGTACATCCTTTCCTCCACCGCAATACTGCTCACACTTTGGTTTGCGTCGAAGTCGGACATCTGGGCGCCCGCATCGGTCGTCAGGGTTAACTATCGCTATCTTGCCGGAAATGTGCGTTGGGTCGTCGTCAACCTCTTCCTCCCCTTCAGGGATATGCGCTTCTCTCCGTCGGACATTTTCTTCCCCGCGCTCTATTATCTTTTGGGCTTCGCATATCTCGTTTCCTTTTCCCAGTTCATCCTCCTCTCCAGGATCCAAAACAAACTCTTCGTCTTCGGCGTCTCCTGTTTCCTTCTCTACGTAGTTCCGGTCTCGAAGTTCATCGTCTACGAACGGGTGCTGTACTACGCGTGCCCCTTCTACGCGCTCGTCATCGGGTCGCTTCTCACGGTCGAAGCAAGGTGCGCACGAAGGGGCTACCGGATATCGGTCGCCATCCTCTGCGCGCTGCTTCTCGTCAACAACTACGCCCTGCTGCTCCTCCGGACGCGCGACTGGTCGACCTCGGGGCGGCTTACCCGGAACATCATGCGGTATTTCGGCGATCAGATCGATGCGATACACGAAAAGAAACTTCACGCGGTGGATCTCTATCCGTGTCGCCTGCTCTATCTGAGAGGCAAGCCGCTGTTCGGCCCCATCGATGACATGTACCGCTGGTGTCTCTGGTTCAACGGGAGGGATCCCGGCGAGCTGCCCATCTCCGAGGAAAATCTGATCCTCTGGCGGGATGCGCGCGAGATCGCCCTGGCGTTCAGATCCGGAGGGCCGGTCCAGAAGGACGACCCGCTCATCGCGCTCGAGAAAGAGAGGAACAACGGTTCGTACCGTTTTCGGCTCTACGAAGGCACTGTCGGTGATTTCCTCCGCGGCCGGCACCCCAACGTCGCGGCGTTGGGTTCCTCTTTCCCGATCAGGGTGAATTTCCAGCTCATCCACTCGTTCGTGCCGCTCCCCGGTTATGAGATCGATGAGGGAAAGAAGTACCAGCCGTGGCGGGGGTACGGGTGGGATACGGGGCTCTGCGGGGAGGACCTCGCCTTTCAGCGCCGCGCCTGCGTGGATCCCGACGCCAAGGATACGGCCGAGCAACTTCGGGAGACCTACGTGTTCACGCAGGGCGGCAAGGCGACATGGCGCATCGACCTCCCAAACGGCGACTACCTGGTCTCGCTCTGCTGGGGGGATCCGGACCGCGACCGCCCGCCTCAAACGGTCACGCTCCAGGGAAACGTCGCCGCGGAAAGCAGCCGCTGGATGAGGCCCGGCGAGTTCGTCACGGCGGAGCGCATCCCCGTGTCGGTCCGGGACGGCAGAATGGTGATGGAACTCGTCCCCCGCGCCCCCAACCACCCGGGTATCATCAATCATCTCGTTATAGACAGAGCAGTTGCTCCCGCGGACTAGTCGCGGCGGCCTTCCCTCGTTGCTCGCCTCTCGAAACCTTCGCACCGTATCGGGGAGTTATTCATCTTCAGCAGCCCCCGCTATTCTGGTATACTCCTTGATGCGGGGACGGTACCCGCAACACGATCCGGCCGCCGCGTTCCGAGGAGCCCCGTTTCCTCGATGAACGGTTCATCCTGTATATGCGCGCCTCTCCCCTGATAGCCGGGGGAGTGCCGCGCCGATATGCGCGCCGCCCATGAGGAGGGGGATGTGGATCGCGGAGGAGGCGGAGTAAAGCAGGGTACAGCGTATGTCGAGCCCCCGCAAACGGAGGCCGCCGGAAGGAAAGACAGGACAGTTCTCGTTATCGGCGGCGCGGGGTACATCGGCTCCGTTCTGGTGCGGGATCTCCTTCGGCGGGGCTACAGGGTGCGGGTGATCGACAACCTCCTCTACGGCCACGGCTCCTCCCTGGCCGATCTGGCGGAGGAGCCCGGCTTCTCGTTCATCCGCGGCGATTTCTGCGACAACGGCGTCGTCGATCGATCCCTCCGTGGCGTCACCGACGTGGTGCTGCTGGCGGCGCTCGTGGGAGACCCCATCTGCAGGAAATATCCGGAGCTCGCCACGAGGACGAACAGGGAGGGGCCGGCGGCGCTGTTCGATCTGCTGCACGGACGCCGCATCGGCAAATTCATATTCGCCTCCACCTGCAGCAACTACGGCGAGATGGACGACGACGGGTATGCGGATGAAGAACGGGAACTGAAGCCCCTCTCCCTGTACGCCGAAACGAAGGTGCACTTCGAGAATCATATCATCAGGAACGCGCCACGCGTGGACTTTTGTCCCGTGATCCTGCGCCTCTCCACGGCGTTCGGCATCTCGAGGCGCATGAGGTTCGACCTCACCGTGTCGGAATTCACACGGGCCCTCGCCCTCAGGAGGGAGCTTTGCGTCTATGACGAAGACACCTGGAGGCCCTACTGCCATGTCTCCGACATCGCAGAGGCCATGCTCCGGGTCATCGAAAGCCCGAGCGAGACCGTGCGCGGGAGGGTATTCAACGTCGGGAGCAGGGAGAATAACTACACGAAGAAGATGCTGGTCGATGCCGTTCTCGCGGCCGTCGGAGGGGGAACGGTGCGCTACCAGAAGGGAGGCGCCGACAGGAGGAACTACCGCGTCTCCTTCGATGCGATACAGTCGCGCCTGGGATACCGCGCCCGTTTCCGGATCGAGGATTCCGTGCGCGCCCTGGCCGCGGCGATACGGAACGGCCTGTTCGACGATGTCGATTCGAGAAAGAACTTCTACGGCAACCACTCCATAGAGGCCCGTGATCCGCGATGAAGGCGTTGATCCTCGCCGGCGGCCTGGGCTCCAGGCTCAAGCCGTTCACGGAGGCGATCCCCAAGCCCCTCCTCCCCATAGGGGAAAGCTCCATCCTCGAACTGCAGATCTCGAGGCTGAAGAGATACGCCTTCAATGAGATATTCATCGCGACCTTCTATAAGGCGAACTACATAAGCTCCTTCCTCGGGGACGGGTCGCGCCTCGGGGTCAGTCTCACCATCAGCAAGGAGACGAAACCCCTCGGCACCTGCGGTCCGGTCTCCCTCCTGAAGGACAGGCTGGATGAGCCGTTCGTGATGATGAACGGGGACATCCTGACGACCCTGGATTTCGGCAGGTTGTACCGCTACGCCATGGACAACTCCGCTTTGCTGACCGTGGTGACGAAGAGGATACTGACGCCGTTCAACTTCGGCAACGTCCAGTCCGTCGAGGATCGCATCGTGCGCGTCGAGGAGAAGCCCAACTTTCATTTCGAGATCCTGGCGGGGATATACGTATTGAAACCGGAACTGTTCCCGCATATCCCCGACGGGGAGTATTTCGGCATAGATACGCTCATCACCAGGATGCTCGGGGCGGGTTTGAAGGTCGCCCGATACCTGATGACCGAGTACTGGATCGATATCGGACGCCTGGATGATTTCAGCGAGGCCCAGCTTGCCTATGAGAAGCACTTCAGGGTCGATGACTGAGCCATGATCCCGCTCTCGGTGCCTCACATCTCCGGCAACGAATGGACCTACGTCAAGGACTGCCTGGACACCGGGTGGGTATCCTCCGCCGGGAGCTACGTGGACAGATTCGAACGCGCCATCTGCGGCTACACGGGCGCGAGGTACGCGGTCGGCTGCGCAAACGGCACCGCGGCGCTCCAGGTCGCCCTGCGGCTGGTCGGCGTCGTCCCCGGCGACGAGGTGATCGTTCCCACCTTGACGTTCATCGCCCCGGTAAACGCGGCACGCTACATGGGCGCCGAGCCGGTGTTCATGGACTGTGACGACTGCTACGGCATCGATGCGGAGAAGACCGCCGATTTCATCCTGAAGGAGACCTTCTTCAGGGGGGGCCAAACCCGCAACAGGAAGACCGGCAGGCGCGTCTCTGCGATCGTTCCCGTCCACGTCTTCGGCAACGCGGCCGCCCTGGAACGGATCGTTTCGATCTGCAGGGAGAGGAACATCCGAATCGTGGAGGACGCAGCCGAAAGCATGGGAACCTGCTATACCTCGGGGAGCCTGCACGGCAGATTCACCGGCACCGTGGGGGAGATCGGCTGCTACTCCTTCAACGGCAACAAGATCATCACCACCGGCGGCGGCGGGATGCTCGTGACGGACCGGGACGAGTACGCCGGGAGGGCGCGCTATCTGACGACCCAGGCGAAGGACGACCCGATCAGGTACATCCACCACGAGGTGGGCTACAACTTCAGGCTGGCGAACATCCCGGCGGCGATAGGGGTCGCCCAGCTCGAGAAACTGCCGGAGTTCCTGGAGACCAAGAAGCGGAATTACCTGCACTACGCGCGGGAACTGCGCGGGCTCCCCGGTCTGCGCCTGGCGGAGCCGCCCGACTACGCGCGCTGCAACCACTGGTTCTACTGCCTCCAGATCGACGCGAAGGTCTACGGCAGGGACAGGGATTCGCTGATGGCGCACCTCTCGGCGCACGGCGTCGAGACGCGTCCCGTCTGGTACCCAAATCATCTGCAGAGACCGTATAAGGACTGCCAGGGCTACAGGATCGAGAAGGCCCTGGGGCTTCATGAGAAGACGCTGAATATACCGTGCTCGGTGGGTTTGGACCAGCCCTCCATCGACAAGGTGATAGGGCTCTTGAAAAATGAATAGGATCGTGATAGTGGGCGGAGGGGGACACGCGAAGGTCGTCATCTCGATACTGAAGAAACTGAACGACTACGAGATCGCGGGCTATGTCGATCCGGTCGACCGCGGGAGCATTTTGGGCGCCCGGCACCTGGGCGGCGACGACGTCTTGCCCCGCCTTTTCGGCGCGCACCGGGTGACGAACGCGGTGCTCGGCATAGGCCAGTTGGAAACCGCAACATTGCGGCGGGCGCTCAACCTAACAGTCTCGTCGATGGGCTTCGCCTTCCCCGCGGTGATCTCGCCATGCGCCGTCGTCAACGAAGGCGTCTGTATCGGGGAGGGAACGGTCGTCATGGACGGAGCGGTCGTCAACGTGGGGACCAGGATAGGCGCGCAGTGCATACTCAATACGCGGTCATCCGTCGACCACGATTGCGAGATCGGGGAGTTCGTCCACATCTGTCCCGGGGCGACGTTGAGCGGCGGCGTGCGGGTGGGGAGCGGCTCCCTCATCGGGGCGGGGGCCACCGTGATCCAGCGCACGACCATCGGCGACGCGTGCCTCATCGGAGCGGGAGCGGTGGTCGTGACGGATTGCCCGGGAAACGGCAGGTACGTGGGCGTACCCGCCAGGCCGGCACGTTGAAATCGATCGATATCGTAACCGCCGTCCGCGACGAGGAGCAGTGCATCCCCCCCTTCGTGGAGTCGGTGCTCCGCCTCCCCCTCCCCGACTCCGTATCGCTGGGCATCATCTTCGTCGAGGACAGCAGCACCGATGCCACGATGGAGGTGCTGCGGAAGATATCGAAATCCCGGGACAATGTCAGATTCTATTCGCTCAAGCGGGGATTCGGCGAGGGGCCGGCCGTGGTATTCGGGTTGAGCCGCTCTACCGCCGACGCGGTGATCATGATGGGCGTCGACGGCGGACACCCGCCGGAGGTGATCCCACGGATGATCGATTGTTTCCTAGCCGGAGCGGATGTGGTTCAGGCCGTCAGACTGTCCATGAGGAGGAGAAGGATATACCGGGATGCGGGGGCGGTCCTTTTCAGGACGATCGCGAGGGCGATCACGGGCGTGGATATGGCCGAACAGAATGTCTACTACCGCCTTGTGTCGCGCCCCTACAAGGAAATGATCGTCGAGACCAGGCAATGGATACATTTCCTCAGGGTGCGACTGCCGCACGGCCCCTCCGGGCGCGTCCGGAAGGTGTTCTTTCACTCAGAGGAGAGAACGCTCGGCAGGAGCAAATACACCATCCCGCGTCTGGCGAGGCTTTCGTTCGACGGCGTGCTGTCCCTCGTGTCCGCACCCCGCCTCGCCGCTCTCACCCTCCTTCTGGCTGCCGCGGGCCTGTCGGCGGCGTTCCTTGCGCACCCGTCGTTCTCCCTCCCATTCGCTCTCGCCATCGCCCTGATCCTGCTGCGGCACCACCGGATCTCGCATGACGATATCCTGGGCAGGATGGAGGTGCGGGAGGAGGGATAGCCCGCACGCCTCGCCGCCCGCCGCAGGGGAAACGGACGTCTGCGGGCCCATCTCAGTCCCCGAACAGGCTGAACCGTATCACATTGGCGCCGCCGCGGATGATGCGGGCGATGTCTTCCGGACCCTTCATCCTCCCCAGCCACCGCAGCAGGTAGCCCGGCCGCAGGTAGTACTCGCGGTACGCCCTCCGGATGTAGCGCTCGAGGCCGGCCCTGGAGACCGAGGTGTACCACTCGTTGTAGGTCCCCGCCGTGTGGAGGTCCTTCAAACTCAACCGGTTCTCGTCGCCGAGCTCCGGGTGCTCGCGGAGCAGCTCCCTGAAGAGCTCCGAGCCGGGATAGGGGGAGCATATCCCGATGTCGATGGTGGTGGGGTCGATCTCCTTGATGAAGGCGATGGTGCGATCGAGCGTCTCTCCGGTCTCCCCGGGCATGCCGAACATCAGGTGGGCGTGGGTGTCGAGGCCGGCCGCGTGGGCCCAGGCGAAGAGCTCGCGGGTCTGCTCGACCCTGATATGCTTCTTCGAGCGGTCGAGGACCTCCTGGGCCCCCGATTCCATCCCGACCTTGATGAGGTGGCACCCGGCCTCCTTCATCGCCCGGAGGATCTCGAGGTCCGCGCTCCCCACGCGGACGTTGCATATCCAGCTGATATCCAGTCCCTCCCGGACGATCCGCCCGCAGATCTCCCGCACCCTCGCCCGGCTGAAGGTGAACGTCTCGTCCCGGTAGTACACCTCCCGGTAGCCGAGGCCGACGAGGTACCGCAGCTCCTCGATCACCCTGTCCACGCTCCAGGAACGTATCTTCTTCCCCGCGAAGGCGGGCGCCGTGCAGAAGGTGCACAGTCCGGGGCAACCGCGGGAGGTGCAACTCGTGGTATACGGGTGGCGCTTGACGATCGGGTTGAAGTAGGTCGCGCCGGGGGGGAGGAGCGTCCGGTCGGCGATCGGGATCTCCTCCATATCGTCCATGAACGGGTAGTCCTCGTTCAGCACGATTTCGTTGCCTTCCCTGTAGCCGATCCCCCTCACCCCCTTCCAGCTCCCATCCCCTTTCCGAAGGGCGCGCAGGAGGTCCCTGATGATCAGGTCCGGCTCCATCCTCACGATGATGTCGATCGCGGGGTTCTCGAGGCACTGCCGGGGCATGAAGGAGGGGTGGGAGCCGTAGAATATCGCCGTGAGCGCCGGGTTCCTCTCCTTGAGCCTCCGGACCGCAACGGCGTCCTCGTCGATCGTCATCGAGGAGGAGAGGACGAGGGCGACGTCGAATCCCTCGATGCCGCGGGCGAGCTCCTCGAACGACAGCCGCTGCTCGATGGCGTCGCGGAGCTCGACCACGACGCCGTCGTTCTTGAGGATCGTGGCGAGGGTGAGGGCGTTGAGCGGCGGCACGGAGCCCCCGCCGATGCGCCTCCCCTTGCACCAGCAGCCGTAGAGGACATCCCTGACGACGTTGTCGGCGTACTCCGATGAGGGGATGAGAACAAGCGCTTTCACGTTGCGCTCCGTTGAGCCGTGCGGTTCGCCATCATACCGCAGGTACTGGTGGAGGGGGATAACCTAGGGCTGTTGCATCAAGCGTTTTTTTTGTTCTTCCCTGAAGCGGCGAAGGGAAGGAGAAACTTCCCTCCACAGCCCAACCATTTCCTTGAGAATAGCTAGTACCACTCCGGGCTTCGGAATATTGAAAAACTTCCCCTTGCCGATCTCAAAATAGGTGCCCCCGGCGATTCTTGGAAAATGATCGACGCCGACCTCGATAATCTCGTACCCCGCAAGGCGCGCCTTGACCAATAGCTCGGTGTCCGACAGTCCCGTCCGACATTTCAGCGAGACCTTTTCAAAAATACTCTTGCGACAGAGCTTGAAGGCGCAGTCCACGTCGCGTTGCTCCAATCCGAACACAATCTTCATCATAAGATTGTAGATCTTCGCCACAAAAATTCTCGTGATCGGATCCTGCCGTGACCGGCGATACCCCACCACCAGGTCCACGTGACGGATGAGCCGGAACACCTTGCATAAGTCGCTGAGATCAAACTGCCTGTCGGCATCCGAATAGAAAACAGTGTCATGCCGCGCGTTCTCGTACCCCATCCTCATGGCTATCCCATAGCCTCGCTCCGCTCGCGGTTGCAGGATGAGCCTGACGTGCGGGTCACACTGCATCATCTCGCGGACGATATCCCCCGTGTTATCCGTGGAGCCCTCGTACAGTATGATGACAACTTCATACTCATCCGCGATTCCCGAGAGGACCGAGAGAGCGCTATTGATCACATGCCGTATGTTCTCTTCCTCGTTGAAGGCGGGGAAGAACGCGCTGATCGATTGGAGTCTATCGTTCCCGCATGTCATAACGCCGCCGATTAGTGTTTCCCCGCCGCACGGGGCGCTGCCCCCGTCATCCCCCTGCGTCAGAACAGGTATGACAATGCCCTCTTGGCGAGGTACTTGAGATTCTGTACGGAGCTGATGCTCCTCGCAAATCTCACGAGATATTTCGGTCTCAAATAGAACCGAAAAAATGCCGTGCGCTGCAACCGTTTCAATTGCCCCGGTGTAATACCCTCGGGGGCGTACACCACTCTCGAAGTGATAAAGTCTCCCCACGTGTCGGACATGATGCGGCCCTGCGATGCAAGGACATTATATGTCTCGGTTCCCACCAAGGGCAAGAAAAGGCTGAATCCTGCTGTTTCCAGATCCAGCTCACACGCAAAGGCTATCGTTTGCCTGATATCGTTCACTGTTTCCTCGGGATAGCCGAGGATGAAGAACCCATGGGGCCTCAGGCCGACCTTGCGTATGAGCGCGACCTTTTCCCTCACCATCTCCTTTTTCTGCTGCTTCTTCATATGGTCCAGGATCCTCTGGGATCCGGACTCGATGCCGACGGCGATGCGATACGCGCCCGCCCTTTTCATGTCGCGCAGCAACTCCTCATCCAAGGTATCCAACCTGACGCCATTGGGGCAACACCAGTCCACCGTCAGCCGCCTTTCGATGAGGCCGCTGCAAAAACGATGCACATACTCCCTGTCAATGGTGAAGTTGTCATCGATGATCTGAATTTCGTTGACTCCGTGGGCCGTATGGAGGAGTTCGATCTCATCAAGGACGCGCGGGACACTGCGACGGCGCATCTTCCTCCCATTGATGGTGTGTGCGGCGCAGAATGTACATGGGAATGGGCATCCCCTTGTGATCATGACGGGGGCAATGGGATAGCTTTTGTAGATAACGCTGTGGGGCGCGGGGGGATAATCCTGCGGTCGGAGAATGTCCCACGACGGCATGCCGAGGGAATCCAAATCCTCAATAAAGGCGGGCGGGTTGCGCTCCACCCGGGAGTCCCGCCGCCAGATCAGGCCGGGGATAGCGTTCTCCGGCAGGCCGATCGCTTTCCCGCGACCCTCGAGGTAGTTCACGAAAACCGGCAGGCCGACCTCCCCTTCCCCATGAAACGCATAATCAACGTGAGGGAGAAAGCCCATCGTGCCCGCGGGATCGCCCGAGGGATGAGGGCCCCCCACGACCGTGACTATGTCCGGACGCAGGCCCTTGACGATCTCGGCGCTTCTGCGCACAGATATCATATCCGACGAGAACGTTTGGAAACCCACGAGGTCCGGCTGTCGAGATCTTACCGCCTCCTTGAAACCCGAAAAGTCAAGCCGGAGCCTGATGCAGTCCAGAATGTCAACCTCGTGCCCCGCACGACGAAGGGATGTGGCGAGATAGCCGAGCCCGAGGGGAGGGGTGACATAGTACGCGATCTTCTCTTCTCGCACGGGGACAACTAGAAGTATCTTCACGCCCAATCGCTCCCGAGCAGGTTATGAACCGCCGATGGACCGGGATTGTCGCCTAGTACTCCGGCCGGTCACCGTTTCCGGCCGACCATTACGGTCAGCCAGCACCAGCGCCCAAGGCACGGAAAAAGACGAAGAATCACGCTATCCATTTTCTGCACGCAAGAGTAGCTTCTCCTGCACGCAAAACCGTAATCAAGGTCACGGAACCATCCCGTGTGAAATGAGCCCGATAACTTCGATTTCATATAGTACCACGCAAGCACCACCATGGTAACAAGCTTGAACTCCATGTGATCGAACGAGTCGAAGGCGGCGCTAATACGCGCAAGATCGCGATAGCGAATAGGCTTTTCCATCGGGGTGCGTATGGACCGGTTTAAGTTACGGTATACGCTGAGGATCGGGTTATCCGCCAGCGGCTCGGAAAATACGGCAATCCCGCCGGGCTTCAATATGCGATACACCTCACCGAGAGTCCCTGAAAGATCGACGTGGTGGAGCGTCCCCCGGCCGAATACCGCGCTAAAGCTCTCGTTGCCAAAGGGGAGGGATTCAGCGGCAGCCCTTACAAACGATACCTGCCCTCCCACTCCTCTGCGGGAGGCAAGTTCCCTCGCGAGAAAAAGCATCTGGGGGGATACATCTACCCCGACCGTGCACGCCCCCTGCTCCGCGAACCATACCGCATCCTCTCCCCAGCCGCAGCCAAGATCGAGGACGCGGCGCCCCTTGAGATCCCCCATCACCTCCGCCGCGTACAGGTTCTCGAAGGCCCACCGGCTGAAGAGGGGTAGTCTCGCCAGCTCTTCGATACCGACCTCGCCCGCGTAGTGGTCGAAGAAGAGCTCCTCGCTCTTTCGCCGCTCGGTGATGTTCGTCATAGACGACACTTGATGGGGACGGCGAAGCCCTTCTTGCGGTTCGGTCGATGACGGCCCGACCACGGCTCCGCGTGCGTTCCGAACGGCGCCCCGGTGCCTTGGGCGGCACTTCTCATGTCAGGACCCGTCCGGAGGTCACGGAAGCGCCGGGACGGCGCAAGAGTTCCCCCCGCACAAGCCAGATGGTACCCCCGAGAATTATCACCAGGGGCCATTTGTTGCTCAAGAGCCAGAGCTTGGGCATATAGCCGCCGGAGGGGCCCAAGATGATCGGAAACTGCAGGGTGGACAGAAAGATCAGTGCGGCGCTCATGCTGAAAGCCAAAAAGAGCGCCCTCGTCCGAAGAAACTGAAAATCGAGGTTCTCAAACATGACGATGCACGAGGCGAACACAAAGTAGAACATCACGAGCGAATAGTCGTTGGCGGCCGGGGGGGTGACGGTCATCACTATCATCACAAGACAGAAATCCGCGAGATAGGAGAGCGTGTCGCGCGCCTTCCGTGCGACGATCGAAAACGAAACGCACGCGAGGAGCGCGCAATTGACGATGCCCGAGAGGCGGAGCAGAAACGCCGTCGGGAGGGCGCGCTTCTGAAGCAGATAGCTCATGAAACTGTACGTGGAATGATTCCCCGCGAACACCCACGTGTCCCCGGGGATGTAGACATCCTTCACGAAGCGGTATAGCTTCCAGTACTGGGCGAACCCCGCGGCCGTTCCCTCTCGTGAAACCAGGGCGCTCGCCACAATGAGGATGAGCGCGGTGACGATGATCGACAGACACGCACGCCATTCCTTCTTCAGGATGAAGTAGTAGAGGAAGATAAGGGGATACATCTTCACATGCGCCGCAAGGGCAATGAGCGCCCCCGCCGCCACCGCGTGCCGCCCGCCCCGCCATACGACGAAGGCAGACGTCACCAGGAGAAGGACAAGCGCCTCGCTGGCCCCCCTTTCAAGCTCGAACCGCAACGGATACGAGAACGCGACCAGCGCGGAGCAGATCGCCCAATAGTGCGCCCTGTGTCGTGCATATCCGCTGAGAAGCGCCAGGGCCAGGAAAAGCGCGGCGATGAGGAGGCCGAGATACACCCTGTACGCCCAGGGATGGAGCAGGAAGGTGAACGGGACGAAGAGGCGCGCGGAAACGGGGGGGTGGTTCCAGGGGAGCGCCTGTACCCTGACCATCCAGTCCTTGAGTGCATCGGGGAGCGGGCCGAGCAGCACCCGGTAGTGCGCATCGAGCGCCGATTGGCGCGGATCGCTGCGATCCAATTCCTCATAGAGGGGCATGCCGTAGCGGACGCGCAATGCCATGTAGTTATAGCTCTGGAAATCCGCGCCGATGATGTTATCCGGGGGGAAGACGAGGCCGGGCCGGTAGCTATGGGCTCCATAGTCCGGCACGATGACGCGTCCGAAGTTAAGCAGGGCGATTAAAATAACGAATATACAGGCGAAGGTCGAATAGGTATACTTTCCCTGTTCCATAACTTCCCCCTCGGAGGGAAGAGCACGCGCTGAGTTCTTCCCTTCGGCGATGACGGATTATATACCAAGGGACGCAAGGGGACAATACCGTACGCCATCGGCGCGCGATCGCGTTCATGCGGCAACATCCATAGGCGTCCATCAGACGATTGCCCGGCTGGGAGAAGTGCAGACAGTCCATGAATGTCGCCATCATCATACCCCCCCCATTGAACAGGGTTGACTATCTGGGCGTGCAGCAGCCACTGAATGCGTGCTACGTCGCCGCCTACTTGAGGGCCGCGAAGCCGCAGTGCACTGTCCAGATCTGGGATTACAGCGCCGAGACGTTCAACGAACGCGAGTTCCTGACGCGCCTGAAAGACAACCGCATCGAGGTCGCGGGATTCAGCGGATTCACGCCCACGATCAAGCAGTGCGCGGCGCTTGCGTCAATCATCAAACGGGCGTACCCAGAAATCCGGACCGTCATCGGCGGCATCCACGTTTCCACTCTCCCCGAAGGCACGATGAGGGAGTTCGACTGCTTTGATATCGGGATCATCGGCGAGGGAGAGAGACCGTTCGCCGAACTCTGCGGGGTAATTGATGCGGGCGCGGATATATCGGATTTGAAATCGATCGTGTACCGGAAACACGGAGAAATCATAAAAAACGATCTCGAGCCGCTCATCACCGATATCGATCAGATACCCTTCCCGGCGCGCGACTTGCTGAAACAGGATTTGTATAACCGTGGACATACGCAGCGCGGGTTCTCCAGGGGCTTCATGCGGATCTCCGAGATGTTCACTTCCCGCGGGTGTCCCGGGAAATGCATCTTTTGCGCCTCGAGGATCCTACATACCAACGCCCTGAGATTTCATAGCATCGGGTATGTCGAAGCTGAAATAGAGGAATGTGTCAAGAAGTACGGGGCGGAGCATATCTCCCTCGTAGACGACAATTTCACGAGCATCCCGGACCGCGTGTACAAGATCTGCGATATCTTCAAAAGACACCACGTGACGTGGAACTGCCTCGCGCGCATCAACAACGTCAATGCCGATATGTTGCACTATATGAAGAAAAGCGGCTGTGAAGGGATTGTGTACGGGATAGAATCGGGCAGCCCGAGGATATTAAAGCTGATCAAGAAAGGGATCACGGTTGAACAGATCATACAGGGGATGAAGGCAACCCACGAAGCCGGGATCACGAATATCGAAGCAGATTTCCTCATAGGCGTGCATCCCGACGAGACCGTTGAAGATATCCGCGCGACGGTCGATCTGATCAAGAGGATCAAGCCGACCATACTTGCCGTCCTGTTCTGCGTGCCGTATCCCGGCACCGAAGTTTGGACGATAATGAATGAACGCGGGCTGGTCAATGAAACCGACTGGAACAAATACGTCATCTACGGTCAAACCCCGAATTGGCGCACGCACGCCCTTTCGGCTGAAGAGCTTGTCGCCTGGCAGAACAAGATAATGCGCGATTTCTACTATACCCCGGGGTACGTGCTGTCCAGAATCGCCAGGATACGCAGCATGAGGGAATTCGCGTATTACATCAAAATCGCCTACGCGTTCTCCAAATCCCTCCGTGCACGAGGCACGCCCCTCCGCCGCACTCCTTGAAAAGCGCTCTCCGGGCGGCCCGGACCGCGTAGACAAGGGGCAGCCTTTCCCCTTCCCTCCATCCTCCGGCGTGGTTCGGGATCGCGCAGCCCGGTAGAGGAACGCGCGTCATCCCCGCGTGCCACGGCTCCGCCAGTCTCGTCCGGCCTCCCCGGCGTCCCGAGGGTCGCGGCGAGTCATGTTGCATCCCGCCCCACGCTCAAGTACGCTGCAGCCGCACACCTCACGACCTCTCGGGGCGAACGCGCATGCACACAACCCCTGTGATCATGGGGACCTACAACGAGCGGGAGGATATCCCCCCGCTCGTCGAAGAGATCCTCTCCCTCGGCCTTGGTCTCGACATTCTCATCGTCAACGACAACTCTCCCGACGGCACCGGCCGTATTGCGGACGACCTCGCCTCGCGGCACCCGGAGGTTTCCGTGCTGCACCGACCCGGCAAGCTCGGCCTGGGAACAGCCTACGTGGCGGGTTTCCAGCACGCCCTGGCGCGCGGCTATGCGCGGGTCATCACCATGGACGCGGATTACTCGCACCATACCCGCGACCTGCCCGAGTTCCTCGGAAAGTTCGAGACGCATGACGTGGTGGTGGGGACACGCTACATCACGGGGGGCGGGGTGGAGAACTGGCCTCCCTACCTGCTTGCGCTTAGCCGCGGCGGCAGCCTATACACGCGCCTGATCACCGGAATGCCTCTCCACGACGCCACCTGCGGGTTCAATGGATTTTGCGTCGAAGTCATCCGGGCGATACGGCCCGAGCGCATCCGCTCCGAAGGGTACTCGTTCGAAATCGAGACCAAGTTCAGGAGCTGGGAGAAGGGGGTCCGCATCGCCGAGATACCTATCGTCTTCGCCGATCGCACGCGCGGGAAGTCGAAGATGAGCAAGCGGGTGTTTCTCGAGGCGGTCTTGTGGTATGGAAGCTCCGGTTCTCTTCCGTCTGACCCCTTCGGGCATCCGGCGCTCTGCCCCGCCGCGCGTCCCCGGCGTTCGCGTTCGTCCGTAGGCCCCCTCACCGGCGCGAGGAGCCGGCCCCGTGCGTGGCGCTCTCCGCCCCTGAACGCGTTCAGCAGGGATACGCCACGACCGCGTCGATGATCCGCTCCACCTCCGCGTCGGTGAGCACGGAGTGGTTCGGCAGCGAGAGGAGCCGCGGGAAGACCGCTTCGGCCACCGGCAGGGGGGGCTGCCAACCGTAACAGCGGTACAGGTGTATCGGCTTGTAGTGGACCCCGGTGAAGATCTGTTTCTCCCTCAGGTAGACGCTCAGGTTGTCCCTGTCGACACCGCGGCAGCGGATCGCGCAGATGTGCCACGCGGAGCGATGGACCTCGTCGTCGTCCGGGGGCATCTCAAGCCACGGCAGGTCGGCAAAGGCCCGGCGATACCGCGCGACGATCTCCCGGCGGCGGTCGTTCATCCGTTTCAGTTTGCCGAGCTGAACGAGGCCGATGGCAGCCAGGATGTCGTTCGGGTGGCACTTGAGGCCGATCTCGTCCACGTTGTACTCCCACCAGTACGACTTGTTGTCCGGCGTGCGGTCCCAGGTTCCCTTGTCAATGCCGAGCCACCGCAATCTCTTGGCGCGTTGCGCCGACTCCAGATCGCCCATCGTGATCGCGCCGCCCTCCCCCATCGTGAGGTTCTTGACCGCGTGGAAGCTGAAGCAGCCGAACCTCCCGAACGAACCGACGTGCCTCCCGCGGTAGAACGCGCCGGTCGCGTGCGCGCAATCCTCGATGACCGGGATATCCCCCGCGATCTCGAGAATGGCGTCCATTTCGGCGGGGCGGCCGGAGTAGTGGACCAGGACGATGGCGCGGGTCTTGGAGGTGATCTTGCGGCGCAAATCCTCGGGGGAGATATTGAGCGTCGCGGGATCGACGTCGACGAACACCGGGCGGCATCGATTGTAGACCACCACGTGCGCGGTGGAGACAAACGTGATCGCCGGCACCAAAATCTCGTCGCCCGGCGACGGATCGAGCAGCTTCACGGCCAGTTCGAGCGCGGCCGTGCAGGAGTTCGTGCCGACCACGTGCCCGGCGCCGATATAGCTCGCAAACGCCTTCTCGAACTCCGCCGTTTTCGGTCCGAGTCCAAGCCATTTCGATTCGAAGACCTGCCGGACCGCCTCGAGTTCCTCTGCGCCCAGCTCCGGGCGGAACAACTGGATCGGTTCTTTCATCAATTCTCCTCGTTTCTCAACGCCGCCACCGCATCGGCCGCCGCCCGGAAGCATTCGTCTCCGTTCATGTAGCGGAACTGCCCCTGCCTGCCGATGGACCTCAGCCGCGGGAAGCGCGCCAGGAACGCGCGCGCCCTCTCGAGGTGCGCCGGCGTCCCGGTCTCCATCAGCGGATAGGCGTGCGCGAACCGCGCGCTGAAGTACCCCATCTGCCGCGCGCGGATGATCCCGCCGACATCCGTCCTCCCGCCGACCGGCTGGTCCAGTTCGCGGATCGCCAGGTCGAACAGCTCGCCGTCCTGCATGGACCAGAGCCGGTCGCCGACGGAGCAGTTGAACTCGATGGAAAGGCTGGTCTTCCCAGGGGGACAGAAGTCGGGGGAGAGATTCTTGTACTCGTTGATGCGGCTGAAGGAGAATTCGTCGCCCTGAAAGTAGGTCCACTGCGCCTCGAACACCCGCTCGCAGTCGAGCATGATGTTCAGCAGGCGGAGCGCCCTGTAGCGGAGCGACCGTATCGTCTCCTCCATCGCGGTGTCCGGCCGCGGGCACAGGAGCCCCAGCAGGTCCGGGATGGGCAACGTCGAGACGACGGAGCGCGCAACGTACTCCCCCGCCGCCCCCCCCCGCGCGACGGTCAGGAGGTAGCGATCCCCCTCCAGGCGCAGCCCGGCGACCTCCGCGCCGCTCACGATGCGCGCCCCCCGCCCCTCCGCGCGCTCCCGGACCGCATCCACCACGCGCTGCGCGCCGTGCCGCGGATAGACGATGCGGAGCGGCTGGAGTCCGTCGTACGTCTGCCGCCCCTTCATCCCGAGCGCGTGCCGCATCTGCTGCTGGAGGAACGTCCTGATGCGTATTCGCTTGACGCGCCGCGCCACGGATTCGAGATCGAGATGCGCCGGGTCGATCCCCCAGACCTTCTTGAGATACGGCTCGAAGTATATCCGGTAGAGGAGCGGACCGAAGTTCCCGACGGCGTAATCGCGGAAACTCCGCATCCAGGCGTCGCCGGTGACCGTGACGCGGAGGCGCGCGATAACGAGCGTCAACGCCCAGAGCAGCCCCTCGACGCCGTACGCGGTGAAGAACTGGCCGGGCTGGAGGGGGTAGCGCACCAGGCGGCCGCGGAAGAGGATCTCCGTCTTCTTGTCCGCCTCGACGAAGATATCCCCCACGATGAGCTTCATCCGGGCGACGGCGGACTCCATATCGGGTCCCGCGGCGTAGAGGCCGTGGACGCCGTGATCGAAGATGAACCCGTTCCGGTACTCCGATCCCCACAGCCCGCCGACCCGCTCCTCCTTCTCAAGGAGCAGGCTCGTCATGCCGGACTCCGCTGCGGCGAGCGCCGCCCCCAGGCCGCTGATGCCGCCGCCGATGATCGCCAGATCCGTTTCCCGCACGCTGTTCATCATTGGAAACCGTTGTCCGCGCGGTGGCGAAGGAGGACCGGAGCGGGAGCGGGGCGCGTCATCGCCCGCCCCCGGCGCGCAGTTCGTAGCGCACCGCCCCCGGGGAGCCGCCGGCGGCCTCCACGAACCCGCATTTCGAAAAGAGCCGGCGGGACGCCGTGTTCTCCCGCATGATGCCGGCGTGGAGCAGCTCGAGGCCGAGGGAGCGGCCCCGGCCGATCATCTCCCGGAGCATGATCCCGCCCATCCCCCTACGCCGGAAAGGGGCGGCGACGATGATCCGTCCAATCTCCGCGCTTTTCTTCGACCGGTCGATGCCGTAGAGCGAGCAGGTGCCGACCGTCATCCCCCCCCCCTCGACCATATAGACCTCGTCTCGGTCGGGGTCGAGGGAAGCGATCCACCGCCGCACCTCTTCCTCGGTGAAGCGCCGCTTCGAGAAAAACCAGTTCCAGGTGTCGTCCGCGTTCCTCAGCGCGGCGAAGGAACGGGCGTCTTTGCCGGTGATGCGTCGGAAGGCGAGTGTGGTCACTGTCCGGGCTCCTTGCGCCCCCCTCTCCCCGCGCCGGCTTCCCCCGCAACGCGGCGCGCGGTAATCCGGGGGACGCGCATCTTCCGGCGGGATGCAGCGTCAAGGGTACCTATCCGGCATTCATTTGTCAACAAGACCGATGACACAAGACCGATGCCGCGGCGGCGAGAACTGCTATTTAGGAGTGGGGGGGAAAGTGCTTGTCGGGCGATGGATGGTGAAATATACTCCAATCATACTACGCAGCGAACTGAATCATCCGCCGCCCGCTTCAACGGCTATAAGGCCTTGGTTGTTTGAAAATGCGCATAAAATACCCGGTAGTGCTGCGGCGCATAGGGGCGGGGCGCCGCCTGAATGCGTTGCGCTCCTTCATCTCCGGGAATCGATATGCGATCCTCTCCCTCCTGATCATCCTTTTGATGCTCTCCCACCTCTCAAACAAAAGGTGGGAAGGTGATTTCTGGGTACATGTCGCCTGCGTACGGGAACTTGCGGCCAATCCCCTTTCCCCGCACAATCCGATACTCTTGGCCAATGAACCATGTGATTTCTATACCCCCTACACGCTGTTCATCGCCCTTTGTTCCCGGGCGACAAAAACGGACGCGATTACATGCCTGGCGGTAGCGGGTGTTATCAACCTTCTTCTGCTGCTCATCTCCCTGAGACTGTTTGTTTCGTCATACATCACCAAAGACGTGGAGAAGACCGCCTTCTACACCCTGCTGTTCATGCTGTTCCTGTGGGGGGCACCCCCATGGTTTTGGAGCGGTTTTTTCCACATGGACGCGCTTGGATACGTCCTGCCGTATCCCTCGACATTCACCGCGGCGCTCATCTTCTTTTCCTTCGCGCTATATATCCATGTCTTGAAGGGCGCGCACCTGGCATGGTTGTCGCTCTATTTCTTGATCTGCCCGATGTTACTCCTGACTCACCCGACGACGGCCATAGTGTTCTATGCAGGGCTTGGCGCGTTCACCATCGGATTCAAGAAATGGCATGACGTAACAATACTGTCGGTGCTTGCGGGCGCGTTTGCATTCTCCATACTCGTCGCCCTCATCTATCCGTATTTCTCTTGTATCGATCTATTCCTCGCGAAGGCCGGATCCTTTCATGAGGATAACTATGATCTATACATGAACATACTACCGCGGACATTGCCTTTGCTGATCGGTGCAATCCCTCTCGTGGGCCGGATGAGGAGGGACCGTTTTGATCCTCTTGTGCTTTTCTTTCTCTTTCTCGTCTGCATCTATGTCTACGGTGCCCTCTCCGGCTCGTACACCTACGGGAGGGTCGTCTTCTACATCGTCCTGCTCCTCCAGATGGCCCTCGCCGCGTGGGTGGCCGGCGCGGAGACACGGAGGGACTGGAGGGGGCTCCTGTTGCTCGTCGCGTACCTGTATCTCGCGGCGCCGCTGCTGCCGACGCGCGCTTTCTCCTCGATGGCCCAGTACAGACCGGGCCGCGACAGCAACTACTCCAACCTGTTGTTTCTCTCGCGTTATACACGGCAGTACGACGTGATCCTGTCGGATATCAGGACAAGCTTCTACGTCCCGGCTTTCGGGGGCAAGGTGGTCGCCTACGACAATCCGTCCCTGCATGGGCTCGGCAAACTGGAGAGAGGGCGCGCCGTCAGTTTTTTCCTCGGAGACGAGGCCTCCGACAACGACCGGGTGGACATCATACGGAAGTATCACGTGACCCACCTCCTGATTAACATGGAGCGGCGGGAGGCCGGCCGCACTCTCGCCGCCGTAGCGCCGTTCGGCGAACTCGCGTACCGTAGCCCGGCCTATTCCCTCATCAGGGTCGACGAGGGGAGGCCGGTCTTCGTGAACCGAGACAGGGTTTCCCTCTTCCGCCGTTTTGCGAACGCGCTCTCTGCCTGCTATAAGGCACTGGTGCGCAGGCCCTGCGCGCGTATTGCACGGGCCGTCTCGGGTTGAGGGCTGCAGCCCCGCCTTGCCTCCCCGAGGGAGGATCGTCATGGACCATGCCCGAAGCCCCTACAGGCTCAGCGAGGTGCTCTACTACTGCACCTCCGCGCTCGCCGCGCTTCTTGCGCTCGCCGCGCCCGGCGCAGCGCTGCGCTGGCTTGGCCTTTCCGCGCTGGTGATCGGCCAGGCGGCGTGCGGCGTGCGCCGGCGGTACCGCGGGCAGCCGGCCGTGTACCTGATCGCGACGTACGTGCTGTGCCGCGTCGCGGAGTCGCTCAACATACCCGTGGTGGGGAAACACCCCCTGCTGGGGAGGGTGTACCTCCCGGCCATCTGCGCCCTCTCCCTCATCGTCGCGCGGCGCGGTTTCTCCCTGGATTACCTCCGGCAGGGGAGTAAGACGCGGCGGGTGAGGGCGGCGTGCGTTTTCGTCCTCCTCCTGCTGTACCTCACGGCCTCGACGAGCAGCTCCCTCTTCCTTCCCGGCTGGAGGGTGCTCGTCGGCGCGAAATCCCTCCTCTCCGTCGCGCTGACGGCGGTCTGGTTCATCCCATGGGCAGGGTCGGCGTTCGCGCTGTTCGACGCCCTGGGGCGGCTCGTCCGCGGGGGGGCGACCTCCCGCCGGCGTCGGGACTTCCTCCTCCTCTTCGCCATCGGGCTGGCCGCGGGGCTGGCCTATCTTGCCATGTACAGGCCCGGCCTGATGTCGCCGGACTCATCCGTCCAGTGGAAACAGGCGACGGGCAGGATGCCGCTTTCAGATTGGCACCCGTACCTGCATACCCTCATCATCCGGTTGCTCAGCAGGGCATACCCCTCCCCCGTGGTGCTCCCCCTTCTGCAGATCGCGCTCTCGGCGCTCGTCTATGCGTCGTGGGGAACATTCCTGCTCCAGAGGGGTGCGCGCAGGACATACCTGTATGGTCTGCTCATCCTATTCTCAGTCGCGCCATTCCACGCCATCCTCAACATCACGCTGTGGAAGGATGTGCTGTACACCCTGGCATTGACGTTCCTGACACTACAGTTCGCAAGGATCGCGGTGGGGAGAGAGAATTACTTCGCCCGCCCAAGCAATGCCGTCGCGTTCGCCGTTTCCACCGCCCTTGTCTGGAGCATGCGGCACAACGGCTTCATCGTGGGGATCTGCGCGCTGTCCACGGTCGGCGCCTGCCTTGCCCTGTGCCTGAAATCCTCCCCGCGCCGGGGCGGAAGGGGAGCCTTCGCCATGGCCGCCATCATCACCCTTGTCCTCGCGGCGGAACTAGCCGTCCTCAAGGTGATACCCAAAGCGCTCGGCGTGATCCCCAATCAGCGGGCCGCTGGATATACCACCTTCCTGTCTCCTCTCGGCGCTCTGGCGAAGGACGGCGTCTATTCCACTCGTCCGCTTGATCGGACGGATACCGGGACGCTGGCGCTGATGGAAAGCGTTATGCCCATCGAGACATGGATACAGCAGTACCAGAAATACACCGTGTTCAAGTATCTGGTCGACAACGACCTTCTTTTCGTCACCAACGCGAGCAGGCTGCGCCCGGCGGACGTGCTTGCGGTGTACGGCAGGAATCTGCTGAAGTATCCCGCCTATGTCGTGGGCGACAGATTGAATAAAACGAGCATTCTATGGAGCATAACCGACACCGATTTCCAGATAGACAGCATAGTCTACAGCTACGTCAAGGACATGAGGGAATACGGCGTCCCGGCGTACACATGCGTGCCGGGGCGGCGCCTTTTCGAATTCCTGGAGAAGTACAACGAGCTGTTCTTCAGGCTGGGGATCTACTCCATGGTGCTGGTCCTGCTGTTCGGCTACATCGCGATCAAGGGGGAACGCGGATTGATGCTCGTGTATATCCCCCTGGCTGCGAACACGCTGTCCCTGCTGCTGTCGATGCCCTCGCCGGAATACCGGTTCGGCTACTACCTGTTCGAGTTGGCCCCCTTCATGCTGACCTTCGTGCTGGTTGAGATGCACCACGGCTCGCCGGCGAACCTCGCCCCTCGGGCGCCGGCGGGGTGTTCCGATAACATTCCGCCGCCCACAGCGAGAAGATTCACGAAATGTATATGAACCCGATGTGCCTTCGGGCGCTAGGGTACATCAACCAGAAGCGGCCCAGCGGGCCGATGGAGGAGCAGAGGTAGATCGCCGGGGGGATCCGTCTCCCCCCCACAGCGCCGCACTCGGCATGGAGCGACGCCCGACACACTAGCGCAGATGGGTGTGCTGTACTACACTACGGGGTGTGCGGTCATCGAATTGCCCGCTGCTCGACATTCCCGGGGGATACGGAAAACGCGATCGCGCGTTCTTCCGCAGCGGCCTCAACCGCAACGGCGGGGCACCCGTTGAACCATCGGCTTGAATGTATCTCCAGGAACCGGTACGCGATCCTGTCGGCGGCGGTCGCGCTCCTCATGTTCTCCCACATCTCGAACTGGGTGTGGAAGGGCGACTTCTGGGAACACGCGGCCTGCGTGCGCGAACTCGCCAGTCGGCCCTTTTCCCCGCGCCATTCGATGTATCTGGCGGACACCCCGCACATGTTATACTCGCCCTACCTGCTCTCCGTCGCCATCGTCTCCCGGGTCGCCGGTCTCGGTCTGATCGAGGGTCTGACCGCGGCGGGCATCATGAACCTGATCCTGCTCCTCGTCTCCCTGAGGATCTTCATAGGATCGTGCGTCGAGGAGGAGGCGGAGAAGACCTCTTTCTACACCCTCCTCTTCATGCTGTTCCTGTGGGGCCCCCCCCCGTGGTTCTTCAGCGGATTCTTGCACATGAACGTGCTCGGGTACGTCCTTCCTTACCCGTCGACCTTCTCGGCCGCGCTCACGTTCCTCTCGTTCGCGATATACCTTCGAATCCTGCGGGGTGCGCGCCTGACATGGTTCATCCCGCTGTATCTCACCATCCCGACCGTGGTGCTGACCCACCCGACCACCGCGCTGGTCCTGTTCGCGGGGCTTTGGGCGTTCACCATCGGCGCAGGGAAATGCCGCGACGTGAGGCTGATGGCAATGCTTGCGGGAGCCCTCGCCGCCACACTCCTTGCCGCACTCGCCTACCCATACTACTCATGCATCGACATCTTCATAGTGAAGGCCACGTCCTTCCACGAGGACAACTACGACCTGTACGAGAAGGTGGCGCAGCGGACGCTGCCCGCGCTGATCGGGCTGTTCCCCCTCTTCGGCCGCCTGAGGAGGGACCGGCGCGACCCCCTCGTCATCTTGTTCGCGTTCCTCGTCTGCATCTATGTCTACGGTGTCCTCTCCGGCTCGTACATTTACGGGAGGGTCATTTTCTACATCGTCTTGCTTCTCCAGATGGCGCTCGCGACATCGGTTGCGCGGGCGGAAACGCACAAGAAGGCCAGCGTCGCCATCCTTCTCCTCGCGTACCTGTATCTCACGTCCCCCATGCTTCCGATGCAGGGCCTGCGCTTCGTCCTGCAGTATATGCCGGGGCGCGGCAGCAACTATTCCGATCTGCTGTTTCTCTCCACATGCGTGGAACAAGATGACGTGGTTTTGTCGGACATCGAGACAAGCCTCATGGTCCCGGCATTGGGAGGCAAGGTCGTCGCCTACGACAAGCCCGTGCCCTTGATGGACAACCGCGCGAGAATAAAGGACGCCGTCCTCTTCTTTGACGCCGCGACTGGCGAGGAGGAGCGGATGAGGATTCTCCGGAAATACAGCGTCGACTATATTCTGGTGGACAGGAGAAGGGACAGCGGCACAGATCGCGCGCTTGGCCCTTTCCTCTCATTCGGCAACATCGTGTACCAAAGCCCGCGCTATGTCCTTGTGAAAGTTTCCGAAGACCCCCGCCGCGTTGGCGGCCCTGACACGAAGAATCAGCGCTATGAATTCAAGCATCTTCGTCCCCGCAGCCGGCGTACAAGGAGATCTGCCGGTCTGCGCTCGGTGCGCTATGGTCGTGCGGGTGGCCCCCCTTCGGTGGGCGGTGATGTAAGCCCATAGATGTACATCCGCTCGTCCTCCGCGATGTGCTCCTCGAAGGATGCGATCAATTCATACCTTCCGGCGAAGTTCTCGTCGCCGTCCGTTTTCTCGCTCAGGATGAGCACCGCCGCGCGGTAGTGTCCGCCTTGCATCCCCCTGTCGACCCTGCGCACGACATCCTCGATCCGCAGGGCCGCCTGGTTGCGCATGAACTCCTTCGTATGCGCGGTATAGCTGCCGAACCGTTCGCACTCGACCTGGAAGATCCGCGAATAGGGCTTCGGCAGGTACAGCGCCACCGCCTGGGCCTTGGTCGAGGGGAACGCCGCGATGAAAACGTCGTCCCCAAGGTATCCGTGCTCCTCGAGATACCCGGCCACCCGTCTGGCGGGAGAGAAATCGTGACGCAGCTCATAGTAGACCGCCTGGGCGGATCCGGCGAGCTGCAGGGACAGCAGTAGCGTCACGAGGCACGCCCGCACAGTCCCGGGGAGGGATCTGGGTGCGTGCGACGGAGATTCCCGGCCACTCTCCAGCGCCCACAGGGAAAAGATCCATGCCATGTAGATGAGGCCGATATGCCTTCGGGCGCCAGGATACTTCAGCCAGAAGAGGCCCAGCAGGCCGATGGAGGAGCAGAGGTAGATCGCCAGGGGGATCCGTCTCCCCCACAGCGCCGCCACTGACGCGGCGGCCAGCGGGACGGCGACGAAGACGCACGCGGGGTACCGCACGAGCACGGAGCCCCAGAAGTTGACGCCGGGGCCCGAGACCGGCAGGAACGCGAGCTGGATCGCATACAGCAGTTCGCGGATCTTCAGATGCGACAGCTCCCAATGCCAGCCCACCCACTGGTCGGCGCGCGCTTCGCGGGATATGGTCTGGCACATCGCCAGGGTTAACCCCAGCGCCATGATGAGGAGAGAGATCCTGACGGCCCTTGCACGGCGGAGTTCCCCTGACGCCATCGCCTCGAAAAGGTACGCCCCGGCCAGCACCGCGGCGAGGATGATGCCGTGCACGTTGGTGTTGGCCAGGAGCAGGATCGGGACGGAATAGGCGATCGGCCTCTTGAAACGATCCTTGTAGAACGCCGCGGCCGCCAGGATGCACAGGACGGAGAGGCCGTACGTCCTCGTGATCGCGCCGTATTCGTACAGCACGTAGTAGCCGAATATGAACAGTACCCTCTGATACAGGGGGAAGGGCGCGCACCGGATGAAGACGACGGCGGCGCACAGGATGACGAGAACGTTGGCGAACTGCCCCGCCCGGAACGGGAGCCCGGACTTGGCAAGCGGGTAGGCCAGATAGAACCAGAGCCCCGGGGTCCCCTCACGACCCATCTGTTGAACGACGGAGAAGAAGCTCGGGCTGTCCCGCGCGATGAGCCAGCCCTGCGCCTCGTCCCTCCATGCCTCATGATTGAAGAGCATGAGCAGGGAGAGCAGGGCGAAAATCGCTATATATGCATATTCCGCCTTCAGGCGCATGGTGGATATATCCCCGGGGGCGGCGCCTTCGGGCCCGGAGGCTGATACCAGATCCCCCATGCGCCCGCATCGCAGTCGAGCCTCATCGGGACGAGCCCAGGGAAATGGCGCATGAGGAATTCAAGATCGGTGCTCGAGTTCTCCTTCATCCGTATGAACATCGGCCTTCTCCCGGTCTTCCGACACATGTCGCGGACCCTCTGCACGGTTTCCATGGAATCCACGGGCCACACCCAGACGTTACACTGGTCCTTCCTGCCGTAGAGCGCCTTGATGCTGTAGGTCCCCCAATCCACATGGCAGAAGACGTACCCGCGTGTGTGCGAATCCAGCGCTTCTCCCAGGCATTCATAATTCGTGACAGTCCCGGGGCGCACCCACTCACGGCGGTCCATGCCGAAGAGCCCGCAGTACTGCCAGAGGTTCAACGCGAGGAAGAGCACGAGGAGCGCGGAGACTATCCTGTCGCCGCGCAGTTCCGAGAAGACGGAAAAGAGGGCCAGCACCAGGAACGGATATGCCATAATCAGATGGTGGAATGCGACCGCGACAGGGGACGAAATGAGCACGCCCAGAACCAGAGTGAATGCCAGCGCATTGACGGCGACAAAGCGGACATCCCTCTTGAGAATGCGCAGCCTCACTGCCCCGTATGCCAGCAGCGTGATGATAACACCGCACAGCATGACGCCGCTAGGCGTTACCGTGTGAGTCACGTCGCAGATCATGCTGGCGCCCTTCAAGGGATTTAAAAATAGCCTCAACAGATCTGCGCAATGCTGCGTGATTCTGTAGGTGTAGTTGCCGTCCGCAAGGGCGGTTTGCGTGATCCGCCAGGCGATTTGGTAATAGTGCCCCCCCGGCACCCTGTCCGTTGCATTCAGCAGGGTGCCGGTCAGCACACCAGCCGTGACGACCAGGATGCCGCAGTGACGGAGAAACCGCCCGCGAACCCCGGGAATGGCCATGCGCGGCCTTTGCTCGATGGCGTAGCAGAGGATGAAAAGGGCGATGACCGGCACGTAGAAGATGAAAGAGAGCTTGATCCATATCCCCGCGAAGACGAGCCCCCCGATTGCCGGAGGGTAGACAAGGCCGAGAGCGGCCTCATCGCCCACTGCCTTCAGCCACTTCCCGATCATGTATACGATGAGATAGATGAGGGTGAGCGGGAATACGGTGGGCCCATAATCCGTGAAATGCAGCAGGGAATAGGGCATGGAAACGAGGAGAATCAGAAAACACTTGAGCACATCGTAACGAACGATCCTGCAGATCAGCAGTGCCTGGAGTGCGAGAGCGATGAGCCCGAGGAATCTCAATGAGTGTGGCGAAGGCCACGCGAGGAAGAACGGGAAATACAAGAGCGACGGCAGGCTCCCGATATACGCGAACGCACGCAGCGGCAGATAGGTGTCCATGAACGGAATCGAATTCCATATCCTGACAAGAAGATCCGGGGACGAGGACGGCATCAGGGACTTGAAATTCGGGAATAAGGCCAGGTCATAATAGCGCGTCAATGGATCCAGCTTGTTCAGCGGGTAATACCACCAGGCGAGGTTGCTGTAGGGAAGGTAGGTATCGATGTTGTGGGGGAGAGGGGAACAGAGATGCACCACGAGGAGCGATATCCCAAGGATTGCCGTGGCCTCGCCGAGCGCCTTGAGGAGCGGCCGACGCCGGGGGGTGGTCTTCATCGGGGAACCCTGCTGCGTCGGCTGCTTTGGGTGAGTGTTCGCGCTGCATGCAGATCGCATCGGATACTCCACGGTGCCGCCGGCCCCCCTCGTTATGCAGCCGATGAGATACGCACGCGTGCGGCGCATCTCTCCCGCGCGGCACACGATGATATACCAACGACCGCCGAATAGGGAGCCTTAAATGGCCGCCCCCTTCCAGGGGCGGCAACGGGCCAAAGGAAGTGCTTCCGTATTCGCCGAGATGTGCTACTATCTTCGCGTGCGCACCTTCGGCGCCCCGCACCACGCAATGAAGACCCTCTTCCTCCTGAAAGAGACCATGGTGTACGAGCGGATGGGGTTGATGTACCTCATCGGCGCTCTGAAGAAGCGCGGCAAGGCGGTCGATCTCCTCATCACCGGCGCGCTCACGCGCGACGAGATCCTCAGGAAGGTGGATGCCATCGCCCCGGAGATCGTCGCGGTCAGCGCGATGACGGGAGAACACAACTACTACCTCTCCCTCCTCGACACCCTGAAGAGGCACCGCACCTTCTTCTCCCTGATCGGGGGCCCCCACCCCACCTTCTCCCCCGAGGTCGTGCTGAACGAATGCCTGGACGCGGGGTGCATCGGCGAAGGGGAGGAGGCGATGCTGGACCTCGTCTCGGCCGTCGAGCAGGGGAAGCCCGTCGACGCCATTCCGAACCTCTGCGTGCGTCGTGACGGGGAGTATCGGTGCACCCCCCCCCGCCCGCTGGTGGAGAATCTCGACGAGATCCCCTTCCCGGACAGGGAGCTCATCTACTCGAGGGACAGGCTCCTGGAGAGGGACAGGATCAAGACGTTCTTCACCATACGGGGCTGCCCGTACCAGTGCGCGTACTGCTTCAACAAGGCGTTCAACGAGATGTACCGGGGCAAGGGCGGCGGGGTCAGGACCCGCTCCGTGGACAACTTCATCGCGGAGGTGAACGAGGTCAGGCACCGGTACCCCACGGAACTCCTCAGCATCTACGACGACAACTTCCTCCTCCACAGCGTCGAGTGGCTCGAGGAGTTCGCCGACAAGCTGCCGCGGCAGGTCGGGCTGCCGTTCATCGTGAACTTCATCCCGAACCTGGTCACGGACGAGAAGATCCGCCTGCTGAAGAAGGCGGGCGTCTCGTATATCGAGATGGCGCTCGAGACGGCCGACGACGACGTCAACAGGGAGATACTGAAGCGGGTGCCCACGCGAAAGGAGATCACGGAGGCCGCGCGCATCCTTCACGCGCACAAGATCAAGTTCCAGGTGGACTGCCTCATCGGGCTCCCCGTCAAGGACCCCCTCGAGAACGCCTTCCGCACGATGGACTTCGAGATCACGTTGAGGCCGACCTTCGCCCTCGCCAACATTCTCTACCCGTACCCGAAGACGCCCATTCACGACTACGTCGTCGCCCACGGCTATTACAGGCCGCAGGATGCCGGATCGAGAGAGAAGTTTTTCACCAGGAACTACTCGGTCCTTGATTTCGGGGATCCGAAGGTCACCATGCAGATTGCGAAGCTCCACAAGCTGTGGGGGATCACCGTCAGCCACCCGTTCATCCTCCGCAGGCTGACCAGGCTCCTGATCCGCCTCCCCCTCCTGAAGCTCTACACCTATATGTTCTGGGCCTGGCACGGGCTCTCGTACAGGTTCCGCCTCGCGACGACCTCTTCTTCCTACCGCGACCTGCCGCAGTACATCAAGCGGATATTCTCATATCTCCCGGGGATTGAAAAAGATGCGGAAGAATGCTGATCTCGGCGGCGTGGCGGAAGAGTGGGAGCGGCTGTGGAAGCTGTCGAAAGACAAGTGGTTCCGCCACCCCCGCTACCAGGAGACGATCGCCCGTATCCTGAAGGACCGGTTGGCCGGGAGGATCGTCCTTGACATCGGCTGCGGCACCGGCGACTACCTGTCGAGGCTCAAGGGATCGTGCACGCCCGTCGGACTCGACATATCGGCCGGGGCGTTGAGGCTCGCCTGCGGGCATCGGGTGGTCGCCTCGGCGGAATGCCTGCCTTTCCAAACCGGTTCCCTGGGGGGCATCTTCAGCATCGGGACGTTCCACTGCCTCCCCCACCCCGGAGAGATGTTGAAGGAGGCGCACAGGGTCCTCGCCGCGGATGGGCTCCTCATCCTCATCGTGCCCAGCGCAACATCGCTGCCCGCCCTCATCAAGCGGTTCCTCGACCCGCTCTTCCGGTTCGTCTTCAGGATGCTCGAGAATGACCGGATGCCCGATATCCACAGGACCTACTCGCTCAGGGCGCTGAAGGAGATGGTGACCCGGAGCGGATACGCCGTCCTGGAGCACCACCGCGTCCACATAGGCTATGCCTTCAGGAGCCCCCTGATACGGCTCCCCCTGACGGCGATCGAGAAGCTCCGCCTGCGCCGGATGGCCGAGGAGATCGTCGTCGTATGCGCGCGGACGGCCTGCGCGCCTCGCACTCGAGACTGACGTGAGCACTCTTCGCGAGAAATGGCATGCCGGCCTGAATGTCTGGCGAACCTCGGGCGGCCTGTCCGCTCCGAGCGCCCTGCTCCGATTCTACAGGTGCGCGACGAGATGCGACGCGGCGACGACACGCGCCTACCTGGAGGGACTCGTTCGAAACGGCCTGCGGATAACGGTCTTTGCGACGGGATCGTTCATCGAGAAGAACACCGGCTGGGCGCTGAGGATGCAGGGGCTCGGCTGCGAGATCGGCCTCCACGGATACCATCACCTCTCGCCAAACCGGATGACGCCCGCGCGGTTTGAGACCGACCTGCAACGCTGCATCGCCGCCTTCCGGCGCGCCGGCATCTCGTTCAGCGGCTACCGCGCGCCGAACCTCGCCATGGCCCCCGGCTGCTACCCCGTTTTGAGGCGCCTGGGGATCGCCTACTCCTCGTCGCTGCTCTGCTCCGCCGCCCGGCTGGACCCGATGGAGCGGTGCATCGCCTTTATGGACGTCCCCCTGATCCTGCACGAGCCCGGCCCTGAAGAAATCGCAGACGCCCTCCGCCCCCACCTTCTCCCCGGGAGGGTCCTCTGCGTGCATCCGTACGGTTTCCTCGGGACGCGTTACGGGCCCGTCACCCGGGAGCTTATCCTTGACTGCGGGCTCAGGACGGTTACAATAGCCGAACAACTGCGCGGCGCCGAGGGGCTGGCCCTCTCGGTCGATTTCGGCGCGTAAGGAACCGATGAAACTCAGCATCATCATCCCCTGCTACAACGAGAAAAGCACGATCCTCGATATCGCGCGGAAGGTCCTCGCGGTGCAGATCCCCGCCGAGAAGGAACTCATCGTCGTGGACGACTGCTCGACCGACGGCTCCGGGGATCTCGCCCGCGATGCGCTGCAGGGGAAGGCGACGATCGTCCGCCACGAGCGCAACAGCGGAAAGGGGGCGGCGATACGGACCGGCCTCGCGCACGCGACCGGCGACTACGTCATCATCCAGGACGCCGATCTGGAGCTCGACCCCGACGACTATCGTTTTTTGCTGGAGCCCGTGCGGGAGGGGGTCTCGGACGTCGTCTTCGGGACCCGGATGATCAACTACGACTACCACCACGCCGTCCAGGGATCGTCGGCCGACAGGGCGGTGTTCCTCGCGGGGCTCGCCCTCAATTTCTTGGTCAACGTCCTCTTCACCGCCACCGTCACGGACGTCATGATCGGCTACAAACTCATCAGAACGGACATCTTCCGGTCACTCGACATCAAATCCGACGGCTTCGGCATCGAGGTGGAAATCGCGGCCAAGCTCCTCAAGCGCGGGCACCGCATCCATGAGGTCCCCGTCAGGTACTACCCGCGGCGCTTCGACCAGGGAAAGAAGATAAGTTGGCGGGACGTGCCGAGGATCTTCTGCGCGCTCCTGAAGTACCGGCTGCGCGGGTAGTGTGCGGTCCCGGGGGCCGCGCCGTATCCCCCGTGCGAGTATCTCCTCCACCTTCTCACGGGCCGGCACCAGATCTCCCACGCGCCGGCATCGCAGTCGAGTTGCATCGGCACGAGCCCCCAGAAGTTCCTCTTCAAAAACGCGAGGTCGGTGCCTGACCGCTCCTTCATCCGTATGAACATCGGCGTTCTGCCTGTCTGCCGGCAGATGTCGCACACCCTCCGCACGACCTCGTCGGAATCCATCGGCCACGCCGCCACGTTGCACTGGTCCCGGTTCCCGTAGAGCGCCTTGATGTACTCCACGCCCCAATCGACATGGACATGAAGTGCTCCCACGCGAGGTTGGTGTAGGGAACATATGAATCGGCGTTCATGGGCACATGCAAGAAGAGGAACACCACGAGGAGAGCTATCCCGAGGATTGCCGCGACCTCGCCGAGCGTCTTCAGCAAGCGTTTCGGCGCGGGACGCGCGCCACGAAAAGCCTTTTCGCGCGAAGAGGACGGCGTCTTCATCTCTCAGAGCCGCCCACGCGCACGCTTCAGGCGGAGCTGGATTACCTTCAAAAGCGCCTCGAAGAACGTCTTCTTGTCCATCTTGGACTTCCCGATGGCGCGCTCGTAGAAGATGATGGGAATCTCCCTGATCCGCATCCCCTTCGCGTGCATCCGGTAGAGAAGCTCGAACTGGAACGAAAAGGAGTTGGACTTCACCTCGCGGAGGTCGATCGCCTCGAGCGCACGGCGGGAGATGATCTTGTAGCCCCCGGTGCAGTCGGTGTACGGCATCCCCGACACGAAGCGCACGTACTTGTTGGCGAGGTAGCTCATCACGAGGCGCCAGAACGGCCAGTTGACCGAGCTCACCCCCTTCAGATAACGGGAGCCGATCACGAGGTCGTATCCCTCGATCGCCTCGATGAACGGGGCTATGTACTTGGGGTCGTGGGAGTTGTCGGCGTCCATCTCGATGACGTAGTCGTACCCGTTCCCGATGGCGTAGGCGAACCCGCGGACGTAGGCGGTGCCGAGGCCGAGTTTTCCGGGCCGGTGTATGACCGCGACGCGGGGATTCTCCCGGCTGTAGGCGTCCACGACCGCCCCCGTGCCGTCCGGGGAGTTGTCCTCGATGAGGAGGACGTCGAGGGCGGGCGGGATGGCGAGGAGCTGGTCAAGCAGGCCGACGATGTTCTCCCGCTCGTTGTAGACGGGGATGACGATCAGGATCCGTTTCCCCGGCGGCACATTCGACGGCGCAGGCGGGGGCCGTTCCATCCGCTCACCCCTTCTTCAGAACCGCCGCCGCCGTCTCGCAGCCGCTCAGCAGCGCCGTGTGCATCGTCCTGGTGCAGGGGTACCTGCGGTACACACCGGCGAAGAAGAGGCCGGGGTAGACGCTCTCGACGGGCGGGTTTTTGTACCCGAGGCCGTACCGGGGCGTGCTGTACGGTATCTTGAATATCCTCCGCCAAAGATAGTCGAATTTCGGGCAGACGGTGCGGATGTCCTCGAGGTAGATCGCCGCGAGTTCCTCCTCGGAGGTCCGGTAGAGGGGGGATTCCTCGTCGGCGTAGCTGAACAGGTAGTAGACATATTCCCCGTGCGCCCCCCCCTCCGGGAAGAGGGCGGTGTGGTTGAAGATGCCCCCGAAACGGAGGACCGGCTCCATGAAGACGTTCCAGTAGTGCGGCGAGATGAGGTGGCGCGAGCCGAAGCACATGCAGATGAGGGGGCGGTAGCGGATCGTGGAGAGTTCCGGATCCAGCCGCCCCGGCTCCTCGTGTATGCGCAGCAGTATCTCCGGCGGGACGGCGCTGACGATCCTCGGCGACTCCAGGCGGTGCCGCGTCCCGTTCGGGCCGACGGCCTCCACCGTCCCCCGCCCCACCCGGACCGCCTCGACCCCCCGCATGATGCGCCCGCCCTTCTTCTCGACGGCCGCGGCGATCCCGTCGATGAGCGCCTTCAGGTCCTTGGACGGGTAGCCGTAGCTGGACCTGTTCCGGGCGCTCTCGTGGAGGCGGTAGCCGAGCCAGCCGCTGCTCACCGCGGAGAGGGGCGTCCCGAACTCCATCTCGGCGAGCGGCTCGAAGATCGCCTTCCGCGCCCTCCCGCCGAGCATCCGCTCGATCCATTCGTCGCTCCTGACCGCGTCGAACGCGTGCCAGTTCTTCTTGAAATAGCAGACCACGCCGAAACGGACGAGGCGGAGCCGTTCCAGGGGGGTGAGCGGGGCGAAGCCGAGGATGTGCCACGGCTGCACGAGCGGGTACGCCTTCCCGTGGAACCAGAAGACGACCTTGATGCTCTTCCAGACCATCGATTCCCACAAACCGAACCTTTTCAGGAACCGGTGGGTGGCGGTGTCGATCCCCATGACGTGGTGGTAGGTGATCGGGATCCACTTCCCGTCCTGCCGGAACGATTTCGCCAGGCCGCCGAGCTCCGTGTCCGCCTCGAGAAGGACGACCCGCATCCCCCCCTCCGCCAGACGATCCGCGGCGGCGAGGCCGGCGGGCCCTCCCCCGAGCACGATCGCGTCGCACCGTTCAACCGTCATAGCGGTTCGACCTCCTGCGCGATACCGCGCGTCTTCAGGGCGATCGCGAGGGTCTTGCGCAGGCCCAGTTTCTTGTAGCGCGAGTAGTTCCTCACCAGGCAGATCTTGAAGATTCCGTTGAAGAGCGGGTTCGGGGGGAGTTTCACGAGGAGCCGCAGCAGGGGGATGAGGCGCGGGTGGCGGACCGCGAGGTAAAAGAGCTTCTGGATGTTCAGGATTTCCCCCTTCCTCTCCAGCCGCAAAGGATTGTCGCCGAGGTGGAGCGGCTCGAGCCGGTCGAAGTTGAACCCGTCGCCGAGGTAGCCGCGCGCCTTGGCGTAGTCGTACATCCCGGTCTTCGGGAGGGGCTGGTAGACGTAGGCGAACGGGTGGTCGACCCGGCAGTCGACGTTGAGGCGCACGGTCTCCCAGGCCCGCGCGGGGGTCTCGCCCGGCATGCAGAACATGCTGGTCGTCCTCAAAATGATCCCCCGCGCCTTCACCCACCGGGCCGCCGAGACGATCTGCTCGTTGCTGATCCCCTTCCCCCCTATTTCGTTCCGGACGAATTCGCTCCCGCTCTCGACGCCGAACGACATCCCGTAGCAGCCGGCCTCGCGCAACTCGCCCACGATCTCCTCGGTCAGGGTGTCCGCCCTGACGCCGCAGAAGAACGGGAGGCCGACCTCCCTGCGATAGAGAGGGAGGAACTCGCGCAGCCAGTCCCTGTTCCAGACGAAGACCTCGTCGTCGAAGGTGACCGTGTCGAAGCGCAGGATCTCCTTCTGCTCCCGTATCTCCGCGGCGAAGCTCCGCGGAGCCCGCATCCTGAGGTACCTCCCCTTCCCGCGGTAGAGCGACTGGAAATACGGGTCCGTGCAGAAGGTGCAGCGGAACGGGCACCCACGGCTCCCGATGAACGTCTTCGTCGTCTTCTCGCGGAGGAACCGGTACTTGTAGTACAGGGACCAGTCGGGCCGGGGGAGGCTCTCGAGATCCTCCCGCAGCGGCCTGGGTTCGTTCTTCACCACGGCGCCGCCGCGCTTGACCCAAAGGTTCCTGATTTCGGCGATCTCTCCGTTCCGCTCCAGGACCGCCGCGAGCTCGCAGAGGGCGTCCTCCCCCTCCCCGACGCAGACGGCGTCCACGCCCTCGTGCTCGACGATCTCGGGGCAGACGGTCGCGTGCGCTCCGCCGAAGACGGTCATCGCGCCGAGCTCCCGCCTGACCCGTCCGGCAAGGCGCGCCATCGCGAGGTGCTCGCCGGTGGTGCAGGAGAAACCCACGAGGCGGGGGGCGAAACGGGCGAGCTCCCCGAGGATGTTCTTCTCGAGCGAGGTGACGAACACCTCGCACTCGTGCCCCGCGGCCTTGAGCGCCGCGGCGAGGTACATGATGCCGTGGTATTCCTGGGGGAAGCTGTGGACGAAGGCAATCCTCATTTGTCGACGTTGTCGTAGCCGTAGATGTGGTAGTAGATCATCGTGTAGCCGAAGTGCAGGCCGTACCGCCACCCCCGCCGGAGGTAGACGAAGAGGTTCCTGAAGTACCGTAGCTTCTGGCGCAGGATCATCCTGAGCAGGCGTCTGCCGAAGGTGAGGAAGTAGGCGATTTTCTGGTACCGTTCCACCGTCCTGACCCTTAGCTTCTTCGATTCGACCACGGCGCCGAAGGTGATGTTGTCGGCCGCCTTCCACCGCGCATCGTCTATCCATCCGCCGTACTGGTAGATCTGCCGGCATCCCTCCTCGGTGAACGGCTTGTAGATGAAAAAGGCGGTCCGGTTCGCGTCGAGCTCCATGGCGAGCCGGATGGTGTCCCGCAGCGTCGCCGGGGTTTCGGCGGGGCCCCCGAGGATGTTGAACGCCGTGAAGCCGATGCCGTTCGCCTTGGCGATCCTGAAGATCTCCTTAATCTTCTCCCGGGAGATATGCTTGCCGTAGACCTCGTTGCGGATGAAGTCGTTCCCGGACTCGATCCCGACGCGCAGGAGGGCGCACCCCGACTTGCCCAGCAGCTCCAGCTTCTCCTCGTCGAGCTGGTCGATGCGGGCGAACATGCTGTACCGCAGTTTTCCCCAGGCGCTCGTCTGCATGTAGGACTCGCAGAACGGACGCAGCCACGCGATGCTGGCGGTGGGGATCTGGTCGAAGAGCTGGGCGAGCCGCATGTTCCGGTGCTTATATTTCTCCCACTGAAAGGCGATCTCCTGCGCGTAGCTGACCGGGTCCCGCACCCGGTAGTACTGCCCCTCCACCGCCTCCGAGATGCCGTGCGCGTCGCAGTAGGTGCACTTGAACGGGCAGCCGCGCGTGCCGATGATGTAGAGCATCCCCAGGAAGTAGAAGTAGAGGTCCAGATCCTCCCAGAGGTCCCAGTTGGGGATCGGGAGACTGTCGATCTCCTTGATGAAACACCCCCGGCCGGTCTTGACGATGGTTCCGTTGCGCTTCGTCCAGACGCCGGGGATCTGCGAGACGTCCCCGCCCCCCTCGAGGCGGTTTAGATAGTCGGCGAGGGTGAGCTCCCCGTCTCCGATGAAAAGGGCGTCCACGCCGGGAAGCGAGAGCGTCTCCTCGGGTTTGAGCGACGCGTGGTAGCCGCCGAGGATAACCGGGAGGTTGCGGTGCCGCGCGATGTGCGCGATGACCTCCTTCACGTACTGCATGTACATCGTGTTGGCGGAGATGCCGATCAGGTCCGGCGCATCCCGGTCGATGTCGGCCAGCAGCTTTTCTTTCCACACCCTCCGCCTGAACGTCAGGTCCGTAATCGTGGCGCGATGCGGCGTCCTCTCGTTCAGGTAGGTGGCCAGGCAGGTGATGGCGATGTCGAGCGCGCTGTAGTCGCCCCCGAGGGTTGCGTTGACGAACTTAACCTTCATCGGAAGAATCTCCTGACCTTGGTGACGAGCTTCGGGATGCCCCCGGGCGACACGAAATGCCGCAGGATGTACCCCCAGCGCCGGGGCCGCAGGTAGAAGCTGAAGAGGGCCTTCCGCTGGAATCTCTTCAGCGTCCGGGTGTCTATGTTCGGGTCCTCGAACGCCCTGCGTGAATAGTAGTTGAAATCCGTGTAGTTGTCGCTGATTTTGTAGCCGAGCTCCGTCACCATGTCGAACAGGTATGTCCCGGGGAGGGGGGTAGCGATGTTGAACGTCGCCTCGTCTATGTCGAGCGAGGAGGCGAATCGTATGGTCCTGCGGAGCTCCTCCCTTGTCTCCGTCGGGGCGCCGAGCATGAAAAAGCAGCCCGCCCTGATCCCCGCCCGCCTCGCCGCGGCGATGGTCGTCTTGATGTTCTCGAGGCGTATCCGCTTTTTGTAGACGTCGTCGAGTATCCGCTGGCTGCCCGACTCGGCGCCGATGTGGAGATACCGGACGCCCGCCTCGTGCATCTTCCGGAACGTCGCGTCATCGGTGATGTCGGCCCGCGTGTTGCACGCCCACAGGATATCGAGCCGGTCCGCGATGAGGCGGTCGCAGAGCTCCTCGAGCCAGCGCCGGTTCGCCGTCAGCGTGTCGTCGTGGAAGAAGATCCCCCTGATGCCGTGGTCTTGCTTCAGCCCCGCGATCTCCGCGACGATGTTCGACGGGCTCCGCATCCTCAGCCGGCTGCCGAACAGCTTCACCAGCGTGGGCTGGCAGTAGGTGCACCGGAAGGGGCAGCCCCGGGAGGCGACGACCGTCGTCCCCCTGATCTTCATCCCGAGGATGTCGAGGTAGTGCCAGGTCGCCGTGTACCTCTCCATATCGAACAGGCGCCGGTCCGGGAACTCCAAGGCGTCCAAATCCGCGACCGGCTCGCGGGGTGCGCTCGTGACGATCCGGCCTCCCTCCCGGTAGCAGATGCCCCGTACCCCCTTCAGATCGCGGGACGCCGAGGCCCGGACGACCTCGGCGAAGGTCCGCTCACCCTCGCCCAGCACCACGATGTCCGCATGATCCACGAGTGTCTCGGGGAGGACCGTCGCGTGCGGGCCCCCGGCCACCACGAACGCCCCCATCGCCCTCGCCCGCCTGGCAGCCTCGATCCCGCGTTCGTAGCTCATCGTGTCGAAGTAGATGCCCGCGAGGTCGGGGCGAGTCTCTTCGAGCCTGGCGTGAAATTCCTCCGCCGATTTGAGGAACGTCCCGTCCACGAGGGTCACCCGCGCCCCGAGGTCTGCGGGCAGGTTGGAGGCGAGGTACCCAAGCCCGAGGGGCGGGTCCCCCGACCTAGAATTCAACCGCGGGAAAACGAGCGCGATCTTCATCGGAATGGCTGTACGGGAACACGATATTGTATCATACGGCGGACGGGGACGCCCTGTTGAACATGAGGCTCAGTTCCCGATGGCACATGTAGTTGCACGCGGCGCAGCCCTTCAGCTCCCTCCGCGCGGAATCATACGCAGTTGAGCGCCAGAACTCCCGCACACTCCCCCCTCCCAGGTTCCCGACCGGCTGCGCCATCCCGAAGAAATAGTTGCACGCGTAGACGTCCTCATACGCGTCGATGAAGATGTCGGTGTACGGGGCGAAACACCTGAGAACGGGCCTCTCCCCCGAGAAGAGCCGCCTGCAGTAGTCGAGGTACGCCTCGGAGTTGTCGATGAAGTCGGGCAGACGCATCTTCTCTTCGCGCAACCGCTCGTTGGCGCGCAGCAGCGACGCCGCCCGTTCCGCCGCGGACGGTTGCGACAGGCCGCCGAGATCCTGCGCCTCGAAAACCGAGAGGGTGTCCGCCCCGAGCCGGCGGGCGGCATTCACGATCCCCGCGACGTCATCAACGTTCCCCTCGGTGAGCGTGGCCGCGAGGGCGCAGTGGCAGCCCCGGCCGAGCAGGCGCCGGGCGGAGAGGACGTTGCGGACGGCCTCGCCCAGGCGTGCAAAGGCGCCCGGCACGCCGCGCTGCCGGTCGTGCATCTCCGGCGTCGCCCCGTCCATCGAGAGGGTGATCAGATCGACGCCGGCTTCGACGAGCGCGCGCGCAACGGAGTCCGTCAGCAGCATCCCGTTGGTGGGTATGTGCACGGTCAGCCCCGCGCGGTGGGCGACCGCCGCGAGCTCGACGATGTCGCTCCTCAAAAGCGGCTCGCCGCCGTAGAAGGAGACGCCGTACGCCCCCATCCTGGCCAGTTCCCCGATGATCTCCTTCGCCCTCTCTCCGGGGATCTCTTCGGCACCCCTTCGCACCCGCTGCGGGAAGTTACACATCGCACAGCGCTGGGTGCAGCGGTAGGTGAGCGCGAGGGTGGCCGAGATCGGGGCGCAGAACGTCCTCCCCCTCCAGGCCGACCCGATCACGGCGAGGGCGTTCACCGCCTGTCGGAACGCCCGGAGCGGGCGGCCGGAGCGCAACCGGCGGATGAGCACACGGGAGTACTTTTTCCTCATCGGCGCCTATCGGATCGAGAGAGCCGCCCTGGCGAGCGTCGCGAACTCGTGCCACGAGCGGACAGCGAGGAGCCTGCGGGCCACGTACGAGGGCCGGTAGTAAAACGCCCTGAAGAATTGTTTCTGCCGGCGGTCGAGCTCGCCAGGGGGGAAGACGGAAAAGTAGTTCCCCATCTCCGCGATCGCCCCGCGTCTGCCGAGGGTGTACTCCGCCCAGAAGTCCCTCCCCGTCTCCTTCACCACCTGGCTGTACAGTCGCGAGGGGGGGCACGGGGTCAACTTGTTCACCTGGATGAAGTCGCAGGGGATCGTTTTCGCGAACCGGATGGAGCGCTTGAGGGCGGGACGGTCCTCCCCGGGGTTTCCTATCATGAAGAACGCGAGCGTGGAGATGCCGGCCTCCCGCGCCCAGGAGAACGCCTCCCGCATCCGCTCGATGGACATCGAGCGCCCGAGGCGGGAGAGCACGTCGGGGTCGGCGGATTCGACGCCGAAGTGCATCTTAAAGCAGCCGGCGGCCTTCATCGACGCGAGCATGTCAGGCGAGACGAGATCCGCGCGCGTCCGCACCGACCAGGTGACGTCGAGCTTCTTCCGGCGGATCGCCTCGCAGATGGCCTGGACGCGCCCGGGGTTGAGCGTGAACGTCTCGTCCTGGAACCATATCTCGCGGATCCCGTGCCGCTTCCTGCACTCCTCCATCTCGGCGATAACGCTCTCGGCGCTGCGCATCTGGTGGCGGATGGTGCCCACGTCGCAGTAGGCGCACTTGAACGGGCAGCCGTAGCTGGAGATCATCACCGTCACAGGGTGGCGCTTCGACATCACGCACGAGTAGGCCTCGTTGGGCAGCAGGTGGCGCGCCGGGAACGGGACCCGGTCGAGCGGGACGCTGTCGGCGGTCGGGGGAACGCAGGTCACCCCTCCGTCGTCCCTCCGTACCAGACCGTCGATGCCGCCGACGTCCCGCCCTCCCTGGGCGATCGCATGGAGCAGTTGGGGGAAACTTCTCCACCCCTCGCCGACGATTCCGTAGTCGATGCATTCGTGGGAGAGGGTCTCGCGGGGGTAGAGGGAGAGGTGCATCCCCCCGACGATGACCGGGACGGGAAACGCCTGCTTGATCCGCTCGATGTAGGCGAGCGACTCGAGGAACGTCTCCGTGATCAGGTTATACCCCACCGCGATCGGATCGAATTCTCGGAGCCGCCGGACGATCTCCTCCGCGGAGAGCCGGAGGGCGAACGCCTCGACGTAGCAGACCTCGAACCCAGACTTCTCCAGGTGCCCCGCGAGGTAGGCGAGGCTGAGGTTGGGGAGTATCTGCGCCGTGTCCGTGTAGGCCTTCCTCACGCGCGGGGTGTACATCAGGTCGGGAACGACCTGCGGCAGGTTGACGAGCGCCACCCGCCCCCTTTTCCGCTTCCCGGAACCGTTCATATCCTCTTTCCGATGAGCTGCCGGCACCAGTGCATGATCGTTCCCGGATTCAGCGACAGGAGCAGGTTGAGCTCCACGTGGCACGCCTGCACGCACGCCGCGCAGGAGCTTTCGGGGAGGGCGCGGAACGCCTTGCGCATCCCGACCTCGAGGGCGTTCAGGTAGAGCTCCTTCCGGGCCCGTTCGAAAGTGGATCCGCACGGGTAGACGATCCCCTCCACGTCGATCTGGCAGAAGAGCCGGCCCGCCCGGCACGGCGGGTGCCCCGGGGGCCGGCGCGGGAGAAAAATCGCGCGGTGATCCTCCCAGTCGATGAAGATGCGCCTGAGACACATCTCCGAGTCGGCGATCGGCGCACCGGAGCGTTTCAGGGCGATGAGCTCGTTCCCGATGCGGCGGTGTTCCTCCTCGTCGAGGAGCAGTTCCGCCAGCGGGTGCTCCCGGCGGAACCCCCCCCCTCCCGCCGCCCCCAGCGGATAGTGAAGGCACTGGAAGTTGGTGACGAAGCCGTAGTTCCGGGCGGTTTCGAGGATGAACGGGATGAACTCCCTGTTGCGCCTGGTGAGCGTCGTGGTGGTGAGCGTGCGTATCCCGCGCTCCCTGAGCGCCTTGAACGCATCCAGGAGCAGGGGGAAGCTCCCCCTACCTTTGAGCTCCTCGTGGACATCCTTCAGCCCTTCGAAGCTCAGGAACACCATATCGGCGTTCTTCAGGGCCTCGAGCCGCCTCCGGACGAAGTGTTCGCGGACGGAAAGGGTCACGAGGAATCCCATTCCTTTCCCGCGCCCGATGATCTCTCCGATATCGTCCCTGATGAGGGGGTCGCCGCCGGTGAGGTGAAGACGCACGCACCCCATAGCCGCGAGTTCGTCCATGATGCGCAGGAGCCCCTCGAGCGGCATGTCCTTCTTCCCGCTCTTGGAGATGTCGCAGTAGGCGCAGCCGGCGGGACAGCGGTTGGTGATGTCGATCCAGACCGCCAGCGGCCGCCGCCTGCCCAGGAGGCGCTCCTCAAGAACAGCCTTTCCCGCCCGAAATAAATGCCGTATCTTCATGGACAAGAACGTGTTATGCAACGCCCGCCATCAGAGGGTGGCGGGGCTTCTTCTTCTCCTTGCAGTCCGGCGCGCCGCGCAAAAGTTTACAAAAACGCCACTGCGCCGGTGTGCACGCAAGGATGCGAAAACGATTATAGTATACTCGCGGCAGAGAAGTTAGACAAACCGGGGCCAAGCCGGATTTAGCGCTGCCGTATCACACGAGCGGGGCACCCGACGGCGACGCAGCGCGGGGGCAAGTATACTAAAGAACAAACACGCTGAAAGTGCAAATCCTGAATCCGCGGGCGACTGCGCAGGCCGCCGGATATCGCTTTTGCAGCGGCGGTTGTGTTTCGTGTTCATGCCGCGCATTGACGCTGTCGCAGACGCTGTCGCAGATTGACTTGCCCTCCGTTTCTTGATTAACTTCTGCGGGCGGAGACCGCCGCAGGGGCGCCTCACCATCATCTGCGAGAGACATTCCGGGAAAACAGGTGCGCCATTCCCCCGCGGGCGATGCGCGTCGTTTTCTCGTTTCCGCGCGCGGCGGACCGGCACTGCATCAAGGGGTATATGATGAGGTTATTCGCCATCCTGTGCGTGTTCATCGTGCTCGCGGTCGGATTCTCCTGGCCGCTGCCGCTCCATTTGGACACGGCGCTCGACAACGACTTCGACACGCTCATGTTCGCATCCGTGCTCCAGTTTTTCAGGGCCAACGTCCTCCGGCATCCCCGGGACCTCTTCGATGCACCGTTTTACCATCCGCATCGACAAACGCTTCCCTCCGTCTTTCACAACTACATGGTCGGGCTCGCGTACATCCCGCTCTACGCGCTCACCCGGAGCCCGGTGGGCTCCTACAACATCCTCCATCTCCTCACCCTCGCCCTCGACGCTTTCGCGATGTACATCCTTGTGCGCCATCTCACCGGCGGGGAGCTCCCGGCCATCGTCTCGGGGGCCATATTCGGCTTCTGTCCGGTCAGGACCGCCAACTTCCAATACACCCCGTTCGTGACGAACTACTGGGTCGTCTTCGCCATCCTTCTCCTCTTCAAATTCTCTGAACGCCTTTCCCGCGGCGGGGCGCCCGGCTTCACGCTCCTCGCCGGCTCTCTCGCGCTGTACCTCGTCCAGTGCCTCTCCGACATGGTGGGGGGGCTCTACCTGGGCCTCGCCTTCTTTCCCGTGCTCGCCTTCGGCCTCCTCGCCAATCTCAAACGACTCGGCCCCGGCGGGCTCGCGAGGGCCGCCGCCATGCTCGCCCTCCTCGCCCTCTGCCTGGCTGCGGCGACGGCCCCCCTGCGTGCGATCAGGAAGGGGATGGGCGAGGAGCGGGTCGCCTGGGACGCCGAGACGGTGCAGGAGATATGCCCCGCGATCTCGAGTTATCTCTCGCCGTCTCCGGGGAACATCCTCTACGGCAGGGCTACCGCGGGATTCTCGTTGAACGCCCGGCAGGTCAACTTCTTCGGCGCGGCGGCGTGGATCCTCGCCGCCATCGGTTTCTTTGCCGCCCGGAAGACGGCGCGTTTCCTCCCCGCGTACATGCCCCCGCTCGCGCTCGCCATCTGCCTCGCCGCCTTTCTGCTCTCGCTCGGGCCGTGGATATGTCTCACGCCGGGGGTGAAGCTCTGCCCCGGGCCCTCCATGCTCGTCTATCGTTTTTTCCCGGCGCTGAGGACGCTCGGGGGGCTGGGGATGGTCGTGCTTATTTACGTCTGCGTCATGGCCGGCTTCGGCGTGCAGTGGCTGGCCGACCGGCTCCAGTCGGCCCGTCTCTGCCGTCGGGGCGTGCTCGGCGCCGGGCTCCTCGCGATTCTGACCATCGAATATGCCAGCTACCCCCCCACCACGTGGGGTGAACCGTTCTATTGCGTGCCCCGGGACCCCCCCGCGGTATACCGATGGTTGATGGCGCAACGCGACACCGCTCCCGTCATCGAACTCCCGATGCCCTGGGAACCCGAGGAGATCGGGGGGGCGTTGGGTCTCGATACCGCCGCGATGTACTGGGCCGCCTTCCACGGGAGGCGAATCGTCAACGGCCAGACGGCGTTCGCCTACCCCGAGTACAAGATCATCGCCGACCAGATGAAGCGCTTCCCCTCGCGGGAGACCATCGACATCCTGCGCTCCCTCGGCGTCCGCTACGTCGTCCTGCACGTGGGGAGACTCCCGCGCCTGGAGTGGCAGTGGCAGCTTGTTCGCGCCCATCCCGAGGCGGCCTACGACTGGCGCGCGACGCTCGACCGCCTCGACCGCTTCGGTGGCGAACTGGCCCTCAGGGTGAAGGCCGGCGGCGACCGCCTCTACGAGATCCTCCCGGGCCCTTCCGCCCCCGCGATCCCCCCGGGCGCCCCCCTTCCCCGCCACGGATGGACGGCGACGGCGTACCCGCACCCGTCGGATGCCTCCCTGGCCATCAACGGCAGGGAGGAGACGGCATGGTCGACGCGGCACAACCAGGTTGCAGGCCTCTTCTTCCAGCTTGACCTTGGGCGTAGCGAAAAGATCGCCGGGATCGGGATGATCCTCAAGAGCGCGAACGAGTGCCCCAAGAACCCCCGCGTGGAGATCTCGAACGATGGCAGGAGATGGACGCCCGTCGACTACGGGGGGGCGTACCTGGATTTCACGCAGCGGCTGATCGCGGACCCGGGGGAGAAGCTCTTCCGGATCTCCTTCCCCGCCGTGAAGGCGCGCTACATCCGGATGACCCTCACCCGGATGGACAACCTCTACCCCTGGACCATCGCGGAACTGGAGGTCTACGGGGGGGTGTGAACGGCGGATATGGCGCGCGCCCGACGGAGCGAAATGCGCGTCAACGCGGGGGATACCCGGATCCAGGCGCCGCAACGCCGCTCGCCGCGCACCCGACCGAGCACATACTACACCGCGGCGCATACGGCGAGGAGGAGGCCGATGAGATTCGTCTGGCACAGGAGGGCCAGCGTACAGGCGATCCAGATGATGTCCGCGCGCATGCAGCAGAGCGCGCAGAAGAGGAATAGCAGCGCCATCCCGAGGGAGTAGCTCCGACTGATGATCCCGTACTCGAAGAGGGGGAAGTAGCCGAGGGCGCACAAGACTTTCTGTACCCGGGAAAAGGGCGCGGCGCGCACGAAAAGGCACACCGCACCCGTGGCGATGCACAGGTGCAATAATTGCATCCCCCGCGGATCGCGGGTCGCCCGCGAGACGCCGTAGAGGGGAACGTGCCAGAGGGCCGGATGGCTTTCATGGCGGGCATTGCGCAGCAGCTCGGCCGGCGTCGCGCTGTCCCGTGCGATCATCCACGCCTGGAGCTCGTCCCTCCACATCTCGTGACGCAGCATGCCGGAGAGGCACAGGAAGAAAAAGAGCGCGACGAGCGCGGATGAGAACAGCTATGAGGAACGGGACCTCGCACCACCCCGTCGAGCAAGACGCCGCCGTTGAGGTTGCGGCGGCGCGCATGCCCGCGCCCCCCGAGCCGTTCACCAGAGGGAGAGGCGTATCAGCGTGGAGAAGATCAGGATCTTGACGCCGGTCCAGATGATGCTCACCGGCTCCTTCCACCCGCGCCCGTGTCCCGAGATGCCGCCGTATCGGTTGAAGTAGGTGATCGGCACCATGGCGAACCGGCGCCCCGCGAGCCCCGCCCTGACCGCGATCTCCGCCTCGTAGATAAACCGGTCGTCCTTGAAGGCGACGCTTTCGATCGCGTCCCGCGTCCACGCCTTGAATCCGGTCGTGATGTCGCAGAACCGCTGCCGGGTCAGGAGGTTGACGTATCGGTTCACGATGCGGTTGCCCATCACACGGAAGAAGCTGAAGTCGTACCGCTCCACGTCGGACTCCTTCATGAAGCGCGCGCCGAACGAGAAATCCGCCTCGCCGGCGAGGATCGGCCGGACGACCTTCGGTATCTCCTCGGGCATGAACTGGAGGTCGGCGTCGAACTGCACCATCACGTCGGCGGACGACCGCCTGATCCCCACCTTGATCGCGTGCCCCTTTCCCCGGTCGTCGAGGTTCCGGATGACCGTGATCTTCGGGTTCCCGCGGGCCATCTCCTCGGCGATGTCGGCGGTTTTGTCGCTCCCGCCGTGGATGACGAGGATCTCGGCGTCGGGGACGGCCTGCATCGTCCTCCGCAGGCACTCCCCGATGCTCTCCTCCTCATTGAAACAGGAGATGATGACGCTCAACGCCGGTTTGGCTGCCATATCCGCCTTCCGCGTTACGGCCTGTAGAAGATGATCGTGCTTCCCTCGGTCTCGAACGAGAACTGGACCTCCAGGAGGGATCGCAAAGCCCTGCGGACCTTTTCCTGGTTATACGGCTCCACGTAGAGGAGGATGAACCCTCCCCCGCCCGCGCCGCACAGCTTGCCGCCGAGGGCGCCCGCCGCCCGGGCCGCCTCGTAGCAGTCATCGATCGTTTTGTTGGTGATGGCGCTCGACAGCTCCCGCTTCAGCATCCAGTTCTCGTGGAGCAGCGCGCCGAACTCCGAGAGGTCGTCGCTCTCGCAGAGGATCGAGGCCCCGCGGGGGACGAGCGCGGCGAGCGCCTCGAGTTGCCGGTCCACGTCACCTCTCTCGGTCTTCTCCATCTGCTCCCCGAGGATCTCGTGGGCGGTCCGCTGGAGGCCCGTGTAGAAGAGGAGCAGCCTGTCCTGTATCGCCTTGACCCGCTGCGGCGCCAGCGTCAGGTGCCGCACCTCCGCCTCCGTCCCCCGGCGGAACGACAGGTGAAGGAACCCTCCGAAGGCGCACGCGTACTGGTCCTGGAGACCGACCCTCTCCCCGATCATCTCCCGTTCGACCCGTACCGCCTCCTCGGCGAGGCGGCGCTTCTCGACCATCCGCCCCTTGTGGGCGTAGAGGGCATGGAGCAGCCCCACGGTGAACGACGACGACGAGCCCAGCCCCGTGCGCGCGGGGAGGTCCCCGACGTAGTGGACCTCGATCCCCTTCTCGATCCCCATGCTGCGCAGGCACTCCCTGACGGACGGGTGTTGGATCTCGTCGAGTTTTTTCGCGAGCTCCGTTCTGGAGTAGCTGATGCGGATGCTGTGATCGAAGAAGCCGCTCAGCGCGTTGACCGTGATGTACGAGTACTTGTCTATCGTGGCGCACAGGGTCATCCCGATATGGTCCCGGCAGTACTCCGGGTAGTCGGAGCCCCCCCCGAGGAAGCTCACCCGGACGGGCGTTCGCGAGATGATCATGCATCCCCCTCGGTAGCACGCGCAAGGCGCGGCAGATTGTTTCTCTTCACAAATCCGGGCGCGCGCGCGAGCGCCTCGTGCGTGCCGATGTCCATGAACGGGTCGTTCGCGCGGTACGCGTACAGCCCCCGCCCCGTTCGACACGGGAGGATGTCCTGCTCGAGCGAGAGGGGCGCGCGCCCCCGCATCCCCTCGATGAACCCCCTCCGCATCCAGTAGATCCCCGCGTTGATCCAGCCGCCGCCCGGGCATCCCTTCTCGGCGAAGCGCGTGATCATACCCGTCTCGTCGAAAACCACGGCGCCGTACCGGGAGGCGTCCCGGACACGGACGCAGCAGATCGTCGCCTCCCCGCCGCGGGACTGGTGGAACCGATACAACTCGCCCAAATCGCACAAACACAGCGAATCGCCGTTCAGCACGAGGAGGTCGGCGGAACGCGTGGCGGCGACGGCCAGATGGAGCGCCCCCGCGGTCCCCCGCGGCGCATCCTCCTCGGCGTACTCGATTTCGACGCCCCAGCGTCTCCCGTCGCCGAAGAACCCCCGCACCGACTCGCGGCGGTAGCCGGTGGAGAAGACAAACGACAGGAAACCGAAGCGCCGCAGGTACAGAAGCACCCACTCGAGGAACGGCCGCCCCGCGACCTCGACCATCGGCTTGGGGAGTCCGCCGAGCGCCCCTGCGAGCCTTCTGCCGAAACCTCCGGCGAGGATGATAACATCATTCCGGAAAAATGGGTATACCCCGGACGCGGAACGGCCAGGCGCGGCCTTTCCGGACCCTCCTCGCGGGGGGGAGGATCGGGGCGTATTCCCCGCGGCGCGTTTCTTCCCTTTATCCCCCCTTTGGGGCTGCATCACGACCGCCGCCGCGCGATGAAGGCGCGCACCGTATCCTCCGTCGAGGGGAGGCCGAAGCGGCGATGGGCCTTGTCCGTATTGACGTCCCATACCTCGGCGGGCAGGTCGTTCTCCCCCGCGAGGCCCGCCATCCCCTGCACCTCGGCGAGCGTGACGGTCCCCCTTCCGCAGACATTGAAGATCTCTTGTCCGCTCCCCTCCGCGAGCATCCGAAGGGCGATGCGGGCCACGTCGCGCGTGTGGATGAACTGAAACCTCGACTTGGTGCCGACCCAAAGCGGCGCCCCCGTCAGGATGTCGTGGATAGGCCCCTTGCGCATCCCCTCCCCCACCATCCCGCCGAGCCGGAGGATGAGCCAGTCGGGACAGTATTTCACGACCAGCTCCTCGGCGAGGCGCTTGTGGAAGCCGTAGCGGGACTGCGCGGCAGGGTCGAGGACGGCGTCTTCGGCGGTGCGCCGCGGATCGGACGGGTCGGGATAGACCGCCGTGGACGAGATATAGAGATACCTGCGGAAGGAGAAATCCGCGATGCTGTCCATTACGCTCAAGACGGAGAGCCGGAAGTCCCGAGCCGGTTCCTTCTCGGCGAGATACTTCTTCGAGTTCCCGTCGGCGTTGATCAACAGATCGCAGCGGGCGCCGCGCGCGCCGTCGTAGTCGTCGAGGTCCACTCCCTGGAAATCCAGACCCGCCGCCGCGCACGCCGCGCAGAACGCCGAGCCGACGAACCCCCGCGCGCCGAGGATGAGGATCACAGCCGCACGGTCCCCCGCGGATAGTTCTCCTCGAGCCAGGCGATGGTCTTTTCCAGCCCCTCGCGTAGCGTAGTCCTGCACTCGTAGCCGAGGAGGAGGCGCATCCGGGCGGTGTCGAAGATCTTGCGCGCCTGCCCGTCGGGCTTGGAGGCATCCCAGACGATCTCCCCCCGGTAATTGAACAGTTCGGCGATGAGTTGTACGAGCTCCCGCACCGAGGTCGCGGTGCCGGAGGAGATGTTGACGATCTCGGCCCCGTCGTACGTCTCCAGGGCGAGGACGATCGCCTCCGCGGCGTCGCCGGCATAGACGAAGTCGCGGACGGGGCTCCCCGACCCCCAGACCGTGACCCGGGGCGCCCCGCCCCTCCGCGCCTCGTAGAACTTCCTGATGAGGGAGGGGATGACGTGCGCGTCGTTGAGACTGAAGTTCTCGTGGGGACCGTAGATGTTTCCCGGGACGAGGACAATCGCGCGGAACCCGTACTGGCGCCGGTATGCCTCCGCCTGCACGGGGAGGAGACGCTTGGCGCTTCCGTACGGGGCCGAGTTCCGCTGCGGGGGGCCGTCCCAGAGCATCGCCTCGGAGATCAGCGGAGAACCCGTGTCCGGATAGGAGCAGCCGCACATGCAGGCCGCGTACTTCTCCACCCCCGCCCGCCACGATTCGTGCATCAGCAGGGTGCCCGCCGTCAGATTGTCGTAGAAGAACTCGGCGGGCCGCTGGGTGTTCACCAGGATCCCGCCCACGAGGCCGGCGAGATTCACCACGACCTGCGGTTTCGCCTCCGCGAGAAGCCGGCGGACATCGGCCTGCTCGCGGAGGTCGCAGTCGCGCCGGTCCGCTTGAACGACGTCGCGCGCCCCCCGCTTCTCGAGTTCCGCGAGCACGTGGTGCGCGAGAAAACCGTCCGCGCCCGCCACGAGGATCCTCTTCCCTCTCAGATCCATCCGATCGGCCATCGTTCCCCCCGCCTTCAGCAGTTGTACATCTCGGATTTCCCGATCATCGCGTACGCCCGGATGAGCTGCCGGATGCCCTCGTCCAGGCCGTGGGACGCCACAAACCCCTTCCTGTTGATCTTGTCGTTCGAGACGACGTAGTTTCTCTTGTCGGGGTCCGAGCCGACCTCCGCGAAGTGGATGTACAGTTCGGGGACCCGCCTCTTGATCGCGAGGGCGAGCTCCTCCTTGGAGATGTTCGCCTCGTTGAGGCCGACGTTGTACGGTTCGCCCTTCATCTGCGCGAACTGTTCGATGCAGAAGACGAAGCAGTCCGCGGCGTCCAGGACGTGCAGGAAGTTGCGCTTGAACTGCTTCTCGAAGATCACCAGGAAGCGATCCCGCACCGCGCGGAAGGTGAAGTCGTTGACCAGGAGGTCCAGCCGCATCCGCGGCGACACGCCGAAGACGGTCGCGAAGCGCAGCGTGACGGCATTGCCCCGCTCGAGCAGGATCCGCTCCGCCTCCACCTTGTCCCTGCCGTAGAGGGAGATGGGGGCGAGCGGGGTCTCCTCGGTGCAGAACTCCTCGCCGGAGGTCGTCCCGTAGCCGCTGTTCGTGGTGGGGTAGATCACCGCCTGGCCCGCGGAACTGATCTTGGCGAGCATCGCCACCGCGTGCAGATTGATGGACGTGCTCGACTCCGGGTCCCGCGCGCAGGCAGGCGCGCCCACAATGGCCGCGAGGGGGAGGATGACGTCCCTGTCCCGGACGAGGTCCCGCATCAGCCGCTCGTCCCGCACGTCGCCGTTGACGAAGGAGAAGCGCGGGTTGTCGAAGTACTGAAGCAGGCTGGTCTGGCGGTAGATGAGCTTGTCCACGACGGCGACGTCCATCCCGCGCGCGAGAAGGCGCCCGGTGAGCACCGAGCCGATATACCCCGCCCCCCCGGTCAAGAGAACCTTCATCATGATCAACCCTCCGGACGCGCAAGTATAGCATCTACCTCGCGCCACCCGCCACCCCGTCCCTAGTGCCTGCAGAATCCCCGGCACCGCTCCGGGAGATAGCCGACCCTGACGCCGTGCGTGGAGAAGAAGGAGCGGACCTCCCCCTCGTTTTGCCCGCCCCGGGGGACGAGGCCGCAGGCGCACCCCGCCGCGGCGAGGAGCCGCGGCGCATCGGTGAACGGGAAGAAGGCGTCGGCGGCGAACGCCGCGCCCGCCGTGGCGTGCCCGTGCGCATGCGCCCGCGCGACGGCGGTCTCGGTTGCCGCGACGGTGGAGGGGCCTCCGCCGACGCCGATGAGCGCCCGGTTTGCGGAGAGCGCCACCTCGTTCCCTCCGTGATTCGAGGTGTACGCGGCCGCCCAGGCGATGAGAAGGTCGTCGAGCGACGCCGCGTCGAACATCCCCGAGGGCCACTCCAACTCGCCGAGGTCGAGAAGGTAGGACGGGTGCGGCTGCCTGAGGAAGCCGCCCCTGACGCCCCGATAGCTCCAACGGTCCGCCGGGGGGGGTGGATCGGCGAGGGCGGGGTTCAGAAACAGCTTCCGCCGCGCCCTCTTCCCGAGAATCTCGACCGCATCGCCCGAGAACGCCGGGGCGGCGACGACGTCGAGCATCCAGCCGGGGCTCCCGTGGAGTTCCCCTCTCCGCGCGCTCCGCAGGAGACGCTCGGCGCGCGCGCCGTCCAGTTCGAAGGTGACGACGACCTCCCCCCCCCAGACCGCCGCCGGGTCGCCCCAGAGCGCCCCCTCGATGGCCTCGAGCGGGTCCGTCCGGTCCGCCGACAGGCCGCAGGCGTTGCCGTGCTTGGCCGCCACGGCGATGTGCGGGAGGCCGCCGCCGAGCCGCCGGTAGGCCCCGGCGAGACGGCACAGGGTGGCGACGACACTGTCGAGGTCGGCCATGTTGGTGAAACACGGCGTCTCTCCGGAAATCCGTTCGAACCGATGCAGGGCGAGCGGGTCGTCGTTGCCGGGGCATGCGGCGAACAGGGAGGCGGGTTCCTGGTAGGGGTTCTCACCGTGGGCGAGCCGCGTCTGCTCGACGCCGCGGATGCCGGCGCGAGGAGGTATTTCCGTTCGGTCGAGAAGGGCGCCATAGTGGCCTTCGATGAGACGCAGCGCCTTCGCGGCGAGGCGCTCCCGCTCGTCGGCGCGGACGGCGCCGCGCTCCTTCACCATCGCCGCGACACGGGCCATATCCTCGTGCGCCGACACGGCGATGCGCCCCCCCTTCACCGCCAGCGCGAGCAGCGTCATCCCGCCCACGTCGTTCCCCTGCGCGAGGGGATACGGGATGTCGTACACGAGTTCTATGCGCTCCCCCGATCCCGGCGCGGTCAGCGCCGCCTCCACCTTCGGATGGAGCGTGGGGGGAAACGAGTACCGTTCCACGGTGCCCGTGAACTCGTCGATGCAGACCGCGGGGATGCCGGCGGTCCTGAGGGCGCCGTAGGCGTCCGGCGTGGCCACCACCCGCCAACCGTTCTTGATGAATATTGTTCCGAATTCGGCGATATTTCGAAGGTCGCTGACGGAGAAGAGCGCGATGGGTCCGGTCACTGTGTCCGCCTCGCGTTCTGAACAAGTTTCAACGGGCGCATATCCGGTCCGCGCCGCACCTACTCGGCGCCTTTTCTTATGATGATGTAGTTGATGATGGCGCTCGATGCCGGCGGCATGGGCATAAGTTCCATGGTCAGGTTCCCGTCGCGCACCTCCACGGGGACGTTCTCGACGGAGAACAGGGTGTCCCTCTCCAGCGGCCCGGCGCTCGCTACAACCTTCCCCTCGATCGCCACGCGTTGCGGGCCTCTCCGGAAGATCGGATCGCACCATCCGAGATCCACGCGATAGGGGCCGTTGTCGAGGTCAATAGTCCAGGTGGCCTTCCCCCTGTCGGTGAACACGTACGTGTCCCTGAGGTGCTCCGAAACGCTCCTGCGGTCGATATCCACCACGGTCCACTTGTCCCAGATGCCGTCCCTCCCGATGAACTCCCCGTCCCATCCATACCCCCGCCAGGGCTGGTAGCTCCTCCCCTCGTCGATCTCGAAACCCTCCATCGGGATGGAGAGGGTGTTGAAGCATTGGAAGTTGACCCTGATGGGGGACGACTCGCGCGGCGCCTTGACGTGCTTCCGCCGGCCGACAAGGGCGTTCTCGGCGCGGTCGGCCCTCACGGCGAACGAGTAGACGCCGTATTCCTTCCGCTTTTCAAGCGCGACGATCAGATCATCGTCCCTCACCACCCCCCGACCGTACGCGTACGCACGGAGAATCTCCGGGTAGCCGCTCCACTCCCTGAAATAGGTCTCATCGAGCGCGCGATCCTTCCCGTTCCACCAATGGCACCAGCGGTACATCTCGCCCGCATCACCGACGATCGGCTTCCCCCGAAGGAACCAGAGCCGGACCTCGTGGAAGCCGACGGTATGGATCTTCCTGCCTGCGGCCTCATCCGAGCCGCGGACGAAGATCTCCATCACCTTCTTGTTTATCTGTCCCGCCCTGGCCCAGTCATGTGTCCTCAAAAGCAGAAGGGAGTAGTTGTTCAGCATGAGCATTGCAGAGAGAGCACTCGTGGCGAATCTATACAGCCGTCCAGTGTCCTCATAGCCGTTGCAGAACAGCGATGCCATAAGGAGCGCGTAGAACGGGATTGCCATACTGCACATCCTCTCGTGCCCGAAGAAGTTGCCCGCGCTGAGCACGTAGAGAGAGAAACAGATAGCGGAGAAGAGAAAGAGCTTGTTGCGCAGCCCGCCCCGGCGGATGAACGGAAGGAAGGCGCCTGCATACGCGCACCCGATTAAAACGGAGAACGCCAGGAAGACGCCCCCATACGGGGGGTGACACATGGTGTCGTACGGCAGGAAGACGGCGCGGACGATCATGCGGCAGTTCGCAATGATATGCGAAACGTCGGCGATATGGCTCGCCCCGACCAGGGGGGCGGGTACCAGCAGCCGGCGGACGAATACAAAGGCGCACACAGGGACCGCGTAGCTCGAGTACAGCCAAATCCTTCTCCGCAGGGTCAGTTTGGCGGGGTAGAACAACTCCGCCAGCAGGAGCACGAACGGCATGAGAATGACCCCCGGGGTGTCGGAGAGGAGCCCGAGGATGCACCACAGGACCGAGAGCGCATGATCCGACATGCGACCCCGATCGAGATGCCGCGCGAGAAAGAACAGGGTGAGGATGGAGAAAAAAACCAACAGCAGGTAATGAAAGGATGCGAGCACGCACAGGATCTCCGTGTTGGCCTGATGGAAGGCGAACAGGGTGCCTGCGACAAGGGCGCACACCCTGTTGTGCGTCAACCGGAGGGTCAGGAGATAGAGGAAGACCGCGCTGAGGACATGGACGGAGAAGAACGAGAGATGGTACGCCCATGCGGCCCTCCCGAAGAGGCGGGCGAGCAGGAAAAACGCGGCGTACTGCGTCGGCCGAAAATGCTTCCAGCCAGGGACATGGTAGTTGCTCTGCAGGAGGGCGTCCTTGAGCGTCAACTCCAGACTGCGCGCGAGGCGCCAGAGATCTTCATCCCCGACATACGACGTGGCGACATTATAGGCCACCGGCGCGGCGAGAACAGCCAGCGCGATGACGACGAGTGCTCTTTTCACGGCGACGATGCCCTCCACGCGGCGATCACCGGCCCCCGCGCCAGAGGGCCATCCGCACCATGTTCCACAGCGCCCCCGGATGCATGTTGTAGACGAGCGACTTCTCGATGTTCGGCAGCAGGGCGCAGGTGGTGCAGCCGAAGCGCCGCTGCGATATCCACCAGTCGTCGAAATCGGTTTCCAGAATCTTCCTCCCCTGGATGTCGAACGTCTTAAGGCACGACATGAAGAACCTTCCGTCCACGTCGATGAATATGCCGTACTCCCATGCCGTGCACGGGATAGCCCGCGCGCCGTTCTTCAGGCGCTTCCCCGTTACGATCTCGTCGTACGGGTAGGGCCAGTCCCTGCAGTAGCGCAGGGCGCGGTAGGAGTGGAAGATCGGGTAGCCGTCCTTCTTGAGCCCGATCAGCTTTATGACGAAGGCGCGGTACTCCTCCTGGCTCAACCACTGCGCGGCGACGCCATCCGGATAGACCCTGTCTTCATAGGTCGTCGGGATGATCGCCATCAGCACCATCCCCCTCTCCCGCGCGAGGCGGGCCAAGAAGTCGATGGAGCGGAGGTTGTTCCTCGTGATCACCGCCTTGATCCTTGTGTGGATCCCGCTCGCCTGGAGCAGCTCGATCGCCTCCATCGCCTTCCGGAAGCTGCCCTTCCCGCGGTTCTTGTCGTTCGCCTCCTCGTCGCCGTCGATGCTCACGCAGACGCTGTCCGCGTTCTTCAGGGCGTCGAGGCGCTGCGGGACGAAGAATCCGTTCGTCACGACCTCGCACGCCATCCCTTTCGCGCGCACGTAGCCGATGAACTCCCCGATATCCTTCCTGATCAGCGGCTCCCCGCCCAGCAGGACGACCACGCGGGAGCCTTTCGCGTGCACAAGGTCGATGATCCTCTTGAAGTCGGCGAGCGGCATGTCCTCAAGGGCGCGGTTGAACGAATCTGGGTAGCAGTAGAAGCACCGGAGGTTGCACCGATTCGTGATCAGGATATTCGCAATCACCGGTATCCGCCTGTGCAGCAGGCGCGATCTCAGGATCGCCCCAAAGGTGCGAACGTGCCTGATGAGAGACCCTTTCACGGCCATCTATCCCCTCCCCCGGAATACCCGCACATCCGCCGCGCCGGCTTCGACCGGACAGCGCACCGTGCGCGGCGCCCCGGCGGCATCCGCTTTCAGACGCATGATATACGGATAGAGAGTCGCGAGGAGCCGAAGGGGGAGCGCCCCCCCCTCCAGCGGCGGCAGCGGATAGCTCCTGCCCGGTTGGAGATTTTTCGGGCAGACGCCGTCGCGGCCGTGCACGTCCAGCCGAAAGCTTCCTGTCGCCCGGTCCCGGCGGACGAACATCCGCACGCGAACCGACGGGTTCGGGCACTGGATCCCCGCCGCATCCCTGTCGCGGGTGAGAAACCCGAGCGAGCCCCCGCGCTCCAGCGTGCGCATATAGGGGAATGCGGCCGCGAGCGCGGAAAAGCAGGGGATGCGCATCGCGTCGATGAGGGCGTTCACGGGATATTCGGTTCCTTCCCGCGGGCTCCCCGTTCCTCCCCCGCGCGCCCCCTCCACCCGCACCGCGATGTCCCCGTACGCATCGCATTCCCCGAAGAAGGATCCGGGATCCCCGCCGCCGAGGGAGAAGACGATATCCGTGCAGTAGTCGGCGCACGAGATGCAGAGGCCCGCCCCCTTCTCCCCATGGGGCGCGGCCGGATAAAAGGGCAAGATCGTGTAGAATGCCGCGGGACACAGTTCCTTCTTCCCCTTGATGTTCATCTCGAACATGTCCCCCGCCCGGTACTTATGTGGACAACCGGCGCCCGCCTTGGTCACCTCGATGGCGATACCGTATTCGAGCAGTTCGACCGGCGTGAAGAGGTCCGCGGTCTTCCTGGCGAGGAGTTCCAGTTTCCCGAAAAAGGTCCGTTTCCGCGGGATCCGGAACACGCCGAACTCGACCCCCTCGCCCGCGAACGGGCACTGGAGGCGGCAAATCTCCCTCCCCCCCTCCACCGGGTATCTTCCCCTGCTCAGCATGGCAAGGCAGTCGGGATAGAGGAGATGGAACGCAAATGGACAGAGCCCGTCCGGCGTCATCCGAACGGCCGGATACGACTCCCCGGGCCGGTGGTAACGGCACGCCTTGCGCGCGGCGACGACGGCCACCTCGCCCCCGGCTCCGGGCCGGTGCAGGACACACTCGTTCATCGAGTCCACCCTCCAGGCGCAACGGCCGCCCAGACCGCCGTGCCTCCTCGATCGCGCCGGGGGAGGCACCCGCGGCAAAAGCCGCGACGGAGCCTCATTCTCTCACGGTGCGGCGTCATCTTGTCAACCCCAGCGTGTGCGCAAGGTGTTTCACGACGATCAGCGGGTCCCGCTTGAAGATAAGCCACCCGAGCGAGAGGAGGGTGCCCGGCTGGTGTGTGATGAGGAAGCGCAGGTATCGCTTGTTTTCCCGTGCGATCTTGTTTCTGAGCCACTCGGGCGTAAACTCCGGCGTCTCGATGAACCCCTCGCCCCCCTCGAGTTCCAGGTCGGTGTGCTTCCGGAGATACCCCTTTTCTTCGCACAGCCGCCGGAGCTCGGTCCCGTGCTCCGGTTTGGCGGCGATGTAGACGGTGTAGTCCAGCCGTGTCGTGTACCGGAAGTCGAACGAATCCTGCATCTCCTCCCTCGTCTCCCCGGGGAGGCCCACCACAAAGAACGAGCCGACCATCATCCCCAGGGAGCGCGCATACTCGATGAGTCGCCGGGCGCGCGCAAGGTCCTGGGGCTTCTTTATCACCCGGGAGAGCACCCGCTGGTTCCCGGATTCGATGGCAAACTTGACGTAGTAGCACCCGGCCCGTTTCATCAGATCGAGCGCCTCCTCGTCCAGCGACCAGAGCGCGACACCGTTGGGGGTGTTCCACGCGAGGCCCAGACGCCGGTCGATCATCCCCCTGAAGATCCTCTTTGCGCGGCCGATGTCGTATGTCAGGTTGTCGTCCTCAAACTGCACGTGCCGGACCCCGAAATCCCGTTTCATCTGCTCGAGCTCCGCGAGGACGTTCTCGGGGCTCCGCGCCCTGAACCGCCTTCCCCATACGAGGAAGATGGTGCAGAAGATGCACCGCGCCGGGCAGCCGCGGCTGGTGATCAGATTCATGTTCTTACTGTGCGTCAAGACAAAGCCGTGTGCCCGCGCCGCCCGGTAGTAGCAGTCGACCTTCAGCAGATCCCTGGCGGGGAACGGGAGGGCGTCGAGGTCCGCGATGAAGTGCTCCTTCCTGTTGATCACGAGGACCCCATCCCGCTTGTAGCCGAGACCGTCGATGTCGCCGTACCCGTCTCCGCGCTCCAGGGCGTCGGCGAAGTCGGAGAAGGTGATGTCGGACTCGCCCTGGAAGATGAAATCCACCGACTCCTCGGACAGAACCTCGCGGGGCTTGACCGTGGGGTGCATCCCGCCCATCACCGTGATGGCGCGCGGCGCCACGCGTTTCGTGAGCTCGCAGAGCCGGCGTGCGTTCCCGTACTGCGCGCTGAAGAGGCAGCTCACTCCGACCAGGTCGGGGTGGAACTCGTTGATTCTTCTTTCGATCTCCTCATCCGGGAGGCCGTAGGTGGTGAGGTCACCCTCCCTCACCGCGTTCGCAACCCCCTCCGCGAGACAGTCGACAATCACCACCGTGTGGCCGCGCTGCCGGGCGACCGCCGCGAGGGAGCAGAGGCCCAGCGGCATCTCCACTGCGATCTGCATATAGCGCGAATAGGTAAATCTCGGCTGCAGCAAAAGAATCTTCATTTCGTTTGGGGGACCATGCGCTACCCGGGCACCGGCTCTTCTGATGCGTCTCCCGGTGGCGCAGGGTGAACCGGGCCCAGCCGATGCGCTCACCCGCAGGGGCCGCCGGCGGTCCTTTTCGTCAGGGCATCCCTGACCTTGTAGAGCACGCCCCTCAGCTCCACGGCGTTGGAGGGGCAGCTCTCCATGCAGCAGAAGCAGGAGATGCATTTCTCCCGCTTGAGCACCGGCCCGTCGTCCCAGGAGATCGCCTTCACGGGGCACAGCTCGTAGCAGGCCTTGCACCTGGTGCATGTGCGCATATTGAACCGCGGCTTCGTGCGGAGCCGGGGGAAGACGAAACGATGGATGATGTATCCGAAGAGTCCGGCCGTGAAGGTGCCCGGCATCGAGAAATCCCTGATCGGTTCGAGAGGGCCATCCACCTCGATTTTCGAGAGGTCGATCTCCCCGAACCCGCGCGCGTGGGCGATCCTGAGCGTGGGGATCTTCTCGGGCGCGACGCCCGCCATGGAGCACATCACGGCGTCGAGGCAGACGGCGTTATCCGAGGCGATCAGCTTCCCCGCCTGCCGAAGCGCCCCGCCCGACGGCCCCTTCCCCTCCATGCAGACCACCGCGTCCATGATCGACAGGTCCGGGGGGCGCACGGCGTAGACATCCGCCACGACCTCGCCGAACCTCTCGGGGGAGGTCGCCGCGGCGTGAAGGAGCGCCTTCTCCGCCCCCACGATGTAGCCGTAGGTGTTCTTCACCGCGCCCGTGAGCATGGTGAGGGCGTGCGTCTTGAACTTGGGGACCGAGACGAGGATATCGCAGTCGAGCACCTCCTTCGAGACGGTGACCTCGGAGGCATAGCGGGAGTTGAATTTCACCTTGACCGGGCTCCTCCCAAGGTTGACGTACTGCCCCCCCGCCGCCTCCATCAGACCGCAGGTCCTGAAGCAGCGCTCGTTCTCAGCGTAGCCGCGAAGACCGGGGTTGTCCCCCACCATGATTTTCCCAACGCCGCGCGCCGCAAGGGCGCGCACGAGCGCCGCGACCACGGACGGGTGCGTGGTGACGCCCGCATCCGCGGTCCACGGCCCGAGCACGTTCGGCTTGACGAGGACCCGCGCCCCCTTCCATCGAAGCGAAAACGAGTCGAGGATCTCCTCGATAGGGCCGCCGATGGCGTCGTAGCGGGCGGGGCGTATCAGCACCTTCATTTTACCGTCACCCTCCTTGCGCTCCCCCACCAGAAGAGCGTCTCCCTGCCGGGGATTTCCCTTCTCCGGAGAATCGCCACCCCGTGCCCCTCGATCCACCACGGCGGGTCGGTGCGCCACGGCCCGAAAACCGACGCGATGTCGAAATGCTCCTCGAGATACCCGCTAAGCGTGCGGCAGCAGACGAGGCCGAAGCCGGCGCCCTTCCCGGGCTCCGTGGTGCGATACAGGTTGGAGAGCACCGCCCACCTCACGTTCTGCCGCTCCATCGACGCGATGATCTCCCGCTCCTGCTCCTCGGTGGGATGGCTCAGCGCCAGAATCTCCTGCTGGCGGATGGCGCTGTCGCGCTCACTCAGGAAGCAGTAAAGGGTATCGTAGGGAAACGCGGCTATCTTCTCATCTTTCCCGACGTTGCGCATCAGATAATCCACGGCGCCCCGGACGGTCGCGAGCCACTCCGGCGGATTGTTGGCGGGGTTCAGGTACACCCCGCCCCTCGCGAATCCCAGGTGCTGCGCGGGGACCATGGAGCGCCGTATCGTTTGCGCGGTCGAGGCGAGGCTCGTCGCCGCGCAGACAACGACCAGTGCCGCGACCGCCCGGCGCGCAAGAGCGGGGAGGCCGCGCGTTCCCGTCCACACGGCGAGGACGAAGAGGAGGTAGAGGGGGGGGAAGGCCCAGATCAGCTGATAGTAAATCGCAAAGATGTTCATGAAGTATTCGTGAATCGAGAAGAGGGCGATGAGCAGAAAGGCGATCATCGCGGCGCCGAGCTCGGAACGGGGCGCGGCAATCGGCCTGTTCCGCGCGATCAGCCAGAGCCCCCGCGCGAGACACGCCAGGCACACCGCGAGCAGGAGGGGGTAGCGCCAGTCCAGAGAAAACTGCTCGGCGGCGATCTCCGCGATTCCCCGGAGGCGGGGGAGGAGCGGCGGCAGGGAGGAGCGCTGCGGGTTCGAGAAGGGGAACGACTGGGACCTGACGACCCCCGGCAACCCCCGGGTGAACGGCAGGTAGCCGAGGACAATCCCCCCGCCGAAGAGGGAGGCGGAGGCGGCGTAGCGCCGCAGCCTGCCCCCGAGGCCGCAGAGCCCCTCCCGCAGGAGGTCCGCGACAAAGGCGGCGGCGAGCGAGGCGCAGAAGAGGGCCGCCCCGATATTGAGCTTGACCATGCCGGCGACCGCCGCGGCCGCGGCGCAGAGGAGGAGGGACGGGAGCCCCGGGCGGCGGATGTAACGGACAAGGAAGTAGAGGGCGAGCAGCATGCAGGCGACGGCGCCCGTATAGACGTAGGTGTGGGGAAAATCCGGGTAATACACCCAGAAGACGACCGAGGCGAGACAGGCGCAGCCCGGCGAAACGAAAAGCGCCGCCGTCAGGAAGATCAGGACGCCGCAGAGGAGCAGCAGGACGCACTGTCCGGCCAGCACGCTCCGCACGCTCACGCCCATCGCCCGGTAGAACAAGCTGTAGTAGTACGGCATGGCCGGCCCGTAAATCCACCAGTAGTCCCTGTAGACCGTTGCGCCGTCCATCGTCTTCTTGAAGCAGTAGAGGTCCCGCCCGCGATCCGACTGGTCCAAAACATCCTGGTACCCCACATACGGCGCCAGGATCGCCGCCCCGACGACGACGGTGAGGAGGAGCATCGTGAGTTGTGCGCCGGCCTTCGTCACGGCATCCCCATCCCTTGGCACGGCCCCGCGACAAGCCCCCGGCGCACCAGCGCCTCGCCGACACGGGCGGCGACGAGGCGGTTGCCGAGCGCGCTGTAGTGGCCATCCGCGGTGAACGCCTCGGCCGTCTCGCGGGGCGGGAACGCATCCATAAGATCGATGCAGGCGATCCGCGCCCCCTGCAAAAACTCAAGGAGCGGCTCGTACTGCTTCATCCCCTCTCCCCCGCGCCACCGCTCGATGTCGGATCGTTGCGGAAAGACGAGCACGACCGGAACGGCGCCGTCGCGCACGATCTCCCCCGTCCATTGGAGCAGCAGCGCTTCGAGGAGGCGGTACGCCTCCGACCCGGTGTTGTAGCGGCCGTCCGCGGCGTGGATGTTCGTCATGGTCAGGTCCCGCAGCTTCCAGTCCCCCACCAGAAAAACGCTGAAGGCGAGCCGCGCGAGCGGCGAATAGCGCACCAGCCGCGGGGGACGCCGGTAATAATACCTCCGGTAGTAGTTATCGTGCCGGCCGAGGCGGTCCCGGAGCGCGGGGTTTTCGTTCAACGACAGGAGCTCCATGAGGGCATTCCTGTCAGCCAGGGGGTTCGGGACCAGTTCGAGGGGCCCCTCCGCACGCGTGAACCGGGGCTTCGCGAGGGGGGCATTCATCGGGTCCGCGTACGGCCTGAAGACATTGACCAGCCGCGCGAGGTTCTCCGTCATATAGCCGATGAGCACGATCCCCGGATGATACTTCCGCCCCTCGCGCGCGTAGCGGAGGTACGCCTGGTCGGGGCCGTAGGCGCTGACGCCGAAATTCAACACCTCTATGCCCCGGCAGGATTCCTCGAGCAGTTGTTCCCAGGTCGCCTCGTTCGGCACGACGCACTGCGTGAACGAGTCGCCGAACGCCGCGATCCTCGCCGTTCCCGGGGCGGGGCGTTGATCGTATTCCCGGGTCGCCACGAGGCCGGCGGCGTTGGTGCGCTGCCCCCCCCCCGAATACCCGGGCCGGAGTCTCCATCCCAGGTCGGGGTCGTGCACGATCATGCCGCGGGCGCCGTCCCCGGACGCGAGCAGCGCCCGGAGCTCCCGCATCCGCTCCTCATCAAGCACGGGCACCCCGAACTCCAGCCTATACCCGCGCCTGAGATCGGCGAGCCGCATGCCGGCAACGGAGACCAGTTCGCAGACGAAGTAGAGGAGGAGAACGCAGGCGCACGAGATCGCCGTTCTTCTTGCCCGCCTGCCCATCAACGGAGACTCCTCGTGCCTCTCATGCGCGCCGGGAGAACACGCCCAAAGACAGCATTATTGCGCACACAAGAACGCCCTGTCAATGACGCCGCGCGACATGACGCCGCGTGATATGGCGACCGCGTGCCACAGGCGTGGAGAGGGCATTCCCGGAACCCCGTCATGGCCTTATCCGCATTGCGCCGCGCCGCCGTTTGTAGTATCTTTGTGCGACGGGGTCGGCGGGCACGCGGGCGGCGCCGTGCGCACAGAAAGCGAGAACGCCATTGAACAGCGACGCAGGAAGGCGTGGCGAAATTGAGGTCTCCGCGGTCATGCCGTGCCTGAACGAGGAGGAGACCATCGGGACATGCGTGGAGAAGGCGGTGCGCGCCCTCACGCGCCTGAACCTGCCCTGGGAGGTCATCGTCGTCGACAACGGCTCCACCGACCGATCCGCGGAGATCGCCGCCGCGCGCGGAGCCCGCGTGGTCCGCGAGCCGGTCAAGGGGTACGGAAGCGCCTACCTCCGAGGGCTGGATGAGGCGCGCGGAAGGCACATCGTCATGGCCGACTCCGACGACAGCTACGACTGGTCGGAGGTCGGGCGCTTCGTCACCCCGTTGCAGCAGGGATTCGACATGGTCATGGGCTCCCGGTTCAAGGGCTCCATCGAACCGGGGGCGATGCCCTGGCTCCACCGGTACCTCGGTAATCCGGTGCTGTCCTGGATGCTGCGGCTTTTCTTCGGCGGCCGCGTCTCCGACGCCCACTGCGGCATGCGCTCGCTCACCAAGGAGGCGTACCGCAGGCTCCGCCTCAAAACCGTCGGTATGGAGTTCGCCTCCGAGATGATCGTGAAGGCGTGCAAGGCCAAGATGCGGATCGCCGAGATACCGATCACCCTCCACCGGGACGGGCGCAGCGGGAGGCCCCACCTCAGGACCTTCAGCGACGGCTACCGCCACCTGCGCTTCATGCTGATGTACAGCCCCACCTACCTGTTCTTCGTCCCCGGGGCGGTCTTCATGGCCCTCGGTTTCATCCCGCTCCTCGGGCTCACCGGCGGCCTTGTCTGGATCGGCGGCCACGGCTACGGGACCCACTTTTCGCTCGCTGGAACCGTCCTGGCCATCCTGGGTTTCCAGATCATCCTGCTCGGCCTGTACGCGAAGACCTACTCCTACGAGGCGCAGTTCGAGGACGACGCACGGTTCATCACGCGCTTCTACCGCCGCTTCAGTCTGGAGAGAGGCCTGCTGCTCGGCAGCGTCGTATTCCTCGTCGGCTTCGGCATCGACGCGTATGTCTTCCACACCGCGGTGAAGGTCCGTTTCAGCATCACCGTCGTGGAGCTCAACAGGGCCGCGCTTGCGGCGGCCCTGATGATCATCGGCATCCAGACCTTCTTCTCCTCGTTCTTCCTCAGCATGCTCGACATGAAACGGAGGGGCCAGCTCTGAAGGTGCTGGTGCTGAACCCCCCATTCCACCCGCGGTTCTCCAGGTCGCAACGAAGCCCCGCGGTGACGAAGGGTGGGACGCTCTACTACCCGTTCTGGCTCGCCGCGGCGACCGGTGTGCTGGAAAAGGACGGCTTCGACTGCCTGCTCCTCGACGCCCCCGCCCGGGGCTTCGCGCGGGGGGAGGTTCTCTCGCGGGCCGCGGACTTCTCCCCCGACATCGTCGTCTGCGACACCAGCACCCCCAGCATCTACAACGACGCGGAGGTGGCCGAGTCCCTCAAGGAGACCCTCCCCCGCGCGTTCGTCGTCCTGACGGGCACGCACCCCACCGCCCTCCCCGAGGAGACGCTCGCGCTCGCCCCCCGGGTCGACGCCGTCGCGCTCGGGGAATACGACTACACGCTCCGCGACCTCGCGCGCCGTCTGAAGGCCGGCGGCGATCCGGCGGGGGTGGCCGGCCTCTGCATACGGCGGGGCGGCATCTGCCTCCGCACGGCCCCCCGCCCCCTCATCGAAGATCTCGACGAGCTCCCGTTCGTCAGCGAAACCTACCGGAAACACCTCGATATCCGCGACTACTACTTCGCCGCCGCGGACTACCCGGTCGTCCAGATCATAAGCGCGCGCGGCTGCCCGCAGCGCTGCTTCTTCTGCGTCTACCCCCAGACGTTTCACGGGCGGAGGTTCCGTCCTCGAAGCCCGGAGAACGTGGCCGCCGAGTTCGCCTTCATCGCGGCGAATCTCCCCGAGGCCCGGGAGATCGGCCTCGAGGACGACACGTTCACCGTGGATCGCGGGAGGGCGCGGAGGATCTGCGAGCTCCTCGTCGGGCAGAGGAACCGGCTGAAATGGTACACGAACGTGCGCGCGGACCTGGAGTACGAGACGCTCGCCGCCATGAAGGAGGCCGGGTGCCGGCTGGTGACCGTCGGGTTCGAGAGCGGGAGCCAGGAGCTCCTGAACAGGATGAAGAAGGGGCTGCGTCTGGAACAGTCCCGCGCCTTCGTGAAAAACGCGCGCCGGGCGGGTATCCTCGTCCACGGCTGCATCATGGTCGGAAACCCCGGCGAGACGCGGGAGACGATGGCGGAGAGCCTCCGCTTCGCGAAGGAGCTGGCCTGCGACAGCTTCCAGTTCTACCCGCTCATCGTCTACCCGGGGACCGAGGCGTACGCGTGGGCGAAGGCGCACGGCTACCTGCTGACCGAGGACTATTCGAAGTGGATGAGCCCCTCCCTCTCCCACGCGAGTCCGCTGTCGCTCCCCGGCATCTCGATGGAGGAGATGGAGCGGTTCTGCGAACGGGCGTACCGCTCCTACCACTTCAACCCTCGTTACCTCGCCCGTAAGCTCGTCCAGTCGGCCCTCAGGCCGTCGGAGGGGAGAAGGAATCTGCGGTCGGCCCGGCGCTACGCCGCGTACCTCGCGCGCGGCCTGAGGCGGCGCCGCTGACCGGGCAGGGAGGGCAGCCGTGACCGACACGCCCCGCGCGCTCGATCTCTCCGTGGTCGTCGTCTGCTATAACGAGCGAAACAACATCGCCGCGTGCCTGGATTCCGTCGCGGGACAGGAGTTTTCTTCGGGCTCCTTCGAGGTGATCGTGGTGGACGGGGATTCCAGCGACGGCACCCTGGAGATCGCCCGCGCCCGCGCCCTGCGCCACCCGTGCATCCGCGTCGTCGTCGAACCGAGAAAGGGGACGGCCGTCGCCCGCAACACCGGCGTACGGGAATCCCGCGCCCCATTCGTCGCCTTCATCGACGCCGACTGCGTCGCCGCTCCCCGGTGGCTTTCCTCCCTCGCGGCGGTATTCCGCGAGGCGCGGGAGAGGGACGCGCGTGTCGCCGCGGTCGGCGGCCCCAGCCTCATCCCCGAGGGGAGCCCCCCGTTCGTGGAAGCGCTGAAACTCGCCCTCAACACCTGGGTCGGGAGCGGCGGCCGGGTGACGGGGATGTGCCACCCTCGGGAGAGATTCGTCGACGACCTCCCCTCGTTGAACGTCATCTACGAGCGGGGTCTCTTCGATCGCATCGGCTTTTTCGACGACCGCCTAGAAAACGAGGGGGAGGATGCCGATTTCTCCTACCGCATCCTCACCTCGGGAAGAAAACTTCTCTATTCCCCCCTCCCGGTCGTCTATCACCGGTACCGGTCGACCCCCCTCTCCTGGTGGCGCAACATGCGGCGCTACGGCAGGGCGCGCGGGGTGCTCCTCGTCCGGGAGCCCGCGATGCTGAACCTCCACTACCTCGCCCCCCTCCTCCTCCTCCTCGGCCTCGCCTTCTCGCCGCTGGGGCTCCTCTGGCGCCCGCTTCTTCTCCCCCTCGTCTACCTCCCCGCGATGGCCGTTACGGCCTGCCTCGCCTCCATCCGGGCGCGTCGCCCCGCCCGCATCCCCCTCGTCTTCGCCGCCCTCCTTCTCACGCACCTCGGCTACGGGGTCGGCGAAATCGAGGGGTTCTCGAAGATCCTCGCGGGGAAACGCCGCAACGATTGAGCAGTTCCCATCGATGGGGATGCGTCGACCCGGGACAATGCAAGCCGGGACAATGCACTTGCGGATTGCGTTCGAAGCGGATACCATGGCTGTCCAACGACGTCGCGAAGGCACTCTCCATGACCCGAAACGGACACGGGGCTGCGGCAGGCGGCACGCCGGGGTTGTTCCTCGTTAACATCCCGTTCTACCACGCCGGCTGCGCCGAGGCGCCCCTGGGCCTGGCGTACGTGGCCGCGGTGCTCGAGCGATCCGGCATCCCGTTCGAGCTCCTCGACGCCAACGGGCTCGGGATGTCCCTGAAGGATATCCTCGCCGTCGTCCGAGAGAAACAGCCCGCCGCCGTCGGCGCCACAATGATGACCTCCATGCTCGCGGCGGCCCGCGAACTCGCCGACGGCGTGAAGGCCCTCCCCCGCCCGCCGCTCCTCATCTTCGGAGGCCCGCACCCCACGATCGCCCCCGAGGAGGCGCTCGAGCGCGGAGGGGCGGATATATGCGTGCGCGGCGAGGGAGAGGAGACCATCCTGGATCTGATGGCGCGTCTGGGGCGGGGAACGGCGGGCTGGCGCGATGTCCCGGGCATCTCCTTCAGGGACAAGGGGGAGGTCGTGCACACCCCCGACCGGCCGCTCATCCGCGACCTGGATTCGATCCCGTTCCCGGCCCGTCACCTCCTCCCCCTCGACCGCTATCAGACGATCCACACCGGGAGGAAGCGTTTTGCCACGCTCGTGACGAGCAGGGGATGTCCCGGCAAGTGCATGTTCTGCTTCCGCCCCTTCGGCAGGAACCTCCGGTACCGGAGCATGGACAACGTCATGGGGGAGGTGCGGGAGCTCGTGGAGCGCTTCAGGGTGGAGGAGATATCGATCCTGGACGACGCCTTCACGCTGGACCGGAACCGGGTCGCGGAATTCTGCGACCGCGTGTCCGCGAGCGGCCTCCGTTTCGCCTGGCGTCTCGGGAACGGGACGCGCGTGGACCTCATCGACGACGAGCTGCTGAAAATGATGAAGCGGGCGGGCTGCTACGAGGTCGCCTTCGGCATCGAGTCCGGGGACGACGAGGTCCTCAGGAAAATCGGCAAGGAGATCACCACGGCGCAGGTCGAACGGGCCTTCGCCGCGGCGAAGAGGGCGGGGATGGAGACGATCGGCTTCTTCATGATCGGCCACCCGTTCGACACGGTCGAGACGATGCGCAAAACCATCGACTTCGCCATACGGCTCGACCCGACCTACGCGCAGTTCACCATGAGCACGCCGCTCCCGGGAACGGCGCTCTGGACGTGGGTGAAGAAACACGGCCGGTCGCTCATCGGCGATGACGTCACGAAGCTCGATTTTCTCGGCGCGACGCCCCACTACGAGACCGATGGCTTCACGGCCGCGGACGCGCGAAGAATGTACCGTCGGGCGTACCGCCGCTTCTACATCCGCCCCCGCTACATCTGGCGCTCGATCCGCCGGATCCGATCGCTCAACGACATCGTCGTCCTCCTGAAGGGCCTCCTCTACCTGCGAAGGATCTAAGGCGGACGGCGCCGGGCACGCCCCATGCGGATACACCGATTGAATCCGGTGCAGTTGAACGTCCAGGAGGACGTGCGGAAGCTGAAGGTCCTCCTCCGGCTCGCGCTGCGCCACATGACCCCCGCCAAGCTGCGCAACATCGCCCTCGTGGAGGCGGAGATGCTGCTGCGGAGGCGCACGCTCCGCGGTCTCCCGTACTTCATCAAGGTGGAGCCGACGAACCGCTGCAATCTGCGCTGCCCGCTCTGCCCCCAGGTCACCGGCTACTGCCAGGTGAAGGGCGCGGAGAAGGCGGTGCTCGGCTCGATGCCGTTCGACCTGTACGCGCAGCTCATCGACGAGCTCGCCCCCTTTCTCTTCTGCGTCCTTCTCTACGGGCAGGGGGAACCGTTCCTCGCCGCGGACATCTTTCGGATGATACGGTACGCGCGGGAACGAAACCTCGGCACCATGATCAGCTCCAACCTGAACATCGCAAAGGACGGCTTCGCGGAGGAGGTCGTCGAGTCGGGCCTCGACTACCTGGAGGTCTCGCTCGACGGGGCGGATCAGCAGGCGTACGCGGAGTTTCGCGTCGGCGGGGACTTCGGGCTCGTCAGGGAGAACATCGTGCGGATCGTGGAGAAGAAGCGGCGGCTCCGCCGCCGCGCGCCGCTGGTGGAGTGGAAGTTCATCGTGATGCGGCACAACGAACACCAGATCGACCTTGCCCGAAAAACGGCGCGGGAGATCGGGGTGGATTACCTGACCTTCACCCCCGTCGGGAACATCGATCCGTCGAGGAGGGACCTGCTCGAGAAGTGGGTCTCCACGATCCCCCGCTACCGCCAGTATGACCTGGAGGCGGGCGTCGACCTGCGCGCGGAGCGGGCCAAACGGGTCTGTCCCTGGCTGTACCGATCGGCGTCGATCAACTGCGACGGGAGCGTCTCGCCCTGCTGCTACTACCCGAACTTTCCGCAGGCCGTCTTCGGCGATCTTCGGAAGGAGCGCTTCGGCGCCATCTGGAACAACGACTTCTACACGAGCGCGCGTGCGATCTGCACCCGGGCACGGCTCGCGCAGATCGGGGAGAGGGCCGGCGTCTGCTACCTCTGCCGGCGGTCGGAAGGGGTTTGACCGTTTGCGCCGCCGTCCACGGTGGAGACGGGCCTCCTGACAATCCTGACGTACTCCCAGAACGCCTCCCCCCTCCCTTCCCCGACGGCCGGCGTGCTCCGGACCTCGACCCGCGGCCGCAACGCCAGGTACGGCGTGAGATCGAAGCGCAGCCGGTGCCACGGCGTCGGCTTCGTGGATACCCGCGGAAGCGAGATCACCGTCGCGTTGCCCTCATCGTGCACGAGGACGAACTTTCCCCCCTCGGGTATGGCGGGAAGTTCCTCTTCGGCCTGTATCCTCAACTTGATCTGCTTGGGCTCCTGGAGGGGGAGGTCGGGGACGTGTTCCTTCGGCCAGTAGCAGCCGTACGGATGTGGGTCGCCGGGGGAGAGCCAGGCGACGGGATAGGGGCTGTCCGTCCACTCCGTGAGGATGTAGTACGCGCGTATCTCGGGCTTGCCCGGAGGGCACTTCCCGCCATATCTGAAGAGGTTCACATTGTTCTGCGCGGAGCGGATGCGGAGCGGGACGGGTTTCGCCGCCGGGTTGAATGACGGCGACGGCTGGGCGAGGCGGGTGAGCTTCTGGTCGAGGTAGGTGGAGCCGTCCTCCGCCGGGTACAGGATGATATCCTCGCCGCGGCGCGGCACAATCGTGGTCGCCCGAAACCCCGCCGGGGCTTCCTTCCCCACTCTGACGCGCCCCAATTCCCTCTCCCCCGCCGCCACGGAGAGGTCCCAGGGGGCGTCGCCGCTGCACGCGGAGATCTCCAGCAAAATCTCCTCTCGCCCATCTGGAGGGGCGACGTCCGGAAAGATCAGCACGCACGGCCCCTGCGTCGGGCCCGGGACCGTCCTGAAGACGTGCCGTTTCCCCTTGAACTCCCGGCTCAGACCCGTCGTCCCGTCGGCGATGCAGTTCCAAAGATCCAGATCGGGATTCCAGAGCCGAAGGTCGAGCGCGAGCTTCTCGACGCGGAGGGGATTCCACTCCTCATCCCGGCGCGGACCGCCGGGCACGGACGTCCCCGCCGCACACGGGGTGGCCGGCTTCCTCCGCGGGATCACGAGGCGGTCGCCGTCGAGCCGCCCGCCGTGCGCGGCAATCGTCCTCTCCCCGAGCGCGGCGGTCCACTCGGCGAGCCCCGTGATCGTCATCCACATCGGGAGGTTTCGAAGCGAGATATTCTTGTAGCGGTCGTGGAAGATGTTCCATTGTGGCGGGATCCCTTTGGCACCGAGGATGATCCCGAGGATCCCCCCCGCCGACGCCGCGTTGCAATCGGTATCCCACCCCGCCATTGTCCCTATCCTGACGGTTGTATCGAAATCACCGCCGCCATAGAGCAGCGCCGTCACGACGGCCGCGCCGTTGACCACCGCCGACTCGTCCCTGTGCCCCCTCTCCACCTGCCACTTACTCCGGATCCGCTCCCGCGTCTTCTTCCAGTCGCCGGGTTCCTCCCGATGCCATGCGATGACGTCCCGCACGGCCTCCGCGTAGTCGCAGGAGGGGGGCAGTTTCGCGAGCGCCGTTTCGACGAGCGTTTCGACATCGCGTTCCGCGAAGGCGCCGCTCGCCAGTGCCGCCGTGAAGAGACCGCCGTACGCCCCGTCGGCGTGGTTGGTGACATGCGCGGCGAGGTCGGCATAACGGCAGGCGGTGTCGATCATCCCGGGACAGACGACGCCCCAGACGTCGTTTTCTATCTGCGCGTCGATTGCCCAGGAGCATTCGTTGAAAACCGGGTGGCCGGTCTTCGGAGGGGCGAGCCCGGCGGCGAGGTTCATATACGCGCGCTGATTCGCCATCCAGAGGCGTCGCGGCTCCAGACGGCGGAAAAACTCGGCTGCCATCTGTACCTGCGTCACCCCGGCCCCGTGCCGATCGAGGGCGAGCAGGTACGCCATGCCGACGTACAGGTCGTCGTTGTCGCCGAAGTAATCGGCTACGGGGGCGTCGAAGACGTAGCCCGTGACCTCCTTCGGCGGCCAGGGCATGCGGAACTCGAACGGCCCCCCGAGCGTCACGCCGATCAGCTTCCCCATCCACCAGCCGTGCACCTTCTCGAGATAGTCGGACCTGGAGATGGAGAACGTTTTCGCGCCGGCGCATCCGGTGGGAGGGGGCGCGGCGAGAAAACCCCCGACGAACAGGAGGAGGCAGAGCACACGCGTGGACCGTCTCATGCGAACAGTATACCATCGGGCCGCAACCGCAGCCATTGACCCGGCCCTTAATGTAGCACCGGCTGTGTGCTATGATAAGGCCCTGCCTTAGGGGATTGGACATCATGGCCCGCTGGCTCACGGAGAAACGGGGTGCGGGGGTAGTTCTCGCGCTCCTCTTTGCCGCCGTCGCCCATATCGACCTCCTCAACTTCCTCGAGAGACGCAACGCGGAGGTCGTCGTTCCGTTTTTGCAGTGGTCGGACGAGGCGTTCTACTACGCCTTCGCCCACTCGCTCGCGTTCGACGGGGACGCGGACCTCACCGACCAGTTCAGGTTCATCGCCTTCGGCCCTGTAGGGAAATTAATGAACGGCCTCTACTACGGCGACTATTTCGCCCAGCCCGACATGCCGATGCACTCGAAGGTCGGTTTCGGGACCGCGCTCCTGACCCTCCCGTTCCTCCTCGCCGCCCGGCTTGCGGCGTCGCTCTACGAATCGTGCGGGGGCCCGGAGGTGCACCGGTTCGCGGCGGTCTACCTCTGGGCGTACAAGCTCGGGATGCTCTCCTGGTCGTTCGCCGGGATCGCAGCCGGGTACGCACTGCTCCGGCGGCTCGGAAGGCCCCCGAAGGTCGCCGCCGCGGCGGTGGCGGCCACGGTCCTCGGCCTCTCCCTCGGCTTCTACCTCATCTTCCAGAACGCCTGGACGCACGTCATCTCGTTCGCAGGGGTCACTCTCTACCTCCTCCTCTGCGCCCGGTGGCACGAGGACCTGAAAGGGCGCGCGGGGGGCACCTTTCGCCCTCTCCTGCCGCTTCTGGTCGGGATTTCCGGGGGGGTCTGCTGTTCGATCAGGTTCAACAATCTGCTGATCATGCCCGTCCCCCTCATCGCGTGTGTCCACGAGGGGTGGCGGCGCGCGCGCGAAGGGACGGGCATCGGGCGGGGCTTCCGGCCCAGCGCGCTCTCCTCCCTCGGCGTCATCGGCGCGGGGTACATCATCGGGTTTCTCCCGCAAATGCTCGTGTGGCGGTCCATGTACGGCGAGTGGCTGCTCAACACCTACGGGCGCTTCAGGGAACCCCTGTACCCGTACTCAAAGTTTTTCCTCCATGTGCTGTTCAGTCCCCTCTGCGGGCTCTTCGTCTGGACGCCCCTCGCACTGGTCGCCACGGCGGGAATGATCCTGGGGATCAGGCGGGAAGGGCGCGCGTCGCCGTGGCCGTGGATCTGCTGCTACATCCTTCTCGCGGACGTATGGTTCTCGGGCTGCTTTCCGGGGTGGCACATGGGCAATTCGTTCGGCGCGCGGTACCAGTCCGACTACACGTTCGTGTTCGCGTACGGCCTGTCGGTCGTCTTCATGCTCGCGCGGCGCGGGAGGGCGGCTTGGCTCGCCCTGAGAGCGGCCGTCGTCATCCTCGTGCTGTGGAATTTCTACCTGATGATGGCATTCCGCGCCTACATCATCGGCGCACCGGATATGTGGCGCGCGCAGAAACCGTTCGCTCCCGGCCCGCTCGTCGCGCAGCGGGAGGCGGTGCTGCGCCAGTTCAGAAAGGATCTCTCCACAGCATGCGACCCCGGCCTCTATACCGACTACCGGCGGCGCTACCCTCTCATGACGCCCGCGGACCTCGACCTTCCCACGCCGGAGGAACGCGAGCGGACGTTCGATCCAGCCGATGAGATGGGAGAGCTTGAGCGGTGGCGGCAGAGGTGCATCGAATACTCCGAGAGGATCATGAACCCGCCGCGGCAGGGAAGCCAGTGATCGTGCGCCATACCCCCACAGGCGGATCGCCGGGAACTACTCCCCCTCCCTCGTGATTCGAAGCTGCTCTGTGACGGAAAAATACTCGTCCCCGAGGAGCTCCACCTCGCCCACCCCCGCCTGAACGCGGAACGATCCGATGCGCTTCATCCCGCCGTTCGCTTCCCGCGGATGGCGTCCGATGACGGGCTTCCCGTTCACGGAGGCACGAGGAGGCGACGCCTCCCGATCCTTGAGTTTGATGGAAAGCGCGTACGTCCCTCCCCGCTCAAAGGAGAGGCGGTACCGGGCGAAGTAGGGCTCGGACGGGTCCCGGCGGGCGGGCGGCACGAGCGGGAACTCGAGGTCGTACGGGAAGAGGACGTCGTAGTCGCCGATCGTCGGAGGGCGCCGCAGCCGTTCGTCCACGCCGATCCGGGGCCAGGCGATGAAGACGTTGGCGCTCACCAGATGCGCGGCGGGGATGACGGCGTCGTCCTCCACGGGGAAGGGGGGCTTTCGCATCAGGAACGCGCTGACGCCGTCAGGGTACAATAGCTCGCGGTCGAGGAGTTCGTACCTTCGGTAGCTCTCGATGAGTCGCGCGAGGGTCGCGGGACCATTCAGATACTTCGCGCAGAGAGAGGCGCCGCTGCCGTTGCTGAAGTACTCCTCAAACCGCCGGAAGTCCGGCATAGGCTTGTCTCCCTCCTCCAGGACAACGAGGTAGTTGAAACTGTCCATGCACTCCAGGAACGAGTCGGTTGAAAAGTGGCTCCGGAACACATAGACAGCGGGATTCACCGACTCCATGAAGTATTCGAGCGAGTCGACGAGCAGGTAATCCTTGTTCGAATACTCGAATTCGCAGACGCCGATCCGCACATACCTGTTCCCTCGTTCGTGGGAGCCGATCTCTTCGATAAACCTCCGCGCGACCCTCTCCAGGTTGTTGGGGAAGGCCGGGTGCGCCCAAACGGGGTAGCCGTCCGCACGCAAAGCATCGCTCGAATACGGCCTGCAACCTCTGTATGGCGGAGGGCCAACGGCGAACGAGAGTTGCAGAAAGTGGATGAGGCCCCACCCAGCGGCGGCGGCACACAGAAAGTACTTCAGCGCCCTCGTCCTGAGGGACGCGAGCCCCGCACCGATGACCACGCCGACCGCGGGGAGGCTCGACAGATAGAATACGGAGTACTTCAACTCGATGAGGGTGAACATCGCGTACGGCACAAGAGCCCAGAGGAGTACGACCGCCCTCGCCTTGAAGCGGGAGAGGATGAACACCGGGAGGAGCAGAACCCCGAGCGCGAACAGCGGCGGCGAAACGTAGACGATCGCCGCCACGAGGTAGTATGCGAAGTATCGGGCGCTCATCACGGGCACGGAGAGGTGGTGCGGGTCGATGCCGTCGCGCGCCTCGGCGTGCCGGATGAACACCGCCGCGATGTTGTCGATGTTTCCCCACCAGAATGGAATCGAGAGAAGCAGCGCGGCGAGACCCGCGAGCGCGACGTTCGCGAACACCCTCCCGGCGGTGATCCCCCGATCGCGCGACCGACGCCACCCGCACACGAGCGCGAAGAGGAGCGGGCCGCAGAGGAAGATGAGAAGCTGCACCTTCACCAGAAGCCCGATGCCGAACACGCAACCGAAGACGATCGACGGAGCCCTCCGGGAAAAGGCCTCCGTCCTGATAAGCCAGTAGACGGCGAGCGCGGCAATCCCCATCAGGGAGAAGTCGAGACCGTAATTCCTTGAGAGGCCGTAGGTCGCGGGAAACAACGAGGTGATGAGCGCCGCCATGAATCCCGCTTCGGGGCTCATGCACCGCGATCCGATGGAGAAAACCGACAGGAGCAGTACCGCAAGCCAGACGATGTTCGAGAGGATGATCACCCGCGGCGTCAGACCCCAGATGGCCGCAGCTGGCGCGGTCACCACGTAGGTAAGACGGGGCCAAATCCATATGTGCTCCACCGGTATGCTCTCCTGGTGGAAGAGCGAGGCGAGTCTCGTGAAGCGCTCCAGCAGGGGTGCGCCGCTGCGGATCGCGTCCCTCGACTGGAGGAGATACTTCGTGCACACCTTGAGGTGCGCCGCAACGTCCTTCTGCTGGGGATAGAGATCGCCGGCGAGGTAGCGCCAATTGCAGAGGGCATGGCACAGCACCACCAGAACGAGGAGGAGGAGGAGGCATGCGTGTCTTCTCGCTGTCGTGTTCATACTACCCGCGCTCCCCTCCGAGTGGCGCGCGCCCTCCGCTCAAAACAAGAATCTCCTCGGCGCATACGATGATCGATCCCTCGACAAAATCGGTGCCCCCGAGCCTGCCGAGCACGGCTATGTGGTCCCCCTCCGCAAGCCGTTCGACCGTTCCACCGGGCGCAACGACGACCGCCCTTCCCGAGCCGATGGAGTCTGGGTCGCGGTAGGAATCCACGATCAGCATGAAGAAGCCGGGGTTCTCCATCTCCGACACGAACCTCGCCTGCGCCGAACGGAGGTAGTATTCGCCCTGGAAATCGGCCCGGGAGGGGGGGTTAATCCACGTGGCCTCGCCCCGCCATAGGATCTCCTTTCCCAATATCCCGCCGAGGTTTCCGGCGCCCTCCACCTGCCGCTTCCAGACCTCCCTGTACCCCGGCCCGCCTCCCCCCTCCCGCGCGCCCCGACCCATCCGGGCCTCGATGTCGGCATCCGAAACGCGCACGGCGCACTGCGCCCTCACCGCCTCGCGGAAACCGTGAAGATTCCACGAGCACCTCGCGGCGAGCGCCGCCGCGACGGCCGCCCCGGCGAGCAGGGCTGCGTTCGGCGCGACTCGACACGCCAACCGACGGGGGGGGCCTTCCGGCTCGCCGGCGATCCGGAATCCGAGGGTTCGAAGCCCCGCGCATACAAAGCGGAAGAGCGGCGAGAGCGCGCAGGCGATCCCCGCCCCGGCGACGACGATCATAAGGTATTCCAGCGGGAAGCGAAATCGCTGCATGGTGACGGAGATCGTGTTGGCGGCCGTGTACCCCGCGGCAACCAGCACGAAGAGGGAATACCTTCGCACCGCCTCTCCTGTCTTCCCCGCGAGATGCCGCGCATTGAGCGCCGCGCAGGCGAGGAGGGCGAGGGCCATGAGGTAGAATGCCCCTTCGAAGGAGAGCAGCGGGACGCGGACGCCGAGGATGCGGAGTTCCCTGCTGAACGGGAGCTGCTCGATGATCTCCGTGTCGCCGAGGTACACGGCCGGATCGAAGATCCGTCTCTTCCAGTATATGATCCCGTACGGATTCTCACCCGTGTCGGGGAGGACGGTGCCCTGGCCGTCAAGCAGGCCGGAACCGAGCCACGCGCGGTACACCCTCTTCACGCCGAGCGAGAGGCACCGCCGCGGATCCGCCCGGAAGAAACGCGACGTCTCCGCGGAGACGGCCGCCAGGTACTCCGCCTCCGGCATCCGCCAATACCTGAATCGAAGGGCCATCAACTGCGCCCACTCGTGCTCCAGTTCCCGCCCCTCCTCGGGCCCTCGCTGCGTGAAATCGCCCGCCTCGGGGTTGTAGGCCAGCCAGGTGTTGTACAGGCCCCGCAACGACGAGAAGATGACAGGGGAAACCGGCATGCCGAGCGTCAGGCGGCAGTAGGCCGCCCACGGCGCCGTCGCCGCCGCAAGGCCGAGCAGGAGGCACGCCGACCGCACGATCCGCCGGCCCCGCGCCGCGGCGACCCACGCGAGAACGAATGGGAACACCCCGAGCCACACCGGCCTCGTCAACACAAGCCCGCCCGACAGCGCCCCCGCGATGAGGCATGCCCACGGCCTGTTCCCGCGGCGGATCAGGAGCAGGAGGGAGAGCAGCATCAGGAAGCAAAAGAGGTTCTCCGAGAAGATGCGCGTGGCGAAGAAGGCCGCCGGGCGGTAGAGCGCCGCGAGGAGAAGGGCGATGCAGGCGGCCTTCCTCCCTGCGAGCTCGCGCGCGATGAGCGCGGCCAGAACGGCGCTGAGGGCGGAGAGCACGGCGTCCGCGATCCTGAGGTGGAGGAATTGCATCCCCGAGATGCAGTACACCGCGGCGATGAAGAGCGGGTAGCCCGGGGGGCGGAGCAGTCGATAGTCGAACCCGCCCTCCGAGAAGGTGCGCAGGCCCCTGCCCCGGCAAAGATTCTTGGCGAGCCAGTGGTACTCCATCCCGTCGTAGTTGCCGCAGGAGAGGTCCATCCCCGACAGGTCGTCGGTGAAGGAGATCCGCACGGCCAACGCCGCGACGAAGCCGAGGACAAGGAAAAGGAGATAGATGCTCAGGCGGTTCACGGATGCCTTCTCCCGATGGGGCGGTCCTGATCCGCGCGAGTATACCACCAGCGATGCAGCGATGCACGCGCTCCCGGTGTAGCCTCCCGACAGGCCCCTCCCGCAAGGCGGGTGAGCGCACACCCGAGGGATCAGCGGCGGCGATTGTTCTCGGGGGGCGGCGCGGGGGCAGCCGGGTAGGGGTTCCCGTCGGCCACCTCGCGCACCACCTCCTCCAGTTTTCGGGCGATCAGCGAATATCCCCTCGCGTTCGGGTGGGTATCCCGGGGGTAATCGATCGAGAGATCCTTAACCGCGTAGTCGGGGTTCTTGCACAGGATCTCGTTGACATCCACAAGGGGAATACCCGTCTCCGCGGAGAGTTTCTCGAGCCTGTCCCTGCAGGGGCATGTCCCGAGATAGAAGAGGAAGACAACCGCGCAGTTGTTCTGCCGCGCGAGGGAGATGATCTCCCTCATGTTCGCCTCGTAGTCGTCCGGGGAAACCCGCTGCGGCCACTCTTGAATCGGCGCGGCGCCCTCCCGTCCCAACGACGCCCTTTTCTTTATCCCAAGAAGTTGGTTCCTGAAAACTTGATAGAACCGACTCTTGCCGAGCATGGACTGGACAAGGATGACCCATTCCCCTATCCGGGGCTGCTCCCTGTCGGAAAAGAGCCTCGACCGTCTCGCGTCATTGCCGCCGAAGCATATCGTAACCAGGTCGGGGGCGAGCTGCCGGATGTACTTGGCGAGCAGTACCTTCCCCTGGTACGAGCTGTAGCCAACGCATCCGAGATTCAGCACCTCGAAGCGGCGAGGGGACGACTCGGCGTTGAGCACTTGGCAGAGCTGCGCCGGATACGTCTCATGGTCGTTGACCATAACCCCGTAGGTCCATGAATCCCCCAGGCAGACGATCCTATAGACGCCGTCCGGCTTCGAACCGTATTCCTCGCTCCCGCGGAAACCGCGCGAATTCGTGGTCTCCGTGTACATCGTGGCCGAGATATGGTTGTAGGAGAGGGGGCCGAAATGCGGCCTGATCTTCCAGAACAGATCCGGGTCGCGTATAAACTTGCTATGGAGGTCGAGAAAATCGCCGTGCCCGCTGTCCCCCGCGAACTGCTGTTTCAGGGAGTAGGGGTCGTACACCTCGACCTCGCAGAAACGCGCGACGTTCTCCAGCAGGCCAAAGGCGGCGATACAGACCAGGGCTGCGATGAGAAACTTGTGGAGGGTGGGAATACCGCTCTTCTCCGGTTCAGTCATGCGCCATCTGTCTTTCGATCCCTGAAAGCACGCGCGCCCTCTCCACGGGGGGGGGCATCCTTTCAGGAATCAGGCGCGCCTTCGTGAGCCGTTCGAGCTCGGTGAGGCCGAATATCCAGCTCCTGTCGTCGCCGATCTTCTCGCGCAGATGGGCGGTCACCGTGTGGATCTTCTCCCGGCGGCTCCTGCGCAGGTACTCTGTCCCGTTCCACGGGAAGGGCGTATCGGCGGAGACGAGGGAGACCGCGCGGCGGCTGATCACCTTCAGGAAAGCGCCATTTCTCAACATCTGCCCCTCTGGATACTCATCATCGATGGCGCAGCGGGCGAGCTCGCGAAGGGAGCAAAAATAGTCCCCCTCGGCAAGCCCGATGATCTCCCCCTCCTCGTCCGTCACGACGGTCGTCTCGGGAGACAGAAGCTCGATGGCGTGCCCGGCATCCCCCGCCTTGATGGAGAAGAGGAAATCCTCGATCACGGCGAATCTGACGCGGGAAGGGATCCAATAGCGTCTCGCCGCGTAGCCGGCCGCGTTCACGAACGCGAAGGCGGCGCCGATGCACAGCAGCAGCGAAAGGTAGACCCTGCAAAGCCGTATCGAAGGCGACATGCTCACAAAGACGGAGTGGAATTGACGCCCCTCAGTAGAAGAGGTATTCCCCGTCCCCGAACAACTCCCCGCGTCGCGCCGGCAAGGTGCGGCTCAGAACGCCGTTTCGCGCCGCGGCGTGGATCCCGAGCCAGAAGGCCGAGGAGGCCCCGTACTCGTCGCCGAAGTCCTGGGACATGTACACCGCCACGCCACCGGGAGCCATCGAGGCGACCTTCGCGCACTCCCCGGCATCCATCGGCATCTCGACCGCCGGCCTGTCCTTGAGCCACGCGATTTGCAGCGCCATGTCGGAGAAGAAGACCTTTTCTTTCGGGACCGTGTCGAGGTAGGCGCTGGCGGGCCATTCGTAGGGCGCCGCCCCCTGGTAGATCCAGAACGGGAGGGGAGCGGTGTTGACGACGACCAGTGCCGCCGTGATGGCGATACAGATGGAAACGCGCCGAAGGTTTACCGCAGTCGCGATGCGGAACATGAAACCCGATACGATGATACACGCGAGGGGCAGGAACGGGAGGGCCGCCAGGGGACCGATGACAGACGTCCAGCTTCCCACGAGGATCCAGATCGCCGCCCAGGAAACGTACAGCACCCGCCGCGTCCACTGCATCCGCGCGTCATCGCATTTCCAAAAGGCGGCGGCGATGAGGAGAACGATCAGCCAGTTGCCGTACATCGTGACCAGGGTGCCGGATTGCCATCGCAGGTTTCTTATCCGGGCCCCCGGGGCGAGCACGTCCCCAACGCTCTTGAGGACCGACTCGAGCGCGGATGTGAACGCCTTTCCGTATATCCCGGCCCCCAGGCGGAGCGTGAAGAACGGATTCCCCGTGACGATGGCGTTGCGGAGCCACCAGCACGCCGAGACGGCGCAGAATCCGCCGAGCAACGCAAGGACGTTCCCGCCCCTCCGCTCCCCGGAAGAGGCGAGGCAGGAGGCGCAGAGGGGAAGCAGCAGGACCCAGTACGGGTACGCGGTGAGATAGCACATGCCGGCCAGCGCGCCGATCAGCATGGCGTCCCGCGGGGCGCTCATCCGGCTTTTGTAGAGTTTCCAGAACAGCAGCGTCATTAACAACACCAGCAGGGCTATGTTCTCGCCCTTGATGACGTACCAGCGCATCGGCGCGCTGGAGAGGAAGAGTGCCGCCGCGGCTATCGCCGCATAGGGACCGAATGCGTCTCGTGCGAAGAAATAGATGCACACCCCGGTTGCCAGAAACAACACCCCCGTGCAGAGGAGTATGGAGTGGAAATGAACGCCGAACACGGCAAAGAAGACCCCGAGAAGGGCCGGGTAAAGTGGCGGATTATACAGATCGGGCACCCGCGCCAAGGATTGCGCGTAGCGCAGGGCTGCGGGGAGGATCCACTCGGTGGTGAACCCTCTGCCTCGCGCGAGGTTCTTCCCCGTCTGCGCAAAGGTGAGCGTTTCCACCGAGATCGGATTGCGCCACACGCCGGCAAACGGTTGGAGATAGTCGAGCAGGATAAAGAAACTTCCGTACGCGACCAGCAGGCAACAGATGCAGAGCGTCAGTGCGGTTCCGCGGCCGCCCGGCGAGACTGCGTCATGTTCACGCGGACTTTTCACTCCTGCCCCCCCTTGCGCGGGCCGCCGCCATGCACGAGCGGATGATACCACACCCGCGCGGCTTCCGTCCCGCCATTTCAGCCTCCGAGGCGACCGCGGAGGCCGGCCGCGCACTCGACCGCCTCCAGCAGGGCGTCCCCCATCACCCGATGGCAGTATCTCTCCTCCACCCTTCGCCGAGCCCGCGAGCCCATCGCTCGCCTGAGGCCCGCGTCCCCGGCGAGCGCGGCCAGCTTCGCGGCGAACTCCCCCCTCTCCGAGGCGAGGAACGCCTCCTGCCCGTCGGCGACGATGGATACCGCCTCCCCGTACCTGCTGGCCACGGTGGGGATCTCCATGGCCATGTACTCGAAAAGCTTTGTCGGGCTCTTGCACCGCATCCAATCGGAGTTTTCGGCGTCGGGGACCAGCGGGAGGAGCCCTATGTGCGCCCGCGAGAGGAAATCGGACATCCGGTCGGGGTGTATCCATCCGGCGAACTCGACACCGCCCGCGCCCCGCTCCCGGACATACTCTTCGATCCTCCCCATCCACGCGCCGTCCCCGGCGACGACAAACCGCAGGGACGGATGGACGCGCCGCGCATCGAGCACGCAGTCGACGCAAAAACGGAGGTTCTCGTAGATCACTCGCCCCCATACCTTCCCGCACCAGACCGCGGTGACGGGGCCTTCGGGGGGAGGTCCCGTCCTCCTGAACCTCTTCTCGTCGACGCCGGTCGGGACGAGAAACGCGGCGGGGTTGTACCGCCGCATGAGCTCGAGGAGAGGCCCGCTGGACGCCACCACCGCGTCCGCCGCGGCGGCCACCCGCCGCGTGATCGGCTCCACGCCGTCGGCCCCGAACAGCAGCCGGTTCATCCGCTTCCGGTCGAAGAACGGCGACCGGTCGAGATCCCAATCGTCGTAGTCGAGGACGAACCGGTTGAGCCGCAACCTCCGGAGGATGAACGGCGCCGCCGCATGCCAGTGCGCCTTCTGAACGTAAAGGATCGCCCGCCGCTTCCCCGCCAGCCGGCACAGCGCCCTCAGGGTCTGCCCGAGCTTCTGCGGGTCGCGGAGGCGGAGCATCCCGTCGTCCGCGACCGAGGGGGAGAATGCCTCCTTGAAGGAGAGCACCTCCGCCTCGACCCCCCGTTCCCTGAGCAGCTTCGCGAAGTTGTGGCAGCGCACCCGCACGTACGGATGGTCATAGCCGCTGAGCCCGATGAAGACGACCTTCACGCCCCCCCCTCCCCGCCCCGCCGACCCGCCAGTTTGAGAAACGCGGAGAGGATCCGTTTGGCCGGCCCGCGCCGGTCCCTCCCGCCGGGCCGCGCGCGGCTGCCGAGGTACGACCGGTGGACGATGGCATTCAGCCACCAGTCGTCGCAGAACTTCCCGCACCGGATCTTCGCGAAGTACGGGTCCGACTTGGAGAGGGTCAGCGCCCGCCTCCGGAACTCGTCGTACGCAGGCGAGAACCATATGTCGCGGAAGCGCCGCTCGCGCACAGAACCGAGCGGAAGACGGTCCGCCTTGCAGCACGGAACCACGTCGCCGTTGGCGAGTATCCGGCTCTCGTACCAACCCATGTAGCAGGGCATCGTGTCGATCACGTCGGAGTGGAAGACCCCTTCGTGGGCCCTGCTGTTGGAAAGCTTTCCGAGGAGCAGGCTGAAGTCGAGAAGCCCCTCCTGCCCGGGCCGCAGGAGGGGGCGGAACCGTGCGGCGCAGTTTTCGAGCGACGCGACGACGGCCGCGATCTCCGCCCGGCCCAGCAGGAGCGGCTTCAGACGCGGCGTCTCCACATCCGTCGGCTGGAACCAGATCTGGCCCGCGCCGAGCTCCACGGCAAGGCGCACCATCGCCTCGATATTCCCGGCGTTGCGCGCGCACAGCACGTGCGTCAGGATGAGCTGCGGCCCGCGTCCCGGAGGGAGGGGGGCCCCGAGGCCCCGGAGCAGCCCCACGATCCTCCCGAAGGTCCCGAAAGACGCGCCCGGATGCATCACGGCGTACGTCTTTTCGTCGCCGGCCCACAGACTCACCGCCAGCCTGCCGAGGCGCGCCTCGACAAGCGTTCGGATCGTCTCCGCCCCGGCGACAACGAGGTTGGTGATGAGGGTGGTCTCCAGCCCCCTCTCCGCCGCGGCCCGGAGCAGGTCCATCGTGCGGGGGTGGCAGAGGGGGTCGCCCCCGCCGCTGAATATGATCCGCCGAACCCCCATCGCCGCCGCGTCCTCGATGACGCCGAGGGCCGTCTCGTACGAGAGACGGTGGTCCGGCGACCAGTGGGGGGGAATATCCCCTGCGGCAAGGAGCGGCGAGCGGTGCCAGCAGCAGAGGCAGCGCAGTGTGCACGCGTTGGTGAGATCGAGATGGATCTGTTCGGGCCCGCAGAGGGCGCGGGACCCGCCGGTTATCCCTGCGAGCCGATGTTCGTCGCGATGGTCCATGGGGGGTGCGGGCCGCCGCTCCGGCCCGCAAGGATCAGATCCAGTCCTCGTCGGAAAAGGAGATCACGCTCAGCGAGTGCCGCGGAAGGAGATAGCGCAGCAACCCGTCCCCTCCCCGCATCCCCTCCGTGCGATAGGTCTGCTGCCCCATCGCCACCTGGCCGGGGCCGGGGAGGGTGTGGTCGCACTCCGGGCTCTCGGCGGAGACGGTCCTGACGGTGCAGAAGCGCGCCGCGAAGCCGTTCAGGTCGAGCCGGACGCTGATGGGACTGTCCAGGCTGCGGTTGATCAGGGAGAGGGCGATCTTTCCCCCTCCGGCATCCTTCACCGCCACCGCCTCGCAGATCGGGAGATCGCGCAGCGCCGGCACGAAGCCCAGCGCCGGGGTCGCGATCCGCTTCGTCTCCACCCGCGAGGGGACCAGCGTCTTGCCCGCGAATCTGTCGAGAAGTTCGTGCACGAGGTACTGCGGGTGGCGGGCTTGGCGACGCAAGTCCGCCACACTGGAGAAGAGCGTATGGAAGAGGGTCATGCGCGCCGCGATCTGCACCTCCGGCCGCCTGAGGCAGGCGTGGAGGACGCCTGCCTCGTATAGGGCGGCGGCGAGCGTGTGGTTCCTCCCCCACTCCACCGAGTCGGAGCAGCGGTCGTGCACCGCGTGGGTCCCGTGGACGATGTTCGGCACGCTCGTGAAGAAGCAGCCGTACTCGCTCAGGGCGATGGGGATGCCGGCCCGGCCCGCGCGCGCCGCCTGCGCCGCCAGCGCCGCCAGGCTCGCCTCGACGAAGGCCGGGGCTGCGAGAAGCGTACCGTAGGTCTCGGCGTCGGCGGGGGTGCGGTAGTCTCCGGTGATGTTCAGGATGGGGAGGGAGGCGTGGTGCAGAGAGAGGAAATCGAACGTTCCTGGTGGGAGCGCGAGGAGCGCCTCGTTCCAGCGGGGGTCGCGGTAACGCGTGAACGCCCCGTTCTCGATGCAGCACTGCGCGCCGATCCTCGCCTCGCCGTCCACTGCCCGCACGGCGCGCGAGAACTCCTCCACGGCTCCCGCGTAGCGAGCGGGAGTCCAGGGGAAGTCGGCCCCGAGGGGATGGAACTCGTCGTAGTAGAGCTCGTGCCCGATTTCGAGGTGGAGCGGCCCCCGGTAACGCTCCCGGATCCACGAGACCCATGCCGCCGCCTCCTCCGCTGTGCCCGTCCCCGCGTTCAGCGTGACCATCGGCGCCGCGGCGAGCGTGGTGCACATATCGAGGAACTCCGCGGGGCCGAAGGTGGGCGGCAGCGTGGATTTCGAGGAGGAGGTGCCGCACACCTGCGGGAGGCGCTCCTCGCCGACCGCCTCACGCCAGTGAAAATAGTCCGCATGGAACATCCCGGGGTATCTGAACAATGTGAAACCGAGCGGCGCGATCCATGCGTGGGCCATCCGGTTTGCCTGCCGCCGCTTCCCGTCATACACGATGCACCCGTCGCTGAAGATGTCGACGTTGCTTCCGAAGATCGTCTCCGGGATCCGCCGGAGCTCCCTCGCGGCGTCCACGGTCACGAGCACCGGGACCTCGGCGCGCGCCTGCCGCTTCACCGCGGGGCCGAGCGCGAGCTTCTCACGGTAGCGCTCCCGGTACGCCTCGATGACCTCCTCCGGCGCGCCCATCGCCTCGATTTTGCCGTGCTCGAACCAGAGGACGCTCGAGCAGATCTCCTCGATCTTGACGAGGTCGTGAGAGACGAAGATGACCGTCTTTCCCTCGTCCTCCCAGAACTTCCGCATCGTCCGGAAGCATTTCGTCTGGAAGGAGAGGTCGCCGACGGCGAGGATCTCGTCCATCAAGAGGACGTCGAACGGCACCATCACGGCGATGGCGAAGCCCAGGCGCATGTTCATCCCCGAGGAGTAGGTCGAGAGCTTGGCGTTCATGAACCTCCCGAGGTCGGCGTACGCCACGATGTCGTCGTAGATGGCGTCGATCTGCGTTTTCGAGAGGCCGAGGATGGCGCCGTTCAGGTAGACGTTCTCCTGCCCGGTGAGCTCGAAGTTGAACCCGGCTCCCAGCGAGAGGAGCGAGGAAACCCTCCCGCTGATCGAGACCTCGCCCTCCGTGGGCGCGGAGACCCCCGCGAGGATGCTCAGGATGGTGCTCTTCCCCGAGCCGTTGGGGCCGATGATCCCCACGCACTCCCCCTTCTGCATCGAGAAGGATACGCCGTCCAGCGCCCAAAACTCCTGCGCCTTCCCCTGGGAGACGAGGAACGGGAGGATGTTGCGGATGAGCGCCGGCTTCTCGAAGTAGACCCGGTACTTCTTCCGGAGATTCTTGACTTCAATACTGTGGCTCATGGGGTCAAATCAGGTCGACCAGGTCGACTTCCCTCCGCAGAAACATCCGGTAGGCGGCGACGAAGAGGAGAACGCTGAACACGACGGTCTGGGAGACCACAAGCCAGACCGGGTAGTACCGCGAGATGTCCACCGTCATCTCCGAGATGGCGGAGGGAAGAAGGACGATCCGGTACATCGCGAACAGGTCGTAGATCGGGTTCAACATGAACAGGTGCACGAGCCACGGAATCCCTTTCCTGGCGGCGCCGGCGGCGATCAGGTCCACCTCGTAGAAGGCGCCGGAAAGATAGAAGATGATCAGGAGGGCGATCTCCACGATGTACTTCACGTCCCGGTAGAGCACCTGGAGGGACGAGGTGATCAGCACGAACCCCGACGTCATCAGGAACGTCACCACGACCAGCGGGGGGAGCAAAAGGATCTGTACGGGGAGGATCGGGTGACCCGCCTTGAAGGTGGTGTAGATCAGGACCAGCACGACCAGCACCACGAGCGACAGGAGGAAGTTGATGAAGTTCGACAGCACGATCGAAAGGGGGACGATCTCCCGCGGGATGTAGACCTTCTTGAGCAGGCCCGCGTTGTCGATGATGGAGGTCGTGGAGCTCGCGATGCTCATATTGACGAACTGCCAGACGAAGAGGGCCGTCACGATGGAGAGGGGCGGTATCGGCCGCTGCCAGAGGAAGGCGAAGAGGAACCAGAAGACCAGCGCCATGCAGAGCGGCACGAAGAACGCCCAGAGGAATCCGAGGAAGGCGTACTTGTACTGCACCTTCAGGTTCTTCAACGCCAGGTGGAAGAGCAGTTCCCGGTGCACGGTGCACAGGGACTTCAGCCGCGAGAGCGCCCTCACGCACATTCCCCCTTGTCGACGTACCCAGGGAACACAGGATCACAGTATAGCACAGGCGTGGAGCGTTCTCTATGCCCCGGGGGGCGCGGACGGCTTTTGCAGGACACAGTACCCGATTGCGCCCGGCTTCTCGCTCAGCTCGTTCGCACCGGCGTATCTTCGGTAGATGAGCAACGCGAGGATCGGCTGGATCCAGTGGAGATACTCGACGATCCCCCTCCTGTCGAAAAAGGCCCTGATCACGAAGGTGTGGTCCCCGAAATAACCGTGTTCGACGAGCTCCAGACCCGACGGGGCGACGAGGGATTCCATCATCGTGCGTTCGTTGTAGAAGCGCGTGTAGCCTGGGTTGTATCCCTCCTTGAGCGTAATGAAATCCTCCTGGAGGCGGCGCGACGGATCCTTGCGCACCTCGTCCTGTATCCCCCTGATGTCGTCCATGGTGAAGCCATAATAGTAGCGCCCCTGGTAGATGAGCTCGTGGGCGTCCCGTGCGACATCGAAGGTGAGAAAGATTTTTCCCCCGGGCTTGAGGATGCGCGCGGCTTCCTTCATCGCGACGGAATCGTCGCCGTAGTGGATATGCTCCACCATCGAGAGCAGTATCACCCTGTCGAAATACCCTTCGGGATAGCCGGTGCGTCGCATGTCCCTGATCTCGACCCGCAGCCTCTCGAGATCCCTCTCCCGGAGCAACTTGTTGAGGCGGCATATCTTCGGTTGAAACCGCACGCCGGCGTCGATATCGGTGCTGTACACCGTCGCCCCGAGGGAGAGCAGAAAAGCGGGGAGAAGCGATCCCCCGCTCCCCACGTCGAGCACGCGCATCCCCTCCCCTATGTCCGCGAGGGCCCCGGCGAGGGCGTATTCGATATACCGCACGTAGTGGATGGGCTGGAGGCGCTCAGCCCCGTAGGCGAGGTTGAACCGCATAAGGCGCACAAGCATCGCGCGGTAATCGCGGGAGGGCGATACGCCGTCGGGGGGGCGGCCTGCGGTGCACACTCCGCGCTCCGCCCCGCATCCAGGCGCGAGCATCCTGACGAGCTGGAAGGCCCCCCGATAGGTGTGGTACTGATAGAGCTTCTTCAAGGACGCCACCCCGCCCCCCCTTCTGTCCCGATTCCTATCCGAGAAACCGCCGCAGGAGCCGTACGGCCTCGTCGGCGACCCGGCGCGCGGCGGACGGGGGCGGCATCTCGCCCCCGGCCGGCGTGAGGCAGCCCTCGACCTGGGCCGGCGTCGCCACCGCAACCACCGGCCGTCTCCTCCCCGCGTCGTGGATCGCCGAAACGATCACCCCGGTCTGCCCGAGGATGAGCGCCGTAAAAGCGGCGAACCGCACCGCCTGCCGCGGTTCCACGCCCGCCCTGCGGCCGGCGGCGGCGGCGATTTGGCGGATGGTATTCCTGCCGTCGCACAGTCTCCAGAAAAAGGAGAGAAAATCCCGGTACCGCGCCAGCGTCTCCCGCTGCCGGTCCCGGGGCACCGCCGCGTTGAAGTCGTCCCAGAAGGAGTACCAGAGGGCGTAACGGCAGAGCCGGTACTGGTACAGGTCGAGCGCCCGGATGTTGCGGGCGGGTATGTCGTCGAGGAGCGAGTTCGGCACGAAGTTGATCCGATGGTGGTGGTACTCCTCGAGCCGCTCCGCCAGCACCATCCCGAGCTTCGGCGCCTCGTCGTGGAGCTTCGTCCCCATATGGGGGGTCGCGAACTGCCCCGTGTAGAGCGGGAAGGGCATCGGGTGAAAGTGCGCGTACCACGGGAGCCCCGCGACAAGCTCGTCGATGAACCGCGCCTGGGCGTAATACCCGGAGATCGTCTCCCCCGGGTTGCACGCCATGTAGGTGAAGAGGGGGGACATCCCGTGCGCCTTGTGGAGGTGCGCCACCTCCCTGATGACCTGCAAATCCTCGTCTTTGTCGATCTGCGAGAACGTCTCCGGGTTCGCGCTCTCGATCCCCACCTCCAGGCCGATGCACCCTGCCTGTTTCAGGAGTCCCATCAGATCCCCGTTGCGCGCGATATGGGAGGCGCGCGTCAGACCGGTCCACCGCACGGCGAGCCGCTCCTCGATGATCAGACGGCAGAGCCGCTCGACATGGCGGCGGTCGAGCATCAGGTTGTCGTCCCAGAAATGGAACTGCGTGAGGCCGAGCGCGGCGATCGCGGCCTTCATCTCGGCGAGGATGTTTTCCGGGCTGCGCCACCTGACGCGGCGGCCCCACATCAAGGGGGAGCCGCAGTAGGTGCAGCCGTAGGGGCAGCCTCGGGAACCGACGATGGGGAGCCGCCGGCCGCCGACAACGTGGAGCGGCGAGTCGTACCGGTCCATCGGCAGGAGATCCCACGCGGGGAACGGGAGCGCGTCGAGGTCGGCGATGAACGGCCGCGGCGGGTTGACGCGCGGCTCCCGGCCGTCCCTCCAGGCGAGGCCCGCGATCCCCTCAGGCCCCCGCCCCTCCCCGGCGAGCAGACGGAGGAGCTCTACGAACGTCTCCTCTCCCTCGTGCATGATGCAGTAGTCCGCCGTCTCGAGCGCCGCGGAGGGATAGATGGTCGGATGGATCCCCCCGTGCACGATCGCGGCGCCCGGCGCCGTCTCGCGGAGCAACCGGGAGAGGAGGTGCGCCGCGGGGGCCTGGCAGGTCCAGTAGGTGATGCCGACAACCCCAGGATCCTCCGCCCGCACCTGCTCGGCGATCTGGGGGACGGTGAGCTTGCACGCCTGGCCGTCGACGATCCGCACGCGCAGCCCGGGGATTCGATCGCGGGCGTAGGCGGCCAGGTAGGCGAGCCCCAGGGGGAGCACCCGCTTGTGTCGCTCGTTCGCCGGGAGCGGCGGCTGCGCCAAAACGACGGTGCGCACTACGGTCATGGTTTCGATCCGCCTTCGGGCCGGAGGGGCCCCGCCGCGCTGCGCGTTCGCCGGCGGAAACGGGCGCGGCGCTCCTACCTCCGGCAGACCCGTTTCTCGGCGAACACCTGCACGCGGTGGTTGTGGGTATCGCTGACGTAGACGCGTCCGTCGGCGATGAAGATGCCGGTCGGGACGTTGAAGTCGCCCGGCTTGAACCCCTTCGCCGACCAGAGGGCCTGGAGCACCCCGTCGGGGCTGAAGATCTGGATGCGGTTGTTCCGGCTGTCGGTGAGCCAGATTCTTCCCGCGGAGTCCGCCGCGGCGAACGGCTCGGTGTAGTACTCCTCCCACCCGAGGACGCGGAACTGCCCGAGGAACCTCCCCTTCGTGTCGAATCTCTGCACGCGCTTGTTGGCGGTATCGGCGACCAGGACCGCATCCCCGGGCGTTTGTTTCGTATCGTCGCCGGCCGCCGCGGCGGCTTCGCCTGAAACCACGACGATCCCCACCGGTTCCCTGAACTCTCCCGGCCCCTCCCCCTGGTCACCCCAGTGCAGCAGGTAGGAGCCGCCGGACGTGAACTTCTGGACCCGGTGCCGCCCCGTATCGACCACGTACAGGTTCCCCTCCCGGTCGAACGCCATGCCTTTCGGAGCCCAGAAGCCGCCCGCGCCGCCGCCCCACTCCTTGACGAATCTCCCCTCCCGGTCGAACTTCTGGATGCGGTGATTCCAGGTGTCGGCGACGTAGACGAATCCGTCGCCGTCGACGGCGATCCCCATCGGCTCCTTGAACTCCGCGGGGCCGCTCCCCGGCTTCCCGACCGTGAGGAGGGGCTTCCCCTGCGCGTCGAGCTTCTGCCAGCGGTGATTCTTGGTGTCGGCGACGTAGATGGCACCGGTTGCGTCCGCCCAGATGCCACGAGGCTCGTCGAAGCGGCCCGCGGCGCTTCCCCGCTCACCGAAGACGGCGTCGGGGGACGTCGTCCCGATCACCGCATACTCCTTGGCCACCGCGGGCGCCTGCGGCGCCTCCGCGGCGGAAACGGGGCCGGGCGCCTCGCCGAGGAGGTCCCGCCGCACGTAGAAGGCGATATCCTGCGAGCCGAGGACGCTCCAGACCTGCCGGCTGAAGTAGTACCGCAGCAGCGCCCGGAGCCGGTGGGAGGAGTCCGCGATGAAGACCGAGAACGGCCGCCGGCCGAAGACGCGCTCGGCCCACCCCGGCCCGGGGCTCTTCAGGGAGCCCAGCGGGCTCGGCACCCACCACTCCCTGAGCTTCATCCGCGTCTCCCGGTAGTGCGGCTCGAGGACCGCGCTGAAGTCCCGGCGCTTGTCCCAGTCCACCGCCACGACCATCTTGCTCGGCGCGGTGAAGGTTCCCGGATGGAACCAGTCCTTGTAGTCGCGGAGGTACCAGGTGTACGGCCAGGTGGACTCGCCCTGGATGCCGATCGGGAGCTGCAGCCCCTTCCCGGTCTCCTCGGCGAGGGCGTTGATGATCCGCAGCGTCTTCTGGATGTCCGTGGAGGTCTGGGTGTAGACCATGCACTCGACCGGGTTGGCCTCGTTGACGAAGCAGAGCCGGAGCGAGGCCTGCAGGAAGAGGAGGAGCCCGACCCCGAGGAGCGCCGCGTACGCGTTCGTGTTCCGCCGGAACCGCTCCGAGGCGAAGAAGTCGCCCAACAAGACGCCCGCCCAGAGCACCATCGGCATCAGCACGTGCATCAGGAGCCAGGGGACCTTCTCCCCCGCGTACGAGTAGAGCAGGAGGCTGGTCCAGCTCCAGTAGGAGACGAAGGCGGCGAAGCGCCTCCCCTCCCGAAGGCAGGTGCAGGTGGCCGCCATCCCGAGGGCGAACACGTAGAGGGCGAAGACGACGTGGAGCGTGCTCGTCATGTGGAACAGCGTGTCCCACGCGACCGGCAGGGGCCGGTTCCAGAGGCACATCAGCGGAAGGGCGACGGCGCTCGAACCGGCCATGACGGCGAGGGAGAGACGATGGCGCCTGAGGGTGGCGACGACGCCGGCGAAGAGGACGGCCAGCAGGGGGAGCTCGTAGGTCGCGGCGATCGGGCAGAAGTAGGTGAACGGGCCCTTGATGCGCTGGATCTTGTCCTGGTGCATCCAGTAGCCGAGCGACTTCCGGTAGAGGCCGTCGATGAAGCCGGGCGGGTTGCGGAAAAAGGAGGTGAAGAACAGATAGAAGATCGCGAAGAAGATGCCGAGCGCCACGACGGTGTCGAGGAGGCCGAGGAGGCGGCGCCCCCCCCCCGCGGCGCACGGCGTTCCCGGGAGGGCGGCGCGCCCGAAGCACCGTTCGAAGAGGAGCATGAAAGCCCAGAACGAAACGAAGATGGCCAGGAACATGTACGAGTTCTCCTTGACGCAGAACATCAGGGAGAAGGCCGCCGAGGCCCCGTAGAGCCACCCCCTCGAGCCGGCACGCAGTCGATTCACGAAGAGCCCCACGGAGAGGAGGGCCCAGAAGGCGACGAAGACATCCTCGCGGAAGAAGCGGGAGAAGTACATGAACGTCGGGGAGACCGCGAAGAGCGCGGCCGCCGAGAGGGCGCCCGCCTTCCCGAGCTCTTTTCGGAACAGCCAGGCGCACCAGACGAGCCCCACACCGAAGAGCGCCGCGCCCATCCGGGCGACGAAGTCCCCGACCCCGAAGAGGGTGAAGAGGAGGGCGTCGAGGTAGAACATGAAGGGGCCGTGCATCATCGGGTCGTACTTGTACCCCCTCCCCTCGAACAGGTACCAGGAGTAGGTCGCGTAGAGGCTCTCGTCGTGGTGAAACGGTTTCAGGGAGAGGCCGTAAAAACGGGTCACGACGGTAAAGGCGAGTATCGCGGCGAATACGACGCGGAACCAGTCCAGGCGTATCGTCACGTACCCTTTCTCGGGGGCGGGGCTCTGTTCGACGGGGGCCGGGCGACTCATCTGCTCCTCCGCTATAGGCGAATGCGTCCAGGTGCCGGATTATCGCACACCCGCCGACGACGCGGAAGCCGAAAAACGGTTCGAGACGTATCGGGTGGCCGCCCGGCCTTCGTCGGGCACCGCCGCTCTTCCCATAGGTCCCATAGGACCGGCACACCGAAGCAACCGGAGACCTGACCGGCACGGCTGCGCGGCCGCCTTGTGCTATACTGCCCCCCATGTACCGGGGGATGCGGATCGCGGCGGTCGTGCCGGCGCACAACGAGGAACGCCTCATCGAGAGGGTCGTCGGCGGGATGCCGCCGTTCGTGGACCGTATCGTCGTCGTGGACGACGGCTCGACCGATGCGACGGCGGCCCGGGCGGCCGCGCGCGCGGACAAACGCCTCCTGCTCGTCCGGCACGCAAAACGGCGCGGCGTCGGGGCGGCCATCCGGACCGGCTATCGAAAGGCGATCGAGTGCGGAGCCGCCGTCGCCGTCGTGATGCCGGGCGACGCGCAGGCGGACCCGGCCGATCTCCCTCGCCTCCTCGACCCGGTCGCCGTGGGCGGGGCCGACTACAGCAAGGGGAACCGCCTCGCCGATCCGATCCTGGCGCGCCCGATGCCGCCGGTGAGGCGGTTCGGCAACCGTCTCCTGAGCGCCCTCACGCGCCTCGCCGTGGGGCACCCGGGGATACGGGACTCTCAGTGCGGGTACACCGCCGCGGGCCCGGCGGCGCTGCGGGCGTTGGCCGACCTTCCGTACCGCGACGGCTACGGGTACCCGAATGAGATGCTCTGCGGACTCGTCCTGCGCGGCCTTACAATCGTCGAGGTGCCGGTCAAGGCGGTCTACGCGGACGAGACGTCCGGGATATGGATCCCCTCCTACGCCGTCAAGATGGCGTTTATCCTGGCTCGGTGCGCCGTCCGGAGGATGCTGAGCGGCTTCCTCCGGGGGGCCGCCCGCCCGCCCGGAAAAGAGGGCCCGGAACCGAATTCTCATATCTGAGATCTCAAATTCGAGACAGGTCCCATGCACATCTGCCTCCTCACCTCCTCCTACCCGCGCTTCGAAGGGGATATCGCCGGCACCTTCATCCGCGACCTCTGCCGGGAGCTCGTCTTTCGGGGATTCGCCTTCACCGTCCTGGTCCCCGCGGACCGCGCATCCAGGCGCCTTCCCGAAGAGCCCGGGATCGCCGTGACGCCGTTCACGTACTGCATCCCCCGCCGTCTCCAGCGCCTCGCCTACGGGGCTGGGATCGAGGAGAACCTCCGCCTGCACCCGCTTCGTCGCCTCCTCATCCCCCCGTTCGCCATGACCTTGATCACCGCGGCGATCCGGGAAGCGCGGCGGAGCGACCTCCTCTGGTCGCACTGGCTTTTCCCCGCCGGGTTCGCCGGGGCTACGGCGGCGCGCCTCCTGGGCAAACCCCATCTCGTCACAGCCCATTCCGCCCCCCCCGGTATGACGCTCCGCCTCCTCCGGGGGGCGTTCGGAACCACGACGCGGGTCGCCGCGGTGAGCGCGGCGACCCGCTCCCGGATCGCGGCGCCGCTCGGGCGCGCGCCCGCCGACATCCCCCTCGCCCCGATGGGCGTGTGCAAGGAGTTCTTCTCTCCGCGCGGCGGGCGCGCGGCGCTCAGGGCGCGCGAACGGATCGGCAAGAAATTCGTCGTCCTCTTCACCGGGCGGTTCGTGGAGATCAAAGGGCTCGACCTGCTCGTGCGGGCGCTCGCGGGGCTCCCCGATACCCTCCTCGTCGCCGCGGGGGACGGACCGTGCCGCGCGGAAATCGAACGGCTCGCGCGCGGTCTGGGCGTCGACATGCGCTTCGAGGGGTTCGTCGACAGGGCGCGCAGGCTTGATTTGCTCGCCCTCTGTGATATAGTGGCGGCGCCCTCGCGCGTGCTCGCGGGAGTGAGGACCGAGGGGATGCCGGTCGGCGTGCTCGAGGCGCTCGCCGCGGGGAAACCGGTCGTCGCCGCCGCGTCGGGGGGGCTCGGCGAGCTTGTCGCGGACGGGGTGAACGGCCTCCTCGTGCCGCCGGGCGACGAGGCGGCCCTCAGGACGGCCGTCGAGAGACTCCGGGGAGACCGCCCCCTGTGCGACCGGCTCTCGGAGGGCGCCCGCCTCTCCGCGCGTCCCTATGCCGTCGCCGCAGTCGCGGACCGGTACGCGGCGTTATTGAGGGAATGCAGGCGCTGCACTGAAAGGACGGAATGAACAGGAGCCCCCGGGCGGACCGCGGCCGCGAGATCGCGATCGTCTCCAAGCCGCTCGCCCCGCCCTGGAACGACAGCGGCAAGAACCTCGCCCGCGACATCGTCACCCACCTTCCCGGCGAGCGGTTCAGGGTCTTCGTTCCGCGCAACACGACGCTCGGACTGCCGCACGCCGCGGAGGAGGCGATCTACCGCGACGCCGGGTCGTTCGCCCCCGCCCTCTCCGAGAACCTCCGCCTCTTCGCGCGTCTCCTCCTCCGGGGCCCGCGCCCCTCCCTCTTCCACTTCTTCTTCGCCCCCAACCCCAGAAGCTCCGCAGCCGCGCGGCTGCTCAGGCGCCGATGGCGGGTGCCCTGCGTCCAGAACGTCTCCAGCGAGCCGAAGGAGGGGGTGGATGTCGCCCCGCTCATCTTCGGGGACCGAGTCGTCGTCCACTCGGAGCACACGAAGAAACGGCTCGAGGCGTGCGGGGTGCGCGGCATCAGGCGGATCTACCCGGGGATCGACTTCCCCGCGGAGCCGGGGCCCGACGCCGCCGGGCGCGCCCGTGCGCTCGCCGGAGCCTCGGGGGGACCGGTCATCCTCTACCCGGGCGACTATCGCTTCTCGGGGGCGATCCCCGCCCTCATCGCGGCGATCCCCGCGGTGTTGAAGCGCCAGCCGGCGGCGCGGTTCGTCCTCGCCTGCCGGATCAAGGTGCCCGACGACAGGGAGTTCGAGCGGCGGATGATCGAAGAGCTCGAGGCGGCGGGGACGCGCGGGGCGGTGGCGATCGTGAACAACGTCCCGGACTTCGCCGCCCTGGTCGCGGTCTCCGACATCGCGGTCTTCCCCGCCTCGTCGCTCTACGCCAAGATGGACATCCCGCTCGCGCTGCTCATCTGCCTGGCGATGGGCACGCCCCTCGTCCTCTCCGATTTCGGCCCCCTCCGGGAGATCCTCTCGCGCCCCGCGGGGATGGTCGTGCCGCGGGGCTCCGCCGAGGCGCTCGCCCGCGCGATACTCGAGATCCTCGGCGACCGCGACCGGCTGCGCCTGATGGGCGGGGAGGGGCGGCGGCTCGCGCGGGAGCGGTTCGACGTACGGCACGCCGCCGCGGAGTACGGAAACCTCTACCGGGAGCTCAGGGATGAAGCGCAGCGCTGACTACTACGACGCCTTCAGCGACGGCTACGAACGGGGGCGCGACCGCGGCTACCACGCGATGATTGACGCCCTCGAGACGGAGACAGTCCTCCCGCACGCCGCGGCGGGACGCGTGCTGGAGGCGGGCTGCGGCACCGGCCTCATTCTCGAGCGGCTGGGCGGGGCGGGGGCGGAGCTGTTCGGGGCGGACCTTTCGCAGGGGATGCTGCGCCGGGCGGCCGCCCGCGGGTTCAGGGTCGCCCGGGCGGATCTGTGCGCCCTGCCGTTCCGAAACGACAGCTTCGACGCGGTCTACTCGTTCAAGGTGCTCGCCCATGTGCGGGAGATCCGCCGCGCGATGGAGGAGATGGCGCGCGTCACGCGCCCGGGCGGGCTCGTGTTGGCCGAGTTCTACAACCGTTTGTCGCTCCGGCACCTCGTGCGGGTCCTCAAGGGGGCGCGCCGGATCGCCCGCGACACGACCGACCGCGAGGTCTACACCCGCTACGACGGGTGGAGGGAGATCCTCTCGATGGCGCCTCCCGGGTGCCGGATCGAGGCGGTGCGGGGCGTGCGGATATGGACCCTCCTCCCGTTCCTGCTGCGGGTCCCGCTTCTGGGGAGGGCGCTGGAGGCGCTCGAGCGCCGGAGCTGCGACGGGCCGCTCAGACGGTTCGCGGGATTTGTGATCCTGGTGCTGAGGAAGAAGGCGGACCCCTAACCCCGGATCCGGGTTCGCTACTCCTTCCTGCCCACCGCCAGCAGGGAGAGGCCGAACGGGATCCTCAGGCGCCGCTCGAACCGGAGGAACGGGACGAGCAGGTCGAAGAAGGCGAGCTGGTTCTTCGGCAGCATTTTCCTTCTCAGTATCTTCCCGTTCACGAACCACCCGACCGCCCCGAGGAGGTTGAGGAACCCGATCCGCTCGACGCGGAAACCCGCCTCCTCCATTTTGCTGCAGAGCTCCGCGCGGCCGTAGCGCCGGTGGTGCTCGAGCCCGGCGTCGATCCTCGAGTAGAGCGACGGGCAGGCGGGGACGAGGAGCACGAGCCGCCCCCCGGGCACGAGCAGCTCTCGGAAGAACCGGAGGGCGCGGGCGTCGTCCCCGACATGCTCGAGGACGTTGAGGCAGAGCACGGTGTCGATCCTCTCGCCGGCGAGCGCGTCCGCGCCGCAGCGGTCGAGGTCGAGCGGGATGATCCTCAGGCGGGGGCTCCCGACGAAGCGGGTGCGCAGCGTCTGGAGGTGGCCCTCCGAGACGTCGGAGGCGATCACCAGCTCGCGGCCGAGGAGCTTGCGCGTGATGTTGCCGATCCCCGCTCCCGCCTCGAGGATGCGCCGCCCGAGGAACGGGCGCACCTGCTCGTGGATCCAGTCGTTGTAGCGCCGCACCTTCTCCATCCTGACAAGCGTCTCCCGCCCGATGTCGAGCGGCTCGAAACGGCAGCGGATGAGCCACCAGAGGGCGACGAAGCCGTCCCGCCAGGTGATCTTCTTCCCCTCCGTGTACGACCTGCCGTCGTACGAGATCGGGACCTCGTAGACCTTGTAGCCGCGCTTCATCACGTTGGCGGTGAATTCCGGCTCGAAACCGAAGCTGTCGGAGCGGAGGCGCATCCCCTCCAGGACCTCCCTGCGGAACGCCTTGTAGCAGGTCTCCATGTCGGTGAAGATGCAGTTGTAGAGGATGTTGGTGCAGAGGTTCAGCAGCTTGTTGCCGAGGTAGTGGGAGAACATGAAGACGCGGTGCGTGCCGAGGAAGCGGGAGCCGTAGACCACGTCCGCCTTCCCGCCGACGATCGGTTCGATCAGCTTCGGGTACTCCTCGGGGTAGTATTCGAGGTCGGCGTCCTGCACGATGAGGATATCCCCCGTCGCGTGCCTGAAGCCGGTCCGCAGGGCCGCGCCCTTGCCGAGGTTCCGGTCGTGCAACACGAGGGTGATCGAGGGGTCGGCCGCGGCGATGCGGGAGAGCTCCTCTCGCGTCCCGTCGATGGAGCAGTCGTCGACGACGACGATCTGCTTTTCGATCGGGACGGCCTTCACCCTGCGGAGGAGCTCGACGATGGTGCAGATCTCGTTGTAGGCCGGGATCACCACGGAGAGCTTCATGGCGGCATGATACCGCACGGCAAGGCTGGATTCAACCAGGAGTTTCCCCGTTGTCGTGCAAAATTCAAAAGCGCCTGCTTATCCGCCATTCCGGGGCGCGCAGCGCGACCCCGTGACGGCCCGGGGAGACGCCCGCGGGCGCGAAACAGGGGGCGCGGGACGAACTGCGCATCCCCCGGTTGCCCTCACCCCAGCCCGGCCGCCTTCCTCACCCGGGCGAGGTCCGCGGCCCCGAGCTCCCGCAGGGCGACAAGCAGGAGGAGGTACAGGGCGGCGAGCGCGGCGAAGCTGCCCGCGAGATAGATCCCCGAGGCGGGCAGCAGCCCCGAGGCAAAATAGACCGCCGCCCCCGCGGCCGCCACGCGCGCGGCGGATAGGATCGGGAGACAGGGGCCGAAACGCAGACGCAGACAGCCCCAGGCCGCGCACATCCCCGTCGCCATCGCGAGCGTGGTCGCGACCGCCGCGCCGCGGATGCCGTGCACGGGGATCAGCCAGGCGTTGAGCAGGACGTCGAGGGCGAGCGTGCCCAGCCCGACGAGGACGGAGAGGCCGGGGCGGCCGCTCCCGGAGATGGCGGTCGCCGCCACGAGGAAGAGGGAGAAGAAGACCACGCCGAAGACGAGCACGGAGAGCGCCCCGGCGCCTGCCTCGTATCCCGCGGGGAAGAGGAGGCGTATGGTCGCGGGGGCGTTCGCGGAGAAGAGCACCGCGATGAGACCGGTGAGCATCAGGCTGTACCGGAGCGCCTCCCGTATATACCCCCGCACCCGCCCCGCGTCCCCGAGCGCGGTGAGGCCCGAAACGAGCGGGAAGATGACGAAGGTGACCGAGACGATCGCCTGGTAGGGAATGAAGGCGAGCTGCTGGGCGGCCGCGTAGAAGGCGGCGAGCGTGTTGGCCTCCGCGGGGGAGGAGAGGCGCTTGAGGAGGAGCAGGTCCGTCTTGAGCAGCAGGTTGCTCAGGACCGTGAAGACGACGATGAAGAGCTGGAACGAGAAGAGCGGCGCGAGGGGGAACCGGCCGCGCGGCGCCACGGCGGGGGAGAATCCCATCGCGACGAGGAGGATCAGGAACGCGGCCAGGCCGAAGCCGCCGAGCGCCCCGGCCGCCCCGAAGCCGGCCGCGGCGAACACGAGCATCAGGCCAAGCTTCATCGTGGAGAAGGTCATGTCCAGAGACGCCTGGAGGAGAAATCTCCGCAGGCCGTTCAGAAAACCGACGTAGACCGGGTAGAACGAGTAGGAGAGCACGATCAGCGACGAGACCCGGAGCGGGCCGACGAGGGAGGGGTCGTGCAAAAAACGGGCGATCAGGGGAGAGAGGAGGTAGTAGGCGGCGAAGAGGCCCCCCCCGAGGAGGCACTGAAGCCTGAGCGCCGCCCGTTTGACGGACTCCGCGCGCGACGGATCCCCGGCGGCGAAGCGCGAAACCGCCTGTATCGTCCCGCGGATCAGCACGTCGCCGAGGATCGAGACGATGCCCGCCACGACCGCGTAGACGCCGTACTGCTCCTTCGGGAGGAGCCGGGTGAGGCCGAAGACGCCGGCGTAGCCGGCGACCATGAACCAGCCCTTCGAGAGGGAGAGGAAGGCGACCCCCCGCCCCGCCGAGGCGCCGCCCGGCGTCTTCGATCCGGCGGTCGAGGCCGGGGGGTGTGGCTCTTCGGTGCGCATCGACATCAGTGCCCTCCCTGGAGCGCGCGACGGGCGCTCATCATATGTTGGGGACGTTAGGCAGCCGGGCGTCCGACCGCGGCCGCGGCAGGAGCGACTCCACGAGATCGCACCGGTCTCCCCAGCACGCCACGGTGAAATCGTTCCACGCCGCGACGCCCCTTCCCGAGTCGATCTCCCTGCCTATGTGGCGCGCGAAGCCGTTTGTGCCGGGGATGCCGTATCGCTCCTCGAACTCGGCCAGGTCGTTGTTCTCGCAGATGATCCCCACGACGGTTTGGCCCTCCCGGCCGGCCACGTGCCGAACGATCTCCCCCCAGCCGACGATCCTCCGGTCGAGCGCGGCGGCGAACGCCGGGTCCCCGTAGAAGCAGGAGAACCTGTACGGGTTGCTGTCGGGGATGAACACGATGTCGATCCCCTCCCGTCCCGTCAGCGATTTGACCGTCTCGTGCATCCGCCGGGTCGGTCCCGCCCGGTGGTACGGGACGTAGGCGAGGTATTCGCTCCTCAGGGAGGCGCCCGCGCGCAGCGACGACCAGAGCACCAGCCCCGCGGTCGCGCAGGCGCAGGCCTTTCGCATGCGGGGGAAGCGGTCCCCGGTGACGATCGGACGCGCGCCGAGCAGCACGAGCGCCGAAATCCCCATCAGGGAACGCCTCAGCGTCGGCTGGTCGCTCATGATCGCCGGCGAGACGCCGGCGAGGAATAAGAGCAGAAGGAACAGGTCGCGCAGGAACCGGCGGCGCGCCTCCGCCGGCGCCGGACGAATGCACAGCAGCCGGCCGAGGTCGACGAGCATCGCGCAGAGCGCCGCCGCGGCCAGGAACGCCAGGTGCGGGGGGAGGGCCGAGGCCCGCACGGGGCTCATCACGTTCGCGGGGGAGGCGTAGTCGTTCTGCGCCGGATCGAAGAACTGGCGGTACAGGGCGACGGCGTTGTGCGGGTAGCGGGACACCGGCACGTACCTGCCCCATCCGGTGTGGCGGAAGTAGACGTCGCCCACCGCGCGCAGCCGGCCGGCGAAGGTCGCGCCCCCGTCCGCGCAGAGGCCGGCGTAGGCGAATCCGAGCGCGCAGGCGGTTAGGGCGCAGAGGAGGAGGGAGCCGAGCGCGGTCCCGACGCCTGTTTTCCGGGTCACAACGAGATAGGCGGCCAACAAGGGGGCGGCGAGGATGAGCGAACGCCCCCCCGCGTAGGTGAAGACCGCCCAGAATATCGCCGCGCCCAAAATCGCGAAGCAACACGCCACGCGCCTGCCGGCCGGCCGGGGCGACTCGGAGAGGTGGGCGAAGATCAAGAAGAAGAACCCCATCGGGAGCAGGAGCCAGGTGACGTGCCAGAAGATATGCGCGGTGAGCCCGATCCGGGAGGCGCACAGGGTGAGGCCCGCGACGCACAGCCCGTAGGCGCCGAACAACAGGAACGCCGCGCACAGGATCGCCGCCTGCCCCAGCGCGGCCTCGATGCCGCAGATCGTCCTGTTGATCTTGTACGGCTCGGACACGAGCCGGGCGATCGGGGCGAAGGCGAACGCCCGCAGCGACAGGCCGCCGTTGATGATATGCAGTTTGAGCGGCTCGCCGTTGAGGTACCGGAAGGTCGAGAAGAGGTAGTCGGCCTCGTCGATGGTCAGGCCTTCCACCGGGACCAGCGCCCGCACGGCGAACCCCGCCCCCAGCAGCGCGGCGCACGCGACGAGAAGCGCCGCGGTCGTCCTGTGCCGCATCCGTCGCCCCCCCCCCCCGCCTTCGCCGCCCGCGGCGCCCGACGTTGAACGGCCGGGTAGTTGTTGCGCGGCGGCGGCGTTTCCGATATGGTACTGCGTAAGTGTAGCATACGCCGCGAGCTCGACAATGCCGAGTCTGCCTGCGCATCCGTTTGACACGCTCCTGTACATCCAGGCCGTTCTCCTGGGGGTGCAGCTTCTGGGCTCCGGGAGGGCCTCCCCCCGTCCGATCCTGCTTACGGCCATCCTGGCCTGCGCCACCGTCGGCCAGTCGCTCGTCTACCCGCCCGCGTCGTCGCACCCGGTCCTCGGCGCCTGGCTGCTCGCGGCCTCCGTCCTCGCCACGATGCTCCTCTTTTTGCGCGCCCCCGCCTCGGACGGCGGGGGGGGGGCGCCCCGATCCATCCCCCGGGCGGTCCTGCCCTGGGTCTTCGCCCTCCTGATGGCGCTCTCCCTCTTCCTCCGCCTCTACCGGTACGCCGACGCCATCCCCGGCCTCGACATCGACGAATCGGTGAAGGCGCGGGTGGGGATCGAGATCGCCGAGGGGACGCTTTCGTACCGCCCGTTCTTCCATCTGAGGGAGTCGTTCTACTTCTATCTCGTGGCCGCGGCGTTCAAGCTGTTCGGCGTCTCCATCCCCGTCCTCCGCTCCGTCTCGCTCGTCAACGGCATGCTGATGCTCGTCGTGCTTTTCTTCTTCACGAGGCGGCTCTTCGGCGACTACCCCGCGATCGCGGCGACCTTCCTCCTCTCCTTCTCGCTCTGGCACAACGTGATCAGCAAGATCGCGGAGCGCCTCGGCCTCGCCCCGCAGTTCCAGCTCCTGGTGCTCTGGCTGCTGTACCTCTCGTACCGGACCGGGCGCTGGTATCATTTCCTTCTCTGCGGGGCCTGCCTTGCGCTCGGCTTCTTCGGCTACCCCCCGTTCAGGGCCGTCCCCGTCTCCGTCGCCCTGATCCTCGCCTACATCCTCCTGGCCGACCCCGGCTTTTACCGCCGCCGCCTCCCGCACCTCGCGCTGGGGGCCGCGGCGTTCCTCGCCGTCAGCCTCGTTCCGCTGGGGAAGGACTGGGCGCGCTGGCCCGACTACTACCTCACCAAGAAGCACCTCGGCTACACCGTCGACCCGTCGGTCAAGGACTGGGCGGAGTTCAAGAAGAACCTCCCGTTTCTGCTGCAGACCTGGAACCGGTCCACCGCCCCGTACGGCACCCCGCGCCCCTACGAGAACGTACCGCTGCTCAGCCCCACCGTGGGCATCCTCTTCCTCGTCGGGCTCGGGTACAGCCTCTCGCGGCTGCGGGAGCTTCCCTACTACATGGTCACCGTCTCCTTCTTCGCGGGGCTGATCCCCGGCCTCCTCGCGTGGCCGTTCGAGAGGCGCCTCGTCTGCGCGACCGTCATGACCTTCATCTTCGCCGGAATCGCGCTGGCCCTGCTCGTCCGCACGTTCTGCGCCTTCTCCCGCCGCGCGGCGGCAATCTGTTTCACCGCGGCGCTCCTCCTCCTCGGCAGGGAGAACTGGAACGTGCTGGCCGCGCGCTTCTACCCGTGGGACACCTACGCGGCCACCACCCTGCCGTACGCCTATGCCGCCCGGATGGCGGACAACTACTTCATCTACTTCGACGGGCCCGGCTTCAACGTGAACAGCTACATCGTCCACCGGCACGGCGCGCTGGTACCGGGCCACAGGCACGAGATCACCCCGCACCTCCTGGGGGAGCTGAAGCAGACGCGGCTTGAGGACGCGCTCCCCCTGAAGGAATCCCACGGCAAGGACGCCTGCCTCATCCTCGCCGACCCGTCGCGGCGGGAGACGGTCACGCGCCTGGTGCGGCGCCACCATCCCGACGCGATCCTGGAACGGCATCGCGACGCCCGGGGAAGGGAGGTGTTCTGCTCCTTCCTGATCCCGCGCGCGTCGCTGGAGCCGTCCATGGAGGACGAGTCCCGATGAAGCGCTCCTCGCTCGCGCGCGCGGCCGGCGCGGCGTTCGTCGTCTGGGGCGCGGTGCATCTCTTCCCGGCGCTCTCCTTCTTCGCCCTCTCGTCCTTCCTGTTCGGCTTCCTCGCCCTGCGCCTGGTGAGCGACGACTACGCCGTCATGAACGTCAGGAACGCGATCGTCTGCGCCACAACCAGCCTCGCCCTGAGCTCCCTCTTCCTGCACTACGCCGCCTCCCTCCTCGGGTTCGCGCCGTCGTCGATCCTGGCCGCGTTCGCCGCCGCGGCGTGGGCGCTGTTCCTCGCCTCCCCCCCCTCCCCCCCGTCTATCTCCTTCCCGCGGCCGACGCCGTGGCGCGCCGCCCTCTGCCTCCTGTGCCTGGGCACCCTCTACGCCGTCTACCTGCCCTACGCCTGCTGCTTCTTTCCGCACCTCGGGAAAGCGATCGCCTATCTGCCGGAGGTCGGCGATTTCAAGAAGAACCTCGCCTTCACCGGCGCCCTCCTCTCGACCGGGTACCCCCCCGCCAACCCGTTCTTCGCCCTGAAGACGCTGACCTACTACTTCGGCTACCATCTGCCCGTCGCCATGCTCCAGGCGCTCTCGGGGGGGGCGCTCGGCCTGCCGACCTGCTGGGGGATCCAGATCCTCGTCACCAGCCTCCTGTTCATCGGGATGGCGTACCTGGTGAGCCGGTCGTATCTTCGGTGCCGGTGCGGCGTCTTCATCGCGCTGCTCTGCATGACCGTCGCCTACGGCCTCGATATCCTGCCGCTGCGCCACTTCGGGATCCTCGACCACCACCATATCGACCGATGGAACGGCACGATGGGGATGCTGGGCGAGCTCCCGCTGGTGAATACCTTCTACTCCCTTTTCATCTGGGTCCCGCAGCACCTGTTCGGCGCCGCCGTCCTTCTGCTGATCGCCGTTCTGACCCGGGAGATGCAGGAGGCGCCCGGGGCCTCGGTCCGGTACAGGTACGCCCTGCTGGCCGCCGTGCTCTTCAGGGCGATGGTCGGGTACAGTCTCTTCATCGCGGGCATCGGAGGGATGCTCCTGCTCGCGGCGGGAGCGGCGCAGCTCCTGATCGGCGTTACCCGCCGCGGCCGGCTGACCCCGGCCCTCCTCGTCATCCTGATTCCCGTCTGCGGCGGCCTCCTCTCCCTCGATCAGATCCTGGCCGCCTCGGGGGCGAACGCGCTGACCCCGTTTTACCCGCACGCATGGCAGTTGAAGATCGGCCGTTTCTGGCAGTACGCGACGGTCTGGTTCGTCGCCTACCCGCTGGAGTTCGGCGCCACCTATCTTTTGGGGATCGCGGGGATCTGCTGGGCTCTCCGCCGGAAGGAGTTCTCGTTCCTCCCCCTCTTCCTGTATTGCGCCGCGCTGATCCCGTTCGCCGCGATCAGCGTGCGGAAGTCCGCGCTCTGGAACGACTGGGGGATGCGCTGCATCATCCCCGCCCAGATCTCCCTCAGCGTCTTCACCGGCCGGTTCTGCTGTCTGTTCATGGAACGGTTCAGGGGGATCCGCGCGCGCCTCTGCCTCCTGCTCCCCCTCCTCGCCTGCCTGGCGATCGGGCTCTACGGCACCGTCTACGAGGTGCGGCACCGGTCAAGACCGCTGACCATGCCGTGCACGCTTCACGAGGAGTTCGTCTGGATCCGGGACCACACCCCGCCCGACAGTTTCATCGTCGCCCCGAACGAACCGCTCGACTACCTGGCCTCCATGCTCGCGACGATCTCCTTCCGCGGCTCCGTCTCGCACATCGTTCCGGAGTACGTGAACGATTCCCCGTTCCACGCCGAGATCATGCGGGCGAGGGACGAGATCTTCGCGGCGAGGGATTTCCAGACCGCCGCAACCTTGAGCGGGCATCTGGGCGCCGACTACCTCCTTCTGAACAGGCGCGGGCTGGACAATCTCTTCAAACAAGCCGGGTTTTCCGCCGTCCCGCCGTCCCTGTTCCGCGTGGAGTACGAATCCGACCACCTCATCCTCTACAAGGTGCTGAAGACGGACAAGGGGGCGATCAGGCCCGCCCCGGCGCGCCGCGCCCCCCCGAGCCCGGCGGTGGAGGAGGCTGCCTCCCCCGGCGGGCCGGCGACGCTCCAGAACCCCAGCTTCGAGCTCGTGGACAACCAGGGGATGCCCGAGGGGTGGAGCGCCAAGACATTCAAGCCGTCCGTAGAGACGCGCGTGGAGGAGACCCCGTCCCGGGAGGGAAAACGGTGTTTGAGGATCTGCAGCGCGGAGGGCGGCGACGGGGGCGTCGTCCAGCAGGTATTCCTGGAGGCCGGCCGCACCTACCTTTTGAGCGGCTGGGCGAAGGCCGAGCGCCTCTCCACCGGGGGCAAGGGCGCCCTGGTGGGGCTGGAGGGGATGGAGGACAAATCCCTCGTCTGGCCCGCGGGGACCTACGACTGGACCTACCGGGAGATGAAGTTCCGCATCGAGAACGACCAGCGCCACCCGCTCGCCGTCTACATCGGCGGATGGGGGACCTCGAAGGGGTGCGCCTGGTTCGACGACATACGCCTGACGCGGGAGCGGTAGCGTCCCCTGCCGGCAGGCCGCCGCCTCAGCGGAACTCCCGCGCGTCGAAGGAGCGCACCATGTGGTTCCGGCAGTCGACCAGGAGCACCGTCGCGCCGTCGTTCCCGACCGCGATCCCCATCGGGAACTGGAGGAGCGGTTTTCCCCCCTCGGACGGTTCGAGCGTCCCGAGGAGCTCACCCCGGCTCGAATATTTGAGGACGCGGTGCCCGAGGGGGTCGGTGAGGTAGATGCCGCCGCGCCCGTCCAGCGCGAGGTACGGCTCGTTGAAGGCCCCGCCCCGCCACCCGTCGACCGGGAACTGGCGAAGGTAGTTCCCCTCCCGGTCGAGCACCTGGACGCGCCGGTTGCCCGCGTCGGCCACGTACACCCGCCCCTCCCGGTCCACCGCGATCCCGACGGGCATGTCGAACTCCCCGTCCCCGGTCCCTTTGCTTCCGATCAGACGCGGCGGATCGCCGGGCGCCGTGAACAGCTTGACCGCCCCGTTGCCCGTGTCGGAGACCCAGACGCGCCCCCGTCCGTCCACCGCGATCCCGCGCGGCGCGAAGAGCCCGCCCTCGTACGATGCGACGAATGTCCCGTCGGCGACGAACGACTGGATCCGGTGGTTGAACGTGTCCGCAACCCAGATCCCCCCCTTCGCGTCCGCCTTGACGTCGCACGGGTCCTTGAACTGCCCGGGGAGATCCCCCTCCTCCCCCCACATCCCGATGAAGAGCCCGTCGGGGCCGAACCTCTGGATCCGCGCATTCCTGAAATCCGCCACGTAGACGTTGCCGTTCACGTCCACGGCGATCCCGCGCGGCTCCCTGTACTCGCCCGGCCCCTCCCCCTCCCCGGCGCCGCGGAGGGAGGCCTTCGGGGCCGCCGTCGAAGCGGGGGCGGGACCCGCCGCGGCGGGCGCCTCCCCGGCGTCCGGCGCCGGCGCGCGCGCGAGGCGGTACACGGTGACCGTTTTGTTCCTGAACGCCGGCCTGAACAGCCCCGGCATCCGGTCGAACTTGGCGAGCTGCGCCGGCGTGTAGGCGCGGCGCTCCGTGGCGCCGACGCAGACGTAGTCGATGCCGTACTTGGCCGCGAGCGTTCGGATCTCCTCGGGGTCGTCGGAGCGGTAGAGGGCGGAGACGTCGTTCCTGCGGATGTCGCGGAACGGGTAGCCGCGCTGGTCCACATGGCTCCACCAGCCGAGGACCGCGGGGAGTCCGGTGTTGGAGCTGATGCGCGCGTACTCGTACCGGTAGTCCTCGAGCGTCGCCTCGGCGATCACCGGCTGCCCGCCGACGCTCCGGCGAAGCCACTCGACCGCCTCGCACTCGTCGGGGAGCCGCTCGCGCATCCAGGCGAGCCCGTCCAGCGTCGGGTCGATCCGCAGGCGCGGCAGGAGGGTGCGCGGGAAGCCGACGCGGCCCGCGGCGGGCGGTTCCAGCCCCGTCCTCGGGTACAGGTCGTCCCCGGTCGTCCGCGCGCGGGGCCCCATCACGGTGAAGACGGACGAGGCCGCGACGAGAAGGGAGAAGACGGTCCACCAGGACGTTCGCGTCAGGCGGCCGATCAGGCGCGCCATCCGGCCCGGCGGCTGCGGCCCGCGCGCCGCCACGCGGCTCAGGATGTAGGCGCCGCCGATGGAGAAGAAGAACCATACCGGGATGTAGAACTTGAAGATGGTGTTCATCCTCTTCCAGACCCCGCCCTGGAGGAAGTCGCGTATGTGGAACAGCTCACAGGCGGCCACGATCGCCAAACCGTAGAGGACCAGGAGGAGGGAGAAGACCGCGCCTGCGTCGCGCCGGTTCCTCCAGAGGACAACGAAGCCGGGCAGGAGCAGCAGGAGGACGAGGGAGAGGGAGGCGTAGTCCGGCGCGCCCGTCCGCCCGGCGGCCGCCCACGGCAGGCACGCCGCGAGGAAGAGGAGGAGCACGAACGCGAAGCGCCGCACGAGGCCGCGCCCCCCGTCGATGAACCGGAAAAGCTCCATCGCGACGTACGCGGCGATCAGGGACAGGAAGAGCCCGAAGAAGCGGAGCAGCGCCCCCGCGGGCGTCGTGAGCCCCCCCACGAGGCCGATCCCCATCCCCTCGCGGCCGAACCAGAGAAAAAACGGCGTAAACGCCGCCACCGCCGCCGCCGCGAGGAAGAGGAACGAGCGGGAGGCGTCGAGCAGCGCCCCGAGCGGCCTCCCGACCGGCCCCTCGAGGCGCATAACGCTCATCAGGGAACGGATCAGGCGGCCGCCGAACCCGCAGCCCCACCAGATCGAGTAGGCGGCGAGCGGGACCCCGCGGGCCTCCTCCCGGCGCCGGATGAGCCCGCGCAGGAAGAGGGCGAGGGCGAGGACGCCGCCGAGCGTCGGGAAATCCCAGGTGTTCGTCGGCACGAGCGTCCCGAACGCGATCGCCGTCGCGGCGAAATTCGCCGCGCCGGACTCCCCGGTGCGCGGGTCGGGTGGACGGCGCCGCAGCACGAGGTCCAGCGCGCGGGCAACGAGGAGGAGGACGAACGGCATGGCGATCAGGTGCGCGTGGAGATCGACGAAGATGAAGCTCCAGAACGGGAACTCGTGGACCGTGTTCGGGATCACCTCGTGCGCGCAGCGGAAAAACCGGTACGAATGCTCGAACCCCGTGGGCATCCTCAGGCGGAGGAGGCGGTAGAACGCCTCCCGCCCTCGGAACCCGTCGATCAGGAGGAAGAAGCCGTCGAGGTTTCCGAGGATACCGGCCGCGGCGGCCCCCGCCAGCCCCCACCGGATCCGCCCGGCGAGGGTCAGCGCGATCGAGAAGACGGACGAGATCACGAGGGCGGGGATCAGGCAGAAGGCGAGCGGATAGGCGACGGTCGACGGGACGCCGGCGAGCATCGCGAGCATCGCGACAAGGTAGTGCCCGTAGTAGTAGTAGTTCAGGAAGACGCCGGATGCCCACGGGTCGATCGGGGGGAGATAGCGGGAGCGGAGGATCGAGTTGATGAACGAGAAGTCCATTGAGCTCTCGCTCCAGAATATGTCGGGGTTGTACAGGCGGAAGAGGGCGAAGAGGAGAAACGAGGCGAGAAAGACCGCCTCGGAGGCGAGCGCCGCCCGGTACGCCCCCCCCGAGAAGCGGCGCCAGCCGCACCCCCGTCCGGCGAGCGCGAGCGAGGCGAGGAGCACGAGGCCGCAGGCCAGGAGGATCGACGGGAGCGAGAACGGGGCGATCCGCAGGCTCGAGGAGAACCAGACGATCCAGCCGACGAGGGCGATGCCCAGGGTCTTGGCGAACGCGCCGCCCCGGTCCCTCAGCCCGCCGAGGAGGGAGGCGGCCAGCGGCAGGGCGATCAGACCGAGCGCCTCCGCCGCGAAAAGCCAGGCGAGGAGCGCCCAGGCCCCCCGGCGCCCCGCGGCGGCGTCGGGGGGCGCGGGGCCGGCCTCCGCCCCGCCCCAGGGCGGTTTCGTCTCGTCCGCGGCGAGCGCCGCGTCGAGCACCGGCCACCAGTCCCTCTTCGGCTCGGCGCGGATCAGCCGCTCGATCCGCTCGGCGGAATAGCGCCCCGTGTTCCGGAAGATGAGGACCTTCGGGTGGTCGTAGACGGTGAAGCTCTCGTCGGCGAAATCGTCGTTGAAGACGACCCCCGCCAGACGCGGACGGGAGCTGAAGCTCTTGACGAGCGTGTAGCCGAGCCGCCCCTCGAAGAGGAGCCGGTAGTAGTTGGCGCTGAACGGGTACCGATCGGGCACCCGCAAAACCGATCCGTACATCCGCTTCGTCGGGAGGGCGATGACGTCGCCCTTGGCGAGTTGCGCGGCGAGGAGGCGGACCTTGGCGCGGTCGTCGGGCCGGTAGATGTCGAGCGCGGTGACCGTGTAGCGCAACCTCCCCGGGTCCCCGGCGGGGGTGTGCGCCGGCAGGACGCAGAACTCCCACGTCTCGCCGAGGATGGTGGAGCGGGGCGGGACGTTCCGGTAGATCCAGTTCGACGCCTCGATGCGCGTGTCCTCGCTGCGGTAGATGCTCGTGTAGGCGGCGGCGTAGAAGAGGGAGAAGGCGACCGCGGCCCCCGCCGCCAACGCCAGCAGGCGCCGCACGAGGGGGCGCCGCGCCTCGGCGACGAGAAGGCAGATCCCGCCCGCGCCGAGCACGCAGAGGAACGGGACGAGGGGGGCGAGATAGCGGAGGAACTTCACCTTGAAGGAGACGGTCGCCGCCGCCACCGGCACAAACCAGGCGAGGAGGAGCACCACCCCGCGGTCGGGCCGGCGGACGGTTCGAACGACGAGGAACCCCGCGCCGAAAAGGAGGAGGGCGCCCGCCGGGACCCCGAGGCCGTAGGCGAGGAGGTTCTTGAGCTGATAGAATCCTTTCAGGGTGTGCTCGTACTGGAGCGTCCACGGCGGGGCCCAGTGCCCCCGGACCATGTTCTTCTGCTCGATGAGCTGACGCATGAACTCGCGGTGATCGCGGAAGAAGAACGGCTCCGCGGCCGCAAAGACCGCCGCCGTCACGAGAAGAGCCGCGAAAAGCTTCGCCCACCCGGCCGCCGAGAAGGGGCGGCCGCGCCGGACGAGAAGCGCCCCGTGGGCGAAGAGGAGCGGCAGCAGCACGGGGAGGGCGGTCACCTTCGTCGCGAGCGCCAGCCCGGCAGAGGCCGCCGCGAGGGCGTAGTCCCTGCACCTCCCCTCCGCCATCACCCGCGCCGAAAACCAGACCGAGGCGGTGACGAGGCTCGCGAGCATCACATCCACCGTGAGCAGGTGGGAGAGCTGAATCTGCAGGACCGCGAACGAGAAGAAGAGGGCGGCGAGGCAGCCGGCGCGCCGCGAGAAGAGGCGGGCGCCGAGCAGGTAGACGAGGAGGATGGTGAGCGTGTCGAAGGCGGCCGAGAGGGCGCGCCCGACCAGGAACGGATCGCTGCGCGCGAAGAGGCGCTGCGCGCCGCGCATCATGAGCAGCGGGAGGGAACCGTAGGCGAAGAAGTGCGGGTTATGGGCGTCGAGACGCTCGAGAAGCGTCACCGCCTCGCCCCGCCCCGCGCGCGCCTCGATCTCCCTGACCTGGCGGTCGATGTCGCCGAGCGCGTAGGAGATGCGCGCCTCATCGGGGTGGAAGATGTTCGGCCTCCCCCAGTCGAGGCCGTAGAAACGGAGCGCAGCGCCGAAAACGAGGGCGGCGATGAGCGCCGCGCGGTGCCGCGTCACGATCGTTCCCTCCGCCGGGGGGCGCCCGGCCGGTACCGGCCCCTGAGGTCGTCGAGCCGTATCCGCAGCACGTCGAGGAACATCCGCGCCGGGTCGCCCACGATACTCACGCGGCTGCGGGGGGAATTGTACCAGGTCACCGGCACCTCCGCGATGCGGCGGCCCGCCTTGCGCGCAAGGTAGAGCGTCTCCACGTCGAACGAGAAGCCCTCGACCCGCTGGGCGGCGAAGAGCTCCCGGGCGACCGCGCCGCGGAAGAGCTTGAAGCCGCACTGCGTGTCCCTCAGGCCCCGCACGGCGACGAGACGGACGATCTTGTTGAATATCTTGCCCATCAGCTCGCGGTACCAGGGCTGGTGGACGCGCACATCGGAACCGCGGGCCGCCCGCGACCCGATGGCGATATCGCACCCTTCCTCGAGGAGGGGCGGGAAGAGCCGCCGCAGCTCCTCGATCGGGGTCGAGAGGTCGGCGTCGGAGAAGAGGATGTACTCCCCTCGCGCCTCCTCCACCCCCCGGCGGACCGAGTACCCCTTGCCCCGGTTCGTCTCGTTCGGGACGAGCCGCACGGATCGGTGCGTTTCCGAAACGCGCCGCGCCACCGCCGCGGTCCCGTCGGTGGAGCCGTCGTCCACCACGATGATCTCGAACGGGTACCCGCACCCGGACAGGTAGTCGAGGATCCGCCCGAGCGTCGGCCCGAGCCGCTCCTCTTCGTTGTAGGCGGGGATCACCACGGAGAGGCGGACGGAAGCGTTCACGAGGCGGCCCCCTCCCCCGGGACGCGGTAGATCAGCACGTCCCTCCCCCGGTAGACGAGCGGGAACGCGCCGGCAAAGGCGTCCAGACCCGCCCGCGGGTACTTCTTCCGCTCCAGCGTGCCGACGTAGACGTAGGAGACGCGGTGCTTCCGGAGCAGCGGCAGCGCCTCCCGCTTGACGGTCGCACCGTAGATGCGGGCGATCTCCCCGCTCCGCTCCGTGATCTTCTTCCAGCTCCAGTCGCGCCAGAGCGACTCCTGGTTCCCCCAGCCGAGCACCGTCGGACGGCCGGTGAAGGTGGAGACCCTTCCGTGGAAGCTGTACGGGTCGCCGGTGGCCTCCAAAACAACCGCCCCGGGGGGCACCCAGCCCCGCACCCAACCGAGCGCCCGGTACTCGCCCGGGTACAGGTGCCTGATGTAGGCGGCGCCGTCGAGCGTCGGCAGGTACGGGGCCGCCCCCCTCCCCCCGCCGCGGAAACGCCCGCACCGGTGCCAGGTCCCGAGCACCGGGTAGATGAGCGACGGGACGACGAGGGCGGCGAGGAGGACCCGCCACGCAGCCCGCCACGCCCCCGAAAGCGACGCCGCGACCCCGCACCCCCCGGCGGCGAAAACGACCGAGGCGAGGATCCAGGCCTGGAAGTAGTATTTGAAGACGGTGTTCTGCCGCTGCAACCTCTCCCCGTAGAAGTCCTTGAGGTAGACGATCTCGCAGCCGAGGAAGAGGGCGAAACAGACGAGGGCCAGGAGGAGGACGAAGCGGCGCTCCGGCGGCGGGCCGGAGCGCGGGAAGGCGAGCGCCGCCGCGGCGGCGGCGCCGCCCGCCGCGAGGCCCGCGACCGCCGTCCCGGTGAGCAGCCACGCTGCGGCCGCCGCCACGACGGCGGGGAGGAGAAGACGCAGGCCGCCGCCCCCCTCTTTCGCCCGCGCGGCCACGGCCGCCTCCGCGGCGAGGAGGGAGAGGAGGGCCGCCGCGGCGAGGCCGTTGACCGTCAGGAACGGCCCGAGCGCCGAGCGGTAGGCGGGCGCGACCAGGCCGACGCTCGGCTTCGCGGCGGGCGCGAACCGGAGGCGGAACGGCAGGAACAGGACGACGCTCACGGCCACGACGAGCAGGAGCCACGCCGCCGTCGGCCACACCGGCGCGCCGCGACGGCGCAAACGCAGGAAGGCGCACGCGCAGAGGACCGTGAGCAGGACGTAGGTCGGATAGTCCCAGGTGTGGAACATGAACACGGCGCCGAGCGCGAAGGCGAGGAAGAGGGAGGGGAGCCCCCATCCCGGCGCCGCGGCCCGCCCCGGGGAGGCGGATTCAGGCGCGGGGGGCGGGCTCGCCGTGCCGCCCCTGCGCCCGGCGCGAACGGCGGGGGGAGGGGGCGCGCATGCATCCCCGCCCTTGATGAGGACGAGGAGCAGCGTGAGGGGAAGGAAACAGAACGCCATGAACATATAGTGCGGGTGCAGATCGCCGAGCAGGAAACTGAAGGCGGGGAACTCGTGGATGGTGCCGGGGAGGATCTCCCGGGAGCCGTGAGCGAACATCTCGATCCACCAGTCCCTCCCCCCGAGCCCGCCGGCCCGGACGGCGCGGACGAGCGCGTCGAGATTGCCGAGCCCGAGGAGGAACAGCGGGGCGAGGAGCGCCCACCCGCGGCGGCGGATGAGATTGTACGCCAGGCTGAACGATCCGAGCGCGGCGAGCGGGACCACCGTGGCGACGGCGAGGTTGAAGCCGATTTCGGGGCGCGCGGCGGCAAGGCGCACGAGGCAGGCGAAAAGCGCGTAGCCGAGATAGTAGTAGTTGACCGGCTCCCCGGCGAACCAGAGATCCTCCGGCGGCATCGCCCCCCCCCTGAGCACGGACTGGAGAAACATCATGTCCGGCTCCTTCTCGGCGAGGGTGATGTCGGGCTTGTACGCCTGGATGAATACGGCGGCGGCGAAGACGGAGAGGAACAAAAGCTCCTCGAAGACGAGGATCCCCTTCCGTTCGGAGATGAAGCGCCGCAGTTCCCGGCGACGGCCGCGGGCGGCGAGGGCGGAGGCGGAGAGGAAGACGAGGAAGACCGCGGTGATCGAGGCGCCGTCGAACGGGAAGAGGCCCACGCCGGCCGGGAGCCAGGTCGCGTAGCCGACCAGAAGGAGGCCGAGCAGCCTCGCCACGCCGAAACCGCCGTCGGGGAGGCGGCCGAAGAGGGCGAGGCAGAGCGGCCAGGAGGCGACGCCCAGCAGTTCGACGACCAGCAGCCAGCGCACGACGACCATTGACGCCTCCGGGTGAACCGGCTTCCGTTTCCCCGCTTCGCGGCGCGCGTCCGTTTCGATGCCGTCGCGAGGCGCTATTCTGTCCGAAAACCCCCTCCGGGTCAAGCCCGCCGCGGAGCCCCGCCTCCCCCCCGCCTGCCGGGGGCCCTCGCGCGGCGGTCGCGCCGGGGATCCGCGACCCGCCCCCTCCGCCGTCGCACTCGACAACAGGGCGGGGATGAGGCAGAATGTCGGCCATGAAGGTGCTCCTCGGCAACCCCCCGTGGCGCAAGCCGGGCTACTACGGCGTGCGCGCCGGGTCCCGCTGGCCCCATTTCGAGCACCAGAGCAGCCGCTACATGCCGTTTCCGTTCCACCTCGCCTACGCGGCGGCGGTGCTGGAACGCGACGGCTTCGAGGTGCGCATGGTCGACGGCTGCGCCGAGCGGATCTCCGACGAGGCGTATCTCGACCGGCTCGCCGCCTTCGACCCCGACCTCCTGATCCACGAGATCTCCACGATCTCGCTCTCGCAGGACCTCCGCATCGTCGACGCCGTGCGGCGGCGCGTCGGGAACCGGCCGCGGATCGCGGTCTGCGGCCTCCACGTCCTCGCCTTCGAGCCGGAATTCCTCCGCCTGAACCCCGCCGTCGACTTCTCGTTCATAGGGGAATACGAGCAGACCGCCCTCGAGCTCGCGCGACGCCTCGCCTCCGGGACTTCCGCGGACGGCATCGCCGGCCTCGTCTATCGCGACGCGGAAGGGGACCCGCGGGCCGCCCCGCGGCGCCCCCTCTGTCGGGAGCTGGATACCCTCCCCTGGCCGGCGCGGCACCTCCTCCCGATGGATGCCTACCACGACACGCCCGGGGGGATACCCGAGCCGAGCGTGCAGATGTGGGCGAGCCGCGGCTGCCCGTTCCGGTGCAGCTTCTGCGCCTGGCCGCAGATCGTCTACGGGAACCGCCTCTACCGCCCGCGCGACCCGATCAAGGTCGTCGACGAGATGGAGCACCTCGTCAGGGAGGAGGGGTTCAGATCGGTCTACTTCGACGACGACACGTTCAATATCGGGAAGGAGCGGATCCTCGCGATCTGCAGCGAGATCCGGAGGCGGCGCCTCGATATCCCGTGGGCGGCGATGGCGCGGGCCGACCTGATGGACCGCGAGATGCTCCGCGCGCTCAAGGAAGCGGGGCTCCGCGCCGTCAAATACGGCGTCGAGTCGATCGACCAGGGCATCCTCGACCGCTGCGGCAAACAGATGGACTTGAAAAAGACCGAGGCGATGATCCGGAAGACGCGGAGGCTCGGGATCCTGTACCACCTGACCTTCACCTTCGGCCTCCCCGGAGAGACGAGGGAAACGATCAGGAGGAGCGTGGACTGGTGCCTGCGGATGGACCCCGACACCGTCCAGTTCTCCGTGAGCACGCCGTTCCCCGGGAGCCGCTTCTACGCGGAGCTCGAGTCGCGGAAACAGATCACCAGCAGGAACTGGGAGGAGTACGACGGCTTCTTCCACGCGGTGGTGAGGACAGAGAGCCTCGGCCCCGAAGAGATCCTCGAGGAGCGGAACGCGGCGGCGAAGACCTGGGAGGCGCACGCGGCGCGGCGCGCCCGGAGGAGGGCGCTCCGGCGCTACCTCACCCCCCGGTACGCCGCGGCGGCGGTCCGGTCGCCCCGGAAGGCGTTGCGGAAACTCCGGGAGCTCGGCGTCATGAAGAGGCCGCGCTGACGCCCCCCTCTTCCCACCTCACCCCTTCCGCCTTGCGCGGAAGTCTCACCACCACCGTCCCCGCTCGCGGAAGGTCTTGACGAAGCGCTCCACGCTCCGGTCGTACGTCCTCTCCACGTCGGGGGGGAAGAGGCATCCGGGCAGCTCACCGGCGGCCCAGTGGCTCCGCAGGCATTCGCAGCAGAGCCCCTTGTTCGCGCACGGTTCGTAGGAGCAGCCGCACCCCGCCGCGTTTCGTTCCTGCGCGCACCCGGCCATCGGAAACACCCCCTGTTCAGTCGATCAGGGTGAAACGGCGTATCTCGTGCCACGTCTTCGGAGGGATGTCGAGGAAGCAGTCGACAATCGTCGGATCGAAGTGGCTGCCTCGGCAGCGCCTGATCTCCTCGAACGCCGTGGCGAAATCGACCGCGGCGCGGTACGGCCGATTGGTGGTGATGGTATCGAAGGCGTCCACGACCAGGAAGATCCTCGCCCCCGCGGGTATCGCCTCCCCCTTGAGACCGGCCGGGTACCCGCTGCCGTCCCAGTGCTCGTGGTGGTTGTGGACGATCTCGAGCGCCGGGGCGAGGAAATCGATATCCTTGAGGATGGTCTGCCCGATGACCGGATGGCGGCTCATCAGCGCCCACTCCTCCTCCGTCAGTTTCCCCGGCTTGAGAAGGACGCTGTCGGGGACCCCGAGCTTGCCGATATCGTGCAGCAACGCCCCAATCGAGAGGTCCTTGATGCGCGCGTTTGTCAGCCCCAGCGCCTTGGCGAGGACGACGGTGTACATGCTCACCCTCTGGGAATGGTTGCCCGTCTCCCGCTCGCGTGCGTCCAGCGAGGCCACGAGGGCCTGGAGGGTCGTGTCGTAGGAGTGCTTCAGCATCTGGAGGGTCTTCTTCAGCTCGTTCGTCCGTTCCTCGACGAGCGACTCGAGGTTGAGCTGGTACTCCCTGTTCTCGATGATCAGCCGGCGCTTCTCGAGCGCCTTCTCGACCGAGAGGGCGAGCTCCTTCAGGTTGATCGGCTTGACGATGTAGTTGTCGGCCCCCTGCGTCAGACAGTTCACCGCACTCTGGGTTTCGTCGAGGGCGGTGAGCATGATGACGGCGGTGTCGGGCCAAAGCTCCTTGATCTTCGAGAGGAGCCAGAACCCGTTCTCGTCCGGCATGTTGATATCGCTGATGACCACCGCTGGCGGACGGCGTTCGATCAGGGCGATCGCCCCCCGGGAATCCGCCGCGGCGGCGCAGACGTACCCGTGGAGCCCCAGGCCGCGCGTGACGATGTCGCGGACACTCGGCTCGTCGTCCACCACCAGCACCGTCCTGTCATCCTTGTCGGGAAGCGGCCCCATATCGTGCAGTATACCCCGTCCGCGGTTCCGGTTCAACCGTGGGCGGGGCCTGGCCTTTCCCTGGTTTGTAGATGCGGGGTGAAACGCGCACATGGATCTGAGAAACCGGGGCTACACCATCCCCAGTCTTGAGAATCGCCTGGCACGCAATGAACGTTCCAACCGATCTCATTACAATGGGATACGTTCCACCCAACCTGCGTCTCGAAGACTCTTGAAACACAGCGTTGTTTCGGTCTTGTGTAACCGCACGCGCTTTGATGCAGAAATGGCGGATTCCACTTCTTGAAATTGTGAATCAGCATCTACCCGACACGGTATGACTCCCTACGGCTACAAACTGGGGAATGTCCCGTGGGCGGGGCCGGTCTCCGCTCTTTCCCCGGAGAGGCGCTCCCGCACCCGCGCCGCGAGGGCCGCGTCCCCGAGCACCCGCGCGAGCTCGGCGGCGTCCGCGGCGGCGACGCCGCGGATGTCGCCGAAGGCGCGGATGAGCGCTTTCCTCCTCGCCGGCCCCACCCCCTCCAGCCGGTCGAGCGCGGAGTCGAGGAGCCGCCGTGTCCGAAGGCGGCGATGCCCGCGCAGGGCGAACCGGTGCGCCTCGTCCCTGACGCGCTGGAGGAAGAGGGAGGCCCGGTCCCCCGCCCGCAGCGGGATCGGATTTTTCCGTCCCGGGAGGAATACCCGTTCGGGCGCACGGCGCCCGGGGAGGCCGCGCTCCTTCGCGAGGGCGATGGCGGCCGTACCTTGCGCGCCCTCCTCCCTGAGCGCGCGCAGGGCGGCGTTGAGCTGCCCCTTCCCCCCGTCGACCAGGAGCAGGTCGGGCATCCCCCACCCGTCCCGGGCGCGCCGGGCTCGCCGCCGGACGATCTCGTGTATCATCCCGCAGTCGTCCCCGGCCTCCGAGACCTTCACCCCGAACCGGCGATACCCCTCGGGGCGCGGCGCGCCGTCCCGGAACGCCACGATCGAGCCCGTCTGCGACGCCCCCCCGAGGTGCGACACGTCCACGCACTCGATGTCGCGCGGCGGGGCGGCGAGGCGGAACCGCCTCGCCAGCTCCCTGCTCACCTCGAACGCCTCCTGCGTGCGTTCGAGGCGGGAGGCGAGCGAGGCGGCTGCGTTCTCCTCCGCCATGTCGATGAGTGCCCGCTTCCTGCCGCGGCGCGGGACGGCGATCCGGACGCTCCCGCCGCGGGCGGCGGAAAGCTCCGCGGCAAGTCCGGCCGCGCCGGCGGGCGTCGAGGGGGCGAGGATCTCCGGGGGCACGAAGGCGCCCCCGAGGTAGTGCCGCCGGAGCGCCTCCGCGACCACGGACGGGTCGTCGCCCCCCCCGTCGACGGAGAGCAGGCGCCTGCCGAGCAGGCGCCCGGCGCGCACGAAGAGCAAAGCCGTCTCGGCGCGGTCCCCCTCCCGGGCCACACCCACCGCATCGCGGTCGGCGCCGTCGAGGGCGACGCAGTGCTGCCGTTCGATCGTCGTGCGGATCGCCGCGAGCGTATCGCGGATCCGGCCCGCCTTCTCGAAACGGAGCGCCGCGGCCTCGCGGCGCATCTCCCGCTCGAGTTCGCGGAGGAGGCTCCCGCTGCGGCCGGAGAGGAACAGGGACACGCGGCGGACGAGCGCGGCGTAGCCGCGCCTCGAGACGCGGCCGCAGCACGGGGCCGCGCAGCGCCCGATCTGATGCTTGATGCAGGGGCGGGAGCGGCGCTGAAAGGTTGCGGCGCCGCACTCCCTGAGCGGGAACGCGCGCTGGAGGAACCGGGCGGTGTGCCGCGCGGCCCCCACCGACGAGTACGGCCCGAACCAGCGCGCCCCGTCGCGGCAGAAGCGGCGTACGACCTCGAGGCGCGGGTACTCCTCGTCGGTTGAGAGGCGCAGGTGGGCGCAGGCGGAGGCGTCCTTGAGCGCCAGGTTGTAGGGGGGGCGGTGCTCCCTGATGAGCGTCTCCTCGAGGAGAAGCGCCTCCTTCTCGGTGCCGGTGACGATGAAGTCGACGTCGTCGGCCCGCGCCACCATCGCCGGGATCGCGAGGCGGCCGTCGCCGCGCTTCGTGAAGTAGGAGGCGACGCGGCGGCGGAGGTCCACCGCCTTGCCGACGTAGAGCACGAGGCCGTCGGCGCCCTTCATCAGGTAGACGCCGGGGCGCCGGGGGATCTTTTTGAGTCTGTCGGGGGAGCGCATCGTTTCAGATTCCGCTTTTGGGGATCGGGTCTCAGATCCCAGATTCCAAATATCGGATCTCAAATCTCAAATTCCAGGTCTCGGATCCCGAATTACGGTTTTCGGCCCCGGCCTTTCGTTCGCCGGCGCCCGGCGGGGAACGGGGCGGACGGGCGCTCCCGCAGCTCCATCTCGATCCTCTCGAGCCCGAGGATCCGGTCCCGCAGCTCCGCGGCCGTTTCGAAATCGAGCCGCGCCGCCGCCTCGCGCATCCGCGTCCGCAGCGCCCGGATCGTTCTCGCGGCCTCGTTCGGATCCGCAACGTCGGGGCGCCGGAGAGGGACCGTCACGTAGTCCGCCTCGCACACCCTGCCGATCGGCTCCCGCACCGCCTTGCGCACCGAACGCGGGGTGATGCCGTGCGCCGCATTGTAGGCCAGCTGCGCCTCCCGGCGCCGCGCGCACTCCCGCACCGCCGCCTCGATCGACCGCGTCATCGTCCCCGCGTAGAGAACGGCGCGCCCGTGGACGTTCCGGGCCGCGCGTCCGCACGTCTGGATGAGCGCGGTCTCCGACCTGAGGAACCCCTCCCGGTCCGCGTCGAGCACCGCGACCAGGGAAACCTCGGGGAGGTCGAGCCCCTCCCGGAGCAGGTTGATCCCCACGAGCGCGTCGAATTCGCCTTTGCGGAGGTCGCGCAAAATCTCCGTGCGCTCGAGCGTGCCGATATCCGAGTGGAGGTAGCGGACCCGCACGCCGTGCTCCTCGAGGTACTCGGCGAGGTCCTCGGCGTTCCGCTTGGTGAGGGTGGTCACGAGCGTCCGCTCCCCCCGTGCCGCCGCCGCGCGTATCTCCGAGAGGAGGTCATCCACCTGGAGGGACGCGTCGCGGATGACGATCTCCGGGTCCACCAGCCCGGTCGGGCGCACCACCTGCTCGACGACCGCCCCCTGGCTCCGGGCGCGCTCGAACTCCCCGGGCGTCGCCGACACGTAGATCGTCTGTCCGGAGACCGCCTCGAACTCCTCGAACGAGAGGGGCCGGTTGTCGATCGCCGACGGGAGCCTGAACCCGTACTCGATGAGCGTCTCCTTGCGGGAACGGTCGCCGTGCTGCATCCCGCGGAGCTGCGGCACCGTCACATGGCTCTCGTCGATGAAGAGGAGGTGGTCGTCGGGGTAGTAGCTCAACAGGGTCGCCGGCGGCTGCCCCGGCATCCGCCCGTCGAGGTGACGCGAAAAATTCTCGATCCCCGGGCAGAAGCCGAACTGCTCCAGCAGCTCGAGGTCGTACTCGGTCCGCTGCCGCACACGCTGGGCCTCCACGATCTTTCCCGCCTCGCGCAGTTCCCGGTGCCGGCGCTCGAGCTCCTCCCTGATCCCCTCGATCGCGCGCCGCATCCGGTCCCCGGGGGTGACGTAGTGGCTCGCGGGGTAGATCGAGACGGCGCCGAGACGCCGCACGACCGCGCCGCGCAACGGGTCGATCTCCGCGACCTCCTCGACCGCGGCGCCGCCGAACCGGACGCGCACGGCGCGCTCCTCGTCGCTCGCCGGGAACACCTCGACGACGTCCCCGCGCACCCTGAACGTCCCCCGGTGGAAGTCGAAATCCCCGCGCGCGTACTGGATCTTGACGAGGAGGCGCAGGAAAAGGTCGCGATCCAACGCCGCCCCCTCCTCCGCCCGGACGTGCATCCCGCGGTAGTCCTCGGGGGTCCCGAGCCCGTAGATCGCCGACACGCTCGCCACGATGAGCACGTCGCGCCGCTCGGAGAGCATCGTCGTGGCCTCGTGCCGCAGGGCGTCTATCCGCTCGTTGACGGAGGCGTCCTTCTCGATGAAGGTGTCGGTCCGCGGCAGGTACGCCTCGGGCTGGTAGTAGTCGTAGTAGCTCACGAAGAAGCCGACGCCGTTGCGGGGGAAAAGCGATTTGAACTCGGCGTAGAGCTGGGCGGCCAGGGTCTTGTTCGGCGCGAGCACGAGCGTCGGGCGGTTGGTCCGGGCGACGATCTGCGCCATCGTGAACGTCTTGCCGGATCCGGTCACCCCGAGGAGCGTCTGGCGCCGCCGCCCCTCCTCTACGCCCCGGACAAGGGCGTCGATGGCGCCCGGCTGGTCCCCGCACGGGGCGAGGTCGGTCACGAGTTCGAAGGCGGGCATGGGGATGCGTCCCTAGACACGGTCCATCAGATAGCAGAGAAACGCGACGACGCCGAGCCCGGCGGCCGCCACGGCGGCCGCGGCCGCGAGCCGCGCGGACGCGCCGCGCAGGACGACGAGGTGCGCCAGGACAAACGGGGCGGCGGCCGCCCCCGCCCAGAGGACGAGGCTCAGCGCCGCGACGAGCGCGAGCCGCGCCAGCGTCCTGCCCCACGAAGATCCGCCGCGCTTCGCCATCTCACCTCCCCGCCCGGCGCGCCGCGCTTCTATCTGCGCAGCCGTTCCCGCAGGTCACGCGCCCGCGGGTTCGCCGGATCCGCCGCGAGGAGGCGCTCCAGGAGCAGACGCGCGCGGTCGAAATCCAGCCGCGCAACGGCCGCCTCCGCCAGGCAGGCGAGCACCTCCCCCTCCGCGCAGCCGCGCTCCATCGCGAGGACGAACTCGCGCTCGGCGGATTCGTTCTCCCCGCGCGTGAGCATCAGCTTCCCCGTGTTCAGATACGCGCTCGGGTCGGAGGGGGCGCACTGTTTCGCCGCCTGGAACTGGGCGAGCGCCTCCCTCGTGCGCCCCATCCGCGCGTAGTGGCCTCCCAGGGCGTTGCGGTACGCGGCGTCGCGCGGCTCCAGTTGCACCGCGAGACCGTACTCGCGGCCGGCGAGGCCCGGTTCCCCCGCGCCGTCCCAGCCGCGCGCGAATTCGAGGCGCGCCGGGGCGGAATCCGGGCGCGCCGCGACGAGGTCGCGGGCGGCCTCGACCGCCTCGCCGTGACGTCCGGCGTCGTTGAAGGCGCGCGCGGCGGCGAGCCGCGCGGCGAACCCCGCGTCCGTCATCTGCGCGGGGCCGCGTGTCCGCCGCATGGACGGGCTTTTCCGGCCGAGGCGGTAGAGGAGCCGATCCCTGGTCCCGATGTAGATCGCTTCGCCCGAGAGCACCGGGGAGGCGACGAGGGATCCTTTCGCGTCGAATGTCCAGACCCCCTTCCCGGTCGCGGCGTCGACGCCGTGCAGCGAACCGTCGAGGCTCCCCGCCACGACCCTGCCGCCGGCCAGGCAGGCGGAACCGACCACCTGGTCGCCCGCCTTGAACCTCCACCGCCGCGCGCCGTCGGCCGCGTTCCAGCAGTACAGGTACCCGTCCCTCGACCCGGCGACGACCAGCCCCCCGTCCAGCGCGGCGGCGGCGGCAATCGTCTTTCCGGTCTTCGATCTCCAGAGCCGCTCCCCGGTGGCGAGATCGAGGCAGTGCATCGTCCCGTCGGCGGCGCCGACGAACACCCTACCGCCGCTCACCGCGGGCGAGGCGGCGACCGCGGAGGCGAGGTCGGCCTTCCAGATCCTCCGCCCGCCCTCCCGGTCGAGGCAGTAGACGTTGCCGTCCTCGCTGCCGAAGACGATCGTCCCGCCCGCCGGGGCGGGCGAGGACCGGATTGCCCCGCGCACGGCGAAATCCCAGATCCTCTTTCCGTCCGCCGCGTCGAGGCAGTCGAGGCGCCGGTCCATCCTCCCGAGGTAGATGCGCCCGCCCGAGACGGCGAGGGGGGCCAGCAGCCTGTCGGGGAATCTGCGCTTCCAGACCTCCTTCCCGGTTCCGGCGTCGAGGCAGTAGAGCAGCCCGCGGTCCTCCAGGAGCAGCTCCTCCTCCGAGAGCGACACCTCGCGGAGACTGGAGCTGAAGAAAAGTTTCCCCCCCTCGATCGCGGGCGTTCCCAGATCCTTGTAGCGCGCGTCGAATTTCCAGGCCGCCTTCCCGGTCTCGGCGTCGAGGCAGTAGAGCACGCCGTCGGCCGCGGGGACGTAGATCCGGCCGTCCGCGGCGAGCGGGTCGCGGTTGATGGGGCCCCCGGCCTTGAACCGCCAGACCTCCTCGACTTCGGAGGGTATCTCGCCCGTACCGCCCCTGCGCGCCGGTCCGCCGCGGTAGAGCGCCGTGCTGTCCGCCGCGGCGGCTGCGGCGGCCAGCAGCGCCGCCGCGGCCATCGTCGCCGTCTTCATCGCCGTATTCCCGCCGGCCATCCGGCCTCCCCGCCGCGCCGCGTCCCGGAGACGCCCCCCGGCGCCGCCCTCCTCACAGGTTCCTTTTCACCATCCGCGCCGCGTACCCCCCGTCGCATCCGCCGGTGCGGGGGAGCATCCTCAGCTCCTCGTCGAGCAGATACGCCGGGTGCGCCAGAAGAAACGCCGCGACCACCCGCTCGTTTTCATCGGGCTCTATGCTGCAGGTGCCGTAGACGAGCACCCCGCCCGGTTTCACGACGTCCGCGGCCGCCGCCAGCAGCGCCCCCTGTGCCGCCGCGAGGCGCGGTATGTCCTCCGGCCGGAGGCGCCACCGCGCCTCGGGCCTGCGCCGGAGCACGCCGGTGTTCGAGCACGGCGCGTCGACCAGCGCCCGGTCAGCCGGGGCGAGCCCGGGGATGCGTCCCGCCTCGCGCGCGTCGCCGACCACGCAGCGGATCGACCGCAGCCCGAGGCGGGCGGCGTTCCCGCGCACCATCTCCGCCTTGGCAGGGTTCAGTTCCACGCAGAACAGCTCCGCCCCGTCCCCCGCCGATGCGGCCAGCGCCGCCGCCTTGCCGCCCGGCCCCGCGCACAGATCCGCGATCCGCTCGCCGCGCCGGGCGCCGACGAGGTCGGCGACGCGCATCGCGGCCACATCCTGTATCCAGAAGAGGCCGTTCCTGAACGCCGCGAGTTCCGGGATCGGCCGGGGCAGTTCCTCGATATCCACGGCGAGGGGGTGGCCGGGATTCGGGACCGCGCGGACTCCCTCGGCGGCGAGGGCGGCGAGCAGACTTTCGCGCGTCGCCCGGACGGTATTCACGCGCGCGGTGAGCGGGGGCGCCTCGTTCCCGGCGAGGCAGAGCGCCTCCGCCTCCGCCTCGCCCATTCGATCCGCCCATCGCCGGACCAGCCATTCCGGATGCGACCGGGCGGCCGCGATATGCGCCGCCGGATCGACTGCGCGGTCCGGCATTCGCACCTGCCCGACCTCCTTGGGCGCGTTCCTCAGCACCGCGTTCACGAATTTCTCCGCCCCCTTGCGCCCATGGCGGAGGGCCAGCTTCACGGATTCGTCCACGGCCGCGTACGCGGGGATCCTGCCGAGATACAGCAGCTGGTACATCCCAAGGCGGAGGATGTCCCTCAGTTCCCGCGAGATGCGCCCCATCGGCCTCCCGGCCGACTGTTCGATCGCCCGGTCGAGCGTGCCCCGCATCCGCAGGCACCCGAAGACGAGTTCCGTGGCGAGCCCGCGGTCGTCCGGGCGCATCCGCGCGCCCCTGAATTCGCGGTCGAGAAGCTCGGAGACGAAGAGCCCCGAACCGAGCGCGCGCCGGAGCACCGCGAGCGCGCAGGCGCGCGCGGTCAGCACCCGCTCCCGCGCGGGCCTCCTTTTCGGAGCGGCGCCCTCGCGCGGCGAGACGTTCTCGCGGGCCTCGGGGACGGACTGACGGGACGCGGGCGCGGCGCCGGAAGCGGGGTCCTTTTCCCTCCGAACGCCCTCCGACCGCGGGCGGTATCCGAACCCGCCGCGCTTCCGCCCGCCGGCCTGTCCGCCGGGCCGATACCCTTTCCGCGCCCGTTCGCGTTTTTGCTCCACGCGCCCGGCGGCATCCGCCTCTCCGCGATGCGTCCGCGTCTCCTCCCCGGGCGCGCCCTCCGGCCGCGGGCGGTATCCGAACCCGCCGCGCTTCCGCCCGCCGGCCTGCGTGCCGGGCCGATACCCTTTCCGCGCCCGTTCGCGTTTTTTCTCCACGCGCCCGGCGGCATCCGTCTCTCCGCGATGCGTCCGCGTCTCCTCCCCGGGCGCGCCATCCGGCCGCGGGCGGTATCCGGGGGCGCCTTCCCCGCCTTTCCCGCCGCGCCCGCGCGAGGGGCGCGGCTTCCGTCCCCGGACGCGGTCATACCACGGGCGCCCGGCGGGCGTCTTTGCACGGCTCACCTGCCGAGTACCGTCCCCTCGATCCCGCGGTGCCCGCGGGCGAACTCCGGCGCCGTCATCGCTCTTCCCCCCTCCGGCTGCACCGTCCGGATGACGAGGACCCCGCGTCCGGTGCCCACCCGTATCCCCTCGTTTCCGCATCGCAGCACCCTTCCCGTTTCCCCGGACTCCCCGGCGCACACCGAGGCCTCCAGGATCTTGAGCATCCTCGGGGCGCCCGCCGCGGCGGCGGACGTGTACGCCCCCGGCCACGGCTGCAGCGCCCTGACCCTCAGCGCGATCTCCTCCGCAGGCGCCCGCCAGTCGATGAGGCCGTCGGACTTGGCGAGTTTCGGCGCGAACGTCGCCGCCGATTCGTCCTGCGGCGTCCGGACGGATGTGCCCCGCTCGATCGATCGGACCGCCGCCGCGAGGAGGGCGCCCCCGCGCAGGGAGAGGATCTCCGCGAGGGTGCCGCCGGTGTCGTCCGGCGCAATCGGCACCCGCTCCTGCGCGATGATGTCCCCCGCGTCCATCCCCTCGCCGAGGTACAGCACGGTCACCCCGGTCTCCCGCTCGCCGGCGAGGATCGCGCGCGGTATCGGGGCCGCGCCCCGATATCTCGGGAGGAGCGACGGGTGCAGATTGATCGCGCCGCGCGGGGGCAGGCCCCAGAGCGCCTGCGGCAAAAAGTTCCCGTACGCGACCACGGCGATCAGATCGGGGGCCGCCTCGCGCACCTCGGCGAGGAACCGCTCCTCGCCGGGGGAGGCGGGCTGGAGGAGGCGCAGCCCCCGCTCGATCGCGCGCCGCTTAACCGGCGGCGCGGCGGCAAGGCGCCCCCTGCCGCGCGGGCGGTCCGGCTGCGTCGCCACGGCGACAAGCTCGTGCCCTCCGTCCGCGAGGGCGTCGAGGGAAGGGAGCGCGAATCCAGGCGTTCCCATGAAAAGGATTCTCATCGCATCGCACACCCTAGCGAATTCCGCCGGGGGAGGACGCCCCATGGGGCGCGCCGATCCGCGCCTCGCCGGGGATCTCCACGACGTCCCCCGCCCCCACCCCGTGCGCCGCGAACCAGCCGCGGTTCATCTCGAGCGCGTACCGGGCGGGCTCCCGCGAGACGGTCCGCCGGAGCTCGTCGTACGGGCGCATCTGCTCGATCTGGAGGATCCTGCCCTCCCCGTCGAGGAACGCGATATCGAGGGGGATGCGCGTGTTCTTCATCCAGAAGCTCAGGGGGCGCGGGGAGGCGTACGAGAAGAGCATCCCGGAGTCTTTGCCCAGTGTGCGGCGGTACATCAGGCCGCGCGACATCTCCCGCGGCGCGCGGGCGACCTCGGCCCTGATCTCGCGCCCTCTCACCCTGAGCGTCGCGACCGGGAGCGGTATCCGCGGCGGCTCCCCGCCGCACGCCTGCATCAGGAGCGGCAGCGCGCAGAGGATGAGGATGCGCCGGGGATCACGCGGCACGGGCGCCTCCCTCCGCCGATACCACCGCGGCGACGAGGAACGCGACGTGCACGAATGCGTAGACGCCGAGGAGGACGCGCGGGTCGAGGCGCACGCCGACGAGAAGGATGGCGAGGATGAAACAGACCGCCAAGGCGGCGGCGTAGAAGCTCATCTGGAGCACCGCCCGGAACGGAAGCCCCGCGCCGCGGAGGCGCGACGCGAAGACGCCGACGGCCGCCGCGGCGGCGGACTGGAGGAAGAGGGCGGCGAGCGCGGCCGGATAGACCCCCGCGGCGAGGAGGGCGATCCACCGCCGCCGGACGACGAGACTCTCGAAGTAGCGGCGGTCGATGGTGAACGAGGCGTCCGCGAGATAGTCGCGCGAGAAGACCGTCTCCCCGACCCTGAAGACGACCCCCCGCTTCTTGACGAGGACGCCGGCGCGGTACTTCAGATCGACGCCTTCCGTCGCCCCGGTCGTGTCGATGATCACCGCGAACGGCTCGCCCGCGCCCGACCGGTGCTCGATGACCATCGGCTGGGCGACCTCGGCGCTCGCCGTCCCGTTCAGGACCGTCACGGCGGGGAGGTTGTCCGCGCACCAGCGCCAGACGTTGTTCAGGAAGAAGAGCTGCGCAGCGAGCATCACCGCGAGCATCGAGCCGATCGCGAGGGAGACTTTCACGAGGTGGAGGAAGGCGGAGCGGAACGGTAGGGCGGCCGCCGTCCCGTAGAAGCGCATATCGGTCGCGCTCCGCCAGACGTCGGAAAAGAAACAGCCGATTCTCCGGGCCATGGAGTGGCCTTTCGATGAGACGCCCGATCGTTCGCCCCCCCGGCGGGGGATCGGGGCGTCAGTCCCGATACCCTTCCGGGTTCCGCCGCATCCACTCCCACGCGCCGCCGATGATCTCGTCGAGGCCGGTCCGGCGCGGCGTCCAGCCGAGCTCGCGCCGTATCCTCTCCGCGCCCGCGATCAGCACCGCGGGGTCCCCGGGCCTCCGGGGCGCCGCCTCCTCGGGTATCGGCAGTCCGGTGACGCGTCGCGCCGCATCGAGCACCTCGCGCACCGAGAAGCCCCTGCCATCGCCGAGGTTGTAGGTTCGTTCCCCCCGGCAGTTCAGGGCGAGGACGTGCGCGTCGGCGAGGTCGCCTACATCGACGTAGTCCCGCACGCAGGTCCCGTCGGGGGTTTCGTAGTCGGTCCCGAACAGCTTCACCGCGGGCGCCTTCCCGAGGGCCGCCCGCAGCACCGACGGGATGAGATGCGTCTCGGGATCATGGTCCTCTCCGCATGCCGGCGTCGCTCCCGCCGCGTTGAAGTAGCGGAGGGAGACGCACTCCAGCCCGTAGGCGCGGTGATACCTGCCGAGCACCCGCTCGAGGAACAGCTTGGACTCGCCGTAGGGGTTGATCGGCTCCGCGGGGTCGTCCTCCGCGATCGGGATCCTCCGCGGCGAGCCGTAGACCGCGGCCGAGGAGGAGAAGACGATTCTGCCGACGCCCGTGCGGCGCATCGCCTCGAGGAGCACGAGGCCGTTGGAGACGTTGTTCAAAAAATACCGCGCCGGCTGCGCCACCGATTCGCCGACGAGGCTGTAGGCGGCGAAGTGCACGACCGCCTCCGCGCGATGCGTTCGGAGCGCCTTCTCGATCGCGCCGCCGTCGGCGAGATCCCCGACGACCAGGCGCGCGCCCGGCGCGACCGCCCCGCGGTGCCCGTGCTCCAGGCTGTCGAAGACGAGGACCTCGTGGCCGCCCTCGAGAAGCGCCGCGACCGTCACGCTTCCGATGTAGCCCGCCCCTCCCGTGACGAGGACCCTCACCGGTGCTCCCCCCGCCGGCCGCGCTGTCGCACGGCGCGCAGTTTGGCGGCGAGCACCGCTTTCCTGGCCACGCTCAGCCTGTCGACGAAGAGCACCCCGTCGAGGTGGTCGAGTTCGTGCTGCACCGCCTGGGCGGTCACCCCGGCGACCTTTCGCGACCTGCGCGCGCCCGAGAGATCGGTGAACTCGATTGTCACCTCGGCGGCCCGCGCGACGGTCCCGGTGACGCCGGGGAAACTCAGGCAGCCCTCGTCCATTCTCCTCATCGGCCCGCGCTCCCCCACGACCGGATTGATGCACACGAGCTTGTCGTGCCCCTCGCGCGGGACATCCATCACGAACAACCGCAACGGGACGCCGACCTGGGGGGCGGCAAGGCCGAGGCCGTCGTGGTAGTACATCGTCTCGAGCATATCCGCGGCGAGCCTTCTGACCTCCGGGGTGATCGCGGAGATCTCGGCGGCCTTCCTCCTCAGGATCTCGTCGCCGAACAGCAGGACATTGCGGAGCATCCGCGTTTCCTCTCGTCAAAGTGCGCCCCGCCCGGCGCGCGGACGAAACACGACGCTACTATAGCACCTTCGCCGGGGATAGTACACCCCGGGTAAAACGACAGGGGAACGCCGCCGCGGGATCGTCGGCGGAAAGGAAGTCGCCAGAAACGCCGGGTCGGGGGCGTTGGCGCTATCCCCGAGAAACTCGCCTGTACCCTCGCCACTCGGCGCTGTCGATCGTGCACGTACGCTATGGCTTCCAGCCATAGACATACGAACCGTGTTTCCCGTATTCCCACCCAGGGTCCATGATAAACCCTAGCGGAATCGACGAGGTGGCGGGCTGGCAGTTCACCTTCAGCAGCAGCGGGGGGGCGGCCTGCGCCAGGTCGCACATTCCCTTGTCCCAGTACGTCGACCCGTCCGCGCCCACATATAGCCACTGGTCGCTTTGGCCGCTGATCGCCGGGAAGTAGACGTTCGCCGTCAACCCGCCATCGTACGTCACCGTCACGTAGTCACCGGCTTGGATGGCGAAGTCCTCGGAGTCCCGCCCCACCCACACCCCCACCGCCTGCGCCGGCGTATAGCTGCCTCCGTCCGTGAAGCCATTGCCGTTGTCGTTCACGATGCCGAGGGGGTTCTCGTAGATGTCCTCCGCCAGCCCGAAGTAGAAGAACCACCCGCCGTCCATGCTCGACCTCGTCGTGGCGATCTCCATATCGCTGATGTCACCGACCATCAACGAGGTATTGCATGGCGTCTCCGTGGGCGTCGGGGTGATCGTGGGCGTCTCGGTGGGCGTCTCCATCGGCGTGGGGGTGATCGTCGGCGTCTCGGTAGGCGTCTCCGTGGGCGTCGGGGTGATCGTCGGCGTCTCGTTGGGCGTCTCCGTGGGCGTGGGGGTGATCGTCGGCGTCTCGGTGGGCGTCTCCGTGGGCGTCGACAAACCGTAGCGCGCAACATAGGCACTTTGCCCGCTAATTGCGAACGTCCCATCCGAAAAGATGCTGATGCTATTCCCCGTGAAAGCGGACATAGCTTGCGCCCATTCACACGTGCCGTTGGAAGTGTATTTTGCTATATAGCCGGGGCAGTAGACGACGAGCACACTGCTCCCGTCGTTGTGTACGCAGATGTCGGACCCAGTGTCATCCCCCGTATATCCAGAGCCCCTCGCCCATACCAAGGCACCGTCCGCGCCATATCTCGCAACGAAGCTCTCGTCACTGTCATAGTTCCCTGCCTTGACGAGCTCTGTCTCGTTCGGCTCACCCGCGCCGAATACGGCGGTGCCAGTGAACCACCCCGTCACCGAGATTGTCTTGTCGGGATGCTCGCATAGAGCGAGTCCCTGGTCGTTCCCCGCACCCCCCGCACTCTTCGCCCAAAGGAAGTCTCCGTTGTCCGCATACTTTGCCACGAATATATCGAGATCACCGTTACAGGACAGTATCTGCTGGTTGCCCGGCTCGCCGAACACCGCCGCGCCGGTAAAATACCCCGTCACCGCGACCCCCCCGTTCGAGGTTGCGCAAATGCCCTCCCCCCCATTAATGTATGTCGATCCAGCGCTCCTTGCCCAGAGAAAAGAGCCGCTTTTGTCATATTTGGCCACGAATATGTTATTGTTCCCTATGGACACGAGCGTCGTCTCGTTCGGCTCGCCCGCCCCGAATACAGCAGTGCCGCTGAAACACCCCGTCACCGCGACCCCTTCGTCAGGGAGCGCGCAAATACCCTTCCCCTCCAAACCCCCAAACGAAACGGACGCAACGCTCACGACCCACTCCAGGTCTCCCGTGGCGCTATACTCGGCTACAAATAGGGAGTTAGCTAACGAGGTCAACGTTTCCCCCGGGCCGAACTCTACCGTGTCGCCGAAGCAACCCGTCACCGCGAATCCGCCGCCCGGGAGCGCGCAGATATCATTTCCGACGTCCGCTTTCACACCTCCTACGCTTTTTGCCCAGAGTAGGGTTCCGTCTGTTGTATACCTCGCTAAAAAGATATCGGAACCACCTGCGGAGGTGAGCACCGGCCCTCCATTGAACGTCATCGTATTGTTGAAATACCCGGTTATTGTGCAGTCCCCGTTGTCGTGCGTGCAAATGCCCGTTGCCACTCCCCCGTGCTCGAATTTCTCCCACATCAGATCGTACTCATTCGCGAACACGATGGATGATATGAATCCGCCAATACACCACAGAACCAGCGCCTTCTTCATCTCCTTCTCCCCTTTCTTCCCGAACACCCTTCCGCTCCTGAAATTGGCTCCTGTCCCTCCCGTGAATCGGTTCTTCCGCGCGGCCTCCGAGCGCTTATGTGACGGTTCACGGAACGATTACATTATGGAAGCAACAAGGATGCCAACGCGCACGCCAGAGAACGATTGAACGGAATAGACGTATCACATTCGAGCGGTAGCGATTAGGAGCTATTACCCGGGGCTTTTCGACATCCGATGCGATGGGCGAGAAGCTATTGGGGAAGTTTTCCTCGGCGGATCGGGTCTAGATTCCCCCGCCGGAGACCATTCGGAGGTCGAAAATAGCCGCTATTTCCACAGATGCGCTTGGGCAAATGCCCTGTAGTAGTAATCACTTTCATTTATCTTCGCCCCTTGCCTGTCTCCTTCCTCCCTGAAGGGGAGGCATACGGTGGGGGGAGATCTGAAGGATCGCTTTGAGCATCTTCGGCCGGAGAGACATATGCGTCATTGCCGCAGGAGCGCATGTCTCCCCTCTCACACGAGGAACGGGAAAGGGCGGCGATTTCCAGATGTAATGGAAGAGAACCTTAGAAAAAGATCGGCCGGGCGCCTGAGCGCCGAGACGAGGGGACAATAACCAACGGACACCACCCGCCCCGATTTACGCTGCCAAGCAGGATCTCAACCCGGTGATCCCGCTCAACGCGCCAGAGATGAGCGCATACGGATCCCTATGCGTTCGGGGACGGCCAGAGGCGACCGCTCATCTTCCCGGTCGGTGGTTCTCTATCAGCGGGTTGAAGTCGCCCCCCCAGGCGTCGGCTTCGCGATGGGAGCGCCCTTCGGCGGCCGCACGAACATCGATTCCCGGCTCCACTCCGAGCTCCGGTACCCCCCGTCCACCGCCTGCACCGCCCAGTAGTACTGTTTCGGAGCGATATTCCCGGCTGGCACCTTGAGCTTGGCGAACGTTCCATTCTGTACATTGCCGAGGAGCGTGTTATTCGTCGGGTGCGACGAGTCGGCGTCCGCCGAAACCACGTCGCACGCCCCCGGGCTCGTCCCCACCCGCAGGTTGTACGTCATCGCCGCCGCGGGCGTCTCGTCCGTGGTCACCGGGTTCCACTGCAGCGTCACCGTCCCCGAGAACTGCGTTCCGTACTGCGTGGCGAGCGTAGGCGCGGCTGGCCGCTTGTTGAAGAACGCCGGTTGCATGGGATCGCCTATGTTTCGATAGAGCGTGTTGAACGCCCCCGGTCCCGCTTCCAGCCCGGAGTATGAGAGATCAAGCCGTCCGTCATTATCGTAATCCACCCAGCACAAAAATGGTTTGTCGTCAAACTCACACGGCTTCAACGGATACGGAAGCCCGGTAAAGATATCATGCCCTTGATTCTGATACACGATCGGCTGTCCGGGATTGTGGTAATTCCCGATTACTGCGATATCAAGCTTGCCGTCGTTGTTGTAATCCCCGAAAGCAAGCCAACCAAGAATATATTGCACGAGATTCGCGCCGATATCGGTGAATGTGCCGTTCTGGTTGTTCCGGAGAATACCTGTGTATGGATATTCGTCTACCGTTGCTCCAAGCATGGCGATGTCGAGGTATCCGTCACCATCGTAATCTCCCACCGATATGCTCGGTGTCCAGCCCAAGTCGGGCAACCCAGTGTTGTTCATTTGCGTGAATGTGCCGTTCGTATTATTCCTGTAGAGACGGGTGTGGCCTCCGGCGTGGGCATCCCATCCACTGACAACGAGATCAAGGTACCCGTCATTGTCCATGTCGAACCAGGCCGCGTCTCCATCCTCAATATCTATTGAAGGCGAGTTTAAAGCCGTCATGACACCGTTGCCGTCGTTTCTGAATATTCTGGTCGACCAGTTGTGGAGCGAGACCAGATAAGAAACGACCGCGTCGGGATCGCCGTCGTTATCGTAATCTCCCCATGAGATGAAACTGATTAAGGTGGGGAAGGCGTTGCTGCTTTTGGTAAATACACCGTTGCCGTTGTTCAGATATGTATACTTGCGCGCTACGATGTCCAGGTTCCCGTCCCTGTTGTCATCCACCCACAGATTATCCGTCGCGTATGGAAAGTTAACCGAAAAGGCGGAGGTACCGCCCACGGGAAATGGAACTTCGAGGAAATGTTCATTACCCTCATTACGGTACAGAGTTTGGTAATGCTGCCATGGACCCAAAGGAGGCACAAGACTCCCATGTTCAAGGATATCCAAGAGGCCGTCATTGTCGAAATCACCCCAGGCTTGGTACACCCAGGAATTTGGATTTAAGCCGGTGCCTTGCGCCTGAATGAAGTCAGCCGAGCAATATGAGGCGGAGAAGAAGATCGCGCCCGCCATCCAAATTAACGCAGAGGTCTTCATGCTCGTCCCCGCTGTTTCCATCTTTTCCTCCTTCTGTCGCCGCCCCCGCGCCGTGTGTAGCCGCAAATTCCATCCATCAGCGGGTTGAAGTCGCCCCCCCAGGCGTCGGCTTCGCGATGGGAGCGCCCTTCGGCGGCCGCACGAACATCGATTCCCGGCCCCACTCCGAGCTCCGGCCGCTACTCCCCGCGTATCGTGTCGATCTTTAGAGAGAGGCCCCTGCCTCAATCCCGCACCCTTTAGCGGAGACCGACTTTGCCCTTTGCCTGCGTAGGAGTCGGCGTCTTGTAGGGGGGAGAAGTCGGCCTTGGCGTTGGCGTTCTCGTCTGCGTGGGAGTCGGGGACGGGGTCGGCGTCGAGGTCCGCTTCGATCCAACCGTCCCCACGGCAACCGTCGGCCAGGGGGTGCGCGTCGGCGTCGGGGTCGGCGTCGGGGTCCGCTTCGATGCAACCGTCCCCACGACAACCGCCGGCCAGGGAGTGGGCGTCGACGGCCCTCCGTACTTCGCAACAAATATATCATCGTAACCAGCCGAGATGAGCGTCGTCTCGTTCGGCTCGCCGGAGCCGAATACGGCGGTACCTTCGATATATCCCGTCACAACGCTTGTACCGTCGGGAAAGGAACTGATGTCCCAGCCATGATCCCACTTCGTCCCACCGGCGCGCGTCGCCCAGGCAAGCGTCCCATCGGCGTTGTACTTAACGATGAAGATGTCCATCGAACCAGCCGAAACGAGCGTCGTCTCGTTCAGCTCCCCCGCGCCGAATATGACGAGGCCCCTGAAAGGCCCCGTCACAACGCTTGTCCCATCGAAAAAGGCACTAATGCTCCAGCCCTGATCCCAACCCTTCCCTCCGGCGCGTTTCGCCCAAGCAAGCGTCCCGTCAGAGTTGTACTTCGCGATGAAGATGTCACTCTTAATCGCGACGAGCGTCGTCTCGTTCGGCTCACCCGCGCCAAATACGGCAGTGTCCCTGAAATCCCCCGTCACGACGCTTGTACCGTCGGCAAAGGTACTGATGCCTCTGCCGAGATCATGGTACGCCCCACCAACGCGCGTCGCCCAGTCAAGCGTCCCATCAGTGTTGTACCTCGCGACAAATATGTCGCCCGCTCCTGCCGAAACGAGCGTCGTCTCATTCAGCTCCCCCGCGCCGAATACAACAGTATCAGCGAACCACCCCGTCACGACGCTTGTCCCGTCGGGAAAGGAACTGATGCCAAGGCCTTCCTCTTGCGTCCCGCTGGCGCGCGTCGCCCAATCAAGCGTCCCGTCAGAGTTGTATCTCGCGATCAATATGTCGTAGTCGTAATAACCAGCCGCGACAAGCGTCGTTTCATTCGGCTCACCCACACCGAACACGGCGGTGCCTTTGAACCTCCCCGTTACGACGCTTGTCCCGTTAGGAAAGGCACTGATGCCGTAGCCTTGATCGGTATCCGTCCCGCCGGCGCGCGTCGCCCAGGCAAGCGTCCCATTCGCGTTGTATCTCGCAACAAATATGTCGCAAGAACCAGCCGAGACGAGCGTCGTCTCGTCCGGCTCACCCGCGCCGAATACGGCGGTGCCGTTGAAATACCCTGTCACGACGCTTGAACCATCTGATAAGGTACTGATGCCGGTGCCGTAATCTTGACCCGTCCCGCCGGCGCGCTTCGCCCAGTCAAGCGTCCCATTCGCGTTGTATCTCGCACTAAATATGTCGATAGAACCAGCCGAGATGAGCGTCGTCTCGTTTGCCTCACCCGCCCCGAATACAGCGGTGCCAATGATAGATCCCGTCACGACGCTTGAACCGTCTGAAAAAGAACTGATGCCATAGCATCGATCCCCACTCGTCCCGCCGGCGCGCTTTGCCCAAACCAACTCACCGTCAGCGGCGGATGCGTTTCCAGTGGACAGTATGAGCAGCGCAATGATCGCTATGCCCCCGAGCAGGTGCGCGAAACAGCTCCGCGTTCTCCGTCCTGATCCGGTTGTCATCGTGCCGGCCTCCCTTTCATGCATCACTGTCCGTTGCCACCTCTCGGAGCACGCGGCTCCGCCCCCATGAAACACAGAAACACTCATGCCTTGTGAGCCCACTACGCTCCTCGCGTATCGTGTCGATCTTTCGCGAGAGGCTCCTGCCTCAATCCCGCATCCTTCGGCGAAGACCAGCGTCCGTCTCCTCTCGCACCGCCGCGGATGCGGGAGGAGGGCGCCTCTACATTCCCTCGCCCGCCGACCATTGTCTTTGAGCTTCTTTCGGCCGACGCTGATCTCCCCCGTCCTGACCTACTTCAGCGAAGCGCCTATTGCACGCACGACCGCTCTCTTCGCGGCCGGAGTGGGCGTCACCGAGAAATGGACGCGATGGACCACCGCGAGGGGCTTGCCGACATGGTCCTTGCCCGGCCAGGGATCGCCGCTCACGCATACCAGGTCGAGATAGTACGACTTTTTGTTGCCGGGCCGGAAGCGTACGTACACGGACCCCGGCGTGCTCGGAAGCGTCCCGGCCACCTTTATGAATCCGCTGAGGCACGACCCGGTAACCGGCGATCCGGGGAACGCGGTCCACGGTCCGCTGGAGGAAGGCGAATATTCGACGATGAATTTGCAGGCCGCCGTATCGTACGGCAATGCCTTCGCGAACAGTCGGAACGTAATGGAACTCCCCGAGGCAACCGGGTCGGTGATCAGGATGGCCCCTTTTTCGAGGAGGACGCTGCATGAGCCGTCGGACGCGTACGCATGGGTCAAGACACAGTGGGACTCCGCCCATCCCGACGGCGGGAAGCCCGTTTCGAAGCTTTCGCACGTGCACAAAACCGGCGTGGGGGTCGGCGTCGGCGTCCGGGTGGGTGTCGGGGTTATCGTGGGCGTTTGAGTCGGCGTTTCCGTGGGCGTCGGGGTTATCGTGGGCGTTTCTGTAGGTGTCTCCGTAGGCGTCGGGGTTATCGTGGGCGTTTGAGTCGGCGTTTCCGTGGGTGTGGGCGTGATGGTGGGCGTTTGAGTCGGCGTCTCCGTGGGCGTCGCGGTGGAGGAACTGCTCGCGCTGTTGTTCGGATACGGAACGATCTGCGTGAAGTCGTTTAGATTGTCGTCCGTATCCACGCCGTCCGTCGTCCGCGCCCATGCCTTGCCGCTCCCGAGGGTGCCGAGGATTGTCCCCTCGTAGAGTGACGCGGACGCCCATCCCACCGTGTCCATCGTCGTCCCGGATGCGTCCAGAAGCTGTACGTAGCTGGACGCGCCGTTGTCGGTGATATTGATGCCGCAGAGGGCGTCCGGGGTAACACCGGCGACAGGATCGCTATCGGCTATCAGGAAGTACCCTTGCGCCTGGATCACGTCGGAAACGCCGAACGTATAATCGTTCGTATACACGTTAAGCGTCCAGCCGTCGAGGTTCACCGCCGTGCCCCCGTTGTTGTAGAGTTCCACGTACTCGCCCTGCGAGGAGAACGGACATACCTGATTGATGACCACCCCCGCGCCTCCCGGAGCGGGTGTTCCGGTGGGCGTCGGCGTGATCGTCGGCGTCGGCGTGATCGTCGGCGTGAGGGTGATGGTGGGCGTGGACGTGAATGCCTGGACACAGGTCACCATCAGATCGTCCAGGTAGTATGTTTTGCTGTCGGCCCGGGAAAATTTGACGAAGCAGTCGGGATAGCCGGAGAGGTTGAACGTCTCCTGCGCGAAGGCGCCGAAATAATTGGTCGTCGTCGGGGAACCGGGCAGCGGGATCCACGACCCGGACAATCCGGTCTTGGAGTACTCCACATTGAAGTTGGTGAGCCCGGCAGCCGAGCGGATCCAGTAGACCAGCATGCCCGGATCGTCGAGATACGGGGTGATCAGGAACTCGGTGTTCCCGTTGATCAGGACGCTGCGCGAACCGCTATGGGAGATGGAGGAGCTCAACGTGGTATTTCCCGCCTGCCATCCTCCGCTGGGCGGCCAGGCGCCTTCGAACTGCTCCTCGGCCAGCACCGTGCAGGGCGCCGGCGAGGGTGTGGGAGTGGGAACCGGGGGGCAGCCGCCGAAGTCGTCGTCCACGGGATAGGGGCCGTCCTGTACCTGGAATGTATTGGGCCCCTCGTTCGTGAACAGATACGAGCAGCCCGGATTAGACACCGTGATCTTGAGGCTGCCCTGCAGCGTCGGATCCGTGTCGTGCCCGGCGCCCACGACAGTGACGTTCGAGGCGGTCCCGGCGCCCGGATCGCCATCCTCGAGGGCGTAGATCTTCGTCATCGGGGCGTACGGGGGCCAGAAGACCCCCAGCCCGCTGTTCGTCAGTCCGTTCAGACGATTGATCGCGTACTGGTGGGGGTGCCCGTATTTGTTGTTGTTCCCGCAGGAGATCACCCCGAATTCGGGAAGGATCCGCGCCAGGAAGTCGTGGCTGGAACAGGTGTTGGCACCGTGGTGACTCACGTGCAGGATATCTATCCCCCATCCCTGGGCGGCGAGATACTCGCCGAGCAGATCCTCCCATTCGGAAGGCAGATCCCCCAGCGAGAGGTAGTCGAATCCCCCGTAGCTGATCAGCACACCGATGGATCTTGCGTTCGCGTCAGTGCCGGGATCCAGGTAATCGCCGCCCTCGATCTGGCCGTCGACGGTCACGAAACGCATCGTGCATCCACCGCCCAGGTTTATGAACGACCCCGCGGCAGGGGTACTCCTCAACGCGCCGAATACGTTGTCGTACGTCGTTCCGCCGCCGCTGTCTCCCAGATCGTACACCGCGATGGTCGGCATGTACTGATTCGAGTTGTGCGTGGCGATGTTGTCGAGCCCCTGAGAGTGATCCATGTCCCAGTGCGTGGCGACCATGTAGTCCAGACCGCCCAGGCTGATCCGATTGAACAAGGCGAGCACCGAGTCCGATCCCCCGCTCCCCCCCAGTCCTCCGTCGATGAGGACGCGTTTCCCGGCCGGCGATATCACCAGCGTCGAATCCCCCTGGTGCCAGGTACCGCTGACGTCGAGGCCCACTGCGACGCAGTAGATCTCGAGATTTTGGGCCTCGGAGATTCCGAAGGACATCGCGGCGCATACCGCGCACGCCGCCACGACGACAGAGATCCGTATCCGACCCATCGACTCCTCCCTTGCGGCTGCATGCGCCACGACGATCCTTTTCGGCATCCGCCAAAAGAGCGCCGTCCATGCCGCGTTCGCTTCTTCAGCCCGTCCGTTCAGATCGTGCTGCGGTCTCGTGAAAGAGGGATTCTCTTTTCGGGCCACGGGTAGACACATGCAATTCGGATGCCATAAGGAACAGTCTCCGCAAAGAAAAGGAAATACTCGCCTTACACATTCAAGTGCAGCAGGTTGCGCTGACCGCCTTGAGTGACTTCCAGCGACACGCAGATGACAAAATGGCGCCGGCGGGTAATTTTTCCCGGAAAGGGCGGGGAATATCTCCGCACAAAGACTGGGACGGGATACCCGGAGACGGGACGAGCAGACAACGATAGGGGACGAAAACGCCGGAAGGACCCGGCGCGGAGAGAAGGCGCTACAGGCCGAGCCGCTCGATCATGGCGTTGAGCGTCTTGCGGTCCATTCCGAGCTCCTCGGCGGCCTTCGTCTTGTTGCCGCCGTGCTTCTTCAAGGCGTGCGCGATCCACTCCCGCTGCACCGCGGCGACCGCCTGGTCGAAGCGCATCTGCTCCGGCGAGAACGCCGGCGCGGCGCCCGCGGGGCGCGCGGCGGAGAACTTCTCGGAGAGCGCGTCCGTGTCGATCATCCCCCCCTCGGGGATGAGAAGCACGCCCTTCTCGATCTCGTTCTCGAGCTCCCGCACGTTGCCGGGGAACGGGTACGCCGCGAGCCGCTCCATCGCCTCCCGGCTTATCCCGGCGACCTTCTTGCCGAGCCGCGCGGTCGCCTGCGCGATGAAGTGCGCCACGAGGGCGGGGATGTCGTCCGCGCGCTCCCGCAGCGGGGGGGCGTGGATGGTGAAGGCGTTGAGGCGGTAGTAGAGGTCCTCGCGGAACCGGCCCTCCTTAACCTCCGCGGCGAGGTCCTTGTTCGTTGCGGAGACGACCCGCAGGTCGACCCGTCTCTCCCCCACCCCCCCGACCGGCCGGATGACCCCCTCCTGGAGCACCCGCAGGAGCTTGACCTGCAGCTCCGCGGGCATGTCGCCCACCTCGTCGAGGAAGATTGTCCCCCCGTCGGCGGCCTCGAAGAGCCCCTTCTTGTCCCGCACGGCGCCGGTGAACGCGCCCTTGACGTGGCCGAAGAGCTCGCTCTCGAGGAGCGACGCGGGGAGCGCGCCGCAGTTCTGCGCGACGAAGATCGCGTCCTTGCGCGCGCCGGTGAAGTGGATCGCGCGCGCGATCAGCTCCTTGCCGGTCCCGGTCTCCCCCTGGATGAGGACCGAGATGGACGACTCGGCGGCCTTGTGGATCAGCGCGTAGACCCGGCGTATCGAGGCGCTGTTGCCGATCATATAGGCCGGGCGCGGCGCGGCCTCGATCTCCTTCCTGAGGTACAGGTTCTCACGCCGCAGCGTCTCCTCCTCCTCCCGAAGCCGCGCGTACAGGGCGGCATTCTCCAGCGCGATGGCGGCCTGATTGGCGAAGGTGGCGAGCACGCCCGCGTCGAACCCGAACGGCGGCGGCGACGAAACGCCGTCGAGGTACACCGCGCCGCGCGGGCTCCCCTTGCCCGCGAGCGGCACGCAGACGCTCCAGCGGACACCGCCGCGGGGGCTCGTCTCGATCGAAATCGGCCCGTCCCGGAGGGCCCGCGCGATCGCCTTCCGCGCCTCCCCGAACCCGTCCCCCTCCCAGATCCGGCGATCGATCCCCCGCGCGGCCTCCACGGCGTGCCCGTCCCCCGACGGCGCCGCGAGCAGCCCCCGGGACGCCCCCGTGATCTCGACGAACGCCGCCACGATCTTGTCCGGGAGTCCCCGTGGGTCTCCCATCCGGTTCAACACCTCGCTCAGGTCCAGGGCCGTCCTCCTCTGGAGCTCGTGCCACCGCTCCCTCGCGCGGGACAGGTAGCGCCCCGCCGCGAGCGAAGCGGAGAGGATCGAGGCGAGGGGGTAGAAGGTGGAGAGGTTTCGATGGAGACGGACGAAGCAGAGGTAGTCGCACGCGAGGTAGGCGCCCAGCAGCAACGACGCCGCGCAGGCCTCCTGCCACGGTTTCCGCGCGAACGGCACCGCGATGCCCGCGAGGAGGGTGAAGGCCACGAGGACCGCCGCGGTGAGCGACGGGCCGAATATCCTCTGGCCGATGAAACGCCCCGTCAGGGCGTTGTCCACGATCGTGGCCTGGATGTCGATGCTCGCGGTGACCGGGTTGAACGGGCTCACCCTGAGCTCGAAGCTCCCGGGGGCGGTTCCGCCCACGAGGGCGATCTTCCCCTCGAGCTCCTCCGGCTCGAACTCCCCTGCCAGGATCCTCCAGGCGGGGATCACGGGAAAACCTTTCCGCGCGGTGTAGTAGTTCACGAGGTAGAGCCCCTGCTCGTCGCAGGGGATGCGGACCGGCCCCACCTTGAGCTCGCGCACGGCGGGACCGTCCATGACGAGCTGCGTGACCCCCTCCCCGACGGCCGCCTTGAGGACGGCGACCGCGAAGCTCTGGTAGTAGTCGCCCTGCGCGCGGATCACGAGCGGGATCTGCCGGATGGAGCCGTCGGCGTGCGCGAGCGCGTTGTAGAACCCGCTCCTCCCCGCGGCCGCCTGGAATTCCGGCCCGCTTGCCTCCGCCCCGTAGGCCTGCAGGACGAACGACTGGTCCGTCGGGATTCCCGTCTGCAGGACGCTTTCGATCCTCCCGCTCCGAATCGTCTCCAGCACCGATTCGAAGTCGCGCTGCGGCTGGAACCCCCCCTCCTCGCGGGACAAGGCGAAGTGCGTGGAGAGCACCACCCCGCCCGGCCGCCCGAGCGCGTCGACGAGCTCCCGATCCTCCGACGGGTCGCGCGGGCTGCCGCCCGGCGGGTTCCCCGCGAAGATGATGTCGAGCCCGACCGCCCGCGGGGTACAGCGAAAGATCTCCCGGACGAGGCGCGCGAGAACCGTGCGGGGCCAGGGCCACCTCCCGACCCTCGCGAGGCTCTCGCTGTCGACGACCACGAGCACGACGCCGCCGCCGGAGGGCGACGTGCCGCGGAGGCGGAACTTGATGTCGAGAAGGCGCAGATTGAGCTGTTCGAGGAAGGGGGTCCGCACCGCGAGGAGCGCGATGAACACGGCGGAGACGGCGAGGGCGATCGTGACGCAGCGGAACGCAAGCGCCCGTCTCATCGCTAGAACGGGAGCCCTTCCGGCCGTTCCGGCGGCACGGACGGCCCCGGCGGCCCCGGCGGAGCGGGCGGGCGCGGAACGGGGGGCGCCTGGCCCGGCACGGCGGGCACCGAAAGATTCTTCGGATTGATCGGCTGGTTCCCGACGACGTTCACCTGCGGGTTCTGCGCGATTCCCGCGGGCGGCGCCGCCAAGGAGCCGGGCGCCGCCGACGCCGCAAGGGCCTTCGCGCGGGCGCCCCCGGAGAGCGCCCCGCTCCGCGGCGCCTCGCGCAGCGTCACCTGCTTCTGGGCCTGCAGGCCCGGGGAAATCGGTTTCGCCGTGATCGCGCCGCCGGCCCCCTCCACGCGCCCCATCTCGCCCGCCGAAAGGATGCGCCGGTCGCCGGAGGAGCAGACGAGCTCGACCTCGCCCTCGAAGACGTAGCAGGCGCTGAACGTCCCCTCCTCGGCCTCGACGGAGAAATCGGTCCCCTTCACGCCGGCGATGGTGTTCCAGGTGGCGATCTGGAACGACGACTCGGGTCCGAGTCCCGGCCCGATCTGCGTACGGATGATCCCCCTCACGAGCCGGATGAGCGTCTCGAGCACCCCCTTCTCATCCGCGAAGTAGTATCTCGAGAGCTCCATCCTCGTGCCCCCGCCGATGCTCAGCAGCGCCCGGTCGAAGACGAGCTTCACCGCCGCGCCGGGTCCCGTCTCGACGACCGTCCCCTCCTGTACGGTGTCGCCGATCCTAAGGAACGTCCCGGGCGGCGTCGCCAGAACCTCCCCGCTGATCGCCACCACCGTGCCGCACCCGCCCTCGGCGGCATGCGCCCGCGCGGCGCAGGCCACCGCCAGGATGCACACCACCCTCGCCATCGTGCGCATACGGGTCTTCTCCGGGCTATCGGTACCGTCTCTCCGCATTGTACCACAGGCGGCCCCCGCGCGACGCGCGGGATCAGAACCGCGTCTCCAATATCAGCGAGTAGATGTTCCGGCTGAACTGGTACAGCGACACGTTCGACATGTTCCGGATAAAGGCGTAGCTGAAGACAAGATCGGTGTCCCCGAAAAGGTTCTTCCGGAGGTCGGCGTTCAGATCGAGCCGCTGGTCGGCCCGGTTGTCCGCGTTCCGCGTGTAGTCGTACACGAGGTACCCGGCCTCGAGATCCGCCGCGAAGCCGCGCCCGAGCGGGACGTAGAGCTCCCCGGCGAGCGCCCCGCCGTGGTAGTAGAAGTTGTCGCCGCGGGCGTTGTTGTGGTCGTAGCGGAGCGCCGTCCGCCAGAACGCCTTCCGCTCCCTCCCCAGGAAAAGGTACTGCTCGAGGGAGACGGCGTTGGCCGGCTCGGTGTCCCAGTCGTCCTCGGAGGGGCCGTACGGGAGCATGTAGTCGTCAAGACTGCAGGTGTACGTCAGGCGGTAGAAGGCGCGCGAGGCAACGGGGATGTCGAGTCCCCCGAACAGGCGGTTGCCGCGGAGATAGCTCTGCCTGCAGTCGTCGAGGAGGTAGTAGGCGTACTCGTAGCCCAGGAACGGCGTGGCCCGGGACCCGCGGTACCTGACCCACGCGTCCCCGACGTGGCCATGGAGGTTGAAGTCGCCGAGCCGGTTGTGCACCGACTGGACGAACGCGTAACGGGTGTCGAGCTCGAACGGACCCCGGGCGAGCGCGGGGGCGTCGAGTTCGAACGTCGTCAGGAAGCGCCAGTCGCCGCTCCCCGAGACGCCGAGGAGCTGCTCGTTGTCGGGGGCGAGCATCACGTTGTCGTCGTACTCGTAGCGCGCGGTGACCTTGCCGCCCCACTGTTTCTCATCCGGCGGACGGGCGAGAAGGTCCGCGTCCCTCCCCGCCATTCTCCCGATCGCCGCCGTGGGCGCGCGTTCGCCGAGCATCGCCAGTTCGCGTCGCGCCGCATCCCGGTCGCCAGAGCGCGCGAGGTACACGCCGCGGTAGTAGCGGGCGCGGGACGCGGCCGCCGCATCCGAGGCCGCCGCGTCCGCGAGGAGCGTCAGCGCCTCGGCGTGGTTTCCCCGTTCGCCGGCGAGCACCCCCCGGAGGAAGGAGATTTCCGCCCGGCGCGCGCCGTCGCCGGCCCGCGCGTCGAGGCCGCGCAGGAGATCCTCCGTCTCGCCGAAATCTCCGGCGAGGGCGAGGGCGAGGCACAGCTCGGCCCCCGTCTCGAAATCGTCCGGCCGCTCGCGGTGAAGCTCCCGGAGAAGGCGCACGCCCTCCCCGAAATCCCCCGCGCCCGAGAGGGAGAGGGCGAGGGCGCGGCGCGACTCCGCGTCGGTTGGGGCGGAGCTGAGAATCTCGCGAAACGCCCGCGCCGCCTCGTCGTAGCGGCCCGCATCGTACGCGGCGATGCCCCGGGCGAAGAGGATGTCCCTGACGGTATCCCCCGGGCGGGCGGAGGCGGGAACGCAGAGGAGCGTTGTCGCGCAAACGGATACGAGCGCGCGTATGCAGCAGGTCGGGGAATCCGGGGCTTTCATCGGCATCTCGCGCGCGGCGGCGGCTTGATCCCATCCGAAAACGTGTCTACCATAGCACAGGCCGGGGAAGGGGGGAAGCGCGTTGTCCCGCGCGCGCGGTCGTCCCCGACCTCTCCCCGTTCCGCAACCCGTTGTCCACGCCGCAATTTCTCGAACTCAATCTCTTCGATGAGATCTCGCTGCTCGCCGTCGTCGATCAGAGCGGGTTCGCCGCTTCCGGCGGGGTCGTCTGATCCGGACGGATACCGAAATCCGAGGACGGCTCCGCGACGCTCGCCGTCGTCGGCGGAACGATGGTCGGTCACGTCCGGGCATCAAACGAGATCTACTGCATCATCGAGACGCGGCGATTTCGGCCGGTTTGAGGCAAAACCTCAAACCTACCCCTCGCGGTGAGAGGCGTTTGCGGCGAGATTCGCGTGCGGATATACCTTAACAATCTTCAGCGCAATGCGATGGGAATTGCGCAGGCGGCGATTTCCCCGGCCGGCCGTATCAGGTCGAGTGGCCCAAAGGGCCCTAAAAATCTCCCCCCGCAGGTGATTGACAGGGATACGGCACAAGGGGCAGACTTCAAGATGTGCATGCATATGCGCAGCGCGGTTAGCGCGAGTATTCTCGATTCCGCGAGGGCCATCCGTCGAAGCCCGCGCACAGCCCCTCGCGGGGATCGGTGCCGCCTGCATTCCCTCCGGGTGGAATGCGGGCCGGACGGTGCGCGCGCAAAAGGAAGAGCATAGGGATGAGACGCATCCTGTGCATCGTGATCGCGGCGTCGTGGGCGCACGGCCAGCTCGCCGACACCCCGTGGCCGATGTGCATGGGCAACGTGCGCCACACGGGGCGGCTCCTCGACATGCCCGCCATCCCCTCGGGCGCTGCGGGGACGTACCAGGTCATCGTCGGCCTCGTCCCCGCGGGAATCAGGCCCTTGGGCGCCGGGGACGCGATCCCCGGGTACGTGGACTCGGAGAACGTGACAGTCAGATACCCCACGCAGACGTACTGGGCAACCTGCTCTGGCGCAAAATGATGTATTCCAAATATTCCGGCAAGGGTCCGCCCCGCAACGCCGGGCAATTTCTTGCCAAAATTTTGGGATATATCTTATTGAACGCCAAGATGATATCTATTGCGTCTGGGCTATCTCTGGACTATGGGGCGAATGTGTTACACTGCTCCCGCTGAGGAATGCCGCATGAGAGGGTACATCCAGCTCTACACGGGGAACGGCAAGGGGAAGACCACCGCCGCCCTCGGCCTCGCCCTGCGCGCGGCTGGCGCGGGGATGCGCGTCTTCATCGCCTGCTTCATGAAGGGGCGCGCGTACTCCGAGGACCGGGCACTCGCCCTTCTCCGCCCCGCGGTCACCGTGAAGAAGTTCGGGCGGGCGTGCTTCGTGCGGGGGAAGCCGTCCCTGGCGGACGTCGCCGCCGCGCATCGCGGGCTGAAGGCAGCCGAGAAGGCGATCGCCTCCGGCACATACGACCTCGTCGTGCTCGACGAGGCGGCGGTCGCGGCGCGGATCGGTCTCTTTCCCGTCTCGGCGCTTCTCCGCCTCGCCGACCTCAAGCCGACCCGCGTCGAGCTCGTCATCACGGGCCGCGGTGCGCACCCGTCATTAAAGAAGCGGGCGGATCTCGTCACCGAGATGCGCGAGGTAAAGCACTACTACCGGAAAGGGGTGAAGGCGCGGAAGGGGATAGAGCAGTAGCGCCGCCCGCGCCGGCACGTCTTCGTGCGATTTCGAAACGCCATTTCGTTGTCTTCGTGCCCCGTTGACGGCGGAAGCGACCGTAGGAGCGCGAGGCCGGGCTCGGGATCCACGACGGACGCGGCGCGACTCGGGAGATCGGGAAGGGCCGCCCGCGTTTTCCGGGCGGAGCGGAACGTACCTGCGCGCGAAAGGCAGGTGCCGGGGAGGGAGCGGTTCGCCCCGGCCAACCACGGGAGGCACCCATGAGCACGCGTCTCTTCCTCGTCGCCCTGGCCGTCGCGTTTGCCGCCGCCCTCGCGGCACCCGCCGCCGCCCAGCGGTGGGACTACGGACCCGACACGTCGTTCGCCTTCAAGCGGTTCGACGGGATCTATTTCCCCGACACGGGCCTCGTCTATTTCCTGGGCGGGCGCCTCGCCGACGCTTCGACCGACGGTTCCGTCTGGAGTTTTGACCCCGACACCGGCGTTTACGCGGACACCGGCGCCAATCTCCCCTTCCCCGTCTCGAACTACACGCTCAACATCCTCGAGGACTCGACCGGCAAGGGGATCTACCTCGTCGGCGGCCGGCTCGGCGACGCTTCCTACACGCACGCGGTGCAGGTATACTACCCCGCGACCAACACCGCCGTGAGTCTCCCAGCTGACGATTGGCCCGCCGTGCAGCGCATTCCCGGGGGGGTGGTCGCGCACGGGAACAAGCTCTACGTCTTCGGCGGGACGCGCTCCACCGACCAGTCGGAGTTCTCGTCGACCTACGTCTTCGACCCCTCGCTCGCGCCCGGTAACCGCTGGTCGGAGCCAGGCGTGAACCTCTCCCAGGCGCGGGGGTTCATACAAACCGCCGTGGTGAACGGCTATGCGTACGCGATCGGAGGGGCGCGCTACACAGGCGTGCCGAAGGTCCTGACGGCGTCATCGAGATGCGAACGCCTCAACCTATCGAACGTTGCCGCGGGCTGGGACGACGCGTCGGTGCGCGATCTCCCGACCGCCGTATGCGAGGGGCGCGCGTTCGGCTTCTCTCCGGACGCCGTGCACCCGCTCGCCGGGCGGATCGTCGTCGCGGGGGGCGGGCAGTTCCCTTCGGAGTGGGCGAACTGCTTCGTCTACCGGATCACCGACAACAGCTGGTCCACCTTCCCGTCCCTCGTCGAGGCGCGGCGCGATCACGCGGCCGCGTTCGTGCCGGCGACCGACGGCGGGGAGATGTGGGTCTTCGGGGGGCGGCGGTGGAATGACAACAACGCCCTCACCACCTCCGAGCGCTACGTCGTCGCCCCGCCCGTCCCGCAGGGCCTCGTCGTGACGCTCAGCGGCACCTCGCTCGCGGCCGGGGACGTCTTCACTGTGGACGTGGAGGTGCAGCCGCTCGCGCAGGCATTCGACGCGTGGGGCTGCATCTTCGGCCCCGGCGCCTCGGCGTGGTCGTTCACCTTCGGCAACCCGACGGCGCTCAGGGAGGGCACCGAGCCGCTCGTCCAGGACATCCCGGGCCTCCCCGCCGTGTACACGGGGCCACTGCTGAACCTGACGATCCCGCCCGGCATCGCGGGGGAGTACACGATAGTCGTCGAGCTCTGCCCGGCGAACCTCGACCCGCTCATGCCGATCGAGGGGTACGCGAGCGTGCAGAACGTGATCGTGCAGTAGGGCGGAAGGGAAGGGAGCCGCAGCACGCAGAAAAGGCACCGATTCGGTTGCCGAGATCCACGCGGCGAAACAGCGTGGGGTCAGTGGGGTCAGGTCCTTATTTATTAGTTTAGAAACAGCATGGGGTCAGGCCCTTATTTATTAGTTTAGCGCAGCTAAACTAATAAATAAGGGCCTGACCCCACCCGCTGACCCCACCTGCTGCTGACCCCACCCCCACGCGCTACCGCCACGCCTCGGGGCTGATGTAGTCGCCGAAACGCTCCTGCGCCTCGAGCAGACGCTCCCGCTGCCCCGCGAGGACGCGGTACACCTCCGGCGGCGTGTCCGCGACGTGCTCCCGGTAGAACCTCTCGACCCGGTCCATCTTGGCGAGGTTCTCCGGCACACGCAGGGTGAACTGCGCCCGGTACGCTTCGGCGGTGTACTCTTGGCCGGTCACGGAGGGGAACAGCCGCTGGAGGTCCGAGAGGCAGGGGATCCACCCGGTGGGCGTGCGCAGCGCGTCCGCCTCCCCGTGCACCCGCAGTTCCATCCACTTCACCCAGACGCGCTTGTCGCGAACCCCGTTGGTGAACCGCCCCTCCCGGTCGCGCAGGAAGTAGTTCACGCCGAAGACGGCGGGCGGCCGCGTCAGCTTCTTCCCGAACTCGAGGTTGTTGCGCACGTACCGGCCGAGCGGTATGGATACGAAGTCCTGGATGCTCATCAGGTTGATCTCGGAGATACCCTCCTGCCCGATGATGGCGAACGTCGTCTCGGTCTCAAGCGCCGCTCCGTATGCGACGATACCGTGCTCCCAGTCGAATCCCTGCTGGACCGGGACGTACGATTTCGCGTCGCGCCCCCCGTACATGATTCCGCGCAGTTCGACGCCCGCCGGGTCGTCGAGGGCGGCATCGCAGTTCGAGAGCGCCCTGAGCGCCACGGCGTAGCGGGCGTTCTTGTGGGCGGGGGGGATCTCCGCGCCGGCGGCGTCCCGCGTCCCCCTGCGCCAGGGGCCGGAATAATTGACGCCCTCATTCGGGATCTCCCGACCCATCCCGAGCCAGTACGGCGTGCCGCCGTTGACGAGGACATTGGAGAAGATGACCTCCCCGGGCTTCGTGAGCACCTCCCAGATCGCCGGATCGTCCTTCGCGGTGACGTTCTGGATGATGCCGAAGATGCCCGATTCGGCGTTGACCGCCCGACACACACCCCTGATCGCGCGGAAGTACGCGATGTCGTCCCCCAGGATCGTCTCCCCGGGGAGCATCGCCGTCGAGGTCTTCCCGCAGGCGCTGGGAAACGCCCCCGCCAGGTACGTCTTCCTCCCCCCGGGCCCGCGGACGCCCATCAGCAGCATATGCTCGGCGAGCCACCCCTCGCGATCCGCCCGGCGGACGGCGAGCCGGAGGGCGAGCTTCTTGAGGCCGACGGTGTTCCCGGCATATTGCGTGTTGACGCTGTAGACGGTGTCGGTCGAGTAGTCGATGTAGATGCGCTTCTTCGCCGGCTCCGCGCTGACCATCCTCTCATCCAATCTCCCCGCGGAGTGGAGCGTCGCGAAGAACTCCGCCTTCGCGCCGAGCCGCTTGAACTGCTCGTACCCCTGGCGGTAGAGCAGGTCAAGCGAGTGGGAGACATACCATGAGTCGGTGATCTCGACGCATGGGATGCCGAACGCCGAGCCGGAGGGCCCGAGCGAGAGGAACCGGACGATCATCGCGCGCCCGCGCATCGCCCCGCGGAGGAGATCATTCACCTCCGCGAGCCCCTCCTCGCGCCCGATCTGTTTGAGGGAGGGCGAGAGGACATCGCCCGGGGGCACGAGGTACCTCGTGGCCTCCCGGTCGCGCCCCTGATCCTGCATCCCGTCGAAATGCACGGTGTGCCCGTCAACCGCGAGCGGGGTCTCCTCGCCCGCCTCGACCGCCCTGCGCCTCGTCTGCGCGAGGCTGGCGGAGGAGTCGTCCGGCACGACGACGGTTTCCGGATCGCACAGGGCTATCGCATCCGCCACGAAGCGATGGAGGCGGGTGTTGGAAATCGCCGCGAGCCGGTTGTAGTCGGCGGCCCCGAGCTTCGCCCGAAGCGTCGAATCGATCTTCCTGTCGAACGACATGAGAAGCTCCCCTTTCAATCGGGGGGGGCACACGCCCCGCGGTCGCCGGTAAAGAAGCGGATTTTAGTAAAGCGCGCACGCGCCGGCAAGCACAAACGTCGCCGTTGTAATAGCAAAGCTAAAATGTCCTATTTCTAGCAAAGTTAAAATGTCCGGTTTTGAGATTCACTCCGTGGAGAGTGCATCTTCCCTTGGCCCCCTAGGGGGCCGAACCGAAAAACTTGTCGGTCCGCTCCGTTCTTCGCTCGTCTCTGCCCGGCCGTATTGTCCCGGGATGCGCCATCCCGGCGCGATGAGGCCACACGCCAGCCGCCGGGCAGCATATGTCCGCGCCATGGATGATCCGCGGGAGGAACGTGCGCCTGCGCCGGCTTCGACGATCCGGCCGCAGGTTGTCTCGTCCGTTCCGGCCTTGCGGCAATCTCCCTGAACCTCAGCGCCCGCCTCCTGTGCGTGATCGCCATCGAGCCGTCGAGCCGCTCCTCGACTGTACGCGTCCTGGCGCGCACGCGATCCTGTATCTGATACAGCTTCCGGTCGTGGGCGATGGTGAAGTCGTTGCGGAGCGCGCGGACCGTCTTCACCGACAGGACGCTCCAAAGATCGACATCCGCGGGGACGGGCTTGTGAAGGTCCGCCGCCTCTTGCGGAGCGACGCTGAACCTCTTGTTGTACCGGGGCAGATACCAGTCGAGGAACCTGTTCGCCTCCTCGATCGTCCGAGACGCCGCGCAGCCTCATCTCCTTCACCAGCCGGTCCTGGAACATCCTGAACGCCCGTTCGATGCGACCCTGTTCCACGTCGTGCCGTTCATCGCCTGCTTCCGCGTCATCCCCCCACCTCCCTCGCGCTGCAGGACGCCCCCCCCGCCGTCCGCGCCCCGTACCGCTTTCCATCCCGCGCATCCCCCCTGTGGGAATGAGTCAATAACTGGTGGAATGCCCCAATGGCGGTTCCCCCGGAGGCATGAATAATTTGCTTTTAGGAGGCATGACTATTTGCTTTAATTGAGAGTGAGAAGCATTTTGCTGTCGAGTGCTCTTCTATAGGTTTTTCGTGAAGGGCGACCGGTGCACCCGGGGCCAGGAACCGGAGAGGCGAAGGGATCGTTCGTGCCCTCGACGGGACGTATCGGACTGGGCTTGCAGAGGGATGCTCCAATGCCGCTCCGCCGATTGGTCGGGGCAATTGAAGGTCACGGATGCGCTCCCGCAGAGGTGTCGGCGGAGGGTGATCGCGGCCGGGAGCGGGAGTCTCGGGCCCTCCATCGGCTCTGCGCCCAGACGCGTGGCTGCGCGTCTGTCATCGATCCCCACTCGGGCAGGTTCCTGGATGTCAACGAAACCACCTGCCTCGTCTCCGGCTATACCCGGCGGGAGTTTCTCCGCCTCTCCGTCGCCGACATAGACCCGACCGTCTCCGCCTCCTGGAGCTACGCCCGCGAGATCAATGCCCGCAGGGACACCGAAACGCTTCTGCGGGAGGGGGTGATCCGCAGGAAGGACGGGGGATTGGTCCGCGTATCCGTCAGCTCCACCATCGTGCAGCTCCACCTCGAGAACTACATGCTCGCATGCGCGAAGCAGTTCCCGGACAAGAAGCCGTCCGGGGACGAATCATCCGTTTTCGACACGATGGACTCGGGGGTCCTCGTCACCGCGCTTGACGGCACGATCCGCGACCTGAATGCATCGGCCGAGCGCCTGTTCGGCCTCACGCGGGCCCTCATCATCGGGAAGAACGTGGCGACACTGCCTGCCCTGCGGGGGGAGCGCCCCATCCCCCCGTCGGCGTCACGCACGCTCGAGAGAGGGAAGCAGTGATGGGGACGGATCACCCTCTCCGCCCCGCCGCGCAAACCGCGGGTGCTCAGCGTCATCGGCACCCGACTCCTGGACTTCTCCGGGAACTGGATCGGGAGCGTCTGGATCGGCCGGGACATCACCGCGCAGAAGCGGTTCGAGGAGGCGTTGAAGGGAAGAGAGCAGCGATTCAGGGTCGTCTTCGAACGCGTGAAAGACGCCATTTTCATCGAGTCCGCGGAGGGGGAAATCCTGGAGGCCAATCACACCGCCTCCGCCCTCCTCGGCTACAGCCGGGAAGAGCTCCTATCGATGCGGGTGCGCGACCTCGTGCCGAGGGAGGAGGCCGCGCGGCCGCCGGCCCGGTCCCGGACCGAGACCGCATGCCGTGAAACGGAGATGCTCCGCAAGGACGGGCGGAGAATCTTCGTGGATGCGCGCAGGTCCCCCGCGGAGGTGGGGGGGCTCAAGTGCGTCATTGCGATCGTCAGGGACATCTCGGAGCGAAAGCGGATAGAGGAGGAGACGAGGTCCGCCGCGCGGCGGTTCGAGCGGCTCGCAGAGCTCACAAGCGAATGGGTGTGGGAAACTGACGCCGCACGGCGCCTCACCTACTCCAACGCCGTCAGCAAGAGGCTGGTGGGGTATGCGCCCGAAGAATTTCTGGGCACAATGCACATTCACGACCTGCTCTCCCCCGGGGATGCGGAGGCGCGGAACGCCTTCGCGGCCGGGAAGCGCCTCCAAGAATCCCGGATGGTCTTCGTCCGCAAGGATCGCCGCGAGACGGTTCTCTCGATCAACGCCTTCCCCATCCTCGACGAGAGCGGGAACTTCGAGGGGTACCGAGGTTCCGGCGTCGAACTTTCCGCGATCGAGCGGGAGCGGGACGAGCTGCGCCGCATGACGGAGAGCCTGCGGGCCTCAAATCGCGACCTCGATCAGTTCGCGGGCATCGCCTCGCACGACCTCCTGTCTCCGCTGAACACCCTCTCCGGCTACCTGAACCTCTTGAAGGAGAACCTGAGCGCGTCGGCAGCCCCCTCCCTCGCGAACTTCCTCACCCCCTGCATGGGGGCGATCGACAGGATGCATGCGCTCATCTGCGATCTCCTCACCTACTCGCGGATCGGGACGCGGAGGAAACCCGCCGGCCCGGTCGATTGCGGCAAGATCGTGCAGGCCACGCTCGCGAACCTCCGGGGAGCGGTCAGCGCGCTCGACGCGCAGGTGACGGTGGAGAAATTGCCGACGGTGATCGCCGTCCCCTCCCAGATAGTCCAGGTCTTTCAGAATCTCGTGTCGAACGCCCTGAACAACCACGGGTCGAAGCCGCTGCGGATCCGGATATCCTCCCGGAGAGGGAAGCGAGAGTGGATCTTTTCCGTCCGCGACAACGGAATCGGCGTTTCGGCGGCGGACCTCGAACGGATCTTCGCCCCCATGGAGCGGCCGCGAGCCGGCGGGAACCGGCACGGGACGGGGCTGGGGCTCGCCATCGTAAAGAAGATCGTCGAGTCGCACGGCGGCCGTGTCTGGGTCGAGTCGGCGGAGGGAAGGGGCGCATCGTTCCGCTTCACGATACCCGACAGGAAGGCGGGCGATGCCGTTGCGGAGCCGCCCGCCGGGAACGGCGCGGGAGCCGCGCACGGGGGTTCTGATGAAGGACGATAGGGATACCCGAATTCGGCTTCTTCTCGTCGAGGACGACGAGGCCCAGGCAGCCCTCATCGCGAAGCTTTTCTCCGACGAAGAGAGCGGGCCGGAGGACTACGCCAACGACCTGCGATACCGTGTGGAGTGCACGCCGCTCCTCGCGGAAGCCCTGGCGCGCCTCGACGAGGGGGGGATCGACCTCGTGATACTCGACCTGATGCTTCCAGACTCGAGTGGACTCGATACGTACCGCGCGATGCGGGCCCGCCACCCCGACCTTCCGATGGTGATTCTCACGAACTGCGCCGAGGAGGAGAACGCGACGAAAGCGCTGCACGAGGGCGCCCAGGATTACATCTCGAAAGCCGACATGAACCGCCATATCCTCCGGCGCTCTGTCCATTATTCGATAGAGCGGCATAAGCTTCAGCAGAGAGTGCAGTCGCTCTCCATACGGGACGACCTGACCGGCCTCTACAACCGGAGGGGGTTTTCGGCGCTCGCGATGCAGCAGGTGCGGATGGAGCGGCGGCTTAAACAGGGGCTCTCCATGATCTTCGCGGACGTCGACAATCTGAAACGGATCAACGACGGCTTCGGGCACGCGGCGGGGGACCGCGCGCTCATCGAAATCGCGCGGATCCTCAAGTCGACCTTCCGTGAATCGGACATCATTGCGCGGATCGGCGGGGACGAGTTCACGGTCCTCGCGATGGGCACCGCCGCGGCGCCTCCCGACGACCTGATCGAGCGCCTGCACGACAGGATCAGCGCCCGCAACGAGCGGCAGAAACGCGGGTTACGCCTGACGATGAGCGTCGGGGCGATGCACTGCGAGCCCGGGAAACCGTGCTCGCTGGAGGAGATGCTCAGGCGCGCGGACGCGGCGATGTACGCCGTCAAGATGGGGGCCAACGGCCTTTCGGGCGCGCGCCGGAAGACGGGGGGGCGATCGAAAGGGGCTGCATGTCGGAAGCGACCACGGTCCTCCTGATCGAGGACAACCGGGCGGAGGCGGACCTGATCGAGGGGATGTGCTTCGACACGGACGGCCCCCCGTTCGAGGTCGTGCGCGCGGCCTGTCTCTCGGAAGGGCTCGCGCGCATCGGCGAGGGGGGGGTCGGGCTCGTCCTCCTCGACCTGAGTCTCCCGGACAACCGCCGCCTCGAGAGATTCAGCGAGCTCAAGGGCCGCGCGGGGGGCGTGCCGATCGTGGTCCTGACCTGTATGGACGACGAGCTTCTCGCGGTGGAGGCGGTCAAGGCGGGGGCCCAGGATTACCTCGTCAAGGACCAGGTGGACGGGAGGACGCTCCGCCGCTGCATGCGCTACGCGCTGGAGCGGGGACAGGCGGAGGCGAAACTGAGCGACGCGCTCGCCCAGATCGAGAAGAGCCACGGCAACGTCATCGCGGTTCTGGACCAGTTCCGCATGCCGATCGCCATGACCGACGGCGGCGGCCGGATCGTCTTCCTGAGCCACGCCGGCGAGGAGTATTTCCGCGTGAGCCGGGACAACGCGCTGGGGCGGCATTGGGAGCGGCTGTTCCGATTCTCCAAGAGCGAGGCGGAGGAGCTCAAGGCCATGTGCGCGCGGCCGCCCGGGGAGCGCTCGCGGGTGTCGGTCCGGACGGCGGCGCCCGGCAGCCGGCATTACTGGTTCGAGGTCGAGGTGTGCGATGATCCCCGCGACGGCAAACGCAAGATCTTCTACTTCTACGATGTGACCGAGGCCCGGCAGCTCCGCAGCGAACTCGGCAAGCAGGATCGGTTCCATGACCTGGTCGGCCGCAGCGACGCCATGCGAAGGATCTACCGCCAGATAGAGGAGATGGCCAAGGTCGACTGGACCGTCCTCATCGAAGGGGAGACGGGCACGGGGAAGGACCTGGTCGCACGGGCGCTCCACTCCGCGAGCCCCCGCCGGGAGAAGCCGTTCATCGCCGTGAACTGCGCCGGACTGGTGGAGCCCCTCCTCGCCAGCCAGCTCTTCGGCCACCGTCACGGGGCGTTCACGGGGGCCATCGAAGACCACCAGGGTTTCTTCGAGGCCGCGGCGGGCGGAACGCTCTTCCTCGACGAAATCGGCGACATCCCGCCCGCGCTCCAGTCGAACCTGCTGCGCGCAATCGAGTTGAAGGAAATCGTGCGCCTCGGGGAATCGAAACCGCGAAGGGTCGACGTCCGGCTCATCGCCGCGACAAACCGCGACCTGACCCGCATGGAGAAGGAGGGCGCCTTTCGCTCCGATCTCCTCTACCGGATACGCGTTGCCAGGATCAGCCTCCCCCCCCTGCGCGAGCACCGCGGCGATATCCCCCTCCTCGTGGGTGGATTCTTGAGCGCGTGCTGCGTCGCGAGCGGCAAGAACGTGCGGGAGGTGAGCGAGGACGCCATGCGCCTTATCTTCGACTACGGCTGGCCCGGAAACGTCCGCGAGCTGAAAAGCGCCATGGAGTACGCCGTCATCAGGTCACGAAACGCCGCGATCCAGCCCTCCGATCTCCCCCCGGAGATCGTGGGCAGGCGCGGTCGCGCTTCGGGCGGAAGCCGGGATATCCTGGACACGCTTCAGATGGTGGAAGGAAACCGCATCCGGGCTGCCCAGCTCCTCGGCATCAGTCGCGCGACGCTGTACCGCCGCCTCGCCCGCATGGATGTCGGCCCAAAAAAGAAGAGCGGTGTAAGCCGCCGTCCGCCGGCTCTTCCGTCCCGCTGAATCCGCCCCCCCCTCCCTCGCCGTCCCCATCCGTCCGATGAGACCGTATGATACACAAACTGTCTCACCGCGCTGACGCCGCACCGATCGGGGGGCGATCTTTCCACCACGGTATTCATTGGGCGGCAGAATATTACAGCACGAATTGAGTTTTGGCACATGGCTTGCTGTACCCGAGGTCTAAGGAGCGTTCGCGATGCCACCGGATACGGGAAGGGCAGCGGGGATGGATACGAACCCCGGGGGAGAGGAGCGGCGCAGGTTCGAGCGCCACAACATCTACCTCCCGGTCGTCGCCAGCGGCAAGGATCGTAGGGGCGAGCGCGTGACCGAATCAACGTTCACCGTGAACGTGTCCCCTGGGGGCGCGCTCCTCATCTGCCAAAACGCGTACACCCCGGGGAATGTGTTGGACATCTACTTCCGGCAGTGGACGAGTGTGGAGACGATTCACCATATCCGTGCTCGGGTGGTGCGTGAGACCACGATCACCCTCCGGCACGCGGATGATATCAGCAAGGGGGTCGGCGTCGCGTTCAAGCGCACCGCCGCGTTCTTGTGATGCCGAGGCCCCGCCGGCCCCGCCGCGTATGCCGAGGCCTCGCCACTGTTTCCTTTTCCCGCGAAGAGCAGGGCCGCGGAGAGATCTCGAAGGTCGCGGAGACCCGGCTCAGCGTCATGGACCGCCCTCCTCCGCCTTCCCCGTGAACGCCGCCGCATGCCCCACCTTGAAAAGGGTATCCGGATATCGCGTTGTCGCCGTGTCCGGTCATCGACGCCGTGAAACACCTGGTGAGACAACTTGTGTCTCAATGCCGTACCGCAACACGGCGGTATCGCCGAAGGTTTAATCCGCTACTTTTTCCCCCGGTAGGAGTTGCGTCCATCATGAGTCTGATCGCCATTCTGGCACAGCGTATGCGATTCCAGACATGCAGGTCGTGGCACGGCTTCGGTGCCACGCAGAGGGGGCGCGTCCATGGACATGCGCAGGGAATTACAGCCCCGGGGAACCTCACGTGTCGCATCGTTCATCGCTCCCAGACTGCCCGGGCCAACTATCGCCTGCCAGTACCGATACCCGTATCTCCCCCTCTCCCGGATCGAGGTCAATGTCGCGCTTCTCAGCGTCATACCGGAATCGTTTGCGCGGCAACACCGCGTGATGCCGATCGATCGGCACGGCTCGGTCGTGACGGTGGCAAGCGACTGCGATCTGGACGATGCCGTCCTTGCCGTTATGCAGAGGCTTGCGGGAGGCACGATCCTCTGTTTCTACTCCGCCCCGGATGAGCTGGATGCTGCGCTCGCCGCGAACTACGGCGCGGCGCGAGCGTGGACACAGACAGCGCACAACCCCGCCGCGGGAAGCGGGGAGCTCCCCCCTCCCGCCGATTGCGCGAGCCGTATCGGCATCCCCCCGCTCGATCTCAACCGCTTCACGCCTGTCCCCGACGTTGTGCCCCTTATCCCGCGGCACATCGCGATGCGCTATCAGGTGCTGGCGATCGCGGCGATGCGCCGGCGGCTCACCCTGGCGATGGTGGACCCGTTCAACATCCTGGCGGCCGACGACATACACGAGATCACCGGCCTCGATATCGCCCCGGTGCTCTGCACCCATGACGACTTCTGCCAGAGGTTCGAGGCGTTCTACTCGTTCAAGGTGGCAATCGAGGAAATCGCCGGGGAGGCGCTCGATCCGGTGCCGGGCATCTCCTTTGCCGCGCGCCAGCCGCAGGAGATCGACCTCAACGAGGTTCTGGCGGCATCGGGGAGCTCCTCCGTCATCCGGACGGTCAACTGCATGCTGCGACACGCGGTGATGGTGCGGGCGAGCGACATCCATATCGAGCCCCAGAGCAAAACGACCAGCCTCCGGTTCCGCGTCGACGGCGTGCTCCAGGAGGAGTCGCCGCCGCCGTTTCAGATGCACAACGCGATCGTCTCGCGGATCAAGGTGATGTCCGAGATGGATATCGCCGAGCGTCGGCGCCCGCAGGACGGAAGGTTCCGGGCCCAGGTGGAGGGGCGGGAGATCGACTTCAGGGTATCGTGCCTCCCGACGGGCTACGGCGAAAAGATCGTCATCCGCGTGCTCGACACCCTGGCGCTCAAGGGGTTCTCTCTTGATACGCTCGGCTTCCATGCGCGCGGGCTCGAGGAGTTCCGCCGCGCGGCCAGCGCGCCGCACGGGATGATCATCATGACCGGGCCCACCGGAAGCGGGAAATCGACATCCCTCTATATGGCGCTCCGGGAGATCAACAAGCCGGGGATCAACATCGTGACGGTGGTGGACCCGATCGAGTACGAGATCGAGGGAATCAACCAGGTCGCGGCCCGCCCGGAAATAGGGCTCACCTTCGCCGCGGGGCTCCGGTCGATCCTCCGACAGGACCCCAACGTCATCATGATCGGGGAGATCAGGGATTACGAGACCGCGGAGATCGCCGTCAAGGCGGCCCTTACCGGCCACCTCGTCTTCTCCACGCTGCACACGAACGACGCCGCGGGCGCGATCACGCGGCTCATCGATATGGGGGTGGAGCCGTACCTGCTCTCCTCGTCCCTGCGCTTCGTGGCGGCGCAGCGGCTCGCGCGGAGGATCTGCGCCAAGTGCGGCCGGGAGGCGCACGTATCCGAGGATGAGCTTGGCGGCATGGTCGGTCCCCGCTCAAACGTCGCGGGGACGCCCTCCCTGCGCGAGGGGGCCGGCTGCCCCGCCTGCATGCACACCGGCTTCAGCGGAAGGTTCGCGCTCATCGAGGCGCTGACGGTGGATGACGCCATCAGCGCCCTCATCTCCGCCCGGGTGCCGGCGAACGAAATCAAGCGCGCCGCCGTGCGCGACGGGATGAAGACGCTCCGCATGGTCGGCCTGGAAAAGGCGTTCGAGGGACTGACGACGATCGGGGAAATACTGCGGGTCACGCCGGAGGATTAAGGCGCGCGCCGCGATTGAAGCCAACGACGGGGGAAGCGCATGAAAATGAAACGATTTGCCCGAGATGCAAGGCGGCTGGATATCCGCCTCGCCTTGGCCGCGGCGACGGTCCTGCTGCTCGCCCCGCCGCCGCTGCAACCGCAGGAGAACGGCGGTTCCTCGGCGATTTTGGTGAACTCGTACGGGGATCTGAACGGGAACGGCGTGCGCGACGAGGAGGAGCCGCCCCTCGAGCTCGGCGTCTTCTCCCTGCACGGGCTGCAATCGGGCGCCTGGGAACAGGTGGGCGCGGCGACCACCGGCCCGGATGGGACCCTGGTGTTCCCCGCGCTTCAGGGCGGAGATTACATGATTGTGCAGGAGTACTCCGGCACCCCGGAGTTCGGGGAGGCGGCCCCCGCCGAGCAGGAGGTGATACTCGGCGCGCAGGCCGACGAGGCGGTCGACTACGCCAACCTGGCGCTCTCGATCGATGCCAACGTCTCCTACGCCCTCAACTTCAGCGCGGCCGAACCGGAGGATTACATGAAGCTCCTCCCCTCGGAGATCGTCTGCCCGGCGCCCTCCGGCTCGCAGGGGACGGCGGAGGACCCGATCGACCCGCCCCCGGGGCAAGGGGTCGATGAGGCGACGTTCGGCTACCCGAAACAGTCGATCGAGTCGCTCGCTCCGGCCACGCTCGGCCTCGGCCAGATCGTTCCGTTCGAGATCCTGATCCGCGTGTCGGGAGACACCGCGGCGGACGGAGGGGCTATATCATTCGTCGCGGGGTGGAATACGGAGATGACATCGGGCGCCCCGTTCGGCTACGACGCGGCGTACGGGGTCCTGTGCGCGTTCGTGGACACGAGCGACGGGGCGAATCTGAACCTCGACGGGGACGAGAAGGTGGACTCGTACTCGTGGCTCACCACCGCGGACGAGATCCAGGGGACGTTCGGTATCAGCGGGCTCGACGACGGCGACGAGGTCGTGGTCGAGATATGGCTCGTCCTCGCGAACCCCATGCCGTTCCCCCCGAAGGTTTCCGGCAACGTCCCATCGCGCCTGATCAGCGCCGTTTCGGGCAGCGGAGCGGCCATCAGCACGGGGAGCCAGACGGTCCCGGTCCAAAGGGTGCAGGAGTTCATTACCTCCAACGCGGACCTCTCGATCGTCAAGAGCGACGACCGCGACCCGGTCTACTGCGGGGATCGATTCACCTATACCGTGGAGGTCACCAACAATTCCGCGGACACCGTCGCGAACCAGGTCACGGTCACCGACACGCTGGATCCCGACACTTCGTTCGTCAGTGCGGTCCCCTCCCCGGTCGACCAGGTCGGGCAGACACTCACCTTCGATCTGGGCTTCATGCTTCCCGGCGAGACCGCGGCCATATCCATCACCGTCGATGTGCTTCCCTCGGCTTCGACAACCGGTGCAGGCGGAACAGGCCCGTGCGACGGGACCGAAGACCTGTGCAATAATGCGAGCGTCTCCGCCCTTACGGCTGACCCCGACCCGAGCAACAACAGCGCCTCCGAGCCGACCGGAGTGCTCTGTCCGACCAGTACGCCGACCGTCACGCCCACCGAGACGCCGACGATCACGCCCACGCCCACGGAGACGCCCACCGAGACGCCGACGATCACGCCCACGCCCACGGAGACGCCCACCGAGACGCCGACACAAACGCCGACCAACACGCCCACGAACACGCCGACCAACACGCCCACACAGACGCCGACACTGACCCCCACACCGACACCCTGGCCTACGACCACGCCGTTCGTGGTCATTACACCCACGCCAACGCCACGGATCTGCGTGTGCGACAGGATGACAATGAACCTGTCAACCTATGAGGCGCATCCGGGGGATACGATCACCGTCTCCGCCTGCCTGCCGCTCAAGGCAATGGTCCAGGACAACCCGTTCGACCTGTACCTGCTGGTCAGGGCTCCGGGCGGGACGATCTACTCCGTGCTGTACGGCAATATCATCCTGAAGGGGTTCGTTCCGTACTACAGCGGGATATTCATCCAGGACTACTGGTGCGGCGTCCTCTTCACGCACACCGCGTGCACCGCGTTCGGCAACTACGCAGTGGCGCTCAGGATCATGCCGGCGGGCGTCCCGCCCGACGAAAAGGACGTTCTGGGCTTCGACATAACGACCGTGCGTCTGGTACCCTAGACGGACGGCGTGATGGCACGGCAACGGGGAGATCGCGGCAACGGAATGCCCTGCATTCCAGAGCGTCTCCCCGCTGACCGTGCAGAGAAGTTCCCGCCTCCCTCTCCCCGCCGCTTCCACCCCGCGCCCGTGTAAGCGCGCAGCCTCCCGGCGCGGATCCTCGCTGCGCGTGCCCGTGCGGCTTCACCGGACAGGCGGAAGCTTCGCGCCGGGACCCGTCTGTCCACGTTGCGCGACGAGGCCGCGGGAGGGCGCGAAGAGACGCGAAATCCGGCGTTCGTGCCGCCGCAGGCATGCCGCGAGACGCCGTCCCGGTTCTTCTTCCGCGCCCTCCCGCGGCCCGTGCGCCATTTCCACCCGCACGCCCCCCAATCCTCCGCCCCGAATCATGCTTCGTCGCCCTCTGATTCCGAAGGTTCCGAAAATCCCCGGTGCCCTTGACGGACCGTCACATTGCAGGTAACTTTCAAGTGGATTGAACGGGAGGGATACGAGCGGCACGCTCGAAACCGATCGATACAACATAACGGTCTTTGGCTCGGGGGGCGCTCCTGACGTGCGATCGGGCTCGTCCCCTGAAAAAGGCAACCCATCCGAAAGGGTGGGACGGGGTAACACCCCGACCGGCCTTGAAGCACGGGCCGGACGCAAAGCTTCAGAGCCTACGTTCGGGCTAATTCCCGAATACGGCAGTCAGCTGCCAGGGGTAAGAGTGCGATCATGGTTGCGCCTACGCTCGTCCACGCCGTACCCTGCCGGAAGAGAATTGCCCGGCATTTCGACACCGTCATCCGGTTGTTTGCGGGGGCCTTCGCCGGCTGCATCTGCCTCCTCCCCTCCCCCGCCCTACCCCGGACAAGCGCCGGGATGTCCGCAGCCGACCGCTGCCCCCGCGTTGCGGGGGAGATCCTCGTGAAGATGCGCGCCGCCGCGTCCCCCGCCGCGCTCCCCGCGCGCTCGGCAGCCGTCCGGAAGAGTTCCGCCGCCCGCGTCTCGAGAGGCGGCCTCTGGCGCATGCCGATTCCCGCCGGCCTGACCGAGGAGGAGGCCGCCGCGGAGCTCCGCGCGGAGGCGCCCGACCTCGTGGAGTACGCCGAGCCCAACTACATCATCCATGCCGAGAAGATCCCCGACGACCCGCTCTTCGGGGAACTCTACGCCCTCGCGGAGGCTGACGGGCGCGGCGACATAGACGCCCGGGCCGCGTGGGAGATCCTCACCGGCGGGGAGGTCCCCGTGGCGGTCGTCGATTCCGGCATCGACTACGAGCACGAGGACCTCGCCGCCAACATCTGGACGAACCCCGGCGAGGTCCCCGGAAACGGGATCGACGACGACGGCAACGGTTTCGTCGACGACGTGCGGGGATGGGACTTCTTCTCCGGCGACAACGCCCCCGGGGACGCATACGGCCACGGAACCCACGTCGCGGGGATCATCGGGGCGGCGGGCGACAACGGCCGCGGGGTGACGGGCGTCGGCTGGAAGGCGCGCCTCATTCCGCTCCGCTTCATGGGACCGGACGGCGCCGGGTCGCTGGGAGGAGCGGTGCAGGCGATCGACTACGCGGCGAAGGCCGGGGCGCGGGTGATCTCCTGCTCGTGGGGACTGAATGTGTATTCGCAGGCGCTCGAGGATGCGATACGCGCGGCGGATGCGGCGGGGGCGATCGTCGTGGCGGCCGCCGGGAACTCCTCGAGCGACAACGACGCCGCCCCCATCTACCCGTCGAGCTCCCCGTCCCCGAACGTGATCTCCGTCGCCGCCACGGACCGGAACGGAAACCTCGCCTGGTTCTCGTGCTGGGGCCCGCAGTCGGTGGACATCGCCGCCCCCGGCGACGAGATACTTTCCACCGTGCCGGGAGGGGGATACAGGCTGATGAGCGGCACCTCCATGGCGGCCCCGCACGTCTCCGGCGCGGCGGCCCTGGCCTGGGCCCGCACCCCCGGCGCGAGCAACACGGAGATCATATCGGAGATACTCGACGGCGCGGAAACGCTCGCTCCACTCCGGGGAATGGTCCGTACCTCCGGCAGGCTGAACCTGTACAGGACGCTCTCCCCCGGAACCGTGGAGCCGCCCCCCGTGACGGACCCGGATCTTCACTCCGTCTCCCTCGTGCTGAACGGGAACGCGTTTTCCCCCGGCGGGCGGCTGGAACTCTCCGCGATCGTCGGGGCCGGCGCGCAATCCGCGCATACCGTCTGCGACGGCTACGTCGCCGCGCTCCTCCCCGGCGGCCGGCTCTTCTTTCTCGCGCCGGGGGGGCGATGGTCGCCGTCCCCCGTTCCCATCGCGACGGGTCTCGGCGTGACGGACGACATGGACGCGCAGGTCGGCGCATTTCCAGTGACCGAGTCCCTCCCCTCCGGCCCGTACGCCTGGTACGCCGTGCTCACCGCCCCCGGCGCCGGCCCGCTGGACGGCGCCTCGCGCACGAGCAACCTCGCGCACACCCCGTTCGCCGTCGTTCCGTGACGCCGGGGGCGCGGCCCGCGCGCGCGCGCCTCCCCCCGTAAAAACCCCGGGCACCCGGCTCCTCCTCCCCGTGTACCTCGCCCCGGTCGTGTGCTAGACTATGGACCGGACGGCACAGGGGGGGGATCGATGAACGGGGACTACGCGGGACTGATCGGGGGCCTGGTCGAGAAGACGGGGAGCAGGATCGTGCTCGTCGTCGCGGACGGGCTCGGGGGACTTCCGGCGAAACACGTGGGCCTCACGGAACTCGAGGAGGCGGGCACGCCCAACCTCGACCTCCTCGCCCCCGTCTCCTCCCTCGGCCTCCTCGAACCGGTGGGGCCCGGCGTCACCCCCGGCAGCGGCCCCGCGCACCTCGCCCTCTTCGGCTACGACCCGGTGCGGTACAACATCGGCCGCGGCGTCCTCGAGGGGCTCGGCATCGACTTCCCGCTCACCGGGCGCGACGTCGCGGCGCGGTTCAACTTCGCCACCGTCGACGGCGGCGGGAACCTCGTCGACCGGCGCGCCGGACGCCCCAGCACCGAGGAGAACCGGCGGCTCGTGGGGCTGCTGCGCGCCGGCCTCAAGGCCCCCGAGGGCTGCGAGCTTTTCATCGAGACGGTGAAGGAGCATCGGGGGCTGCTCGTCCTCAGGGGGGACGGGCTCTCCGGCGAGATCCACGACACCGATCCGCAGGAGCTCGGCGTCCCCCCCCTCCCCGCGCGCGCCTGCGCGCCCGCGGCGGAGAAAACCGCATCGATCGTGAACGAGCTCGTCGCGCGCGCCGCGCAACTCCTCGCGGGGGAGAAGAACGGGAACATGCTCCTCCTCCGCGGGTTCGCGAAGCACGAGCCGCTCCCGACGATGGCCGACCGGTACGGGCTCGACGCGTTCGCGGTCGCGCAGTACCCGATGTATCGCGGCCTCGCCCGGCTCGTCGGGATGACGGTGGGGCCGCACACCGCGAGCGCGGCCGAGGATCTCGACGCGCTCGCCGGGAACTTCGACGCCCACACCTTCTTCTACCTGCACTTCAAGAAGACCGACAGCCGCGGGGAGGACGGCGACTTCCGGGCGAAGGTGGCGGCGGTCGAGGAGCTCGACGCGATGCTCCCCGCGATTCTGGCCCTGAAGCCGGACGTGCTCGCCGTCACGGCGGACCACTCGACGCCCGCACGCCTCGCGATGCATTCGTGGCACCCGGTGCCGCTGCTCATCCACTCGCCGTTCTCCCGGCCCGCCGGGGCGGCGCGGTTCACGGAACGCCACTGCGCGGCGGGGGCGCTGGGGCTCCGGCCGTCGGTCGCCCTGATGCCGATCCTGCTCGCACACGCGCGCAAACTGGCCAAGTTCGGGGCGTAACGGGCATGCGGCGGACGCGGCCGACGCGGCGCCCGCACCAAGGGTCCGCCCGGCAGCGGGAGGGGATCGTGTCCGAGATCGCGAAGCTCTCGATCCGCGACCTGGAGACGAGGTTCCTCCGCGGCGGAGAGTCCCCCTCCGCGGAGACGCTCCTCCTCCTCGACCGCGACCCGCGCGCGGGGGTCCGCCGAATCGCCGCGGCGATACGGAACCGCGCCGCCGCGCGGGAGAACGAGACCCGGCGCATCGAGGCGATGCTCGAACGCGAAAAGACCCTCTGGGCCCGCGGAGTCTCCTACGTCGCCGGGGTGGACGAGGTCGGCGTGGGGCCGTTCGCGGGCCCCGTCGTCGCCGCCGCCGTGGTCTTCCCTCCCGGCGTGCGCATCGAGGGCGTCAGGGACTCCAAGCGCCTCGACCACGCGCGCCGCGTCGCGCTCGACACGCGCATCAGGGGCGCCGCGCTCGCCGTCGGCATCGGCTCCGTCGACGTCGAGGAGATCGACCGTTTGAACATCCGCCGGGCGTCGATCAAGGCGATGCGCCTGGCCATCCTCGGCCTCTCCCTCCGCGTCCAGCACGTCCTCGTGGATGCGCGCGTCATCTCCGGCATCGGCATCCCCCAGGAGGCGATCGTCGGAGGCGATGCGACCGTCTTCTCCATCGCGGCGGCCTCCATCGTCGCGAAGGTCTACCGCGACGCCCTGATGTGCGCCCTCGATGCCGACTATCCGGCGTACGGCTTCAGACGCCACAAAGGCTACGGCACCGATGAGCATCTGCGGGCGCTCAGGGAACACGGCCCCTGCCCGCTGCACCGGAGGTCGTTTGACTGGCGGGACGCGGTGCCGACGCATCGCTGAGATCGCGTTGTCGCCGCGGAGCTGGCGCGCCTGTCCGCCGGCGGGGACGAACGCGGACAGATGGTCGGCACGGATCGACACGGGCGGAGGCGGATCTGCGCGGATCGAGGAAGGATTGTGTATCCGTGGAGATTCGCGAGGGTCGGCGACACCCCGCCGCACGATGCCTCGTTGTCGCAGCCGCCTGGAGGCGGGACCTATGCCCTACCGGTACCTCGAGCACGTCGGCGACGCGGCGATCGAGGGGAGCGGGAAGACCCTCGAGGAGGCGTTCGCCGGAGCGGCGGCGGCGATGCTCGGCCTGATGGTGCGCGGAGCCGAAACGCCGGCGCCGGGGCGGCGCGTCAGGATCGAGGCGCGGGCGCAGTCCCTCGAGGAGCTTCTCGTCGAGTTCCTCAACGAGTTGCTCTCGCGCCAGGGGCTCCTCGGCCTGCTCTTCACGCGTTGCGAGGTGGCGCACATCGGCCGCGCGGGGGGGGCGGGATTCATGCTGGAGGCGGAGGCGGAGGGGGCGCCGCCGGAGGCGCTCGCGGGCAGGCTCGGCACGGAGGTGAAGGGCGCCTCGTACCTCGGCCTCCGGGTGGAGAGGCGAAACGGCGGGTACCTCGCCCGCGTCGTCCTCGACCTGTGACCGAGCCGTCGCGAAGTATCCGCCGCCGGGCACCGGCACGGCGCCGCGGCGCACGTCGTCTCGATCCGCGCACCCACGCGGAAGGCAATCGTCCGGGAACAGGGTGACGAGAGGAGGCCGCGATGGTCGTCCATTACCGGAAGACGGAGGCGTGCAGCGTCATCGTGGGCGCCGCGGGGGCGGGCATCATCGTCCTCGGCAACCTGATGTGGGCGTACGGGGGCGGCTGGGGGCCGGCGGCGGTGATCGTCCTGCTCGCGGCGGTCCTGGCCCTCTTCTCCACGCTCACGGTCGAGATCGCGGAGGACGCGCTGAAGGCGCGGTTCGGTTTCGGCTGGCCGAAGAAGACGATCCCGCTCAGGTCGATCCGGTACGTCAGGCCGATGGAGGTGCCCTGGTACTTCGGCTGGGGCGTCCGGTGGATCCCCCGCGGCTGGATGTTCCGCGGGACGGGGACCGCCGTGGTCGAGATCGAGCTCGACACGGGGCGCAGGTTCTGCGTCGGCTCGCCCGAGCCGGAGGCGCTGGCGGAGGCGATCGACCGGGCGAGGGGGCGCGACCATGCCTGAGCGCGTCGAACTGAGGCGGATCGAAGAGTTCGTCTGGGAGATCCCCAAAACCGGAAGGATGCGCGTCCCGGGGAGGATCTACGGCACCCGCGCGATCATCGACCACCTCCTCGCCGACCAGCCGAAGGCGCGCGAGTGGAACGCCCTCCTCCAGGTGCGAAACGTCGCCTGCCTGCCGGGCATCTTGAACCACTCCCTCGCGATGGCCGACGTCCACCCCGGCTACGGGTTCCCGATCGGCGGCGTCGCCGCCTTCGACATAGAGGAGGGCGTCGTCTCAGTGGCGGGGGTCGGATTCGACTGCAACTGCGGCGTCCGGGCGCTCGCGGCGCCGATCGACCGGGAACAGGTCGAGAGGAAGAAGGCGGAACTCGCGGAGGAGCTGTACCGTGGGGTCCCGGCGGGCCTCGGCTCGGAGGGGGAGTTCCGCCTGAACCGCCGCGAGATCGACGACGTGCTGCGGAGCGGCGCGGAGTTCCCCGTGCGCCGCGGCTACGGGACGGAGGCGGATCTGGAGTATATCGAGGAGCGGGGCTGCGTCGCGGGCGCCAACCCCGCGCGGGTGAGCGACCGGGCGAAGGAGCGGCAGTTCCGCCAGGTCGGCACGCTCGGCTCCGGGAACCATTACCTGGAGGTGCAGTACGTGGACGAGGTGTACGACGAAGGCGCCGCGGGTGCGTTCGGCATCGGGCCCGGCACGGTCCTCGTCGCCATCCACACGGGCAGCCGGGCGCTCGGGCACCAGATCGGGACCGATTACCTGCCGAAGCTCAGGGCCGCGAGCCGGCACTACGACCTCCCCGTGCCCGAGCAGGAGCTCGTCTGCGCCCCCATCGACAGCCCCGAGGGTCGCGACTACCTCTCCGCGGTCTTCTGCGGCATCAACTGCGCCTTCGCCAACCGGCAGGCGATCTCCCACCTAACGCGCCTCGCCTTCGCCCGGGTCTTCGGCCTCGACCCCGCGTCGATCCGCGTGCTCTACGACGTCGGGCACAACACCGCCAAGCTCGAGCGCCACCGCGTGGGGGGGGCGGAGAAGATGGTCCTCGTCCACCGGAAAGGGGCCACGAGGGCGTTCCCGGCCGGAAACCCAGGGCTGCCCGCGGCGTACCGGGGCGTCGGGCAGCCGGTGCTCGTCGGGGGCACGATGGGGACCTGCTCCTACATCCTCGTGGGCACCGAGAAGGGGATGGCGGAGACGTTCGGGAGCGCGGTCCACGGCGCGGGGCGGCTGAAGTCGCGCACCCAGGCGACGCGCGACTACCGCGGGGGGCGGGTCGTCGGGGAGTTGGGCGCGCGGGGGATCGTCGTGAAGGCGCACAATCTCGCCGGCGTCGCCGAGGAGGCGCCCGGGGCCTACAAGGATGTGCGGGAGGTCGTGGACGCGATGGAGGGGGCCGGGGTGAACCGGAAGGTCGCCCGCCTGAAGCCGATGATCTGCGTGAAGGGGTGAGGTTTTTGCCGCGGATGTTCGCGGATTGTGTCGAACACCATCATAAGGGATCGCGTCATGAAAGAGGCGATGCTGTGGCGGAAGGCGGAGGGGGGAGCGGTGGACTGCTTCCTCTGCGAGTTCAGGTGCCGTATCGCCGACGGGAAGCGGGGGCTGTGCTGCGTGCGCGAGAACCGGGGCGGGACCCTCTTCACCCTCGTCTACGAGCGGGCGGTCTCCGCGGCCGTGGATCCGATCGAGAAGAAGCCGTTCTTCCATTTCCTCCCCGGGAGCAGCGCATTCTCCGTCGCCACGGTCGGCTGCAACTTCCGCTGCCTGCACTGCCAGAACTGGCAGATCGCCCAGCTCCCGCGCGACCGCGACGGCGAGATCGAGGGGGAGGCGCTCCCCTGCCGGGAGATCGTCGCCCTCGCCGCGCGTCACGGCTGCGCGAGCATCTCCTACACCTACACGGAACCGACCGTCTTCATCGAGTACGCCCTCGACACGGCGGCGCTGGCGAAGCGGGGCGGAATACGGAACAGCTTCGTCACGAACGGCTATATGACGCCCGAGGCGATCGAGCTGCTCGCCCCCGTCCTCGACGCAGCCAACGTGGATTTGAAGGGGTTCGACAAGGAGCGGACCCGCCGCCGTACGGGCGCGGGGATCGAGCCGGTGAAGCGGAACATCCGCCTGATGCGCGAGAAGGGGATCTGGGTCGAGGTGACGACGCTCGTCATCCCGACGGAGAACGACTCGGACGAGGAGCTGACCGCGATCGCCCGTTTCCTCGCCTCCGTGGACCCGGGGATCCCGTGGCACGTGAGCGCCTTTTACCCTACCTACCGGATGGCGAACCTCCCGCCCACGCCGGTCGACTCCATCCGGCGCGCCTGCCGCATCGGGAGGGAGGCGGGACTTCGTTACGTGTACGGCGGAAACGTGCCGGGCGACGAGAGCGGAAACACCTCCTGCCACGCCTGCGGCGCCGCGCTCATCGCGCGACGGGGGTTCCAGGTGCGCGAGAACCGCCTCAGGAACGGCGCCTGCCCCGACTGCGGCGCGAGGATCGACGGGGTGTTCGCGTAGCGGTTTTTGGCCGCGGATTCGCACGGGTGGGCACCGATCCGCACGCCTCGAAATGGATCTCCCTGTCCGTGCCGATCCGCGCAAACCCGTGGCGAAAACAATGAGGATCGACAGGTACCGGTTCGGGGAGATCGTGATCGGCGGCGAGGCCTACGCCCGCGACGTCATCGTCTTCCGCGACCGCGTCGTTTCGGGGTGGCGGCGCAGGAACGGGCACTCGCTCCTGCCCGAGGATCTTCGCGACGTCGCCGCTGCCTCCCCCTCCACCCTCGTCCTCGGGCGCGGCGCGCTCGGGATGCTGCGCGTGCCGGCCGAGACCGGGCGTTACCTCGCGAAACGGGGGATCCGCCTCGTCGCCCTGCGGACGGCCGCCGCGGTCGAGGAGTACAACAGGCGCGCCGACGACCCGGGGGCTGTCGGCGCCTTCCACCTGACGTGCTGATTCCATCTGTACGCTGCAAGCTCGGAATACACGGATGGCGTATTTGCGTAGCGCGTATAGCTTATAGCGTACGGCGCATGCTACCCCTGGCAGGGCTTGAGGACCTTGGCGATCTGGCGGAGGGCGAAGCGGTGGTCGCCCTCGGAGAGGCCGGCGACGCACTCCTCGGGGACCTCGACCTGGAAACCGCGCATATACGCGTCCGCCGCGGTGTAGAGCACGCCGACCTCCGTGCATACGCCGGTGATGACGAGCTTCCTGGTCCCGAGCTTCTTCAAGAGCTTCTCGAGCTTCGTGCGGAAGAACGCCGAGTAGGTGATCTTGTCGACGATATAGTCCCGGCTCCGGGGCTTGAGTTCCGCGACCACCTCCGAGCCCGGGGACCCGTTCACGGCGTGCCGCGGCCAGACGCCGAACTCCGGGTCGTCCTTGCGGTGCCTGTCGCAGACGTAGATGATGGGAACCCGGTCGCGCGAGGCGCGGGCGAGCCGCTTTTTCAGATGCCCGATGATCCCCCTCGCGCGCGGCACCTCGAGCGGCGCCCCCTTGAGGACGAAGTCGTTGATCATGTCCACCACGAGGACCGCGGTGGTGCTCTTCATTCTCGCCGGCATGCTCGACCCCCGGTTCCAGGTAACGTGATAGCAAGAACCCCCGGCCGCGGGCAAGCGAAAAGCCACACAGTGTAGTCGTTGTATCCGACCGTAGCCGTGCAGACTGTCATGCGTCTGATCGTCTCGACAACGCCGACGGGACGATTAAAGGCATAACCTGCTGAACCATAGCACGTTGCATATAACGTCTACTGTCTATAGCTCGACCCCCTTCAGCTCGCGCAGCGTCCTCTCCCTGATCTTACCCGCCGTCGGCAGCCGCACGGCGAGCCGTCCATCGCGAATGAAACGCTTCTGCAGGTCCGCCATCCCCCCGCCGCACGCGCAGCGCGGCGCGGGATTGCGGAGCAGGACGTTACGGCGCGCGAGGCAGCGCCCGCAGCGGACGAGGCGCTTCGCCCCGGCCTGCTTCCCCCGTTTCGCAACCGGCTTCCCGTCGATCTCGACGATGTCGAGGGCGAAATCCACCACCGGGGCGGAGGCGATGCCTGTCCCCACGCCGTAGCCGTCCGCCCACGGGTTGAGCGCGAGTATCTTCCCCTCGTCAAGCCCGCCGCTCACGAGGATCTTCACGTGCCGGTAGCCGTTCAGGTCGAGCTCCCACCGGGTCTCACGGCATATCGCGGCCATGTCCCCGCGGCGCGAGGAGGGCGTGTCGAGCCGGACCGCGTGGAGCCGCTTGCCGAGCGCGCGCGCCACGCGGAGCGTCTCGAACTTCTCGTCGCCGAACGTGTCGACTAGCGCCGTGCAGCGCACCCCCTCCCCGATCACCTCCCGGAACGCCTTCGCGGCCTCGACCGTGTCGCCGAGGCACAGGATGAGCGCGTGCGGCATCGTCCCCTCCGGCTCTATGCCGAGCGCGGCCGCGGAACCGACCGTCGAGACGCCATCCGCCCCGCCGATCCAGGCGCTACGGTCGATCATCGGCGCAAGGCATGGGTGCATCCGCCTGGCGCCGAAACTCAATAGCGTCCGGTCGCCGGCGGCCTTCCGGCATCGCGCCGTCGCGGTGGCGATCCCCGACGCCTGGCAGAGGAGGCCGAGGAGCGGCGTTTCGTGGGCGCAGATCGCGCGGTACGGCCCCGAGACCGAGAAGACGGCGTCGCCGGGGCCGAAGATCGTCCCCTCCTCGATGCTCCGCACCTCGAGCGGGGCGTTCAGCCGCTCGAGCATCAGGAGGGCTTCCTCGAGGCCAGCGAAGATGGCCCACGCGCTTCCGTTGGGAAGCTCCTTCGCACGGACCTCCATCGTCACGCGCGGGTCGATGCCGCGCGCCCGCAGGATCTTGAGCGTCCGCTCGAAATAGACGTCCGTCGTCCGCCCCGCCACGACGTCCGCCTCGGATGCGATGTTGAATATACGTTTCTCTGTCATACCCCCCCACAGACGTTGTATACAATATCCTGTGCTGCAACTAATTATAGCGATATTCTCACCAGGCGAGAATATCGCTGCAATCCATTGTGCGCGAAGATGTTGGGCACAACGTCTGCACTAACGGACCGTTAGCGGCTCGCGGTCGATCCCGCCGAAGTACACCAGGTTCTCCGCCGACGTCGTCCGCACGGCGTCCACCGCCCCGCCCTCCAGCACGTATGCCCCCGCCGGGATCCCGGAGAAGCTCTCCGCCAGCACCGCGTACCCCAGGATCGGATCCACAAGCGTCGTCGTCCCCGCCTCGAACCCGAGGTACGGCGTCGGATCCGTCGTGAACCCCACGCCCGCCACGTAGTACTGCGTCGTCCCGTCCGCCATGCCGATCCGCACGAACGGGTAGCACGGAACGGGGAGCGGCCGCACGTCCGCCCACACCTCGATCCGGTCCGTCGTCGAGAACTCCACCTTCTGCGCCGTCAGGTCGATCGGCGGGGTCGCCGTCGGAACCGACGTGGGCGTCCGCGTCGGCGTCCCCGTGGACGTCGGCGTCCGCGTCGGCGCCGGGGTGAACGCGGCCTCGATGCAATAGATCACGCAATCGTCGGAACCGACCACCAGCCGGCCGTCCCCCGTGATGGCGGGCGACGACTGGCACGGGAGGTCGGTCACATAGCTCCAACTCAACGCCCCCGCCGGACCGAGAGCGTACAGCCGGTTATCGTCCGAGCCGAAGTAGATCCCGCCCCCGCTCCCGATGGCGGGCGAGGATTCGATCGGCTTGCCTGTCGCATAGCTCCATGCAAGCGTCCCGGTCGTCGTCAATGCGTAGAAACGGTTGTCACGGGAGCCGACATACACACGGCCGTCAGTGCCGAGGGAGGGGGATGACATCACGACGTCCCCCGTCGCATACGACCACACGAAGGCGCCCCACACATTCAGCGCGAAGACCCTGTGCATATTGTTGCCCGCGTAAACCCTCCCCCCGGGCGTGATGAGGGGGGAAGAAAGGATGTAGCCCGCCGCGTTATAACTCCAGGACAATCCGCCGGAGCTGTCGATGGCGTAGATCATGCCATCGAGCGAACCCGCGCATGCGCTGCCGTCGGCCGCGACGGCGGGGGACGTCTGGACGTCGCCTCCCGTGACATGCTTCCACAGCAGCGCCCCCGACGAGTCGATGCAGTACAGGGCGTTGTCGGTGGAACCGATGTAGACGGACCCGTCGCCGTCCATCCCAGGGGAGCTAAGCACCGTGTCGCCCGCCAGATAGCTCCAGGAGAGCGACCCTGCGGAATTCACCGAGCAGACCCGGTTGTCGTACGTGCCGAAATAGATCCTGCCCTCCGTGTCGACCAGGGGAGAGCACTCGATGTCCATCCCGCTAAGAGACCAGCGCAGGCTCCCCGCGGAGGTGCACGCGTAGAGGCGGTTGCCGTAACTGGCGATGTAGATCGTGCCGTCGCTCCCGATGCACGGGGAGAAGGACCCCATATTCGAGACCGTGCGGTAGCTCCACGAGAGCCGGCACGAGGGGGGCCCTGCGTAGGCGCTTCGCCCCGAGTGGAGCGCGTCGTGCCGGAACATTGGCCACGGGGAGTCGGCGGGCTGGGCGGGCGAGGGACCGGTGGGGAGCAGTACGAGCGAGAGCGCAATTGGGAGGGAGAGGATACGTTGCATGGCGGCCTCCGTGTTAGTAGACGTTGTATCCAACCAGTTGCCGGACAGTAAGTTATGGATTTAGTCGTCCCTCGCCGCTCGCCGGGACGAC
>ENA-UOUL01000034-UOUL01000034.1-bioreactor-metagenome-genome-assembly--contig:-NODE-34-length-196414-cov-8.833714_pt1 | contig 196414 bp, 190 predicted proteins | sample MGYA00249838_ERZ747220 | MGnify/ENA primary metagenome ERZ747220 (study PRJEB28778, sample SAMN05720191) | bioreactor metagenome | isolation source: Anaerobic biogas reactor | place: USA:Washington... | reverse complement strand
CCATTCCGATCGACATCGTGGGCCCGTTCCTCGACAAGTTCCGCACGCCGGCCGCGCCGGCGCACACCAACGGGCACAGGCCGGACGCGGTCTTCGCGGAAAGGGGTACCGATGGATGACACCGTGGCGGGATCGGTTCGGTCCGGGCGCCGGATCGTTCTGGACCCGGTACCGCCCGGCTTCTGGGCGATCGTCGGCGGCGCTCTCGTCATGGCGCTGGGACCGATGTTCGGGCTGCTTGCGGGCAGCATGATCGGTTTCGGTGACGACGGCAGCTCCGACGCGTTGTTCCTGCTGCTGATCATCGGCATTCTCGTCGGGGGCATCGGCCTCCTCGCCCTGTTGGCGGGCGTACGCCGCTACTACCGATACCGCCGTGCCGTCGGCATCCGAGAGGGCGCACGACCGGCGAGCTGATCGTCGGTCACCCGGTCAGGGACGGTCGAGGTAGGCGGTGCCTTGCTCGAGATCGACGCCGAGCGGTGGGGCGCCCGCTGCGAGATCGTGCCGCGTCGTCTGCTGCCGCTGTTGTTCCTCGACGACGTGCCGATACGACGGCGACAGCAACGTCTGCATCTCACCGAACACGCCGGCGCCGGCCCCCGAACCGCTTCGCCGACGCCAGTAGATCCACCCGCGACGCTCGGCGAACAACCCGAACCGGTCCACCGCGAACCCTGCGACCAGCAACGCGACGATGCCGGCTGTGATGTACATGCGTCCATTCTGCCGGACGCACGGGGAGACGGGTCGTTCGATGCGCTGAGGCTCGTCGAGCGGATCAGTCGATCCTGATCCCGAGGTGTGCGGCGAAGGCGCCCGTCAACGCGACGGCCTGCTCTCCGGTGATCGTGGCGCCCCGCATCCCGTCGAGGTTGCGGACCGTGCCGATGTGCAGGCCGCGCAGATCGACGTGCTCGAAGGTCGCGCGGTGCACGTCCAACTCCCCGACGGTGCAGTCCTCGAACGCGACCCGCGTGAACCGGGCCTCGCTGACATCGAGTTCGTCGAGGATGCAGCCACGGAACACCACGTCGCGCACGGTCGCGCCACGCAGGTTCACCAACCCCAGTTTGCTGTCGGACACGACCACCGACCGCAACCCACAGTCGAACAGGTCCATCGCACCGATCCGGCTCGCGTCGATCCGCACGTTGTGCAGACTGCAGCGTTGCGCCACCATCCGCGGGGCCTGCACACGGGTGATCCGGGTGTCGACGAACCGGGCGTCCGCGACGTCGAGTTCGTCGACCGTCAGCCCGCGCAGTTCGGACGCCGTGAGCGCCGCACCGGCCAGTTCGCACGTACCGAGCACCGCGTCGGTGACGAGGATCTGCTCGTACGTGCTGTGTGGAACGAGTTCGTCGGCGTCGTGGTCGTCGAGGTCGACCGGTCGCAGGGCATCGATCCGGGGTGCTCGGGTGGCGCGGTCGGCCATGGGGTGATGTACTCCTGAGTTCGTTCGACGGCCGCGTCGTCGGCCGCCCTCCTCTGTGTACACCGTGGGACGATCCGGGGATGGAGCAGCCCGGATACGACGCCCTCGCAGACCTCTACGACCGGACCTTCCCCGATCCCTACCTGACGGCGCTCGAGCGGCACGCCGTCGCGGCCTTCGCCGATCACGTACTCGACGGCGACGTCGGCGGTGTTGTGCTGGACGTCGGCTGCGGAGTCGGACATGTCACGGCGGATCTGGCTGAGCGCGGACTCGAGGTGATCGGTGTCGATCCGAGCCGGGAGATGCTCGGGTTCGCGCGTCGGCACCACCCGGATCTGCGGTTCGTGCACGACGATGCACGGCTCGGTTCGGTGGACCTGGAAGGCAGGGGGATCGCGGGAATTCTCGCCCGGTTCAGTCTCATCCACGTACCGCCCACACAGATCCCGGATGTGCTGGCCGGCTGGGCCGATCGGATGGCTCCGGGTTCGGTCGTCGCGGTGGCGGGACAGGGCACGGACGAGGTGGGCCGGGTACTCGAATTCGATCATCGGGTGACACCGGCGTGGCGATGGCATCCGGACCGGATGTCGGCTGTACTCGCGGACGCCGGTTTCGACGAACTGTGGCGGACGGTGAGCCGTCCGTTCGACGAGCTTCACCGGTTTCCGGAGTTCCATGTGGTGGCTCGTCGCGGATGAGGAGGTGCGCGTCGATCCGGACGATCCCGCAGCGCCGACGACGAGCGTCGCCATGTTGTCCGACGAATTGCTCGAACCGAAGCCGCAGACCGAGTCCGTGGGTCCGGCGCGCGTTGTCGGCGCCGGCCGGTTCTTCCGCGACACGGTTGGAGCTCAGCGCGCAAGCACGGTGAGTCCGTGCTTGCGCAGCAGATCCTTGACCGCGTCGTGCTCGTCGCGGATGTACGCCTTGGCGAGTAGGTCGTTGAAGGTGTCGGACAGCTGCGGATCCTGCTCGTCGACCGGGACAACCAGCATCCGGCCGCCGCCGATGAGCAAACTGTTCGCGACGAACAAGGCTGTGCGCCTGTTCCCGTCCTCGAACGGTTGGGCTTTGGCGAGCTGCACGAACAGATCCAGCGCGTTCTCTGTGGCATCCCCGCAGGTCAGCGAGTCGATGAGCTGCTGTAGGTCGTCCTCGGTCAACGCGGGAGGTGTGTGCCGCCCATACCGGGTACGAACACCGATCTGCTGGTCCCGGGTTCGAAGCTGTCCGGGGTGCAGCGCGCCACTGCGGGTGATCTGAGCGTTGATCGCGCGGACGTACGGGGCGTCGATCAGCCGGTCGTGGTGGTCGATGATGAACTGCGCGACATCCCTGAGGTCTTCGAGTAGCACAAGGTCGGCGCGGGAGGAGACTCCGGCCAGGCTTCCTGAGCGTAGGAAGTTCTCGGTATCGAGGCGACCGGTGGCGAGGCCGTCGAACACCTTCCCCGAGGAGTAGACGGCACCGGCCAGGTCGGTGATGTCGATCGCGGACAACAGGGCTCTCCTTGTGTGTTGTGGGTGGTTGCCGCGGCGGTTGCCGACGAGGGCAGAGTGCGGGTTCTGCGGGTGATGTTGAGGGCCGGACCATCAGCTCGCCGGCGGTGAGACGATGCGCACTGACCTCGGCGGGCGAGCAACGGTGAGGCCGCATCGCCGAGCAGCTGCTGCGAACGGCTCAGGGTTCGGGTCGGTCGGCCAGTCTGCCTCGCCGGCTTCCCTGAACAGGGCGACCGCGTTCGGGTTCGGCCCGGTGGTGAACCGGGTTCGGTACCGCAGCCCAGCGAAGGCGGCATCGAACCCCGCGGCCCACTCCTGCGGCACCGCGTAGGGGGTCATCGACGACAATTCCCGGGTCAGGCCGTAGTCCGCAGCTGCGTCTGCGCAGGTGTCGGCCACACGGTGTGGGTGTGGCACGGCCAGGGTGGACAGCTGGCGGGTGACGGCGAAGTCTTCGCTGATCACCCCAGTCGTCGCGAGGGCTTCTCCGACGGTTTCTCGGATCGCGGTGAGTTCGTCGAACGCGAGGTAGCAGGTACCTCGCGGCGGGGTCAGATCGAACCGGCCGCCACCGGAGGAAGCGAACCACCACGGACCGTTCGCGGCCCGGTGGCCGCGGATGAGGGGCTGTGCTGCGGTGAGCTCGCAGTCCGGAAACGTGTGCAGGGGCCGGGTCGGTGGGCGAAGCGCAACGGAGTCTCGGCTCACGCGGCCCACCGCTGCGCGTCGGCGTCAGCCAACGCCATGACGGTGTCGAGGGGGCGGTCGGCGGTGACCCAGTCGACTGCACTGAGGTCGCCGAGTTCACGCTGCGGGCTGCGGAGCCATGCTGCGCAGGTCCACGGGTCGGCGGCAGGCCGCAGGGTCCTCCACAGCGCAATCAGGTGCGGATGCACCGTTGCCTCGTCCGTGAACTGCCAGGTCGGATAGACCCACTGGCCGTCGTCGGCGAGTCGACAGGCGATCACGGAGTCGGCGGCCACGGCCTTGTTGACCGCTTGGCGGCTCACGCGCCACCACTGTGTCAGGCCGGCAGTGTCGTAGAACGGGCCGACCAACTGGTCGTAGACGTGGCTGGCGGGCAGTGCCGCGGTCATCGAGCGGGCGATCGATTCGACATCGTCGAAGACCTCGGCGGGGACGCCCGCTGCGCGCGCGTCTGCGAACGTCTGGTGGACACGGCGGGTGAGAAGGTCCATGAGCTTGCGTTCCTGTTCGACCAGGGTGTTCATGCGAGATCTCCTCGTTCGTCAACCATGTCAACCCAAGTATCCTCAGGTCCGTCAACCACGTCAATGAGCGGACGGGGTTGCTTCGATCCGTCCGAGGTTGGCTCCGCCGACCACCCCGATGCGGCCGCGGTCGAAGCCTGCGCAGACGGACTGAACTCAGGGGAACACATGTTCGATATGCTGCTGAGGCACGAGGTGGTGAGCGCATGGGATGGAACAACGGTCCACCGACCTGGTCCGAGATGGAGCGGGTGCTCTCCGGCCGGCCCCGCTCCGGTGGCAGGTCCGAACCCGACCACCCCGGCGACGGCAACGACGCCCCCGCGTGGTCGCGCAGCCGCGGCGACTACACGGGCTCCGTGCGCGCACCCGGCGAGCCGGTCGTTCCGTACGCCGAACTGCACGCGCACTCCGCGTACAGCTTCCTGGGCGGCGCCTCCACCCCGGAACAGCTCGTCGAGGAGGCGGCGCGACTCGGTCTCGAAGCGATCGCGCTGACCGATCACGACGGTCTCTACGGTGTCGTGCGTTTCGCCGAGGCCGCCCGCGCACTCGGCGTGCGCACCGTCTTCGGTGCCGAACTGGGCCTCGGCGACGCCCACCTGCTCGTGCTGGCCCGCGGGCAGGAGGGATACCGGCGCCTGTCGCGGCAGATCGCTGCCGCCCACCTGGCCGGGGGAGCGAAGAACGAACCCCGCTACGACTACGACGCCCTCACCGCCGCCGCCGGTGGGCACTGGCAGATCCTCACCGGATGCCGACGCGGCCACGTGCGTCGCGCGCTCGACGCCGGCGGAGTCGACGCCGCGGATATCGCACTGCGCGATCTCGTCGACCGATTCGGTGCCGACCGTGTCACCGTCGAACTGACCCGGCACGGCCTGCCCGACGACCATGAACGCAACGTCGTACTCGCCGAACTCGCACGGCGACACGGACTGTCGTGTGTCGCGACCGCCGCGGCCCATTACGCGGCGCCCGAACAGCGCCGGCTCGCGATGGCGATGGCCGCGATTTCCGAACGTCAGGATCTCGACGCCGCCGCGGGCCGGTTGTCGCCGACCGGCGGTGGGCACCTGCGGTCGGGGGCAGAAATGACCCGACTGTTCGAGGCCTTCCCCGGCGCGGTGGACACCGCGGCCGAACTCGGTCGCGCCTGCGCGTTCGATCTACGCCTGATCGCCCCGAAGCTGCCGCCCTTCGACGTACCCGACGGGCACACCGAGCAGACGTGGCTGCGCGCACTGACCTTCGAGGGCGCGCAGCGCCGCTACGGGACACCCGAGCACAACCGCGCCGCTTATCGACAGCTCGAGCACGAACTCGGCATCATCGACAGTCTCGGTTTTCCCGGCTACTTCCTCGTCGTCCACGACATCGTCCGATTCTGCAAGGACAACGACATCCTCTGCCAGGGAAGAGGTTCCGCCGCAAACTCTGCGGTATGCCACGCGATCGGCATTACCAACGTCGATCCCGTCCGCAACGGGTTGCTCTTCGAGCGGTTTCTCTCACCGGAACGTGACGGCCCACCCGATATCGATCTCGACATCGAATCGGACCGTCGTGAAGAGGCCATCCAGTACGTCTACCGCAGGTACGGCCGCGACTACGCTGCGCAGGTCGCCAATGTCGTCACCTATCGCGGACGCTCCGCGGTACGCGACATGGCGCGTGCCCTCGGCCATTCGCAGGGACAGCAGGACGCATGGAGCAAACAGATCGGCCGCTGGGGTGGGGTGCGCTCCGAGACCGATGTCGACATTCCCGAACCCGTCCTGGATCTGGCGGCGCAGATCGAAGGACTGCCGCGACACCTGGGTATCCATTCCGGCGGCATGGTCATCTGCGACCGCCCGATCGCCGACGTGTGCCCCGTCGAATGGGCGCGCATGCCCGGCCGCACCGTCCTGCAATGGGACAAGGACGACTGCGCCGCGGCGGGACTGGTGAAGTTCGACCTGCTCGGCCTGGGCATGCTCTCGGCGCTGCACTACATGATCGATCTCGTGGCCGAACACGAAGGCGTCGACGTCGACCTGGCACACCTCGACCTGTCGGAGCAGGGTGTCTACGACATGCTGTGTCGCGCCGATTCGGTCGGGGTGTTCCAGGTGGAGTCCCGAGCCCAGATGGCTACCCTGCCCCGATTGAAGCCCCGCACCTTCTACGATCTCGTCGTCGAGGTCGCGCTGATCCGCCCGGGCCCCATCCAGGGCGGCTCGGTGCACCCGTACATCCGCCGCCGCAACGGACTCGAACCCGTCGTGTACGACCACCCCTGCCTCGAGAACTCCCTCGGGCGTACCCTCGGGGTGCCGTTGTTCCAGGAACAGCTCATGCAGGTCGCCGTCGACGCCGCCGGATTCACCCCCGCCGAAGCCGACCGGTTGCGTCGCGCGATGGGATCGAAGCGGTCACCGGAGAAGATGGAACAACTGCGCGCACGGTTCCACGAGGGCATGCGCGAACTCCACGGCATCACCGGCGACGTAGCCGATCGCATCTACGAGAAGGTGTATGCGTTCGCGAACTTCGGTTTCCCGGAAAGCCATTCGCAGAGCTTCGCGTCGCTGGTGTTCTATTCCGCGTGGTTCAAACTGCATCACCCGGCCGCGTTCTGCGCGGGACTGCTGCGCGCGCAACCCATGGGGTTCTACTCACCGCAGTCGCTGGTCGCCGACGCCCGTCGCCACGGTGTCACCGTGCACGGACCCGACATCGGTGTGAGCCTGCCGCACGCCACCGTCGAGAACGCCGGGAAGGACGTCCGCCTCGGCCTCGGAGCCGTGCGGCACATCGGCGACGACCTCGCCGGCCGCATCGTCGCGGACCGGGACGCCCACGGGCCGTACGTCTCGCTGCTGGATCTGACCTCCCGCATCGAACTCACTGCCGCGCAGACAGAAGCGCTCGCGACCGCCGGGGCGCTGTCCGGATTCGGGATCACCCGACGGGAAGCGCTGTGGGCCGCGGGTCCCGCCGCCACCCAACGGCCCGGACGGCTCCCCGGGGTCGGATCGCACACGAACGCCCCGGCACTTCCCGGCATGAGCGACGTCGAACTCGCCGCCGCAGACGTGTGGGCCACCGGTGTGTCGCCCGGCAGCTATCCCACCGAGTTCCTCCGCGACCGACTCGACGCTCTCGGGGTGGTCCCCGCCGCGAACCTGCTCGACGTTCCCGACGGCACCCGGGTGCTCGTCGGGGGAGCGGTCACCCACCGGCAGCGACCGGCCACCGCGGCAGGAGTCACCTTCCTCAACCTCGAGGACGAGACGGGCATGGTCAACGTCGTGTGCTCGGTCGGGTTGTGGGCGCGACACCGCACCCTCGCACACACGGCCCCGGCGCTGCTGGTGCGCGGACAGGTCCAGAATGCGGAGGGCGCCGTCACCGTCGTCGCCGACCACCTGCAACGGATGGATCTCCGGATCACCGGGAGATCCCGGGATTTTCGTTAGCATCGCCGCATGCGACGTCTGCTACCGGTCCTGCTGTTCGTCCTCGTCGCGCTCGTCACCGCGGGCTGCGACAGCTCGGGAGGCGGTGGACCGGACTCGGGTGGCCCGGGCGTGTCGTCGTCGATGCCGGCCCTGTCCGACGGAGCACGGGAATCCGCACCGGACGCCGACCGCAAGGAGATTGTCACCGGACGCATCGAACTCACCGCCGCCGACCCCGTCTCCACCGGTCGCGAGGTGGTCACCGTCGTCGAGGCCGCCGGCGGCCGTGTCGATTCGCTCACCGAACAACCCGAGACGAGCAGTGTGCTCACGGTGCGCGTGCCGGCGGGTTCTCTCGACTCCGTCATCGACGACGTGAGCACGCTCGGGACGGTGACGAGTCTGACCACCGGCCGCGACGACGTCACCATGCGGTACACCGACCTCGAGGCACGGGTCGGTGCCTTGCGCGCCTCCGTCGAGCGGTTGCGTGCCCTCATGGACTCGGCGACCAGCACCGCCGATCTCATCGAGGCGGAGAGCGCCCTCGCCGAACGGCAGGCCGACCTCGACAGTCTCGAAGCGCAGCGCAGGCAGCTCGACGACCGCATCGACCTGTCCACCCTCACCGTCGACATCAGCACCGACCGGCGCCCCTCCGACCAGGACAGTTTCTGGGACGGCCTCGTCTCCGGCTGGAACTCACTGTGGCGGACCCTGGGTGACGCGGTGGTCGCCGCGGGTGTCGCGCTACCGTGGGTGGTGTTCCTGATCGTGTGCGGCGGCGTCGTCTACCTCGTGGTCCGCATCGTCGCTCGATTCGGACGATCCTCCGCCGGCACTCCCGGCGACACTCCCGACGAGAGGACCGACAACGATGCGTGAAGTCGACCTGGCCGCACTCGAGACCGCACTCGCCGACGGCGCGCCCGTCATCGACGTCCGGGAGATCGACGAATACCGGCAGGTGCGGGTACCCGGTGTCGTGAACATTCCGCTCAGCGAGTTCGTCGCCCGCATCGGCGAGATCCCCACCGACCGGAAGGTATACGTGATCTGCGCGGTCGGTGGTCGCAGTCTGCAGGCCGCCGACTACCTGGCCGGTCGCGGTGTCGACGCGGTCTCCGTCGCCGGCGGCACCGACGCCTGGCACCTGTCGGGTCGCCCCGTCGACAGCGGGGAGTAGTCGGCAGCGGGGAGTGGCCGTGTCACGAAATGCTGCGATCGTGCGGGTGATGCGTGTTGGATGGGGGGGCTATGAGGTTACGTCGCGGTCGTGTCGTTCGCAGTCGTGTGGTGGTCGCCGGAATGTGCGCCGCAGTCGTCGTGTCCCTGGCCGCGTGCGGCGACGACACCGAAGCAGTCGCAACCGAAGCAGTCGAAACCGAGGCGGTCGCAACCGAGGCGGATGCCACGACCACCGAGGTCGCGTCGGCGCCGACCGAACCCGCCGCGGTCGCCGAACCGTACCGCGCCGACGCGGAGCAGGTCGTCGGGTCCACCGACCGCGTCGACTACGACGTCTTCATCCCGCAGCTCGCGGAGGGAGACCCCGCGGTGACGGCAGAGTTCAACGAGTCGATGCGCGCGGCGTTGCAGGACATGATCGACACCCACGACACCGACCGATACACCCTGTCTACGCAGGAGTACGACGTCACCCGGATCGGTGAGCGCGTCGTCGCGGGTCTGCTCGTCGTCTCCTACAACATGAACCCGCCCGGAGCGCACCCCAGCCCGCTGTTGGCGACCGTCGTCGTCGACACGGACACGGCGACTCCGGTGACCCTCACCGACATCTTCCCGGATCTGCCGGCGGGACTCGAGCGCCTGTCGGAGCAATCGGCGCTGCTGTTGCCCGACACCGCGGCGGGACCGAACTTCGACCGCAGCGGCATCGAGCCGACGGAGGCGAACTTCGCGAACTGGCTGCCCACCCCCGAGGGGATGGAGATCCACTTCGGTGACTATCAGGTGGGTCCGCACGCCATCGGCCTCGTCACCGTCACCGTGCCGTGGGAGTCGCTCGCCGATGTCGCCGACCCCGACGTCGTGGCTGTCCTCGCGTCCTGACCGAGCGGATCGCGTCCCGACCGAGCGAACGTACCACTCGCTCGAACCAATCGACCGAACGATACATTCGCCCACGTCAGAGGGGGTTGGGGCGGGTCAGATGGCGCCGTCGTAGCCCAGCTGACGCCACGCCTCGTAGGCCGCGACCGCCGCCGCGTTCGACAGGTTCAGTGAGCGACGTCCCGGCAGCATCGGAATCCGCACCTGCTCGGTGATGTGTGGGTCGGCCAGGATCTCGTCGGACAGGCCGGTCGGCTCCGGCCCGAACAGCAGTACGTCCCCGGGGCGGTACGCGACGTCGGCGAACGAGGTCGTGGCATGCGCGGTGAACGCGAACACCCGCGCGTCGGGCATCGCCGTCCACGCCGCCTGCAGATCGGCGTGCACCCGCACGTGCGCCAGGTCGTGGTAGTCGAGGCCGGCGCGGCGCAGCTTCGGCTCGGACAGATCGAAGCCGAGCGGCTCCACCAGGTGCAGTTCCGCGCCCGTCGCGGCGACCATGCGGATCGCGTTGCCGGTGTTCGGCGGGATTCGGGGTTCGAGGAACATAACGTGGAGCACGGGAGACCAGCTTGCCAGAACCTCGAATCGGGGGTCACAGGACCGGTCGCGGTACGGGGGGCGACGGTCGCCTGGAACAATGGTCGCCGTGACTGCGACCATCCTGGACGGCAAGGCGACCCGCGACGAGATTTTCGAGGATCTGAAGGCCCGTGTGGCCGCGCTGAAGAGCAAGGGCATCACGCCCGGCCTCGGCACGATCCTCGTCGGTGACGATCCGGGCTCGGCGGCGTATGTGCGCGGCAAGCACAACGACTGCGCGAAGGTCGGTATCACCTCGATCCGCAAGGACCTGCCCGCCGACATCACGCAGGAACAACTCGAGGCCGCGATCGACGAACTCAACGCCGATCCCGCCTGCACCGGTTACATCGTGCAGCTCCCGCTGCCCCGACACCTCGACGAGAACGCCGCTCTCGAACGCATCGATCCCGACAAGGACGCCGACGGTCTGCACCCGGTGAACCTGGGCCGGCTCGTCCTCGGCAAGGATGCGCCGTTGCCGTGCACCCCCCGCGGCATCGTCCATCTGCTGCGCCGCTACGACGTTCCGATCGCCGGCGCCCACGTAGTGGTCATCGGACGCGGCGTCACCGTCGGACGTCCGATCGGTCTGTTGCTCACACGCCGCAGTGAGAACGCGACGGTGACCCTGTGTCACACCGGCACGACCGACCTGGCCGCGGAGGTACGGCGCGCCGACATCGTCGTCGCGGCTGCCGGTGTTCCGGGGCTGATCACCGCCGACATGGTCAAGCCCGGTGCCGCCGTCCTCGACGTGGGCGTCTCCCGCACGGACGAGGGACTGCGCGGAGACGTCGCCGACGACGTGCGCGAGGTGGCGGGTTTCGTGTCGCCGAATCCCGGTGGTGTCGGACCGCTCACCCGCGCGTTCCTGCTGACGAACGTGGTGGAGCGCGCCGAACAGACGGCTGATCGCTGAACGCGGGGATCGCCGCATGGACCGATCGCTGCGTCTCGCGCGTCTGAACCTTCCGCTGGTGGCGGTCACCCTGGTGATCGCTGCCGCGGTGATCCTCGTCCTCGCCGACCGGTGGCGTCGTGGCGCGTTCGTGTTCGGAGGTGCCGTGATGCTCGCCGGGATCCTCCGCTGGATCCTGGATCCCGACCAGGTAGGTGTGCTCGCGGTGCGCAGCAAGACCTTCGACGTGGGTGCGATGCTCACCGTCGGTGGCGTGATCATGGCGTTGGCCGTGTCGATCGATCCGCTGGGAACCGGGTAGATCGGACCCGATCGTCGCCGGGCCGAGGTCAGGCCTCGGCCAGTGCCATCAGTTCGGTGAGGAGTTTCGCGACGGTATCGGCCTCGGTGAGGAAACCGTCGTGCCCGTCCCGCGATTCGAGGATGCGGAGTCCGTCGCAGCCGGGCAGCCCGTCGGCGATCTCCTGTTGCAGACGGATCGGGTAGAGACGGTCCGAATCGACTCCGCCCACGATGGTCGGCACGTGTGTGGACGCCAGCGCCGCGTCGATTCCGCCGCGCCCGCGCCCGACGTCGTGGCGGTTCATCGCGTCGCTGAGCACCACGTAGGTCCCCGGATCGAATCGGGACACGAGTTTCGTGGCCTGGTGGTCGAGGTAGCTCTGCACCGCGTATCGTCCGCCGCGCCACGGATCCTCTTCGCCCTGAGCGTTGTTGGCGAATCGCGAATCGAGTTCTTCTTCGCTGCGGTACGACAGGTGGGCCATCCGACGGGCGATGGCCAGACCGGAGTCGGGGCGTCGCCCGGATCCGTAGTAGTCGCCGCCCTGCCAATCGGGGTCCTGCATGATCGCGGCCATCTGGGTGGTCTGGACACCGATCTGGTCGGCGGTCGCGCGGGCACCGACGGCCAGCACGAGCGCAGACCGGACCCGGTCGGGGTGGCTGACGATCCACTCCAGGCTGCGCATGCCGCCCATCGATCCGCCCGTGACCGCGGCGAGGCTGTCGATGCCGAGGGCATCGACGAGCGCGTACTCGGCGGCGATCTGATCGCGGATCGTGATCCGCGGGAAGCGGGAGCCCCACGGCTTCCCGTCGGGTGCGGGACTCGCAGGTCCTGTGGTGCCGCGACAGCCACCGAGCACGTTCGTGGCGACGACACACCAGCGATCGGTGTCGATCGGGGCGCCCGGCCCGACCATGCCCGTCCACCATCCGGGTGAGGGGTGATCCGGTCCGGCGGGCCCGGTGACGTGGGAGTCGCCGGTGAGTGCGTGTTCGACGAGCACGACGTTGTCGCGTCGCGGAGACAGCGCACCCCACCGCTGCACTCCGACGGTCACGTCGGGCAGGACGTCGCCGCTCTCGAGGACCAACGTGCCGATGTCGACGGTGCCGAGCTTCCCGTCCTGCGCGGGAAGCTCGATGTGTCGCCGTTCCGTGCTCGCCGTCAAGACGCGACCGCCTCGAAACCGGCGGTGAGGTCGGCGAGGATGTCGTCGATGTGCTCGATGCCGACCGCGAGTCGGACGAGTCCGGGGGTGACCCCCGCAGCGAGCTGTTCGTCACCGCTGAGCTGGGAGTGGGTGGTGGAGGCGGGGTGGATGACCAGCGACCGGACGTCGCCGATGTTGGCGACGTGGCTGTGCAGGGTCAGCGCGTCGACGAACTTCTTGCCGGCGTCGACGCCTCCGGCGAGTTCGAACACCACGATGGCCCCGGCTCCGTTCGGGGCCAGTGCCGCGGCGCGGTCGTACCACGGGGAGGACGGCAGACCGGGATAGGAGACGGACACCACCTCGGGGCGGGTCTCGAGGAACTCCGCGACCTTCCGGGTGTTGGCGATGTGCCGTTCCATGCGCAGGCTCAGGGTTTCGAGCCCCTGGGAGATCAGGAAGGCGTTGAACGGTGAGACCGCCGCACCCAGGTCGCGCAGCAGTTGGACGCGGGCCTTGAGGGCGAAGGCGGGTGCGCCGAGATCGGCGTAGACGACGCCGTGGTAGCTGGCGTCGGGGGTGGTGAACCCGGGGTGCCGGGCGGTGCCGTCGGCGCCGGTCACGGTCCAGTCGAATGTGCCGCCGTCGACGATGACCCCGGCGATGGCGGTTCCGTGGCCGCCCAGGTACTTGGTGGCCGAGTGCACGACGATGTCGGCGCCGTGCTCGAGCGGACGCAGCAGGTACGGCGTGGCGACGGTGTTGTCCACGATCAACGGCAGTCCGTGTTCGTGAGCGACGCCGGAGACCCCGGGGATGTCGAGGATGTGCGTCTTCGGGTTGGCGATGGACTCGCCGTAGAACGCGCGGGTGGTCGGCCGGACCGCGGCGCGCCACTGGTCGAGGTCGTCGGGATCGTCGACGAAGGTGACCTCGATCCCGAGGCGCGGAAGCGTGTGGTGCAGCAGGTTGTAGGTGCCGCCGTAGAGATAGGGGCTGGCGACGATGTGGTCGCCGGCGCCGGCGAGATTGAGGATGGCGAGCGTTTCCGCGGCCTGACCCGACGCCAGCATCAGCGCGGCGACACCGCCCTCGAGCGCGGCGATGCGCTGCTCGACCGCGTCCTGGGTGGGATTCATGATCCGGGTGTAGATGTTGCCGGGCTCCGCGAGACCGAACAGCGCGGCGGCGTGATCGGTGTTGTCGAAGGTGTAGCTGGTGGTCTGGTAGATCGGCAGGGCGCGGGCGCGCGTATCGCCGCCGACGGGCTGACCGGCGTGGATCTGCTTCGTCTCGAAATTCCACGTCGCGGTCGGGGCGGGGCTGGCGGTGTCGGTCATCGGTGTCCTTCGGGCCGTGAGAAGAAGGGGGACGGGGCGGTCAGCCGCAACAACAACTCATCGGATACCTCGCAACCTCTCGAACGCAGGCTTGTCGCCGACGGTACCGCCGACAACCGTGTCTTCACCCGGAGCACCCCACCCTGGTCGGAGGGTTGCCGGCCAGCGAGCCGGGGCTTGACGCTGGCACTCATGACCTCGACGGCAGTCTAGCGGCAGCGTGAGCGTCCGTGCCACGGGGGTCTCCGGGCGCGTTGACCAGCGTTCGAGTTACCCGTGGGTAATGCGGAAGAGGTGGGTCCGGTGCTTTGCTCCCCGACGGAATAGCAGTACGCTTGTCATGTTTGGCGACTGTTCCGGACGCGAGCAGAGCCATGCTCGGATTGCCGAGCCGAAGGTGATCGCACTCACAAAGTGCGGTCGATCAGGGACCGAAACCGTCCTAGGAGGACACGAACCGCACATGTCCAAGATCAAGGTTGAGGGTAAGGTCGTCGAACTCGACGGCGACGAGATGACCCGCATCATCTGGCAGTTCATCAAAGACAAGCTGATCCACCCGTACCTGGACGTGGATCTCGAGTACTACGACCTCGGCATCGAGCATCGTGACGCCACCGACGACCAGGTCACGGTGGACGCCGCGAACGCCATCAAGAAGCACGGCGTCGGCGTCAAGTGCGCGACCATCACTCCGGACGAGGCGCGTGTCGAGGAGTTCGGCCTGAAGAAGATGTGGCGGTCGCCCAACGGCACCATCCGCAACATCCTCGGCGGCACCATCTTCCGCGCGCCGATCATCATCTCCAACGTGCCGCGCCTGGTCCCCGGCTGGACCAAGCCGGTGATCGTCGGCCGCCACGCGTTCGGCGACCAGTACCGCGCCACCGATTTCAAGGTCCCCGGCGCCGGCACCGTCACCATCACGTACACGCCCGAGGACGGCTCCGAGCCGATCCAGCACGAGGTGTGCAAGATCCCCGAGGACGGCGGCGTCGTCATGGGGATGTACAACTACAAGAAGTCCATCCAGGATTTCGCGCGCGCCTCGCTGGCCTACGGTCTGCAGCAGAACTACCCGGTCTACCTGTCGACCAAGAACACGATCCTCAAGGCCTACGACGGCATGTTCAAGGACGAGTTCCAGCGGATCTACGAGGAAGAGTTCAAGGCGGAGTTCGACGCCGCCGGCCTCACCTACGAGCACCGCCTCATCGACGACATGGTCGCGTCCTCGCTCAAGTGGGAGGGCGGCTACGTGTGGGCCTGCAAGAACTACGACGGTGACGTCCAGTCCGACACCGTCGCGCAGGGCTACGGCTCCCTCGGCCTGATGACGTCCGTGCTGATGACCCCGGACGGCAGGACCGTCGAGGCAGAGGCCGCGCACGGCACCGTCACGCGCCACTACCGCCAGCACCAGCAGGGTAAGCCGACGTCGACGAACCCGATCGCGTCGATCTTCGCGTGGACCCGCGGCCTCGAGCACCGCGGCAAGCTCGACAACACCCCCGAGGTGATCGAGTTCGCGCAGCAGCTCGAGGACGTCGTCATCAAGACCGTCGAAGCCGGTCAGATGACCAAGGACCTCGCGCTGCTCGTCGGCCCCGAACAGTCGTGGCTGACCACCGAGGAGTTCCTCGGTGCGCTCGACGAGAACCTGCAGAAGGCCCGCGCCTGACGAACGGCACGCGCTGACGAACGGGACGCCTTCCTTCCGGAGGCGTCCCGTTCGCATGTTCGGTGCTCCTCGCGCCCGAAGTGACGGTCGCCGACATCACGGTTCGTGCCGGGTCCGCGCGTCTCGACGCGGTCCCGCGGGAGAGGGGCTGCCGGCCGCATCGGATACGGTGGCCGCTGTGTCTCTCGTGATCACCACCGTCAACGTCAACGGCGTCCGTGCTGCCGCGGGCAAGGGACTGCTCGACTGGCTCGCGACCACCTCCGCCGACGTCGTGTGTCTGCAGGAGGTGCGTGCGAGCGACGATCAACTCCGCCGGGCGATCGCACCCGCACTCGATGCGGGATGGCACGTCGTCGGCGCCGAATCCTCCGCGAAGGGCCGCGCCGGAGTCGCCATCGTCTCGCGTGTGCCGGCGGATGCGGTCCGCGTCGGCTTCGGTGCCGAGGAGTTCGCCGACGCCGGTCGCTACCTCGAAGCGGACTTCGGCGCGGTGACCGTCGGCAGCCTGTACCTGCCCACCGGCGAGGCCGACACCCCGAAGCAGGACCAGAAGGAACGCTTCATGAAGGAATTCGCCGCGTACCTGGGGGAACGTGCAGCCGACGTCACGGCTGCCGGTCGCGACATGGTGGTGTGCGGCGACTGGAACATCGCGCACACCGAACGTGACATCAAGAACTGGAAGGGCAACGTCCGCAAATCCGGTTTCCTGCCCGGCGAACGTGAATGGGTGGGTGCGTTGCTCGACACCGGCCGGTGGCGCGACGTCGCCCGTGAACACCACGGTGACGTCGCCGGCCCCTACTCGTGGTGGTCGTACCGGGGCAAGGCATTCGACACCGACGCCGGATGGCGCATCGACTACCACCTCGTGACGCCCGCGCTGGCGGAGAAGGTCGTGGAGGCGCGGGTCGAACGCGCCGCGACGTACGCGGAACGCTGGTCCGACCATGCGCCGGTGACCGTCCGATTCCGGTGACGAAGACCGTCGGATTGCCCCCACCTCGTGCAACGGCCGGATCCGGCGCGTGAAAGTATCGAAGTCATGTCGACGGCAGATCAGAACACCACAGTGCAGGAGTCCCGGCCGGCCACGCGGCCCCGGGTGCTCTCGGGCATCCAGCCCACCTCGGATTCGTTCCATCTGGGGAACTTCCTCGGTGCGCTGCAGCAGTGGGTTCCGGCGCAGGACGAGAACGACGCCTTCTACTTCATCCCCGATCTGCACGCCATCACGGTGCCGCAGAAACCCAAGGAACTGCGGTCCCGCGTCCTGGTGGCTGCGGCGCAGCTGCTCGCGATCGGCATCGACCCCAAGCGGTCCGTGCTGTTCGTGCAGAGCCAGGTACCCGAGCACGCCGAACTGTCGTGGGTGCTCAACTGCATCACCGGTTTCGGTGAAGCGAGCCGCATGACACAGTTCAAGGACAAGTCGGCGAAACAGGGCACCGACCACGCCAGCGTCGGCCTGTTCACCTATCCGGTGCTGATGGCCGCCGACATCCTGCTCTACCGCGCACACAAGGTTCCGGTCGGGGAGGATCAGCGGCAGCACCTCGAGCTGACCCGCGATCTCGCGCAGCGGTTCAACAAGCGGTTCGGCAAGACGTTCGTCGTCCCCGAGGCACAGATCGTCAAGGGCACCGCCAAGATCTACGACCTGCAGGACCCGACGTCGAAGATGAGCAAGTCCGCCGCCACCGACGCAGGCCTGATCAACCTGCTCGACGACCCGAAGATCTCGGCGAAGAAGATCCGGTCGGCGGTCACCGACAACGAACGCGAGATCCGATTCGACCCGGAGACGAAGCCCGGTGTGAGCAACCTGCTGACCATCCAGTCGGCGCTGTCGGGACGCACCGTCGAGGATCTCGTCGCCGGATACGACGGCAAGGGATACGGCGACCTCAAAGCGGACACCGCGGAGGTCCTCACCGAATTCGTCACTCCGCTGCGCGCCAGGGTCGACGAGTACCTCGGCGACGAAGCCGAACTCCTCCGGATCCTCGCAGACGGTGCGGACAGGGCACGCGAGGTGGCCTCCCGGACACTCACGCAGGTCTATGACAGGGTGGGATTCCTGCCCCGGAAGTGACCTGTGAGGAGTAGCCCGTATGGCCGGTGAGCCGGACACCGACACCAAGCCGAGTTTCCTGGAACGTCAACGAGCGGCGCGGCCGTGGTTCGACCACATCATGCGGGCCGCCACGCGGTATCAGGAGAACAAGGGCGACTACTACGCCGCGGGGTTGACGTACTTCACGGTGCTGGCGATCGTGCCGATCATCATGGTGGTCTTCTCGATCGCCGGTTTCGTGCTGGCCGGGCGCCCGGAACTGCTGGAGGAACTGCAGCAGGCCATCACCGACAACATTCCCGGTCAACTGGGCAGCACCGTGCAGGACCTGATCGACTCCGCGATCGCCTCGCGCGGTGCCGTCGGTGTCATCGGCCTGCTCACCGCCTCGTATGCGGGGCTGGGTTGGATGGCGAACCTGCGCGATGCCCTCACCTCGATGTGGGACCACCCGCGAGACAAGGGCAACTTCGTCATGGTGAAACTGCGCGACGCGGGAGCCCTGGTCAGCCTGGGCCTCGCGATGGTGGTCTCGCTCGGGCTGTCGGCGCTGAGCAGCGGACCCGTGGTGCACCGTGTCGTCGAACTGCTGAACATGGACAACCTCGTCGGGATGGGGGTGTTCCTGCGGATCGTGGCCGTCGTCGCCGCCCTCACCGCCACCAGCGTCGTGTTCACGTGGGTGATCGCGCGGCTCCCGCGTGAACCCGTCCCGTTCCGCAGCGCCATCCGGGCCGGCATCATCGCCGGCATCGGATTCGAGATCCTCAAACAGGTGGGGTCGATCTATCTCGAGCGTGTGCTCGGGGGACCGGCGGGTGTCGCGTTCGGGCCGATCCTGGGCATCCTCGTCTTCGGCAACATCACGGCCCGGCTGATCCTGTTCTGCACGGCCTACGCCGCGTCGTCGCGTGAAAGCATGGCGCTCGCGCACGTGCCGCCGCCGGACCCGGCGATCATCACCCCGCGCGTACAGGTCAACGAGGGGACCGGGGTGCGCGGCGGAATCGCGCTCGTGGGGGCGGGTGTCGTCGGTGGTGCACTGCTGGGGTCGCGGCTGCGGGGCCGGCGGTCGCGCAATGGGCGACCGTAGGGGCCGGCGCTCCGGTCGTTCAGCGAAAGTCGAAGCGGGAGTTGCGCAGGGTGATTTGTGCAGGTTCTTGCCCGCTCAGCGGGAAACAACTTGCACAAGAGTCCTGGAACGACCCCGAAAACGCGACCGCCGCACCCTCTCCCACGGAGAACGGGTGCGGCGGCCGTACGAAACCCGGCGGGGTGTCGGTCAGCGCGCGAACATCAGCGCACGCTTGACCTCCTGGATCGCCTTCGTCACCTGGATGCCACGGGGGCACGCGTCGGTGCAGTTGAAGGTGGTGCGGCAACGCCACACACCTTCCTTGTCGTTGAGGATGTCGAGACGCTCGGCGGCACCCTCGTCGCGGCTGTCGAAGATGAACCGGTGCGCGTTGACGATCGCGGCAGGGCCGAAGTAGCTGCCGTCGCTCCAGTACACGGGGCACGAGGTGGTGCAGCACGCGCACAGGATGCACTTGGTGGTGTCGTCGAAACGGTGGCGGTCGGCCTGCGACTGGATGCGCTCGCGGGTCGGCTCGTTACCGCTGGTGATCAGGAACGGCTTCACGGCGCGGAACGCGTCGAAGAACGGCTCCATGTCGACGACGAGGTCCTTCTCGACCGGCAGGCCCTTGATGGGCTCGACCGTGATGGTCACCGGCTTCCCGTTCTTGGGCAGCATGTCCTTCATCAGGATCTTGCAGGCCAGGCGGTTGACGCCGTTGATGCGCATCGCGTCGGAACCGCAGACGCCGTGCGCGCAGCTGCGGCGGAACGTGAGGGTGCCGTCGAGGTAGCCCTTCACGTACAGCAGCAGGTTGAGCATCCGGTCGGTGGGCAGCGCGGGCACCTGGAACGAATCCCAGTGCTGGCCCTTGCCGTCCTCCGGGTTGAACCGGGCGATCTTGAGCGTGACCATGGTCGCGCCCTCGGGGACCGGAGGCAGGTCCGCTTCGGCGGTGTCGTGCTTCTCGAGAGTTGTCATCAGTACTTCCGCTCCATGGGCTCGTACCGGGTCTGGACCACCGGCTTGTAGTCCAGGCGGATGTCGGAGATCAGATCCTCGCCCACCTTGTAGGCCATGGTGTGCTTCATGAAGTTCGCGTCGTCCCGGTCCGGGTAGTCCTCGCGGGCGTGGCCGCCGCGGGATTCCTTGCGGTTGAGCGCGCCGACGACGGTCACCTCGGCCATCTCGAGCAGGAAGCCGAGCTCGACGGCCTCGAGCAGGTCGCTGTTGTAGCGCTTGCCCTTGTCGTGGACCGTGATCTCCTTGTAGCGCTTCTTCAGCTCGTGGATGTCGTTCAACGCCTGGGTGAGGGTTTCCTCGGTGCGGAACACCGACGCGTTGTTGTCCATCGTCTGCTGCAGGTCGCGACGGATGTCGGCGACGCGCTCCTTGCCGCCCGCGTGCAGGATCCGGTCGAGCCACTCGTCGACGTACTTCGACGGGGTCTCCGGCAGGTCCACGTGCTCGGTCTTGTTCGCGTACTCGGCCGCGGCGATGCCGGCGCGTCGACCGAACACGTTGATGTCGAGCAGCGAGTTGGTGCCGAGACGGTTTGCGCCGTGCACCGACACGCACGCGCACTCGCCGGCCGCGTAGAGACCCTTGACGATCTCGTCGTTGCTGCGGAGGACCTCACCCTCGACGTTGGTGGGGATACCACCCATGACGTAGTGGCAGGTCGGGTACACGGGCACCAGCTCGGTGACCGGGTCGACGCCGAGGTAGGTGCGCGCGAACTCGGTGATGTCGGGGAGCTTCTCCTCGAGGACGTCCTCGCCGAGGTGGGTCACGTCGATGTAGACGTAGTCCTTGTTCGGTCCGGCGCCGCGGCCCTCGAGCACCTCGAGCACCATCGAGCGGGCGACGATGTCGCGGGGCGCGAGGTCCTTGATGGTGGGGGCGTAACGCTCCATGAACCGTTCGCCGTCGACGTTGCGGAGGATGCCGCCCTCGCCGCGCACGGCCTCGGAGATGAGGATGCCCAGACCGGCCAGGCCCGTCGGGTGGAACTGGTGGAATTCCATGTCCTCGAGCGGCAGGCCCTTGCGGAAGATGATGCCCAGGCCGTCACCGGTGAGGGTGTGCGCGTTGGACGTCGTCTTGTACATCCGGCCGGAACCGCCGGTGGCGAACACGATCGACTTGGCGTGGAAGACGTGGATCTCACCGGTGGCCAGCTCGTAGGCGATGACGCCGGTGGCGACGGGGCCGTCCTCGGTCTCGGTGAGAGCGATGTCGAGCGCGTAGAACTCGTTGAAGAACTCGACGTCGTGCTTGACGCAGTTCTGGTAGAGCGTCTGGAGGATCATGTGACCGGTGCGGTCCGCGGCGTAGCACGCGCGGCGAACCGGTGCCTTGCCGTGGTCACGGGTGTGACCGCCGAAGCGGCGCTGATCGATCTTGCCTTCGGGCGTGCGGTTGAAGGGAAGACCCATCTTCTCGAGGTCGAGGACCGCGTCGATGGCCTCCTTGGCCATGATCTCCGCGGCGTCCTGGTCGACGAGGTAGTCGCCGCCCTTGACGGTGTCGAAGGTGTGCCACTCCCAGTTGTCCTCTTCGACGTTCGCGAGGGCGGCGCACATGCCGCCCTGCGCGGCGCCGGTGTGGCTGCGGGTGGGGTAGAGCTTGGTCAGGACCGCGGTGCGGGCGCGCGGTCCGGCCTCGATGGCTGCGCGCATACCGGCGCCGCCGGCGCCGACGATGACGACGTCGTAACGATGTTCCTGCATGAAGTGCCAGCTCCCCTAGCTCGCCGGAATGTTGGGGTCGAAGGTGAAGATCACGTAGGTGCCCAGACCCATGATCAGGATCATCGACACGACGAGGATCGTGTTGAGCCAGAAGCGGGTGGAGTCCTTGCGTGCGTAGTCCGCGATGACGGTGCGCAGACCGTTTCCGCCGTGCAACTGCGCGAGCCACAGCATCGACAGGTCCCAGACCTGCCAGAACGGGCTGGACCAGCGGCCGGCGACGAAGGCGAAGTTGATGCGGTGGACGCCCTCGTCGAGCATCAGCATGATGAAGAGGTGGCCGAACACCAGGATGATGAGGGCCAGGCCGGACAGGCGCATGAACAACCAGGCGTAGAGCTCGAAGTTGTTCTTGGCTGCGCGACGCGGGGAGCGGGGGTTGTCGAGGCTGGCAGGACGGTCGTAGGTCTTGCCGAGGGTCTTGGCTTCGCTCATGTCAGTGCCCCGCAAACATGTTGTAGAAGATGCGACCGGCCGCGGGGATCATCACCACGAACCAGATCACCACGATCGACCAGAGCATCACGCGCTGGTACTGAGGTCCCTTGGACCAGAAGTCGACGAGCATCACGCGCAGGCCGTTGAGGGCGTGGTAGAGCACCATGGCCACCAACCCCAGCTCCATGAGGCCGACGATCGGATTCTTGTATGTTTCGATGACCGCGTCGTACGTCTCGGGATTGACCCGGACGAGTGCGGTGTCGAGGACGTGGACGAAAAGGAAGAAAAACGTCGCCACGCCGGTGATCCGGTGCAGAACCCAGGACCACATTCCGGGGTCGCCCCGGTAAAGCGACCGTGTGCGCCCCGCCGGTGCGGGAGCGGCTTCAGTCGTGCTGCTCATCGAGTGCTGTGCCTCCAACGTCAATGGTGGACGCGTCGAGCCGCAGCAGCCTGTGGGGAATTCCGCAGTACGGGCCCGACGTGAACCTGAACCGACTTGATCCGACTCTAAACCCATCGCAAACCCGGGAACCAATCTCCCGGCTGATTCGTACAGGCGTGAAAACGTAAGTTAGGTTTGCCTTTCCAACTGTGACCCCGGCCGTCGGGGGTCGAGGGGCGTTGCACGTGACACCGTGGCAGGATGGTGATCTGTGGCGGAAATCGACTGGAAAGACCTGCGCGCCAAAGCATATGAAGCCATGGGTCGCGCCTATGCACCCTATTCGGGGTTCCCGGTGGGCGCGGCTGCTCTCACTCGCGACGGGCGTGTCGTGAGTGGGTGCAATGTGGAAAATGTCTCACACGGTATAGGGCTTTGCGCCGAATGTGTACTCGTCGGTAACTTGATCTCGGGAGGGGGAGGGCGGCTTCGTGCCGTAGCCGTGTGCGACGCGCGGGGTGCGGCGCTCGCACCGTGTGGTCGATGCCGACAGTTGCTGCTCGAACACGGCGGCCCCGAATTGTCGGTCGACACCGTCGAAGGCCCACTGCCCATGTCCGTGCTCTTGCCGCTCGCCTTCGGGCCCGGCGACCTCGATGCGGTCCGACGGGGCGGTGTCGATGCCTGACGTCATCTCGATCATCCGCGCCAAGCGTGACGGTCGCGAGCTCCGCGGGGACGAAATCGACTGGGTGGTCGAAGCGTTCGCGCGCGGCATCGTCGCCGACGAGCAGATGGCGGCGCTCGCGATGGCGATCTGGTTCCGAGGGATGACCCGCGCAGAAACCGCTCGCTGGACGACCGCGATGGTCGACTCGGGCCGTCGGCTCGACTTCACCGGGCTCGGCGTGCCGACCGTCGACAAGCACTCGACCGGCGGGGTCGGCGACAAGATCACCCTGCCGCTCGCGCCGCTCGTCGCAGCGTGTGGGGCAGCGGTCCCGCAACTGTCCGGTCGTGGACTCGGTCACACCGGCGGCACGCTCGACAAGCTGGAATCGATACCGGGCTGGCGTGCCGACCTGAGTTCGGCCGAGATCGCCCACATGCTCACCGATTCCGCAGTCGGCGCGGTCGTGTGTGCCGCCGGTGCCGAACTCGCCCCGGCTGATCACCGGCTCTACGCCCTGCGCGATGTCACCGGCACCGTCGAGTCGATTCCGTTGATCGCGAGTTCGATCATGAGCAAGAAGATCGCCGAGGGCACCGGGGCGTTGGTTCTCGATGTCAAGGTCGGCAGCGGTGCCTTCATGACCGAGCTCGGAGACGCCCGAGAACTCGCCCGCACGATGGTCGAACTGGGCGCGGACGCGGGTCTTCCGACGAGCGCCCTGCTCACCCGGATGGACACTCCGCTCGGGCGCACCGTCGGAAACGCCCTGGAGGTCCGCGAAGCCGTCGAGGTCCTGGCCGGAGGAGGTCCCGCCGATGTCGTCGAGCTGACGCTGGGCCTGGCCCGGGAGATGCTCGCAGCCGTCGGCCTCGATGCCACCGATCCCGCCGACCGGCTGCGTGACGGATCCGCGATGGACCGGTGGCGGGCGATGATCGTCGCGCAGGGCGGTGATCCCGACGCGCCGCTGCCCGCAGCGGCATCCACCGAGACCGTCTTTGCCCCGCGTGGCGGCGTCGTCACCGAACTCGATGCGCTCGCGGTGGGAACCGCGGCGTGGCGCCTCGGCGCCGGCCGGGCCCGGCAGGGCGCCGCGGTCCAGGCGGGTGCAGGCGTGGAACTGCACGTCGGGATCGGTGACGCGGTGCGTGCGGGACAACCCCTCGCGACCCTGCACACCGACACTCCGGAGGCCCTTCCTGCGGCGGTCACCGGTTTCCTGGAGGGGGTGCGGATCGGGGACCGGACCCCGGTACGGCCACCGCTGATCGTCGAGCGGATCACGGCATAGGGGACTACCGTCCGGGTCATGAACCCTGCGGCCCCGAAACAGCAGCCGGTCCGATCGCAGATCCTCCTCGCACCCAAGGTCGTCCTGCACGACCACCTCGACGGCGGACTGCGTCCGGCGACCGTGCTCGAACTGGCCGATGCGTGTGGCCACCGGCTGCCGGCGGGCGACGGCCCGGCTCTGGCGGCATGGTTCCGCGAGTCGGCCGACAGCGGCTCACTCGAGCGGTACCTCCAGACGTTCGAACACACGGTGGCGGTGATGCAGACCTCCGACGGGCTGCAGCGCGTGGCGCGGGAATGTGCGCTCGATCTCGCGGGCGACGGCGTGGTCTACGCCGAGGTCCGGTTCGCGCCCGAACAACACCTGGAGCGAGGGCTCGGCCTCGACGAGGTCGTCGAGCAGGTTCTCGAGGGCTTCCGGGCCGGCGTGGCGGAAGCGTCGGCCACGTGGGGTCGCACCCTCCGGATAGGCTGCCTGCTCACTGCGATGCGGCACGCGGCGCGCTCACGTGAGATCGCCGAGTTGGCGGTGAGATTCCGTGACCGCGGCGTCGTCGGATTCGATATCGCCGGTGCCGAAGCGGGCCATCCGCCCAGTCGACACCTCGACGCATTCGAATACACCCGAGCGCAGAACGCGCACTTCACCATCCACGCGGGTGAAGCGTTCGGCCTGCCGTCCATCCACGAGGCGGTCGCGTTCTGCGGGACGGATCGGCTCGGGCACGGTGTGCGCATCGTCGACGACATCACCGTCGGATCCGACGGATCTCCCGTTCTGGGCAGGCTCGCGAACTATGTGCGGGACAAGCGGATTCCCCTCGAACTCTGCCCCAGCTCGAATGTCCAGACCGGTGCGGTGGGGAGGTTGGAAGATCATCCGTTCGACCTGCTCGCGCGACTACGGTTCCGGGTGACCGTCAACACCGACAACCGATTGATGAGCGACACCTCGATGACGGAGGAGATGGCGCGACTCGTCGACACCTTCGGCTACGGATGGTCCGATCTGGAGCGGTTCACGATCAACGCGATGAAGTCGGCGTTCATCCCGTTCGATCAGCGTCTCGAGGTGATCGACGACGTCATCAAACCCGGGTACGCGGTGCTCCTCGGTTGACTCGGCCCGGCGTTGCTGCATCCACCTCGACGTCCCGATCCCGGTCCCGGTCCCGCCGCCACCTCGAGCGAGTGGTACACCCGATCGATTGCATCGAGCGGGCGATACATTCGCTCACTCCCCGGGGGCGGGGAGGTGCGGCCGCGGCGGGAACGGGGTCAGAGCTTCCGGAGGTGCGCCTCGAACTCGTGTTCGACCTCGCGCCACGCCTGTGCCTCCGCATCGAACGGGGCGGTCGGGGCGAGTCGGCTCGAATCGGGTTCGAGGACGTAGTTGACGAACCAACCCAGTTCGGTCGACGCGGCGAGAGCGGCATCGGTCGAGTCCTCGCCGACGTAGTTGGCCGCGTCCGTGAACAACTCGACGGCGAGTTCGAGTTGCTCCGGGTCGACCGCCGTGATGCCCTCGGCGATGTCGTCGGCGATGCCGGTGAGGACGTACACGTTGTCCTCGGTGACGACGACCTCGAGTGAACCGTCGGTGGCAGCGTTGCGGATCTCGTCGTACGTGGCGAGAGGCGCCAGGTCGTGTTCGTGATTGTCGGCGAGATAGCGCCCGAGCGCGCGTTCGGAGCCGAACGCGAGGATCGCGCCGTCCGCGCCGAGGAAGATGGCGTCGTCGTCGACGTAGCACCGCAGCGTGAACCACGTACCGCCGGCCGTGATGATCTTGAGGGGGTCCACGCCGACGGACGTCCAGAAATCGTCGTCGTCCTCGGCGAAGTCGTACTCGTCGTCCGAGGCGGCCTCGACGGCGTCGTCCGCCTCGAGGTCGTTCTCGTCGGCGGCGAGAAGCTCGGCCTCGATGTCGGCGACCGCGGTGTCGTCCACCTCCGGGACGGTGACGACACCGTCGAGGGCGTCGACGACGCCGTCCCACTGGTCCGCGACCGCGACACCCACGTCGTTCCAGAGCTGAAGACTCTCGCGACCACCCTCGAACGCGCCGACGCCGTATCGGATGATCGTCTCGATCTCCGGGCGAGCGAAGAACGCGACCACCGCATCCAGCTCGCACACGTCGCCGAGAATGCTCACGATGTCGAAGGTGTCCTGCAACTCCGACACCACCGTGGGCTCGGGATCGCCCGCGACCAGTTCGGGAACCCCGACGACGTCGAACGCGTGCGCGTCGTCCGGGACGAACTCGCCCGCCGCGAGACCGGAAACGACCGGCCACGTCGGGTGATCGACGAGGTCGTTGTCGGCGCGCGACCGCACGAACGCGACGAGTTTCGCAACCGACGGGAAGGCGTAGAGGTCGTCGCCGCGGCCGAGGAACGCCTCCCATTCGTCGTCGCCCTCACGCCAGTTGTGTGCCCACAGGGTCACGAGGTCGCCGTCGGTGAGCCCGAGCTCGATCGGGACGATGTCTCCAGCCATGGCCGGAAGCCTAACCATGTCCGGCCCGAACCTGTAGCCGGGAGTGGTCGACGACATCATCGGAGTGACTGTCGGAGGGAATCGAACAGGCGGACGCGCTCCGCCGCGGCCCGGCGCGCGGCCTCGTGCGCAACCGCCAGGATCTCGGCGGCGACGGCCTGCGCGTCGCGGCGCGTCACCGATTCGGCGAGGGTCAGGCCGGCCAGCGCGCCGGTGCTGTCGACCCGCGCGACGACGCTGCCGTCACCGTTGCTCGCGGTGCCCCGAACGGCTCCGAGGTCCGCGAGGGTGCTTTCCATCGCCCCCATCTGTGTGTGGATTCGGTCGACGATCGCCTCGACCCGGGCTTCGCTCATCGTGTCCTCCGTCTTCTCGTCGTTCGATCTTCTCGTCGTTCGATCGGGGTCAGGCCCGCCGCAGCCACGTCACCGGCGGTGGCACGGGTGCGGCGAACGAGGGCTCGGTGTCGTCGACCCGCGGCAGGTCGTCGCGGGTCGGCATGCCCATGCGGTCGAGGGTCGCGCGGGGCACGCCCTGCTGCGTGAGCTGTTCGCGGCGCAACACGGCGGCCTCGAGTGCGGCGCGGCGCGTGAGCGCCACGATGGTCTCGGCGAGCTGGGCCGCACCGAACCGCAGTTCCTGCGGGTCGATCCTCAGATCCACCGGAATGCCGCCGTCGGTGCAGCGGACCCAGACGGTCCCGGAAGCGTTGCGCGCGGTCGCGGTGACGGACGATGCCGTGGCGGCATCGGGTGCTGTGTGATGGTCCATGTCTGTTTGGACGCACCGCGCCGCCGTTCGGTTCCCATCGATTTCCCGGAACTGAGGGTCGCCCACGGGAACCGTGGGCGTCCATCACGTGGTGGGCCGGAAGAAGCCCTGGAACGACATGCCCGAGTTCGTCGTCCGGATCGGGGTCACCGACACCGGGTCACCGGCCTCGACCATCAACCCGTTGCCCACGACCATCGCGACGTGCCCGTCCCAGACGGCCAGGTCGCCGGGAAGTACCGAATCGGACGCCACGCGGGCACCCACGTCCTGTTCCTGCGCCAGCCGAGGTATGTCGAGGCCGGCCTGCCCGTACGCCCACTGAGTGAGTCCGCTGCAGTCCAATCCCGTGCCCGGAACCGTTCCGCCCCAGACGTACGGGGTGCCCTGCTGGGTGAGTGCGCGACGGACCGCCTCCGCGGCCGTCGTGTTCGGGGCGACGGCGGTGCTGCCGTCGGGCAGTACGATCTCGCGGCCGAAGCGCGGTTGCCGGTCGTCGCCCGTCGTCGACATCGCGTGCGTGTCGGTGCCGTCGGTCTCCGGCCCCCGCTCGGGTTCCGGGAACATGGCGGTGACCCGCACGGTGAGTTCGGTGAGGGCACCGACGACGCGGGTGAGCACCTCGAGTCCTTCGGAGAGGTGTTCGAGTGCGGCGGTGAGCAGCATCAACTGGCCCTGGGGCAACGCGAGCACGGGGGTCGCGTCGCGTGCGATGGTGGTGAACGAGTCGATGAGCCGAGCGATCTGCGCGACACCGGTGACGACCGTGACCGTCGCGTCGAACACGGCCGCAGCGAGTTCGGTGCCGCGTTCGACGGCGGTGAGGGCGTCGGTGAGGATCCGTTCGCCACTGGTCAGTGCCGCCTCGGCGGCCGGCCCCGTCCACCCCCAGGAGAGTTCGGTGAGCGCACTTCGGCACGAGCACCGCGCGTCGTCGACGATCGTGCCCGCCTCACGCACCGGTGCTCCGGGGTCGAACGCCAGAGCGTCCCGGTCACCGAACGCCCCGAGGATCTCGTACAGTGGCGCGCCGAGGATGTCGGCACCGACCCCGGCGATCACGTGTCGCTCCCTGCGGCGCGCACCCCGGCAGCGAATTCGTCCACGGACCGGTCGTACGCCGCGGCGGTGAGCACGGCCACCGAACCCATCGCGCTCAACGTGTCGCCGATGCGCGTCAGGTCCGCCACGTGACGGCGGTGCGCTTCGGTGAACACCGCGAGGAAGTCCGCGCCGACCGCCCCGAGTATCGGGGCCAGGGCTGCGGGATCGGCGTTGCGGGTGGTCGCGGCGGCCACGTCGACGTGACCCGCGAGATCCGTGGCGGTCCGTCCGAATGCGGCGATGATCTCGGTGTCCGCCTCGACACCGTCCCGCTGCGGCGGGGTCGTCCCGCCCGGTGTGTGTTCGCTCATGTGCCCTCTCCTCGTTCGGCTGTCGGGGCCTCCCACGGTCGACTGTCGGAAGCCCCATGGATTTGGACGCACGGGAGGGGCGGGCGGTTCCGTCGTCCTATCCTTCATCTCATGGATTCGCTCGTCGTCGACCACCCGCTCGCCGCGTCGCTGCTCACGATCCTGCGTGACGAGCGCAGCGACAACGCCGCGTTCCGCGGTGCCCTGCGCAGGCTCACCCAGATGCTGATCTACGAGGCGGTGCGCGATGCGGACGTCGAGACGTTCGACGTCCGCACCCCGGTCGCGGACACGACGGGCGTACGTCTGAAGCGTCCGCCGCTGTTGGTGCCGGTGCTGCGTGCCGGACTGGGCATGGTCGATCAGGCGCACACGTTGATCCCGGAGGCACGCGTCGGTTTCGTCGGATTGGCACGTGACGAGAAGACCTTCGAGCCGGTTCCGTACCTGGAGTCGTTGCCGGACGATCTGGCGGGCCTACCTGTGTTCGTGCTCGATCCGATGCTCGCGACAGGCGGATCGATGGTGCACACGCTCGACATTCTGGCCGCCCGTGGCGCGACGGACGTCACGGCCGTGTGTGTCGTCGCGGCCCCGCAGGGTGTCGAGGCGCTCGCCTCGTCGGGACACCCGGTGCGACTGGTGACGGCATCGATCGATGAGGGGCTCGACGACGCGAAATACATCGTGCCGGGCCTCGGGGATGCCGGCGACCGCCAGTTCGGGCCGCGCTGATCACATATGACCGTATTGTGAAGTATGTGACCAGAGATGTACGTGTGACGCAATAATGCTATTGATCCGCTATGGATCCGACACGTTCGCGCCGGTCCGCGCGCGTCGTCGTCGTTACGCTCCCTCCTTGTTCGGCAACGTCCGTTGCAGTCACGAACCTCTGCGGAACGAGGAAATCCCATGCTCAGCAGGTTCTTCCAGACACGTACGGTGACCGCCCCGCGCGCGGCCGCGGTGGATGCCGTCGCACTCGTCGGCTCGCTCGTGTATCCCGCTGTCGCGCACGCGGACCTCGACAATGCCAGGGTTCTCGTGCTGGACGGCGGAAACACGATCGAGGTGGCGCAGGCCGACACCTCGATCCAGTGGTACCCGCCGCTCGACAGTTCCCCGCTCAGCGCCGAGTTCTTCGCCGACGGCACCACCATCGTCACCCTCGCGGGTCCCGATGCGGATGCGGCCACCGGTACCCGACTGACCGTCGGGTACCAGATCGGTTATCCGCTCTCGGTGCCCGGCGCGACCGCCACCCTCACCACGCCGGGTGTGGACGTCGGCGTCGACAACGGTGCCGACCTGTCGCTCGGCACCGAACTGCCGGCCGACCCCGTCTCCGTCGGAGTGGATGTCGACCTGGGCACCGGTACCTCCGTCGATGCCTCGGTCGTGCCGGAGCAGCACGTCACCGTCGACCTCGAACCGGGTGGTATCACGGATGTGCCGATCGTCGAGGATCGCGAGTTCGACGGTGCGACCCTGACCGTGCGGTTCGCGGGCATCCACGGCGCGGTGTCCGGCGCGGTCGGCCCGGTCACGATCCGGCCGTACGCGAAGGCGGTGACGGCGTCGAACGACGTGGCGATCACGTACGGGAAACCGTCCCGGTCCTGAGTCGTGGTGGGCCGCCACCGGCGGTGGCGCCGAGGGCGGTGGCCCACCGGCGGAGAGCATCGAGCGCGGCGTGGGCCACCGGCCGATCCTCGTACCGGGCCGTCGTTTCCAGATAGCACTTGAGCTTCGGTTCCGTACCCGACGGGCGGACCACGACCCGCACGCCGATCCCCTCGAACACCAGTGCATCGGTGGTGAGCGCACCGCCCCCGGTGGCGAGATCGGTTGTGGTGACGGGCACTCCCGCCAGTGTCTCGGGCGGGTCGGCGCGCAGGGCGGCCATGATCGCGTCGACGCGGGTGAGGTCGTCGGAGCGGATCGACACCTGGTCACCGAGGTGCACGCCGAATTCGCGGTACAGGTCGTCGAGGGCGTCGATGAGCCCGCGCCCGGCCGCCTTCAGTTCGGCAGCGAGATCGGCGACCAGTACTGCGGTGGCGACGCCGTCCTTGTCGCGGACCGCGTCGGGGTCGACGCAGTGCCCGACGGCCTCCTCGTACGCGTAGACCAATCCGTCGCCGGCGCGGGTGAGCCATTTGAAGCCGGTGAGGGTCCGTGCGAACCGCGCCCGTCGTGCGTGGGCGACGTCGCCGAGCATCGTCGACGACACGATCGTCGTCGCGACGAGCGACCCGATGGGGGCGTGCGCGAGGATGCGGTCGCCGAGCAGCACACCCGTCTCGTCGCCGCGCAGCATCCGCCATCCGGTGCCGTCGCGCACACCCACCGCACACCGGTCGGCGTCGGGGTCGAGTGCGATCGCCAGGTCGGCGTGCACCTCGGCGGCGAGCGTGAGCAGCGCGTCGGTGGCGCCGGGTTCCTCCGGGTTGGGGTAGGCGACCGTCGGGAACGCCGGATCGGGTGCGAACTGGGACGACACGGTGTGCACGTCGGTGAACCCGGCGCGACGCAACGCGGCGACGGCGGTGTCGCCGCCGACCCCGTGCAGCGGCGTGAGAGCGATGCGCAGGTCGCGGTGTCCCGACCGCGGCAGCGACGCGACCCGGTCGAGGTATCGCTCGACCAACTCGTCACCGACCGGTTCGACGGGTGTCCGGGGAACGGCAGCCGCGTCGGGTGCGGCGTCGATCGCGGCCTCGATCTCGCGGTCGGCGGGGGAGACGAGCTGCGCCCCACCCGACAGGTACACCTTGTAGCCGTTGTCGGAGGCGGGGTTGTGCGAGGCGGTGATCTGCACCCCGGCGACGGCACCCAGCGCCTGCACCGCGTACGCGGTCACCGGGGTGGGCAGTGGACGGGGCAGCGCGACGACGTCGAATCCCGCGGCGGCCAGCACCTCCGTCGCGGCCGTGAAGAACTCGGCGGATCCGGTGCGTGCGTCGCACCCCACGACGACGGTGCCGCCGCCGTGGCCGTGCTCGATCAGCCACACCGCGAGGCCGGCGGTGGTGCGGGTGACCACCGGCACGTTCATGTGGTCGGGGCCGTCGCCGACGGGGCCGCGCAGACCGGCGGTGCCGAAGCGGAGGGTCACAGCGATGCCGCCAGTTCACGCACCAGATCGCCCATACGGGTGGCGGCGTCACGACCGGCGGCGAGGACCTCGTCGTGGTCGAGGTGTTCGCCGGTGAGACCGGCGGCCGCGTTGGTCACCAACGACAACGCGAGGACCCGAGCTCCGGCGGCACGGGCCGCGATGGTCTCGTGCACGGTCGACATGCCCACCAGATCGGCGCCGAGGGTCCGCAGCATCCGGATCTCGGCGGGCGTCTCGTAGTGCGGCCCGGGCAGTCCGGCGTACACGCCTTCGGCGAGGGTCGGATCGATGCGTCGGGCGAGGGCCCGCAGGTCCGCCGAGTAGGCGTCGACGAGGTCGACGAACTGCGCGCCGACGAGCGGTGACCGGCCGGTGAGGTTGAGGTGGTCGGCGACGAGAACGGCCTGCCCGACCCGGTACGACGGATCGATACCACCGGCGGCGTTGGTCAGGATCACAGTGTGCGCACCGGCCGCGACCGCGGTGCGCACCGGATGCACGACCCGGCTCAGGTGGTGCCCTTCGTAGGCGTGGGTGCGGCCCGCGAGGACGAGCACGGCGTTGTCGCCGCACACGACCGAATGCGCGGCCGCGGAGTGTCCGGCCGCTGTCGGTGTGACGAAACCGGGCAGGTCACCCATGGCGATGCTCGCGACCGGATCGCCGAATCGTTCGACGGCGGCCCGCCAGCCGGATCCGAGGACGACGGCGACGTCGTGACGGTCGATTCCGGTGCGTTCGGCGACGACGGTCGCCGCCGCGGTGGCCTCGGCGGTGGGGTCGAGGATCTCGGCTGCTCCCATGAGTTCAGACCCTAACGCCCACAGAAGTTACTCGTCAGTAGAGAAGGGGATATCCTTGACGTCATGCCATACCTCGAACGCGACGGCGACGTCCACATCCTCCATCTCGGCACCCGTGGTGAGGAGGTCAGCGAGAACCGCTTCCACCCCGACATGCTCACCGAGCTCGACACCCTCCTCGACGAGGTCGAGGCGCACGACGGGCCGACCGCGCTGGTCACCGCTGCGACGGGCAAGTTCTGGAGCAACGGACTCGACACCGACTGGATCTTCGGTCACATCGGTGACCTCCCGGCGTACCTCGACTCCGTCCACCGCCTCTACGTGCGGATGCTCACCTTCCCCGCCGCGACCGTCGCGGCGGTGCAGGGACATGCCTTCGGTGCCGGAGCGATGCTCGCGCTCACCAACGACTTCCGCGTGATGCGGGCCGACCGCGGATACTGGTGCCTGCCGGAGGTCCAACTGAACATGCCGTTCACGGTGGGCATGGCCGCACTCATCCGGGCACGCCTGCCGATCCAGACCGGGGTGGAGGCGATGACCACCGGACGACGCTACGGCGGTGCCGACGCCGTGGCGGCGGGCATCGTGGAGCGGCACGTCGACGACGACGCGGTCCTCGCCACCGCCGTCGAGCAGGCCGCGGCCCTCACCGCCACCCGCGGGCCGAACCTCGCGGGAATCAAGCGGAGCCTGCACACCCCGCTCATCGCCGCGCTCGAGACGAAGACCGACGAATCGAACTTCAAGTTCGGCTGAGACCGGTACCCGTCGGGTGCACCGTTGCGGCCGGTCCGGCATGACAGACTGGACGACGTGACCACCGATGCCGACCGCGCGATCGAGGCTGCCTCCGACACCTTGATCGCGCTGTCGCATTCGATCCACGCCGAACCCGAGCTCGCCTTCGACGAGCATCGCAGTGCCGCGAAGATCGTCGATGTGCTGCGCGACGGTGGCTTCGAGGTGCGCACCGGCGTCGCCGACCTGCCGACCGCGTTCGACGCGCGATTCGGCGACGGCGACCTGGTTCTCGCGTTCTTCGCCGAGTACGACGCACTGCCCGGTATCGGGCACGCGTGCGGGCACAACATCATCGCGGCCGCGGCGGCGGGCGCCGGACTGGGGCTCGCCGCCGTCGCGGACTCCCTGGGTGTCACCGTCCGTGTCGTCGGAACTCCCGCGGAGGAGACCGGTGGTGGCAAGGTGCTGATGCTCGAACGCGGCGAGTTCGACGACATCGGCGCCGCGCTGATGGTGCACCCCGGACCGTTCGACATCACCGGCGCGACATCACTGGCGCTCGCCGACATCGCCGTCGCCTACACCGGCCGTGAGGCGCACGCCTCCGCAGCGCCCGAGTACGGCCGCAACGCCGCCGACGCCGCCACCGTCGCGCAGGTCGCGATCGGTCTGCTGAGGCAGCACCTGAACCCGGGCCAGCAGATCCACGGGATCGTCAGCGACGGCGGCAGCGCGCCGAACATCGTGCCCGGACACACCGAATTGCTGTACTACCTGCGGGCATCCACCGCGGAGGCTCTCGCGGATCTCACCGCCCGCGCCCACGACTGCTTCACCGCCGGCGCGCTGGCCGCCGGGTGCACGCACGCCGTGCGGACCGTGTCGCCCACCTACACCGAACTCACTCCCGACCCGTGGCTCGTGCAGGCATATCGTGAGGAGATCATCGGGTCCGGACGCACACCGCTGTCCGTCGAGGAGGAAGGATCGCGCCCGCTGGGCAGCACCGACATGGGAAACGTGACGAATGTGATGCCGGGAATCCACCCGGTCATCGGCCTCGACTCAGGTGGCGCCGTCACCCATCAGGAGGCGTTCGCGGCCGCGTGCGTCACCGCGTCCGCCGACCGTGCGGTTCTCGACGGCGCCCGCGCGCTGGCCGCGACCGCCGCCCGCGCCGCCCGGGACCCGCAGCAGCGGGCCCGGCTTCTCGAAGGGGTGGCGCGTCGATGAACCCCTACGTGGAGAAGTGGCTCGACGAGCACGCCGGTGATCTCGTCGCATGGCGCCGACACATCCACGCCAACCCCGAGTTGGCCCGCCAGGAGTACGCCACCACCGAGTTCGTGGCGGCCCGACTGGTCGAAGCCGGGCTCACCCCGAAGGTGCTGCCCCGCGGCACGGGCCTGATCTGTGATCTGGGCCCGGATCGTGGTCCCCGCATCGGGCTGCGAGCGGACATGGATGCCCTACCGCTGCACGAGATGACGGGCCTGCCCTTCGCGTCGACCGTGCCCGGTGTCGCGCACGCGTGCGGGCACGACGCGCACACCACCGTGTTGCTCGGTGCGGGTCTGGCGCTCGCCACGGTCCCCGACCTGCCGTGCGGGGTGCGTCTGGTGTTCCAGCCCGCGGAGGAGGTCATGCCCGGCGGGGCGCTCGACGTGGTCGCCGCCGGGGGGCTCGAGGGTCTCTCGCGGATCTTCGCGCTGCACTGCGATCCGCGGCTCGAGGTGGGCAGGGTGGGGATACGGGTCGGCGCGATCACGTCCGCCGCCGACACCGTCGAACTCGTCCTCGACTCGCCGGGTGGGCACACCTCACGCCCGCACCTCACCGGTGACCTCGTGTACGGGCTCGGCACCGTCATCACCGGACTGCCCGGCATGCTCAGCCGCAGGATCGATCCGCGCACGGGCACGGTCATGGTGTGGGGTGCGGTCAGTGCCGGGAACGCCCCGAACGCCATCCCGCGGACCGGGATGCTCGCCGGAACCGTCCGCACCGGCGACCACGAGACCTGGCAGTTGCTCGAGCCGATGGTCCGCGAGATCGTGCACGGTCTGCTCGCCCCCACGGGGGTCAGTTACGAATTGAACTACCGGCGCGGTGTTCCGCCGGTGGTCAACGACGAGATCTCGGCGCGCATGTTCGAGGATGCGATCCGTTCCGCCGGGCCGGAGGTGCTGTCCGACACCCCGCAGTCCGGTGGCGGTGAGGACTTCTCCTGGTATCTCGAGCAGATTCCCGGGGCGATGGGGCGACTCGGGGTGTGGTCGGGGACGGGGCCGGAACTCGACATCCACCAACCCACCTTCGATCTGGACGAACGGGCACTGCCCGTCGGGGTGCGGGTCCTGACGAATCTCGCGCTCGGTGGCGGATCCGGGTCGGGACGTCGCGCCTAGACCGCCGCGACGACACCGACCCGCGCGGGGTGGTAGCGGTCCGTCTGCGCCGATCGGCAGGCGCCGTGGGCCGGAGCCGCGTACGTCCGGTGTGCTGCGGGGTCGCGGCTCAGGACACGTCGGGGCGACCGGGGCCGACGTTGCGGCTGTTGCGGGTGCGTAGATCCAGGACGTACTCGTCCGGGGCGCCCGCGATCTCGGCGGCGTCGGCCATCACGCCCAGGTAGCGCGCCGACGGTAGTCCACCCTCGTAACCGTCGACCACGTAGAGCCACGCCAGCACGGCACCGTCGCCGGTGTCGACACGCACCCGAAGCTTGCGGTGGAATCCGAGTTCTGCGCCCTCCCACCGGTCGAGGCTGCGCTCGTCGTCCCCGGGCACGTCGTACAACACGACGAACACCTTCGAGTCGGGATCCTCGACGACGGTCGCGAGTGCACCTTCCCAGCCGATGTCGGCACCGGCGAACGTCAGTCGCCAGCCGTGCAGCCACCCGGTGCCCGACATGGGCGAGTGCGGGCAGCGCGTCAGCATCTGCTCCGGATGCATGTTGGACCCGTAGGCGGCGTAGATCGGCACGCCCACAAGGCTAACTGTTTCCCGGCGCGGCCACCGACGGGGTCGGGTGGCGTCCGGTTCCCGAGTGCGTCGATGCGGATGCGACAGATCTCACATCGGCGGCGTCGACGGTGGACGGATGCGCGGTCCGTGTGCGCTTCGGGTGGGCGGTGGCATAGCGTTGTCGGCGGAGTTCGCGTACCCCGGCGGACACCGCACAACGAGCCGACACCCCCATTCGGAATCGATACAGAGGAGAACCATGACCCGCATCGTCATCATCGGCGGCGGCCCTGCCGGATACGAGGCAGCGCTGGTGGCATCGCAGTACGGCGCTTCGGTTTCTGTGATCGATTCCGAGGGGATCGGCGGCGCCTGCGTCCTGTTCGACTGCGTCCCCTCCAAGACCTTCATCGCATCGACCGGGGTGCGCACCGACATGCGGCGTGCCGGCGACCTCGGGATCGAACTCGATCGCGCCACCGTCGCGCTCCCGCAGGTACACGCCCGCGTCAAGAGCCTGGCGCACGCGCAGTCCGCGGACATCCGTACGAAGCTCGAGGCCGCGGGCGTCGCACTGTATGCGGGGCGCGGCGAGCTCATCGACCCGCAGCCCGGGATGGCCGCCCACCAGGTGCGCGCCGACCTCCACACCGGTGAGGAGAAGGTTCTCGACGCGGACGTCGTCCTCATCGCGACGGGCGCGAGCCCCCGTGTGCTGCCGAATGCCGAGCCGGACGGCGAACGGATCCTCACGTGGCGGCAGCTCTACGATCTCGACCGGCTCCCCGAACACCTCGTCGTCGTCGGATCGGGTGTCACCGGTGCCGAGTTCGTCTCCGCCTACACCGAAGTCGGGGTGCAGGTCACCCTGGTGTCCAGCCGGGACCGTGTGCTGCCGCACGAGGACGAGGACGCCGCGCTGGTACTCGAAGAGGTGTTGTCGGAGCGCGGCGTGACCCTCGTCCGTCACGCGCGGGCCGATTCGGTCGAACGCACCGAGGACGGTGTGCGGGTGCTGCTCGCCGACGGGCGGATCGTCGAGGGCAGCCATGCGCTGATGACCGTCGGATCCGTCCCCAACACCCGGGGTCTGGGCCTCGAGAAGGTCGGGCTCGAACTCGACCGGGGCGGATACCTTCCCGTCGACCGGGTGTCGCGCACCGCGGTGTCCGGCATCTATGCCGCGGGTGACTGCACCGGATTGCTGCCCCTCGCGTCGGTCGCGGCGATGCAGGGCCGCATCGCGATGTACCACGCGCTCGGTGAGGGGGTCTCGCCCATCAAACTCCGCACCGTCGCCGCCGCCGTGTTCACCCGCCCCGAGATCGCCGCTGTCGGCGTGAGCCAGGCGATGATCGACAACGGCGAGATCCCGGCCCGGACCGTGATGCTGCCGCTGAACACGAATCCGCGCGCGAAGATGTCCGGCGTGCGACGCGGCTTCGTGAAGATCTTCTGCCGTCCCGCCACGGGAGTGGTGATCGGCGGTGTCGTCGTCGCGCCCACCGCGTCGGAGCTGATCCTGCCGATCGCGCTGGCCGTCCAGAACAATCTCACCGTCAGCGACCTGGCGCAGACTTTCTCCGTGTACCCGTCCCTGAGCGGTTCGATCACGGAGGCGGCCCGCCAACTGATGCGGCACGACGACCTGGACTGACGATGGCGGTGGCAACGGTCGCGGCTGCCGTTGACCCTCCCCTCGGGGGAGGGTCGACGGTGGAACCATGACCACACACAGCATCTTCCCGGTCGTCCCCGTCGCCGACCTCCGCCGCAGCCGCGAGTTCTACGTGGACCTGCTCGGGCTGGCCGTCGTCTTCGACGGCGACTGGTACGTACAGTTGCAGTCCACCGACGACGAATCGGTGCAACTCGGGTTGGTCGTCCACGGACACGCGACGATCCCGGACGGGTATCGGGGTTCGCCCGCGGGTGTGCTCGTCTCGGTCGAGGTCGACGACGTCGACGCCGTGCACGAGCGTGCGCGGGCGGCGGGGCTTCCCGTCGCCCTGGACCTGCGCAGCGAGGACTTCGGGCAGAGGCACTTCATGACCGTCGACCCCGACGGGCTGCTCGTCGATGTGATCACCGTGATCCCGTATGCGGGGGAGTTCGGCACGGCCGGCTCGGAGGCCGCGGAGGCCGTTGCGACGTGAGCGATCCCGGCCGGTGGATGACCATCGGTGAGTTCGCGAGAGTGTCGCGGCTCACAGTGAAGGCGCTGCGTCACTACGACGCCGAGGGTCTGCTCACCCCGGGCCGGGTGGATCCGTACACGGGATACCGCTACTACGGGGGTGCCCAACTCGCGACCGCGCTGCGGATCGGTCTGCTGCGACGCGCCGGGGTGTCGATCGCGGCGATCCGGGAGATCGTCGGCGACCCGGCGGGAGGCGCCCACGTGCTGGCCGCCGAGAGGGCCCGCATCGAGACCGAGGCGCAGCGGGCGCTGCGTTCGCTCGCGCTCGTCGGATCGCTCGAACAGATGGTCTCGGCGGACCTGCCCGTGCGCGTGCTCCGCATCGACGATCAGGTGGTGCTGTGGCGGGACGGCAGGTCCGAGTCGGACGATCTGGACCGCACGGTCGCGCGCGCGATCGAGGATCTGCTCGGTGAAGCCGCCGCGCTCGGTCTCGACCTCGGTGCGCCGGTGGTGGGCCGGTATCCGGCCGTGCTCGCCGGACCCGTCGACTTCGGGGTCGGGATCGAGGCGACACCGGACGTCGCCGGCGCCGTCCACCTGCCCGGCGGCCTCTTCGTCGCGGTCGAGTTCACCGGCCCGGTGTCGCTGCTGCCCGTCGCGTACCACGCGTTGTTCACCGATCTGTCGATGCGCGGCGTCGACGCCGTCGGTCCCGTCCGGGAGTACTACCTCACCGACCCCGCGGAGGTCGGGCAGGAGAACATGCGCACGAGGGTCGCGCACGCCCTGCCGACGTCCGCCTGCGCGACCGGGATGGGTCAGACCCAGTCGTAGGTCCGTTCGACGGCCTTGTTCCACGCGGCATAGAGGCGTTCGCGTTCGTCGGCGTCCATGGTGGGTTCCCAGGTCTTGTCGGCCGCCCAGTTCCGGCGGATGTCGTCTTCGCCGCTCCAGTAACCGACGGCGATCCCGGCGGCGTACGCCGCGCCGAGCGCGGTCGTCTCCGGCACGACCGGCCGCACCACCGGGACACCGAGGATGTCCGACTGGAACTGCATGAGCAGCTCGTTGGCGACCATCCCGCCGTCGACCTTGAGTGTGCGCAGACCGACCGCGGAGTCGGCGCGCATCGCCTCGAGCACCTCACGGGTCTGATAGGCGGTGGCCTCGAGGGCCGCCCGGGCCAGGTGGCGTTTGTCGACGAACCGGGTCAGGCCCACGATCGCGCCGCGCGCGTCGGGGCGCCAGCGCGGTGCGAACAGCCCGGAGAACGCGGGGACGAAGTAGGCGCCCCCGTTGTCGGGGACCGCTGCCGCGAGCTGTTCGATCTCGGCGGCGGACCCGATGATTCCGAGGTTGTCGCGGAGCCATTGGACGAGGGACCCGGTGACCGCGACCGAGCCTTCGAGTGCGTACACCGCGGGGGCATCGCCGATGCGATAGCAGACGGTCGTGAGCAGCCCGTGGTCGCTGACGACCGGGGTGGTGCCGGTATTCAGGAGCAGGAAATTGCCTGTGCCGTAGGTGTTCTTCGCTTCCCCGGGGGACAGGCACGCCTGCCCGAAGGTGGCGGCCTGCTGATCACCGAGGATGCCGGCCACGGGAACCCCTGCGAGCGGGCCGCGTTCCCGCGCGTATCCGTACACCTCGGACGAACTGCGGATCTGCGGCAGCATGGACGCCGGAATCCCGAAGTCGTCGCAGATCTGCGGATCCCATTGCAGTGTCTTCAGATCCATCAGCATCGTGCGCGACGCGTTGGTGACGTCGGTGACGTGCACACCGGGCTCGCTACCGTCCTCGCCGGTGCCGCCGGTCAGGTGCCACACGATCCAGCTGTCGACGGTACCGAACGCGAGTTCACCGGCCTCCGCCTTCTCGCGGGCACCGTCGACGTTGTCGAGTATCCAGCGGATCTTCGGTCCGGAGAAGTAGGTCGACAACGGCAGGCCCGTCGTCGTGCGGTAGCGATCGGGGCCGGCGTCGCCGCCGAGCCGGTCGACGAGTCGGTCGGTGCGGGTGTCCTGCCACACGATCGCGTTGTACACGGGCCGTCCGGTCGTGCGATCCCACACGACGGTGGTCTCCCGCTGGTTGGTGATGCCGATCGCCGCGATGTCGGCGCGCCGCAGGTCCGCCTTCGCCAGAGCCGCCGCCCCGACCTCGCGGGTGGTGAGCCACAGTTCGTCGGGGTCGTGCTCCACCCAGCCGGCGCGCGGGAAGATCTGCCGGTGTTCCTTCTGCGCGACGGACACCACCCGTCCGTCGTGGTCGAAGATGATGCAGCGGCTGGACGTGGTTCCCTGGTCGATCGCGGCGATGTACTGGTTCACGGTGGTCCTCGAGGTCCGGCGGGTCGCGTCTGCTGCGCAGGTCACAGAATGCATGGGCCCGATGGGCCAGCGCAGTGGGCTCGAAACTACTACCCTTGTGCGCGATACGTCGGCGACTCACGGGAGCGGTGCGGTGTCCAACCAGTCCGATATACAGATCCTCGGGCCGCAGCAGCGTGCCGACGCGTGGCGGCACCTCGGTGACGGGGAATTCGACGTCGTGGTCATCGGTGGGGGTGTGGTCGGCGCCGGAACTGCGCTCGACGCCGCCACCCGCGGACTGAGGGTGGCGTTGGTGGAGGCCCGCGATTTCGCGTCCGGCACCTCGAGCCGGTCGTCGAAGATGTTCCACGGCGGCCTGCGATACCTGGAGCAACTCGAGTTCGGTCTGGTCCGCGAGGCACTGCGGGAGCGGGAGCTGTCGCTGACCACGCTCGCCCCACACCTGGTCAAGCCGTTGAAGTTCCTGTTCCCGCTCACCCATCGTGGTTGGGAGCGGCCCTACATCGCGGCGGGAATTTTTCTGTACGACCGGATGGGCGGAGCGAAATCCGTTCCCGCGCAGAAACACTTGACCCGGGCCGGTGCGTTGCGGATGGCACCGGGGATGCGCCGCGACGCGCTCGTCGGGGGGATCCGCTACTACGACACCGTCGTCGACGACGCCCGGCACACCATGACGGTGGCCCGCACCGCGGCCCAGTACGGCGCAGTCGTCCGGACGTCCACGCAGGTCGTCGGCTTCCTGCGCGAAGCCGATCGCGTCTCGGGAGTCCGGGTGCGCGACAGCGAATCCGGCGCCGTCACCGAGGTCCGAGCGAGCGTCGTGATCAACGCGACCGGTGTGTGGACCGACGAACTGCAGGCCTTGTCGCGACAGCGTGGCCGATTCCGGGTGCGCGCCTCGAAGGGTGTGCACATCGTCGTGCCGCGCGACCGGATCGTCAGTGATTCGGCGATCATCCTGCGCACCGAGAAGTCGGTGCTGTTCGTGATCCCGTGGGGCAACCATTGGATCATCGGGACCACCGACACCGACTGGAATCTCGACCTGGCGCATCCGGCGGCGACGAAGGCCGACATCGACTATCTGCTCACACACGTCAACAAGGTGCTCGTGGCGCCGCTGACCCACGACGACATCGACGGCGTGTACGCGGGGCTGCGCCCGTTGCTCGCGGGGGAGAGCGACGAGACGTCGAAGCTGTCGCGCGAGCACGCCGTCGCGCGGGTCGCACCCGGCCTGATCGCGATCGCCGGCGGCAAGTACACCACCTATCGGGTGATGGCAGAGGACGCCGTCGACGTCGCGGCCGAGGACATCCCCACCCGCATCGCGTCGTCGATCACCGAGAAGGTGCCGCTCCTCGGCGCCGACGGCTACTTCGCGCTGGTGAACCAGACCATGAACCTCGCCGAGCAGTACGGCCTGCACCCGTACCGGATCAAGCATCTGTTGGATCGCTACGGGTCGTTGATCGACGACGTCCTCGGCTACGCGCAGGCCAGCCCGGAACTGCTCGAACCGCTCACCGACGCCCCGCAGTACCTGCAGGTGGAGGCGGTGTACGCGGCCGCGGCGGAGGGGGCACTGCACCTCGAGGACATCCTCGCCCGCCGCACCCGCATCTCCATCGAGTACCCGCACCGCGGGATGCACTGTGCCGAGCAGGTCGCGCGGCTCGTCGCGCCGGTGCTGGGGTGGGACGACGCGACCGTGGAGCGCGAGGTCGAGACCTACCGGGCCCGGGTCGACGCCGAGATCCGTTCGCAGACGCAACCCGACGACGAATCGGCCGATGCCCTGCGCGCGGCCGCGCCGGAGGCCCGCGCGGAGATCCTCGAACCGGTTCCCGTGCCGCGCTGAGCGGTGACGCACCTCGCGCCCCGCGACCGGGCCGCCGGACCGTTCACGGGGCGCGGACACCGCGTCAGTGCGTGAGGGCGATCTTCACGACCACCACGATGGTGGCCGTGACGGCGATCGCCGCGGCCGCGACGACCGTCGATGTGGTCGGTCTGCGACCGAGCAGACGCTGGATCACGAACACAGTCGACGCGATGCGCACCAGCACGGTGACCTCGGCGAGGATCTGGGCGGTGCGCGGCTCGAGCCACCCCACCCATGCCGTCGCGAGGATCAGGCACGGCATCACCGCCGACGAGAGGATCGGCACCGAGTCGCGTAGCTCGCCGAGGCGTTCGGCGCGCGAGAGTTCCTTGCCTTCGTGCACCGACAGCGCCACCGCCTCGGCGAAGGCGTGGGCCAGGAACGTCGAGAACGATGTGCCGAGCACGATCGCGATACCCACGTACTGAGAGGTGGTGGTGATGGGTACCAGGGTGGCGAGCACGATGAGGTTGCCGTAGATGTAGGCGCTCATCCGGCCCGAGGCGGACCGCTCCGGCAGTGGTCGGTGGCGGGTCAGGACGGCGGGCACACCTCAGCGTGTCACATCGGATCGTCTCCGGTGGTCGACTTCGGGCGATGGACGGTGTCCCGAGCGGGTGCCGCAGACCGGGTCGGTCGTCGGAGTAGGATTCGCGCAGTACACAGTCGACGACGGGAATCGATCAGGTGGCCACTTCTCGCCGCAGCTGGGCGGGTATCGCACTGGACGAGCGTCGCCGTGTACGCCGCGAACAGTTGCTCGCCGCCGGTGTCGAGGTCCTCGGAGCGGCGGACGGCGCCGGCGGCGGTGTGCGTGCGGTGTGTCGCGCGGCGGGGTTGACGGAACGATACTTCTACGAGAGTTTCACCGACCGCGACGGTTTCGTCCGCGAGGTCTACGCCCACGTCGGGGCCCGTGCCCGCGATGTGTTGGTCGAGGCCGTCGACGGTGCCGAACCGTCGTACCGGGCGGAGTCCGCGGTGCGGGCGTTCGTGTCGCTGATGGTCGACGAACCGGCGATGGGGCGGATGCTGCTGCTCGCACCGTTACGCGAGCCGGCGATCAGCGGCCGCGGCGTCGAACTCGCCCCCGTGTTCGTCGCGCTCGTCAGCGCGCAGCTCACCGCGATCGACGACGACGCCGTGCGCACGATGGTCGCCGTCGGGCTCGTGGGGGCGCTGACGAGCCTGTTCATGGGGTACCTCGACGGTGCGGTCGACGTGCCGAGGGAAACCCTGATCCGGCACTGCGTGACGCTGCTCGAACGTGCCGGCCACGACGCCCACCGATCCGCGGGCCCCGCCGGCGCCGGCTGATGCGGCGGCCCCGCGGTCGGTACCCGAACCGCGCTCGGGCACGTCACGACCGTAATCGGTAGCCGCGCGGCGTCGCCGAGAACCCGGACTCGGCGAGCAGGTCTGCGAATCCGTGACCGTGGATGGACGCGCCGTCGACCTTCTCGACGACGATCCGGTCCACCCCGCCGCGCTTGACCGTCGCGGCCAGGGAACCGCACGCCACCCGCAGGATCCCCGGATCGCCGGTGAACGTGAGCACCGTGCGTCCGCCCCGTTCGACGAACATCGCGAGGGATCCGTCGACGAGCACGACGAGACCACCTGCCTTGCGGCCGGGACGGTGGCGTGTACCACCGTCCCCCGCGGTGCTCTTCGGCCACGGCAGCGCCGCACCGTACGGATTCGCGGGGTCGCACGCCGCGAGGGTCACGGCCGCCGTTTCGGTGTGTCGACCCTCGAGCGAGTCGGAGAACGAGCGCAGCCTGTCGACGACGTCGGGGGTGGAGAACTGTGCGCCGCCGAGTGACTCCACGAAGTATCCGCGCCGGCACCGGCCGGACTCCTCGAACCGGCCCAGCACCTTGTACACCAGCGCGAAACCACCCGGTACGGACTCCGCTTCCACCGATCCCCGGGTGACCACGCCGTACCGTTCGAGGAGCAGCTCCGCGGTCGTGTGCGCGCGTACGGTGGGTCCGGTCTCGCGGGCCGGCAGCAGCGACCATCGGCCCGCGACGGTGGGTGGGCCGCTGCGCTGCGTCGTCGCGGGCCGCGCGCGGTACATCCGGGCCCGCGGGGGGCGCCGCGGCGCGCGGTGCGCGGGTGTGGCACGTGAGGTGTCGCCGATCAACGCGCGCAGCGGGGCGAGCGTGTCGCCGGTGAGATGCCCGCTCCACACCAGATCCCACAGCGCCGCCGCCACCGTCGTGTCGGAGACGGTCGAGTCGGGAGCGGACGCCGTCACCGCGTCGGCGAGCCCGCGGAAGAAGAAGGCACCGCCGCCGGCGAGCGACTCGAGGATCGCACGGTGCACGTCGGACAGGTCGATGTCGTCGACGGGAGCGAGGGTCGCGGGTGCGAGGTCGGCGGGGTGCAACGCGACCCAGCCGTCCTTGCCGGAGATCGCACCGGATCCGGACCACACGATCTCACCGGCGGCGGTCAGCTCGTCGAGCATCGTCGGGCGGTAGTCGCGGACCCGCGGCGCGAGGATCAACGGCTCGAGGGCGCTCGCGGGAACCCGGACCCCCGCGATCTGCTCGATCACCGCCGCGACACCGTCGACGCCGTACAGAGCCTCCGTACCGGGACCGCCGCCGAGATGATGCCAGTCGGGCAGGAACCGGCCCAGCGTCGCGGTGCTCACCGGTTCCACCTCGTGGCGCGCCGCGGCCAGCGACCGTCGCCGCAGCCGCCGCAACACCTCGCTGTCGCACCACTCCGGCCCCGCTGCACCCGGTCGGAATTCGCCCGGGGTGACGCGTTTCTCGGATGCCAGACGCTGCAGCACCGTGTCGACCACGGCGCTGCCGAGCCCGAATCGTTCGGCGACCTGCGCGACGGTGAACGGGCCGTGGGTACGCGCGAACCGTCCCGTCAGATCACCCAGCGGATCGGCGACGGGCTCGACGAAGGCGGACGGAACCCCGATCGGCAACGGGACGCCGAGCGCATCGCGCAGGCGGGAGGCGTCCTCGATCGCCGTCCACCACTGCCGGCCCGCGAACGACACCTCCAGCACCCGACGTCGTGCCGCCAGTTCCGCGAGCCACGGTGCCGGATCACCGGTGCACCGCTGGGCCAGTTCCCCGGCGGTGAGGGGACCGAGCAGGCGCAGCAGGTCGGCGACACCTTCGGCATCGCGGGCATGTCGCTCGGGTACGAGACGTTGCAGTTCGAGTTCGGCGCGTTCGAGGACGTCGACGTCGAGGAGTTCACGCAGTTCGACGCGGCCGAGCAGCTCGGCGAGCAGCGCCGAGTCGAGCGAGAGTGCGGCGGCGCGCCGTTCGGCCAGTGGGCTGTCGCCTTCGTACAGGAACTCGCCGACGTAGTCGAACAACAGCGACGTCGCGAACGGGGACGCCGAGGCGGTCTCCACCTCCACGAGCCGGATCCGGCGGCGGGCGACCTGCCCCAGCAGGTCGCGCAATGCGGGCAGGTCGTAGACGTCCTGCAGGCATTCCCGCACCGTCTCGAGCAGGATCGGGAAATCCGGATAGCGACGGGCGACATCGAGCAGTTGCGCCGCGCGCTGCCGCTGCTGCCACAGCGGCGCCCGCTTTCCCGGGTTGCGGCGCGGCAGCAGCAATGCGCGTGCCGCGCACTCGCGGAAGCGCGACGCGAACAGGGCGGAACCGCCCACCGCGTCGGTGACCAGGTCCTCGATCTCGTCGTGGTCGAAGACGAACACGTCGGCGCCCGGCGGGTCGTCCTCGGTGTCGGGTACCCGCACGATGATGCCGTCGTCGGACGGGGTGGGATGGGTGTCGACACCGTAGCGTTCGTGCATCCGCGAGCCCACCGCCAGCGCCCACGGTGCGTGTACCCGCAATCCGTACGGTGAGTGCAGCACCAGCCGCCAGTCGCCGAGTTCGTCGCGGAATCGTTCGACGACGAGCGTGCGGTCGGTGGGCAGCCGTCCCGTCGCGGTGCGTTGCTCGTCGAGCAGGCGCAGCAGATTCGCGGTGGAGTACGCATCGAGGCCGCCCGTGTGGCAGCGGGTGACGGCATCGTCCCGGTCGGCCTGCCCGAGATCGCGGACGAACGCCCCGAGTGCAGCGCCGAGCTCGGCGGGCCTGCCCGGGTTGTCGCCGTGCCAGAACGGCAACCGTCCGGGGCGGCCGTAGGCGGGGGAGACCAGCACCCGGTCGAAGGTGATGTCCTCGATGCGCCAGCTGGTCGCGCCGAGCGTGAACACGTCACCGACCCGGGACTCGTACACCATCTCCTCGTCGAGTTCGCCGACGCGGGTGTTCTTCTCGCCGACCATGTACACCGCGAACAGGCCCCGGTCGGGGATGGTGCCGCCCGAGGTGACCGCGAGTCGTTGGGCGCCGGGCCGACCGGTGAGGGTGCCGTCGGTGCGGTCCCACACCAGGCGCGGACGCAGTTCGGCGAACTCGTCGGACGGGTAGCGCCCGGCGAGCAGATCGAGGACGGCCTCGTACACCCCGCGGGAGAGGGTGGCGAACGAGCCGCTACGACGGACGGTGTCGAACCAGTCGTCGACGTCGATCGGTTCGAGTGCGGCGGCGGCGACCGTCTGCTGTGCGAGTACGTCGAGGGGGTTCGCGGGGATCTGCAGGGCCTCGATGCGACCGGCGACCATCCGCTCGACGGTCACCGCGCAGTGCAGCAGATCGGTGCGGTGTTTGGGGAAGAACACCCCGCGGGAGGTCTCGCCGACGCGGTGGCCGGCCCGGCCCACGCGCTGCAATCCGCTCGCGACGGACGGTGGGGACTCCACCTGGATCACCAGGTCGACGGAGCCCATGTCGATGCCGAGTTCGAGACTCGAGGTCGCGACGACACAGCGCAACCGCCCCGATTTGAGGTCGTCCTCGATCAGCGCGCGCTGCTCCTTGCTCACCGACCCGTGGTGGGCGCGCGCCAGCACCGGATCCGCCCCGTACCCGACCTCCGACGGCAACCCCGACTGCGACGGGGGTGCACCCTCGCGGGTGACGGTGCCGCCGGTGCGCTCGACGTGGATCTCGTTGAGCCGGGCCGTGAGCCGTTCGGCGAGCCGCCGCGAATTCGCGAACACGATGGTGGAGCGGTGCGTTTCGACGAGATCGACGATCTGTTCCTCGACGTGCGGCCAGATCGAGCCGGTCTGCGGGAGGGCGGGTTCGTCGTCCGGGAACGCCGCGGCGGGGTCGTCGGCCGGGGCCGCCGGTGCCACACCGAGTTCGGTCATGTCCTCGACCGGCACCTGCACGGTCAGATCCCAGGTCTTGCTCGCCGGCGGCGCCACGATCCGCACGGGAGCGTTGCCCGCGAGGAACCGTGCGACCTCCTCGGGCGGGCGCACGGTGGCGGACAACCCGATGCGTTGTGCCGGGGTCGGCAGCAGCCGGTCGAGCCGTTCGAGCGACAGTGCCAGATGGGCACCGCGCTTGGTGCCGGCAACCGCGTGCACCTCGTCGACGATCACCGTGTCGACACCGGCGAGGGTGTCGCGGACCGCGGAGGTCAGCATCAGGAACAGCGACTCGGGTGTGGTGATGAGGATGTCGGGCGGGGTGCGGGCCAGGGTCCGTCGTGTGGCCTGGGGGGTGTCGCCGGAACGGACCCCGACGGTGATCTCCGGCGGTTCCACCCCGAGGCGGCGCGCCGTCTGCGTGATGCCGACGAGCGGGGCACGCAGGTTCCGTTCGACGTCCACCCCGAGCGCCTTGAGCGGCGAGATGTACAGCACGCGGGTGCGGTGTTCGCGTGCGGCGTGGACGTCGATCGGGGTCGAGGCGAGCCGGTCGAGGGACCACAGGAACGCCGACAGCGTCTTGCCGGATCCCGTCGGCGCGACCACCAGGGTGTGCGCACCGGACGACACGGCATCCCATGCGCCGAGCTGAGCGGTCGTCGGCGCGTCGAACGCGCCGTCGAACCACGCCCGCGTGGGTGCCGTGAAGCGGTCGAGGACGTCGGTCACCCGTCCATCGTGCACCCCGGCACCGACAGCGACCGGTCAGTCGTCGAACACGAACATCGCGATCTGCGCGCAGTGTGTGCGCGCCGAACTGTTGCGACCGGTCCGCATGAGCCCGGAGACGAGGTCGGTGGCGGCACCGCGCCACGGCAGTGCCTCGAACTGCTCGCGGCATGCGGGAGTGTCGAGCCAGCCGATCGACCAGTACCCGTCGTAGGGGCGGAACCGCAGTTCGGGATTGTCGGCGACGATCGTGTCGAGATCGGTGCCGCACGCGCGCTGCAGGCTGTCGGCGTCGACGGCCACGAAGCCGCACAGACGTCGCTCACCGGCGGTGCGCAGGTCGAGGTAGAGGCACGCCACCTCGTGATCCCCGGCGTACACGCTGACGAGGCGGTGGCCCTGTTCGGACGCGTCGTCGGTGGGCAGGCACGTGACGGACCAGTACTCACGTTCGCTGATTCTCGGTTTCGGAACCGTCGACCGCACATAGTCCCGCAACCACGCGGTCACGGCCCCGAACTCGGGGTACTGCTCGAGTTCCCGATACCGGGTGTCGCGCAACGGAAGGTCGAAGCCCGGTTCGGGCGCACGCATGTTCACGCCCCGATTATGGCCGGACGTGTCGCTCGGCGGTACTGCCGGTTCTGTGCCGTCGCCGAGCCGGTGCGGACGGCCACCCGGCAGACCGGATCAGAGCACCACCCCCGGATTGAGGATGCCCGCCGGATCCAGGGCGTCCTTGACCCGTCGGGTCAACGCCATCACGTCGGGACCTACCTGCGCCGGCAGCCACGGTTTCTTCAACCGGCCCACACCGTGCTCCCCGGTGATCGTGCCGCCGAGGTCGATGGCCAGATCCATCACGGCACCGAAGGCGACGTGGGCGCGGGCCGTCAGGTCCGGATCGGCGGGATCGTGCACGATCAACGGGTGGGTGTTGCCGTCACCCCGCGTGTGCGATCACCGCGATCGTCACGTCCTGTGCGGCGGCGATCGCCGCGATACCCGCGACGAGGTCGGGTAGCGCCGGCAGTGGCACACCGACGTCCTCGAGCAGAAGCGGGCCGAGTCGCTCGACGGCGGGGATCGCCATGCGCCTCGCCGCCGCGAACGCCTCACCCTCGTCGGGATCGGCGGTGTCGAACACCTCGGTCGCCCCGGCGTCGCGGCACGCCGCCACCATCGTCTCGATCTCCGCCGCCGCGGCCGGTCCCGCGGCGTCGGAGCGCGCGATGAGCATCGCTGCCGCGTCGCGGTCGAGGCCCATCCGCAGCGCATCCTCCACGGCCCCGATCGTGGTGCGGTCCATGAACTCGAGCATCGCCGGTCGCAGCACCCCGGTGATCGTGACGACGGCGTCGGCCGTGGCCTGAACCGACGCGAACGTCGCGACCAGCGTCGCCGCGGGCGGCTGCGGCGGCAACAGTCGCAACGTGACCTCGGTGACGACCCCGAGCGTGCCCTCGCTGCCGACGAACAGTTTCGTGAGCGACAGGCCCGCGACGTCCTCGAGTCGCGGACCACCGAGCCGCACCGCGGTACCGTCGGCGAGCACCACCTCCAGTCCGAGTACGTAATCGGTGGTCACCCCGTACTTCACGCAGCACAGGCCTCCGGCGTTGGTGGCGACGTTCCCGCCGATCGAGCAGATCTCGAACGACGACGGATCGGGCGGATACCACAGCTCGTGCTCGGCCGCGGCGGCCTTGACCTCCGCATTCAGCAATCCGGGTTGTGCGACTGCGGTGCGGGTCGCGGGGTCGACGACGATCGCGCGCATCTTCTCGGTGCTGAGCACGATCCCGTCGGCGAGACCCCCGGACCCGCCCGACAGACTCGTCCCGGCACCGCGCGGTACGACCGGCACACGGTGCGCGGACGCCCATCGCAGAGTCGCCTGCACGTCGGCGGTGGACGTGGCGCGCACCAGCGCGCGCGGTGCGCGGGCATCCGGATCGGCGGCCCGGTCGGGCCGGTATCCGGCGAGAATGTCCGGGTCGGTGACCAGAACACCAGCCGGGAGCGAACGGGCGAGCGCCTCCAGATCCGGGTCGATCACGACGGGACGGGCAGGTAGCGGGCCCGCAGCTCGCGCTTGACGAGCTTGCCGGTGGGGGTGCGGGGCAGGTCGTCGGAGAAGTCGATGCTCCGCGGCGCCTTGTAGTGCGACACCTTCGACCGCACGTACGCGAGCAGTTCCTGCTCGACGTCCGGCCCCGGTTCGACACCGTCGGCGAGTTGCACGACGGCCTTGACCACCTCGCCCATCTCGGCGTCGGGCACTCCGATGACGGCGACGTCGAACACCTTCGGGTGCAGGGTGAGCGCGTTCTCCGATTCCTGCGGATAGATGTTCACCCCACCGGAGATGATCATGAATGCGGCGCGGTCGGTGAGGTACAGGAAGCGGTCCTCGTCGAGGTACCCGATGTCGCCGCTCGTCGTCCACGTCGGGTGCTCGGGATGTGTCGCCTTCGCGGTCTTCTCGGGATCGTTGTGATATTCGAACGGTCGTTCGTCCCGTTCCCACCACACCGTGCCGACGGACCCGGTGGGCAGTTCGGCGCCGTCCTCGTCGCAGATGTGCACGACACCCAGAACGCCGTCGCGCCCCACCGAGCCCGGGTGGGCGAGGGCCTGTGCGGAGTCGATGAACGTCACGCCCGAACCTTCGGTGGCGGCGTAGTACTCGTTGATCACCGGCCCCCACCATTCGATCATGGCCCGTTTGATCTCGGGTGGGCACGGTGCCGCGGCGTGCACGGCGACCTTCATGCTGGAGACGTCGTACTTCGCGCGGGTCTCCTCGGGGAGCTTCAGCATCCGCACGAACATGGTGGGAACCCACTGGCTCGCGGTCACCCGGTACCGGTCGATGAGTGCGAGAGCGTCCTCCGGATCGAAACGATCCATCAGCACCACCGTGCCGCCGACGGACTGGATCGTCCCGCAGAAACGTAGCGGCGCAGCATGATACAGCGGCGCCGGGCACAGGTAGACGGTGTCGGCATCGAAGCCGTACATGGGTGCGAACACCGCGGTGTAGGGGTCGGGGATCTCCTGGATCCGCCCGTCGGGCAGCTTCGGTTCGATGCCCTTGGGGCGGCCCGTGGTACCCGACGAGTACAGCATGTCCGCGCCCCGCGGCTGATCGTCGAGCGGCGCGGTGTCGTACATGTCGAGGGTGCTCGCGTACTCGTCGAACCCGGGCAGTACCCCGCCGTACACGAGGCGGTGCTCGACCCCGGGATACGCATCGGGGGCGGTGTCGACCGCGGAGAGCGCGTTCGCCGATACGATCAGGGCCCTCGCGCCGCAGTCACCGACGATGTAGGCCGCCTCGTCGGGGGTCAGGTGGTGATCGACGGCGGTGATGTAGAGCCCCGACCGCAACGCCGCCCAGTACACCTCCATGACCCGCAGATCGTTGTCGGAGACGAGCGCTACGTGGTCACCGCGCCGCAACCCCAGCGCGCAGGTGTTTCGCCAGCCGCAGCGAGTTCTCGTCGAGTTGCCGGTAGGTGCGCGATTCGCCGGTGGAGGGCCGCACGATCGCGGGCTTGTCGGGGGTGGCGGCGACGAAGTTCCCTGGGTACATGCCCATGGTCTACCACAGGATGTGGCGTACGCCACAGTGGGTGCTCCCGGAGTGTGCGTCCCCGGACTGCGCGGTTCACGCGCGGGGTACCCGCGGACGGTCGGCACCCGACGAAGTGTGCGGAGCAACTCGGATCGACCGGGCGCTCGGACACGCGGATACTCGGACGTGCGGAAGGATGAACTGATCGATGTGCTGCGGTAGCACCGACCGCGGCGCCCGGAGAAGGGCTGGGGATGTCATGGCGTTGAGCGTCGACCACGACACGTTGTACTTCGAGTTCCCCGACGTCCACACCGCTGCCGAACTGCGGGTGACCTTCCACCGCACCGTCCGCGTGCCCGACGACGGCAGGGAGTATCCGCTGCCGCCGAGCCTGGGTACGTTCCCGGTGCGGGTGGTCGGGGACCGCCTGGCGTTGCCCGTGTGGCAGTCGGAGGCGTGTTGGATCAAGTTCGACTGCCGGTATCCGTTCCTGGTCAAGGTCGGCGTCGGCGATGTGAACGCGGTGACCGGTGGGGCGTGGTCACCCGAACCGGATTTCGACGGCGAGGACTACTTCGAAGTGCCCGAGCAGCCGTGGCTCGACGGGTTCTGCGTCGAGCGGGGGTCGGTGCGGCAGTTCGTCGCCGCGCGGCTCGGTGAGGGCCGCACGGTGGAGGAGCAGCTGTCCGAATCACCGGCGCTCGGGGGTGTGCGGATCGTCGCGTATCCCCTCCGGGCCGAGGTCTGGGAGAAGCGACGGAAGGATCGGGAGCAGGAGCCGGTGCGGATGTTCTCGGTGATGCCTGCGGCGATGGGCCTCGGCGCCGGCGGCGCCGTCACGCAGGGTATCGCCACACCCGTCGAAGTGCCGGGCGCGTGGGATCTCGGGCAGTCCTCGACCGTGCGTGTCGATCTGCTCGACAGCGCCCGGTGGCACGACCTCACGGGCGCGCCGCCGCCGACCGAACCGCTCACCGCCGCCGAGTACGCCGCACGCGGCTACCCGTGGTTCGAGCTCTACGACGAAGCGCCGGCGCGCGCCGGATCGCCGGGGCTCGCGGCGGTCGAGTCGGTGTCCGCGATCGCGAAACGGAAGGGGACACCGCTCGACGACGCGGGAGTGGAGACCGGCGAACCGATCCGGATCCGGCGACGGCACGTCTGATCCGGCAGCGGCGTTCGGTCAGGTTCTGCATCAACCGAATTCGACTCCCTGCGCGAGCGGAAGCCCGTCCGAACGGTTCACCGTGTTCGTGGCCCGGCGCATGTACGCCTTCCACGAATCCGACCCGGACTCGCGTCCGCCCCCGGTCGCCTTCTCGCCGCCGAACGCCCCGCCGATCTCGGCACCCGACGTTCCGATGTTCACATTGGTGATCCCACAGTCGGAGCGCTCCAGGAACCGTTCGGCCTCCCGCTGATCGGTGGTGAAGATCGCCGACGACAATCCCTGCGGGACACCGTTGTGCAGCGCGATCGCCTCGTCGAAGTCGTCGTAGCCCAGCAGGTACAGGACGGGGGCGAACGTCTCCTCCCGCACGATTTCGGTCTGCGCCGGCATCCGCACCAGTGCGGGTGTGACGTACACACCGCCCGGGAGGACCTCCACCCGCTCGCCGCCGGTGATCACGGTGCCGCCGTCGTGTGCGGCACGGTCGAGTGCGGCGCGCATCGCCTCGTACGCGCGCTCGGAGATCAGCGGTCCGACGAGGACTCCCTCGTCGAACGGATTTCCCACACGCAGAACCGAATACGCTTTCGCGATGCGGCCTTCCAGCTCCGCCGCGATCGATCGGTGCACGATCACGCGGCGCAGGGTGGTGCAACGTTGACCGGCGGTGCCCGCGGCGGCGAACACGATTCCGCGGACGGCGAGGTCGAGGTCCGCGGACGGCGCCACCACCGCGGCGTTGTTTCCGCCGAGCTCGAGCAGGCAACGTCCGAACCTCGCGGCGACCCGGGGCCCGACCTCGCGTCCCATCGGCACGGACCCGGTTGCGCTGACCAATGCCACCCGCGGATCGTCGACGAGTGCCTCGCCGACGGTCGCATCGCCGAGCAGGACGTGGTGCAGATCGTCGGGGGCGCCCACGTCGGTTGCGGCCCGCCGGAGCAGCGCATCGCACGCGAGTGCCGTGAGCGGCGTGACCTCCGACGGCTTCCACACAACCGGATCCCCGCACACGAGCGCGATCGCGGTGTTCCACGACCACACGGCGACCGGGAAGTTGAATGCCGAGATCACCCCCACCACCCCCAGCGGATGCCACGTCTCCATCAGCCGGTGACCGGGACGTTCCGAGGGCATGGTTCGTCCGTACAGCTGACGTGACAGACCGACCGCGAAGTCGCAGATGTCGATCATCTCCTGCACCTCGCCGAGCGCCTCCGACGGGATCTTCCCGGCCTCGAGCGTGACCAGTGTCGCGAGGTCCTCCTTGTGCTCGACCAGCAGTTCACCGAACCGTCGGACGAGCCTTCCGCGTTGCGGGGCGGGAACATCGCGCCACCGGTCGAACGCTGCCGACGCCGCACCGAGTGCCGCGTCGACCTGCTGCGCGGTGTGCGGACGTATGTGCGCGAGCACACTGCCGTCGACGGGCGTCGTGACCGTCAGCGGGCCGTCCCCGTCGGGAATTGTGACGCCGCACTGCGCGGCGGCGGTGCGGGCGTGGGCGCGGAATCGGTCCGACGTATTCACGGGTGGGGTCCTTTCACGCTCGGCTACCCTGCGCTGGTGGTGGAATCGAAGGAATCGTTGGACGAGGTGGACAGGCTGCTGCTACGCGAACTGGTGGTCGACGGGCGCTCCACGCTGTCGGCGCTCGCGGACAAGGCCGGGTTGTCGATCTCGGCTGTGCAGTCGCGGGTGCGCAGACTCGAATCCCGCAACGTGATCCGCGGGTACACCGCGAAGGTGGACCCGGAGGCCCTCGGGCTGATGCTGTCGGCGTTCGTGGCGATCACCCCTCTCGACCCGTCTCAACCCGACGACGCGCCCGCGCGGTTGCGGCACATCGCCGCCATCGAATCGTGTCACTCGGTCGCGGGCGACGAAAGCTACATCCTGCTCGTGCGTGTCGCGTCGCCGCGTGAACTCGAGCATCTGCTCCAGGAGATCCGCGCGACGGCGAACGTGGCGACGCGCAGCACCGTCGTTCTACAGACATTTTATGAGCGATGACGGGTAACGACCGGGAAACTTTCCGAAGGGTAAGGCTTGTGCGCCAAAAATTCGCGTAGCCTCGGGGTATGAGCACTGCAGTCCGGAGTACCGGCGGTGCCGACCGGTCGGCGCCGAACCACGTTCACGACGTCCTCGCCGAGCACATCCTGGCCGACGGCTTCCCGATGGTCCTCGACCTGGACCGATCGAAGGGGGTGCGTCTCGTCGATGCGCGCGACGGCGCGGTGCTGCTGGACATGTTCGGGTTCTTCGCGTCGTCGGCGCTCGGGATGAACCACCCCGATCTGGTCGACGATCGCGCGTTCCGCGACGAGCTCGCCGCGGTCGCCGCGAACAAGCCCAGCAACTCGGACATCTACAGCGTGCCCATGGCCCGGTTCGTCGAGACGTTCGCGAGGGTGCTCGGCGACCCGTCGCTGCCCCACCTGTTCTTCGTCGACGGCGGCGCCCTCGCCGTCGAGAACGCGCTCAAGGCGGCGTTCGACTGGAAGAGCCGGCTCAACGAGACGCGCGGACTCGATCCCGCGCTGGGCACCCGCGTGCTGCACCTGACCGAGGCGTTCCACGGGCGAACCGGGTACACGATGTCGCTCACGAACACGGACCCGGTGAAGACCGACCGGTTCCCGAAGTTCGACTGGCCGCGCATCGATGCGCCCTACCTGTGCGAGGGCCGGGACGTGGTCGCCGCGGAGGGGCACGCGCTCGCGCAGGCCCGCGTCGCCTTCGCGGCACATCCCCACGACATCGCCTGCTTCGTCGCCGAACCCATCCAGGGGGAGGGCGGCGACAACCACTTCCGTCCCGAGTTCTTCCGCGCGATGGAGCAGCTGTGTCGCGAGCACGACGCGTTGCTGATCGTCGACGAGGTGCAGACCGGGGTGGGCATGACCGGCACGACGTGGGCGTACCAACAGTTCGGTATCGCCCCCGACATCGTCGCGTTCGGGAAGAAGACCCAGGTGTGCGGCATCATGGCCGGTGGTCGCCTCGACGACGTGCCAGAGAACGTGTTCGCGGTGTCGTCGCGGCTCAACTCCACGTGGGGAGGCAACCTGACCGACATGGTGCGGGCGCGACGCATCCTCGAAGTGATCGAACGTGACCGGCTCGTCGACCGAGCCCGCCTCACCGGCGCGCATCTGCTGGCGGGTCTGCGTCACCTCGCCACCGTGCACCCGACCGTCACCGAGCCGCGCGGTCGCGGCTTGATGTGTGCGATCACGCTTCCCACCGGAGAATTTCGGGATGCGGTGCTGACCCGGCTGTACCGCGACGAGCACGTCCTCATGATCGGGTCGGGTGAGCGGAGCATCCGATTCCGGCCCCCGCTGACGGTCACGACGGCGGAGTTGGACGAGGCTCTCGACGCCCTCGATCGGGTCCTCGCCGCCTCCTGACCCGCACGGGTCACCGCGTGGTCGCCTCGAGATGCGTCAGGACCGCGAGGACACGGCGATGGTCCTCCGGCTCGGGATGCAGACCCAACTTCAGGAAGATCGAGCGGATGTGCGCCTCGACGGTGCGTTCGCCGAGGAACAGCGACGCACCGATCGCCCGATTCGACCGGCCCTGTGCCATGAGACCCAGCACCTCACGTTCGCGCGCGGACAACTCGTCGATGGGCTGCGTCGAGGTGTGCGGGCGCGACACCATGCGGCTCACGACACCCGGATCGATCGCCGACCCCCCATCGGCGACGCGATGCAGCGAGTCGACGAACTCGTCGACGTCGGCGACCCGATCCTTGAGCAGATACCCGACCCCGCTCGCGCCGGCCGCCAACAGATCCATCACGTACTCGGATTCGACGTACTGCGACAACAACAGCACCGCGGTCTCCGGGAACTCCGTGCGGATGCGCTGCGCCGCCTCGATTCCCTCCACCGTGTGCGACGGCGGCATCCTGATATCGACGACCGCCACGTCCGGTCGTTCGTGTTCGACGAGTTCGAGCAGTCCTGTTGCGTCCCCGGCCTCCCCGGCCACCTCGATCCCCTCCTCGGTCAGCAGACTGCGGATCCCCTCCCGCAGCAGCACCGAATCATCGGCGAGCACCACGCGCAACGACCGATGGGTGCGATGCCTGTATCCGCCGCTGCGCGCGACGTCGCGTGGCTGCGGTGCCGACCACACCTGTGTGTCCCCGCTCGTCTCCAGGGCGGCCTGCGCCGCCCGGGAGAACTCGTGACACGACCCGAATCGGTCGTCGCGGTCCTTCGCGAGTGCCCGCGCGATCACCGCGTCCATCGCGGCCGGCACGCGCGGCGCGGTCGCGCTCGGCCGGGGGATCGGGCTGTGCGCGTGACCGTGCCACAGCTGCGGCAGCGTCCGACCCGGGTACGGCGGATGGCCGGTGAGCAGATGGAAGAAGGTGCAGCCCAGCGAGTACTGGTCGGCGCGGTGGTCCAGCGCGACGGACGTGTCGAACTGTTCGGGTGCGGCGTTCTGCAGGCTCGCCGCGAACGTGCCCGTACGGGTCAGGCGCCCCGTCTCGTCGAGCGCTTTGGCGATCCCGAAGTCGGCGAGCAACACCCGCTCGGCCTCCTCGCCGCTCACGGCGTCGGCGACGAGGATGTTCGCGGGTTTCACGTCGCGATGCAGGATGCCCGCGTGATGCGCGTGATCGAGCGCCTTACCGGTTTCGGTGAGGATGTGCACGGCCCGCCCCGGAGCGACGGGACCGGTCACCGCGAGATCCGCCGCCGTCGCACCGGCCACGTACTGCATCGTCAACCACGATCGACCGTCGCACCGTCCACAGTCGTAGATCTGCACGATGTTGGGGTGCTCGAACCGTGCGACGTGTGCGGCCTCCCGCTCGAAGCGGGTCGCGACGTACTCGTCGGACGTCAGCGACGGATGCAGCACCTTCAACGCGACCGAGCGGGGCAGGTGCGGATGTGCTGCGAGATACACGGCGGCCATCCCGCCCACACCGAGCAGCTTCTCGATCGTGTACCCGGCGAACTCCGAGCCCGGCCGCAGTTCCCCGCTCCATCCCACGGCTGCACCTCCTGCCGCCCCCTCATCATTGAACTCCCCCGGCGCGGATGACGGAACCCCGCCGATGCTCACGGCGGGGCGAGCGGCAGAACCACCGACAGCGTCGTTCCCCGCCCGCGTGGGCTGTCCAGCGTCAACGCGCCGCCGAGCGCGGAAGCGCGGTCGGCCAACCCGTCGATGCCGCCACCCGGACGTGTGGTGGCGCCACCGCACCCGTCGTCGCGGACCGTCAGGACCAGCGTCTCGTCGTGGGTCTCCAAGGTGATGAGAACCGACGTGGCACCGGAGTGTTTGACCGCATTGGTCACCGACTCGGCGGCGATGAGGTAGGCGGCGAGTTCGATCCGTTTCGACACCCGGCCGGTGAGCCGATCGTCGACGCGTACCGGGATCGGCGCGCGTTCGGCCATCGACTTCAGCGCGACGGCGAGTCCCCGTTCGGCGAGCATCGGCGGATACACACCGCGCGCGACCTCACGCAACTCACGCAGCGACGCGTCGATCTCGGCCGCGCAGTCGCCGATCAACCGCCGGGTCTGCAACAGGTCGTCGGAGCGTTGCGCGCGACGCAGCAGGATCGACGCCGCGACGAGTCGCTGTTGGGTGCCGTCGTGCAGATACCGTTCGAGTCGTTTGCGTTGCACATCGCCCGCGGTGACGATGCGTTCGCGGGAGCGACGCACCTCGTCGAGTTGTTCACGCAGTTCCCGTTGCAGCCGGTCGTGGTCGAGCGCGAGCGTTGCGGCACCGCGCAGGGACGCAAGCAGTTCGGGTTGGGTTTCGAGCGTGGCGTCGTAGACCAACGCCGCGACGGGAACACCGCTGCGTTCGAGGATCGCGTATGCGTGTGTCGCCGAATCCCGGGGCAGCGCAGCGACGGTGCCGTCGGCGTCGACGTATGTGCCGTCGCGGTAGGTCCACAGTTGCAGGCCGGGGTCGCGCACCGCGCGGCGCAGCGAGTCGACGAAACCGGCGTCGAGCGGGGCCTCCCCGATATCGACCATCACGTCGGTGACGGCGGCACGTGCGAGCCGGTAGCGGACGAGCCCGACCACGACGGCCAGCGGGAACAGTGCGGCCGCCGGATACCGCAGGTTCAGGATCCACGCGTACGGTGATCCGGCGGGACTGACCGCCACGGACAGGATCGCGATGGTCGCGACACCGGCGACCGCGCCGGCGACACCGAGGGGCGCGAATCCCGCGCGGTAGGCCGCGGTCTCGCGGGTGAACCGGATGATCACGGCGACCACGAGCAGCACCGTGAGCAGAACCGCGACCGTGCCCACCGTGACCTGGACGGCGTCCGCGACCGTGGGGTCGTGCCGGATGAGCAGCAGATTGACGGACGTCGACGGGTGCGGGGTGTCCACGGCGCGCGGATCGAAGAACATCCATTCGGCGACGACACCGACGGTTGCGGCGACCCACGCCGCCGCGACGAGTGTCCGCTCCGGGCGGTGGGTGAGCCGTCCTGTGGGGAAACCCAACACGACCTGCATCAACAGCGGCAGGTACAGATTGGTGACGGTGACCCCGACGGTGAAGGCAACGGGATCACCGGACCGGCGGAGCCCACCCACCAGCCAGAGCAGCCCGGCCGCGACGAGCAGTACACCGGTCAGGTCGTGCGGTCGACTCCTCCACGCGACGGCGCCGGACAGGACGAACGCGAGGCCCGCGATGATGTACAGCGCCAGTTCGGTACCGCCGAACACGGGCAGGAACGGACCCTGCGCGGCGGCGAAGGATTCGCGGGGACCGAGCAGGAGACTGCGCGCCGGATCGTGCCGTGCGGTGTCGGAACGGTCGGTGAGCCCGACCACGAGGGCGACGAGCACCACGACGAGCGCACCCACCGCCACCATCGTCCGACGACTCACCGGACCTCCTCACCGAACCGTTCCAGTTTCCTCCCGATCCGCCCGGTGATCCACCGTGCCTGCACGGACCGGCGCACGGTGCGGACACGGCGACGATTTCCGGGGACGGCACGGATTCGCGGACGAGCTCATCGGCGGAGAGTTCTCGGTGTGGCCGGAACGCCGGACACGGGACGCGGTAACGGAAGTGCCGCAACAACAAAGGAGTGGAACATGATCTGGCTGCTCATCGACGCGGTGTACCTCTTCCTGTGGGGTCTGCTTTCGAGCGATGCACGCATCAAGCACGATGTCCGGCAACTCGAGCGCTAGCGAGGAGATTCCTGTGGAACTGTCGGTTGCAGGCACGGACGGCACACGGACCGTCGACGCATCGTGTGCGGGTCGTCCGACGGAGGTCGCCGACACGCTCCCCGAGCTCCCCGGGCGGTGGGTTTCCACCGCCCGGGGGCGGTGGCGGGCACGGATCTCGGCGTGCAGCCGGCATCCCGTCGCCTGGATGCACTCGGCGCTCGCCCGCAGGCGTGGCTTCTCGGGACGGACACCGGTGTCCGCCGACGACGTGCTCGCTCGGCTCGGGGAACTCCCGGTCAGCGAATGGACGTACGGGTTCGATCACCGCAGCGTCCGGCACCTCGGGCCGATGGCGCAGGACTTCGCGGCGGCGTTCGCGCTGGGACATTCGGAACGGCGGATATCGGCGGTCGACGCGAACGGTGTGTGCATGGCGGCGATCCAGGCGCTCTACCGCAGGGTCCTCGCGCTCGAGGCCGCACAGCTCGGGGGACGTCCCGCGATCGGTGCGGACCCCGCTCCCGCCGCGGAATCGGGGTTCGCCACGGACCGTCCTTCGCGGTGAGGACCGGGGACCCGCGGGTTCCCGGGACTCCGGATCAGCGCTCGCCGGACACGCGCCGTAGCCTGTCGGCATGACCGACGAGGTGGACCGCAGCGCATCCGACGATTCCGCTTTCCGTATCCCGTCGCTGGTCAACCTCCGCGACATAGGCGGCGGTGCCAGCCGGTTCGGCGGTGTGGTGCGTTCGGGCGTGCTCTTCCGGTCGACCGATCTCAGTCGCCTCACCGACACCGACCGCGAGACACTCGGCGCGCTCGGGATCACGACGGTGTTCGACCTGCGCACGGCCGTCGAACGCGACGAGCGCCCCGACCGGTTGCCCCTCGGCGCCCGGCACGTCGGCCTCGACGTGCTCGCCGACCGCGTGTCGGGATCGATCGCGGCATCGATGGCGGAGCTCGTCGCCGATCCCGTGCGGGCCGCCGAGTACCTGGGTGACGGTCGGGCGGAGCAGTACCTGATGGGGAGCTATCGTGACTTCGTGACGCTGCCGAGCGCGCTCGCGTCGTACCGGCGGCTCTACACCGATCTCGCGCACGGTGACGTACCCGCGCTCGTCCACTGCACGGCCGGCAAGGACCGGACGGGCTGGGCCGCTGCGGCACTGCTGATGTTCGCCGGCGCCGCCGACGACGTCGTGTTCGCCGACTATCTGCGGACCAACGACGAGTTGTTGCCCCGGTTCGAGCGGATGTTCTCCCGCTTCGAGGTGGCCGGAGGCGATCGCGGAATGCTCGTCGCGGTGCTCGGCGTGCAACGCGGGTACCTCGAGGCCGCAGTGGAGGAGATGTTGACGCGATACGGGACCGTCGAGCAATACTTCGCGGGTGGCCTGGGGCTGGACGACGACACCCTGCAGGCGCTGCGCACACGGATCATCGATACCGGAACGGTCGCCACACGAGCCTGACCGGCGTCGTCCCGGCCGTCACGACCGCGCCGCACGCACCTTGCGGACGACGGCGAACACCCCGATGCCCACACCGATCCCGACGAGGTCGGCGCACCAGTCCCACACCGACCCCGACCGTCGCACCGCGATCGTCGCCTGCAGGACCTCGGTGAGCACCCCGTAGGCGGCCAGCCACGCGAGTGTGACGGCGGGGGAGAGCCGCGCATACCGTGAGCAGAACGCGAGCGTCGCGAACATCAGTGCGTGCGTGACCTTGTCGGAGTGCGGAGGCCCGCTCGGGACGGTTCCGCCCGGTGACATCAACATGAGGGTGATCGTCACCGTCGCGACGATGAGCGGCGCCGAGCGACGCCAGGTGAACCGTTCCACGGGTCAGCGGTTCTTCTCGTTCTTCTCCGGTGCGTCGTCGCGCCCGGCATACAGGACCAGCGACACGGCGGGGACGAGCAGGAACCACAGCCAGCTGTCGAACACGAAGAACAGCACCAGCGCGATCAGCGGGGTCAACCCCATCGTGATCTCACGCCACCGCTCGAGCGCAGGTGACCGGGTCGGTGTGTCCGGCGCGGTGTCGGGGACGTTCGCGGTGTGTGCGGGCAGATCGGTGAACAGGGTGTCGAGTTCACCGCGCGTGGTGGCCACCGACGCCCGGGCGCTGCGCTCGTCGAACTCGGAGACGCTGAGCCGACCCAGACCGAAATGCTGACTGAGCAGATCGAGTGCCTGCGCGCGCTCGCGGTCACCGATACGGATGTCGGGTGAGTCGGCCATGGGACGAGCCTAGAACACGCACCGGTCGCCGCCGGTCCGCGACGTGCCGCGAAATCCTCCCGCTGGCCGGGAAGCCGGACGCGCCGCCCACCCCGGCCCGCGAATGATCCCCATCACAATCATGTTCCGATCAGGTTCGGGTCACAGGGAGTGAGGGTGAGTATGCAGGTGGACGGGTTCGACGAGGTGTTCGACGTCGTCGTGGTCGGTACGGGCGCGGCGGGCGCGGCCGCAGCGCTGTCGGCGCACCACGCCGGTGCCGAGGTACTCGTGGTCGAGAAATGCGACGAGGACACCGCGGGCGGGAACACCCGTGTCTCCGGCGGCGGGTGGTGGGTCAACCGGGATGCCGAGCGGGCCCGGGTGTTCCTCCGGGCGTTGAACGGTCCGTTCCCCGTCGCCGACGACGTCGTCGACACGTGGGCGACCGAGACGGTCGATCTGTCGTCGTGGTTGAAGGAACTCGGCGCGGACGTCGGCATGAGCGGCGACTACCACGTCGAACCCGAGTACGTCGGTGTCGAGGGCAGCGACTGCTACGCGGGAATGGACACGATCGGCGGCAGGATGGGCAACGGGTTGCTCTACGAGTTCCTGCGGTCCGCGCTGACCGAACGCGGCATCGAGACGCGTTTCGGGACACCCGCGACACGGCTGATCACCGGGGACGGCGCCGTCACCGGTGTGGAGGTGGACGCGCCGGCCGGGACCCGGCGTATCGGGGCGCGCGGCGGTGTCGTTCTCGCGACCGGGGGTTTCCAGGCGAACCCGACCATGGTGCGTGACCACCTGCGGGTCGAGGACCACGTGCTGTGGGGTGCCCCGTCGTCGACGGGCGACGGTCACCGGATGGCACAGGAGGTCGGCGCGGACCGCTGGCACATGGGAAACATGATGACCATCACCGGGGTGCGCGGCGGAGACGGCCGCGGCCACTATCTGGCCCTGTGGAACGCACACCACTATCTGTGGGTCGGCGCCGACGGCCGCCGGTTCATCGACGAGACGGCCTCCCCGAACCACGGGCACACGCTGCGAGGCGGTGCGCACGAACTGTTCCCGCTGCGGCCGTTCCACCTGATCTTCGACGAACGGATGCGGGTGGCCGGGCCGCTCAGCCCCACACCCGAGGTGCTCCCCGTCGGCTGGGACCTGCTCGTGCACGACGCGCGGTGGAGCCACGACAACAGCGACGAGATCGACGCGGGAACCATCGTGCGCGCCGAATCGATCACCGAACTGGCGGAAAGGATCGGATTGGACGCCGAGACCGTGCAGCGCACCGTCGCGTCGTACAACTCGGCGTGCGAACAGGGCCGCGACGACCAGTTCGGGCGTGATCCCGAGACGCTGGCACCGGTCTCCGAGGGGCCGTTCCATGCGCTCGAGGTGACACCGTTGCTCGGGTGGACGAACGGCGGTCCGCGCCGGGACGGTCGCGCCCGCGTCGTGGACACCGACGGCGAGGTGATCGACGGTCTCTACGCGGCGGGGGAGATCAGTTCGACGTACAGTTGGCGCAAGGACGGTGGCTTCCACATCGGTGATGCGCTCGCGTTCGGACGGGTCGCCGGTCGCGACGCGGCCGGGCGGGTGTGAGGGCCGGGCCGGTACCGAATCGGGGTCGGGCAGCTCAGCCCGACCCCGGTCCGAGCAGTCGGTAGCCGCGGCGCACCACGAACACGAGGATCGCGACCGCGATGAGCACCCCGATCGGGTTCCGCAGTACGACGAGCAGCAGGAGTGCGGCGAGTGCGAAGGGGACGAGGGTGACGAGGTCCGTCGCGGTGTCGCGGCCGGTGCGCCGCGCCACCGATGCCGGTGCCGTCGGCAGATCCGCGAACAACGGTACGAGGTCGCCTCGGGTGCGGGCGAGGTTCGCGAGCCCGACCCGTTCGTCGAACTCGTCGACGGTGAGCCTGCCTGCCGAGAAGTGCTCACCGAGCAGCGTCACCGCCTCTTCGCGTTCCGCGGTGCCGATGCGGATGTCGGGTGGCTCTGCCATGCGTCCAGCCTAGTTCGCCCCGCTGCCCCCGGCAGTCCGGCACATCAGGACCGGATGTCGCGCGCCCCCACGCCGAGTGCTCCCTCCGCGAACCGGCGCACCGCCTCGAATGCCGCCGCGAGCGCGTCGTCGTGGCCGTCGACCGCGGCACCGTCGAGTGCGCCGTCGGGCAGGAGCGTGACCGTCGCCTGGATCTGCGCGGTCGTCGCCTCGCACACCGACCAGCTGTAGGCGCTGTCGTCCGACCAGCCGTCGGGGTTGCGGGCCAGCAGATACCAGCCTCCGGCGTTGATCTCGACAGGTTCCATGTGTTCGTTCCCTTCCGTACCGGTGCGGTTCCGTGCGCGACGACCGGCGCCCCACCCGACGGTGCGGGCGGGGCGCCGGTGATTCCATCGCGTCAGCGACGGTGCGTGTGCGCGTACGTCACTTGAGTTCGGCGAGAACCGTACCCTGGGTGATGGCCGCACCGGCCTCGACGGCCAGCCCGGTGACGACACCGGACTTGTGGGCGGTGACGGGGTTCTCCATCTTCATCGCCTCGAGAACCGCGATCAGATCGCCCTCGGCGACCTCCTGGCCCTCGGTGACGGCGACCTTGACGACGGTGCCCTGCATGGGGGCGGTGACGGCGTCACCGGACGCCTTGCCGCCGTGGGCGCCGCCGCGCTTGCGGGCCTTCGGCTTCTTGCGGATCGCACCGGCCGCGCCGCCCCCGCCGAGCGAGAACTGGCCGGGCAGCGACACCTCGACGCGGCGCCCACCGACCTCGACGACGACGTTCTGACGCGGCAACGCCTCGTCGTCATCGTCGACGGCGCCGCCGCCGGTGAACGGCTCGATCGAGTTGTCCCACTCGTTCTCGATCCACTTGGTGTAGACGTCGAACTTCTCCCCGTCGCCGACGAACGCCGGGTTCTCGACGATGTGGCGGTGGAACGGGATGACGGTCGCGAGGCCGTCGACCTCGAACTCGGCCAGTGCACGGGCCGCGCGCTGCAGCGCCTGTTCGCGGGTCTCACCGGTGACGATGAGCTTGGCGAGCATCGAGTCGAACTGGCCGCCGATCACATCGCCCTGCACGACACCGGAGTCGACGCGGACGCCCGGACCGCTGGGCTCCTTGTAGACGGTGATGGGGCCGGGGGCGGGCATGAAGTTGCGGCCGGCGTCCTCGCCGTTGATGCGGAACTCGAAGGAATGGCCACGCGGGGTGGGATCCTCCTTGATGGTGAGTTCCTCACCGTTGGCGATGAGGAACTGCTGGCGCACCAGGTCGATTCCGGCGGTCTCCTCGGTGACGGGGTGCTCGACCTGCAGGCGGGTGTTGACCTCGAGGAACGAGACCGTGTCGCCCTGCACCAGGTATTCGACGGTGCCGGCACCGTAGTAGCCGGCCTCCTTGCAGATGGCCTTCGCGGACGCATGGATTCGGGCGCGCTGGTCGTCGGTGAGGAAGGGCGCGGGGGCCTCCTCGACGAGCTTCTGGAAGCGACGCTGCAGCGAGCAGTCGCGGGTGCCGGCGACGACGACGTTGCCGTGCTGGTCGGCGATGACCTGGGCCTCGACGTGGCGGGCCTTGTCCAGGTACTGCTCGACGAAGCACTCGCCGCGCCCGAAGGCGGCGACGGCCTCGCGGGTGGCCGACTCGAACAGCTCGGGGATCTCCTCGATGGTCTGCGCGACCTTCATGCCGCGACCACCACCGCCGAAGGCGGCCTTGATGGCGACCGGCACACCGTACTTCTTCGCGAACTCGACGACCTCGTCCGCATCCTTGACCGGATCCTTGGTGCCCGCGGCCATCGGTGCCTCGGCGCGCTCGGCGATGTGCCGCGCGGTGACCTTGTCGCCGAGGTCGCGGATGGACTGCGGCGACGGTCCGATCCAGATCAGGCCGGCGTCGATCACGGCCTGCGCGAAGTCGGCGTTCTCGGACAGGAAGCCGTAGCCGGGGTGGATGGCGTCGGCGCCGGACTTCGCGGCGGCGTCGAGGATCTTGTCGAACACCAGGTAGGACTCGGCGGAGGTGGTGCCCCCGAGCGCGAACGCCTCGTCGGCGAGCTTCACGAACTGTGCGTCGGCGTCGGGTTCGGCGTAGACGGCGACACTGCCGTAGCCCGCGTCCTTGGCGGCGCGGATGACCCGCACAGCGATCTCGCCGCGGTTGGCGACGAGCACCTTCGAGATCTGCGCGCTGGCATGACTGGGCACGGAGCCTCCTGTTGATCGATCGTTAGGTTATTTCCGTCGTCGGCAGTGTAAGCGCCAATCGGATAGACGATGTAACCGGATGGCCTCTACACAGTAGGACCCCGTCCGGGTCGTGCAAGGCTACCGACCGGTAGCCGGAACGGCGGGTCCGTCCGTGCCCGACGGCCACGGACCGGACTCGATCACGGCGGCCATCAGCTCGCGGGTCCGACCCAGGAACCGGGGCACGGTCTGCGCGGCGACCGTGTTGTCGGGGAACCGCGCGGAGACGTTGAGGCCCTCGGGAGTGCGGTTGACCCAGATGTACACATCGTGTGTGAAGCTGCGGCTGCGCAACGCGCGAGCATTGCACTCGGGCCACTGCGCTGCCATCGGCACGAAGCGAACATCCATGTACGACACCACGAATCGTGGACGAATCCGGACACCGAGCAGTTCGCCGACCCGGTCGAACGGTACCTGGGCGCTCGCCCGCGTACGGTGCAGTTCGTGTGCGGCACGCGCGGCGAGGACGCCGAACCCGGGAGTGCCCGACACGTCCAGGTCGACGGGACGCAACCCGACGAACCAGCCCAGAGCGCCCGCCCACATCGGACCCGTGCGGGTGTGCGACGGAGACACCGTCCGGAACCGGTCCGCGCCCGTGAGGTCGGCGCTCGTGTGGCCCATGCAGGCCAGGACACCCGCGAAGAAACCGGCGTCGGCGTCCCGGCACAGCTCCGAGAATCGGGTGGCCTGTTCGTCGTCGAACCAGCGTTCCGCGAGTCGACGCTGCGGGGTCGCCCGCGCCGGCCGATGCCCGATAGGCAGTGGGAACTGCGGTGCGGCACCGCCGTTGTCCCGGAGGGTGCGCCGCCAGATGGTCACGGCATCGTCGTCGACGGTCAGCGCCGCGGAGTCGGCGCGTTCGGCGGCACCGAAATCGATGTAGCTGCCCACCGGGAACAACTCCGCGGGCCGCCCGGTGCGTTCCTCCTCGTACAGGGCGCTGATCTCGTGGGCGACCAGCACGACCGAATACCCGTCGATGATGGAGTGATCGGCGCCGAAGAACACCGTGAACGAACCTGTGGTGGCCTCTCGATCCGCGGCGTCCTCGCGGGTCGCGAACACGTACGACGGCCACGAGTGCGGCGAGGTGTAGTCGTCGAACAGGCCGAGCAGGTGGCTGCGGAGCATCGCCGGGTCGGCGGGGTCGTGGCGGAAGTACCGGACGGACACCGCCCCGGCGGGGGCCGTGCGGCGCGTCGACGCGTCGGCGCCGTCGCCCGGCGGGAGCGCGGCCTGACTGCGCAGAGGTTCGTGCCGGTCGATCCACCGGCGCAGGGCACGCGTGAACGCGTCGGTGTCGATCGGACCGTCGATGTCGAACGCGGTCCCGAGCCATGAGCTGCGTCCCCCACCGAACCGGGTATCCGACGTGTGGCGAAGGTGCGCCTCGTGGATGTACGAGGCGGGCCGCGGATCACGGCGCCAGGCGTCCTCCGCGGCGCACGGCAACCATTCCGTCAGAACCCCGGCCGGAATCGGGTAGTCGACCAGCTCGGTGAATTCCATCGACCCGTCAGGTTCGCAGATGCCGTTTGATGCGGGCGAGCATCGCGCTCATACCGCGCAGACGCAGCGGGCTCACCGTATCGGCGAGGCCGAGCGCCGAGTAGAAATCATCCGGCACGGCGAGGATTTCGTCGGCGCTCAGACCGTCGAGTCCCTGATGGAGGATCGACGCGAAACCCCGCGTGGTGGGGGCTTCGGGGGGCGCGCTGAAATACAGCCGGATGCGCGCGCGGTCGGTGGCGTCGACCGACAGGAACAGCGGCGACTGGCATTCGGGAACCGGCTCCATGGCCGCTTCCTCGAGTTCGGCCGGGAGCGCCGGCAGCTCCCGGCCGAACTCGAGCAGCAGCTGGATCTTGTCCTGGCCGTCGACCGCGGCGAAGTCGTCGACGATCTCGGCGAGGGGATCGGGCAGGCTCATGCGGGGGCGTCTCCGGGTTCCTCGCCCTTGGCGATGGGCACACGCACGGCGTTGCCCCACTCGGTCCACGAACCGTCGTAGTTGCGGACGTCCGGGTAGCCGAGCAGGTGGGTGAGCACGAACCAGGTGTGGCTCGATCGCTCGCCGATCCGGCAGTAGGCGACGACCCTCTCGTCGCGGCCGACATCGGCGTAGATCTCGTCGAGTTCGGCGCGCGACCGGAACCGTCCGTCCGGGGCCGCGGCCTTGGCCCACGGAATGGACACGGCGGTGGGGATGTGACCGCCGCGCAGCGCGCCCTCCTCCGGATAGTCGGGCATGTGGGTGCGTTCGCCGGTGTACTCCTGCGGAGACCGGACGTCCACGAGCGGGCCGTCACCGAGATGAGCGAGCACGTCGTCCTTGTACGCGCGGATCGGTGCGTCGTTCCGCGCAACCACCGGGTAGCCGCTCGTGGTCGCGACCGGGATGTCGAGGGTGGTGTCGCGGTTCTCGGAGATCCATGCGTCGCGACCACCGTCGAGCAGACGCACGTCCTCGTGACCGAACAGCGTGAACACCCAGAGGGCGTACGCGGCCCACCAGTTGGACTTGTCGCCGTAGATCACGACGGTATCGGTGCGTCGGATGCCCTTGCGATCCATGAGCGCGGCGAAGGCCTCGCCGTCGATGTAGTCGCGGGTGACGGGGTCGTTGAGATCGAGATGCCAGTCGATCTTCACCGCGCCCGGGATGTGACCGACGTCGTAGAGCAGGACGTCCTCGTCGGATTCGACGACCTTGACCTCGGGATGACCGAGGTGGGCCGAGAGCCACTCGGTGGACACGAGCCGGGTGGGATCGGCGTACGCGGAGAAGGAGGTGTTGGGATCGGGTCCGACGGGCAACGTGGCTCCTGAGGCAGTGGTGGCGGGTGCGCCGACGATTCTAGAGCGTCGGGGCGGCGTCGCGCTCGCGAGCGTCGGGGCACCTCGTGCTCGGGACGGTCGGGGCACCTCGCGCGCGGGCGGGTACTACCGTCGGTGGGCGTGACGTGCAGCCGACCGACCCGTCCCGAACTCGCCTCCCGTAGCGACCTCGATCTGCTGCTGCGCCGGTTCTACGAGCGTGCGATGGTCGATCCGCTCCTCGAACCCACCTTCGAGGTACTCGCCATCGTCGGCCTCGACGAACACCTGGTGACGGTCGGAGACTTCTGGGAGCAGATCCTGTTCCGCACCACCCGCTACGAGGGTGCATTCGTGCCGGTGCACCGCGCCCTGCACGGCCGGTACGGGTTGACACCGGACCGGTTCGCGCGGTGGCTGCGTTTGTGGACCGACAGCGTCGACGAGTTGTTCGAGGGCACCGACGCGGAACGGGCCAAGACGAAGGCCGGTGCGATGGTCGCGGCGTTGCAGCGGTCGCTCGCGTAGCCCCCGCCACCCGCCCCGTGCGCACTTCTGGTAGTGGGAACTACCAGAAGTGCGCACGGGTCAGGGGCGATTCGCGGCCCACAGCGCTGCGACGTTCGTTCCCACGTCGGTGAGCAGACCGCGGACGAGTGGCAGGCTGATTCCGATCACCGACGACGGGTCGCCGTCGATGCCCTCGATGAACCAGCCGCCGAGACCGTCGAGGGTGAACGCACCCGCCACCTGCAGCGGTTCACCGGTCGACAGGTACGCCTCGAGATCGTCGTCGGACGGGGTACCGAAGTGCACGGTGGTGCCGCGGTGGTCGGCGGCCCGCGCCACGACGGTGCCGTCGACCACCCGCAGCACACTGTGTCCGGTGAGCAGTACCGCGGACCGGCCGGCAACGGCCTTCCAGCGGGTCCGGGCGACCTCCACCGTTCCGGGTTTGCCCTGCAGGACGCCGTCGACGAGCAGCATCGAGTCGCATCCGACGACGACGAGATCATCATGGTCGGTGTCCGTCAGGGACGCCACGACGTCCGCGGCCTTCGCCTGTGCGAGCGACGTGACGACGGACTCCGGGGCCGCGTCCGGGCCGAGATCGGCGATGATCGCATCCTCGTCGACGCCCGAGACCCGGACGAGCGGGTCCACGCCGGCGCCGCGCAGCACGGACAGCCGCGCCGGCGAGGCCGAGGCGAGGACCAGTCTCGGCATCGTCAGCCCAGGTTGGGGTACGAGTACGGCGAGAACGGTGCCCGCTGCCGGTGCATGCGGGTGGGGTCACCCCATGTCTCCGGCGGCTTGCCGTCGCACTCCGGTGCCCCGGCGGATGCCGAGGCGGTCGCGAGCACGGACACGAGGGCCGCGATCTCGACATCGCTCGGGTTGCCCTTGACGATCCGGATGTCGGCTGCCGCGGGGGTGGTCTCCGGCGCAACCGACGCCGGGCCGGCCTCGGACGCGGCGTCCTCGGTGAAACCCGCGGTCACGGCGTCGAGCTCTGCGTCGGTGATGATCTGTTCCTCGGTCGTCGCGGTCACAGCGGAATGTTCCCATGCTTCTTCGGCGGGAGCGACACCATCTTGCGTTCGAGCAGTCGCAGTGCGGACACGATCTGGCCGCGGGTGTGCGACGGCGGGATGACCGCGTCGACGTAGCCGCGCTCGGCTGCGACGTACGGGTTCACCAGGGTGTCCTCGTACTCGTTCTGCAGCTCGAGGCGCAGCGCCTCGACGTCCTGACCGTTGGCTTCGGCGTCCTTGAGCTGCTTGCGGTACACGAACCCGACGGCGCCGGACGCACCCATGACCGCGATCTGCGCGGTGGGCCACGCGAGGTTGACGTCGGCACCCATGTGCTTCGAACCCATGACGTCGTATGCGCCGCCGTAGGCCTTGCGGGTGATGACCGTGATCTTCCCCACGGTCGCCTCGCCGTACGCGTAGAGCAGCTTGGCGCCGCGACGGATGATGCCGTTGTACTCCTGCTCGGTGCCGGGCAGGAAGCCGGGAACGTCGACGAGCGTGACGATGGGGACGTTGAACGCATCGCAGGTGCGCACGAATCGCGCGGCCTTCTCGGATGCGTCGATGTCCAGGCACCCCGCGAACTGCGTCGGCTGGTTCGCGACGATGCCGACGCTGCGTCCGTCGATGCGACCGAACCCGATGATGATGTTCTTGGCGCGGTCGGCCTGCACCTCGAGGAACTCGTCGTCGTCGAGCAGACGACGGATGACCTCGTGCATGTCGTACGGCTGGTTCGCCGAATCGGGCACGATCGTGTCGAGTTCGAGATCCTCGTCGGTCAGCGAATCCTCGATGGCGCCGTCGATCGGCTCGGTCGGCAGCGTGCGCGGCGCGGCGGCCTGGTTGTTCGACGGCAGGTAGGACAGCAGGTCCTTGACGTAGTCGAGGGCGTCCTGTTCGCCTTCGGCGACGTAGTGGGCGACACCGGACTTGACCATGTGGGTGTGCGCGCCACCGAGGTCCTCCATGGTGACGTCCTCACCCGTGACGGTCTTGATGACGTCGGGGCCCGTGACGAACATCTGGCTGGTCTGGTCGACCATCACCACGAAGTCGGTCAGTGCGGGGGAGTAGACGTGGCCGCCGGCGGCGGGGCCCATGATCAGCGAGATCTGCGGGATCACGCCGGAGGCCTGCACGTTGCGATGGAAGATCTCGCCGTAGAGGCCGAGCGAGACGACACCTTCCTGGATTCGTGCGCCGGCGCCCTCGTTGATGCCGACGAGGGGGCGTCCGGTGCGCAACGCCAGGTCCATGACCTTGACGATCTTCTCGCCGTAGACCTCACCGAGGCTGCCACCGAAGACACTGGCGTCCTGGGAGAACACGCACACGTCGCGGCCGTCCACGGTGCCGTAGCCGGTGACGACACCGTCGCCGGTCGGGCGGTTGTCGGCGAGACCGAAGTTGGTGCTGCGATGCCGGGCGAGCGCGTCGAGCTCGACGAACGAACCCTCGTCGAGGAGGGCGTGGATGCGTTCGCGGGCGGTCAGCTTGCCCTTGGCGTGGACCTTCTCGATCGCAGCTTCGCCGACCGGAGCCTTGGCCTCGGCCTGGCGCTTGCGCAGATCGGCCAGCTTGCCGGCGGTGGTGTGGATATCGGGCGTACTCGCCGCCTCGGACGCGGACGGCTCCTGGACAGTGGTCATGGGCAGTCAGCTTAGCGATCGTCAAACGTGGACGCCGCACGGAGGTCCATGAGCGTTGAATCATTCAACTGAAGCTACCGACGGGTATCGATCCGGTGCCCCTCTAGGCTGGGGCGATGCGCTCGAACTCCGACACCGCACCCGCATCCGATCCGCGCGCGCCGTTCGACGTGGCGCGCCTGCGGCGCGTGCTCGTGGACACCGACCCGCACACCCCCGGCGCACCCGCCGGCGCAGGCTTCTACTCGCGTGTCGACGTGGTCGCCGAGACCGGGTCGACGAACGCCGATCTGCTGGCCGATACCTCCTCGACGGCCGGGACCCCCGTCGATCGTCGGGTGCTGCTCGCCGAGCACCAGACGGGTGGCCGAGGCCGGCACGCCCGGCCCTGGGCCGGGGTGCCGGGCGCGCAGGTGATCGTGTCGGTGCTCGTCCGCCTACCCGGCGTGGCCCTCGCCGACCTCGGCTGGCTCCCGCTGCTCACCGGGATCGCGACCGTCGACGCCGTCCGCGAGGTCACCGGGGTTCCCGCGGAGCTCAAGTGGCCCAACGATGTTCTCGTCGACGGGCGCAAGCTCGCCGGCATCCTCGTCGAGGTCGCGTCCACCTCCCCGGTCCCCACCGTCGTCTCGGGTGTCGGATTGAACGTCTCGCTGACCGAGGACGAACTGCCGGTTCCCACCGCGACGTCACTGTGGCTCGCCGGGGCCCGCGACCTCGACCGCACCCACCTGGCCGAGGCGCTGCTCGCGGCGTTCGCCGACCGGATGCGGCAGTGGGAACGGCACGGCTGGGATCCCACCGTCGCCGCCGACGCGTACCGGCAGCGCTGCAGCACCATCGGCAAACGGGTGCGGGCGATCCTGCCGGGCGACACCGAACTGCACGGTGAAGCCGTCGACATCGACGAACAGGGCCGGATCGTCATCCTCCCGGACGGCGACGGTGAACCCGTCGCGATCGCAGCCGGCGACATCACCCACCTGCGTCCCGTCTGATCCCGGCCGCGCCGGGGACCGTCGAGCATGTGCCATCGTGGGCGCATGGGATACCCGGAGGATGCCCTCGCACCCGACGAGGCGCTGCTGCTGCACCGCCATCCGCACTGGAAGATGCTGATCGCACCGGTGGTGTTGCTGCTCGTGTCCACGGCCCTCGCCGGTTACCTCCTCGGGGTGGCCGGAAGCAGACTCGAGGGCACCGCGTCGACGGTGCTGACCGTCGCCGTCGCGGTGCTGTGGATCGCAGTCCTGGCCTGGCGCTGCGTGCCGCAGGTCGTGCGCTGGCTCAGCACCCACTTCATCGTCACCGACCGCAGAGTGCTCGTGCGTCAGGGCGTGGTCACCCACACGGGTATCGACATCCCGATGGGGCGCATCAGCAACGTGCAGTTCCGGCACGGGCTCGTCGACCGGATCCTGCGTACCGGCACGCTCGTCATCGTCTCCGCGGCCGACGACCCGCTGGAGTTCGACGACATCCCCGACGTCGAGGCCGTGCACTCGCTCCTGTACCGCAACGCGTTCGACGTGCCCGGCGACGGCGGCCGAGACCGCGCGACCGGTCGGCCGGAGGACGGATCCTCCGATCACGACCGGCGACGCACGGTGTGGTGAGTGGGACGCGCGGACTCGTGACCCGGACGCAGATCCGCGCGTCCCCACCGCGCGACGGGCCCGTCGGTCCGTAATGTGGTCGACGTGACCGCAGTCCTCCTCGTCGAAGACGACGACGCCATCGCCGCGCCCCTGTCCCGCGCGCTCGGCCGCGAGGGATACGAGGTGACGGTCGAGGACAACGGGACGAGTGCCCTCGCGAGCGCCCTGTCGGGCGACTACGACCTGCTCATCCTCGACCTCGGACTGCCCGGCATGGACGGGCTCGAAGTGTGCCGGCAGTTGCGGGCCAACCGGTCCGATCTTCCGGTGCTCATGCTCACCGCGCGCACCGACGAGGTCGACTTCGTCGTGGGCCTCGACGCCGGTGCCGACGACTACGTGGGCAAACCGTTCCGGCTCGCCGAACTGATGGCGCGGGTGCGCGCCCTGCTGCGGCGCCGGGGCGGCGATTCCGAGGACGTCGTCGAGGTCTCCGACATCCGGCTCGAGCGGGCGGCGCGCCGCGTCCTGGTGAACGGCACCGAGGTGACGCTCGCGAACAAGGAGTACGAGCTGCTGCGGGTGCTCCTCGAACACGCGGGGCAGGTCGTCTCCCGCGACGAGATCCTCGAGGAAGTGTGGGGCGACGTCGAGCTCCGCGGGTCGAAGACACTCGACATGCACATGTCGTGGTTGCGCAGGAAGATCGGCGACGAGGGCCCGGCCGGTGAACGGCGCATCGCCACGGTGCGCGGCGTCGGATTCCGGCTCAACGCCGACTGACGGGGACCGCGATGCGCAACCGCATCCTCAACGCAGTCCTCGCCACGATGCTGCTCGTGGCACTGCTTCTCGGGCTACCGCTCGCCTACACCGCCTACCTGTTCGTGGAGGACACCGCTCGCCGCGACATGCAGGAACGGCTCGGTCGGATGTCCGAGGAGATCATCGCGCAGGAGGGCAGCGACGGTCTCGTCGTCGGTGGCCTCGACACCAGCACTGTGCGTCTGCTCGTCCCCGACGACGGACGTGTCGTCGTGGTGTATCCCACCCCGGAGAACGAGGCGGCGCGGCTCGACATCGGGGCGGGGGTCGTGATGGATCCGCTCGTCGAATCCCTGTCGATGGGCACATCGGGTTCGCTACGCATGGAGATTCCCGGTGAGAGGGTGCGTACGCTGCAACACCAGGTTCTCGGCGGCGTGACCCTGCTGGTGCTGCTCTCGGTCGTCGTGGGGGCGCTCGTGGCGGTCGCGACGGCACGGCGCCTGTCCGACCCGCTGCGGGAGGTCGCGGGCCGCGCGGCGCGGCTGGCGCGCGGCGACTTCCGGACGGTGCCGCAGCGATACGGGATCGTCGAGCTGGATCGGGTGTCGGATGTGCTGGACTCGGCGGCCGAGGAGATCGCCGGCCGATTGCAGCGTGAGCACGCGCTCGTCGGTGACGTGTCGCATCAACTCCGGTCGCGGATGACGGCGATCCGGTTGCGGCTCGACGAGCTGTCCGCGCACCGCGATCCGGCGGTCGTGGAGGAGGCGGACGCTGCGATGGCGCAGGTGGACAGGCTCACCACCGCGATCGACGACCTCGTGCGACAGTCCCGCGCCAGCGGGGCCGAACTGCGCACCGAGGTGTCGGTGGTGGGTGAGCTGGCCGGGGTGATCGCCGACTGGCGGGGCCGCTACCACGACGAGTCACGTGATCTGGTGCTGCGCGGTGACCCGTCGCTGCGATCGTCGGTGACGGCGCCGCGGCTGCGGGAGGCGGCCGCGGTACTCGTGGACAACGCGCTCGTACACGGCGGGGGCACCTGCACCGTGTCGGTCCGTCGGGTCACGACCCGCGGCGACGCGACGGTGTGCGTGGAGGTCGCCGACGAGGGGGAGGGTGTGAGCGACGAACTGGCACCGCACATCTTCGATCGGGGGGTCTCCGGTGGTGGATCGACCGGGGTGGGGCTGGCGTTGGCGCGGGCGCTGACGGAGGCCGACGGCGGCCGACTCGAACTGCAGCGTCGTCGGCCGGCGTTGTTCGCGATGTTCCTGGGCACCGCGCGCGAGCGGGTCGCGGTCCTGCCGGACGGGGTCCGCGAACCACGGTGAGCCCGGTGTGTTCCGCGGCGGTGTGGTCAGGCGCGGTCGAGGTCTTCTTCGGCGAGTTCGTCGACGTCGGTGGTCTCCGACGCGGTCTCCTCGGGGAAGACGAAGCGGCGGAAGCAGTAGAACCGGAAGATCATCTGCAGCAGGTTGCCGATGATGTAGGCGCTGATGAAGTCGGCGATGTTCTCGACGGTGAGACTGACCTCGGGCACACGCAGGTTGAACACGTAGCTGGAGATCCACAGCGGGATGAAGCTCAGCACCACGCCGATACCGCTGACGAAGAAGAAGAGGAATGCCTCGTGGGCCCGTTCGCGCCCACCGCGGTTCTTGAACGACCACTCGCGGTTGAGGATGTACGAGCAGATCACCGCGATGACGCCGGCGATGATCTTCGCGGTCACCGGTTTCTCTTCGAGGACCGTGAGCTTGAGGGTGTAGAAGATCCCCGAGTCGATGACGAACGTGGTGCCCCCGACGATCGCGAACTTGATCAGCTCGCGGTGACGGATCAGTAGTTCCCGCGCGGGTGCGGGTACTCGGCTCAGGACATCATCGACGACGGACACTCGGTCGAGTCTACGAAACCGCGCACGTATTGCGCGCATCGGACGAAAATTTTCAGACTTACCACAGGAAGGTGACGATTCGGAATTCTCCTCCCGAATCTTTCCGAAACGGCCCGGATCGACACGGCGAAACGGATCGGGTCGCACGCTCGGACCGGCCCGAGCCGACGCATCGGACCGCGCCGAACGGGGGCGGACGCCGACTGTGACACCATGGACAGCCGTGACGGCTACACCTGATTCACCCTCCCGCCCCGAACCCACGCGTTCGCTGACCACCACGATGCCGGTGGTCACGATGATCGGTGGCGGTCAGCTCGCACGCATGACCCATCAGGCGGCGATCGCGTTGGGGCAGACACTGCGGGTACTCGCCGCGGACACCGACGAACCGGCGGCCCAGGTCAGCCCCGACGTGGTCCTCGGCAGCCACAACGACCTCGACGCACTGCGCCGCGCCGCGACCGGCGCACACGCGCTGACGTTCGACCACGAAGGCGTGCCCACCGAACACCTCGAGGTGTTGCAGCGTGAAGGTGTGGCGGTGCTCCCGCCACCGCAGGCCCTGATCCACGCGCAGGACAAGATCGTCATGCGTAAGCGGCTCGGTGAGCTCGGCGCACCGATGCCGAAGTTCGCGGAGATCACCTCCGTCGACGACATCGTGACGGCCCGCGAGCACCTGGGGTGGCCGTTCGTGCTCAAGGCTGCGCGCGGCGGGTACGACGGCCGGGGGGTGTGGATCGTCGAGGACGCCGACGAACTGGCCGGGATCGTCGCCGACCAGCTCGGACGTGATGTGCCGCTGCTCGCCGAGGAGAAGGTCGAGTGGCGCCGCGAGCTCTCCGCGATGGTCGCGCGGTCCCCGTTCGGGCAGGGCGCCAGCTGGCCCGTCGTCGAGACGGTGCAGCGCGACGGTCAGTGCTCCGTGGTGATCGCGCCCGCCCCGGACCTGCCCGCCGACGTGTCCGCCGCCGCGGAGCAGCTCGCGTTGCGCATCGCCGGTGAGCTCGGTGTCGTCGGGGTGATGGCCGTCGAACTGTTCGAGACACGGACCGGGGAACTGATCGTCAACGAACTCGCGATGCGTCCACACAATTCGGGTCACTGGGGCATGGACGGTGCCCGCACCGGCCAGTTCGAACAGCACCTGCGTGCCGTCCTGGACTATCCGCTCGGCGACACGACCCCGCTCGCCCCGGTGACGGTGATGGCCAACGTGCTCGGTGCCCCCGAAGCGCCCGCCATGAGCATGGACGAGCGGTTGCACCACCTGTTCGCCCGCATGCCCGACGTGCACGTGCACCTGTACGGCAAGGGCGAACGCAAGGACCGCAAGATCGGGCACGTCAACGTGCTGGGTGATCCCTCGGGTTCGCTCGACGACGCGGCGTACGTCGCCGCGGTACGGGAGCGGGCGGAACGCGCGGCGCACTGGCTCGCGCACGCGCAATGGACCGATGGCTGGAACGAACACACGGGAGAGAAGCGGTGACCGACACCACACGGGGCGCGCAGGTCGGCCTGATCATGGGCAGTGACTCGGACTGGCCGACGATGGAGGCCGCCGCCGAGGCGCTCGCCGAGTTCGGGATCCGGTTCGAGGTCGGGGTCGTCTCCGCGCATCGCACCCCGCAACGCATGCTCGATTACGCGCGCACTGCCGCGGACCGCGGCATCAAGGTCATCATCGCGGGGGCGGGTGGCGCTGCACACCTGCCCGGGATGGTCGCGTCGGCGACGGCACTGCCGGTGATCGGCGTGCCCGTTCCGTTGAAGTACCTCGACGGCATGGACTCGCTGTTGTCGATCGTGCAGATGCCCGCCGGTGTCCCGGTCGCGACCGTGTCGATCGGTGGGGCCCGCAATGCGGGTCTGCTGGCCGCGCGGATCCTCGGCGCGAGCGACACGGCGCTGCGGGAGCGGATGGAACTGTTCCAGGCCGGACTCGAGAAGATGGTGCTCGACAAGGACGAGGCGCTGCGGCAGAAGCTGCTCGGCTGACGGACCGCGCCGTGGCATCGAGGACCCCGTTCGAGCGGTGGCACCGCTGGAGCCGCACCCACGTACCCGCCGTCGATGCGGTCTGGGCCGGTCTGCTCACCGCCTTCGGTCTCGCCGTGACCGTGGGTTCCGGCGGGTCGGGGGTCGATGCCGGCTTCGTACTCGGTCTGTGCGTGCCGCTCGCGTGGCGTCGTACCCGGCCGGTGGTCGCGGGAGCGGTCGTCGCCGCGGTCGCGTTCGTTCACCTCGCGGTGCTGCCGGAGATGTCGCCGGTGGCACCGTTCGCCGTGCCCACGGCGATCTACGCGCTTGCGGCCTACGCGCCGCGACGGGTCGCCGTCGGTGCGCTCGCCCTGGCGATGATCGGCGGCGCACTGGCCGGTGTGCGTTACTTCGGGGACTACGAGGGGCGCACCCGCACGGACATGGTCGTGTCGGCGACGACGGTCGGGTTGTTCGTCGCCGGTGTATGGGCGTTCGGCCGGATGCGTGGCCTGCGGGTGCGGGAGGTCGAGGCGCTCACCGAGCGCAACAGGCTGCTCGAGGTGGAGCGTGTCAAGGAGGCGGAACTCGCTGCGACGCAGGAGCGCACGCGCATAGCCCGCGAGATGCACGACATCGTCGCGCACTCGTTGACGGCGATCATCGCGCAGGCGGACGGTGGCCGGTACGCCGCCACCTCCGATCCGTCGGCCGCTGTCGGTGCGCTGTCCACGATCTCCGACACGGGTCGCCGCGCGCTCACGGACATGCGGTCGCTGCTGTCGGTGTTGCGCGACGACGACCGGCGGGAGTTCACCACGACACCGGGCGTCCGCGAGATCGGTGTGCTCGTCGACCGGATGCGCGCGAGCGGTCTCGACGTGACGTACACCGTCACCGGGGATCCACGGGAGATCACCGCCGGACCGGGACTGTCGGTGTACCGGATCGTGCAGGAATCCTTGACGAACGTGCTCAAGCACGCGGGACCGCGCGCGCTCGCCGCCGTCACGTTGACGTGGCGGCCCGACACGGTGACCGTGGAGGTCGTCGACGACGGCCGCGGCGCCGCAGCGCTGGTCGAGTCCCGCCCGGGCGGACAGGGGCTTACGGGCATCGAGGAACGCGCCCGCCTGCACGGTGGTCGTGCGCTGACCGGTCCGCGACCGGGCGGTGGGTTCCGGGTCCGTGCCGAGATCCCCGTCGAAGCACCGAGGTCCCCGTCGAAGCACCGAGATCCTGGGCAGGCGACATGACCGAACCCACTCCGCCCATCCGTGTCGCGCTCGTCGACGATCAGCAACTCGTGCGAGCCGGCTTCCGCATGGTGCTCGAATCGCAGTCGGACATCGTCGTCGTCGCCGAATCATCGGACGGTGCAGCCGCACTCGACGACCTGGCGCGGGTCGATGTCGACGTCGTCCTGATGGACGTGCAGATGCCGCGTGTCGACGGGATCACTGCGACACGCACCTTGCTCACCGCACCTGCTGCGCCGAAGGTGGTGGTGCTCACCACCTTCGACAACGACGACTACGTGATGCAGGCGATCGCCGCGGGTGCGAGCGGGTTCCTGCTCAAGGACGCGCCGCCGGAGGAACTGCTCGCCGCCGTGCGCACCGTGCACCGCGGTGACGCGGTGATGGCTCCGCGCGCGACACGTCGTCTGCTGCAGCATGTCTCGCCGCTGCTCGGGAGGATCGCATCGTCGGTCCCGCCGAGGGCGGAGGAGACCGATCTGACTCCGCGTGAACTCGAGGTGCTCACCGCGATGGCGCACGGCCTGACGAACGGCGAGATCGCCGAACGATTCGTGTTGTCGGAGGCCACGGTCAAGACGCATGTCGGGCGGGTACTCGCGAAGACCGGATCCCGCGACCGCGTGCAGGCGGTGCTGTTCGCGTTCCGCGCCGGGTTGGTTCGACCGGACGACCTCCTCGGCTCGGGCGGATAGGCCCGGGGACGGATACGGGTCCTACCGGGGTATGACACGGTCGCGGACGAGGATCGCACCGCGCTCCGATGTGTCGGCGCCGCAGCCTTCCTAGCGTCGACTCATGACTTCGACCAGTGTTTTCGTACCGGCCTGCTCGGCCCGGGAAGTGGTCCGTGTGTACGGCAGCGGCGCCGCCGAGGTGCGGGCCCTGAGCGGTGTGTCCGTCGCGTTCGAGCGGGGACGTTTCACCGCGATCATGGGGCCGTCCGGCTCCGGTAAGTCCACGCTCATGCACGTGCTCGCAGGACTGGACCGGGTCGACGGCGGCAGCGTCGTGCTCCACGGTGACTCCGGTCGTGCCGACGTCGAGGTCGGTGCGGCCTCCGACGACGTGCTCACCGCGCTGCGGCGCGACCGGATCGGCTTCGTCTTCCAGGCCTTCAACCTGCTTCCGGTGCTCACCGCCCGCGACAACATGCTGCTGCCGTTGCGCCTCGCGGGCACCGAACCGGCGGAGGGGTGGTTCGCGGAAGTGGTCGGGCGGCTCGGTCTCACCGATCGCCTCGACCACCGCCCGCACGAGATGTCGGGTGGTCAACAGCAGCGGGTCGCGGTGGCGCGGGCGTTGTTGCCGCAGCCCGACGTGATCTTCGCGGACGAGCCCACCGGCAACCTCGATTCGCATGCCGGCGCCGAGGTGCTGGCATTGCTGCGGTCGAGCGTGCGCGAGATGGGGCAGACCGTGGTGATGGTGACGCACGACCCGGTGGCGGCGTCGTACTCGGATCGGGTGGTGCTGCTCGCCGACGGCAGGCTCGCGGGAGAGATCCCGCATCCGACGGCCGATACCGTCCTCGACGCGATGCGGGAACTCGGTGCGCCGGTGGTGACCCGATGAGACACCTGGTCCTGGCGCAGGTCCGTGCTCACCGCGGCCGATACGTCGCATCGGCGGTCGCGGTGCTCGTGGCCGTCGCGTTCGTCGTCACCACCCTCGTCCTCGGCGACACGATCAACTCGTCGATCACGAAATCGACTGCAGCACAGTACGAAGGCGTGTCGGCAGTGGTGACCGCCGGTGATTCGGGTCTCGACGCGGACGCGCTGACCGCCGCGGTGTCGGCGACGCCGGGCGTGACCGACGTCGCTCTGGACACCACCGGGGCCGTCCGTGTCACCGGTACCGACGGGCCACCCGCATACGGCACCGCGACGTCGATCGCGACGGACGGCGCTCTGCGCTGGCAACGACTGTCGCAGGGGCGGATGCCCGCCGCCGGTGAGGTGGCGGTCGGGTCGTCGTCGAGCCATGTCGTCGGTGACGTGCTCACGCTGTCCGGTGCGGACGATGCGGCCACCCCGGTGACGGTGACCGTCGTGGGCATCGTCGACCTCACCGGTTCCCCGGATGCCCTGGATTCCGGCCTGCTGTTCGGTGAGGTGGACCAGGTCCGCCGGTGGATCGGGGGCGACGGAGACTGGCAGCTACGGGTGCTCGGCAGCGACGCCGTCGACGCGGTCGCGGCGGCCGTGCCCGGTGTCGACGTCGTCTCGGGTCCGGATCGGGCCACCGAGGTCGCCGACGCGCACATCGGGGATGTCGCGTTGCTGCGCAACATCCTGCTGTGCTTCGCCGCGATCGCCGTGGTCGTCGCGGGCCTGGTCATCGCGAACACCTTCGCGGTGCTGCTCGCCGCGCGCACCCGTGAACTCGCGCTGATGCGGTGCGTCGGTGTGTCCGCGCGGCAGGTGCGCCGCAGCGTCGGCGGCGAAGCGCTCGTCGTCGGATTCGTGTCCGCCCTGCTCGGTGTCGTCGCCGGTGTCGCCTTTGCGGCCGCGGTCGTCGCCGCGGCCCGTGCCGCTGCCGTGCCGCTGCCGCTGACATCGATCGCCGTCACACCCGCGACCGTGATCGCCGGTCTGATGCTCGGGACGGCCGTGACGGTGTGCGCGGCCGGTGGTCCGGCGCGCGCCGCGACCCGGGTGCCGGCGCTGGCGGCGTTGCATCCGCTCGAGACACAGCCCGAGCCCGTCGCCGGGTCGTGGCTGCGGCGGATCGCGGCGGCGGTGACGATCGGCGGCGGTGTGGTGCTCCTCGGGGTCGGTGTCGCGACGGCCGACGTTCTGGTCGCGTGTCCCGGTGGGTTGCTCGTGTTCGTCGGGGTGGTGTTGGCGTCGCGGCGGCTGGTTCCGGCGGCCGTGGGTGCGCTCGGTGCTGCTGTCGCGCGGTTCGGTGGGCCGGTGGCGTCGCTCGCCGCCGGGAACGCACGCCGCAACCCGCGCCGAACCGCGTCCACCGCGACCGCGCTGTTCATCGGGGTGACGCTCACGTCCACGATCGTGGTGGGCATCGGCACGTTGAAAGCGGGTGCGCCCGCAGTGATCGACGAGAACTTTCCCGTCGACGTGGCGGTGACGTCGTCGTCCGGGGAGATCACGTCGTCCGCGATGGAGCGGTTCGCGGAGATCGACGGAGTGAGCGCGGCGACGGCGATCACCACCGCCGACATCTCGATCGGGGGAACCGAATTCTCCGTGCTGGGAGTCGATCCGGCGTCGGCGGAGGCCACCATCCGCGACGAGGTGCCGTTTCCGGGACCCGGCACGATCGTGGTGGAACTCGAACTCGCGGAGACACTGGGCGTGTCCGACGGCGAGCGCGTCACCGTCGACGGAGGGGCCGGCTCGATGGCGTCGACGGTCCGGGTGTCCGAGCGTGGCGTCGACATGCTCGACATCGCGGATCTACGCGGGATCGCGGGGGCGGTGCGACCCGACACGGTGTGGCTGCGGCTGGCGGACGGCCTGTCGGACGCGGAACTGGTCGCGGTGACGGACGAGTTGTCGCGGGTGGCTGCGGACACGGTACCGGGAGCCGACGTCGTGGGTGCGGTCGCGATGCGGCAGATGCTCGGCAAGGTGCTCGACACGATGCTCCTGATCGTCGGCGGATTGCTGTCGGTGGCGGTGCTGATCGCGTTGATCGGCGTCGGCAACACCATGGCGTTGTCGGTGCTCGAACGTCGGCGGGAGACCGGCGTGCTGCGGGCGGTCGGCCTGTCGCGCGCGGGTGTGCGGAACCTCCTGATCGGGGAGGCGGTGATCATCGCGGGTGTCGCGTCGGCGCTGGGTGTTCTGCTCGGCCTGGTGCTCGGTGCGGCGGGTACCGCATCGGTGGTCGGTGCGGCGCATGTCGGTCTCGGTGCGGTGCCGTGGCTGCAACTGGTCGCGATCGTGCTCGCGGGTGGTGCAGCGGGGGTGATCGCCTCCGTGCTGCCGGCGCGGCGCGCGAGCAGGATCCCGCCGGTTGCGGCGTTGGCCGCCCTCACCTGATCCGCCACCCCACCCGTGCGCGTTTCTGGTAGCTGGAGCTACCAGAAACGCGCACGGGTGGGGATCAGGGGCCCGCGGGCGGTCGCACGTCCGCGGGCCTCTTCCAGGGCGTGGGCGAACGGCTCTCGATGTCGGTGTTGAATCGTTCCAGGTACCGGGCGAACGCGGCGACGTCCTCGGGTTCCCAGTCGGCCATGATCCTGTCGAGCGCGGAGATCGCCTCGGACCGATCGTGTTCGAGCCGTCGGGAGCCGTGGTCGGTGATCCGGAACTTCCGGGCGATCCCACCGTCGGGATCGGGGATGCGCTCGGCGAGGCCCGATTTGATCAGGGCCGCGGTCTGCCGGTTCACGGTGGACGTGTCGAGTCCGAAGGCCTCGCTGAGCTGGCCGATCGACATCGGTCCCTGAGACGACAGGCGGCTGAGCATCGTGTAGGCGCTGCGGTCGAGGCGTCCGGCGGCGCGCTGCCGCGGTCCGAAGAAGTTCAGGTGCCGCCCGATGAGGGTCATCTCGAATTCGATCAGGTGTGTCGGCTTGTCCATGCGTGTCCTTCGTCACCCCGGGGCGTCCGGTCCCTCAGCGTAGCCGCCCCGCGGGTTGCCCCGTCGATATGCATTATGCATACAGTATGCCTGATACATATTCTTCGGGGCGTCGCCCCGCTCGGTAATGGAACAGGAATCCGCCCGTATGCAGACCTCCACCGATACGCCACCGGGTCCACGGGTTCGGCCCGATCGGCTCGTCGCCGTGCTCGCCTTCACCGGCATCATCGGCGCACTCACCCAGACGCTCGTGGTGCCGCTCATCGCGGAACTGCCGGCGATCCTGAACACATCGGCGTCCAACTCGTCGTGGGTCATCACCGCCACCCTGCTCGTCGGCGCGGTCGCGACACCCGTCGTCGGCCGGCTCGGCGACATGTACGGCAAGCGGCGCATGCTCCTCGTCTGCACCGTCCCGCTGATCCTCGGATCCGTGACGTGCGCCACGTCCTCCTCGCTCGTCCCGATGCTCGTGGGCCGGGGTCTGCAGGGACTCGGCGTGGGCCTCATCCCACTGGGCATCAGTGCCCTGCGAGATCTGCTGCCACCCGAGCGGCTGCACTCGTCGATCGCGCTCATGAGCTCGTCCATGGGCATCGGCGGTGCACTCGGACTGCCCGTCGCCGCGGCCGTCGCCCAGCACGCGAACTGGCGCGCCCTGTTCTGGGCGGTCGCTCTGCTGAGTGTGATCGCTGCGGCCCTCATCGCGATCGCGGTGCCCGAGGTCCCGCGCGGTGGCAGACCGGCTCGGTTCGACTTCGTCGGTGCCGTCGGGTTGGGTGTTGCGCTGACCTGTCTGCTCCTGGCCGTCTCGAAGGGCGCCGACTGGGGCTGGGTGAGTGGCACGACACTCGGACTGTTCGCCGCGGCCGCGCTGGTGCTCCTCGCGTGGGGCGCATGGGAACTGGGACGGCCCGCGCCGCTGATCGACCTCCGTATCGCTGCCCGCCGGCCCGTGCTGCTCACCAACGCCGCGTCCGTCGTGGTGGGATTCGGTATGTACGCCCAGTCGCTGATCATCCCGCAACTGCTGCAGCTTCCCGCGGAGACCGGATACGGACTCGGCCGGTCGATGGTCGCGATGGGGCTGTGGATGGCTCCCGCGGGTGTCGTGATGATGGCGGTGTCACCGATCGGGGGCCGCCTCTCGTCCGCGCGCGGCCCGAAGATCACACTGTTCGTCGGATGCGTGATCATCGCGCTCGGATACGGCTCGTCGATGCTTCTCATGGGCTCGGCGTGGGGTCTGATGATCGTCACGTGCATCTGCAGCTGCGGGGTCGGATTCGCCTACGGAGCCATGCCGGCGCTGATCATGGGGGCGGTCCCGCAATCGGAGACCGCCTCCGCGAACGCCGTCAACTCGCTCATGCGCGCCATGGGCACGTCGATCTCCGCCGCCGTCGTCGGTGTCGTGCTCACCCAGATGAGCGTGCAGGTAGGGGAGTACAGCCTGCCGACCGAATCCGGTTTCCGCACCGGACTGCTCATCGGCTGCGCTGTCGCGCTCGTCGCCGCCGCGGTCACCCTCACCATCCCGTCGTCCGAGCGGAAGCAGCTCGAACGGGTCCAGGAGAAGGCGCCGGCGCGCGTCTGACTGCGCCGCCGTCACACCGTGGTCCCTCGCCCGAACCGGCGAGGAACCACGGTGGCGCGTCCTACCAGGCGCGCAGCGCGTCCAGGATGTGCGGGCGTGCCAACCACAGCTCACCCGACCAGTACGGCCAGCTGTGGATCCCGGCGGCGGGGAAGCTGTATGTCGCGCCGATGCCGAGGCTGTTCAAGCGCGTCTCGAACGCCCGTGTGGTGGCGAGGGCCAGGGCCTCGAGCCCCATCCCGCTGACGGTGTTCACCAGATCCGTCATGTTCTCGATGTTGTCGGCGTACCCGGGGATGCCGCTGCCCGCCGAGATGTACATGGGCAGCCCACGCAGACTCTCGGCCTGCGTGAACGGATCGTTGCGCTCCCACGCCGGGTCCCACGGCGGCCCGTACATCGAGTCGACGTTGTAGAGGCCGGCGTCGAGCATCGCGATGCGCACGGCGGTGCGCATCCCGGGGGCGTTCAACCACAGATAACCCGAGAACGACGCCGCGAACCGGAACTGGTCGCGATGGTGCGCGGCGAGGTTCATCGCAGCGGTGCCCCCCATCGACAGGCCCGCGATGGCGGTGCGCGTGCGATCGACGCCGCGGGCGGCGAGGGCATCGGGCAGATTCCGCGTCAGGAACGTCTCCCACTGGTAGGTGATGTCCTGATTGTTGAAGTTGCTCGGGCTGTACCAGTCGCTGTACCAGCTCGATTCGCCTCCGACCGGCAGGACGAGGGTGACGTCGTCGAGTGCGAACTGCTCGAACGCATTGGTCTCGAACGACCACGCATTGGCGTCGGTGCGGGCCCGCATCCCGTCGAGCAGGTACAGCGCAGCGCTTCCGCCCCGCTTCGCCCACTGGACCTGCACCTTGATCGGGCCCATGCCCGAGTTCACCCAGAGTTCCTCGTAGCCGCCCGCCGGTACGGCGTGGGCGACGGCGGGCCGGGCGGTCGTGTAGGCCGCCGCACCTGCGAGACCGGCGGCACCGGCGAGCGCGGCCTTGAGCATCGTGCGTCTGGGGAGGGACGGGGTGTCGAAATCGGTCACGAGGGGCACCTGCGTCCTTTCTGTGGGCGGGGCCCACTGTCGATCGATTCGGTGGGAGGGGCCCACCGCCTTGGGCCGTGGTCGAGGCCACGGTTCCGGCATATCCACGGGCGTCATCGGGTCGGGCTGCGCGACCATTTCCCCTCTGATCTCGGAAAATCGCGGAACGTGCAGGTAGATGCCTTGCCGTGGTGAGATATGCCACCGGCGGGAACTTTGTGGCTGCGGGTGGACCGGTGTCCGGTCGAGATCGTGCGCCCGTCGCACGCGGCGCTTGACCCTCACACGGTGTCAGGGTGTCCACTGGTCACCGGAGGAGGTGGTTGTCGTGAACACAACCGGTGACGGTCGGCCGGGCCCCGCGCCGGCGGAGACCCTGCCCGCGGCGCTGTCGGAGGCGCTGTGTGCTCCGGTTGCCTCGGTGCGGCTGAAGGCGGCGCTGCGTGCCGGGACCGATCCCGACCCGCGCCTGGTGCACTCACTCGTCGCACGGTGCGCCGTGGAACCGGACTTCTTCGTCCGTGACATGCTGACCTGGGCGCTGTGCCGGATGCCGGTCGACGTCACCGTGCCGAGGCTGCTCGACGAACTTCGCGGCGGGGGCGCACAGGCCCGCAGTCAGGCGCTGCACACCCTGTCGAAGATCGGGGATCACCGGGCCTGGCCCGCGGCGCGGGCGCACCTGCACGACCGGGACGACGACGTGGCACGCAGCGCGTGGCGTGCGGCCGTGGCGCTCGTGCCGTCCGGTGCCGAAGGCGCACTGGCCGTCGACCTGGTCGCCGGCCTCGGCCGGGGCGACTCGGAGATGCAGCGGAGCCTGTCCCGCGCGCTGATCGGGCTGGGGGAGTCGGTGCTGCCGGTGCTGGACCGGGCGAAGACGAGTGCGGACGCGCGGGTCCGAGGCCACGCCGCCGCCACCGAAGCGCTCTATCGTGACCCCGACAGCGCCTTCGCGGTGTCCGTGGAAGCGGCGAAGCGGGTGGCGGCGACCGGACCGGAAGGAACCTGATGGGTGCGATCGCGGCGGGAGCAGCCGACCGATGCTGATCGGGGAGGTGTCACGACGTTCCGGGGTGAGCGTCCGGATGCTGCGTCACTACGACGCGCGCGGACTCGTGGTACCCACCGGTCGCACGACCGGCGGGTACCGCGAGTACTCCGCTGCGGACATCCGGCGCCTCTTCCACCTCGAATGCCTGCGTACCCTCGGGCTGTCGTTGACCGACGCCAAACGCGCGCTCGACGAACCGGACTTCGCGCCGGCGACGCTGGTCGCCGAGCTCATCGGGCACACCCGCGCGCGGATCCGCGCCGAAGAGGACCTGCTGGCCCGGCTGCTGCAGGTCGACGCGTCCGCCCCCGTGGACTGGAGCGACGTGCTGCAGGTCGTCTCGCTGCTGCACGCGCTCGAGTCGGACTCCGGTGGGCACCGGCAGCGGGCGGTGCTGACACAGGACGACACGGCGTCACTGCCGGTCACCGCCCTGGTCGAGGCACTGCTCGCCGAGGACGATCCGAACGTGGCGGGCGCACTGCAGTGGGCGCTCGTCCGCGCGGACGGGCACGGACTGCCCGGGTTGGAGGCCGGACTGGAGTCGCCGGACGTCGTGGTGCGGCGACGCGCCGTCACCGCGATCGCCGCCGTGCCGGCCGCGGCGGCGTCGAGGCTGCTGCGCCGAGCACTCGACGACCCCGACACCACGATCCGTGGTCGCGCCGCTCTCGAACTCGGTGACCGCGGCGACGCCGGTGCCGCACCGGTGCTCGTCGATCTCGTCGTCGAGGGCATACGCGACGTCGAGGCCGCCGAAAGGCTCGGGACACTGGCCGACGGTCCCGAGGCGGCCGGGCAGATCGTGTCCGCGCTCGAACACCGGCTGAGCGACGCCGACGACAGTCCCGCGAAACTGCGGCTGGCGCAGGCGCTCGCGGAGATCCCCGGCGGCGCGGCACTGGACGCGCTGACCCGGCTCGCGCGGGACGAGGACCGCACCGTTGCGTTGACCGCGGCGGCGATCCTGCGCGCGCGGAAGGATGCACGCTGACCGGTTACGCTCCCGGACGTGGGACGAAAAGGCAGGATGACGCGGGCGTCGCGGGGGGTGCCGTCCGCGCGGATCGTGACGGTGCTGGCGTTGGTGTGGGCGCGGCTGTGCGGCGGCGCGATCGGATTCGACGACCGCTCCGGTCTGTACGTGTGCACGGGCCTGCGGTGGGGATTCGCCCGGGGAGGCACGACGATCGGCGGGGCGTTCCTCACCGCCCGCCGACCGTCGGCCGCGGTGCTGCGGCACGAAGCCGTCCACGCCGACCAGTGGGCGCGGTACGGTCCCGGACTCGCCGTGCGCTATCTGGTCGAGGAAATGCGGAATCCCGGATCGCGCAATCGGTTCGAGATCGAAGCGGGGCTTGCGGACGGCGGGTACCGGGAACGGTGAGAGGCGCGCCGCGTCAGGTCAACCGTGCGGTGATCTTCTCGCTCGCGACACGCCGCTCCACGATCGACGGATCGGGGTTGCCGACCTGCACCAGCGAGGCGCCGACGGCGAGGACGGACAGCAGACCGTCGACGAGATCGTCCGGTGTCGTCCACTCCCGGCTCGACAACACCCGGTCCGTGCCCGAGAGGCCCGCAGACGCCGCCGAATCACGGGCGGCAGCAACGAGTTCCGATGCGCTGCGGCCGTCGAGTGCGGCGTCACCGGCACCGGAGGAACGGAACTGATCGCCGTGCATCCGCACGTGGGTGGCGTAGTCGGTGACCCCCGGCGGAAGATCCTTCACCGGCGCGCCGAACGCATCGAGCGACAGTGCCGCGACCTCCGCGACCGAATCGACGTCGTCGAGACGATCCGGCGTCACCAACGCGAGATCGGCGTCCGGGTCGGCCTCGAGAACCACCTCGGCGCCCGCCCACCACGCGCCGAGCAGCACCGCGGCGCTCTGCCAGTGCGCGGGCAGCAGCACCGCCACCCGCCCGCCCGGCAGCACACCGAACTCGTCGCGAATCATGTTGGCGGTCTTCGCGGCCCAGTTCGCCAGGGTGATCGCGGACAGTTCGATACGGGCGCCCGTCGCATCGTCGTACCAGGTGATGCGCGGCCCCGCCGGGTCGGTGGAGAGAATCGGATCGAGCAGGGTGTCTGTCAGGGTGGCCATGGATCCTCGTTCGTTCGGTCAGTTCACACAACGCGGGCCGTCGGAGCCCGCATCGATCGGAGGTGCTGCGGGGGCCGGTGTGGCGGATTCTCCGGCCGGGACGAGATCGGACTCGTGATCCGATCCGGAGCCTGAACCGGCAGAGAGACCCGCGTAGTCGTCGGCGAGGACGACCTGCACCGTGCCGTCCGGCAGGCTCGTGTCGGTTTCGATGTCGACGTCGCCCACGGTCGCGGCGACGGCGCGCGCGGCGTCGGAGTCCGGGTCGGCGGCGAACACCGTCGTGGCCGTGAGGGTGGCGCCGGTGTAGTTGCCGACCTCGCCCTGCGTGTATCCCTCCGAGATCAGAGCGGCGGACACCTCCGCGGCGAGGCCCGACACGGTACCGGCATTGGCGACATCGACGGTCACCGTGGACGGGTCGATGTCCGGGGCGGGACCGGCGGTGGTCGTCGACGCCGAGCCGGACGACGGGTGGTCGACGCCGACCAGGTCGGCGACGTACTCGCGTACCTCGTCCGGGTCGACCTGCACGACGGACTCCCCGTAGTCGGTCATCGCGTTGATGTCCTCCACGGGGATCGTCGAGAACTGCACCGCGCCACCGGCGAGGTCCTGCATCTGCGTGGCCAGAGCGACGATGTCCCAGTCCGAGTCGAGCACCACCGACCGCTGGACCGCCGCGGTGAGCTGCCCGACCTTCGACGGATTGCTCAACGTCTTCGCGCTCAGCACCTTCTGGACGAGCGACGCCATGAACACCTGTTGCCGCACGATCCGGTCGAGGTCGCCGCGCGGTAGACCGTGCCGCTGCCGCACGAAACTCAACGCGTCGGATCCCTGGAGGGTCTGCTCGCCGGCCGGGAATCGGGCGCCCGACAACGGTTCGTCGACGGCGGCGTTCAGGCACACGTCGACGCCGCCGACCGCGTCGGTGAGCAACACGAAGCCGAGCAACCCGACCTCGGCGTAGTGGTCGACGGTCACACCCGTCAGATCCGCGACCGTCTCGATCAACGCATCGCGACCGGCCTGGGTGGACTCCGCCTCGGCCTGTTTCGCGTCGGCGCCGGACTCGACCGCGTCGAGTCGCGCCATTTCCTTCGTGGCGCCGTACGCGGCGTTGATCTTCGACATGCCGAGTCCGGGAACCGCGACGTAGGTGTCGCGGGGAATCGAGATCGCGGTGGCGGCGCTGCCGTCGGTGGGAACTCGGATCAGGATGATCGTGTCGGTGTTGTTGGCGACCTCCTCGCCGGCCCGCAACGCATCGAGTTCCCGCTGGGACAGCGGATTGCCGTGCGCGTCGGTGCGACTGTCGGTGCCGACCAGGAGGATGTCGAGGGCTCCGTCGGCGCCGTCGCCGAGAGTCAGACCGTCGATCGACGCCAACGACGACTGAAGCGAGTCGACGCTGCGCCACGCGACACCGGTGACGATCAGCACGAGCGCCGCCGCGACCGCCGCGACGATCTGGGTCGGCCGGCCGGTGAACACCCGCGACGCGCCGGCGACGTACTCCGGATCGTGTCGCCGGGCGGGGCCACGCCGAGCGCGCTCGCTGCCGCGCGGTGTGCGGGACGAGGTGCCGGCGGGGCGCGACGAACGCCGTCCGTCCGACGAGGTTCGCGCGCGGGTCGGACGGCGGGGTGGCTCTGACGGCACCGGGCGATCCTCCTGTCGGCGTGTGTGACGGCTACCCGTCGAAGGCTACTGGTGCCGCGGGCCTCCCGGCGTGTCCCACTCCGGCGTGCCAGACTCCACGGGTGCGTAACGTTCTGGTCACCGGTGCCCTCGGTCAACTCGGCCGCTACGTCTTCGACCTTGCCGCGGCGCGCGGTGCGCGCGTACGGGGAATGGGATCGGCCGAGGTCGACATCACCGACCGCAGGTCGGTGGCGGCCGTCGTCGAACCCGGTTCCGTCGTGATCAACTGTGCCGCGTACACGGCGGTCGACGAGGCCGAGACGGACGAGGCCGCGGCGGCGGCCGTCAACGCGACCGGCCCCGCGCTTCTCGCGCGGGCGTGCGCCGACGCGGGCGCGCACCTGATCCACGTGTCCACCGACTACGTTTTCGCCGGTGACGCATCCCGCCCCTACACGGTCGACGCGCCCGCGGCACCGCGGACGGTGTACGGCCGGACGAAACTGGACGGCGAGCGAGGTGTGCTGGATGCGCTGCCCAGCGCCCACGTCGTGCGGACCGCGTGGTTGTACGCGGGGATCGGTACCGACTTCGTGTCGACGATGCGGCGTCTGGAACGCGAACGCGACACGATTCGGGTCGTCGACGACCAGCGGGGATGCCCGACCTACGCGCACGACCTCGCGGACGGCCTGCTCGATCTGGCCGAACGCGTCGACACCGCCCCCGTCCCCGGGGGGATCCTGCACGCCGTCAACGGCGGCGACGCCACCTGGTACGACCTGGCCCGCGCCGTGTTCGAGGAGATGGGTGCCGATCCGTCGCGGGTGCAGGCATGCACCAGCGCCGAGTTCGTCCGCCCGGCGCCGAGACCGGCCTATTCCGTCCTCGACACCGCCGGGTGGGCGGCCGCCGGTCTGGCACCGCTGCGTCCGTGGCGCGACGCGCTCGCCGCTGCTCTCGGGGCCGTGGAGACCGGGGCGTGACCGGTCCGGGCGTCCGTGATTCGTCGCACACCGGCCGGGTCGATAGGGTGGCCCGCGTGGATTCGACGCTGGCCGTGGTGACGGTCACCTATTCCCCCGGCGAGCACCTCGAGAACTTCCTCGCCAGCCTCGCCGACGCGACGACGCTGCCCACCCGCGTGATCATGGCGGACAACGGTTCGACCGACGGCGCTCCCGAGGCGGCGGCCGCGGCGCACCCGAACGCGGAACTGCTGTACACCGGCGGCAACATCGGCTACGGCGGCGCGGTCAACCGCGCGGTCGCGGAGGTCGATCCGTCGGCCGAGTTCGTGGTGGTCGCCAACCCCGATGTGCGGTGGGGTCGCGGCTCGCTCGACGCTCTGCTCGCCGCGGCCGAACGCTGGCCTCGCGCCGCCGCGCTGGGCCCGCTGATCCACGAGCCCGACGGCAGCATCTACCCGTCCGCCCGCACGGTGCCCACCCTGGCCGGTGGCGTCGGGCATGCCTTGCTGGGCACGGTGTGGCCGGCCAATCCGTGGACGCGGCGATACCGGCAGGAGAACGAGGAGATCTCCGAACGGACCGTCGGGTGGTTGTCGGGTTCGTGCCTGCTGCTCCGTCGGACCGCGTTCGATTCGATCGACGGGTTCGACTCCCGCTACTTCATGTACATGGAGGACGTCGATCTTGGGGACCGGCTCGGTCGCGCCGGCTGGCAGAACGTGTACGTGCCGTCGGCGGAGGTCACCCACGCCAAGGGGCACGCGGCGGGACGACACCCCGAACTGATGCTGCCCGCCCACCACGAGAGCGCCTACCGGTTCCAGGCCGATCGTCACCCGCACCCGTGGCAGGCACCCCTGCGGTGGGCGCTGCGGGGCGGCCTGGCGGTACGGTCGAGGATCGCCGTCGCGGCCGCGGTCCGCGCGCGGAAGGACGACAAGGCCGGCGAGCTGTCCGGCCACGACACCCAGGGGAAATCATGACGAGTGCTGCCGCACCGCACACCGACGCGGTGATCCTGGTCGGGGGCCAGGGGACGAGACTGCGCCCGCTGACGTTGTCGGCACCGAAGCCGATGCTCCCGACCGCCGGACTACCGTTCCTCACTCACCTGCTCGCTCGGATCCGCGAGGCCGGGATCAAGCACGTGGTTCTGGGGACGTCGTTCAAGGCGGAGGTGTTCGAAGAGCATTTCGCGGACGGCTCCGAGCTGGGGCTCGAGATCGAGTACGTCACCGAGACCGATCCGCTCGGCACCGGCGGCGGCATCCGCAACGTGCTACCGAAGCTGCGCGCCGACAACATCATGGTGTTCAACGGTGACGTGCTCGGGGGCACGGACCTCGGCGCGGTCCTGGACACCCATGTGCGCACCGAGGCGGACGTGACGCTGCATCTGGTCCGGGTCGGTGATCCGCGCGCGTTCGGCTGCGTACCCACCGACGAGAACGGCCGTGTGACCGCGTTCCTGGAGAAGACGCAGGATCCGCCGACCGACCAGATCAACGCCGGGTGTTACGTGTTCCGCCGGGAGATCATCGAAACCATCCCGGAGGGACGCCCGGTGTCGGTCGAGCGGGAGGTGTTCCCCGCCTTGCTGACCGCAGGCAAGCGGGTGTTCGGGCACGTCGACGCGGCGTACTGGCGGGATATGGGCACTCCGGAGGACTTCGTCCGGGGATCGGCTGATCTGGTGCGCGGGATCGCACCGTCCCCGGCGCTGCAGGGGCAGCGCGGCGAGTCCCTCGTCCATCCCGGTGCCTCGGTCGCTCCGGGTGCCGTCCTCATCGGTGGTACCGTGATCGGTCGCGGCGCCGAGATCGGTGCTGGTGCGCGACTCGACGGCGCGGTGATCTTCGACGGAGCGAAGGTCGAGGCCGGTGCTGTCATCGAACGCACCATCGTCGGTTTCGGTGCGCGGATCGGTCCGCGGGCCCTGATCCGCGACGGCGTCATCGGTGACGGCGCCGACATCGGTGCGCGCTGCGAACTCCTTCGGGGCGCGCGGGTCTGGCCGGGCGTGACGCTCCCCGACGGGGGAATCCGGTTCAGTACCGACGTGTGAGGTAGTGGAATGAAGTTCGAACGCTATGTTGCTCTGGGTGATTCGTTCACCGAAGGGGTAGGGGATCCGGATCCTTCGCGCCCCAACGGATTGCGGGGGTGGGCCGATCGGGTCGCCGAGCAACTGGGCCGCAACAACGAGGCGTTCGGGTATGCCAATCTCGCCGTCCGGGGTCGCCTCATGGGGCAGATCCTCGACGAGCAGATCGAACCGGCGCTCGAACTCGCACCCGATCTGGTGACGATCTACGCGGGCGGAAACGATCTCATGCGTCCGGGGCTGGACCTCGACGCCCTCGTCTCCCGCTACGACGAGGCGATCGGTGCGCTCGCCGCGACCGGCGCGACCGTCGTGATGTGGTCGGCCTACGACACCGGATGGGCTCCGGTGTTCCGGAAGCTGCGCGGCCGCGTCGCCACGTACAACGAGTTGGTGCGTGAGGTCGCCGAACGGCACGGCGCGACGCTCGTCGACTTCTGGCGGTTCGATGAGTACTGCGACTACCGGATGTGGGATTTCGACCGTCTGCACATGTCGCCGGAAGGTCACCGCAACATGGCGATTCGTGTGCTCGAGGCGATCGGCGTCGACCACGGCATCGAGCCCGTCGAACTCGGGCCGGCCCCGGTGCTCGAGCGCCAGGAACAGCGCCGCGCGGACCTCGCGTGGGCCCGTGACTTCCTCGTTCCGTGGGTGGGTCGTCGGTTGCGGCACGAATCGTCGGGCGACGGGGTGACGGCGAAGCGTCCCGTGCCCGCGCCGATCACCTGCTGATCCCGAATCCGTTTTCCCGCTGCGATTTCCGTCGTCCGCTACCGCCGGGGCGGTAGCGGACGACCGGGGTTGCAGCGGGAACGCGGTCAGCGTCGGATCGCGGCCAGTCGTACCAGATGGGTGATCGTGTCGTGCTCGGCGCCGTCGGGTAGCGCGTCCACCGGCCACCACCGCAGGTCGGTCGATTCGTTGCTGCGCACAGGGCGTGCGCCGACGGGCGCGACGACCAGGAAACGCAGGTCGAGGTGCCGCGTCGGTGTCCCCAGCGAGCACGTGATCGGGTGGGTGTGGGCCGAGAGCAGATCCGGATCGATCGTCAGCTCGTCGATCCCGGATTCCTCCCGGGCCTCGCGCAGTGCCGCGTCGACGACGGTGTCGTCGTCCTCCTCGCAGTGTCCGCCGAGTTGGATCCAACGCCCCACCCGCGGATGCAGAGTGAGCAGCACGTTGCGGTGATCGGCGTCGAGCACGAGGGACGACGCGGTGACGTGCCCCGGGACGTGGGAGCGCAGACAACCGTCGGGAGCGGAGTCCAGGAACGCGAGCATCGTGTGTCGCAACGACTCGGCGTCCGGTGAATCGGTCCGCCACGCGGTGAGTCGTTCGCGTGCGGAGACGTGCAGGGACCGCGCCGACATCAGAGTTCCACCAGGGCGTCGCCGGGGTCCGCGGGGTCGCGCGGACCGGGCGTGGTGATCGGGTGTCCGACGGCGACGGCGCCGAGCGGTGACCAGTCCGCCGGTAGGCCCAACTCCTCCCGCACCACCTCGGGGGCGAAGATCGTCGATCCGATCCAGCAGCTGCCGAGGCCGCGGGTGGCGAGCGCGACCAGCAGGCCCTGAACTGCCGCACCCGCGGCGACCGTGAACATCGTGGCTTCCGCGGCGGTGCGCCGCGCGTCGGGATAGGTGTGGGCGCCGTCCGGTACCCAGAACGGGACGATCACTTCGGGTGCATCGTAGAGAATCGCCCCGCGGGCGAGTCGCCGTTCGATCGCGGGGGCGTCGAGTCCGTCCGCGGCGAGGTCCTCGGCCCAGCGGTCGCGCATCCGGTCGAGCAACCGACGCCGGACCTGTTCGGTGCGTACCCACACGAACCGTACGGGCCGGGTGTGGTGCGGTGCGGGTGCGGTGAGCGCCTCGGCGACCGCGTCGTGCAGGTCCTCCGGGTCGACGGGTTCGGAGGAGAACTCCCGGACCGATCGGCGCAGCAACAACGCCTCGCTGCGTCCACGTTCGAGTGCCTCCGCGGTCCCCAGCCAGAACAGGTCGTCCTCACCGCCGCGCAGCAGGGTGCGGGCCGTCGATCCGTCGTCGGGTAGATCGAGACCCCGCACGACCGCGACGGGTACCCCGCCGAGCTTGCCCTTGACGAGATCCCCGGCGGCGGCGATCTCGTCGGCGACGGCCACCGAGGTGACCATCAGTTCGTTGCCCTGCGCGTCGTGCGACCCGGCGTAGCCGTGGAGGACGGGCACGCCGGCCGCACCGATCGCAGCATCGGTCTGACCGACCCGCCAGGCGCGGCCCATCGTGTCGGTCACGACGACGCCGACGGTGACGCCGAGCAGGTCGCGGATCCGGGTGCGCAGCGCCGCCGCACTCGCATCGGGGTTCTCGGGGAGCAACGCGAGTTCGGCGGAGTCGACGTTCGAGCCGTCGATGCCGGACGCGGCCTGCACGATCCCGAGCCGGTTCTCGGTGATGAGGGTGCGGCCCTTGGCGGCGAGCACACGCACCGCTTCCTGACTCACGAGACGTCGTCGGACGGCGTCTCGTGCCTCGGGATCGGTGGGTGCTGCGACGAGGCGACCCTCCACCTTCGACAGGATCTTGCTGGTCACCACCAGGATGTCGCCGTCGACGAGCCACGGAGCGGCGCCGGCGAGCGCCGCGGCCAGGTCGTCGCCGGGCCGGAATTCCGGGAGCCCGGTGACGGGGTGGATCTCGACGGCACCGCCCGGGGCGTGGTCGCGGACGGTGGTCTCGGGGGCGGGGGACGTCACAGGGCGACTCCGGCGAGGTCGAGTGCGGCGCGCGCCATGTCGGCGGTCGCGGCGGCGTCGGTCATGAGCAATGGCACGCTGCGTACCTCGACGCCGGGGATGTTCGCGTCGTCGGTGGAGTGCACGAGCCAACCGTCGAGGATGCCCGTGGCGCTGCGCGCCCCGTAGTGCCGCCCGACGGCCTCCGCGGTGGTGTCGACGCCGATCACCTCGAGGCACGCGTCGGCCATGCCGCGCAGCGGTGCACCACCGACGATGGGGGAGACACCCACCACCTTCGCGGCGGTGGTACGCAGTGCGCCGCGCAGCCCGGGAATCGCGAGAACGGCGCCGACGCTGACGACGGGGTTCGAGGGGGCGAGGATCACGACGTCCGCCGATTCGATCGCCTCGAGCACTCCCGGTGCGGGTTTCGCCTCGTCGGCACCGATGTGCGCGAATCCGTGGGTGGGGACCTGGGCCCGGTGGCGCACCCACCATTCCTCGAAGTGCACGGCCTTCTGCGTGTCGTCCGCGGGATCGGTGATGACGACGTGTGTTTCGCTACGGTCGTCCGATGCGGGGAGCAACGTCACACCCGGTTTCCATCGGTCGCACAATGCCTCGGTGACCGCGGACAGGGGGTAGCCCGTGCGGAGCATCCGGGTGCGGATCAGGTGTGTGGCGATGTCGCGGTCGCCGAGTCCGAACCAGTCGGGGTCGGCGCCGTACGCGGCGAGTTCTTCCTTCGCGTTCCAGGTCTCGTTCTTGCGGCCCCAGCCCCGTTCGGTGTCGATTCCGTCGCCGAGGGTGTACATGCACGTGTCGAGGTCGGGGCAGATCCTCAGTCCGTGCATCCACACGTCGTCGCCGACGTTGACGATCGCGGTGATGTTGTGGGGTGTATCGGGGCCGATGTCGGTGCCCGGGGAGATGCCGAGGAGGTGTCGCAGCCCGGTGAGGAACCGGGCGCCGCCCACGCCTCCGACCAATACAGTCACGTTCACGCGGCAAGCCTATGCGGTCGGGCCGGTACCCCGCGGAGGGCTGTCCGAAACGCGAGTTTGCAAAGCCGTCGATGGTAAGCGAGACCACATCATCGGCTTGACCGCGACACGCCGGACGTGTCTAATCACATACATGTCATTCCGGATTCCGGATCGAGTACGACCGCGGCGAACCCGCGTCCCGAACTCGCATCCGTCGGGATTCGGGTGTGACATCGGGAAGAACCCCGATGTGAGATGAAGTGCGGCGCTGCAGGTGAGGAGGCGAACATGGCCGACGAGCGCGAAGGGTCCGAGATCGCTCGGATCGACACTGCAGTCGAGAGCGTCTGCGACGAACCCGAGGGCGGTGCGCCGGTTCTGCACGTGATTGCAGGATTCGGTGAGCCGATCGACGGTGAGGGGCAGTGGCAGGAACGCGCACTGTGTGCGCAGACCGACCCGGAGGCATTCTTCCCCGAGAAGGGTGGCTCCACGCGGGAGGCGAAGCGTATCTGCCTGGGGTGTGAGGTTCGCGGCGAATGCCTCGAATACGCCCTCGCTCACGACGAGCGGTTCGGTATCTGGGGTGGGCTGTCGGAACGTGAACGGCGGCGCCTCAAGAGGGGCATCGTCTGACGGCCGCATCCGGTCCGGTGCGGGGAGTGCGGGTCTGATCCGGCGGCCACGGACGATGAGACGAAGGCCGGGTGTCCGATGGGGTTCGGGCGCCCGGCCTTCGTCGTACCCGAAACGCGTGCGCGGTCACCGCTGCCCGTGCGTGTCACCCGTCGTCGAGTGTGGGATCGATGATCTGCGGCTCGACGCCGAGGTACGTGGCGACCTGGTGGACCAGGACGTCGTGGAGAAGATCGGTCAGATCCTCGGGGTCCTGTGTCCGCAGTTCGATGGGGCGGCGGAACAGGACGATTCGCGCGCGGGTGGTCGCGCCGCGCTTGTCGATGCCCGCGGGAACGAGCCGGGACAGCGGAACCGGGCCGTCCGCGACGACCTCGTCGGGCCAGTTCACCGAGTCGGGATCGAGTGCGCGGATCTTGGGTACGTCGTCGACCGCGATGTCGAGTTTGGTGAGTTCGTCGTGCCAGCGGGTGTCGATGGGGGCGAAGGCGTCGAGGACGAGCCGGTCGAACTTCTCGGCGCGGGAACGCCACGCGGGCAGGTCGTGGGGGTAGAGCGGCCCGCGGATACCTCGGCCGCGTCGCGTCACACTTCGTGAGGAGACGGGACGGGGGCGACGTGCTCGGGCCATGCCGAGAAACATTACGGCACGGAAATTGCGTTGCCATCCAACGGTGTGTCCGAATAGTCCCGGCGCCGACGGCGCGCTACGCTCCCATGCGTGAGAACACTGCGTCGATGCTGCCGGCCTGGGTGCAAGAACCCTGCTGTTGCGACGCTGACCTACGTGTACTCGGATTCCACCGCGGTCGTCGGGCCCCTGGCCACCGTTGCCGAACCGCATTCGTGGGATCTGTGCGAAACGCACGGTTCGCGGATCACCGCACCCAAGGGTTGGGAACTCGTCCGCTACGAGGGGGCGTTCACAGCCGGTACACCCGACGAGGACGATCTGACCGCCCTTGCCGAAGCCGTCCGAGAAGCGGGCCTCGGCGAACGGAACCACGACGGTGGTGAGACCGTGGAACCGGACGCGGCTCCTCCACCGGCGGTCCCCGCCACTGCGCGCACCGGTCGTCGCGGTCATCTGAGGGTCCTTCCCGATCCCACCGCGTGAGCGCGACGGGGTCCACCGCGTGAGCGCGACGGGGTCCACCGCGTGCAGCGCGGCGGGTCGGTTCGCGGGCACCGTGCCACGGGCGGCGCCGCTCCCACTAGGCTGAGACGGTCCGCGCCACGAGAACGGCGCGGTGCGTGTCGACGAGCAGGAGCGGGGAACAGTGGCGAGATCTGCCGAGTCGGTGGCATCCGTGATCAAGGCGTACGACATCCGCGGGATCGTCGGGGAGCAGATCGACGACGGATTCGTCCGGGAGGTCGGTGCATCCTTCGCGCGTCTCGTCCGCACGGACGGGGGCGCCGAGCGTGTGGTGATCGGCCACGACATGAGAACGTCGTCGCCGGATCTCGCGCGGGCGTTCGCCGAGGGCGCGACAGCGCAGGGCCTCGACGTCGTCCTGATCGGTCTCGCATCCACCGATCAGCTGTACTTCGCGTCGGGGCTGCTCGACGCGCCCGGCGCCATGTTCACCGCCAGCCACAATCCCGCCCGCTACAACGGCATCAAGCTGTGCAGGGCGGGTGCGCGTCCGGTCGGCCAGGAGACGGGGTTGGCCACGATCAGCGCCGAGCTCGTCGCGGGTGTACCCGGATTCGACGGGGCGGCCGGTTCGGTCACCGAACGCGATGTCCTGCCCGAGTACGCGGCGTTCGTGCGCGGGTTGGTGGATCTGTCGCGGATGCGCCCGATGAAGGTGGCGGTGGATGCCGGCAACGGCATGGGTGGGCACACCGTTCCCGCGGTCTTCGAGGCACTGCCGATCGAACTGGTCCCGTTGTACTTCGAGTTGGACGGTACGTTCCCGAACCACGAGGCGAATCCGTTGGATCCGGCGAACCTGGTGGACCTGCAGCGGCTCGTCGTCGAATCGGGCGCCGATGTCGGTCTGGCCTTCGACGGCGACGCCGACCGCTGCTTCGTCGTGGACGAACGCGGCGAGCCGGTCACCCCGTCCGCGGTGACGGCGCTGGTGGCGTCCCGTGAGCTGGCGAAGGAACCGGGCGCGACGATCATCCACAATCTGATCACCTCGCGGGTGGTGCCCGAACTCGTCACCGAGTCCGGCGGGGTGCCGGTCCGGACGAGGGTCGGACACTCGTTCATCAAGCAGCGGATGGCGGAGACCGGGGCCATCTTCGGCGGTGAGCATTCGGCGCACTATTACTTCCGCGATTTCTGGGGTGCGGATTCGGGCATGCTCGCCGCACTCCACGTGTTGGCTGCGCTGGCGGGACAGGAACGACCGCTCTCCGAGTTGATGGGCGTGTACCACCGGTACGAGGCGTCGGGCGAGATCAATTCGACCGTCGCGGACGCCGCGGAACGCAGCGACGCGGTCGTCGCGGCGTTCGCGGACCGCGCGGTGTCGGTGGACCGCCTCGACGGGGTCACCGTCGAACTGCCCGATCACGCCTGGTTCAACCTGCGTGCGTCGAACACGGAACCGCTGTTGCGGCTGAACGTGGAGGCATCGACCCGCGACGAGGTGGACGCGCTGGTGAAGGAGATCCTCGCCGTCGTGCGTGCGTGACGGAAGACACGGCAACGGGAATAATCGAGGTACCCGCTGCACTGTGACGGGTCGCTACCGGGCCGGCGAAAGGAAGGTGACACGGTCGTGACGGCGCCTCCGCCCCTGTTCGATTTCGACGACGCGAGCGCGGTCGTGGCGGCCGATGTCGACGGCGTCCTGCGCGCCGCCGCACTGGGCGGCGCACAGATCCGCGCGACGGCCGCGGCCGTCGACGAAGGTCTGCTGGACCGTCTCGACGGGTTGCATCCGCGCAGCATCGTGCTGGTCGGCGGGGATGCCCGATCGGCTCGCGCCGCCGAACTCACGGTGGCGCTCTTCGCCGGGATGTGTGCGGTGCCGCTGGTCTCGGCGCCGGTCACACCAGGATGGGTGGGTCCGCTGGACGTCGTCGTGGTCGCGGGGGACGACGCGGGGGATCCGGTGCTGGCGCGTTCCGTCGACGCCGCGCTGAGACGATCCGCCGAGGTGGTCGTCGACGTGCCCGACGAAGGCCCGGTGCGGGCGGTGGCAGCGGGCAGGGCGATGATGTTGGCGCCGCGCGTGTGGGTTCCCGTGACGTATGCGCTCGCCCGGCACATCGCCGTCTTCGTCGCGGTGCTGGCGGCGGTGGACGCCTGCAGGATCGCCGCGTCGGTGCCCGCGCTGGACGCGTTGGCGGATGCCGTCGATGCGGAGGCAACGCTCGACCATCCGTCGCACGAGGTCTTCCACAATCCCGCGAAATCGCTCGCAGTGCGGATGCAGTCCCGCCGCGTGGTCCTCACCGGCGACACACCCGCGACGACGGTGCTGGCCCGTCACGGGGCGGAGGTGCTTCTGCAGGGCGCCGGTGTGATCGCCGCGGCGGCCTCGCTGCCGGACGTGCTGATCGCGCGTGACCGACTGCTCGTCACCGAGACGGCGTCCGGTGCCGACTTCGACCCGTTCTTCCACGACGAGGAACTGGATGGTCCCGCGCCGGTCGCGCCGGCGCGGGTGTTCGTGTTCAGCACGGACGACGATCGACCGGCCGCGCGCCGACGCGCCGCGGCACTACCCGATATGGAATTGGTGTCTGTTGTGGGGGAGTCCGAATCCCGTGTGGTGCCACCTGTCCTCGAACAGGTGGCGGTGTTGACGGTGCGACTGGAGATGGCTGCGGCCTATCTGCGTCTGGCCGGTGGTCGATAGTGCACCGACTCGAAGGTGCGGTGCGCTCGTACGCCTGGGGTTCGCGCACCGCCATTGCAACGTTGTGCGGCCGTGAGGTTCCGTCCGCCCATCCGGAAGCCGAATTGTGGCTCGGCGCGCATCCCGCGGATCCGGCGCGTGTCGCCGACCTCGGGGACGGCGTGTCGTTGTTGGAGTTGCTCGATGCGGATCCGACCGGGCATCTGGGCGAACCGAGCATCGAGCGGTTCGGTCCGCGACTGCCGTTCCTGCTCAAACTGCTCGCGGCGGAGGAACCGCTGTCGTTGCAGGCGCATCCCAGCGCGGAGCAGGCCGCGGAAGGGTATGCGCGGGAGGAGGCGCGGGGTGTGCCGGCCGATTCGCCGGTGCGCAACTACCGGGATCCGAATCACAAGCCCGAACTGGTGGTGGCGTTGACCCGTTTCGAGGCGCTGGCCGGCTTCCGGGACGCGAAGCGCACCGTCGACCTCCTCGAGGCACTCGCCGTGCCGGAGCTGGATCCGTATGTGGGCCTGCTCGCCGGGCAACCCGATTCCGACGGTTTGAGGGCGTTGTTCACCACGTGGATCACGCTTCCCCAGGCTTCGTTGTCGGCGCTGATGCCGCGTGTTCTCGACGGCTGTGTGACGTACCTCGCGACGGACGGCGACGGGCCTCGTGAGTTCGTCACGGAGGTACGGACGGCGTTGCAGCTCGCCGAGATCTACCCGGGCGATGCGGGGGTCCTCGCGTCGTTGCTGTTGAACAGGATCACCCTCGAGCCCGGGCAGGGGCTGTACCTGCCCGCCGGGAACCTGCACGCCTACCTGCACGGGATGGGCGTGGAGATCATGGCGAACTCGGACAACGTGCTGCGCGGTGGGCTCACCCCCAAGCACGTCGATGTGCCGGAGTTGCTGAGGGTGCTCGATTTCGGGGCGCCGGGGGTACCGATCCTCGAGGCGGAAGCGGCGGGTGGGCACGAGTGGTGCTACCGGACGCCGGCCCCGGAGTTCGCGCTGTCGCGGCTCGAGCTGCGGTCCGGTGACACGGCGATGCTCGATCGGTGCGGACCGCAGATCCTGTTGTGCACGTCGGGCGGGGCGAGCGTCGAGTGCGGCGGTGGTGTCGTGGAGGTGGCGCAGGGGGCGTCGGTGTGGTTGTCGGCGTCGGATCCCGCGGTGACCGTGCGCGGTACGGCACCGGGAACGCAGGTGTATCGGGCGCGCCTCGGGAGCGTGAGCGGCTGAACCGGGACTCGATCCACCCGATCGCGGCCGCGAACGGTTTACATTTCTCGCAAAGTGTCTAGAGCGCGTACGAAGTATGGCGTAGGGTCTATCGCGTAGGTGAGGAATGTCACCGGAATCCGCGAGGAGTCGACATGACCACACACGCCACCGGCCCGGCGAACACCCCGGATCTGCACTGGCACGACCGCAAGCGATATCTGTGGCTGCTCGGCCTGGTGCCGCCCACCGCGCTGTTCGTGGCCACCGCGCTGGTCTGGGGAGGTAACCAACTCGGCTGGCAGGCCGTGACACCCGTGCTGTGGTGGATCGGCCCGGCCCTCGTGTACGTCCTCGTGCCCGCGCTCGATCTGTTCTTCGGCCCGGACGGGGAGAACCCGCCCGAGGAGCTCTTCGAGCAACTCGAGAACGACCGGTACTACCGTTTCTGCACCTATCTGTACCTGCCGTTCCAGTTCGCGACCCTCGTCTTCGCGTGCTATCTGTGGGCGGCCGACGACCTGTCCTGGCTCGGGATCGACGGCGGCCTCGGCCTCGTCTCGAAGATCGGCCTGGCGATCTCCGTCGGCGTCGTCGCCGGCATCGGTATCAACACCGCGCACGAACTCGGCCACAAGAAGGTCGAGCTCGAACGCCGCCTCGCGAAGATCGCTCTCGCGCAGTCCTTCTACGGCCATTTCTACATCGAGCACAATCGTGGGCATCACGTGCGCGTCGCGACCCCCGAGGATCCGGCATCCGCCCGGTTCGGAGAGTCCTTCTGGGAATTCCTACCGCGCAGTGTGTTCGGCAGCCTGCGTTCGGCCTGGCGACTCGAACGCGAACGTCTGCACCGTCTCGGCGGGTCGCCGTGGACCTGGCGCAACGACGTGCTGAACGCGTGGGCGATCTCCGCGGTGCTGTTCGCGGTGCTCACCGCCGTCTTCGGTGTCGGAATCCTCCCGTACCTGGTGGTGCAGGCCGTGTTCGGGTTCTGTCTGCTCGAGGTCGTGAACTATCTCGAACACTACGGGTTGTTGCGGAGCAGAACCGCCTCGGGACGATACGAGCGGTGTTCGCCCGCGCACAGCTGGAACAGCGACCACCTGGTCACCAACATCTTCCTGTACCACCTGCAGCGACACAGCGACCACCACGCCAACCCCACCCGCCGCTACCAGACGCTGCGCAGCATGGAGATCTCCCCGAACCTGCCCGCCGGGTACGCGTCGATGATCGTCCTCGCCTACCTTCCGCCGCTGTGGCGACGAGTGATGGACGAACGCGTGCTCGCCCACTACGACGGCGACATCACCCGCGTGAACATCTCCCCGCGCCGGCGGGAAGCGGTTCTCGCCCGCCACGCGGGAGACGGGACCGGACGCGCATGAGCACGTTCCGCTGCCCGGTCTGCCGGTACGTGTACGACGAGGCGACGGGCGCCCCGCGCGAGGGCTTCCCCGCCGGAACCTCCTGGGCGGCCGTCCCGGACGACTGGTGCTGCCCCGACTGCGGTGTCCGGGAGAAGATCGACTTCGAGGAGCAACGACGGTGAACGACCACTTCAGGATCTTCCGCTGCGTGGTCTGCGGATTCGAGTACGACGAGGCCGCCGGATGGCCCGACGAGGGTATCGCCGCGGGTACCCGATGGGAGGACATCCCCGACGACTGGAGCTGCCCGGACTGCGGAGCGGCGAAGGCCGACTTCGAGATGGTCGAGGTCGCGCGGCGGTGACGGACCGCTTTGACGGTGCGACACGCGCGTGAGAACGTCGTCGGCATGGCAGGACCACGCGAGGACACGTCCCGGATCCCGTTCCACGAGGCGAGCCGCGTCCTGCTGCGCACCACGATCCTCGACGCCATGCGAACCCTGCTCCTCGACCGCGACTGGTCCGCGATCACCATGAGCGACGTGGCGCGGACGGCCGGTATCAGTCGACAGACCCTGTACAAGGAGTTCTCGTCCCGGCAGGGGCTCGCCCAGGGGTACGCGCTGCGACTCGTCGACGAGTTCGTCGACGCCGTCGCCGACTCGGTGCACGCCCACGTCGGCGATGCACGCGGTGCCCTCGTCGACGGCTTCACCTCGTTCTTCGCGGCGTCGGCCGCCGATCCGCTCGTCCGGTCGCTGCTCGACGGTGCCGCCAAGCCCGACCTGCTACGCCTGATCACCACCGACGCCGCACCGATCCTCGAACGCGGTGGCGGACGGCTGTCCGAGACCTTCGTCCACAGCTGGATCGCCGCACCGGAGGCCGATGCCGACATTCTCGCCCGCGCGATCGTGCGGGTGGCGCTCAGTTTCATCTCGATGCCGCCGACGTCGGGAGCCGACGTCGCCGCGGACCTCGCCGACCTGCTCGTGCCCTTCGTCGAACGCGCGACCGTCGCCGACCGGTAGCCGGCGCCGGTCGCGGAGATCACGGGGGTGGGCTGGCACGTGGCGATCGGCCGCGCGTTGTATAGCCTGGTTCCCAACATCGAATTGCCGACAGGAAGAGGCATCCGCACCGTGTCAGACACCACGCTCGTCGCCGACCAGCTCAACGGACTCGACTTCAAGGTCGCCGACCTCTCGCTCGCCGAGTTCGGTCGCAAGGAGATCCGCCTGGCGGAACACGAGATGCCGGGCCTGATGGCGCTGCGTCGCGAGTACGCCGAGGTGCAGCCCCTGAAGGGCGCCCGGATCTCCGGGTCGCTGCACATGACGGTGCAGACGGCCGTTCTCATCGAGACCCTCGTGTCGCTGGGTGCCCAGGTGCGCTGGGCGTCGTGCAACATCTTCTCGACCCAGGACCACGCCGCTGCCGCGGTCGTCGTCGGACCGCACGGAACCGTGGAGGCGCCCGCGGGTGTCCCCGTCTTCGCGTGGAAGGGCGAGACGCTCGAGGAGTACTGGTGGGCCGCCGAGCGGATGCTCACCTGGGACGGCGAACCGGCCAACATGATCCTCGACGACGGCGGTGACGCCACGATGCTGGTGCTCAAGGGCGCCCAGTTCGAGAAGGCCGGCGTCGTGCCGCCGACCGACGAGGACAACGACTCCACCGAGTACAAGGTGTTCCTGGAGTTGCTGCGCGCGTCACTCGCCGCCGACCCGAAGAAGTGGACGACGGTCGCCGACTCGGTGCGCGGCGTCACCGAGGAGACCACCACGGGCGTGTTGCGCCTCTACCAGCTGTCGGCGGCAGGCGAACTCGCGTTCCCCGCGATCAACGTCAACGACTCGGTCACCAAGAGCAAGTTCGACAACAAGTACGGCACCCGGCACTCGCTGCTCGACGGCATCAACCGCGGCACCGACGTCCTCATCGGCGGCAAGACCGCGCTCGTCTGCGGATACGGCGACGTCGGCAAGGGCTGCGCCGAAGCTCTGCGCGGTCAGGGTGCGCGCGTGTCGGTGACCGAGATCGACCCGATCAACGCGCTCCAGGCGCTCATGGACGGCTTCGACGTCGTCACCGTCGAGGATTTCATCGGCCGGGCCGACATCGTCATCACCTCGACCGGCAACAAGGACATCATCACCTTCGATCACATGAAGCAGATGAAGCACCAGGCCATCCTGGGCAACATCGGTCACTTCGACAACGAGATCGACATGGCGGGCCTCGAGCGTGCCGCCGATGTGACGCGCATCAACATCAAGCCGCAGGTCGACGAATTCCGTTTCGCGGACGGACATTCGATCATCGTCCTGTCGGAGGGGCGTCTGCTCAACCTCGGCAACGCGACCGGCCACCCGTCGTTCGTGATGTCGAACTCGTTCGCCAACCAGGTCATCGCGCAGATCGAACTGTGGACCAAGCCGGACGAGTACGACAACGAGGTCTACCGCCTCCCCAAGCATCTCGACGAGAAGGTCGCGCGCATCCACGTCGAGGCGCTCGGTGGCACGCTCACCAAGCTGAGCAAGGATCAGGCCGAGTACATCGGTGTCGACGTCGAGGGCCCGTACAAGCCCGAGCACTACCGTTACTGAGCGGTGAGCGAGCAGCACGTGGGAACCGCAGGCGCATGGGTGTTCTGATCGTCGTCGAAGGTCTCGACGGGGCCGGTAAGCGGACGCTGTCCGCCGGTCTCGTCGAGACCTGGCGTGCCGCAGGCACATCGGTGGCCACCCTCGCCTTTCCTCGGTACGGCACGTCGATCCACGCCGACCTGGGGGCCGAGGCGCTGCGTGGTGGGCACGGTGACACCGCGTCGAGCGTCGAGGCCATGGCGTTGCTGTGGGCACTCGACCGTCGTGAGTCCGCCGACGAACTGCGGAAGCTGCTCGCCGACAACGACATCGTGCTCCTCGACCGATACGTCGCGTCGAACGCCGCGTACACCGCGGCGCGACACGGTCAGGGAGCCTCCGGCTCCGCCGTCGACTGGATCCGCGATCTCGAGTTCGGCCGCTTCGATCTGCCCCGTCCGGATCTGCAAGTGCTGCTGCGGGTCCCCGTCGACCTCGCCGCCGACCGTGCCCGGGGGCGGGCCGCGACGGACGCGACCCGTGAGCGCGACGCCTACGAACGCGACGCCGGCCTCCAGGCGCGCACCGGTGCCGTGTACGACGAACTCGTGCAGCGCTCGTGGGTTTCGCCGTGGACGGTGGCCGGACCCGAGACCGATCCGCGACAACTCGCCGTCGAGATCTCAAATCTGCTTCACAACGGGCGAGGAGTGACACGATAGAGGTCATGAAGCCGAGGATTCTGGTCGTCGACGACGACACTGCGCTCGCCGAGATGCTCACGATCGTCCTGCGGGGCGAGGGGTTCGAGCCGTTCGTGGTGGGTGACGGAACGCAGGCGCTGGGTGCGGTGCGCGAGATCCGCCCGGATCTCGTCCTGCTCGATCTGATGCTGCCGGGAATGAACGGGATCGACGTGTGCCGTGTGCTGCGCGCCGACTCGGGAGTCCCGATCGTCATGCTCACCGCGAAATCCGACACCGTCGATGTGGTTCTCGGTCTGGAATCCGGCGCGGACGACTACATCGTCAAGCCGTTCAAGCCGAAGGAACTCGTCGCGCGGGTCCGCGCTCGGCTGCGTCGCACGGAGCAGGAACCCGCCGAGGTCCTGTCGATCGGCGAGATCACCATCGACGTGCCCGCCCACAAGGTGGCGCGCGGTGACGAACCCATCTCCCTGACCCCGCTCGAATTCGACCTGCTGGTGGCCCTCGCCCGGAAACCGCGGCAGGTGTTCACCCGTGAGGTGCTGCTCGAGCAGGTGTGGGGATACCGGCACGCCGCCGACACCCGTCTCGTGAACGTCCACGTGCAGCGGTTGCGGGCGAAGGTCGAGAAGGATCCCGAGAATCCGGAGGTCGTGCTGACGGTGCGGGGGGTCGGCTACAAGGCCGGACCGCCGTGATCCGTGGTTACCGTCTGCGGCGGCGGATCACTCGGAGAAGTCTGCCGCTGCTGAGGTGGTCACGGTCGGTGAGCCGCAAGCTCACCCACACGTGGCGTCGATCACTGCAGTTGCGGGTCGTGGTGTCGACCCTGTCCCTGTCGCTGATCGTGATGCTCGTGCTGGGGGTGGTGCTCACCAGCCAGATCACCGATCGTCTTCTCGAAGTGAAGCTCAACGCCGCCACCGAGGAGATGGAACGCTCCCGCGCGCTCGTCGAGGCCCAGCTCGCGGGAGCGGACGATTCGAGCTCGCTGACGGTGAAACTCGATTCGGCGGCCGCGACCCTGACCAATCGCGGCAGCGATGCCGGGCAGGACACCGGTGTCGCCGGCACGTTCGACCCGGTCCTGATCGTGGCGGGGGACGGCCCGCGCGCCCCGACGTCGAGCGGGCCGGCCGATCAGATCCCCGCGAACCTGCGCGCGTTCGTCCAGAACGACCAGGTCGCCTACCAGTACGCGACGGTCGCCGACCCCGACGGCTACGCGGGGCCCGCACTGATCGTCGGGAGTCCCACCGAGGCGGACATCACCGCGCTCGAGCTGTATCTGGTGTTCCCCCTCGGCGGCGAGGCACAGACGCTCTCACTGGTGCGCGGGACCCTGCTCGTCGGTGCGGGGGTCCTGTTGGTGCTGCTCGCGGCGATCTCCATGATCGTGGCGCGTCAGGTGGTGCTGCCGATCCGTTCCGCGTCGCGCATCGCGGTGCGGTTCGCCGACGGTCGGCTCAAGGAACGCATGCCGGTGCGCGGCGAAGACGACATGGCGCGACTCGCGATGTCGTTCAACGAGATGGCCGAGAGCCTGTCGCGGCAGATCACCCAACTCGAGGAGTACGGCAACCTGCAGAAACGCTTCACCTCGGATGTGAGCCACGAACTGCGGACGCCGTTGACGACCGTGCGTATGGCCGCGGATCTGATCCACGATGCGAGCGACGACCTCGATCCGGCGCTCAAACGGTCGTCGGAACTGCTCGTGACCGAACTCGACCGTTTCGAGAGTCTCCTGGCCGATCTGCTGGAGATCAGCCGGCACGACGCCGGTGTGGCCGAGTTGGCCTCCGAGCACCTGGACGTGCGAATGTGCGCGCGGGCCGCGATCGCCACGGTTCGCCATCTCGCCCGGGAAACCGCCACGGAGCTGATCGTGGATCTGCCCGCCGAACCCGTCGAGGCGGACGTCGATCCTCGTCGGGTCGAGCGGATCCTGCGAAACCTGCTGGCCAACGCGATCGATCACGGCGAAGGCAAACCCGTTCTGCTGCGGTTGCGCGCCGACGACACGGCGCTGGCCTTCGTCGTCCGTGACCAGGGTGTGGGCCTGCGCCCGGGTGAGGAGAAACTCGTGTTCAACCGGTTCTGGCGGTCCGATCCGTCGCGCGTGCGCCGATCGGGGGGCACCGGTCTGGGACTGGCGATCAGCGTCGAGGACGCCAACCTGCACTGCGGGAAACTGGAAGCGTGGGGCGAACCCGGAAACGGAGCCAGTTTCCGCCTGACCCTGCCGCTCGTGCCGGGCCGCAAGGTGGGGCGCAGCCCACTGCCGCTCGTGTCGGCGACCGCCCACGCCGTGCAGGGCAAACCGTTCCCGCCGGTGACCGGCCCGGACGAACCCCCCACCGACACGGACGGACGACCGTCGTCGATCGACGGGTCCGGTGTGCCCGCCGCGCACGGCGACGCGGACGAGGCGTCGGCCGGTGCGGATGCCGCTGCTCCGTCGGAAGGTGCATCCACGTGACCGGGCTCGCCTCGCGTATGCGCCTCGCGGCGACCGTGTTCGTCACGGCACTCGCGGTGGTCGTCGCCGGATGCGCGAGCCTGCCCGATTCGTCGTCGCCGCAGGCCATCGGCACGATCGAGCGGGGTGCAGCAACGACGTCGATGGCCGCACCGGAACCGGGGCGCGAACCGGACCTGCTGCTGAGGGACTTCCTGCAGGCGAGTACCGACCCGTCGGGGCGGCACGCCGCGGCGCGGCAGTATCTCACCTCGGGGATGTCCGGTCGCTGGGACGACGCGGTGAGCGCGACGATCGTCGACAAGATCGACGTCCTGGCACAGGACCGTGACAGCGACACGGCCGCCTACGTCGTACGCGCGAACATAGTCGGGTATCTCGAGGAAGGCGGCGTCTACCGCGCCGACGAGGGCGAACTCGAAGCCACGTTCACGTTGGTCCGCAGCGACGGCGAATGGCGTATCGACGAGCTGCCGGCCGGCGTGATCATGGACAAACCGCGCTTCCTCAACAGCTACCAGCGGCGATCGCTGTACTTCGTGGAACCGCGCGGCGAAACGGTGGTCCCCGACCCGCGGTGGATCTACGGTGCGCCCGAGCAACTCGCCGGTCAGTTGATCGACCTGCTCGTCGACGGACCCAAGTCCACGCTGGTCCCCGCCGTCACCAATCTCCTGGCCGACGCCACGGTTCTCGGTGCCGTCACGAAAGCCGACGGTCGGACCGCGCAGGTGGGTGTGGGACTCGGCGGTGTCCGGGTGGACTTCGGGGGGCTGGGATCGCTGGACACCCCCACCCGGGAGCGGCTCGCCGCGCAGATCGTCTGGACCCTCGCGGGCGCCGACATCTCCGGGCCGTACGTGCTCCTGTCGGACGGGCAGCCCCTCGACGAACGCTATCCCAACGGGTGGACCACGGCGGACGTGGCGTCGATGAATCCGCTGGCGTCGTCGAGTGCGCAGATCGGGTTGCACGCGGTGCTCGGCGGCAACCTCGTGAGTGTGTCGGAGACCGGCGTGACTCCGGTCCAGGGCTATTTCGGGTCGGCGGGCAACCTCGCCTCGGCCGCGTTGTCCCAGGACGGTGATCTCGCTGCCGCGGTCGTCGCAACCGCGGCGCCGGCCCCGGCGCCGGCGTCCAGGCTGACGGTCGGCACCTACCACGACCCGGCACCGGAACCCGCCGTGGAGGGCGACACCGTCACGCGCCCGTCGTGGTCGCCCGACGGCAACTCCGTGTGGGCCGTCGTCAACGGCACCGCGGTGGTGCGCGCGGTCCGCGAATCCGGATCGGGGCGGGTGACGGTGGTGGGTGTGGAGGCCGGTGCCGTCCGGGCGCTGGGTGGGGAGATCAGCGAGCTGCGCCTGTCCCGGGACGGGGTCCGTGCCGCGCTGATCGTCGATGGACGCGTCTACGTCGCCGTCGTCGTCCAGACGCCCAGCGGCGAGTTCTCCCTCACCGGTCCGCGACAGGTCGCGTTCGGGCTGGGCAGCCCCGCGCTGTCCCTGGACTGGAGCACACCCGACACGATCGTCGTGTCGCGTTCGGCGTCGGACAACCCGGTCGTGCAGGTCGCGGTGGACGGATCGCGGTTGGATGCGCTGCCGAGCCGAAACCTCACCCCGCCCGTGACCTCGGTGGAGGCGTCGACGTCCACGGAATACATCTCCGATTCGCGCGCGGTCTTCCAACTCAACAACGGCGATCCGTCCGGGGACCGCTACTGGCGGGAGGTCCCGGGTCTCGCGGGGCTGACCGCCACTCCGGTGCTGCCCGGCTGATCCCGGCGCCGGCGCGTGTCGGTGGCCGACGGCACACTGAGCGGGTGTTCGCGGCGCTCCTCGATCTCGTGCTGCCCACCGTGTGCGGTGGGTGCGGCCTTGCCGGTCGCCCCTGGTGTCGCGGCTGTGCCCGTGAGCTGGACGATCCACCGGCGCAGGTCCGTCCCCGAGCGGACCCCGGTGTTCCGGTGTGGGCGCTCGGCCGGTACGACGGGGCGCGGCGCAGGGCGGTCGTCGCCGCGAAGGAACGGGGCCGCCGGGATCTGGCGGTGCCTCTCGGCCTCGCGGTGGCCGCGGCGATCGCACGGCTGCGCCGCTGGGGCGAACTCCCGCACGGGCCGTTGCTCGTGGTGCCCGCCCCCACCCGTGCGAGGGCGGCGCGCGCCCGCGGCGGCGACCCGGTGACCCGCATGGTGCGGGCCGCGGCAGCCCGCGACCGGTCGCTGCACGTGCACCCGGTGCTCGTGTCGGGGCGCGGGGTGCGCGACTCGGTCGGGCTCACCGCCGCGCAACGGCGACGGAATCTCGCCGGGCGGATCGGGGTGTGTGCCGCGCAGCTTCCGCGGCACCTGCCGGTGCTTCTCGTCGACGATGTCGTCACCACGGGCGCGACCGCCGCCGAGTCGGTTGCCGCACTCCGAAACGCCGGGTTCCGGACGTCCGGAGTCCTGGCGATCGCGCGCGCCTGAACCGCGGTGTGTGGTAGCGGACGAACGCTGTGAAACGTGAAATCGAACGGAACACTGGCAGACGGTCCGGTTACGTACTACCGTCGCGATCAGACCCGGAAACAACAGGTAGACGGGTGAAAAACCCCGTCCGCCGGGTTCCCGGGCGGAGCGCTTCGGCGCTCATCGATCCTGCCGGCGCGAGCGCAGCGTCGGCCGTACTCGGGAGGTACGAGTGACGACCCCTTCGAAGTCCAAGGTTTCCGTTGTCGAGGCCGACGCGCTCGACTCGCAGAGCCCCCGCGCCGACATCGTGGTGAAAGGCCGCAACGTCGAGGTCCCGGACCACTTCCGGGTCTACGTCTCCGAGAAACTCGCCCGGCTCGAGCGTTTCGATCCGACGATCTTCCTGTTCGATGTCGAGTTGCAACACGAGCGCAACCGTCGTCAGATGAAGAGTTGCCAGAGGGTCGAGATCACGGCCCGCGGTAAAGGCCCGGTCGTCCGTGCCGAAGCCGCGGCAGACAGCTTCTACGCGGCGTTCGAATCGGTCACCGCGAAACTCGAGTCGAGGCTGCGCCGCACGAAGGACCGCCGCAAGGTCTCCTACGGTGACAAGACTCCGGTGTCGGTGGCCGAGGCGACGGCGGAGCTGGCCCAGGACGACTCGCTGGGCATTTCCCCCGACCAGCGACTCGACGAGTACGACCACGAGCCGGTCGGCCCGGGGCGCATCGTCCGGACGAAGGAACACAAGGCCGACGCCATGACGGTCGACGACGCCCTGTACGAGATGGAACTCGTCGGGCACGATTTCTACCTGTTCCACGACAAGGAGAGCGACAAACCGTCGGTGGTGTACCGCCGTCACGCGTTCGACTACGGGTTGATCAGACTCGCCTGAGACGGCCCTGACGGTGGTCGACGTCGCCGCCACCGTCAGGGAACGCCTACCATGGAATCCGGCCGGGGTCGTGAGGCCTCGGCCGGATTTCTTGTCCGTGCAGGTACCCGAGATTGAGGACGAACACACCAGTGCTGTCGCTGACGAAGCTGCTCCGGTTCGGTGAAGGTCGCATGGTCAAGCGGCTCAAGCACATCGCAGAGCACGTCGAATCCATCGCGCCCGAGTTCGAATCCCTGACGGATGCCGAGCTGCAGGCCAAGACCGACGAGTTCCGGGGCCGCCTGGCGGACGGCGAAACCCTCGACGATCTGCTACCGGAAGCCTTCGCGGTGGCCCGAGAGGCCTCGTGGCGGGTGATCGGTCAGAAGCACTACACCGTCCAGATCATGGGTGGTGCCGCCCTGCACTTCGGCAACATCGCCGAGATGAAGACGGGTGAGGGCAAGACGCTGACCTGTGTGCTGCCCGCGTACCTCAATGCGCTGTCCGGTGACGGTGTGCACGTGGTCACGGTCAACGACTACCTCGCCAAGCGCGACTCCGAGTGGATGGGCCGTGTCCACCGTTTCCTCGGACTCCAGACCGACGTGATCCTGTCCGGCATGACCCCGGCCCAGCGCCGCGAAGCGTACGCGGCCGACATCACGTACGGCACGAACAACGAGTTCGGCTTCGACTATCTGCGCGACAACATGACGCACAGCCTCGACGACCTGGTCCAGCGCGGCCACAACTTCGCGGTCGTCGACGAGGTCGACTCCATCCTCATCGACGAGGCGCGGACCCCGCTCATCATCTCCGGCCCGGCCGATGCCTCCAGCAAGTGGTACGCCGAGTTCGCGCGCATCGCCCCGATGCTGAAGAAGGACGTGCACTACGAGGTCGACATCAAGAAGCGCACCGTCGGTGTGCACGAGGCCGGTGTCGAATTCGTCGAGGACCAGCTGGGCATCGACAATCTGTACGAGGCCGCGAACTCGCCGCTGGTGAGCTATCTCAACAACGCCATCAAGGCGAAGGAGCTCTACACCCGCGACAAGGACTACATCGTCCGCGACGGCGACGTCGTCATCGTCGACGAGTTCACGGGCCGCGTGCTGTCCGGTCGTCGTTACAACGAGGGTATGCACCAGGCGATCGAGGCGAAGGAACGCGTCGAGATCAAGGCGGAGAACCAGACCCTCGCGACGATCACGCTGCAGAACTACTTCCGTCTCTACGACAAGCTGTCCGGCATGACCGGTACGGCCGAGACCGAGGCGGCGGAGCTCCACCAGATCTACTCCCTCGGTGTGATCCCGATTCCGACCAACCGGCCGATGGTCCGCGTGGACCAGGGTGACCTGATCTACAAGACGGAGGAGGCGAAGTTCGCCGCGGTCGTCGACGACGTCGTCGAGCGGCACGAGAAGGGCCAGCCCGTCCTGATCGGCACCACCAGCGTCGAGCGGTCCGAGTACCTGTCGAAGCAGTTCACCCGACGCGGGATTCCGCACAGCGTGCTCAACGCGAAGTTCCACGAGAAGGAAGCGCAGATCATCGCGGAGGCCGGCCGGTCCGGAGCGGTGACGGTCGCGACGAACATGGCCGGTCGTGGTACCGACGTCGTGCTCGGTGGCAACCCCGACATCCTCGCCGACATCGAGTTGCGCCGGCGCGGACTCGACCCGGTCAACACTCCGGAGGAGTACGAGGCGGCGTGGGACACCACGCTCGAGCGGATCAACATCGAGGTGAAGGCCGACGCCGAGAAGGTCCGCGAGGCCGGTGGACTGTACGTCCTGGGCACCGAACGACACGAGTCGCGCCGCATCGACAATCAGTTGCGTGGTCGTTCGGGCCGTCAGGGTGACCCGGGCGAGTCCCGCTTCTACCTGTCGCTCGGCGACGAACTGATGCGACGGTTCAACGGTGCGGCCCTCGAGTCGATCATGACGCGGCTGAACCTGCCCGACGACGTCCCGATCGAGGCGAAGATGGTGTCGAAGGCCATCAAGAGCGCGCAGACGCAGGTCGAGCAGCAGAACTACGAGATCCGCAAGAACGTCCTCAAGTACGACGAGGTGATGAACCAGCAGCGCACCGTCATCTACGAGGAGCGTCGCCGGATCCTCCGCGGCGAGGACCTCGAGGGCCAGGTGCAGCACATGCTCACCGACGTGGTCACCGCGTACGTCGACGGCGCGACCGACGACGGGTACGTCGAGGACTGGGACTTCGACCAGTTGTGGACGGCACTGAAGACCCTCTACCCGGTGGGCGTCGACCACAAGGAACTGGTCGCCTCGCACGAGGACCTCGATCGCGACGAGTTGCGGGGGATCCTCCTCGAGGACGCCCGCGCAGCCTACGTCCGGCGGGAGTCGGAACTGGTGGGCATCGCGGGTGAGGGCGCGATGCGTGAGCTCGAGCGTCGGGTGCTGCTCTCGGTTCTCGACCGCAAGTGGCGCGAGCACCTCTACGAGATGGACTACCTCAAGGAGGGCATCGGACTGCGGGCGATGGCACAGCGTGACCCGCTGGTCGAGTACCAGCGTGAGGGCTACGACATGTTCACGGCGATGCTCGACGGTCTGAAGGAGGAATCGGTCGGGTTCCTGTTCAACCTGCAGGTCGAGGCCACCAAGGCTCCGACGCCTGCCGGGGGCGGTGTGTCCGTGACAGCGGCCTCCGCGGCGGCGACGGCGCAGTCGGCACCGACCGTGGCGGCAGCGCAGTCGGCACCCGCCGCGGCCGCGCAGTCGGCACCGGCCGCGGTGAGGCAGCCCGCCCGTGCCGCGACCCCCGCTGCGCAGGCTCCGCCCGCGGTGCTCACCGCGAAGGGGCTCGACGAGGGTGAGCGCAGGATGACCTACACCGGCCCGGGCGAGGACGGCCGCGCGCACGTGGCGCGGCGCAGTGCCGGGGCCGGCGATACCCCGACCGGTGTGGCCGAGCAGGGGTCGCGGAAGGAACGTCGTGCTGCGGCGCGCAGGGATGCGAAGGCGAACCGGAGGCGCTGACCTTCCGGTCGGCTCAGCCCAGCCACACACTGGTGAGGAGCCATCCGTGCGGAGCGACCGGCCGTCCGCGGGTTCGTGGATTCGCGGACGGCCGGGTGACACGGCCGGCGACCGCGAGCACACGGGTGCCGCGGGTGTAGGTGCCGAACAGTTCGGCGTGGCGATCGTCGACCGTCCGCACACGCAGCCGGATCAGCGCGGCGGAGCCGGACGTGTTCGCCGGTGAGCGTGTCGCGGTGAGGGTCGTCAGGAGCGGGGGAGCGACCATTCCGGTCAACTGGGCGCCGGGTCGGCGACCGTCGACGACCTCGAGGACGAGCCGGATCGTCCGATCCGCGAACCGGAGCGCGTCGGTTTCCGCGGCGCGTTCTGCCGCGGTGGCGCCGGTGCCCGATGCCCGGGTGGTGGTGGTTCGACCCGACCGCCCGTCGTGGGGTGTACCCCGCCGGACGGTGTGGGGGCGGTGCCGGAGGGTTCTGCCCTGCGGTGGCGGTTCGAATCGTGGCAGGGGCCGGAGGAGCCGGACGGGGCGGTGCGGTGTGGACACGGGGCCTCCCGAAGCATCGGAACGCTGCCGGTGGGTGCCGGCGGCGGGGTGGTCCGGGAGAGGACGGAACCGTCGCCATGATCGCACAGGAGACGTGGGTGCGCAGTCGGTCCGCTCCGTGGTGTCGCCGAACCCGACGCACGCAGCTGTGCGATCGTGGCGCAACGCCTGGGATCGGCCGCGGGCGACTGTGTTCGTCGACGGTCGGGTCGCCGACGTGCGAGGTGCGGTCGCCGCGGGCATGGTGGGGGTGCACCACGACGATCCGGTCGCGGCGATCGGGGAACTGGCCGTACCCTTCGGTATCGACAGCCCGTTCGGTAGTGGCACGGTGGGTCCGGACGGTCATCGTGCGGAGGAGGGGGATGCGGGGACATGACCATGCGGATGACGGCGCAGGACGCGTCGTTCTACTACCTGGAGACGACCGAGACGCCGATGCACATCGGGTCGCTCGCCATCCTCGAGCAGCCGGAGGGCGGACTCGACTACGAAGATGTGCTCGCGCTCGTCGAGCGACGGTTGGCGGAGGTCCCGCGGTACCGGCAGAAGGTTCGTGAGGTCGCCTTCGGGTTGGCGCGGCCCGTGTGGCTGGACGATCGCGACTTCGACGTCACCTACCATGTGCGCCGGTCGGCGTTGCCCCGCCCGGGGTCGGAGGAGCAGTTGCGCGACCTGGTGGCACGTCTGGTGTCGCGACCACTGGACCGGACCCGCCCCCTGTGGGAGATGTACCTGGTCGAGGGGCTGACCGGTGACCGGTGCGCGCTGTTCACCAAGTCGCACTCGGCCCTCGTCGACGGGGAGCACGCGCTCGAGATCGGGCAGGTGCTGTTCGACGGCACCCCGGTTCCGCGGGAGTCCCCCGAGGAGCTGTGGATGCCCGAGCAGGAGCCGTCGCAGTCGGCACTGCTCGTCGGGGCGCTCGCGGATCTCGTGGCGCGGCCCGGTGAGGGGATCGCTGCGGTGCGTTCCGCCGCGACCGACCTCGCGTCGACGGTCGGGGAGACACTCGAGGTGGTGGGCAGGCTGGCCAGCACCGCCGCGAAGTCGGCCCCGGAGACACCGCTGAACGAACCGATCTCGCGCAGCCGGCGATTCGCGGTGGTGCAGTCGGACCTCGAACCGTACCGGAAGGTCCACGCCCGATACGGATGCACGATCAACGATGTGGTGTTGTCGGTGATCACGGGGGCACTGCGCTACTGGTTGCTCTCGCGTGGCGAGCCGCTGACGGAGTCGACGACGGTCCGCGCCGTGGTGCCGATGTCCGTGTACGCGCAGCAACCGGAGGTCGGCGCGGCAGGAGACACGATCCAGGTGCACCCGCAGGGGGAGGTGTCGTCCTTCCTGGTGGACCTCCCGGTCGGGGAGCCGAATGCGGTGGTGCGGTTGTCGCACATCGCCCACGCAGGAGAGGCGTACGCCCGGCAGCGCCGTCGCATCGCGGCGCAGACGATGATCCGGTTGTCGGGTTTCGCGCCCGCGACGATGCATGCCGTGGGGGTGCGTGTCGCGACGGGGTTCTCGCAGCGGATGTTCAATCTGATGATCACGAATGCGCCCGGTCCGCAGCACCCGCTGTATCTGGCGGGTGCGCGGTTGTTGGAGATGTATCCGGTGTCGCCGTTGCTGAAGAACCAGGTGTTGAGCATTGCGCTCACGTCGTACGACGGTCGCATCTACTACGGTTTGAATGCGGACCGCGATGCCATGCCCGACGTGGAGGTGCTGACATCGTTGTTGCACGAGTCCCTCGAGGAGCTGGTCGATGCGAGCAGGTGAGTTGTGACACGGGTGTATGTGCCGGCGACACTCGGCATGTTGCAGAAGTTGGTGGACGTCGGTGAACTCGACGCGGTGGGGCGGACGGCCTTCGCGGTGACCGCGGCGCTGCGGGAGGCGTACACGTCCGGTGACGACGACGAACTGGCCGAGGCCGCGATGGTCGAAGCGGCGAGGGCGTCGCTGCGGTTGCTGGCGGCGGAGCCGGAGTCGGGTTCGTTCGGGTCGCGCAGAGTGGTCGTCGCGGCCGATGTCGATGATGCGACGCCGCGACCGGATCTGGACGACGCGGTGGTGCGACTCGGCGGTGCCGTGCCGATGTCGGCGGTCGCGTCGGTTCACGTCGATCTCTCGGAGGCCGAGGACGCGGTCTCGCGGGCCGCCGAACTGGTCGATGCCGCGGATCTCGGGGACGAGGAAGCGGAGTTCGCGCTCGGTGACGCGGAGGACCACCAGCTCGCGTGGTACGCGACGCAGGAGATCCCGTTCCTGCTCCAGCTGCTCTGATACCGGAGTCCGGTTTCGCTCCGGGTTGCCCGTGACGCCCGTCTCCCCGTAACCTACGCCACCGTAACCTCTGTTAACCTACGGTGGCGTAGCGACGGTGAGGAGAAGGTGTCGGATGGGTTTGAAGGAATGGATCGAGCGGCCCGCCGCGCATGTGGCGGCGTCGGAGCGGTCGGTCGCGAACGTGGTCCGCGGCGCGGTCGCGCGGATGACGACCCCGCTGCTCCCCGACGACTACCTGCACCTGGTCAATCCGCTGTGGTCGGCGCGTGAACTGCGCGGCCGCATCGTGGAGGTCCGTGCCGAGACGGCGGACTCCGCGACCCTCGTGATCAAGCCTGGCTGGGGATTCGACTTCGGCTACGCTCCCGGCCAGTACATCGGGATCGGGTTGCTCGTCGACGGTCGCTGGCACTGGCGTTCCTACTCGCTGACGTCCACTCCGGTACGCGACGACAAGCTCATCACCATCGCGGTCAAGGCGATGCCCGAGGGATTCCTGTCGAGTCACCTCGTCAACGGCGTGCCCGCCGGCACCGTCGTGCGTCTCGCGGCTCCACAGGGCGACTTCGTGCTGCCCGATCCGCCGCCGGCGAAGATCCTGTTCGTGACCGCCGGTAGCGGCGTCACGCCCATCATGTCGATGCTGCGGACGTTGGACCGCCGCGCCGGTGAGCGCGGCGACGCGCTTCCCGACGTCGTACACGTCCATTCCGCGCCGACCCCCGACCGGTTGATGTTCGGTTCCGAACTCGAGAGGTTCGCCGCGACCCACGAGCGATTCCGCTCGTACCTGCGGTTCACGCGCGAGCACGGCAAGTTCGCGCTGTCCGAACTCGACGAGGTGTGCCCGGATTGGCGCGAACGTACCGTGTGGGCCTGCGGACCGCAGGCGATGCTCGACGACATCGCGACGTTCTGGTCGGAGGCCGGGCTCGAGGACCGGTTGCACCTGGAACGGTTCGCGGTCAGCCGCGCCGACCTCTCGGGGGCCGGGGGTACCGTCACGTTCGCGAAGTCGGGCAGGACCGTGACGGTGGACGGTGCCACGACACTGCTCGAGGCCGGCGAGAGTGTCGGTGCTCTCATGCCGTTCGGATGTCGGATGGGGATCTGTCAGACTTGTGTGGTGCCCCTCGAGAAAGGGCACGTCGTCGATCTCCGATCGGGTAAGGAGCACGCCGAGGGCGAACGGGTCCAGACGTGTATCTCCGCGGCCGCCGGCGACTGCACCCTCGACGCCTGACGGCGCCGACGAACCCTCTGGAAGGGCTTGCGTGGCAATCACGGACATCCGGGCGTTCGCGCATCTGACCGATGCCGACATCGATGCACTGGCACGGGAATTCGATGCGATCCGGCGCGATGTGGAGAACACGCGCGGGGTGCGCGACGCCCGCTACATCCACAACGTCATCCGGTTGCAGCGCGCTCTCGAACTGGGCGGCCGAGTCGCGTTGTTCGGTTCGCGACGCCGACCGTTCTGGCTGCTCGGTACGGGCATGCTGTCGTTGTCGAAGATCATCGAGAACATGGAGCTCGGGCACAATGTGATGCACGGGCAGTGGGACTGGATGAACGACCCGGAGGTGCACTCCACGAACTGGGAGTGGGACCAGACGGGCCCGTCCGAGCACTGGAAGCGCGCGCACAACTACGCCCACCACACCTACACCAACATCGTCGGGATGGACGAGGACGTCGGATTCGGCATTCTCCGGATGACCCGCGACGAAGCGTGGCGTCCGATCAACCTGGTGCAGCCGGTCGCGAACGTCGTTCTTGCGCTGGGGTTCGAGTGGGGGATCGCGCTGCACGATCTCGCCGCGAAGAAGCAGCTCGAGGGTGTCCCGCGGAAACAATGGAACTCGGAGCCGAACAAGGAGTTCGCGGCGAAGGCCGCGCGGCAGGTCCTCAAGGACGTCGTGTTCTTCCCCGCGTTGACCGGTCGTGCCTGGCGCAGCACGCTGACGGCGAACCTGACCGCCAACGCGGTGCGGAACGTGTGGGCGTACGCGGTGATCTTCTGCGGCCACTTCCCGGACGGGGCGGAGAAGTTCACCGTCGAGCAGTTCGAGTCCGAGACGCGTGCCCAGTGGTATCTCCGGCAGTTGCTCGGCAGCGCGAACATCTCCGGCGGGAGGGTCGTCGACTTCCTCACCGGAAACCTCAGCTACCAGATCGAACACCACCTGTTCCCCGATCTGCCGTCGAATCGGTATCCCGAGATCGCGGCCCGGGTGCGGGCGCTGTGCGCGAAGTACGACCTGCCGTACACCACCGGCTCGCTGGGGCGGCAGTACCTGCTGGCGTTGCGCACGATCCACAAGCTCGCGCTGCCCGATCGACTACTGCGGGCGACGTCGGACGACGCGCCGGAGACCTCGTCGGAGCGCAAGTTCCAACGGTCGGCGGTGGCGGGTGTCGCGGCGCCCGCGGTCGACCCGCTCACCGGTCGGCGGGGTGGTCTGCTCACGGCACTGCGAGCGCACGCCGCACACCGGATCTCGGCGCGTCGCGCGAAGCGCCGTGCGCCGCAGTCGAATCCCGCGGCACATGCCATCGGGTGATTCCCGTCACAGGTGAAGTTCGGCAAACCTACGGACTCGTAACCTACGGTACGGTAGGCGCATGGCGATTTCGGATATCAAGGAGTATGCGCACCTGACGGAGGCCGACGTCGAGGCCATCGGTCGCGAACTCGACGCCATCCGCCGCGACATCGAGGAGTCGCGGGGTGAGCGCGACGCACGCTACGTGCGCAACACCATCCGGCTGCAGCGCGGCCTCGAGCTCGGGGGGCGGGCGGTCCTGTTCGGGTCGCGCCGCAAGTCCCTGTGGTTGCTCGGCACCGGCATGCTGTCGCTGTCGAAGATCATCGAGAACATGGAGCTCGGGCACAACGTGATGCACGGGCAGTGGGACTGGATGAACGACCCGGAGGTGCACTCCGCCAACTGGGAGTGGGACAACGCCGATCCGTCGGCGCACTGGAAGATCACCCACAACTACCTGCACCACAAGTACACGAACATCCTCGGGATGGACGACGACGTGGGATACGGGCTCCTGCGGGTCACGCGCGACCAGCGGTGGAAGCCGTTCTACCTCGGCAACATCGCGTACAACGCGATCCTCGCCGCGTTGTTCCAGTACGGCATCGCGATCCAGCTCCTCGAACTCGGCAAGGTCATTCAGGGCCGGGACGATCGGGAGCTGACGAAGGCGCGCGGCAAGGAGGTGCTCGCCAAGATCGGCAAGCAGCACCTCAAGGACTACGTGGTGTACCCGGCGCTGACGGGCAAGGCATGGAAGTCGACGATGAAGGCCGATGCCACTGCGAACCTCGTACGGAACCTGTGGACCAACGCGGTGATCTTCTGCGGGCACTTCCCCGACGGCGCGGAGAAGTTCACCAAGAAGGACGTCGAGACCGAGACGCAGGCCGAGTGGTACCTGCGTCAGATGCTCGGGTCGGCGAACATCTCCGGCGGCCCGGTCATGGACTTCATGACCGGCAACCTGAGCTACCAGATCGAACACCACATCTACCCGGATCTGCCGTCCAACCGTTACGCGGAGATCGCGGTGCGGGTCCGCGCGCTGTGCGAGAAGTACGATCTGCCGTACACCACAGGGCCGTTGGCGGTGCAGTACTGGAAGTCGTGGCGCACGATCGCGAAGCTGTCGCTGCCCGACAAGTACCTCAGGGACACCCGTGACGCCGCGCCGGAGACGGCGTCGGAACACGGCTTCGGGGGTGCGGCGGAAACGGATCCGATGACCGGTCGTCGGGTCGGTCTCGGAACGGCGATCGAACGAACCCGCAAGCGCGGATTCGTCCGACGCATGCTCGGAATGCGCTGACCCCCCACCCCGACCCGTGCGCGTTTGTGGCAGCTGTAGCTACCACAAACGCGCACGGGTCGGTTACCAGCCGTCGTTCTCGTTGAGTGCGGCGAGCAGACCCCGGACCGCGTGCGCGCGCCGCAACGAGATGTCGTCGAGAGCGTCCAGTGCGCACTCCGGATCGGCAGGCGGCCCCAGGTGAGTGCATCCGCGCGGGCAGTTCTGCACGGCCTCGGCGAGATCGGAGAACGCGGCCACCACATCCTCCGCGGAGATGTGGGCCAGACCGAACGAACGGATGCCCGGGGTGTCGACGACCCAACCACCGCCGGGCAGGGGCAGCGCCACCGACTGCGTCGACGTGTGCCGGCCCTTGCCGACCCCGGAGACCACACCGGTGGCGCGGTCCGCGTCCGGCACCAGCCGATTCACCAACGTCGATTTCCCGACACCCGAGTGCCCGATCAGCGCGGTCACCGAATCGGCGATCGACTCCGTCAGTTCGCTCAGGTCGTCGCCGCGCCCGACCCGCAGCACCGGCAGGTCCAGGTCGGCGAACTGCGCGGTGAACTCGTCCGGATCCGCGAGATCGGACTTCGTCAGGCACAGCACCGGCGACAATCCGCCTGCGTACGCGGCGACCAGCGCCCGTTCGACCAGACCTGTGCGCGGCGGGGGATCGGCGAGCGCGACGACGATGAGCAGTCGCTGCGCATTCGCCACGACGATCCGCTCGAAGGGGTCGGTGTCGTCGGCGGTGCGGCGCAGCACCGTCTCGCGATCGTGGACCCGCACGATACGGGCGAGGGTGTCCGGGCGGCCCGACAGGTCGCCGACGACCCCCACCCGATCCCCGACGACGATGGGAGTGCGGCCCAGCTCACGGGCCCGCATCGCGGTGACCTGCCGATCGGGATCGCCACCGAGCACGACACCCCACCGGCCGCGATCCACCGAGACCACCATCGCCTCGACGGCGTCGCGGTGGGCGGGACGGTCCTTGGTACGCGGACGCGAACCCTTGCCCGGGCGCACCCGGACATCGGACTCGTCGTACTGCCGCCGTCTCAGGAGCGTGCTCCCGTCAGCATCGACTCCCACAGCCCGGCGAACCCGGGCAGCGTCTTGGCTGTCGTACCGATGTCGTCGACGTCGACCCCGTCGACGACGAGACCCACAATGGCCCCGGCCGTCGCCATCCGATGGTCGGCGTAGGCGCGCCACACGCCCCCGTGCAGCGGCACCGGTTCGATGCGCAGACCGTCGTCGGTTTCGGTGGCGGAGCCGCCGAGCCGTCCGATCTCGGTGACCAGCGCGGCGAGCCGGTCGGTCTCGTGACCGCGCAGGTGCGCGATGCCGCGAAGCACCGACGGTGTGGATGCGAGCGCCGCGACCGCCGCGACGGTCGGGGTGAGTTCACCGACGTCGTGCAGATCCACGTCGACGCCGTCGAGTCGCTCCGGACCGCGCACGGTCAGGACGCCGTCCCGAAGGTCGACAGCCGCTCCCATGCGCGCGAGGATGTCGCGGATCGCGTCCCCCGCCTGGGTGGTCGCCGCCGGCCACAGCGGCACCGACACCGTGCCACCCGTGACGGCGGCGGCGGCCAGGAACGGTGTCGCGTTCGACAGATCGGGTTCGACGGTGACGTCCACGGCGCGGATCGGGCCCGGGGCCACCCGCCACGTGTTCGCATCGGAGGTGTCGACGGACACCCCGGCGGCCCGCAACATCTCCACCGTCATATCGATGTGTGGCATCGACGGAACGGGCTTGCCGTCGTGGTGGACGATCAGCCCCTCGTCGAACCGGGCGCCGGACAGCAACAGACCCGAGACGAACTGGGACGACCCGGAGGCATCGATCGTGACGGTCCCGCCGCGCGCACCACCGTGTCCGTGCACCGTGAACGGCAGGGCGTCGCCGTCGATGTCGGCGCCGAGCGCGCGCAGGGCGTCGAGAACCGTGCCCATGGGGCGGACACGCGCCTGCTCGTCGCCGTCGAGTCGCACGTCGCCGTCGGCGAGTGCCGCGACGGGCGGCACGAATCGCATCACCGTGCCGGCGAGTCCACACTCGACGGTGCCGCCGCGCAGCCGACGCGGAACGACGTCGAGGGTGGTGCCGCCGTCACGGTCGGTGACGGTCGCGCCGAGCGTGCGCAGCGCACCGATCATCAGGTCGGTGTCGCGACTGCGCAGGGCGCCGGTGATCGTCGACGGCCCGTCGGCGAGCGCAGCGAGGATCAACGCGCGGTTGGTGATGGACTTCGATCCGGGCAGGGTCACCGTCGCGTCGACGGGGGATTCGGCTCGGGGTGCTCTCCACAGACTCACCCGTCCATCTTCGCCCATCGGCGCGGTGCCGTGGCGCCGGGTGCGGCCGGGGAGTCCGTGGCGCGGTGGGTGTGGGCCCGATGCCACACTCGGGGGATGTGCGGCAGATACGCGATCACGGTCGATCCGGCGTCGTCGGCGGCCGACCTCGACGCGATCGACGAGACCGACGACGAGTTCACGCCCGACTACAACGTTGCACCCACCACGCGGGTGCTCACGGTGGTCGCGCGGCACGACCGTGACGATCCGGAGGGGGCGGTGACGCGCCGGATCCGGCGGATGCGGTGGGGGTTGGTGCCGTCGTTCGCCGACGAGATCGGTCGGAGTGCACCGTTGTTCAACGCGCGCTCCGAGTCGGTGGCGACGAAACCGTCGTTCGCGCAGTCCCTGCGGTACAGGCGGTGCCTGGTGCCGATGGACGGCTGGTACGAGTGGCAGGTCGAACCGGCCCCCGACGGGAAGGCCCGGAAGGTGCCGTACTTCATGTCCCGCGACGACGGTGAACCGATCTGCATGGCCGGTCTCTGGTCGGTGTGGCACGACCCGCGTGTCGTCGATTCCCCGCCGCTGCTGAGCGCCACCGTCCTCACCGCGGAATCCGTTGCACAGCTGAGCAATCTGCATCACCGGATGCCGTTGATCCTGCCGCGTGACCGGTGGGACGCCTGGCTGGACCCGGACAGTCTCGGACACCCCGATCTCATCGTGCCCAGCGCGGAGGAGGTGTCGCGGATCGGGATGCGTCGCGTGTCGGACAAGGTGAACAGCGTCCGCAACAACGGACCCGACCTGACGGCCCCGTTCGACGGCGGCGGCGACCAGTTGGTGCTCCTGTGACGGTCGCAGGTCAGTGGCCGGCCGCGATGGGGGCGACGACGGCGGAACTGAGCCGGATCAGATCGGTCGGGGCCAACTCGATCTCGAGGCCGCGCCGACCCGCGCTGCACAGCACGCGATCCCAGTTCTCCGCGGAGACGTCGACGACGGTGCGCAGACGTTTGCGTTGTCCGAGCGGGGAGATTCCGCCGGAAACGTAGCCGGTGGCGCGTTCGGCTGCGCCGCGATCGGCCATCGTGGCTTTTCCTCCGCCGAGCGCCGCGGCCGCGGCCTTGAGCGAGAGGTTCTCGGGGACCGGCACCACCGCGACCGCGAGGGAACCGTCGGACAGTGCGATCACGAGTGTCTTGAAGATCTGCGCGGCATCGACACCCAATCGTTCCCGCATGACGTCGACGGCCTCGGAACCGTACGACGCCGACCTCGGGTCGTGCGCGTACTCGTGCACGACGAACGGCACCTTCTCGCGGGTGAGCAGTTTCGTTGCGGGGGTGGACGTCGACGCCATGGGGAAACTGTAGGGCCCGTGCCCGCGGTGCGGCTCGTGCAGGTCACATGGAAGCAGACGGGTCACGCGCAACCCTGCCGGAGGAGCGCGATGCGTCCGCGGGAACGGGAACGGGAACAACCGAGCGCGTTCCGCTGTTGAGGGACGTTGGGGGCCGCGTCGCACAGGCGCGGCCCGGTCGGCAACCCGAAGCGGATCGGAGGATCGGTGCCCGTTCTCAGTCCTGCACGTCCCGACCCGGACTGCCCGGTAGCCTTCACTGAAGGGCTGAGCGAAGGGATCGGTGTGGTCGAGGAGTCTGCTGAAGCACTGGCGGAGCGGTTCGAGCGGGATGCCATGCCGCTGCTCGACCAGCTCTACGGCGCCGCCCTGCGGATGACCCGCAACCCTGCGGACGCCGAGGACCTGGTGCAGGAGACCTACATCAAGGCGTTCTCCGCGTTCCGGTCGTTCCGGGAGGGAACGAACCTCAAGGCGTGGATGTACCGGATCCTCACCAACACCTACATCAACTCGTATCGGAAGAAGCAGCGTCAGCCCGCGCAGTACCCGACCGACGAGATCACCGACTGGCAACTCGCGCAGACGGCGGAGCACTCGCCGACCGGACTGCGCTCGGCGGAGGTCGAAGCGCTCGATGCGCTTCCCGACGACGACATCAAGGCCGCGCTGCAGGAACTGCCCGAGGAGTTCCGGATGGCGGTGTACTACGCGGACGTCGAAGGGTTCCCCTACAAGGAGATCGCCGAGATCATGGGTACACCGATCGGCACGGTGATGTCGCGATTGCATCGGGGCCGCAAGCAACTTCGTGGGCTTCTCGCCGACGTTGCCCGCGAACGGGGTTTCAACCGGAGCGGAGCGGTCGACGCAGCGACCGGATCGGCGTCCTCCGCCGGAGGGGCCGCCGAGAAGACGAAGGGAGTCTCGCAGTGAGCGAGCCGGCAGAATTCGAACAACTCGATTGTTCCGCGGTGATCGCGGACGTCTACCTGCTCCTCGATTCCGAGTGCGACGAGCGATCCCGGGCGCGGCTGCAACGGCACCTCGACGACTGCGGTACCTGCCTCGAGACCTACGGGATCGAAGAGAAGATCAAGTCGCTGCTGAGCCGCAAGTGCGGCGGCGAACACGCACCGGAGGGGCTTCGTGAACGCCTGATGGTGGAGATCCGCCGCACCGTGGTCATCACGGAGGGCCCCTGACCCGCCGCGTCCGGCGACACGGCGCTCCGGACGCGACCGAGGGGCCTCGGACACGACGGAGGGGGACGGAAAGCGATGCTCTCCGTCCCCCTCACATGTCCGGGGCGCCTCAGGCGTTGGGACGCTTGCCGTGGTTGGCGGCGTTACCCTTGCGGCTGCGCTTCTTGCGACCTCGCTTACCCATGGTGGGATCTCCTTTCTCGTTCATTACAGTGTTCCACGTGCGGTGCGGTGCCCCTGTCGGCAGGGTCCGCCCGACCGTGGCGCGACACGACGTGCCCGGCTCCACTTCGTGGGGTCGACCGGTTCCACAGGGGATGAGGTGCTCGATGGCAGAGGATGTACGCGCGGAGATGGTCTCCACCGTGTTCGAGGTGGTCGTCCGTGAGGGCGATGTGGTGGCCGAGGGCGATACGCTGGTGATTCTCGAGTCGATGAAGATGGAGATCCCCGTGCTCGCGGAGTCCGCCGGAACGGTCACGTCCGTGGATGTCGTCGTGGGCGACGTCATCCAGCAGGGTGATCTCATCGCGGTCATCTCCTGAGCGAATCGCGGGTCGTCGTGTCCACACTCAGCTCTCTGCTCGCGGCGCACACCGACCTTCCCGGCGCCGCCGTCGATCATCTCCAGCGGGTGGTGGGGGAGTGGCAGTTGCTCGCCGACCTCTCGTTCGCCGACGTCTTGATGTGGGTCGACGCCGCTCCCGAAGGCATCGTGTGTGTCGCCCAGTGCCGGCCGACGACCGCGTCGACGGTGCTGCCCGAAGATGCCGTCGGCATCGTCGCGTCCGACGACGAACACCCGTACGTGCGCGACGCGTTCCGGACGGGACTGATCGTCACCGCCGACCCCGGAACCGGTGACACGATCACCATGCGGCAGGCGGTGCCGGTGCGGTGGCACGGGGAGATCGTCGCGGTGCTCAGTCGTGACGCGGCCCGCGTGTCGAGGCGCACCGCGAGCGCGCTGGAGACGGCGTACCTCGAATGCGCCGACGACCTGTACCGGATGATCAGCGAGGGCACGTTCCCGACGGTCGAGGCCCGGTCGGACACGAAGTCCAGTCCTCGCGCCGGTGACGGATTCATCAGGCTCGACCGCGAAGGCCGCGTCGTCTACGCCAGCCCGAACGCCCTCTCTGCCTACCATCGGATGGGCTTGAATTCGGAGTTGGTGGGCCAGAATCTGGTGGAGACGACCCGGTCGCTGGTCACCGATCCGTTCGAGAGCCGCGACGTGTCCGACTACCTGCGCGGTGCGGTGGAAGGGCGGTTCGGTCAGCGGATGGAGGTCGAGGCCCGCGGCGCCACCGTCCTGATCCGCGCGCTCGTCCTGGCCCCCGGTGGACGTCTCGAGGGCGCCGCCGTCGTCGTGCGGGACGTCACCGAGGTCAAGCGGCGGGACCGGGCGCTGATGAGCAAGGACGCCACGATCCGCGAGATCCACCATCGGGTCAAGAACAATCTTCAGACGGTCGCGGCGCTGCTGAGGCTGCAGGCGCGCCGCACGGGCAACGCCGAGGCCCAGGTCGCGCTGGGGGAGGCGGTCCGGCGGGTGACGTCCATCGCGATCGTCCACGAGGCGCTGTCCATGTCGGTGGACGAGGAGGTCGACCTCGACGACGTGTTCGATCGCCTCATCCCGATCGTGGTGGACGTGTCGGCGATCGGCAGTCAGATCCGGGTGGTGCGCGAGGGCGATCTCGGGGTCTTCCCCGCGGACCGTGCCACACCGCTCGTGATGGTCCTGACCGAACTCGTGCAGAACGCCGTCGAGCACGCCTTCGATCCCGGCGCGCACGGGACCGTCACCGTCCGGGCACAACGCTCGGCGCGGGTGCTCGACGTCGTCGTGCACGACGAAGGGAAGGGGCTGCCCGCGGGATTCGACCTGGAGGACTCGGACCGGTTGGGACTGCAGATCGTCCGCACACTCGTCGCCGCGGAACTGGGCGGCGCCATCGAACTGACCGGCGGTGCCTCGGGTGGGACCGAGGCACGGCTGAGGCTGCCCCTCGGGAAGGTGTCGACCTGATCGGCCTCCCGGACGTGTCGCCGGCCCGGGAGCACACCGGCCCCATTACACACCGATGCCCGGCACCCGTGGTGGTGCCGGGCCGTGCGACCTCGGGCGGATCGGTCCGCTGTGTGGATCAGACCGCTGTGCGTGTCCGCGTGCGGGCGTTGCGACGCTTGAGTGCGCGGCGCTCGTCTTCGCTCATGCCACCCCAGACACCGGCGTCCTGACCCGACTCGAGGGCCCAGGTCAGGCAATCGGTGGTCACCGGGCACCGGTTGCACACGAGCTTGGCATCGGCGATCTGCGCGAGGGCCGGACCGCTGTTCCCGACGGGGAAGAACAGTTCGGGATCCTCGTCACGGCAGATGGCCTTGTGGCGCCAGTCCATGCTTCTACTCTCCTTCGATGGTGCCGGGAGCACCAGCTCATGGTCTTTGCGAATTCATGCTGGAGTCGCGAAGTATTTCCGCGGGGTTACTTGTGAATGCTTTCACGATCGAGCGTGAAGTCAATAGAATTCGACACGACCGTGTGCAACGTCACGCCGATGCCCGATTCATCGGGTCACCTGCCGTATGTTCTACACGCTGGCCAGCGGAAATGTAAGACTGATCACAGAATTTCAGGGTTGGAATTCGGCTTCGGGGCCACTACCTCCAGCACATCCGGGACCGACACGAATTCCACATTCGTGCGTAATCCGAGATAGTCGCCGTCGACCTGCAATCCGACGGGACGTGACGACACCGCGCGGACCCGAGGTACGTCGTCGAGTCTGAGCAGGTGCGGTGACTCCGGTCGACCGTGGCGTGCCAGCAGTTGCCGGACGACCCGGAGGCTGGCCGCCACCCGCGTCGTGGTCATCGCGAACACACCCAGTCCGGTGTCGAAGGACGTGCCCGGATTCGTGTGGACGGGACGGGAACCGAGGAAGGTCCACGGGCTCGAGTTCGACACGAACGTGTAGTACACACCGGGAACCGGGTCGCGGTCCGGCAGATGCACGGTCAATGCCGGCTCCGCCTTCTTGGACGCGAAGAACTCCCTGATCGAATGCCGCACGTACCGCGCGGTCGTCACCGGTTTGCCCGATGCGCGCCCCACGTCGATCGCCTCGCACACCTGCGCGTCCAGACCGAGGCCCGCGTTGAAGACGAACCAGCGGCCGTCGCAGAAGCCCAGGCCGATCCTGCGGTGCGCACGTTCGTCGAGAAGCCCGAGGAGCTGATCGGTGGCCTCCATCGGGTCGGCGGCGATCCCCAGCGACCGCGCGAAGACGTTCGCGGACCCGCCCGGGACGACCGCGAGCCGTGGCAGCGACTCGTCGGCCGCGCGTATCCGCGGTGTGCCGAGCAGGCCGTTGACGATCTCGTTGACGGTGCCGTCACCACCGTGCGCGACCACCACGTCCATACCGTCGGCGTGAGCGGAGCGGGCGAGTTCCGCCGCGTGGCCGCGGTGCGTGGTGTGTGCGACGGTCAGCGCGACCCTTTCCGCCAGTGCATGAGCGAGCCGGTCGCGACCGGCCGGTGTGGTCGTCGTCGCGTTCGGGTTCACGATCAGCAATGCACGCACGGAGTATCAGCCTAAGTGGTCGTACCCGTGTCCACTACGCTGGCCGGGTGTCCACCGAAACTCCCCGCAGCAAGGTTCCGACGACGGTCCGCATCGCCGGGCAGCTCGTCGTCGTCGAAGGCCTCGTCGCGATCGGGTTCGCCGTGTACTCGGTGATCCGAGCCGCCTCCGGTGAGCACGACCAGTCCGTGACCAACGGCTACGGGTTCGCGTTGTGGCTCTCCATCCTGTTCGGCGGCGTCCTCGCCGCCGGTATCGCCCTGCTGCGCGGGGCCCGGTGGGGACGGTCCGTTGCCGTCGTCGCGCAGTTGCTGCTGTTGCCCGTCGTGTGGTCTCTGCTCACCGACTCCCACCAGCCGCTGCTCGGAACGCTGATGGCGTTCGTGGTGGTGCCCGCGTTGGTGTTGTTGTTCAGCCCGCCCACGACGCGATGGCTCGCCCGTGACTACGCCCCCGACGTCGAACCCGACGCCGAACCGGAGGATCGCGATCCGCGCGCATCCTGAACGGTGCGTCGCCCTCGTCGGACGAGGTACGGTGGGTTGTGGACGCCCCCGTTCCTCCCTCGACGGCACGCACCTCTCGCGCAAACGCGCCGAGTGCGCGAGGATCGTCGAGTGACAACGGTGCTTGCAGTGGCAAATCAGAAGGGTGGCGTCGCCAAGACGACCACGGTCGCGTCGTTGGGGGCCGCGCTTTCCGCGCTCGGACAGCGCGTGCTCGTCGTCGATCTCGATCCGCAGGGTTGCCTGACGTTCTCGCTCGGGCACAACCCCGACCGGGTCGAGCGGTCCGTGCACGACGTGCTCGTCGGTGATGCGGACGCACGCGACGTCCTGGTCGACACCGCGGAGGGCGTGACGCTGCTCCCCGCGACGATCGACCTCGCGGGTGCGGAGGCGCTGCTGCTGATGCGCGCGGGCCGTGAGTTCGCCCTCAAGCGTGCGTTGGCGCCGATCGTCGACGATTTCGACGTCGTCGTCCTCGACTGCCCACCGTCCCTCGGAGTGCTCACCCTCAACGGGCTGACCGCGGCCCGCTCGGTTCTCGTGCCGATGCAATGTGAGACGCTGGCGCACCGCGGTGTCGGGCAGTTGCTGCGCACCGTCGAGGAGGTCCGGCAGATCACGAACCCGGATCTGGAGTTGCTCGGCGCATTACCCACGCTGTACGACTCCCGCACGACGCACAGCCGCGACGTGCTCTCCGACATCTCCGACCGCTACTCGCTTCCGGTGCTGTCGCCGCCGATCCCCCGCACCGTCCGGTTCGCCGAGGCCTCGGCGTCGGGCGCGACCGTCCTCGCCGGTCGTTCGAACAAGGGCGCGACCGCCTACCGGGAGCTCGCCGAGAACCTGCTGGCCCACTGGGTCGACGGCACCGAACCGATCACCTACACCGTGAGTGTCTGAGCGCGGACGATGTGATCGCCGGATCCGTCGCAGCCGGTCAACGGTAGGCGACGACGTTCCCGCCGCGTTGCTCGAGGACGATGTCACCGAGGACCGCGACCGCCACGGCGTCGCTGTCCGTCGAGTCGTCGGAACCACCGGAATCCGGCGGGAGCGGAATCGTCCGCGTCACCTCCCCGGTGACCGGGTCGACGACGGCAAGACCGCGCTCGACGGGAACGAGCAGCTTGCCGGCCATCGCCGCGCTGCGCCCCGTCGCCCCGGGCACCGTCCACTTCGGCGCGAGATCACCGGAATCGAGTCCGACGGTGGCGCTGCCCGTCCACCACACGAGTCGGCCCCCGAGATCCTGCGCGGGGACGGCGACCGTGTCGGCGCCACCGACCGGTGTTCCGGCGGGAAGATCGTGGCCGGCCACGATCTTCCCGTTGCGGTCGAACACCTCGATGCGCGGTGTGGTGCCGTCGTGACCGGGCACGAACACCGCGGCCCGTTCCCCGGAGACCGCGACGATGCGGGCCGTCGATCCGGAGGGGGCGTCGGGTAGCACCGACGACGCGTACTGCTCGGGCTTCTGTGCGTCGTCGGGTGTCGGAGCGAGCAGCGTCAGTCGTTGGGCGGCCTCACCCGGGCACAGTTCGAGGACCGCGAGCAGTTCGGAGCCGGCGGCGGCGGAGCGCAGCTCGCAGCCGCTGCGGGGTTGAGCGCCCGGGGTGACCGGGGCGTCGACCCGCCCGTATTCGACGGTGCGGACGAGATCGGACCGCCACATCTCGAGCCGTGTCCCACCGAGCGCGATCAGGTGACTGCCGGCGTCGACGAGCCGGATCGCGTCGTCCGTGTCGCTGGACCGCGCGGTGTACCGTTCGCCGCTGTCGCCGCGCAACGCGGTCGTCTGACCGCAGCCGCGGGGATCCTCGTACACGGCGACGACGATGCCCCGGTGGCTCGTGGCGGCGCAGAGCGGACGATTGCGGGTGTAACTCCACCGTTGTGTGCCCGTGGTGGGATCGCGGCCCACCACCGTGTCGCCGTCGGCGGTGACGACGGTCGCGTCGAGGACGGCGGGCCGATCGGTCGCACCGCTGGGCGCACGCCAGATCTCTGCGAGCGTGTCCGGAACGGACTGCGCGGCGGCGGGGGCGGTCGCTGCGCCGTCCCAGGTGATCGAGGTGGTTCCGCGCGCGTCGGACCGCACCCACACGACGATCGCCGCCACCGCGACGGTGACGGCGAGCGCGGCGGCGACGATCAGGTCGGTCCGCGTGCGACGCTCGGGCGTCTGCACGGGTGTCAGACGGCCGAGGAGGTCGACACCGTGTCGGTTGCGCCGGTGTCCTGCGCCGTGGTGTCCGCGGATGCGGGCTTCCGCCGGCGCCGCCGGCGCCGCCGTGCCGGAGCCGTACCTTCCTCGTGCCCGTCCTTCGGCGCAGTGGCCGACTGTGCCGGACCGTCGGTGGGCTCGGTGCCCGTGGCTTCGGTGGTCGCGGCTTCGGTGCCGTCGGCGGGCCTGCCCTCGACGACCTTCCCGCGCACGGTGCGTCGACGGACGCGGTTGCGCTTGGGACGCGACGGGTTCTCGCCGCGCGCTGGCCGCTCGCGTGACGACTCGCCGGCGTCGTCGCGGGTTCGGGCGGGCTTCCGGATCCGACCGGTGGCCTGGGTGGGGATGCCCAGGTCCTCGTACAGGTGGGGCGAGCTCGAGTAGGTCTCCACCGGGTCGGGCATGCCGAGTTCGAGCGCCTTGTCGATCAGCTGCCAGCGCGGCACGTCGTCCCAGTCGACGAGGGTGATGGCGGTACCGGTGCGGCCGGCGCGACCGGTGCGGCCGATCCGGTGCACGTACGTCTTCTCGTCCTCGGGGCACTGGTAGTTGATGACGTGCGTGACGTCGTCGATGTCGATGCCTCGCGCCGCGACGTCGGTGGCGACGAGCACGTCGATCTTGCCGTCGCGGAACCGGCCCAGTGCCTTCTCCCGGGCGATCTGGCCGAGGTCGCCGTGCACGGCGCCGACCGCGAAGCCGCGGTCGGCGAGGTCGTCGGCGACCTTCTGCGCGGTGCGCTTGGTGCGAGTGAAGATCATCGTGGCGCCGCGGCCGTCGGCCTGCAGCACCCGCGCGACGAGTTCGGCCTTGTCGAGCGCGTGCGCGCGGTAGATCACCTGGTTGGTGCGTTCGTGCACCGCGGACGACTGGGGCTCCTCCGCCCGGATGTGGGTGGGTCGGCTCAGGAACGTGCGGGCGAGCGTGATGATCGGCCCGGGCATCGTCGCGGAGAACAGCATCGTCTGGCGACGGTCGGGAACCATCCCGAGGATGCGCTCGATGTCGGGGAGGAATCCGAGATCGAGCATCTCGTCGGCCTCGTCCATGACGAGCACGCCGATCTTGCCGAGGATCAGATGCCCCTGGTTGGCGAGGTCGAGGAGGCGGCCGGGTGTGCCGACGACGACGTCGACGCCCTTCTTCAGTTCGTCGATCTGCTGCTCGTAGGGGCGGCCACCGTAGATGGACAGCACCTCGAGGCCGTTCTTGCGGCTTCCGGGCAGATACTTCGATGCGTTCACGAGGTCGCCGGTGACCTGGACGCAGAGCTCGCGGGTGGGGACGATGACGAGGGCGCGGGGGGTGCCGTCGAGCGTCGCCGTTCCCGAGTCGGCGCTGGTGATGCGGTGCAGCAGGGGGACACCGAATCCGAACGTCTTGCCCATACCGGTACGGGCCTGACCGATGAGGTCGTCGCCGGCGAGGGCGAGCGGGAGGGTGAGTTCCTGGATGGCGAACGTCCGTTCGATGCCGACCTCGCCGAGGGCGCGGACGATCTCGTCGCGAACACCGAGTTCGCCGAACGTGGGGGCGACGTGGGTGGAATCGAGCTGGGCGGAGACGGTCGTGTCGCTGGCGTCGTCTTCGTGGTCGATGGTGATCTTGCTCAGGGGTCTGGCCTTCCTGGTCTCGGCACGCACGCACGAGGTGGACAAGGCGACCGGCCTGCGTCTTCATACGAGCTACCGGGCGGGTGCTCGCGAGCGCGGCAGCGATCCTCAAACGGGTGCGCGCACATTATCGGCGGAGACCGCGGGCCGCGGTGAGCGGCGCGAAGCGCGGTCTTCCTCGCCCATTGTACCGGCACCCCGTATCGGGCGAGGTGGTACTACGCTCTGTCGTCATGGGAGCCGAAGCATCGCCGTCCGCAACACCGCACCGACCGTCGCTCGCGGGTCACACCGTGCCCGCCGATCATCCGGGGGTCGCCGAACTCTACGCGGTGCTCGCGTACGGCGAGATCTCGGCGTTCTACCGGCTTTCCGAGGATGCGCGGTTCTCGCCGTCGGTGCGGGGCCGGGTGGCGTTCGCGCAGATGGCTGCCGCGGAGATGGGTCACTACGAGATCTTGCACACGGCACTCGAGGAGCGGGGCGTCGACATCTATGCGGCGATGGAGCCGTACCGTCGCGCCCTGGACGACTACCACGCGTCCACCACACCCTCGACGTGGCTCGAATCGCTCGTCAAGGCGTACGTCGGTGACGGTATCGCCGCCGACTTCTACCGGGAGATCGCGACGCTGCTGCACCCCGAGGTCGGAGCGGTGGTCCGTGACGTGCTGGCCGAGACCGGGCACTCGGAGTTCGTGGTGAGCGAGGTGCGGGCGGTCGTCGAGCGGAGTGCGACGCAGAAGGACCGCCTGATGCTGTGGGGTCGCCGGCTGCTCGGGGAGGCCATCACCCAGGCGCAGTACGTCCTCGCGCAACGCGAGGAACTCGCCGAACTCGTCATCCTCGCGTCGGGTGATCTGTCGAACATCGCGGCGCTGATCGACCGGATGCAGGTGGAGCACGCCGAACGGATGGCAGTGCTCGGATTGCACTAGCCTGACCGTGACAGGCAGTACACCCGGAGATTCGGAGGTCCTCGTGGAGGTCAAGATCGGTGTCGCGGACAGCCCGCGCGAAGTCGTCGTCGTCAGCGAACAGACGCCCGACGAGGTGGAGGCACTCGTGACCGCCGCGCTCGGTGGCGCGAACGGCGGCGTGCTCGCCCTCGTCGACGAGAAGGGCCGCAAGGTTCTCGTGCAGGCCGCGAAGATCACCTATGTCGACATCGGACCCGCCAGCGTCGGCAAGGTCGGCTTCGCCGCGAACTGACAGCGGTCAGCGCCGCCGCAGCTCCGGCTGCAGGGGGACCGTCTTGAGCCCGCCCCAAGCGAGGGCGACCGTCGTGTCGACGGCGTCTTCCTTGGGGATCGGACGGGCCGCGTCGAGCCAGTACCGAGCGGTGAACTGACTCGTCCCGACGAGCCCGACCGCGAGGATGCGGGCACGATACGGATCGAGACCGGAATCGTGGGCCACGAGATCGAAGACCGCGTCCACACACGCCTCGGTGGCCTGCTCCACCCGGTGCGCCACCTGCGGTTCACCCATCAGATCCGACTCGAACACCAGCCGGAACCCCTGGCTGTCGTTGTCGACGAAATCGAAGAACGCCTGCACCGCGGCGCGCACTCGTTGACGGTTGTCGGTGGTCGACCGCAAGGCCTGCCGGACGCCGTTGATGAGGACGTCGACGTAGTTCTGCAGGACGGCGCAGTACAACTCGAGTTTTCCGGGAAAGTGCTGGTAGAGGACCGGTTTACTGACGCCGGCGCAGTCGGCGATCTCGTCCATCCCGGCCGCGTGGTACCCGCGGGTGACGAACACCTCACTGGCGGCTTCGAGCAGTTGGGCGCGGCGTTCGTCCCGAGGCATCCGCGCACCGCGCTTGGTGCCGATGGCGTTCTCCTTCCGGGACGCTCGGGCGGCGACTTCGGTCATGCTTGCTCCCACTCTGCGCGTGCACCGACAGTGACGACGGCCACTGCGATGCGAATCATCTCTGCAGGTTACAGGTCGGCGGTGTGCGCAGGTGCAACGCCCTACCGTCGAGTATCCGCTGTTGTGGTCGAGCAGGGAATCCCGTGGCGACCGACGGTCCGATCCTCGGCGATGTGACATTCTGGCACCCGTGACCGACCGAGGAGGAGTGCGCACAGACGAGTCGGAGGACGGTGTGCAGGGGGATTCACGCACGGAGTCGATCGCGGCGCGGTCGAGTGGGCCCCGCGCCGATCCGACGCCGCGCAACGGATCGCACCAGCCGTTGCGTGCTCAGTGGGATCCGGTGTCGGGCGAGCCGCACCGGCCTCGGCGGCCCCGACCGGAGCGGAAGGTGCGCAAGCAGAGCCCGCTGGGGCGTTTCGTCGCGACCTACGGTTGGCGTGCGTACGCGGTTCCGATCCTCACCGTCGCGACGGTACTGGTGGTCTGGGATGCGGTGCGGGCTCCGGGCGTGGCGCCGGCGGGCGGCGACGACGGCACGGCGGAGACCGTTGCCGCGCGTGCCCCTGCCGCGGACGGGGCGTTCCCGCAGGATCTCGCGTCCGGTGCGCTGCCGGACGGAGGAGCGTTCACGGAGTCGGGTGCGGGGACGTGGCGGGTCGTTCCGGGTACGAGCGAGCAGGTGGGTTCGGGGGAGACACAGGTGTTCACGTACACCGTCGAGGTGGAGGACGGCGTCGACACCGCCGCGTACGGCGGCGACCAGGCCGTCGCGCGACTGGTCGACGAGACCCTGGCGGATCCGCGCAGTTGGACCGCGGACCGGGCGTTCGCGTTCCGGCGAGTGGACGGCGGGTCGCCGGACTTCCGGGTGTCGCTGACGTCGCAGATGACCGTCCGGCAGTTCTGCGGGTTCGACATCCCGCTCGAAGGGTCCTGCTACAACCCCGGCCTGGATCGTGTGTTGCTCAACGAGCCGCGGTGGGTGCGGGGCGCGATCTCGTTCCACGGCGACATCGGTTCGTACCGCCAGTACGTCGTCAACCACGAGGTCGGGCACGCCATCGGATTCGCCCAGCACGATCCGTGCGGGACGGACGGGGGGCTCGCACCGATCATGATGCAGCAGACGTTCGGTACGTCGAACGACGACATCGCCAGGCTCGATCCGGGCGGGGTGGTGCCCCCGGACGGGAAGGAGTGCCGGTTCAATCCGTGGCCGTATCCCCGAGCGTGAGCGGTGGTGGGTGCAGAGCGTGAGCGGTGGTGGGTGCAGAGCGTGAGCGGTGGTGGGTGCAGGGCGTGAGCGGGCGTCGGTGGGTGCGCGGCGTGGTGGGACAATGACGGCACCCCGCCCCGAGAACCCTGCCGAGGAGCGCACCGTGACCGCATTGCCGCCGTTGGTGGAACCTGCCGCCGAGCTGAGCCGCGAGGAGATCGCCCGCTACAGCCGGCATCTGATCATCCCGAATGTGGGTGTGATCGGACAGAAACGGTTGAAGAACGCCCGGGTCCTGTTCATCGGTGCCGGTGGGCTGGGTTCACCCGCGTTGCTGTATCTGGCGGCGGCGGGAGTGGGGACGATCGGCATCGTCGAGGACGACGTGGTGGAGACGTCGAATCTGCAGCGACAGGTGGTCCACGGCGGTGCGGACGTCGGCCGGCCGAAGGGGGAGAGCGCCCGCGACAGCATTCTCGCCGTCAACGACACGGTGCGGGTGCGGCTTCACCCGGAGCGACTCGACGCGGACAACGCGGTGGGGTTGTTCGAGCAGTACGACCTGATCCTCGACGGGACCGACAACTTCGCCACCCGCTATCTCGTCAACGATGCCGCCGTCCTCGCTCGCAAGCCGTACGTCTGGGGGTCGATCTTCCGCTTCGAGGGGCAGATCTCGGTGTTCTGGGAGGACGCGCCGGACGGGCTCGGCCTGAACTATCGCGACCTGTACCCGGACGCACCGCCCCCCGGTCTCGTGCCGTCCTGCGCCGAGGGCGGGGTACTCGGGGTGTTGCCGGGGACGGTCGGCACGATCATGGCCACCGAGGCGATCAAGTTGATCACGGGTATCGGTGAGTCGTTGCTCGGCCGATTGATGATCTACGACGCGCTCGCGATGACGTTCCGCACGGTGACGTTGCGGCGGGATCCGGGGCGCGTTCCGGTCACCGAACTCGTCGACTACGCGTCGTTCTGCGGGAGTGTCCCGGCGGCGGCCGGTGGCGCCGCGATCACCGCGGGCGAACTGCGCCGTCTCCTCGATACCGACGGCGACGTCGAGTTGATCGATGTGCGTGAACCCGTGGAGTGGGACATCGTGCACATCGAGGGCGCGAAGTTGATCCCGAAGGATCGGATCGTCTCGGGTGAGGCTCTCGCGGAGCTGCCGCAGAACCGCCGCATCGTGTTGTACTGCAAGACGGGGATCCGGTCCGCGGAGGCGTTGCAGGTTCTGGAACGCGCCGGGTTCGCCGACGCACTGCACCTGCACGGCGGTGTGCTGGCCTGGGCGCAGCAGGTCGATCCGTCGCTGCCGGTGTACTGAACGACGGGTGTCCGGCGAGTGTTTTGCTGCGAAGCTGTGATCGGCCCCGGCGGAGTGCCTCCCCGGGGTGTGCCGGACGCGACGGTACGGTGACCGGCGTGAGCTCACTCCAACCTCCACAGCACGTGTGCTCCACGTTCGGTCTGCGTGACGTGGATCCGGTCCCGCTCGGCGCGGACTGGGACGGCGGTTTCCGCTGCGGCGACGTGGTTCTGTCCCGTGTCGCGGATCACGCGCGTGCCGCCTGGTCCGCGAAGGTGCGGGAGACCCTCACCGTCGACGGGGTGCGTCTGGCCCGGCCGGTGCGCGCCACGGACGGGCGGTACGTGGTCTCGGGGTGGCGGGCCGACACGTACATCGTCGGCACCTCCGAGCCGCGACACGACGAGGTGGTCTCGCTGTCGCTGCGGTTGCACGCGGCGACCTCGCAACTCGAACGCCCCCGATTCCTGATGCAGCCGCCGGTCGCGCCGTGGGCGGATGTCGACGTGTTCGTCGCGGCCGACAGGGCGGCGTGGGAGACCGTGCCGTTGCGGTCCGCCCGCGCGGCGGGCGCACCCGAGACGGTGACCCCCGACGGCCGCAAGAGTCTGGATCTGATCCATCAGCTCGCGACGTTCCGCAAACCGGTACATCTGCCGGATCAGCTCGTGCACGGCGACCTGTTCGGAACCGTCCTGTTCGCGGGGCGTGCGGCGCCGGGGTTGACCGACATCACACCGTACTGGCGCCCGGCGTCGTGGGCCGCTGCGGTGGCGGTGGTCGACGCGCTCTCGTGGGGTGGCGCCGACGACGCCCTGATCGGTCGGTGGGAGGATCTGCCCGAATGGCCGCAGATGCTGCTGCGCGCGGCCATCTTCCGTCTCGCTGTGCATGCGCTGCACCCGCGGTCGACAGAGGAAGCGTTTCCCGGTCTCGCGCACACCACCGATCTCGTCCGATTACTGCTCTGAGCTGTGCATCACACCCTCACGGAGGCCACCGGCGGAACGTGAGGAACTCGTGACGCGGAGGTCATCGAGGGCAGCACCGCGGCAACACCGCGTACCTACCTTGGGTTCATCGTCGGACCCGAGAGAGGTGACGCGTGACCACATCCATCGCCGAGAAAGAAACGCTGCAAGCCAAGTTCGCCCGTAAGCACTACATCGCGGATTGGGACGCCGAGAACGTCGATGCGTGGGAGGCGGGCGGTGAACGCATCGCGCGGCGGAACCTGATCTGGTCGGTCATCGCCGAACACGTCGGTTTCTCCGTGTGGTCGATCTGGTCCGTGATGGTGCTGTTCATGCCGACCGAGGTGTACGGCATCGACGCGGCCGGAAAGTTCTTCCTCGTCGCAGTGCCGACACTCATCGGCTCCGTTCTGCGGATCCCCTACACCGTCGCCACCGCCCGATTCGGCGGACGCAACTGGACGATCTTCAGTGCGCTGATCCTGCTGGTTCCCACTCTCGCCACCCTGTACCTGATGCTCAACCCGGGCTTCTCGTACACCGCGTTCCTGCTCGTGGCGGCGCTCGCCGGTGTCGGCGGCGGCAATTTCGCGTCGTCGATGACCAACATCAACGCCTTCTACCCGCAACGCCTCAAGGGATGGGCACTGGGCCTGAACGCCGGCGGCGGAAACATCGGTGTGCCCGTCGTGCAGTTGCTCGGCCTGCTGGTCATCGCGACCGTCGGCAACACCGAACCGTGGATCGTGTGCGCCGTGTACCTCGTGCTCTGCTCGGTCGCGGCGCTCGGGGCGGCCCTGTTCATGGACAATCTCGGTGATCAGAAGGCCGATCTGCGGGCGATGGGTGAGGTCCTGAGGTTCGGACACTCGTGGGTCGTGTCGTTCCTGTACATCGGGACGTTCGGTTCGTTCATCGGGTTCAGCTTCGCCTTCGGTCAGGTTCTGCAGATCAACTTCCTCGCCGGTGGTGACACCGCCGCGCAGGCCGCGTTGCACGCAGCGCAGATCGCGTTCATCGGTCCGCTCCTCGGATCGATCTCCCGCCCGATCGGCGGCATGCTCGCCGACCGCGTCGGTGGTGGCCGCATCACCGTGTGGACCTTCGTCGCCATGACCCTCGCCGCCGGTGTGCTCATCGTCGCCGGCACCATCGACGATGCGACGGACGGCGCGGCGTCGGGCGCTGTGATGACCGCGATGGTGCTGGGATTCATCGGGCTGTTCCTGCTGTCGGGCCTCGGCAACGGGTCGGTGTACAAGATGATCCCGTCGATCTTCGAGGCGAAGGCGCAGGGCCTCGACGGTCTGGACCGTGCCGAGCGTGCCGCCTGGTCGCGCACGATGTCGGGGGCGCTCATCGGGTTCGCCGGTGCGATCGGTGGTCTCGGTGGAGTCGGCATCAACCTGGTGCTCCGGGCCTCCTATTCCGGTGCCGCCCAATCCGCGACGCTCGCGTTCTGGGTGTTCGGTGCCTTCTACCTGGTGTGCATCGCGATCACGTGGGCCGTGTTCCTGCGTCCGCCCCGCCCCGCCGCCGAGAACGTGCCGACGACCCACGCGACCGCCTGATCCACCCGCCCCAACCACCTGAAACGTCGACCGAGTCGAGACCCGGTCCGCCGCACAGCCACGGCAGACCGCAGCAGTGAGAGAAAGAAGAAAACCATGAGCCGCAAGAACGTCGTCGTCGCCGGACACGGGATGGTCGGACACCGATTCGTGGAGGCGCTCCGCTCCCGCGACGAGCAGGACCAGTGGTCGGTGACCGTCCTGTGCGAGGAATCCGATCCCGCCTACGATCGTGTGGGGCTGTCGTCGTACGTCGGTTCGTGGGACCGCAAGGAACTCGCCCTCGCCGGCAACGACTACCCGGAGGACACGCTCGTCGACCTGCGCCTGGGTACCCGGGCCGCCACGATCGACCGTGACGCGCGGACCGTCACCACCGGTGCCGGTGAGACCCTGCCCTACGACGCGCTGGTCCTCGCCACCGGGTCGTACGCCTTCGTGCCACCGATCCCCGGCCGTGACCTGCCCGGCTGTTTCGTGTACCGCACCCTCGACGACCTGGACGGTATCCGCAGGGCCGCGGACGCCGCCCGGGAAGCGGGCACCGCGGGCATCGTCGTCGGCGGCGGACTGCTCGGCCTCGAGGCGGCCAACGCGTTGCGGGGGCTCGGCGTGAAGGCGCACGTGGTCGAGTACAACAACTGGCTGATGCCGGCGCAGGTCGACGAGGGTGGCGGCAAACTCCTCGGCCGACTGGTGACCCAGCTCGGTCTCGTCGTGCACACCGGTGTCGCCACGGAGAAGATCGAGGAGGGCGAGCACGGGCTGGCCGTGTCGCTGTCCGACGGCACCGTCATCGATGCGGGGCTCGTGGTGTTCTCCGCCGGCGTGCGTCCCCGCGACGAACTCGCCCGTGAGGCGGGACTCGACCTCGCCGAGCGTGGCGGTGTCCTCACCGATGTCGCGTGCCGCTCCACCAACGACGACAGCGTGTACGCGGTCGGCGAGTGCGCCGCCGTCGAGGGGGTCTGCTACGGACTCGTCGCCCCCGGGTACAGCACCGCCGAGGTCGTCGCCGACCAGTTGCTGGGCGGCACCGCCGAGTTCCCCGGCGCCGACATGTCCACCAAGCTCAAGCTGCTCGGTGTCGACGTCGCGAGTTTCGGTGACGCGCATGCCCGCACCCCCGGTGCGCTCGAGGTCGTGCTGTCGGACTCGGCGAAGGGCACCTACGCCAAGCTCGTCGTCTCCGACGATGCGAAGATCCTGCTCGGGGGCATCCTCGTCGGTGATGCGTCCGCGTACGGCTCCCTGCGCCCGCTCGTGGGACGGGAACTCCCCGGCGATCCAGCATCGTTGATCTCGCCGGCGGGGGAGAAGCCCGGTGCCGGTGCGCTGCCCGACGACGCCGAGGTGTGCTCCTGCAACGGTGTCACCAAGGGCACGATCTGCAGTGCGATCGCCGACGGCGCCTGCGACATCGCGCAGATCAAGTCGTGCACGAACGCCGGTACCACGTGCGGTGGCTGCCTGCCGACGATCAAGCAGTTGTTGGCGTCGTCCGGTGTCGAGATGTCCAAGGCCCTGTGCGAACACTTCGAGCAGTCCCGCGCCGAACTGTTCCAGATCGTGCAGGCCACGGGAATCCGCACCTTCTCGGCCCTCATCGACAAGCACGGCACCGGCACCGGCTGTGACATCTGCAAGCCGGTGGTCGCATCGATCCTCGCGTCCACCGACTCCGATCACATCCTGCACCGCAGCCAGGCCGGCCTGCAGGACACCAACGACCACTTCCTCGCGAACATCCAGAAGAACGGCACCTATTCGGTGGTGCCGCGGATGCCCGGCGGTGAATGCACCCCCGAGCAGCTCATCGTCATCGGTGAGGTCGCACGCGACTACGGCCTCTACGTCAAGATGACCGGTGGACAGCGCATCGACCTGTTCGGCGCCCGCGTCGAACAACTGCCCGAGATCTGGCAGCGGCTCGTCGACGCGGGCATGGAATCCGGACAGGCGTACGGCAAGTCGTTGCGCACCGTGAAGAGCTGCGTCGGCGGGACGTGGTGCCGATACGGCGTGCAGGACTCGGTGGGGATGGCCGTGGAGCTCGAATTGCGGTACCGGGGGCTGCGGTCGCCGCACAAGCTCAAGTTCGGTGTGTCCGGCTGTGCCCGCGAATGCGCCGAGGCCCGCGGTAAGGACGTCGGTGTGATCGCCACGGAGAGCGGCTGGAACCTGTACGTGTGCGGCAACGGCGGGCAGTCGCCCAAGCACGCGCAGTTGCTCGCCGGTGGCCTCGACGACGCGACCCTCGTCAAGTACATCGACCGGTTCCTGATGTTCTACATCCGTACCGCCGACCGGTTGCAGCGCACCGCGCCGTGGCTCGATGCCCTCGACGGCGGCCTCGATCACCTCAAGGAGGTCATCTGCGAGGACAGCCTCGGCATCGGCGACGAACTCGAGGCGGCGATGGCCAAGCACGTGGCGGGATACAAGGACGAGTGGGCCGGTGTCCTCGAGGACCCCGAGAAGCTCGCGCGGTTCGTCTCCTTCGTCAACGCGCCCGACGAGGCCGATCCGACCGTGCAGTTCGACGACTCGGGCGCCCGCAAGGTTCCGGTGCTGATGGGGTTGCCGACGGTGCGCACCGACGCGCCGGAGTAATCCACATCACCGGCCGTCGACGACGATTACCCGGCGACAACCGGAGGGTAACGCGGCCGAAACACCGCACCGAGAGAATTTCGGGGAAACCTGCCGAGGGAGGACACATGACCATCACCGATACCCGGACCGCCGAAGTGGCTGCGCGCGCCAGCGTGCTCGACCGGCGGATGGAATGGACGTCGGCGTGCCCGATGAGCCAGCTCATTCCCGGCCGCGGGGTCGCGGTGCTGTTGCGCGGCGGCGAGCAGGTCGCCCTGTTCCTGCTGGACGACGGTACGCTGCGCGCTGTCGGGAACATCGACCCGTTCGGGCGGGCCGCCGTCATGTCCCGCGGGATCGTCGGCGATCGCGCCGGCGAACCCACCGTGGCGTCACCGCTGCTCAAGCAGGTGTTCTCGCTGGACGACGGTCGCTGCCTCGACGATCCCGACACCCACCTGCCCGTCTACGACGTGCGGGTGTGGGCGGGCGTCGTGCAGGTGCACAGCCGGATCCGGTCCCGGAGCGATCTGAACGCCACGGTCGTCGGCGAAGATTCGTGAGCTCGGCGAACACCCCGCTGCACGGATTCACGATCGGCGTGACCGCCGCGCGGCGCGCAGAGGAGTTCGCGACGCTGCTCGAGCGGCGGGGTGCGCAGATCGTCCATGTGCCGGCGATCCGCATCATCCCGCTGTCCGACGACGCCGAACTCGAACGGGTCACCCGCAGCATCGTCGACACACCACCCGACGTGACGATCGCGACCACGGCCATCGGGTTCCGCGGCTGGATGGGGGCGGCGGACGGTTGGGGTCTCGCCGACGAACTCGCCGCAGCACTGTCCACCAGCCGGATCCTCGCCCGCGGCCCCAAGGTCACCGGCGCGATCCGCGCGGCGGAACTGCGGGAGGAATGGTCGCCGGAATCCGAATCGTCCGCGGAACTGCTCGAGCATCTGCTGGCGGAGGGCGTCGAGGGCAAGCGGATCGCCGTGCAGTTGCACGGCGAGCGCACCGAATGGGAACCCGGTACCGACCTGTTCCGGGCGCTGCGGGAGGCCGGCGCCGACGTCGTCGCCGTTCCGGTGTACCGGTGGACACCTCCGGACGACCCGGCGGGGCTGGACCGGCTCATCGACCGGATCGCCGAACAGTCGATCGACGCCGTCACGTTCACCAGCGCGCCGGCCGTCGCGTCGTTGCTCATGCGCGCCAAGGACACCGGAATGCTCGACCCGATGCTCGAGGGGATGCGCACCGGCGTGGTGGCGGTGTGTGTCGGACCGGTGACCGCCGCACCGCTCGTCGAACTGGAAGTGCCCGTGACGATGCCGTCACGGGCGAGGCTCGGATCGCTCGCCCGCCACATCGCGGAGGAACTCCCGCGCCGCGCGGTACGGATCCGGGCCGGGGGACACACCCTCGGTCTGCGCGGCCGGTGCGTCGTCGTGGACGACGAGATGCGGTGTCTCGCACCGGCCGGAATGGCCCTGATCCGCACACTCGCGGCGCGACCGGGCCGTGTGGTCTCCCGTGAGGAGTTGCTCGCCGTCCTCCCCGGCGGCGGGGGCGACACCCACGCCGTCGAAACCGCGGTGGCCCGGTTGCGTTCGGCGCTGGGGGCGCCCGCGATCGTGCAGACCGTCGTCAAGCGCGGATACCGCTTGGCAGTAGACCTGGAGGATTCATGATCACCACCGATCCGGCGTTGCTTCTCGTCGCCCACGGAACCCGTAATCCCCGCGGGGTCGAGATGATCGCCCACCTCGCATCCGAGGTGTCCCGCACCGCGGGGCCGGCACGGGTCGCGTTCGTCGACGTGCTCGGCCCGTCCCCCGCGGAGGTGCTCGGGGACGACTCCCGGCCCACCGTCGTCGTCCCCGCCTTCCTCGCGTCCGGCTATCACGTGCACACCGATGTTCCGCGGGAGATCGCCGAGAGCGGTCACCGCGCGGTCACCGTCACTGATGCGCTCGGACCCGATCCGGTGCTGGCGCGGGTCCTCGCTCGCCGGTTGCGTGAGGTCGGGTGGCGCGATGGCGACGCCGTCGTGCTGGCCGCCGCGGGCTCGTCCGATCCGCGGGCGTTGCGCGACGTGCGGTGCGCGGCGCGGATGTTGTCGAGCCTGATCCGCACCACGGTGCGCGTCGGCTACGTCGCGACCGCCGAGCCGAGGGTGTCCGAGGCGGTGGACGCGTTGCGAGCGCAGGGGGCCCGCAGGGTGTTCATCGCGTCGTATCTGCTCGCGGACGGTCTGTTCCACGCCCGACTCCACGATGCCGGGGCGGACGGAGTCGCAGCACCGCTCGGTGTCGACGCCGACATCGTCGATCTCGTGCTGCGTCGGTACCGTGCGGGTGCCGCCCTGCCGTGGACGGCCGTCCGCTCCTGACGTCGGTCAGCCCGGCAACGGCAGGAACTCGGCGTCGTCACCGTCCACCGCGTGCGGCGGCACCAGTGCAATCGCGTCGCGACCGATCAGTCCGGCCAGATGCGATGTCCGGACAGCGTTGTCGCACAACCAGCGTCCCTCCTCGTCGCGGTATGCGGGAAGAAGGCGGGTGCGATCACCCGCGACATCACCGGCGTTGACGAGCGGCGCGACGAGCGGCGCCGCGGATGCGCGTCCGGTGCGTCCGCACACGACGGCCGGGAGCACGACCATCAGGGTTCCCACCGCGGCGACGGGATTACCGGGCAGTCCCAGAACGGCCCGCCCGTCGGGCAGTACCGCCGACACCTGGGATCCGCCGGGTTTGCACCGGACCCGGTCGACGACGATCTCGGCGCCCGCGCGGTCCAGCGCACCGCGGAGCTGATCGGCGGCGCCGCCACCGGTGGCACCGACGATCACCAGCGCATCGGTGTCGACGGTGTCGCGCAGCAGCACGTCGAAGCCGTCGGCCGTGTCGCGCAGGTGCTGTTCACCGGACACCCGTGCGCCGCACCACTCGACGAATCTCGGGAGGACAGGGCCGAGGGAATCACGGGTCTGACCCTGCTCGAGCGGTCCGGTGCGGCGGATCTCGTCGCCGGTGATCACGAGGTGCACCCGCAGCGGGCCGCGCACGTCCAGCGCGGTGACCTCGCCGCTGAACGCCGCGGACACCACCGCCGGGGTGACGGACACACCCGCATCGGCCAGCAGTGTTCCCGGAAGCCAGTCCTCACCGACCGCACGCGCGTCGTCGCGTCGCGGCGCATCCGGCAGCAGCGTCACGACAGAGCCGGTGACGGAGACGAATTCATCGCGCACGACGGAGGTGGCGCCGGGCGGAAGATGAGCGCCGGTCGCGATCCGCACGGCCTGCCCGTCGTCGAGTACGACCCGACCCGAGGACCCGGCGGTGCGGATCTCCGTGCGCAGCGACCACGGTCCGTCGCCTGCGACGGCGTACCCGTCCATCGCGGAGGTCGCGACGGGTGGCAGCGCCCCCGCGGCGACGAGCGGTGTCGCGAGGGTCGTGCCGAACGCCTCCGCGGGGGGAACGGTGCGGACGGGCAACCGCCGCTGCGCATTCCGCACCAGGGTGCGTGCCCTGGCGGGACCGGGTGCCTCGGTGTGGTCGCGGGCACCGGTGCGGGCACGCGCCAGATCGTCGAGGGTGTCGCAATCGTCGATCCCCGGCGCCGCGACCGTGACGTGGCGGTCGGGCAACAGTGCCCGCACCGGGCGGTCCACGACATCGCCGAGCGCGGCGAGCCGCGACGCCAGCGCGGCACCCCGCCACGCCGCGACGAGGAACTGGACCCGGCCCGTGTCGTCGACGGCGAACGCCGCGTCGGCGTCGGGTGCGGTGCGCAGCGCGTCGAGCAGCGCGGTGACGGTGTCGGTGGTGACGAACGGCAGATCCGACGGCAACGTGACCACGACGTCCGCGGCGGGCCGGGCCGCGGCGAGCGCCGCGACGGGACCGCTGCCGGCGGGTGATTCACGCACCTGCGTCACCGATGCGCCCAGTCCGTCCCGGGGCGGTCCGACCACGGTGACCCGGTCGAGGCCGGCGACGGCGGCGACGGCCGCGTCGAGCATCCGTCTGCCGGCCACGATCTGGGCCGGTTTGTCGAGGCCACCCATCCGTGTGGCGCGGCCTCCCGCGACGATGACGGCTTCGTGGACTGGCGGCGTGGACATACGCTCATGCTGCCCGACCGGGCCTCGTCCGCGCTCGTTCCCCCTGTCAGAAGTGGTGACGAGCACGTTTCACATCGACCCGGTCGCCGGTGATCGGGACACCCTCGAGTGCGAGTCGCGCGAGTTGCCGGGACGACAGGTGGGCGGCAGGACGGCCGGATGCCGGAACCACACGGTGCCACGGTAGATCAGCCGCGTCGGTGCGCATGATCCAGCCGACCGTTCGCGGAGTCGACAACCCGGCCGCGTCGGCGACGTCACCGTAGGTGGCGACGGCACCGGCAGGGATCGACGCGACGAGTGCGCGGACCTTCTCGATCTGTTCGTCGGTGGTGGGCATCTACAGCACCGACCGGATCAACTCGGCGGTGCGCTGCGGCAACTCCTGGTCGATCATGTGATCGCAGGCCAGTTCCAGCATCGTCAGGTTCGGCCCGAGGCGGTCGGTGAGGGCCCTCCGGAACTCGTCGGAGGTGTACGGCGGCTGCACCTTCCCGGCACGCGCGAGGATCGTGCGCACCCCCTGCGGTGGCAGGACGGGTTCACGCGCGAGTTCGCCCCACGACGCGACGAACGCGGGAATGCAGATGCGCCAACCGACCCGGCCGTCGTCGTGTTCGACGAGGTGCTCGGCGATCTCCTCGTCGAGCAGGTCCGAAGCGACCCCGGCCCAGTCACCGTGTGTCTTCTCGGACCGCGCTTCGGCGGCATCGGTGTAGTCGGGATACCGGACCGTGAGGTCCGCGACCTCGAGGAGTCGGTCGCCGGGCAACCCGATCGCGGGGTCGAGCAGAACCAACGAGCGCACCCGCTCGGGCGCGGTGGCGGCCAGGTGCAGCGCAATCGCGCCGCCGAACGAGTGCCCGACGACCGTGACCGGTCCGGTGTCGTGCGTGTCGAGCAGCGTCGACAGATCGGCGACGTGCGACTCGAAGCTCCACGGTGGTGTCCACGGTGACCGACCGTGCCCGCGCAGATCCGGCGCGATCACCCGAAGGTCGGGCAGGTACGTCTCGGCGAGGTTCCGCCAGCGCCGGCCGTGCCCGGTCAGGCCGTGCAGGGCGAGAATCGGCGGGCCGTCCGCGGGGCCGAAGAGGTGGGTGTGGAGGGCATCGGGGGTGCTCACCGGACCACTATCGCACCGCGGCGACGGGCTGCCACCGCGGTGGACGATTCCCGCGGACCGAATGGTGTCCCGCGCCTGCAGTTGCGGCGGAGCGAAGCGAATGGATCCGCGGGAGCCCGGGTGAACCGAGTCGCCCCGTGGCGCGGTGGTGTCGGACCCGTCTGCTGGGATGGACACATGACCGCAGCCGACCGACGCGCCCCCGACCACCCGCGCCGCCCCGCGGCGAGTGGTACGGGCCGCCCCGCGGCGAGGCTCGTCGGCCGCACCGAGCGACCGGCCGCGGACCGCACCTGGCCCGACGACGTACAGCGACTGTTCGCCGATGCGCCGCCCACGCCGCGCTGGCGGCCGTGGCAGGTGCTCGGCGGGCCCGGAACCGGCAAGACCGCGCTGCTCGTCGACCTCGCCGTGCACCGCATCGCATCCGGCGCCCACCCCGAATCCGTACTGGTCCTCACGCATTCGCGGCGCGCGGCGACAGCCGTCAGAGAAGCGATCACCGCGGGCCTGCTGCGTGCGGGTGCCTCCAGCGATCCGCGTGCCACCCGCGAACCGCTGGTGCGCACCGTGCACTCGTACGCGTTCGCGGTCCTGCGTCTGCAGGCGTCCGCGCACGGCAACCCCCCACCGCGGCTGATCACCGGTGCCGAACAGGACGCCGTGATGCGGGAACTGCTGCGCGGCGACATCGACGACGGCGCGGGCATGTGGCCCGAACGACTGCGTCCGGCGCTCGGCATGACGGGATTCGCGGTGGAACTGCGCGATCTGATGCTGCGCGCGAACGAACGCGGGCTCGGCCCGGAGGACCTCATCGAACTCGGCGAACGTCGTGAGCGGCCCGAATGGGTCGCCGCGGGACGCTTCGCGCAGCGGTACGAGCAGGTGATGCTGCTGCGCGGCGCGGTCGGTCTCGAGGCTCCGGAAGCCACCGCGCCGGCGCTCGACGCCGCCGAACTCGTCGGTGCGGCCCTGGCCGCATTCGCGACCGACCCCGACCTGCTCGCCGCCGAACGCACGCGCATCCGGCACCTGCTCGTCGACGACGCCCAACATCTGGACCCGCAGGCCGCGCAGCTCGTGCGGATCATCGGTACCGGCACCCGCACCAGCACCGTCGTGGGCGACCCCGATCAGGCCGTCTACGGTTTCCGCGGGGCCGACACGGCTTTCCTGACCGGTCTCGCCGACGCGGGCACCGACCGGCAGGTGCTGCTGTGCACCGACCACCGCTCCCGTCCCGCGCTCGCGGCGGTCACCGACGGACTCGTCCGGCGGCTACCCGGTTCGTGGCCGCACCGCGGTCTCGCCGTTCCGGAAGCGCCCGACGACGATCCCGGTGACACCGCACCCGGGCGGGTCCGGGTGTCCGTACTGCCGAGCCAGGCGAAGGAGGCCGCGCTCGTCGCCGACACGTTGCGTCGCGCCCATCTCGTCGACGGGGTGCCGTGGTCGCGGATGGCGGTCGTCGTGCGGTCGGTACCGCGGTCCCTGCCGCCGTTGCGTCGTGCATTGCTCGCTGCCGGGGTGCCCATGACCACCGCGGCGACCGAACTGCCGCTCGCCCGCCAGCACAGCGTCGCGGGTCTGCTGCTGGTGCTCAGGGCGGTGTCCGGACGCAACTTCGGGCCGGAGGAGGCACTGGCGTTGATGTCCGGTCCCGTCGGCGGCGCCGAACCGGTCGCGCTGCGGCGGTTGCGTCGCGGGTTGCGTCGTGTCGAACTCGCGGCCGGTGAGGATCGGGACTCCACCGAACTGCTGCGGCTGCTGCTCACCGAAGGCGACACCGAGGTCACCGGGCATCTGCTCCGCGGTCTCACCGACGTCGAGGCGGCGCCGCTGAAGAAGGCCATGGGTGTGCTCGACAAGGCCCGCTCGGCGGCACTGCGCGGTGGCGGCCTCGAGGACGTGCTGTGGGCGGCGTGGCAGGCCACCCGTCTCGAACGTCGTTGGTCGGCGGCGTCCGCCGCGGGCGGTCCGGTGGGTGCACAGGCCGATCGCGACCTCGACGGGGTCGTCGCGCTGTTCGATGCGGCAGCCGACTACGTGGACCGGTTGCCGCGTGCCCAGATCGCCGGGTTCGTCGACTACCTCACCGAGCAGGAGATCCCGGGATCGGTGCGCAGCCGTGTCGGCGCGGAGACCGAAGCGGTGACGGTCGTCAGCGCGCACTCCGCGGCCGGACGCGAATGGGACGTCGTCGCGGTGGCGGGAGTGCAGGAGGGGCTGTGGCCGAGCCTGCGCGCCCGCGGCACGCTCCTCGGCATCGAGGCGTTGATCGACGCGGTCTCCGGTGCCGACGGGGGGGAGTCGGGCGGTGCTCGCCTGTCGCGGACCGCACCGCTGCTCGCCGACGAACGCCGACTGTTTCTCGTCGCGTGCAGCCGCGCCCGCACACAGCTTCTGGTCACGGCCGTCGATTCCGTCTCGGCCGATGCCGAACTCGTGCGGTCCCGGTTCGTCGACGAGTTGCTCGGCACCGATGCCGCGACCGCCACCGACGACCTGCCCGAATCCCCCGACGTCGCCCACACCCGGGTGCTCGCGTTGCCCTCGCTCGTCGCCGAACTCCGCAGTGTCGTGTGCGATCCGGTGCTCACCGAACGTGAACCGGCCCGGGTGCGCCGCGCCGCGCAGCAGTTGGCCCGGCTCGCGCGTGCCGGCGTCAAGGGGGCGCACCCCGACGAGTGGTACGGGACGACCGGACCGAGCACCGCCGCACCCCTGTGGGAGGACGACGAGACGGTACGGCTGTCTCCGTCCACCGTCGAGCAGCTCGTGACGTGCCCGCTGCGCTGGATGTTCGAGCGGCACGGCGGAGACGACGGGGAGAACAGTCATGCCGTGACCGGCACCCTCGTCCACACCCTCGTGCAGGCGCTCGCCGGTCGCATCGCGCCCGACCGCATCGACCGGGCGCTCGAGAAGGCGTGGGAATCGGTGGATCTCGGTTCGGACTGGTACGCGCGCCGCGAACTGGAACGGACCCGCCGGATGCTCGACACGTTCACGACGTGGTTGCACGGCACGCGCGGTGAACTCACCGAGATCGGTGTCGAGGTCGGTGTCGACGGCATCCTCGAACCGCGCACCGACGAGCAGCCGCGGGTGCGGATCCGCGGTCGCATCGACCGGCTCGAACGTGACGCGGACGGCCGGCCCGTCGTCGTCGACGTCAAGACCGCGAAGAATCCCGTGTCCAAGGACGCCGCGCGCGACCACGCCCAGCTCGCCGCCTACCAGGTCGCGGTCGCCGAGGGAGCCGTCGACGGGGTCCCCGCGTCGGAGCCGGGCGGTGCCCGCCTGGTGTTCGTCGCCAAACCCCACAACAAGGACGGCGCGACACAACGCACCCAGCCGGCGCTCGACGACGAGAACCTCGATCACTGGAGGTCGCTGGTGCACGAAGCCGCCGCCGCGACCCGCGGCCCCGGGTTCCTCGCGCGCGTCAACGACGGCTGCCGGCACTGCCCGGTGTTGTCGAGCTGCCCCGCACACGACGAAGGACGGCAGGTGACCGGCGGATGATCACGTCACGGACACCGACACCGCGGGTGAGCGCACGGCAACTCGCGGCGGCGCTCGGTCAGCACCCACCGACCGACGAGCAGGCCGCGGTCATCGAGGCGCCGATGCGTCCGGCGCTCGTCGTGGCCGGCGCCGGCGCCGGAAAGACCGAGACGATGGCCGCGCGGGTGGTGTGGCTCGTCGCGAACGGGCTCGTCGACCCGGAGCAGGTTCTCGGCCTGACGTTCACCCGCAAGGCCGCGCAGGAGCTGACGAAACGTATCCGTCAGCGGCTCGCGACGCTCGCCGGATCGGCGCTGGTCCGCGATCTCGATCCTTCAGGGGAGCTGCGCGCCCGGATCCTCGGCAGTGAACCCGAGGTCGGCACCTACCACGCGTACGCGGGTCGGCTGCTCGGCGAACACGGTCTGCTGCTGCCCATCGAACCGTCCGCGGTGCTCCTGTCGGAGACCGAACTCTGGCAGATCGCGCACCGCGTGGTCAGCACGTGGGACGGCGAACTCGACACCGACAGCAACCCGACGACCGTCACCGAGACGGTGCTCGCCCTCTCCGGGCAGCTCGCCGAGCACCTCGTGGACCCCGACGAGGTGCGGGAGGCACACACCGAGCTCGACAAGCTCGTCCACACCCTGCCGGCCGGTCCGGGACAACGGGGTGGTCCGTCGAAGACGCTCCTCGGTTACCTCGACACCCAGCACGCACGGGTGCAACTCCTGCCGTTGGTACACCGGCTGACGGACACCCTGCGCCGCGAAGGCGCCCTGGACTTCGGCAGCCAGATGTCCCTCGCCGCGCGCGTCGCCCGCGACCACCCCGAGGTCGGCGAGTCCGAGCGCTCCCGGTTCCGCGCGGTGCTGCTCGACGAGTACCAGGACACCGGGCACGCCCAGCGCATCCTGCTCACCGCACTGTTCGGTGCGGGTCAGGACCGCGACCTGGCGGTGACCGCGGTCGGCGACCCGATGCAGGCCATCTACGGCTGGCGCGGAGCGTCGGCGGCGAACCTGCCGCGGTTCGCGACCGACTTCGCACCGCCCGGCGGGCCGCCGGCACCCACCTTGGAGCTCCTGACGAGCTGGCGCAACCCACCGCAGGCGCTCCGGCTCGCCAACGAGATCTCCGAGCCACTCCGCGCGCGCGGAGTGACGGTGAGCCGGCTGCGCTCCCGCCCCGGCGCCGAGGACGGATACGTCGGTGTCGCGTTGTGCCCGGACGTCGACGCCGAACGCGGATGGGTGGCCGATCACATCGCCGCGGAGTACGCGGCGGCACACGAACGCGACGAGGCACCACCGAGCGCGGCGGTGCTGGTGCGCCGCAACGCCGACGCGGCACCGATCGCCGAGGCGTTGCGGGAGCGTGGGCTGCCCGTCGAGGTGGTCGGTCTCGGCGGGTTGCTGCACACCCCCGAGGTCGCCGACGTCCTCGCGATGCTGAGGTTGACCGCCGATCCGGGCGCGGGCAGCGCCGCCGTGCGGGTGCTGACCGGTGCGCGCTGGCAGATCGGTGCCGCCGACCTGCGTGCACTGTGGAGGCGCGCACAGGAACTCGCGATCGCCGGTCGGCACGGGGTCGTCGGCGCGGTCACCGACCCGGATGCGCTCGACGACGCACTCGACTCGGCGTTGCCGGGGGAGTACGCCGACGATGCGGGGCTCGCCGACGCGATCTCCGACCCCGGTTCACCGGACCGGTATTCGGCGTTCGGATACGCCCGGATCACGGCGCTCGCGAAGGACCTCGCGGGATTACGCGAACGACTGGGCCAGCCGCTGACCGAACTCGTCGCGGACATCGAGCGGGTGCTGGGCATCGGTATCGAGGCGCAGGCCCGCGTCGACAGTCGCGGCGGCACCGCCGGTCGCGAACACCTCGACGCGTTCGCCGATGTCGTCTCGTCGTATGCGGGCCACGGGCACGCGACGTTGCCGGGACTGCTCGCCTACCTGGAGGCGGCCGCCGACATCGAGCAGGGATTGGCACCCGGGGAGGTGGAGGTCGCACCTGACCGCGTGCAGGTTCTCACCGTCCACTCCGCGAAGGGCCTCGAGTGGGACGTCGTCGCGGTGCCCCACGTGACGGCCGGGGTGTTCCCGTCCACCACGGGCACGTCGACGTGGCTCGGTTCGCTCGCCGAACTGCCACCGCAGCTGCGCGGCGACCGGGTGCGGCCCGGCGACGAGGACGTCGACGGGGTGCCCGTCCTGGAGCTCGAGGACATCTGCGATCGCAAGATGCTCGAGACCGAGATCGGTCGGCATCGCGACGCGTTCAAACGCCGCAAACTCGACGAGGACCGTCGCCTGTTCTACGTCGCGATCACCCGCACCCAGCGGACCCTGTACGTGTCGGGGCACCACTGGGCCGACACCGGGTCGGCGCCGAAGGGGCCCTCGGAGTTCCTCGTCGAACTCCACGCGCTGCTCACCGCGCAGCCCGACCTCGGCGTCGTCGAGATCTGGGCTCCCGCACCGGAGGAAGGTGAGCAGAACCCGATGACGATCACCCCGCACAGCGCCGTGTGGCCGCGGGATCCGCTCGGTGTGCGCAGGCCCGACGTCGAGCGGGGCGCGGCCCTGGTGCTCGAGGCGATCGCCGCCGGTGACCCGCCACCCGACGACGCCGCACCCGACGAACCGGACGACCGACCGGACGACGATCCCGACGGCTGGGCGGCCGACGTCGATGCGTTGCTTGCCGAACGACGGCACCGCGCCGAACGCGGTGCCGAGGTGACCTTGCCGGCGCAGCTGTCCGTCAGCCAGCTCGTCGATCTCGCCGACGATCCCGACGCCCTGGCGGCGCGACTGCGGCGTCCGCTGCCGTTCCAACCGAACCCCCTCGCACGTCGCGGCACCGCGTTCCACGCGTGGCTCGAACGCAGGTTCGGCGCGACCCGACTGCTGGACCTCGACGAACTGCCCGGCGCCGACGACGAAGGCGGCGACGAAACCGACTTCGATCGTCTGCAGGAGATGTTCCTGAGGTCGCCGTGGGCGACCCGCAATCCCGTCGAGGTGGAGGTTCCGTTCGAGACGTCGTTGGCGGGCACCGTGATCCGCGGACGCATCGACGCCGTGTTCGAGGAGCCCGACGGCGGTTGGACGGTGATCGACTGGAAGACCGGCGCCGAACCCGACGACGAGAAACTCGCGTCGGTGGGTCTGCAGCTCGCCGCGTACCGGCTGGCGTGGGCGCAGTTGATGGCGGCACGGTCCGCCCGCATCACCGGTCGCCCGCAGGAACTGCCGCTGGACAAGGTGCGGGCCGCGTTCCACTACGTCCGTACCGGGCGCACCGTCGCACCGGAGAACCTCCCCGGCGCCGACGATCTCGAGCGGCTCGTGCGCAGTGCCGGCGCAGCATCCGTCGAGCGTCCCACGGCGCCGCGCTGACGGAAGACCCCACCCGTCACGGGTGGGTCAGCGCGAGACCGGCCGCCACGGCCACGATCGTCGTGATCAGCGTGCCGACGGTGTTGCCGAGCGCGGGCAGGTACCGCCGTTGCTGCAGCAGGCGGACCGTGTCGACGCCGGCGGTGCCGAACGTCGTGTAGCCACCGCAGAATCCGATACCCGCGATCGTGGTGAGCGACGCGGGTGCACCGCGGAACAGGACGAGTCCGGTGAGTACCCCGAGCAGCAGGGACCCGGTCACGTTGATCACGACCGTCGCCCACGGGAAGGTCGACGGTGTGCGGGCCCGAAGGTAGCCGTCGACGACGAATCGGGTGACCGCTCCGGCGCTTCCGGCCAGGCCCACCCACACCGTGAGGATCATCGTGCCGTGCCCCCGTCTGTCGTGCCCCCGTCTGTCGTGTCCCCGTCTGTCATGCGCCCGCCCGCGGAGTCCCCGCCCGTGGTGCGCGCGCCCGGGAACCGGGCCCCGAGTGCGATACCGAGCGCCGCGGCGAACACCCCGGCGACGACGGTGCCGACCGCGTAGGTCGCGGCAGCGACGGAAGCGCCGGTGCGGACGAGCAGGTCGACGTCGAGCGCGAGTGTGCTGTACGTGGTGAACGCACCGAGTGCTCCGGTGCCGACGCCGAGCCGGGTGAGTTGCCGGATCCCGGTGTCGGCGCCGGAGCGGATCAGGGACTCGAGGAAGACACCGAGCAACAGTGCACCGGCGACGTTGATTCCGAACGTGGCCACCGGCCACGCACCCTCCCCGCCGGGAGATGCGAGGGTGAGCAGATACCGGGCGGTGGTGCCGACGAATCCGCCGACGGCGACGGCGGCGATCGCCGCGGGGCGCAGATACACCGGAACGGGGTGGTCGGACACTCGGCGGACTCCTTCCTCGAGTGGGCAGGAACCCTCAGCCCGTGCGCCGCACCTTCCACGCCTCGGTGATCAGCGGGATCTGCAACGGCAGCCGCACGAGGGCACCGGCCTTCGCGGCGGGGGAGATCCGATCACTGCGCAGCCACGACACCGCCATCTGCACGTTCGCGGGAAACACCGCGACGAACAGCGCCGCGGCGAGGGTACCGCCGAGTCGGCGTGTGCGTGGAACGGTGAGGGCAGCGGCGACCGCGAGTTCCGCCGCGCCCGACACGTACGTGTAGGTGCGGGCGTCACCGGGCAGCGCGCGCGGCACGATGCCGTCGAACGGAGCGGGCCGCACGAAGTGCAGCACACCGGCCCCGGCCAGCACCGCGGCGAGGCGCAGGGCGGGACGACGAGAAGGATGCGTGGACATGTGCGCCACACTAGCGGCCGCGCGTAGGCTCCCAGTGCTGCAGACGGACAGACGCCGCCCGGTCCCGGGCGACGTCGAGAGCGCGGAACGAGGTGGGACGTACGATGCCGCGGAGGTCGCGTCCGGCCGGACGGTTCCGGATGGAGGCGCCGCGTGCGTAATCACACCGTCGTCATCGGGTACGGCACCAAGGGGCGGACCGCCGTCGATGCGATGCTCGGGGACGGGATCCCCCCGTCGGAGATCGTGGTGGTCGACACCGATCCGGCGATCCTCGAATCCGCGGCGGGGCAGGGACTCGTCACGGTGCAGGGTTCGGCGACGAAGTCCGATGTGTTGCGGCTGGCGGGTGTGCAGCACGCCGCATCGGTGATCGTCGCGGCGAACCGCGACGACACGGCGGTGCTCGTGACGCTCAGCGCCCGTGAGATCGCTCCGAAGGCGAAGATCGTCGCGGCGATCCGCGAATCGGAGAACACGCACTTGCTGCGCCAATCCGGGGCGGATTCGGTGGTGATCTCGTCCGAGACGGCCGGCCGTCTCCTGGGTATCGCCACCACGACACCGAACGTCGTCGAGATGATCGAAGACCTGCTCACCCCCGAAGCGGGATTCGCGATCTCCGAACGGGAGGTCGACGACAGCGAGGTGGGGGGGTCGCCGCGGCACCTGAAGGACATCGTGCTTGCGGTCGTGCGGGACGAGCGCATGTGGCGGATCGGGTCGCCGGAGGTGGACGCCGTCGAGGCGGGAGACAAGCTTCTCTACATTCGCCTGGTGTCGGGCTCCGCTCCGGGGCCGATGCGGGATTAGGGTGCAGGCGTGACCAGTTTCGCATTGTCGGACACCCCGTTGTTGTCGCGCACCGTCGTGGATCGAGCCGAGGAGCTGCGTGCCGACGTCGGGGCGCTGCGCGCGGGATGGGCGACCGCGCAGCTCCTGCGGGTCGACCGGCGCGGTCAGGTCCGCGTGGACGGCACGGATCCGGTGTTCGCGGATGCCGTGGAGCTCGGCGCCGAACCGGTACCCGGCGCGGTGTTCCTCGGGGTCCGCGACGGCCGCCACGTGTGGGCCGTGCGAGTGTCGGTCCAGACCGGCACGGTCGCGGACCTGCGCCGGATCGGTGACGGTCTCGGTGCGGCCGACGCGGGTCTGATGGTGGCGGCGGTCGCCTTGCTCAACTGGCACGACCACGCCGGATACAGCGCCGTCGACGGTTCGCCGACCGAGCCGGTGATGTCGGGGTGGTCGCGGATCAGCACCGCGACGGGCCACGAGGAGTTCCCGCGAACCGACCCGGCGATCATCTGCCTGGTCCACGACGGCGCCGACCGGGTGCTGCTCGCCCGCCAGGGGGCGTGGCCGGAACGCCGTTACTCGGTGCTCGCCGGATTCGTGGAGGCCGGTGAATCCCTCGAGTCGTGCGTCGCGCGGGAGATCCGCGAGGAGGTCGGCGTCGACGTACGCGACGTGCGTTACCTGGGCAGCCAGCCGTGGCCGTTCCCGCGGTCGCTGATGCTCGGTTTCGCGGCGCTCGCCGACCCGGATCAGCCGTTGTGCTTCCTCGACGGGGAGATCGCGGAGGCACACTGGTTCACCCGCGACGAGGTGTGCGCCGCGCTCGGCGCCGGTGACTGGAGTTCACCGGAGGACGCACCCCTGTTGCTCCCCGGATCGATCTCGATCGCGCGCGGCATGATCGAGAGCTGGGCGAAGAGCTGAGTGTGCAGCCTGCGTATCCGGCGCTCCGGCTGATCCGCAGGTCGGTGTCGGCAACTGCACACCCGGCGCAGCCTAGAGACCCAGGGCGCGTTTGACGGCCGACAGCGGCGGGTTGGTGGCGGTGGTGCCGTCGGCGTACTTCACGGTCGGCACCACGTGGTTGCCGTCGTTGACGCTGCCCACGAACTCGGCGGCTGCGGGATCGGCCTCGATGTCGATCTCGGTGTACGCGATGCCGTTCTCGTCGAGCTGCTTCTTCAGGCGCTTGCAGTATCCGCACCACACCGTGGAGTAGACGGTCAGGGCGGCGTTCTCGGTGGTCGTCATGATCGCGACAACACCACATCCCTCGCCGTCTGTTCCTGCCGGGGCCCGAATGTGCCCTGCGACACAGCCGGGACGTGCGCGACGACTCCGGTCCGACGGACTGTCGGCGCCCACTGCCATGATGGAGGCCATGCGTGCGGATGCGGCGGTGGAAGGTCTGGACCCTGAACAGGCAGCGGCGGTACTCGCGCCCCGCGGTCCCGTGTGTGTGCTCGCCGGTGCCGGCACCGGCAAGACGCGCACCATCACGCGGCGCATCGCCCACCTCGTCGCCGGCGGACACGTCGCGGCCGGTCAGGTGCTCGCCGTCACGTTCACCGCGCGCGCGGCGGGGGAGATGCGTTCGCGGCTAAGGGAACTCGGTGTCGGTGGGTCGGGCCCGCAGGTACAGGCCCGCACCTTCCACGCCGCGGCGATGCGCCAGTTGCGCTACTTCTGGCCGCAGGTGGTCGGCGACATCCCGTGGCATCTGTTGGACCGGAAGTTCGCGGCCGTCTCCCAGGCCGCGCACCGTGCCGGGATGCGCGCCGACACCGACACGGTGCGCGACCTGCTCTCGGAGATCGAATGGGCGAAGGGCTCGTTGATCGCGCCCGAGGACTATCCGGCGGCCGTGGCCCGCGCGCATCGTGAGCCGCCCGCCGACGCCGAACGCGTCGTCGCGGTCTACACCGGATACGAGGCGCTCAAGAACCGCGGCGAGGACGGCATCTACCTCGACTTCGACGATCTGCTGATGCACACGGCGGCGGCGCTCGAGGAGAACTCGGCGGTCGCGGAGGAGTTCCGCGACCGCTACCGCTGCTTCGTCGTCGACGAATACCAGGACGTCACGCCCCTGCAGCAGCGGGTGCTGGACGCGTGGCTCGGCGACCGCGACGACCTCACCGTGGTCGGGGATGCCAATCAGACCATCTACTCGTTCACGGGAGCCACCCCCGGCTACCTGCTGGACTTCTCACGGCGGTTCCCCGACGCGACCGTCGTGCGGCTCGAACGCGACTACCGATCCACACCGCAGGTCGTCGACCTCGCGAACCGCGTGATCGGGCAGGCGCGGGGCAGGATCGCCGGTACCCGTCTGAAGCTGATCGGCCAGCGACCGGCCGGTCCGGAACCGGCCTTCGCGGAGTTCGACGACGAACCCGCCGAGGCGACGGCCGTTGCGAAGGCCATCGCGAAACTCCTCCGCGACGGCGTCGAGGCGTCGGAGATCGCGGTGCTGTACCGGATCAACGCGCAGTCCGAGGCCTACGAGCAGGCGTTCACCGAAGCGGGCATCCCGTATCAGGTGCGGGGAGGCGAGGGCTTCTTCCAGCGGGCGGATGTGCGGCAGGCTGTCAGTGCCCTGCGGCAGACCGCGTCCCGCGACGATCTGCCCGACGACGCGGTACGCGGACCGGGTCTCGTCGCACTGGTGCGCGCCACACTCGTGCCACTCGGCCTGACCGAGACCGAACCTGTGGGCACTCAGGCCCGTGAGCGATGGGCGTCGTTGACCGCCCTCGTGCAACTCACCGAGGAACTGCTCGAGCACGAACCGGACCTGGGCCTGGACGGGCTGCTCCGCGACCTCGCGGCGCGGGCGGAGGCCCGCCGACCACCGACCGTCCAGGGCGTGACCCTCGCGTCGTTGCATGCCGCGAAGGGCCTCGAATGGGATGCGGTGTTCCTCGTCGGTCTCACCGACGGTGCGTTGCCCATCAGCCATGTGACCGGCGACAAGGACACTCCGCCGGACGAGGCGGGCATCGAGGAGGAGCGGCGTCTGCTGTACGTCGGTGTCACCCGTGCCCGCGTCCACCTGCAGCTGTCGTGGGCGTTGGCGCGCACGGAGGGGGGTCGACGCAGCCGACGCCGCTCGCGGTTCCTGCACGGGCTCATCCCGGACAGCTCACCCGCCTCGCGGATCGTGGAGCCGGCGCCGTCGAAGAAGCGGCGGCCGCAGTGCCGCGTGTGCGGCAAGCCGCTGATGGGGTCGACCGCCACGATGCTCGGCCGCTGCGAAGGGTGCCCGTCGAACCTCGACGAGGATCTGCTCGTCGCTCTCAAACACTGGCGACGCGACCGCTCGAAGGAGCTGAAGGTGCCGGCGTACGTGGTGTTCAGCGACAACACACTCGTCGCGATCGCCGAACAGCAACCGTCCGACGACCGGGAACTCGTCGCCATCCCCGGGATCGGAGCCAAGAAGCTCGAGCAGTACGGTGCGGAAGTCCTGGCGCTGGTCCGCGGGGATCGGACCGCCGACACCCTCGACATCTAGGTCCGGCGGCGTCTCACCGCCACCGGCCGGGCTCGGCCGTCAGCGGGTCGCCAGGGCCGGCGCAATGGTGGTGCGCCAGGCTTCCCGCAGCTGATCCTCGAACAGTGCCCACGTGTGGGCGCCGGTGTCGCGCATCGACACGGTGGCCGGGACGTTCGCCGCGTTCAGCGCGTCGACGAACATCTCGGTGCAGCGGTGGACGAGTCCTTCGACGACCATTCCCCCGATCGGGGGAATCGCACCGGCGGGGATCCGGTCGACGGCACCCGTCGCACCCCGCGAGGCGCTCACGTACACCGCGGTGCCACGCAACTTCTCGACGTTGAGAGCGGGATCGTGCGCGCGCCATGCGGCGCTGCCAGGAAGCCCCCACATGTTGAAGGGGTTGTTCAGGCCGCTGGCGATCATGGTCGAGATTCCGAACGACGCGAGGAAACTGCTCGGCGCGGGGCAGCCGCTGAAGGAGGCCGCGGCCCGGTACCGGCCCGGCGCCTGGATCGCGAGGTCCAGGGCGGGTCCACCGCTCATGGACAGGCCCGCGACCGCGTCGAGGCCGGTGCCCGAGAAGTGCGCGTCCATCACCGGCGGCAACTCCTGCGTCAGGTACGTCTGCCACATGTTGACGCCCAGCACGGGATCGGCCCGGTCCCAGTCGGTGTAGAAGCTGAACCTCCCGCCGATCGGCAGGACCACCGTGACGTTCTTGTCGGCGAAGAACGCCGGCGCACCGGAATTGTTGATCCAGCCGACGCCGTCCTCGTTGCCGAGTGCCCCGTTGAGCAGATACAGGGTGGGAAGCGACCCGCCGGTCGCGGGGCGCAGCACGTCGTTGGAGATGACGCGTCCCATCGACGGTGAATAGACGTCGACGACGCTGTGCGTCGGTGAGATCTCCCGGATCTCGACGATGCGCGCGGAATCCGCTGCGGCGTCGACCGCGGCGGTGGGCTCGCTGCCCGGTGCGGTCGCACCGTCCGGGGCCGGCTCGGCACCCGCCGGGACGGCGAACCCGAACGACAACGTCGCAGCCACGGCCGCAGCGGACATCACACGCAACATGAAGCACACAGGTCTCTTCTGCACCACGTTAGCGTTGCATACGAATCGCTCGTCGAGGTTGCGTGACGGTCTGCGGTGCGTTGCAGATCGGTCTCGACGTGCGCCCGTGCGGATCCGTCGGCAGGATCGTCGGGCGGTCGGGGTCGTCGTGTTCGACGGCGACGGAGCGGGTGCGTCCGCCGGGGCGGCACGCCCCGCGACCGACGAAACCGCAGGTAGAAAATAACTTGTGCGCCTCACCGCGATGTCGTTACCCTGGATTCCGATGTCACGGGAGACGCCCGTGCGCGCACCGAAGAGGAGGTGGCCCCCGATGCTCGCCATGGATTTCTACGCATCCGCGGCCGCCGTCGCAGCCGGGGCACCCGCTGCCCCGCGCGTGCGCGCCGCCGTATCGTCCGTGGCCGACCGGCTCCGTCGGGAGCGATCCCGCTAGACATCGCGAGTCATTCCAGGCCACGGACACCGCCCAGCGGACCGTGGCCTTCTTCGTTCTTCGGCCCGGTTCGCACCTTCACCATCCGAACCATCGCAGAGGAGCCCTCGTGCCGAGCGACATGATGTCGACCGTCCCGCGCGATCCCGACGCCCGGCAGCAGGACCGTCGCACCCTGCTGCCGTGCCACGACAACGATCCCGACCTGTGGTTTGCCGAAGCACCGGCGGACCTCGAACACGCCAAGACGCTCTGCGCGTCGTGTCCCGTTCGCGCGCAGTGCCTCGCGGCGGCACTCGACCGGGAAGAGCCGTGGGGTGTGTGGGGCGGCGAGATACTCGATCGCGGAGTCGTGGTCGCGCGTAAGCGGCCTCGGGGTCGTCCGCGCAAGCACCCCGTCGTCGACCCGGTCACCGGTGCTGGGACGGACGCCCCCCGGGAAAAGGAGCTCGTCTGCGTGTGACCAGGTGTCGCGCGCGGACGGGTTCCGGCCCGGGGCCGGCCGTCACTCGTCGGCGAACCCGGGCAGCCACTTTGTGAGGATGCGCATGTACGGTGCGTACGCGTCGAGCTGGGCGCAGATCCCCACCGAGCCCAGCAGCACCCGGAACACACTCAGGTACTGGGGCGGCAGGTTCAGGGTCCGCGCCGTCTTGAACTGGGGTCCCGTCAGATCCGTGGCGGCGCCGGCTGCCTTCTGCAGCCACGCGCGGGTGAAATGGAACGACTCGGTGTGGATCGGGTCCGTGAACGGCCGCAGGTAGTCGGCGATCTCCCGATCCGTGACGGTTCGTCCCGGAAGCACGAAATCGTTGTCGTACAACAGCCGAGTCAGTTCGTCGAAGCGCTCGTCGAGCGCGAGCCGTACCATCCGACCCAGCACGGGTGGGAACCCGTCGGGCATCGGTGCGGTCGCGCCGAAGTCGAGCACACCGAGTCGGCCGTCGTCGAGCAGCATGAAGTTGCCCGGGTGCGGGTCGCTGTGCAGCATTCCGACGCGGGCGGGGGAAGCGAAATGGAACTCGGCCAGTAGTTCCCCGGCGCGGTTGCGCTGCTCCCGGGTTCCGTCGTGGATGATCGCCGACAGGGGAGTTGCCGAAAGCCATTCGGTCACGGTGACTTTCGGGGAGCTCGCGACCACCCGGGGGACGAGGACATCCGGATCGCCGTCGAACGCCGCGGCGAAGGCCCGCTGATTGTCCGCCTCGGTGCGGTAGTCCAGTTCCTCCTCGGTTCGGGCCGTCAGTTCGTCGAGTATCGCGCGGACGTCGGTTCCCGGCATCACGGTGGCGAACAGCGACGCGAACCGCGACAGGGTGCGCAGATCTGCGCGCAGCGCCTCGTCGGCCCCGGGATACTGCACCTTCACGGCCACATCCCTGCCGTCCGACCACACGGCACGGTGGACCTGGCCGATACTGGCCGACGCCGTCGGAACATCGTCGAACGAGGTGAACCGCTCACGCCAGCGGGTGCCCAGTTGCTGGTCGAGCACGCGATGGACGGATTTCGCCGGCAGGGGAGGTGCCTCGGCCTGCAGCTTGGTGAGTGCTTCACGGTACGGCTCGGCGAACTCTTCGGGGACCGCCGCCTCCATGACGCTCAGAGCCTGCCCGAACTTCATGGCACCGCCCTTGAGCTCACCCAGCACACTGAACAATTGCTCGGCGGCCTTCGCGGTCATCTCGGCGTCGATCTCCTCCCGGTCGCCGCCGGCGAGACGCCTGCCGAAACCCACCGCGGCGCGCCCGGCGATCCCCAACGGGATGCTCGCGAGTCTGGCGGTGCGGGAAGAGCTTCTGCGAGGGATGTCGGTCACGATGACCATCATGCCTGAACGCCCGACCGCGACGTTCGGCACGAGCAGTCGGGGTGCGGTCGCCACCTGCGGGTTTCGAAACGGTACGTCCGCAGATCCACCTCGACGGTCCCGTCGACCGCCGTCGGTGTCGACGTGCGCCCACCGCCGAGGATCGGATCGAGTTGGCGAAGCGCCAGTGCCGCCGTGACCTGTGTGGTGGCCCGGTCCGCGTGCCCGATCCGACGCCACAGCTGCGCGGCCAATCGGGGCCACGCAGGATCGGCATCGGTGCGGGCGAGGTCGGCGCAGCGCAGACAACTCGTGCGGCCCGGTGCGACGAGCGGTCCGACCAGCCCGCGGCCGTCCCGGACCCGCACCGTCAAATGCGTGATGTCGTGGGCCATCAGATCCCGGACCAACCGGGGATCGGGTACCTGATGGTCGGCGAGGATCACACACCCGAGACCGCCCCGCAGCTCCGCGTCGTCCGTGTAGCGCGCGGCCCGCGACCAGTCGGCATGTGTCCGGGACAACTGGTCGCACAGCGCTTCGGTGAGTGGACCGAGCCCGTACACCCGGAGCCTGGGTGCGGTGACCGGTTCGAGTGGATCTCCGCCCGTGAGGTCGGAGGTGCGCACCATGCCGGCGTCGACGAGCCCGTCGACCACCGTCGCGACGGCGGTCGGGTCGAGGCCGCGCCGACCTGCCTCGTCGAGGATCCGGTCGCGGTCCATACGGCCGTCGAGCATCCGGAGCAGTGCGCACACGTCGAAGGCATCGAGTCCCGCCGGCGGGACGAGGACGGCGCCGGTGTCCGGCCCCCACCCGAGTTGCACGGTGTCGTCGGGGCGGCGCAGTACGAGCAGTGCGGGGTCGAGGAGCAGTCCGGTCGGCGGCGGAGGCGTCATGCACGGCAGCCTCGCACGTGTGGCGGTCGCCGCCGATCGTCGAACACCGGTTGTCCACAGGTCGGCAGCCCGGTGACCTGGTGGAACGTCGGGTCAGACGGATTTGCCCGGATCGTCACCGGTGCCGTCGGAACCGTCCTCGCGGCCTTCCGTCTCCTCCCGCTCCGCGCGTTCCCGCTCCATCATGGCCTCGAGCTGTGCGATCGGATCGTCGAACGCACCCGTGTCGGTGCCGAGCACCCGCGCGACGAATCCGTCGGGGTTGTCCAGATCGGAGGAATCGGGCATCAGATCGGGATGCGCCCAGACGTGGTCGCGGGCATCGGTGCCGGCATCGGTGGTCAGGGTGCGCCACAACGCGGCGGCCTCCCGCAGTTTCCGGGGACGGAGCTCGAGACCGACCAGGGACGCGAAGGTCTGTTCGGCGGGCCCACCGGTGGCCCGGCGGCGCCGCAGCGTCTCGCTCAGGGCCGATGCGCCCGGGAGCCGGTCGCCGAGTGCGTCGAGCACCACGGTCTCGACCCAGCCCTCGATCAGGGCGAAGAGCGTTTCGAGCCGTTCGAGGGCCTGCTTCTGTTCCGGAGTGGTCTGCGGTTCGAACGCGCCCTGGCCGAGCAGTTCCTGGAGCTTCTCCGGATCGGCGAGGGCGTTCGGGTCGAAGCCCTGCGCGAGATCCTCGATCGCCGAGAAATCCATCTTGATGCCGCGCGCGTACTCCTCGACGGTGCCGAGCAGACGCTGCCGGAGCCAGGGGACGTGGCTGAACAGGCGTTGGTGTGCGGCCTCGCGGGCCGCCAGGAAGACCATGACCTCCTGGGCGGGCTGTTCGAGCCCGTCACCGAACGCCTCGATGGCGGTGGGCATGAGCGCCGCGGTGCCCTCGGGGCCGAGGGGAAGACCGATGTCGGTGGAGGTCAGCACCTCCTTGGACAGCTGGCCGAGTGCCTGACCGAGCTGCGATCCGAACGCCACCCCACCCATCTGCGCGAACATCCCCATCATCGGGCCGACCATCGCCCGGGCCTCCTCGGGCAGGCCCTGCACCATCATGCCGTTGACCTGCTCGGCGATCGGATTGCACAGACGCTTCCAGGTGTCGAGCGTGTTGTCGAGCCAGTCGACCGGGGTCCACACGACCGTGCGCGAGGCACCGGCAGGCAGTGTCGTCGCCGCGTCGAGCCACAGTTCGGCGAGGCGGGTCGCGTCGCGGACGGCATCGGCGGTCGTCGACGAGACCGGGGTGACGGATCCGATCTGCTGGCGGGCGAGTTTGACGGCGATGTCGTAGTTCACCGGTCCGGTGTCGCCGGACCCCATCGCCGACCCCATCCCGCTGAGCATCTGCCCGAACTGGCTGAGCATCTGCCCGAGCTGGGACGGGTCGAAGCCCTGCGCGCCGAACGGGTTCTGCCCACCCCCGAACGGGTTCTCTCCGCCGGGTGCTCCGAACCCGAACGGGAATCCGCCGGCGCCGCCACTGCCGGAGTCGCCACTGCCGGATCCCCCGTCCTTCTTGCGGTCGGGATCGTCGTCGGGATTCGAGAATCCGAAGGGCACGTCGCTCATACCGTCAACGGTACAAGGCCGGGCGCACCGAAACGCCGCACGCAGTCACGCTGACGGCGAACAGAGAGGTCCCGATACCCTGTCCGGGTGAATCGACGCCTCGTGACACCTGTCGCTGTGCTGCTCCCGGTCGTGGTTCTCGTGATCATCGCCTTCAACGTGCGGGTTCCGTATGTCGCGCTCGGACCGGGGCCGACCTTCGACACCCTCGGTGATGTCGACGGCACCCCGGTGGTGCAGGTCGACGGTGTCGAGCCGGACCCGACGACCGGGCAGTTGGTCATGACCACCGTCGGTGTCACGGACAGTCTCAACTTCGCGCAGACACTGACGGCGTGGGTCAGCGGACGGTACTCGCTCGCCCCGCGCGAACAGGTCTATCCACCGAACCGCAGCAAGGACGAGGTCCGGGCGGCCGATCACGCGCAGTTCACGCAGTCCGAGCGCAGCGCCGAACTCGCCGCGCTGCACCACCTGGACATGCCGGTCGTGCTGAGGGTCGCGCAGGTGGGGGAGGACGTCCCCGCATCGGGCCTGCTCAGCGAGGGCGATCGCATCCTGCGGGTCGGTGGGGAGGACATGGCCACGGCGGGTGACGTGCAGCGGGCGGTGGGAGCCGTCGCACCCGGCGGCACCGTCGACATCGTCGTCGACCGCGACGGTGCCGAGCAGACCGTGACGGTCACTGTCGGGGCTCGACCGGGGGCCCCCGACAAGGGCTTCCTCGGCATCGGTACGGAGGAGGTCCCGGACGTGCCGTTCACGGTCACGTTCAACCTCGCCGACATCGGTGGTCCGTCGGCCGGGCTGATGTTCAGCCTGGCGGTGGTCGACAAGTTGAGTCCCGGCGAGCTCAACGGCGGGATGGACGTGGCCGGGACCGGCACGATCGACTCGGACGGCGTGGTGGGGCCGATCGGCGGGATCACCCACAAGCTCACCGCCGCCGCCGAACAGGGTGCATCGGTGTTCCTGGTGCCGGCCGACAACTGCGCGGAGGCGCTGACCGGTGCCCCCGACGGTGTCCGGCTCGTGGAGGTGGAGACCCTCGACGGCGCGATCGACGCGCTCGCGACCGTCGCGGCAGGCGGTGACGCACCCACCTGCCGGTGACGTCGGCCGGGCCGGGTGTCAGTCGGGTCGGTTGTCGAGTGTCGCGTACAGGGCGGCCACGACACCCGGTGCGAGCTCGTCGTAGGTGCGCAGTTCGGCGCCGGCGAACGGGTCGTCGTCCGTGGGGCGCAACTCGAGCAGGCTCAGCGACGGACCGTCGCGCAGTACGCCCGTGATCAGGCGGGCCTCCCGGCCGTCGGGGCGGCGCAACGCCGCCTCCCGGGCGGTGGTGCGATGACGGTCGGTCAGTTGCGGCGCGGACGCCTCGTCGAGGTCGGACTCGGCGCCCGGTGGCAGCACCACGATCTCCTGCACCAGGGCGCATCCGGCGACCTGGTCGGGCCAGCTCGTGGTCGAGAGGAACTCTTCGAGCGCGGGACTGCCCCCCTCGACGTCGTCGGGCAGGAGTTCCTGCACGACCGGGGTGTATTCGTGCCCGTCGTCGAGTTGGTCGCTCAGCGTCGGTTCGGCCGCGGCGAGCAGCGCGGTGGGGACCAGCGCGAACAGCGTGGGCGGCCGGTCCCAACCCTCGGCGTCGACGAAGTCGACGATCTCGTGGACGGCGCGCGCGAGGGCGCTCTCGGACGGGACTGGCAGGTGATCGGTCACCGGTCCATCCTGACATTCGCCTGCATGCGAGCCGTGGCGTCCCTGGTTCCGTAGAGTGGGGCGAAACGGTCAGTCGAGGTGACGGACGTGGCGCCCCCGTGCGCCGACGGAAGAGTTGGGAGCGTGGCACGTGGGCATGAGGCCCCCGACCGGAATACCGAGTTTGTCGAAACGAACCAAGATCCTGCTGGTTCTGGCTGCGGTGGTCGCTGTGCTGCTGCTGCTCGGGCCGCGGCTCGTGGACACGTACACCAACTGGCTGTGGTTCGGTTCCGTCGATTTCCGCAGTGTGTACGTCAAGGTGCTGATGACGAGGATCGTGTTGTTCCTCGTGGTCGGCGTGTTCGTGGGTGTCGTGGTGTGGCTGGCGCTGCTCCTCGCGTACCGGTCCAGACCGGTGTTCGTCCCCACGGCCGGTCCCAACGATCCCGTCGCGCGGTACCGCACCGCGGTGATGACGCGGATGCGCACCTTCGGGCTCGGCATCCCGATCGTGCTGGGTGTGCTGTCGGGGCTGATCGCCCAGTCGAGCTGGGTGACGGTGCAGATGTTCTTCAACGGAGGTTCGTTCGGCACCACCGATCCGCAGTTCGGCTTGGATGTCGGGTTCTATGCGTTCGACCTGCCGTTCTACCGGTTCGTCCTGAACTGGATGTTCGTGGCCGTGATCTTCGCGTTCCTCGCGAGTCTGGTCACCCACTACGTGTTCGGTGGGATCCGCCTGGCGGGGCGCGGTGGCAGTGTGTCCACCGCCGCTCGTGTGCAATTGGCGATCATGGCCGGGCTCTTCGTGGCGTTCAAGGCGGTCGCGTACTGGTTGGATCGCTACGAGCTGTTGTGGAGCGGGCGCAAGGAACCGATGTTCACCGGCGCCGGTTTCACCGACACCAATGCGGTGTTGCCCGCGAAGATGATCCTGATGGCGATCGCCGTCATCTGTGCGCTGGCGTTCTTCGCAGCGATCGTGCTGCGTGATCTGCGTATCCCGGCGCTCGCGACAGCGTTGCTGGTCCTGTCGTCCATCCTCGTGGGCGCCGTCTATCCGCTGATGGTCGAGCAGTTCTCGGTCCGGCCGAACGCCGCCGACAAGGAGCGCGAGTACATCGAGCGGAACATCGCGGCGACCCGGGAGGCGTACGGGATCACCGACGACGTCGTCACGTACGAGGCGTATTCGGGTGAGGGCACGGTGCCGCCGGAGGAGGTTCCGGCCGACATCACCACCATCGCGAACACGCGTCTGCTCGACCCGAACGTGCTGCCGCGCACCTTCACGCAGCAGACGCAGCTGAAGAACTTCTACGGCTACCCCGAATCGCTGGACATCGACCGGTACGAGGTCGACGGGCGTGTCGAGGACTACATCGTCGCGGCGCGTGAGCTGTCTCCGTCGAGTCTCACCGGCAACCAGACCGACTGGATCAACCGGCACACCGTGTACACGCACGGCAACGGTCTGGTGGCGGCACCGGCGAACCGCGTGAACGCCGCGGTGAGTGCGTCGGCGGAGGAGGCCGCGAACAGCAACAGCGGCTACCCCGTGTACATGATCAGTGACCTCGCGTCGCTCGCTGCGGACAACCAGGTCATTCCCGTCGAGCAGCCCCGCGTCTACTACGGCGAGGTGATCGCGCAGGCCGACCCGGACTACGCGATCGTCGGCGGCCCCGAGGGATCCGCGCCCCGCGAGTACGACACCGACACCGAGAAGTACACGTACACCGGTGAGGGTGGGGTCGACATCGGGAACTGGTTCAACCGGTTGGCGTTCGCCGGAAAGTACGCCGAACGCAACATCTTGTTCTCCAGTGCGATCGGCAGCGATTCGAAGATCCTGTTCAACCGCGACCCCCGCGATCGCGTCACCAAGGTCGCGCCGTGGCTCACGGCGGACGGCGACGTCTACCCCGCCGCGGTCGACGGGCGGATCGTGTGGATCGTCGACGCGTACACCACGCTCGACAACTACCCGTACGCGCAGCGCAGTTCGCTCGAGGGACTGGTCGAGGACAGCATCGATCAGAACACCGGACGTCTGCTGCCGCGTAAGGAGGTGTCGTACATCCGTAACTCGGTGAAGGCGACGGTCGATGCGTACGACGGCACCGTGACCCTCTATCAGGTCGATGAGCAGGATCCGGTGCTCAGCGCGTGGATGGGGGTCTTCCCGGACGCGGTGACACCCAAGGACCAGGTCTCCGACGAGTTGAGTGCACACTTCCGGTACCCGGAGGATCTGTTCAAGGTGCAGCGCGAGATGTTGGCGAAGTACCACGTCGACGATCCGCGTGAGTTCTTCACCAACAACGCGTTCTGGTCGGTTCCCGCGGATCCGACGGTCGACACGACCGCCAATCAGCCGCCGTACTACCTGCTGATGGGCGACGAGACGACGGCCGAGGCGCGGTTCAGGTTGACGTCGGCGATGGTGGGTTACAACCGGCAGTTCCTGTCGGCGTACATCTCCGTGGAATCCGATCCCGAGAACTACGGCAAGTTCACGATTCTGCAATTACCTACGGACACACAGACATTTGGTCCGGAGCAGACTCAGAATGCCATGATCTCCGATACCCGGGTGGCGTCGGAGCGGACGCTGCTCGAGAGATCCAACCGGATCCACTACGGCAACCTGCTGACGTTGCCGATCGCGCAGGGCGGCATCCTGTACGTCCAGCCGATGTACACCGAACGCAACCCGACGGCGGGCAGCACCTCGACGTTCCCGCAGCTGTCACGTGTGCTCGTGAGTTATCGGGAGCCGGGTTCGAGCGGTGGTGTGCGGATCGGCTACGCCCCGACGCTCGCCGCAGCACTGGACCAGGTGTTCGGCCCCGGTGTCGGCGACATGGCGACGGCCCCGGGCGGGGAAGCGGTCGCGAGCGCCGAAGTGGAAGACGAGACCCGGACGGAGACCGCGGAGGGAGCCGCACCCGTCGTCACACCGGACGGTGAGGCGGAGGCACCGGCCCCGTCGGCGCCACCGGTGGGTCGGGACGCGGCGATCGCCGAACTCGATTCGGCTCTCGAGGACCTCGCCAACGCTCAGCGCAGCGGCGACTTCGGGCAGTACGGACGTGCACTCGACCGGGTGCAGCGTGCCGTCGAGAGCTACCAGTCGTCGGGCGGCTGACCGGCGCTCCAGGTGCAGAACGTAGGAACCCCGCGGCGGTGGCCGTGGGGTTCCTACGTTCTCGGGGGACTACTTTCCCGAACGGTTGCTCGAGCAGCGCAGGCCCGCAGAATCCGCGCCGATCACCGTGGTGGCGGACTGTGGATGTGGTCGGGAAGTGACGCCGGACACGCGAATCGTCCGGTGTCCGTACCGAATCGGTGCGCGGTGCAGGCGATTTGCTTTCCGTTCCGACGCTCGTGTAACTTCGTTCATGCAACGCGGGGTGGAGCAGCTCGGTAGCTCGCTGGGCTCATAACCCAGAGGTCGCAGGTTCAAATCCTGTCCCCGCTACGAATCAGGCCCGGGAAACCAAGGTTTCCCGGGCCTGAAATTTTCTAGGGATTCGACCCACCCTTCCGCGAACCCTCCTTTCGGGAGGTGGGTAGCGCCCCCGACCACCACTCGCTCGCGCCTGGGGGGCCGTCGCCGAGAGCGGCGCATGACGACATCACCCAACGCTCCCGAACAGCCGCCGGTCGACCCGAGCGAATGTATCGTCGACTCGATCGAGGGAGACGAACGGTACACTCGCTCATTCGCTCGGTGACCAGACGGCGCAACTCCCGCCGCACACTGTGCGACGGGAGTTGTCCGATCCCCCGATGGAACCTCCGAACCGCTACATCACTTCAGTTCGGAGGACGACTTGCCGAGCACCCGGCGTGCGACGATCAGCTGCTGGATCTGCTGGGTCCCCTCGAAGATGTCGAGGATCTTGCTGTCGCGGGCCCACTTCTCGAGCAGAGGACGCTCCGAGTAGCCGTACGTGCCGGCGAGTTCGACCGCCTTGAGCGACACCGCCGTTCCGGTGCGGCCCGCCTTGGCCTTGGAGATCGACGCCTCGAGCGAGTTCGGCTGCTTGTTGTCGGCCATCCACGTCGCCCGCAGGGACAGCAGGTATGCGGCCTCCCAGTCGGCCTCGAGTTCGAGGAATGCGGCGGCAGCGGCGTGCTGGTTCATGGCGGGAACGTCGTAGGACACCTCCACGCCGGCCTCCGACAGGATCGTGCGCAGTTCCTCGAGGGCCGCGCGGGCCAAACCGATGGCCATTCCCGCGACGATCGGGCGCGTGTTGTCGAAGGTCTGCATGACGCCCGCGAAGCCCTGCTCCACGTTCACCTCGGGCGAACCGAGGATGTTGTCCTTCGGGATGCGGCAGTCCTGCAGCAGCAGCACCGCGGTGTCGGACGCCTTGATACCGAGCTTGTGTTCGAGTCGCGCGACCGAGAGGCCGGGAGCCTCGCGGGGAACGACGAACGACTTGATCGCGGCGCGGCCCTTCGAGCGATCGACGGACGCCCACACGACGACGTGCGTGGAGCGTTCCCCGGCGGTGACGAAGATCTTCTCGCCGTTGAGGACCCACTCGTCACCGTCGAGTACGGCCGTGGTGGTGACAGCGGCCGAATCGGATCCGAAGCTCGGCTCCGTGATGGCCATCGACGCCCACACCTTGCCGAATCGTTCGAGCTGCTCGTCGGTCGCGACCGCCGCGATCGCCGAGTTGCCCAGGCCCTGGTAGGGAATCGACAGGGTCAGCCCGACGTCGCCCCAGCAGGTCTCGATGACGTTGAGCAGACCGGCCATGTTGCCGCCGTTGGCGTTTCCGGCGGAAGGCTTCTGGGCCTTGTCGTCGCGGCCGAGCGCTGCTCCCGCTGCGCCCTGACCGGAGTCGTTGAGCCCTTCGACCATGGCGGCCATCGTGTCGAGCTCGACCGGGTACTCGTGCTCGGCGAGATCGTACTTGCGCGAGACCGGCCGGAAGATCTCGGCGGCCACCTGATGCGCCTGGTTGGACGACGCCTTGAGCTTTCTGGGAAGTTCGAGATTGATCATCAGATGTGTTCCTGGTTCGGATCGGAGAAGCTCAGACGAGGACGACGCCCTCGGCGAGGCCGATGGCACGCAGATCCCGGTACCAGCGTTCGACCGGGTGTTCCTTGGTGAAACCGTGGCCGCCGAGCAGTTGCACCCCGTCGAGGCCGATCTGCATGCCCTTGTCGGTGGCGAGCTTGCGGGCCAGTGCCGCTTCGCGGGCGAACGAGAGTCCCTGCTCCGCGCGTGACGCACCCCGCAGAGTCACGAGCCGCAGACCATCGAGTTCGATCTTGATGTTGGCGACCATGAACGCGACCGCCTGTCGGTGGCTGATCGGTTCCCCGAACGCTTCGCGCTCGTTGACGTAGGGCACCACGTAGTCGAGCACCGCCTGGCCGGTTCCGACGGCGAGCGACGCCCAGCCGAGGCGGGCCAGGCGCACGGCGTCGGCGTACTGCTCGGCGCGCACGTCCGCGTCCTCGTCGCCGAGGAGTGCGGATTGCGGAACGGCGACGTCCTCGAGGAGCAGACGTCCGAGACCGGCGGCGCGCAGCCCCATGCTCGGGTCGGCCTCGACGATCACGCCCTTGCTCTTGGCCTCGACGATGAAGAAGGACGGCTTGCCGTCGAGCTCGGCCGCGACGATGAAGAGTTCGGCGCTTCCGGCCGCGGGAACGAGTGCCTTGACTCCGTTGAGGCGGTAACCGCTGGGGGACCGCACGGCCTTCGTCTCCAGTGCGAACGGATCGAACAGCGGACGCGGCTCGGCGACGACGACCGATGCCTGCGGGACGTCCTCGCTCGCGAAGGCGGGGAGGTACGTCTTCTGCTGTTCGTCGGTGCCCCACTGGGTGAGCGCCACCGCGACACCGCTCGGCGCGAGGATCGGCAGGGCGAGGCCCATGTCGCCGTGTGCGAGCGCCTCCGCGACGAGTGCGTTGGTGACGACGCCGCGTTCGGTGGCGACACCGTCGAAGGCTTCGGGGACGTTGACCATGGTGATGCCGAGTTCGGCTGCGCGGGCGAGCAGGTCGGCCGGGGCCGCTGCGGCCGCGTCGGCGTCGTGCGCGGCGGGGCGCAGGATCTCGGCGGCGAACTCGCGCACCGTCTCGGCAATCATCTGCTGGTCGTCGGTGGGGGTGAGGTCGAAGAAGTCGGAGTTCTTCGCCGACGCGAGGCGCTCGGGGCCAGCGCCGGAACCGCCGGAGACCTTCTTGAACGTCCGGGTCGCGGCGCCGAGGGTCTTGAAACCCGTCTTGGTGGACTCGTACGTCACGCGATCGATGGTCTGTCGGATGTTGTAGCGGTCGGCGATCTCGGATCCCGTGATCCGCGTGAGTACACGCATCGCCGCGCCCATGGCGTCGCGCTTGATCGGGTTCAGGCCGACGGCCGACGTGTCGCGAGGGGTGTTCCGGGCCACGCTGTCTTGCTTGCTCATGATCACCAGAGGTTTCTCGATTGCGGTGCGGACCCCACCAATCTTACTCTCGAGTAAGTTCATTGTCTACTTCGGAGTAAGAAGTGGTTGTGTTCCGTGGTCCGCGACGCCGCGACCAGCCGCATTCATCCCAGGTGACGCCCGGAAACCCGGTCGCGCGGGGCTCGGGGCGCGGGGCCGGGCGGTGCGACGTCGCGGATCACGCCGTGCGTCGGCCTCGCGCAATCGCCTGCGTCACGACGGCGTCGAAAGTCCTTCGGGATGCAGGCCCGCGAGGACCGCGGCGTGCAGGAGCCCGTTCGTCGCGACCGCGCTGCCGCCGTGCGGTCCCGACACGCCGTCGAGATCGGTGAACGTGCCACCGGCCTCGCGGACCAGCACGTCCAGGGCCGCGAGATCCCACAGCGACACCTCGGGTTCGAGGGCGATCTCGAGTGCGCCCTCCGCAAGGAGGCAGTACGAGAAGAAATCGCCGTACGCGCGCACCCGCCACACGTCGTCGGTCAACGCGACGAACCGGTCGCGGATCCCGCGTTGCTTCCAACCCGACAGGCTCGAGAAGCTCAGGGACGCGGATCCGAGCGCGCGCACCCCCGACACCGAGATCCGGCGTGCCGAGCCCCCGTCGTACGACGTCCAGGCGCCGGCGCCCGCCGACGCCCACCAGCGTCGGTTCAGTGCGGGCGCGCTCACGACACCGACGACCGGGACACCGTCGTCGAGCAGCGAGATCAGTGACGCCCACACCGGCACACCCCGCACGAAGTTCTTGGTGCCGTCGATCGGGTCGACGACCCACTGCCGACCCCGCAGTATCGGGTCACCCCCGAACTCCTCGCCCAGCACCGCGTCGTCGGGTCGCTGCTCCGCCAGGGTTGCGCGGACGCCGCGTTCGACCGCGAGATCGGCGTCGGACACCGGTGTCAGGTCCGGCTTGTCGTCGACCAACAGGTCCAGGGCGCCGAATCGATCGCGGGTGTGGGCGTCGGCATCGTCGGCGATGCGCAGGGCGAGGTCGAGATCGGTGGTGTAGTCGGTGGCCATGCGTCAGACGCTAGCCCCCAGCCGGTAGCCTTGATAATCGTGCATCCCGATGTTTCCGCAGACCTGGCCGAGCTCGCGACGACCCTCCGCACGGTGGAGTCGGTCCTGGACGTGGAGGAACTGCGCCGGCGAATCGACGAACTCGAGCACCAGGCGGCCGACCCCGACCTGTGGAACGACCAGGAACACGCCCAGCAGGTCACCAGTCAGCTCTCCCATGCGCAGGGCGAACTGCGACGCGTCGAGGAACTGCGGCAGCGGCTCGACGACCTGTCGGTCCTCTACGAGCTCGCAGAGGAAGAGGAGGGCGACGCACGGACCGCGGCACTCGCCGACGCCGACGCCGAGCGTGTCTCGCTGCGCGGTGACATCGAGGCGATGGAGGTCCGCACCCTGCTGTCGGGCGAGTACGACCAGCGCGACGCGCTCGTCAACATCCGTGCAGGCGCCGGTGGTGTCGACGCCGCGGACTGGGCCGAGATGCTCATGCGCATGTACATCCGCTGGGCGGACAAGCACGGGTACGGCGTCGAGGTGTACGACACCTCGTACGCGGAGGAAGCCGGTATCAAATCGGCGACGTTCGCAGTCAAGGCGCCGTACACGTACGGCACGTTGTCCGTCGAGATGGGCACCCACCGACTCGTGCGGATCAGCCCGTTCGACAACCAGGGCCGCCGCCAGACGTCGTTCGCGGAGGTCGAGGTCCTGCCGGTCGTCGAGACCACCGACCACATCGACATCGACGAGAACGACGTCCGCGTCGACGTCTACCGTTCGTCCGGTCCGGGCGGGCAGTCGGTGAACACCACGGACTCCGCGGTGCGACTCACCCACGTTCCCACCGGGATCGTCGTCACCTGTCAGAACGAGAAATCGCAGCTCCAGAACAAGGTGTCCGCGATGCGCGTCCTCCAGGCCAAACTCCTCGAACGCAAGCGGCAGGAGGAGCGCGCCGAGATGGATGCGCTCAAGGGCGACGGTGGCAGCTCGTGGGGCAACCAGATGCGTTCGTACGTGCTGCACCCGTACCAGATGGTCAAGGACCTGCGCACCGAATACGAGGTGAACAACCCGTCGGTCGTGCTCGACGGTGAGATCGACGGATTCCTCGAAGCCGGTATCCGCTGGCGGATGAGCGAGGAACAGAAGCAGTAGCGAGAGGGTCGGAGTCCGCCGTTCGGGGCGGCCGAGCATCTCCGGAGAGGACGACCACTGTTTCCCACGAGCAGACTGCTGGACTGGCTGACATCGAGCGGCCTGCTGATCGCGCTGACCGTGCTCGGAGCGGTGCTCATCGCCCGGTTCGTGTCGTGGTTCGGTGGTCGGATCACCGAGCGCATCGACAACCGGTACACGCAGTCCGACGACCTGGTGCGGTCCGAGGCGACGAAACATCGGCACTCGGTCGCGCAGGTCGTCACCTGGATCGCGATCTCGTTCGTCTACATCATCGCCACGCTGAAGGTCTTCGACTACCTCGCGCTGCCGATCGGCAGTCTCGTCGCCCCGGCGACCGTCGTGGGTGCGGCCGTCGGTTTCGGGGCGCAACGCGTCGTCCAGGACATCCTCGCGGGGTTCTTCATCATCACCGAACGTCAGTACGGATTCGGTGACACCGTGCAGATCTCGGTGACCGGATCATCGGAGGACGCGACCGGCACCGTCGAGGACGTCACGCTGCGGGTGACCCGCGTGCGCAGTGCGGCCGGCGAGGTCATCACCGTCCCCAACGGCCAGATCAACAAGTCCGTCAACCTGTCGAAGGACTGGGCACGTGCCGTGGTGGACGTCCCGATCCCGGTGAGCGCCGACGTCTCGGCCGTCACCGATCTTCTACGCGAGCTGGGTACCGCCGCGTACGAGGAACCGCGTGTCCGTGAACTGCTCCTCGACGAGCCGAGCGTGATGGGTGTCGAAAGCCTCGAAGTGGACAAGGTCAGTGTGCGGGTGGTCGCCCGGACCCTGCCCGGCAAACAGTTCCAGGTCGGCCGACTGCTGCGGGCACGTATCGCCGGTGCGCTGCGTGCGAAAGGGATCACGGTGACCCCGGAACTCGATACCGCGGCCGTTCTCGAGCGGAACCGGGCGAACAGCGAGGTGGGGTCGTGAGCGAGCAACAGAACGACTCGCCCGGGCAGCCGGAAGCGTCGGACGGGCCGGATGCGTCGCGTCCGCGCCTGCAGGTTCCGTCTCACCTGTTCCGGGGCCGGGTTCGTACCACCACGCTCGTGATGTGCGTGCTGTGGCTGGGCATGTGGGTGACGTACCTGATCCTCAACCAGCCCGACGACCACGCGCAGGCACCCCAGCAGGCCGTCCTGATCTCCGACACGCCCTACGTGCCGTATGTTCCGGCGGAGAGCACCACCCACGCGCCCGCACCACCGACCACATCCGGTGCACCGACACCGACGACGAGTGGGACTCCGACGTCGCCGGGTCCCGGTGCTCCGGGATCGACGTCGTCGCCCACCACGGACACCACCGGAATCCTCCCGTTCGAACTGCCCGAGATTCCGGGTCTGCCCGGATTCGACGGTGGCGACGACTCGGAGACGGGGGAGGATTCGGGACAGACGGGCGAGTCGACACCGTAGGTCGTCGTCCGACACAGGCTGGTCGGCTGCACCCCTTCGTCGGGTCCGGGGTCGTCGCCCGACTCGCCGCCTCGCGATGTACCGGAAACGTACCGGATTCGCCGATCCCCGAAACAGACCCCGCGGGCCACCGCCCGGATCGTGGCTGTTGGAGACGGTGTACCCCGACAGTCCCCGAGGGGCTTCGAGTCGGCACGAAACGGCTAGCATGGCCCACGTGATCCGCCTGGAGAATGTGTCCAAGTCGTACAAGACGTCGACCCGTCCCGCACTCGACGACGTGAGTGTCGAGGTGGACAAGGGAGACTTCGTCTTCCTGATCGGACCGTCCGGGTCCGGGAAGTCGACGTTCATGCGGCTGCTGCTCCGGGAGGACACGCCCACCAGCGGCGACATCCACGTGGCGGACTTCCACGTCAACCGGCTCCCGTCGCGGCGCGTCCCACGACTGCGACAGAACCTCGGTTGCGTCTTCCAGGACTTCCGGCTGCTCCAGACGAAAACGGTCGCACAGAACATCTCGTTCGCGCTCGAGGTCATCGGCAAGCCCCGCGCCGTGATCGAACGCACCGTCCCCGAGGTCCTCGATCTCGTCGGCCTCTCCGGCAAGGCCGATCGGTTTCCCAGTGAACTGTCGGGCGGCGAACAGCAGCGGGTCGCAATCGCGCGGGCGTTCGTGAACCGGCCGCTGGTGCTGCTCGCCGACGAGCCGACGGGAAACCTGGACCCCGACACCAGTCAGGACATCATGTTGCTGCTCGAACGGATCAACCGGACCGGCACCACCGTCCTCATGGCCACCCACGACCACCACATCGTCGATTCGATGCGTCGCCGCGTCGTCGAACTCGATCTGGGTCGGGTCGTTCGTGACGAGGCACGAGGTGTGTACGGCGTCGGCCGCTGACCCCTCCCACCTTCCCGTACCCGTTCGGCAACCGAAGGAACCCGACACCCGATGCGCGCAAGCTTCCTGTTCAGCGAGGTCGTCACCGGCCTGCGCCGCAACCTGACCATGACGATCGCCATGGTCCTCACCACCGCGATCTCACTCGGACTGTTCGGCGCGGGACTGCTCGTCGTGCAGGTGGCGGGAAAGACCCAGAAGATCTTCCTCGATCGCGTCGAAGTGCAGGTGTTCCTCACCGAGGACATCTCGGCGATGGACCCCGACTGTGCCCAGGACATCTGCCGCAACCTGCGGGCGGACCTCGAGAACACCGACGACGTGGTGACGGTGCAGTACCTCAACCGTGAGGACGCCGTCGCCGACGCGACCGACCGGGTGTTCGCCGACCAACCCGAACTCGCCGAACTCGTCAGCCCCGACAGCTTCCCCGCGTCCTTCAAGGTCAAGATGTCGGATCCGTCGAGCTTCGCGCTGATCCAGGAGGGGTTCGCCGACCGCCCGGGCGTCGACAGCATCCTCAACCAGCAGGACCTGGTCGAACGACTCTTCGGGGTGCTCGGCGGCATCCGCAACGCCGCCTTCGCGATCGCGACCATCCAGGCGGTCGCCGCGATCCTGCTCATCGCGAACACCGTGCAGATCGCGGCGTTCACCCGTCGCACCGAGGTCGGCATCATGCGGCTGGTCGGCGCGACCCGGTGGTACACACAATTGCCGTTCCTGCTCGAGGCCGTGGTCGCGGCCCTCGTCGGTGCCGCCCTCGCGATCGGTGGCTTGTTCGCCGCCAATTCCATGTTCGTGAAGGACATGCTCGCGGAGGTGTACGACGCCAACATCGTCGCGAGGATCACGACCAGCGACATCCTGCTCGTGTCACCGTTCCTCGTTCTCGTCGGAGTCGGGATGGCCGCGCTCACCGCCTACGTCACGCTGCGCCTGTACGTGCGTGAATAACGGTTTGCATGGATTTCCTATGCTGGACATCGTTCAGTTCGAATTCCCGAGGACCGGAAGGGCCTGCACTTGAAGGAAAAGGGCCGGAAGGTCATCGCCACCAACCGCAAGGCACGACACCACTACACGATCATCGACACCTACGAAGCCGGTGTGGCGCTCGTCGGTACCGAGGTCAAGAGCCTGCGGGAGGGTAAGGCCTCACTCGTCGACGCCTTCGCGACCGTCGACGACGGTGAGGTGTGGCTGCGTGGCCTGCACATCCCCGAGTACGGGCACGGCTCGTGGACCAATCACGCACCGCGCCGCACCCGGAAGCTGCTCCTGCACCGCCGCGAGATCGACGCGCTGGTCGGCAAGACCCGCGAGGGCAACCAGACCCTCGTCCCGCTGTCGATGTACTTCTCCGACGGCAAGGTCAAGGTCGAACTCGCGTTGGCGAAGGGCAAGCAGGACTACGACAAGCGTCAGGACATCAAGCGCCGGACCGCCGAACGTGAAGTGACCCGCGAACTCGGTCGGCGGGTCAAGGGGATGCGCTGACCGCGGTCCTGCTCGCCCTCGTGGCCGCCGTCGGGTACGGGGTCAGCGACTTCGTCGGCGGTGCCGCGTCCCGCCGGGCGACGGCGCTGAACTTCGTCGTCGCCTCCTACCCGCTGTCGCTGGTGATCGCGCTGCTCGTCGCGCCGTTCATCGCAGGATCCGTCACCGCCCCGGCGCTCGTGTGGGGCGCGGCCTCGGGTGTCTTCGGTGGGTTCGCCGTCTGGTGGTTCTATCGCGCACTCGCGGCCGGGCCCATGTCGATCGTCTCGCCGCTCACCGCCCTGCTGGTCGCCGGAGTCCCGGTCTTCGTCGGACTGGCCGCCGGGGAACGACCCGGACCCCTCGCCTACCTGGGTATCGTCGTCGCGCTCGTCGCGGTCGTGCTGGTCAGTCGTGAATCGCAGGAAACCGTCGGTGGTGACGAGCACCCTCGCTTCACGCCGCGCGTCGCGTGGTTGACGGTGGCGTCGGGAATCGCGTTCGCGTTCACGTTCGTGTCCCTCGATCAGGTACCGGCAGGAAGCGGCCTGTGGCCGCTGGTGATGTCGCGACTGGCGGCGACCGTGGTCGTGTGGATCGCGGCGCTGGCAGCGCGTCAGTTCGCGGGTCCACCGAGCTTTCTGTATCCGCACGTGGTGTTCGTCGCCGTCCTCGATGTCGTCGCGAACGCCGCGATGCTGTACGCCTTCCACGGCGGGATGCTGTCGGTGGTCAGTGTCATCGGCGCGCTGTATCCGGCGGCCACGGTCCTGCTGGCGTTGGTCGTCCTCGGCGAACGGCTCGGTCGCGGCCAGTACATCGGGATGATCGCGGCGCTCGGCGCGGTCGCCCTCATCACGGTCGCGACCTGAGCGAAAACCTCGGTGATCGGCGTCACCGCGACGCGCCGGTAAAGGGAATGACAACGGGGGTCCGTGACGTTACAGTGGGTAGTCCTGCGATGGTCGCGGGTACGTACGGGGCTGAACGGTTTCGACTGCGTACGTTGAGTCAAGGGAAGCGTGTCGGTGCAGGCAAGAGACCACCGTAAGCGTCGCTGCAACCAATTAAGCGCCGATACCAATCAGCGCGACTACGCTCTCGCTGCCTAAGTAGCGAAGCGTGTCTGTCAGTCCGATCTCGCCCTCGGATCGGGTACTGGCATCAGCTAGAGGGCTTCACCGTCCGGCTCGGTCGCGGAGTCGTACGGGACATCCAACAGCGACTGGGATCGTCATCTCGGCTGGTTCGCGAGACCGGGAGATCCGAGTAGAGGCATAGCGAACTGCACACGGAGAAGCCTTGGCGAGGCGGCGGAGGACCCGGGTTCGATTCCCGGCAGCTCCACCCTCGGGCCCCCGATCTGGACACCAGGTCGGGGGCCTTTTTCATGCCCGTCCACGTGAGCCTGCGGGTGCCGTGCGCGTGCGCAGGCAGAATGGTCACCACACCGGAGCGACGAGGAGAACCCATGGCGCACGAACGAGCAGGGCAACCGGCGCGACCCGAGGACCTCGTGGACCTCGCTCATCTGGTGACCGCGTATTACACCGTCGCGCCGGACCCGCGGAACTCGCTGCAGCAGGTGGAGTTCGGCACGTCCGGTCATCGCGGTTCCAGCCTCGACGGCGCGTTCAACGAGGCGCACATCCTCGCGACCACCCAGGCCATCGTCGAATACCGTGCGGCGCAAGGTGTCACCGGGCCGCTGTTCCTCGGCCGCGACACCCATGCGTTGTCCGAGCCCGCGTGGACCACCGCACTCGAGGTGCTCGTCGCCAACGGGGTCGAGGTCGTGGTGGACGCCCGCGACCGGTTCACCCCCACGCCGGCGGTGAGCCACGCGATCCTGCATCACAATCGTGCGGCGGGTGCGCGCGCCGACGGCATCGTCGTGACCCCCTCGCACAATCCACCGCGCGACGGCGGATTCAAATACAACCCGCCGCACGGTGGACCGGCGGGCACCGACGCGACCACGGTGATCGCGGCCCGGGCGAACCGACTGCTGGCCTCGGCACTCGACGGTGTGCGTCGGGTACCGGCCACCACGGCGATCGCGAAGGCAGGGCGGTACGACTACCTCGCGGCCTACGTCGACGACCTGCCGAACATCGTCGACCTCGACGCCATCCGCGGATCCGGGCTGCGGATCGGAGCCGACCCGCTCGGCGGTGCTTCCGTCGACTACTGGGGTGCGATCGCGGAGCGGCACCGCCTGGATCTGACGGTCGTGAACCCGCTGGTCGACGCGACATGGCGGTTCATGACCCTCGACACCGACGGCAGGATCCGGATGGACTGCTCGTCGCCGAATGCGATGGCCTCGCTGATCCGTGCACGCGGCGACTTCGATCTCGCCACCGGCAACGATGCGGACGCGGACCGGCACGGCATCGTGACACCCGACGGGGGGTTGCTCAACCCCAACCACTACCTCGCCGTCGCGATCGACTACCTGTTCCGGAACCGCCCGCACTGGTCGCGGTCGAGCAAGGTCGGCAAGACCCTGGTGAGTTCGTCGATGATCGACCGGGTTGCTGCCGGCCTCGACCGGGACGTGCTCGAGGTGCCCGTCGGATTCAAGTGGTTCGTCCCTGGCCTGATCGACGGCAGCCTCGGTTTCGGTGGGGAGGAGAGCGCCGGAGCATCGTTCCTGCGCCGCGACGGGTCGGTGTGGTCCACCGACAAGGACGGCATCGTCCTGGCTCTGCTCGCCGCGGAGATCACCGCGGTGACCGGGCAGAGTCCGTCCCAGCGGTACGGCGACCTCACCGCGCGGTTCGGGGATCCGTCGTACGCGCGGGTCGACGCTCCCGCGACGCGTGAGCAGAAGGCGGTGCTCGCCGAGCTCTCACCCGACCGGGTGTCGGCGACCGAACTCGCGGGCGAACCCATCACCGCCACGCTCACCGCGGCACCCGGCAACGGCGCGGCCATCGGAGGGTTGAAGGTTACGACGGAGAACGCGTGGTTCGCGGCGCGACCGTCGGGAACCGAGGATGTCTACAAGATCTATGCCGAATCGTTCCGCGGTGACGACCATCTCGCCCGGGTGCAGGACTCGGCACGAGAGCTGGTGGCATCCGTGCTCGGCTGACGACCACCGGCGACCCCGGTCGTGCGCATGGCTAACATTGCCCGCATCATGCGTACACGTGAGTCGGCACTGCCCCGGGAGATCTGGGTTCTCGTCGCCGCGAGCTTCGTCATCGCGCTGGGATTCGGTCTCGTCGCACCGGCACTGCCGCAGTTCGCGCGCAGTTTCGACGTCGGGATCACCGCCGCGAGCGTGATCATCTCCGCGTTCGCCGCGATGCGGCTGCTGTTCGCGCCTGCCAGCGGTGCACTCGTGCAGAAACTGGGGGAGCGGCCCGTCTACATCACCGGGGTGCTCATCGTCGCGGTATCGACCGGGGCGTGCGCGTTCGCGGCGAACTACTGGCAACTGCTGGTGTTCCGCGGTCTCGGTGGCATCGGTTCGACGATGTTCACCGTCTCCGCGCTCGGCCTGCTCGTGCGCATCGCGCCGCCCGACGCACGCGGTCGCGTGTCCGCGCTCTACTCCACCAGTTTCCTGCTGGGCAACATCGGTGGGCCCCTCGTCGGCGGTGCACTCGTCGGTCTCGGACTGCGTGTCCCGTTCATCATCTACGCAGTGGCGTTGCTCGTCGCGGCCGCCGTGGTCGGTGTGAGCCTGCGGTCGTCGCACCTGGCCCAGCCGGAGGCCGGCACCCACGCACCGCCGATGAGGTTGCGCGACGCCCTCGCGGTGCCCGCCTACCGGGCGGCCCTCGGATCGAACTTCGCCAACGGATGGGTGGTGTTCGGGGTGCGCGTGGCGATGGTGCCGCTGTTCATCGTCGAGGCGTTGCGGCAACCCGACGGATTCGCCGGTGTTGCGCTGACAGCATTTGCATTGGGCAACGCGGTGGTCCTGATCCGGTCCGGCGCCTGGTCGGACCGGTACGGCCGCCGCCCGTTCGTCATCGGCGGACTCGTGGTGTGCGGGGTGAGCACCATCGCGATGGGGCTGACCGATCATCTGCCGTTGTTCCTGGCGGTGTCGTTCGTCGCGGGCCTCGGATCCGGCCTCGCGAATCCGTCGCAGCAGGCCGCGGTCGCCGATGTCGTCGGCAGCAAGGCCCGCGGTGGCCCCGTTCTCGCCGCCTTCCAGATGACCTCCGACATCGGTGCGGTGGTCGGTCCGATCGCCGCGGGCAAGATCGCCGACGAGTTCTCCTACGCGGCCGCGTTCACGGTCACCGGTGTGATCATGCTCGTGGCGACGATCCCGTGGATCCTCGCGGGCCGGGTCCGGGTCGCCCGGCCCGGCACCGATGTGACGGACTTTACTGATCGCCGATAGGAACGTCGGTACTGTCGCCGGGGTGTGGGTACGAATGGTCTCCCTGGCGGCGCGTCTCGGTCTCGCCGCAGTGTGGCTGATCTCCGGATGGATCAAGTTCACCGACCCGACGCAGACGGTCGTCGCGGTCCGCGCCTACCAGCTGGTGCCCGCCGACCTGGTGCGCCCGTTCGCCGCGGTGTTCCCGATGGTCGAACTCGTTCTCGGTGCGTTGCTGCTGATCGGTTTGGCGGTGAGACCCGCCGCGATCGCCAGTGTGCTCCTTCTTCTCGCGCTGATCGCTGCGATCGTGTCGGCGTGGGCGCGAGGCCTGTCGATCGACTGCGGATGCTTCGGCGGTGGTGGCGTCGTCGAAGGCATCGACAGTGGCGACTACATCCGGGAGATCGCCCGCGACGTCGGGTTCATCGCGCTCGGCGTGTGGCTGACAGTGTTCCCGCGCACGCCGTGGGCGCTCGGGCCCGGTTCGCGGACCACCTTCTCAGGGTCGGCTCAGCCCGCGGTGCAAGAGTGAAGCCGGTCGGAGTGCGAATCCACCACAACACCCCAGAGACGACGAGACGAGGACAACTCCCGTGAGCGCCAAGAAGATCAAACCGGTCAAGTACACGCCGGAGCCGACGTCGAACAAGTCCACCTACATCCTCGGCGGCATCGCGTTGGTGGTCATCGCGGTGCTCGTCATCGGGGGTGTGCTGTGGCAGTCGCGGAGCACGGAGGCGCGCAACGAAGGCTACGGGGCCGTCAGCAATTCCGCGGTGGAGGTCACCCTCGACGACGACGGCACGATCCTCGTGGGGCTACCGTCGGCGTCCACGACGATCGACGTGTTCGAGGACCCCATGTGCCCGTACTGCGCGGAACTCGAACACAAGCACGGTCAGGAACTCGCGGAGGCGATCGACGGCGGCACGCTCGCTGTCCGCTACCACATGCTGGCCTTCCTCGACCGGCTCTCGGCGAGCGGTGACTTCTCGACGCGCGCGGTCGCGGCGTCGCAGTGCGTCGCCGAGAGCGGCGACGCGATCGCCTTCTCCCGGTTCCACGCGGACCTGCTCTCGCCCGACAACCAGCCGGCCGAGGGCGGAAGCAGCGACCACAGCAACGACGACCTCGCGCAGATGGCCCGCGATGCCGGAGCGTCCGACGACACGGTGGCCTGCATCGCGGACGGCACCCGGGTCGAGCAGGCCGCGGTATCCGCGGAGGCCGGTCGTCAGCTGCTCGCCACCACCGGTGCGACGGGCACCCCGGCCGTGATCCACGACGGCACCGTCGTCGATACCTTCGGCAACGAGAACTGGGTCACCGACCTCGCAGGCTAGTGCGCACGGTCGGCGGTGGCGGGCGGTGTTCTCGCACGCCACCGCCGATGACCAGGCGATTTGTTGGCCAGGAGGCCGATGGTGTAACTTTCTTTCTGCGCGAGGGGCACGGCCCCGAGCGTGGAGGACACCCGGTGACGGGAAAAATGAACACGGGGCTATGGCGCAGCTGGTAGCGCACCACACTGGCAGTGTGGGGGTCAGGGGTTCGAGTCCCCTTAGCTCCACAGACGAGAAACCCCCTCCGACCAGGATCGGAGGGGGTTTCTCTGTGGCCTAGGCGATCTCGCCGCCCGACGAAGTGTCCTAACTCTGCCCTACCGCTTTCGAGATCGCTGCCGAGGCGGCGGCGAGACGGTCGTCGGATACGCGCCCGTAGACCGCCTGCGTCATCCGCTCACTGTGGCCGTGCCAGGCGGCGACGACGTCGGCGGGCACGCCCGCCGCACGCATCCGCGAGACCGAGGAGTGACGCAGGTTGCGCAGCGTGATCGAGGGGAGACCCGCCGCCTTGCGTCGGTCGGTGAACAACCGGGTGTAGTCGCGCACGGGCAGTGGCGACCCGTCGATGCGCGACAGGATGAGATCGGCGTCAGTCAGTGGGCGTCCGACGGCCATCCGCTCGCGCAGGAGCGTGGTCCGCATCGACTTGATGAGCGCCAGCTCGCGCGACGGGATCGGCAGATCGCGCACGCTGCGCGCGTTCTTCGGGTCGCCGACGACATCGCACCCGTTCACATCGACCCGAGCCTGTCGGACGCGCAGCGTGCCCGCGTCGAGGTCGAGATCGCACCACCGCAGACCGCCGACCTCCTCGCGCCGCAGCCCTAGTAGGGTCAGGGCGAAACACCCGGCGAGCTGGTGGTCGGCCACCGAGTCGAGAAACGCCGACATCTGCTCAGGGGTCCAGATGTCGCCCTCGGCCACGGCAACGATGACCTTCTGCGCAGGCGAGTCGAGGTGCGCCGTGGGGTCGTAGGTGACCCACCGCATCCGCAGCGCGTGACCCATGACGCCCTTGACGGTGACGATGGCACGGCGCTTGGTCGAGGCGGCGAGGGGCTTACCAGTCTTGGTGGTCATCGACAGCGACCAGTCGACCAGCGCCTCGGGAGTGAGCTTCTGCACTGCGGCCGACCCGAACGCGCGACGGGCGTATGCCAGGCTCTCGCGGTCGGCGCGGATTGTGTTCTCGCGGGTGCTGTCGTCGGCCTCGCGCACTTTCAGCCAATGGTCGGCGACCTCATCGAATGTGCGCTCGGACTTCGCTGACCACGTTCGCGCGTCCCACTGCTGGCGCTGCTCACGGACCCACGCCTGCGCGTCGGACTTGGTCGCGAACACCTTGGTCGGGCGTACTTGCTTGCCGGTCACCGGGTCGGTTCCGAGGGTCGGGCGTGCCCGCCATCCCTTGCCGTTGGGCAGGCGCTTAATCGAGTCATCGGCTCGCGCGCCACGCTTGCGGGGTGCGGTGTCGTTGCTGGTCATCTCGGGTCCTCCGGGTGGTATCAGCGTCGGGTCGGTGTTGGTGTCTAGTTGGCGGATGACCAGTCGCGGCGCAGGGCACCGCGACGCTTTGCCTCGCGAATCCATCGGTCGACGGTCGGCGTGGCAGCGTGCATCTGTTCGGCGACGTACTCGCGCGGCGAGTAGCCGAGCCGTCGTGCCTCGGTGAGCAGTGCGGCAACCTGGCGGTAGTGGTCATCGTCGAGACGGGGGCGGCGTCCGCGCCGCTCGGTGATCTCGGGTCGAGAGGCGACAGTCGAGTCGGCGATCTCATCGGGAGTCACGAACGCGCCGTCGGCGTGCGCGATGAAACGCGCCGCAGCGGCAGCGAGCCGACGCACTGGCACCTGGCGAATCGTTGAGGGGTCGATCTCTGCCTCGGGGGAGTCGGCGACAATCCGCAGCTCAGTCAGTCGCGGCGCGGGTCCGCTGATGTCGACGCTGACCACGTAGCGGTGTTCGTGGCCGACGAGGCGCACCTCAATCAGGTTGTTGTCGAGACGCTTTGTGCGGTGGGGGATTACATCGCCCTTGATCGGTTCGGGCTCGCTATCAAGTGCCATGCGTAAAACGATAGCAGATTGCCTTGATAACTATCACTTAATTGCCGACGCTAGAGACATGACCACATCGCCCGAGACGCCCGCCCTCACTCTGGACAGCCTTCGCGAGGGTCCGCCGACCGTCAGCATCGAGATCGCTGGGGAGTATCTCGGCGTCTCCCGTGCCTACGCCTACACGCTCGCGAAGAACGGGCACATCCCGACAATCCGGCTTGGTGCGCGGCGACTGCGTGTGCCCGCCGCCGCGCTGTACAAGCTGCTCACCGAGGGCGAGTGAGCGTGGCCGACGAATTGCTGGGCTAATCCCAAGTCTCACAACGCAATTAACTGGCCTCGATAAATGGCGCGACCCCCGGCGAGACATCCGGGGGTCGCAAGGAAGGTCTGACCAATGACCAGCAAAACCTGCTCCGAGTCTACCGCGGATGACGGGCGCGAAACGGCACTCGCGGTGCCACCTCGATACGTCGCTGAGGTGCTGTGCCCGCACCTGCGCCCAGCCGTGCGCCGCCGTCTCGGCCAGGTCCGGGGCCGCTACGTGAGCCTCGATGACCTCGATGCCCTCGGCTTGTTGCCGGGGCCACGACCGACGCTTTACGAGGTCGACACGTGGTGCCAGCGGGTGCTGCACCAGGGGCTTCAGTTCTACACCGAGGATCTGCCCGCTGAGGACCTGCGGGCCATTGTGACCGGGCTCGACCGACGCCGCGAGGTTGCGTTGTCAACGCTCCAGGGCGTGGCCGCCTCGACCGGGAGCGAGTACGCGGTCCTGGCCGTCAAGCGCCTGCGTGATCGGAATACCGTGGCCCGTGCCGAGTCTCGGCGCGGTGCGCCCGCGTTGACGCTTACGGTCGGCGATCTCCTCGGACTCGGTGCAACTGAGGCGGATCTCGACGGCCTGGCGACCGCTGACGAGAGCACGCGCGCCGCGTCGGTGATGATCGCCGAGCGGTGGACCGAGGAGGATCGGACGACCACCCGTCGCCCGGTGCAGCCTGCCGGTCAGATCACTCTGACCCGTTCATCCGAGGTGACCCGCGAACACATCGACTGGCTGTGGACGACAGAACGGCTGGACCCGAATACGTGCGTCGCAGCGGCGCTGATCCCGTTGCGTGGCCTGACGCTGGTCGCGGGCCGAGAGGGAGCGGCCAAGTCACTGTTCACGCTCTGGCTCGCGGCGTAGGTGACGCGCGGGTTGCTTCCTGGCCACTACCTCGGTCGACCTCGTGACGTGGTCATTCTGGCGACGGAGGACACTCGATCGACCATCCGGCTCCGTCTGGAGGTAGCGGGTGCCGATCTCGATCGCGTCCATATGCCCGCGCACGTCCTCGATGACGGGACCGAGCTGCCGATCTCGATCGCCGACGACATCGACCAGCTCGCCGACGTTCTGGCCACCATCGAACCGGGCGCGGTGATCCTCGACCCGCTGAAGGACTTCCTCGGTGACAGCGTCAACACTGACCGCGAGGACGAGGTCCGGCCTGCGCTGACGCCGCTGCTCAAGCTCACCGAGTCTCTCGACGCCCCGGTAATCGGCCTGCACCACCTGAATAAGTCCCTCAAGGGCGACTTTCTGTCTCGGCTCACCGGGTCGGGCGCGTTCAAGAACGTGGCACGCTCAATTCTCGGTGTCGCCCACGACACCGAGAACGACGTCCGGGTCCTGGAGCAGAAGAAGACCAATCTCGCTGCTGCCGCCCGTGGAGCCATGCAAGCGCGCGTCGAGTCGGTCGACGCCACGATCGGCATGGAGCGCGCCGAGGCGCTCTACGACCGGGTGTTCTTCGAGTACGGCGACGACTCCGTGGCCCAGCTCGGCGGCGTGCACCTGGCCTGCGAGCAGGCCTCCAACGTGCTCACGAAGATCCTCGAGTGGGGACGCCTGATGTCCTACCTCGAGCAGTCCACCCGCTACATCCCCTACGACGAGCGGCTGGGCGGCCGGTACCGGTACCACCGGGACCCGGAGATCCTGGCGTCCAACCTCGGCGCCCGCTACGTCGGCGACATGGACCGCCTGTTCGACACCTACGGCGAGCTCGCGCAGGCGCTCCAGGAGCACTTCCGCGACCGCTTCCCCAAGTCGGAGCAGGACTCGGACTTCGTGTACCGGCAGGCGATCCGTGCCAAGGCCTTCGACGCGACGCGGGGCATCCTGCCCGCCGCGGCGTTGTCGAACGTGGGGATCTACGGCTCGGGCCAGGCGTTCGAGGCGCTGCTGCTGCGCATGCGGGCCCACCCGCTGCCCGAGGCCCGCCAGTACGCGGACCTGATGCTCACCGAGTTGCGAAAGGTCATCCCGAGCTTCCTGCGCCGAGTGGACCTGCCCGACCGCGGCGTCGCCTGGTCGGAGTACCTGGCCTCGACCCGTGCGGCGATGGAGGCCACCGCCTACGAGCTGCTGGCCGGCGACGAGGTGACCGAGCCGTCGGCGCCGTCGGTCACCCTCGTCGACTGGGACCCCGAGGGCGAGGTCAAGGTCGTCGCGGCGATGCTCTACCCGTACACGGGGCTGCCCGAGACGCAGCTGCTGGACCGCGTGCGGGCGATGTCGATCGAGGACCGCCTGTCGGTGATGCGCGCCTACGTGGGGGAGCGCACGAACCGGCGCCACAAGCCCGGCCGGGCGCTCGAGCGCACCGACTACCGCTTCGACATCGTGTCGGACTACGGGGCCTTCCGGGACCTGCAGCGGCACCGCCTGGCGACCATCGAGTGGCAGGAGCTCACGCCCCGCCACGGGTACACGCTCCCGGTCGCGGTGGAGGAGGCGGGCCTCGCCGACCGCTTCGACGAGGCGATGGAGATCTCCCGCCAGCTCT